>Ga0255338_1000468_pt1 | contig 131129 bp, 136 predicted proteins | sample MeOH1_35cm_T4_19_FD_203715 | JGI IMG/M metagenome (GOLD analysis project Ga0255338, IMG submission 203715) | Sandy soil microbial communities from University of British Columbia, Vancouver, Canada - MeOH1_35cm_T4_195 | ecosystem: Engineered > Artificial ecosystem > Sand microcosm >... | reverse complement strand
GCCTCGATGTCGCGAGGCGTCGAGGCCCGTGGGTCCGAGCACCTTGTTTGCGCACACCGCGTAAACTTGTGTGCGCCCGGGACCCCTGGCGTCCCGCGCGCCCTCGGTACTTTTCGAGAGCGGGCGGTTGGAAGTGGAAATGCAGGCGCACCCGGCGCCTTTCAAACAATACGGGCGGCGGAGCCATGTCTGTCGTCCCCGCTTTCGCGGGGACGACACAGCACCTACGCCGCGTTTTTCTTGCCCCAGATGCGGGTCGAGGCGATGTCGGCGCCTTCACGCAGACTTTTGAGCTTGAGCCACACCACCGGCTCGATCACCCATTCGCGCTTGGTGAAGGTGCCGAAGCCGCAATCGGTCGAGGCGATCACGCGCTCGCGTTCGCCGACGGCGGCGACCGCTTCTTCGATGCGGCGCGCCACTACTTCCGGATGCTCGACGAAGTTCGACGTCGTCTCGATCACACCCGGAACGAGCAGCATGTCCTTCGGCAGTGGATGCTTCTTGAACGCCGCGTATTCGTGCGCGTGGCGCGGATTGGAGAACTCGATCGACAGCGCGCCGACCTTGGCCTGGTAAAGCGCCGGCAAAATCTTCTCCAGCGGAATGTCGTGGATGTGTGGGCCTTCCCAGTTGCCGTAACAGACGTGCAGCCGCACGCGGTCGGCCGGAATGCCGGCGATGCCGTCATTGATCGCCTGCACGTGCCGCTCGACCGCGCCGACGAATTGGGCGTCGGTCAAGTCGCGGTACATCATGGTGCGGTCCATGGCGAGATCGGGCGCGTCGATCTGCAGGATCAAGCCGGCTTTATAAATCTCCTGATACTCGTGCTTCATCTCGCGCGAGATTGCGGTCAGGTATTTGTCCTGCGAGCCGTAAAAAGCGTCGAGCATGGTCGAGGAGATGATGCCGGGCGAGGCGGCCGTCATGAAGCATTCGGAGAAGCGGTCGCCGGCGATTTTCTTGAAGCGCGCGATTTCGTCCTGAAGCGGCTTGATGTCACGATACTTCAATTCGCCCTGGCACTGCGGCGCGTTGGTCTGCTTGCTCATGTGCGGAAAGCGCCGTTGCAGGTTCGCCACCAGGTCGGGGAAGTCGTCGAATTCCTTGCCGCGGCGGCGGTTCGACACGCCGGCGAAGCCTTCCATGCGCTGCGGCACATAGGTCTGAAAGCCGACGCGCTGCTGTTCGCCGTCGTTGCCGACATCGACGCCGGCGGAAGCCTGCTTGTCGACGACGTGCTGCACCGCCTTGTCGAGCTCGGCCGCCATCTGCTTCTCGTCGTATTTCTGCCCGGCCTCGCGGAGGATCAGCAACTCCGACAGCGTTTCGTTGCGCGGCAGGCTGCCGACATGGGTGGTCAGAATGCGGTCTCGGCTGAAGATCATTGGGTTTAGCTCCCTAGGCAGTGTTCTGGTTGTCGGCGCGTAGCGCGGGAAGGTTTGGAAATATAAATCGAATTGCTGCGCAAGGCCTCTTTGGCATAATAACGGTAATCCGGGGAGGAACAAAAATGAATACCGCCGAAGCACGCTCGGCTGAAACGAGCGCGGTCCACGCAGTGGGCGCAGTCCCACGTGACTACAATTTCGCCGCCGACGTGCTGGAGACCAATCTGCGCGCGGGCCGTGCGGGCAAGGCCGCCTATATCGATGCGCGCGGGATTACCACTTATGGGCAATTGGCCGAGCGTGTCGCGCGCTTCGGCGCCGCGCTGCGGGGCTTGGGCATTCGCCGCGAGGAACGCGTGCTGATGGCCATGCTCGACACCGTCGACTGGCCGACGGCATTCCTGGGCTGCCTCAAGGCCGGCATCATCGCCGTGCCGGTGAACACGCTGCTCACCGACGACGATTACCGCTTCATGCTCACTGACAGCCGCGCGCGCTGCCTGGTGGTATCCGAGGCGCTGTTCCCGAAGTTCGAGAAGATCATCGGCGAATGCCCCGATCTCGAGCACGTGATCGTGTCGGGCACGAACCCGCACGGCTATCGTCTGTTCGAGGATCTGATCGGCGCGGATGAGCCGGAACCCTACACGGCGCCGACGACCTGCGACGACATGGCCTTCTGGCTCTATACGTCGGGCTCGACCGGCACGCCGAAAGGCGCGGTGCATGTGCATGGCAGCTTGAAGCTCACCGCCGATCTCTACGGCACGCCGGTCGTCGGCCTGAAAGAGAGCGATGTTGTGCATTCGGTGGCGAAGCTGTTCTTCGCCTACGGCCTCGGCAACGCCATGACGTTTCCGTTGAGCGTTGGCGCCACGACGGTGCTCAACGCCGACCGACCGACGCCGGACGGTGTTGCGGCTTTGCTGCGCAAGCATCCGATCACGGTGTTCTTCGCGGTGCCGACTTTTTACGCCGGCTTCCTCGCCAGCCCGAATGCGCCGAAGCGCGAAGAGCTGAAGATCCGCCGCTGTCTTTCCGCCGGCGAAGCTTTGCCGGAAGGCATTGCGCGCGCGTTCTTCGATCGCTACGGCGTTGAAGTCTCCGACGGCCTCGGCACCACCGAGATGCTGCACATCTTTCTTACCAACCGGCCGGGCCAGACCAAGTACGGCACCACCGGCAAGGCCGTGCCGGGCTACGACATCCGCATCGTCGGCGAGGACGGCAACGAAGTGCCGGATGGCGAAATGGGCGAGATGCAATGCCGCGGGCCGACCTCGGCAGTCATGTATTGGAACAACCGCGAGAAGTCGCGTTCGACATTCATGGGCGAATGGACGCGCTCGGGCGACAAATACATCAAGGACGAGGACGGCTATTTCATCTGCTGCGGCCGCGGCGACGACATGCTCAAGGTTTCGGGGATCTATGTCTCGCCCTTCGAGGTCGAGGCCGCGCTCGCCTCGCATCCGGAAGTGCTGGAAGCGGCGGTGGTTGGCTGGTTCGACGAGCAGAAGCTGATCAAGCCCAAGGCCTTCGTGGTGCTAAAGATGCCGGAGAAGGCGACCGAGGAGCTGGTCGCCGCGCTGCAGGACCACGTGAAGCAGAAGCTTGCGCCCTACAAATATCCGCGCTGGATCGAGTTTCGCGTCGACTTGCCGAAGACCGCGACGGGCAAGATCCAGCGCTTCAAGCTCCGGGCCGAAGGACAGCTATAGTCGCGATATGCAATTGGACGAGTCCGGCTTCCTCACCCTCGACGATCGGCGCATCGAGTACCGCATGATCGGCCCGTGGCCCCACGTCGCGCCGACCATCGTCATGCTGCATGAGGGGTTGGGCTGCGTCGGGCTGTGGAACGACTTTCCCGACAGACTGCAAGCCGCGACCGGCTGCGGCGTCTTCGTCTATTCGCGTTTCGGTTACGGCCAGTCGAGCCCGGTCACGCTGCCGCGGCCGCTCGACTACATGAACGACGAAGCGAATGTGGTGCTGCCCGCGCTGCTCGACCGGATCGGTTTTCAGCGCGGCGTGCTGCTCGGCCACAGCGATGGCGCTTCTATTTCGGCCATTTATGCCGGCAGCCATCAGGACCACCGCATCAACGGCATCGTGCTCATCGCGCCGCATTTCTTCACCGAGGATGTCAGCATCGCCTCCATCGCCGAGGCGAAGAAGGCCTACGACACCACCGACCTGCGCGCCAAGCTGTCCAAGTGGCACGCCCATGTCGATTGCGCCTTCCGCGGCTGGAACGATGCGTGGCTCGATCCGGATTTCCGCAAGTGGGATATCACCGACCGGCTCGCTTACATCCGCGTGCCGATCCTGATCGTGCAGGGCGAAGACGACCAATACGGCACGGTGAAGCAGATCGAGGTCGCTAAGCAGGAATGCTACTGCCCGGTCGAGACGGCGCTGATCAAGGGCGCCAAGCACACGCCGCAGCGCGAAGCGCCTGAGGTGACGCTGAAGACCATCAGCGATTTCGTTGCGCATGTGCTGGCGGCGGAGAAGGCGTAGCCGCAACCAAAAAAATGGCCGGGACGAACCCGGCCATTTCCATTCCAACAGTTGCGGAAACTTTACTCCGCCGCGGCCTTCTTCACGCCGCCGCCGTGCGCGGTGGTGAGGTAATCCATCGCCGCCTGCACGCCGCCCTTCTTGATCGGGATGCCCGCAAGCTGCAGCGCCATCTCGGTGATGCCGAGCGCGCCGACCAGGGTGCCGTCGTTGATGTCGGCGAGGTGGCCGATGCGGAAGTACTTGCCCGCGTAGGCGCCGAAACTCGCTCCGTAGGAGATGTTGAAGGTCTCCAGCGCCAGCGCGCGGAACTTGTCGGCGTCGTGACCCTCAGGGAGCATCACCGCGGTGATGGTCGGCGAGTACTGCTTGGCGTTCTTGTTGAGGTTCTCGAGGCCCCAGGCCGCGATGGCACGGCGCGTGGCTTCCGCCAGCCGCGCGTGACGGGCGAACACGTTCTCCAGGCCTTCCTCGTGCAGCATCTCGATGCCGACCGTAAGGCCCTGCAACATCTGCGTCGCTGGCGTGTAGGGGAAGAAGCCGACCTTGTTCATGTTCAGCATCTCGTCCCACGCGTAGAACGACTTCGGCAGCTTCGACGTCTTGTTGGCGGCGAGCGCCTTGTCGGAGATCGCGTTGAACGACATGCCGGGCGGCAGCATCAGGCCCTTCTGCGCGCCGCCGACGGAAACGTCGACGCCCCATTCATCGTGGCGATAGTCGGCCGAGGCGAGCGACGAGATGGTGTCGACCATGAACAGTGCCGGATGGCCGGCGGCATCGATCGCCTTGCGGATGTCGGCGATCGGCGTCAGCGCGCCGGTCGAGGTCTCATTGTGCAGGACGCAGACCGCTTTGATCTCTTTGTTCTTGTCTTCGCGCAGCCGCTTTTCGATCAGCGCCGGATCGGCGCCGTGGCGCCAATCGGTGGCGATGAATTCCGGTACGACGCCGAGGCGCTCGGCCATCTTCTTCCACAGCGTGGCGAACTGGCCGGTCTCGATCATCAGCACTTTGTCGCCGGGCGACAGCGTGTTGGCGAGCGCGGCTTCCCACGCGCCGGTGCCGGTCGCGGTATAGATGATCACCGGATTGGTGGTCTTGAAGATGGTCTTGATGCCTTCGAGGCACTTCTTCGCGAGCTTGGCGAATTCCGGGCCGCGGTGGTCGATGATCGGCGCGGCCATCGCGCGCTGCACGCGGTCGGGCACCGTGGTCGGTCCTGGAATCTGGAGAAAATGACGCCCGACCTGACGCGAGGAATTCTGAGCCATAGCAACGCTCCTGAAACGCGGCTTGAAAGGAATTTCGTGGGCTTAAAACCACGGCCCGTCCCGGCCAGGGAGCGGTGCTTGCTGCGTTGAACTATGAATGTAACAGTGCGGTCAAGCGTTTTCACACGTCAAAAAAGCCATTAAGGCATAGGCAAATCTGTTCAAGGCGAGGGTGGTTGCGGTGGTGTCCTTGAGGCCGGGCCTTGAGCGGCGGTTGAAGGCCGAACTGAGCGGGGACGTCCGGTTCGACCGCTTCACCCGCGGCCGTTACGCCACCGACGCGTCCCATTACCAGATCGAGCCGGTGGGCGTGGTCGCTCCGCGCACCATCGAAGAAGCCGATCGGGCGATAGGCATCGCGCGGGCCGAGGGCGTGACGGTATTGCCGCGCGGCGGCGGCACGTCGCAGTGCGGGCAGACGGTTAACGAGTCCTTGGTCGTCGACTGCTCGAAATACCTCACGCGCATTCTCGACCTCGACGTGAAGCGGCGGCGCGTGACGGTCGAGCCTGGCATCGTGCTGGACGAATTGAACCGGCAGTTGAAACCGCACGGGCTTTGGTTTCCGGTCGACATCTCGACCGCCTCGCGCGCGACCATCGGCGGCATGGCGGCGAACAATTCCTGCGGCGGGCGTTCGCTGCGTTACGGCACCATGCGCGACAATGTGGTGTCGATCGAAGCCATTCTCGCGGACGGAACGCTCGGGCATTTCGGCCGCATCGGCGGCAGCATTGCCGACGTGCCGGCGCCGTTGCGGCCGCTCGCTGCGGATTTGCTCGACATCGGCGCACGCGAAGCCGACGAGATCGAGGCACGCTTCCCGAAGGTGCAGCGCCGCGTCGGTGGCTACAACATCGACGCGCTGGTGCCGGGTAAGAACGACGTCAACCTCGCGCATCTTCTGGTCGGCTCGGAAGGTACGCTCGGCTTCTCTACCCGCATCGAGCTGAAGCTCTCGCCGCTGCTCGGCCGCCGCGCCGTCGGTGCCGTGCACTTCGGCAGCTTCTACGAGGCGATGAACACCGCGCAGCATCTGGTGCGGCTCAAGCCGATCGCCGTCGAGCTGATCGACCGCACCATGATCGAGTTGGCGCGCGAGATTGCGATCTTCCGGCCGACGCTCGACAAGTTCGTGCGTGAGACGCCGGAAGCGATCCTGCTCGTGGAGTTCGGCGAGGACGACCACGAAGTGAACCTGCGCCTGCTGCGCCAGCTCAAGGAGCTGATCGGCGATCTCGGCTTCGGCTGGGACAAGAGCGGCAGCAAATGGGGCGGCGTGGTCGAGGTGCTCAATCCCGAGCTTCAGGCCGCCATCACCGAGGTGCGCACGTCGGGCCTCAATATCATGATGTCGATGAAGGACGAGGGAAAGCCCGTGTCCTTTGTCGAAGACTGCGCGGTACCGCTCGAGCATCTCGCCGATTACACGAGCCGCCTGACGCAGATTTTCGAGAAGCACGGCACGCGCGGCACCTGGTACGCGCACGCCGGCTCCGGCTGCCTGCATGTGCGGCCGATCCTCAATCTTCGGCAGGAGAAGGATGTCCACGCCATGCGGGCGATCGCCGAAGAGGCTTTCGCCATGGTGCGCGAGTACAAAGGCTCGCATTCCGGCGAGCACGGCGATGGCATCGTTCGTTCCGAATTCAACGAGCCGATGTTCGGTTCGCGGCTGGCGCGTGCTTTCGAGGAAGTGAAGGACCGCTTCGATCCGAACGGCCTCTACAATCCCGGCAAGGTGGTGCGGCCGCCCAAGTTCGATGACCGCTCGCTGTTCCGCTACAAGCCGGATTATCGCGGCCTCGATTTCACGACCGAGCTCGACTGGTCGGCTTATCCGGGCGCGGGCGGCGGTTTCCAGGGTGCCGTCGAGATGTGCAACAACAACGGCGCCTGCCGCAAATTGGCCGGCGGCGCCATGTGCCCGTCTTACCGCGTTACTCGCGATGAGCGCGATGTCACGCGCGGCCGCGCCAACACGCTCAGGCTCGCCGTCACCGGCCAGCTTGGGCCCGATGCGCTCGCCTCCGATGAGATGGCGGAGACGCTCTCTTTGTGTGTGTCCTGCAAGGCCTGCCGCCGCGAATGCCCGACCGGCGTCGACATGGCGCGGATGAAGATCGAGGTGCAGGCCGCGCGCGTGCGCAAGCAGGGCCTGTCGCCGCATGACCGCTTGATCGGCTATTTGCCGCGTTATGCGCCGTTCGCCGCGCGCCACACGTATCTCGCCAATCTGCGCAACGACAGCCCGATCCTGCGGCGTCTATCGCAGACTTTCGCCGGCTTTTCGGTGAAGCGCCGCCTGCCGCAATGGCGCGAGGATATCTATGTCGATCGCTCGGACTGGCGCTATCAAAGCCTCGACGACAAGACGCCGCGCCGCGATGTGGTGCTGTTCGCCGACACCTTCAACCGCTATTTCGAGCGCGAGAATCTTGACGCTGCACTGAAGGTGCTGGTGGCCGGCGGCTATCGCGTCCATGCGCCGCTGCCGGTGGATGGCGACGAACGGCCTTTGTGCTGCGGCCGCACGTTCCTATCGGCCGGTTTAATCGATGAGGCTCGACACGAGATGCAGCGCACGCTCGATGCGCTGAGGCCTTATCTTAAGCGCGGCGTGCCGGTCATTGGGCTCGAGCCGAGCTGCCTGTTCACTTTCCGCGATGAGCTGCCGGCAGTGTTGAAAGGCGAGAGCGTCGATGCGCTCGCGGCCAACACGCTGCTGTTGGAAGAGTTCATCGCCCGCGAGCAGAAGGCGGGCGCGCTGGAATTGCCGCTCGGGCCTTTGCCAAAAAAGGCCCTATTGCACGGCCACTGCCACCAGAAATCCTTCGCGGCCATGGGCGCGGTCGAAAGCACGCTGCGGCTGATCCCCGAACTGTCGGTAGAGACGGTGGAGTCGAGCTGCTGCGGCATGGCCGGCAGCTTCGGCTACAACGCCGACACCATCGACGTTTCGCTCAAGATGGGTGAGCTGTCGCTCTTGCCAGCCGTCCGCAAGGCGGACAACGACACCTTGATCGTCGCCGACGGCACATCGTGCCGACATCAGATCCATGACGGCTCCGAACGCGATGCGCTGCATGTCGCGCGTGTGCTCGAAATGAGTCTTGTTGCGGCGCACTCTTGATTGTCGTGCTCTGAGTTGCGCCAGCCAATTCCGTCTTTCATGATAGGCGAGACGTCCGGCGTCCAAGCCGGGCATGACGGTGGAGAAATCGACGCCATGCCGCTGCCTCTTCTCCCCACTTCCCTTGTTGGCTCCTACGCGCAACCCGATTGGCTGATCGACCGCAAGAAACTCGCCGGCCGTTTTCCGCCGCGCGTACGCGCGAAGGAACTCTGGCGGGTCGCGTCGGAATATCTCGACCAGGCGCAGGACGACGCCACTTTGCTTGCGATCCGTGACCAGGAGCGCGCCGGTCTCGACATCATCACCGATGGCGAGATGCGCCGCGAAAGCTACTCCAACCGCTTCGCCACCGCGCTCGAAGGCGTCGACATCGACAATCCGGGAACCGCGCTCGACCGCTCCGGTCATCCCAATCCGGTGCCGCGCGTCACCGGCAAGGTGCGCCGCAAACATCCGGTCGAGGTCCGTGATCTCGAGTTCCTGCGCGCCAATACCGATCGCGCGATCAAGATCACCGTGCCCGGCCCGTTCACGATGTCGCAGCAGGCGCAGAACGACTTCTATAAAGACGAGCAGGAGATGGTGCTGGACTACGCGGCGGCGGTGAATGCGGAGATCAAGGACCTGTTCGCCGCCGGCGCCGATATCGTGCAAATCGACGAGCCCTATATGCAAGCGCGGCCCGAGAAAGCACGGCAGTTCGGCCTCAAGGGACTCAATGCGGCGCTCGAGGGCGTGCGCGGCACGACGGCCGTGCATATTTGTTTCGGCTATGCGGCGGTGATCCACGTTCGGCCGGAGGGCTATTCGTTCTTGCCGGAGTTTGCGAACTCGCCGGTTGCCCAGGTGTCGATCGAAACGGCGCAATCCAAGCTGGATTGCTCGGTGCTGGACACGCTGCCGGGCAAGACCATCATTCTCGGCACACTCGATCTGTCCGATATGAATGTGGAATCGCCCGAGACGGTGGCTGCCCGCATCCGGCGCGCGCTGCCGCATGTGCCGGCCGAACGGATCGTGGTCGCGCCGGATTGCGGCCTGAAATATCTGCCGCGCGATGTCGCCTACGGAAAAATGTGCGCGATGGTCGAAGGCGCCAGGATCGTGAGGCGGGAACTGCAGGGGTGACGGGTTGGTTTTCCCATCTCAGCCGTAGAACAAATTCACCAGCGCCAGCGACACCCACGGTACGTAGGTGCACAGGATCAGCACGAAGGCCAAGGCCGCGATGAACGGCAGGTTGACCTTGGTCGTTTCCCAGATGTCCGACTTGGCGATGGCGCAAGCGGCCATCAAGACACTCGCGACCGGTGGCGTCTGCTGGCCGATGGCGAGGTTGAGCGTCACAACCAGTCCGAAATGAATCGGATCGATGCCGACGGCGGTGACCATCGGCATCACGATCGGGATCACCAGGATGATCGCCGCCGCCGAATGCAGGAACATGCCGAGCACCAGGAAGGCGACGTTCAAGAGCGCCAGCACGACATATTTATTGTCGGTGAGGCCGGTGATGGCGTTGCCGAGCGCCTGCGGCACTTGCGCTTCGGTGAGGAAAGTCCCGATCAGCGCCGATGAGGCGACCAGCAGCATCACCACGGCTGTCTGTACGCCGCCGTCGATGCAGGCCTTGCGCAGTTCGCGCCACTCGAGATCGCGATAGATCAGCCCTCCGACCACCAGCGCGGCGACCACAGCCATGCCGGCGCCTTCGGTGGCTGTGACGATGCCGGTGAAGATCGAGCCCAGGATGGCGACCGGCAGGATGAAGGCCCACAGCGCTTCCTTGAAGGTTTGCCAGACGTGCGCCAGGCGGAAACGCTCTTCGATCGGGAAGTTGTAGCGCACCGCCTGCCAATAGGCCGCGATCGCAAGCCCCGCGGCGCCGATCAGGCCGGGCAGGATGCCGGCGACGAACAGCTTCACCACCGAGGTCTGCGCCATCACCGCGTAAAGGATCATCGGGATCGACGGCGGGATGATGATGGCAAGGCTTGCCGACGACGACACCACCGCCGCGGCGACTTCCTTGGAATAGCCGCGCCGTTTCATCGCCGGGATGAGGATGGTGCCCAGCGCCGCGACGTCGGCCACGGCCGAGCCGGAGATTTCGGCAAAGAACAGCGAGGCGCCGATCGACACCATCGACAGCCCGCCGCGCACGAAGCCGACCACGGCCGAGGCAAAGGCAATCAGCCGCCGCGAGATCGACGAGGCGTTCATGATCGCGCCGGCCAGGATGAACAGCGGGATCGCCAAGAGCGGGAAGCTCGAGGCGCCGTCATACATGACCAGCGCCACGTTCGGCAGCATGGTCGGTCCCTGGATGATGACGATGGCCAGCATGGCGACGAGGCCGAGCGCCACCGCGATCGGCACATTGATCAGGGCGAGCGCCAGCATGCCGATGAGCATCAGGGCGATGGTCATGAGCGGTGCCCCTTGCCGTGTTCCTTCGGAGCGGGCGCGCCGTGCGACATCGCCTCGATGAGTTCGGCGTCGGCAAAGCCGCCGGTGCGTGCATCGCGCAGCGTTTGCGGCAGCCGCAGCGCCTCGGAGATGATGAAGAGCACGGCGCCGATCGGAATCACCGATTGCGTCACTTGCAGCGACACCCAGGGCAGGCTGACCATGCCGTCGCCGGCGAGAACCATGACTACCTGCCAGCCGGTCCATGCCAGCACGATGAAGAACAGGAAGACGCACGCCTCGGCAAACAGCGTTACCGCCACGCGCAGGCGCGGCGGCATCGCATTGACGAAGCCGGGCACGCCGATATGCGCGCCCTTCAGCGCCGCCAGCGCCGAGCCGTAGTAAGTGAGCCACACGAGGCCAATGGAAGCCGTCTCGTCGTACCAGGCGAGCGAGAAGCCGATGTAGCGAAAGACGAAGCCGGCGATCACCAGAAGCGTCAAAGCGGTGATCAGAATGACGACAATGGTTTCAAGCAGTCGTTCGAAGCCGGTACGAAGAGCGGCAAAAGTCACAATGGAGATCCCGGTCTGACGTCACATAGTAAAGGGCCGGCCAAGCGAGGCCGGCCCCGCGCGTAGCGTCAGGACGACTTGCCGAGCGCAAGCGACTTGTCGACCAGCTCCTTGCCGCCGGGAACCTCCTTGGAGAATTCCTCGTAGATCTTGCTGCTGGCCTTGATGAACGCGTCCTTGTCGGCCTCGTTCACCTGCATGCCGGCCTTCTTCAGTTTCTCCAGCAGATCTTTGTCGAGACCGGCGGCGATCTTGTAGACGACGGGCTGCATTTCCTTGGCCGTGTCGATCAGGATCTTCTGCACGTCGGCAGGCAGCCGCGACCAGCTTGCGCCGGCGGTGACATAGGCCGGCGTGTAGACGTGGCCGGTCATCGACAGATATTTCTGCACTTCATAGAAGCGCGACGGATAGATTTGTGCGAGCGGGTTTTCCTGCGCGTCCATCACGCCGGTCTGCAGCGCCACGAACACCTCCGACAACGCGAGTGGGCTCGGGTTGGCGCCATAGGCCTGGAACATCTTCACGCGCCAGCCGCCTTGCGGCACGCGCAGCTTGAGACCGGCCAAGTCTTCCGGCCTCACGATCGGCCGCTTGCTGTTGGTGATCTGGCGGAAGCCGTTCTCCCAGGTCGCGATGATGCGGTAGCCGGCCTTTTCGGCGGCAGGCACCAGCGTCGGGTTGACCACCTCGTCGCGGATTTTCACCATGTGATCGCGGTCTTTGACCAGATACGGCATCTCAAAGAGGCCGAAAGCCGGTACCTGCGAGGACATCACGGTGGAGGGCAGCGCGAGGTCAACCGTGCCGAGCTTGAGCTTCTTCATCAGTTCGGCGTCGCCGCCGAGCTGGCTCGAGCCATAGGTGACGACCTTGGCCTTGTTGCCGAGCTTGGCGTTCGCGCGTTTGGCGAATTCCAACGCGGATTGGTCGAACAGCGAGCCCGGCTCGCCGACATGGCCGAACTTGATTTCGGTCTGCGCGGCGGCGCCGGTGACCGACAGTACGGCCGCGAACGCGGCCGCCAGCAATGTCTTGAATGGCGACATGACATCCTCCCGGTGGATGGCGCCGCGCTTTTAAAGATGCCAGCGCCTCTTGTTGAAGCAATCAATGCAAAACCGGGCCGCCAAGGCAAGCCGCCATTGCCCGGCGCACCGATTGCAGTCGCAACGAGTTCCCTCAGAAGCGGACGTTCAGCCCTAGCGTCATCCAGTGGGCGTTTTCGCCGCCGATGTTGTGGCCATAGATCAGATCGATGTCGAAGCTCTGCTGCGGCGTGAAGCGCAGACCGAGCTGCGCGCGCGGCTCGCGAATGGCGCGCGGCGATGGCGCCTCATCCTCTTCGACGGCGGGCAGGTTGCCGTAAAGACCGAAAACTTCGCCGATCAAGGTGACCGGCTTGACGAAATTCCATTCGAAGCCGGCTCCCCAATAAGCGTAGCTCAGCCGCGCCACAGCGTCGTAGCTCCAGCCGCCGTTCAGGTTGATGCGAAAGCTGTCATTGAGCTGGTAGGTGAGCGGCACGTAGATGAGGTTGCCGAGATGGCCGCCGTTGCTCAAATTCCAGCTTACCGCGCCGGCAAGGCCAACACCGATGCGGCCGGTTTCGACTGGAATAATATTGATCTTGGCCTTGGGGCCCGCGGCCGTGGTCCATGCATTGCCGCTGCGGGAGCGCTGAAATTGTGCGCCGACCTCGACCGGAATGCCGAGATTGACCACGCAGGCCGGCGAGGTCACCGCCGCGAAGTCATGATTGCTGGCGGCCTGGACCCAGGACTCGACCTTGCAGTCGCCCGGCTTACCGATCTCGACGTCGTCGACGACATAGGCGCCACCGGCGGCGCGGGCGGTGTCTTCCGTTCCTGGAAAGGCCAGAAGCCCGACCATGGCGCCGACCGCCAAGCTCCAACGTCCGCCCGGCGTGGATAGGCGACGGCGGCGGGTGGGGTAGGACATCGGTGTATCGGTCTGTGAGTCGGGCGGGGGGCTCTAACGGGCCGATATCACGGCCGTGCGAACGTTAGCTCATAACTTAGAATCATTACAATCAAGCAAAAAGTGACCCGCCCGGACGGGGATTCCGGGCGGGTCTTCTCGATCGGCGCAGGGATGGGGCGGGGGCGGCGCCGATCTTGAGCCTCAAGCTCAGTAGACGTCGCAGATCCGGACCATCCGGATGTTGCCCCAGCGGTCGTAGCGCTCGACGTAGCGGCATTCGCGGTAGCCGTAGCCATAGGCCGGGCCGGCGTAGGCGCTCGAAGCGGCAGCAGCGCCGATCAGCGCACCGGCGGCGAGACCGACACCGAGGCCGACGCCGAAGCGCGGGCGGGCCTGGGCTTCGCCGCTGGTGGCGGCGATGGCGGTGGTGAGGGTCAGGGCGGTCAGCGCGACCGCGGCAATCTTGATCTTCGTGGACATGGCTTTCTCCATCCTTTGAACCGGGGCGGCGCTCACGGCCGCGATACCCATGGGTCGCAAGGAGGGAGAAAAAGGTTCAGAAGATTTTTGGCTCAGGTCCCCAGAAGCTGGGCCAGCCATTCAAGGCGGAAATTGAGGCCGGAAAAGCCGGCGATCCAGAAGGTGGCGCCAATCGCCCCCGAGCCCCAGGCGACGTAGAGCAGCCAGAAGCTGTCGACCAGGGCGGCGACCGCGGATACGGCGATGGCGATCGACATGAACGCTTCCGACATGTCGAACTGGTCGTCGCGGAAGTTGAGTTCGTCGTACTCCTTCTCCAGCCGCTCCGCCTTGGCGCGGGTCTCCTTGGAGCGGCCTTCGTATTTCTTGATGTCGGCTTCGTACGTGGCCGCCTGCTTGGCGGCGAGCGCCCGGTCGAAATTGCCGGCGGTTTCCAAGAGGCGGAGCTGGGCCAGCCCGTTCTCGTCCACATGCAGCTTGATGCGGGCGGCCTGATATTCCGACCAGGCGTCTACGGACTCGGTCTTGGCCTTCTGCATGGCCTGGCCGATATTGCCGTCCTTGATGTTTCCCACGGCCATCAACACCGACAAAATCACCACCGTCACGGCGACAAGATTGTTGAGCCGCTTGTCCGAACTTTCGGTTTTGACGTCCGCATCCATGTGTGCCCCCCGGTACGAATTGCGCTAATGTAACGGCACGCGAAAACATTATTTCCCCGGCACCGCATTCCGCTGTGGTTAACCGGGCACGCGAGGGAGAACAATGCCTTTTACGAGACGTAGTGCGATCGCCGGTGTGCTGGTCGCAATCGTGGTCTTGCCGGCACAGGCGCAGCAACTGGATAAGGTGCGTTTCGGCACCAACTGGGTCGCCGAGGGCGAGCATGGCGGCTACTACCAGGCGGTGGCTGACGGCACCTACAAGAAATACGGGCTGGACGTCGAGATCGTCCCGGGCGGGCCGAACGTGAACAACCGCCTCCTGCTGCCGGTCGGCAAGATCGACTTCTTCATGAGCGCCAACTCGCTGCAGTCCTTCGACGCGGTCGAGAACAACATCCCGACGATCGCGGTGGCGGCGAGCTTCCAGAAGGAGCCGCAGGTGCTCATTGCGCACCCAGGCAAGGCCGAGAAGCTGGAGGACCTCAAGAAGCTCACGCTGTTTGTCTCCAAGGAAGGCATCGTCAGCTACTTCCAGTGGCTGAAGGCCGACTACGGTTTCGACGAGTCGAAAGTGAAGCCCTATACTTTCAACGCGCAGCCGTTTCTGGCCGATAAGAACTCCGCCATGCAGGGCTACGTGACGTCCGAGCCCTTCGCGGTCGAGCAAGCCGGCGGCTTCAAGCCGAAGGTGTTCCTGCTCGCCGATCACGGCTTCAACGCCTATTCGACATTGATCGAGACGCGGCGCGACCTGGTCGAGAAGAAGCCCGCTCTCGTGCAGCGCTTCGTCGATGCCTCCGCCATCGGCTGGTACAATTACATCTACGGCGACAGCCGGCCGGGCAACGCGCTGATCAAGAAATACAATCCGGAAATGTCCGATGCGCTGCTCGCCAACTCCATCGCCAAGATGAAGGAATACGGCATCGTCGATTCCGGCGACGCGGTAAAGCTCGGTATCGGCGCCATGACCGACGCGCATTGGAAGAGCTTCTTCGACAAGATGGTGCGCGCCGGCGTGGTGAAGGCAAGCCTGGACTACAAGCGCGCCTATACATTGCAGTTCGTCAACAAGGGCGTCGGCGTCGAGCTGCGGCCTAAATGAGCGGTGAAGGCGCAACCGTCGTCTCTCTCCGCGGCGTCGGCAAGACGTTCGACAGCGGCACGGTCGCGCTCGACGGACTGAACCTTGACGTGCGCGCGGGTGAGTTTGTCTCGCTGCTGGGGCCTTCCGGCTGCGGCAAATCGACCGCGTTGCGCATCATCGCCGATCTGAGCGCGCCGTCCAAAGGCGCCGTTACGACGCCAAGCGGCGGGCCAGGCTCCATCGGCTTCGTCTTTCAGGAGCCGACCTTGATGCCCTGGGCGGACGTCACCGCCAATGTGCGGCTGCCGCTCAAGCTGGCGCATGCAGACGAGGCGAAGGCTCAGGCGGCGGTGGCGCAGGCACTAGTGCGTGTCGGGCTGTCCGACTTCGCGCGAGCCTTCCCGCGCGAATTGTCCGGCGGCATGAAGATGCGCGCCTCGATCGCGCGGGCGCTGGTGACCGAGCCCGATCTCTTGCTGATGGACGAGCCCTTTGCCGCGCTCGACGAGATCACCCGCTTCAAGCTCAACAACGATCTCCTCGCGCTCTGGCAGGAGCTGCGCCGCACGGTGATCTTCGTAACCCACTCGGTGTTCGAGTCGGTCTTCCTCTCGCAACGCATCGTGGTGATGACGCCGCGCCCCGGCCGCGTGTTCGACGAGATCGTCATCGATGCGCCTTATCCGCGCGACGAGCATTTTCGTACCTCGGCCGAGTACGGTGCTTTGTGTAGGCGCGTGTCCGAGATGCTGAATGCTGCGATGGCGGGAGATGGGCGATGAGCGAGCGCGTGCTGCGCATCGGCTTGCCCGTCCTGGTGCTGGCGCTGGTGATCCTGGCTTGGCATTTGATCGTGCAAGGCTTTGCCATTCCGCCGTACGTGTTGCCGGGGCCAGGCTTGGTCCTGTCGACACTGATCGCGGACGGTCCCTTGCTCTGGCAGTCGCTGCTGGTGACGCTCGCGCTCACCTGCGAGGGCTTCGTGTTGGCCGCGGTGGGCGGCATCGTGCTAGCGGTCGCCTTCAATCAGTGGCGCGCGATCGAGTATTCATTCTATCCCTACGCGGTCATCCTACAGGTGACGCCGATCGTCGCCATTGCGCCGATCCTGCTCATCTATCTGCCGCAGCCTTTGGCGGTGCTGGCCTGTGCATGGATCGTGGCCTTCTTTCCGGTGCTGGCCAACACCACGCTTGGCCTGAACTCCGTCGATCACAATCTTCTGGCGCTGTTCGACCTCTACAAAGCGTCGCGTTGGCAGGTCTTGTGGAATCTAAAGCTACCGGCCGCGCTGCCGCAGATGCTCGCGGGCCTGCGCATCGCCGGCGGGTTGTCGTTGATCGGCGCGGTGGTGGCGGAGATCGCGGCGGGTTCCGCCGGCGCCGGTTCGGGGCTCGCCTATCGCATTGCCGAGTCCGGCTACCGGCTCAACATTCCGCGCATGTTCGCCGCGCTCGTGCTGCTGTCGCTTGCCGGCGTCGCGATCTTCTTCGCGCTGTCGGCGCTCTCGCACCTCGCCTTGCGGCGCTGGCACGAGAGCGCAATGGGGCGGGAACGTTAGCGCACGTATTGCGTCACGATGCCCAGCGCTGCCATCACAACGATGACCTCGATCAAGCTGCGGTGGAACCGGAACGCGAGCACAGCCGCCGTCGCCGCCAGAACGGCCGCATGCTTGTCGAGCGCGAGCGGGTCGAAGGCGAACCACCGAAACATGCCAAAGTGCCGCTCGTCGACATGGCCGAACAGCACGTGCAGGGCGAACCACACCGACAGATTGAGAATGACACCGACGACGGCCGCGGTGATTGCCGCCAGCGCGCCGGACAGTTGCCGGTTGGCTCGCAACCGCTCGATGAACGGCGCGCCGGCAAAGATCCACAGCATCGACGGGACGAACGTGACCCACGTCGTCATCAGCGCACCGAGCAGGCCGGCGACGACGGGCGAAAAGGGTAGTGCGTTGCGGAAAGCGGCGAGAAAGCCGACGAACTGCGTCACCAGGATCAGCGGCCCGGGCGTGGTTTCGGCAAGGCCGAGCCCGTCGACCATTTCCGGTGCGGTCATCCAGCCGTAAGTCTGCACCGCTTCCTGCGCCATGTAGGCGAGCAGCGCATAAGCGCCGCCGAAGCTCACCACTGCAAGCTTGGAGAAGAACACGCCGATGCTCACCAGCACATGCTGCGGGCCGAGCAGGAGCGCGGCGAGCGCGACCGGCGCCCACCAAGTGATGAGCCCGACAAGCGACGCGATTGCAAAATGCCGCCAGCGGCCTTCTGCCGGTGGCGGCACATTCTCCACTTTGTCAGCGATGCCGAGCTGAGCAGGTGATCGGCGCGCCACCAGCCAGCCAATGAGCGCCGCCGCGGCGACGATCAGCGGAAAGGGCAGCGACAGAAAGAAGATACCGACGAAGGCCGCCCCGGCCAGAGCAAGCAATAGGTTGCTTTTCAGTGCCCGCTTGCCGATGCGGACGAGAGCCTCGATGACGATCACCAGCACCGCGGCCTTGATGCCGAACAGCGCGCCGTCCACGGCGAAGATGCCGCGGCCGAGCGCATAGAGCAGGCTCAGGCCTATCATCACCAGCGCGCCCGGCAGCACGAAGAGGATGCCGGCCGCGAGTCCGCCGCGCACGCCGTGCAGCAGCCAGCCGAGATAGGTGGCGAGCTTCTGCGCTTCGGGACCCGGCAACAGCATGCAGAAGTTCAGCGCATGCAGGAAACGCGCTTCGTCGATCCATTTCTTGTCGTCAACGGTGATGCGATGCATCAGCGCGATCTGGCCGGCCGGACCGCCGAAGTTGATGCAGCCGATCTTCAGCCAAGTCATGAAAGCCTCGCCGAAGCTCGGCCGTGCGGGTGCTTCAATATCCGTCGCGGTCGTCATGCGCCCTCAAGCCGCCTTCGCGGGCCAATTGTGCCGTTCGTCGGCAGCGAAGCGCAGCCAAGCGAACAAGGCATCATAAACAAGAACACCATGATGGAGCAGCCCGTGGTCGTCGTCGCCGGCCAGAGCCGACAGGCCGAGCGACACCGCATGCAGGCCGGCCGCTTCCGGCGCGAGATCGGGCCTTGCCGTATCGGCGCCCCGTACGATCAGGGCCAGACGCGCCAGCGACGGCTCGCCTCCCAACCCGAACAGCTTGAGCATGGTGTCGAACGTGCAGCGCTCGCCCTCGTGGCTCAGTTCGACATCCTTGATGTCGAAGGGAATGGCGCCGCTCTCTCGCGCGACGTTGACGACTTCGTCGGGGTCGACAAACAGAATGCGTGCCTGCGGGTCGAGAAAGCGGCGGATCAGCCAGGGGCAGGCGATGCGGTCGATCTTCGGCCGCCGCCGCGTTGCCCACAGGCTCGGCCGCTTCAGGGCGATGCGATCGAGCGCCGGCTTGTCGACAAAGGGCAGGCGGGCTGCGGCCCAGTCTTCGTAGCCGCCCGCAAGGATTGCGGCGTCGAAGCCGGCGGCGCGCAGCTGCGCGGTCGCGATCTGGCTCAGTTCATGGCCTGCTTTGCAGGCGACCACGATTGGGCGGCCGCTCAGCTCTCCGGCCCACTCGGATGTTTTTGCAAAGTCACGCCAGACCGCGCCGGGAATGGTCGCGTTAGATTGCTCGAACACGTCGCGCCGCCGTACATCGACGATCTGCGGCGCAGACATTGTCGCGATGGAATTCCAGAGATCTTGTGGAGATACCGAGAAGCCAAGCATAGGCCTCCTCCGTAAACGAAGGAGACGGTGCTTGGGCCCGAGAGCCTTGGAAGGAGCGGGGCGACCGCCGTTGGCCCCGCGACTGTCATGTTAGTTCAACGCATAGGCACGATCAATGACAATCCCGATACGAGCAGGAGGACGAGGATGATCTTGCGGAACGCCGCGTCGTCGAGCCTGCCGTAGAGCCTGACGCCGATCCACAGACCTACGAGCAGCGCCGGCAGGCCGAGCAGGAAAAGTTGGAGGATGCCGGCTTGGAACAGATGACCTGACGCGGCGAAGGTTACCGTGGTCATCGTCATGGTGATGAACAGCACCGGTTGAAATATCGCGCGCTGAGCATCCTTCGGTCCGCCGCCGAGTTGGCACCAGATCGTGCTGATAACGCCGCCGAGGCCGGTGAGACCACCAAGCAGCCCGTTCAACACACCGATGCCTCCGTCGAGGGCCGCATTGGACTTGATCGGCATCAAGTTCGGCCGCGCCAAATTGTAACTGCTGTAGGCGATCAGCAATGCGCCGACGCCGATGCGCAGGTGCGTCGGATTGAGATAGGTCACCAGATAGGCGCCGAGCGGAACGCCGACGGCGCCGCCGATGACGAACGGCAGGATTCGCCGCCATTGCAGCGAGTGGCGAACTTTCCAGATGCCGTAGGCCTGATTGACCATCCCGTAGGCTGCGATCAGCACTGCTGTCTGCACCGGCGTGATGATGTGCAGCCAGATCCCGGACACCACCAGTCCGGCGGCGAAGCCGGTCAGGCCGCTGGTGAACCCGCCCAGAAATGTTGCGGTGAGAAAAAGAGCCCAGCTCAATGTATCCATGGCCATCGCTCCCGAAGGCGAGAAAGTGCAGCGCTTGGATGGATGCCGTCTGATGGGGAGGTGGCGTGATCCCCGACGCTTCGCGGCTTCTGAGAGTGCGAGCCCATATACAGCATGGGTCCCCTCCGTAAACGAAGGAGACGGTGCTTGGGCTCGCAAGCCTTGGGAGGCAGGGCGACCGTCGTTGGCCCCGCGCGTTGCATGCTAGTTCAAGGAAACGGCACGATCAATGACAATCCCGAAACGAGCAGCAGGATGAGGATGACCTTGCGGAACATATGATCGTCGAGCTTCCCGTAGAGCTTCCATCCGCACCACATGCCAGCGGCCAGCATGGGCAAGCCGAGAAGAAATAATCGGCCTGTTTCAACATTCGCCGCGCCGGCTGCGATCAGCGAAATCGCGCTCATCGCCAATACGACGAAGAGCGTCGGCTGAAACACCGTGCGCTGCGCGTCCTTGGACCAGCCTTGCATCTGGCACCAGAGCGCCACGACCACGCCGGCGAGGCCGGTCAGGCCGCCGAGCAGGCCGTTCAGGACTCCGATGCCGACATCGACCGGCGCGCCGGCGTTGATCGGTTTGAACACGGGACGTGCCAAGCCATAGAGGCCGTAGACCACCAGCAGCGCGCCGATGCTGGTGCGCATGTAGACAGGATTGACGTAGTTAATCAGGAATGCGCCGATCGGCACGCCGAACGCGCCGCCTAAGACGAACGGCATTGCCTTGCGCCATTCCAGGGCGTGCTTCAGCCGCCAAATGCCGTAGGCTTGCGCGAGCAGGCCATAGCAGGCGATCAGGACCGCAGTCTGCGCCGGCGAAATGATGTGCAGCCAGATGCCGGAGACCACCAGGCCGAGAGCAAAGCCGGCGAGCCCGTTGGTCATGCCGCCGAGGAAGGTTGCCAGGAGGTAGAGTGCGAGACCGGTGCCGACCATACGTCCTCTGAAGTGAAGGCCGGCACGCTCAAGGAAGGAAGAGGCTGTGCATGCTTATGACCAACGTTTAGCTGCTGCGCTGAAATGAGCTAGCGCGCGGGAGGCATGGGCCCCCTCCGTAAACGAAGGTCGGGGAGGGCTGCTCAGGGTGGCAGGTCCGGGTGTACCCTGCGAGGAAGGCGTTAAACGCGCCGTCTTGGGAGGACGCTCAATGCCCAACAAAATCGATCTCAGTGGCCGTCATGCGGTCGTCACCGGCGGGGCGCAAGGCATCGGCCGCGCCATCGTCGAGCGCTTCCTTGATTCGGGCGCGGCGGTGGCGATCTGGGACCGCGACCTGGCGCTGGCGCAGAAGACCGCGCAGGACCTCAAAAGCCGCGGCCGCGTCGTTGCCGTCGCTGCCGATATCACCAAATACGATGATGTCGAACGCGCGCGCGACGCCACGCTGAAGGAATTGGGCCGCATCGATATCCTGGTGAACAATGCCGGCATTTCCGGTCCGAACGTCAAAACCTGGGAGTATCCACTCGAGGCTTGGCGCGACGTTCTCTCCATCAATCTCGACGGCCCGTTCCATTGCTGCCGCGCGCTGGCGCCGACCATGATCGCGCAGAACTATGGGCGCATCGTCAACATCGCCTCGATTGCCGGCAAGGAGGGCAATCCGAACGCGCCGGCCTATTCGGCCTCGAAGGCGGGCGTCATCGCGCTGACCAAATCGCTCGGCAAGGAGCTTGCCGGCTACGACATCTCGGTCAATTGCCTAACCCCGGCGGCGGCGCGCACCGCGATCTTCGACCAGATGACGCAGGAGCACATCGATTTCATGCTATCGAAGATTCCCCGCAACCGATTCGTGACGGTGGAGGAGATCGCGGCGCTTGCCGCCTTCTGCGCCTCGCAGGACTGCTCGTTCACGACCGGCGCGGTGTTCGACATTTCCGGCGGACGGGCGACCTATTGAACCAGACGAGCAGTCAGCGGCGGCAACGGCTCACCGGCATCGCGCTCATGTGCGCCACGGTAGCGCTGTTTGCCTGCCTCGACACCACGGCGAAATATCTCAGCGCACAGATGTCGATCCTGCTGATCGCGTGGGCGCGCTACACCGGCGCTTTCGTGCTGACGCTGTTCGTTTCGAATCCGGTCACCGACCGGACACTGCTCAAGTCCGGCAATCTCAAGCTGCAGATCGTCCGTGGCCTGCTGCTGGTGGCTTCTACAGTGCTGAACTTCCTTGCCCTGCGCTATATGCAGCTCGACGAGGTGCTGTCGATCATCTTTACCTTTCCGTTTGTCGTCGCGATCGCCGCTGGCCCCTTGCTCGGCGAGTGGCTCGGCTGGCGGCGCTGGAGCGCCATCTGCTTTGGCTTTGCGGGCGTGCTGGTGATCACGCGGCCGGGCTTCGGCGTCATCCATCCGGCCGCGCTGTTCTCGCTCGTCGCCACGATCTGCTACGGCATCTATGCCGTGCTTACGCGCATCGTCGCGCGCACCGATTCCAACCAGACGTCGCTGTTCTACAACAACTTCATCGGCGCACTGGTCATGCTGCCGGTGATCCCATTTGTCTGGACGCCGCCGTCGACCTGGTTAGTCGCCCTGCTCCTGGTGGGGATCGGCGTGTTGGGCAGCGTCGGGCATTTCTGTTTGATCGCCGGGCACCGGCTCGCGCCGGCATCTGTGCTCTCGCCCTTCATCTACACCCAACTCGTCTGGGTGGTGATCCTCGGCTACCTGATCTTTGACCATGTGCCAAACGGCTGGACCATGGCGGGCGCGGCCATGGTCATCGGCTCGGGCCTCTATCTCCTCTACCGCGAGCGCCGTTTGGGCAAGACGACCACCAGTGACGGGGTGGTTGAAGGACCGCTGGAATAGCAAGTTTTCCGGCCCACTTTGCCCGCATGCCAGCAATGAGACGGAACGGTTGCGGCAACACAAATTTCAGGGCTAAGTTCCGGCACCAAAATTGAAAAAACGACTTTTGAGGAACACCCATGGCTACAGCGAAGGACCGCGCGACAGGTCCGGCCGGCTCCGGCTTGAACGACGATATCGGCGAGGCCAAGCGGTTGGAGCTCTATCGCACCCAGGTCGTCATCCGCGAGGCTGAGCAGCGCGCCTTCGACCTGTTCCTGCAGAACCTGGTGAAGGGCACGAGCCATTTGTCGCTCGGTCAGGAGGCGATTGCGGCGGGCTTCGCCTGCGCCATGAAGCCGGGTGATTTGTCGTTCTGCACTTATCGCGGCCACGCCCATACGCTGGCGCGCGGCGTACCGGTCGAAAAGGTGCTCGGCGAATTGATGCAGCGAGACAACGGTTTGATGCGCGGCAAGGGCGGCTCCATGCACCTGACGTCGGAAGAGCATGGCGTGATGGGGTCTTATGCGATCATCGGCGCGCATTTGCCGATCGCCTGTGGCGCCGCCTGGCGCGCGCAATACAAAGGCGACAAAGACGTCTCGGTCTGCTTCTTCGGCGACGGCACCACCAATATCGGCGCCTTCCACGAGGCGTTGAACTTCGCCGCCGTGTGGAAGCTGCCGGTGGTCTTCGTCTGCGAGAACAATCTGTACATGGAGTACACGCCGATCGGCGATGTGACGGCGGTGCCGCATCCGGCCGCCGACCGCGCGGCCGCCTACGGCCTGGAACGCATCATCGTCGACGGCAACGACGCCGACGTGGTCTACCGCACGGCGCAGAAAGCCTTCGACAAGGCGCGCGCAGGCGAGGGGCCTTCGCTGATCGAGTGCCTCACCTATCGCCACTCAGGCCACTCGCGCGCCGATCCGGCCAAGTATCGCCCCGAGGGCGAGCTGGAGAGATGGAAGGAGCTAGACCCCATCAAAATCTACCGCGAGCGGTTGAAGCAGTTTGGCATCAGCGACAAGCAGATGGCCGAGATCGACACCAGCGTGCGCAAGGAAGTCGATGACGCGACGGAGGCCTGCAAGGCCGCGCCGGTCCCGCCCGTCGATATCCTCACCACCGACGTCTACGCCGATGGAGGCTGGGCATGGCGGAACTGACCTATCGCGACGCGGTCATCCGCGGCATCGCGCAGGAGATGACGCGCGACCCGGACGTCGTCTTCCTCGGCGAGGACGTGGCAAAAGCGGGCGGCGTGTTCAAGGCGACCGTCGGCCTCTACGAGCAGTTCGGGCCGCTGCGCGTGCGCGACACGCCGATCTCCGAGCAGGCGATCATGGGCGCCGCCATGGGCGCGGCGATGACGGGCCTGAAGCCGATCGCCGAGATCATGTTCTCGGACTTCTTCGCGGTGTGCTTCGACTACATCGCCAATGAGTTCCCCAAGAGCCGCTATATGTCGAACGGGCAGACGAAATGCCCGCTGGTCGTCCGCACGGGCAACGGCGCGGGCTCGCGTTTCGGTGCGCAGCATTCTCAGAGCGTCGAGAACTGGTGCATGATGATCCCCGGCCTCAAGGTCGTGGCGCCGTCGTCGCCGCGTGACGTCATCGGTCTTCTGGCCGCCGCCGTGCGCGATCCCGATCCGGTGATCTTCTTCGAGCACAAGTCGCTCTACGCCACCAAAGGCGAAGTGCCGGACGGCGAGATCGTCGACACGCTCGGCACCGCCAAGGTGCTGCGGCCGGGCAAGGACGCGACCATTCTGGCGCTCGCCTTGATGGTGCCGCGCGCGCTGGACGCAGCCGAGAAGCTCAAGGCGAAACACGGCATCGATTGCGAAGTTGTCGATGTGCGATCGCTGGTGCCGCTCGACACGCAGACCATCCTCGGCTCGGTCGGTAAGACGCACCGGCTGTTCACCGTGGAAGAGAATCCGCGGCTGTGCGGCTGGGGCGCCGAGATCGTGTCGATCGTCGCGGACGAAGCCTTCTACGATCTCGATGGCCCGCCGGTGCGCATCACCACGCCGCACATTCCGTTGCCGGCCGCCGACAATCTTGAAGATATCGTGCTGCCGACGGCGGACCGCATCGTCGAGACGGTGAAGCGGTCGCTGAATAGTTAGTCGTTGTCGTCGCCGGGCTTGTCCCGGCGACCCCGCTTAGGAGGGCACGGTGCCTTCCTCATCGGGATGGCCGGGACAAGCCCGGCCATGACAAGCGAGAGTGGAAGGACAATCCCCATGTACGAAAATCTCCTCGCCAACGTTCCCACCGACCTCTGGATCGGCGGCAAATGGCGCAAAGCGTCCGACGGCGGCCGCTTCGACGTCACCGATCCGGCCACCGAGAAGACCATCGCCTCGGTGGCGAGCGCGACCGTCGACGACGCCATCGCTGCGGTCGATGCCGCGCAGGCCGCGTTCGAAGCCTGGGCCGGCCGCAAGCCGCGCGAGCGCGCCGAGATTCTGCGCAAGGCCTATGAGCTGATCATGCGCGACGCCGAGCGCTTCGCGAAGCTGATCACGCTCGAGAACGGCAAGGCGCTGCCGGACTCGCGCGGCGAGGTCGCTTATTCGGCGGAGTTCTTCCGCTGGTACGCCGAAGAAGCCGTGCGCAACATCGGCCAGATTTCGATGGCGCCGGCCTCCGGCGCACGCATCGTCGCGCAGCACAAGCCGGCCGGCATCGCCGTGCTGGTGACGCCGTGGAATTTCCCGGCCGCCATGGCGACACGCAAGATCGGCCCGGCGCTTGCCGCCGGCTGCCCGGTGGTGCTCAAGCCCGCGTCCGATACGCCGCTCACGATGCTGGCGTTGATGCCGGCGCTGGAAGAGGCGGGCGTGCCGGCCGGCGTGGTCAACGTCATTCCGTCGCGCTCGTCCGGCAAGGTCGTGTCGGCGATGCTGCACGATCCCCGCGTGCGCGTCGTGTCCTTCACCGGTTCGACCGAGGTCGGCCGCAAGCTGCTGCATGAGGCCGCCGACAACATCGTCAAGCCGGCGATGGAATTGGGCGGCAACGCCCCCTTCATCGTGTTCGAGGACGCCGACATTGATGCGGCGATCGACGGCGCCATGATCGCGAAGATGCGCAACATGGGCGAGGCCTGCACGGCAGCGAACCGCTTCTATGTGCACGAGAAGGTGCATGACGAATTCGCCAAGAAGCTCACCGCCAAGATGGCGGGCCTCAAGATGGGCAACGGTCTCGACGAGGGCGTGGCGCTCGGACCGCTGGTCAACAAGGAAGGCCGCGACAAGGTGATCGAACTGGTCGAAGATGCGACGTCGAAGGGCGCCAAGGTCCTGACCGGCGGCAAGACGCCGGACGGCCCGGGCTTCTTCTATCCAGCCACCGTGCTCACCAATGTGCCGGACGGCGCCAAGATGTTGAACGAAGAGATCTTCGGGCCGGTCGCCTCGATCCAGACCTTCAAGAGCGAGGACGAGGCGATCAAGCGCGCCAACGCCACCGAATACGGCCTTGTCGCTTATCTCTTCACCAAGGATCTGACGCGCGGCCTGCGTGTCTCCGAGAAGCTCGACTTCGGCATGATCGGCCTCAATCGCGGCCTCGTCTCCGACCCGGCGGCGCCCTTCGGCGGCACCAAGCAGTCAGGCCTCGGGCGCGAAGGCGCGGCCGAGGGCATGAAGGAGTTTCTCGAGACGCAATATGTCTCGGTGAGCTGGTAATCTGCGGCAAGGAAGCGGGAGAAACGCGTGAACGTTCTGATGCCGCAGCTCGGTGAGACGGTCGCCGAAGGCAAGATCGTGAAGTGGTTCAAGGCGGCCGGCGACGCCGTGAAGCCGGGCGAGAACCTGTTCGAGATTGAGACCGACAAGACATCGATGGAAGTGCCGGCAACGTTCGGCGGCACGCTGTCGGCGATCAATGTTCAAGTGGGCGAGATCGTGAAAGTCGGCGCCGTGGTAGCGGTGATCGCGGGCGAGGGCGGGGCGGCGGCAGCGTCCGAATCGCGTGCGGCTGCTAGTCCGGTGAGCGTGCCGCAAACGCCGCTCATTTCGGCGCAAGTGGGAATCCAGAGCCAGAAAGAGTCGACTCCCCGCGTTCGTGGGGACGAGCGGAATACGGCGGCCTCGTACGCCTATCCCGACATGAGCCCGTGGCGCGAAGTGCGCACGCCGGAGCGTAATTTCGGGCCGGCGCGCATGGGCGGCATCACTGTGACGCCGCTCGCGCGTCGTCTTGCCGGCGAGCGCGGCATCGATCTTGCCAATGTCAGAGGTTCCGGCCCGCACGGACGCATCGTCGCCGCCGACGTCGAAAAGGCTGTACCGGCGCGTGGGTTGGCGATGGCAATCGGCGCCAGTGCTGCGCAGGTGAAGGCGCTGTTCGAAGGCGGCGCTTACGAGGAAGTGCCGCTCGATTCGATGCGTGCGACCATTGCCAAGCGGCTGGTCGAGGCCAAGCAGACGATTCCGCATTTCTATCTCACGTCCGACATCGAGATTGGCCGGCTGATGGCGATGCGCGAAGAGGCGAACGCCGCCGCGCCGAAAGGCGCCGACGGCCAACCTTCATTCAAGCTTTCGCTCAACGATTTCATCATCAAGGCCTGGGCGGCGGCGCTCATGCGTACACCGGCCGCCAATGCCGTGTGGGCGGAAGACCGCATTCTGCGCTTTGCTCACGCCGATATCGGCGTGGCGGTGGCGCTGGAGGGTGGGCTGATCACGCCGGTCGTGCGTAACGCCGATGCCAAAACGCCGCGCGCCATTTCGGCCGAGATGCGCGATCTTGCCGAGCGCGCCCGCGCCAAAAAACTCAAGCCCAACGAATACCAGGGCGGCGCCAGCGCCATCTCCAATCTCGGCATGTACGGCGTGCGCGAGTTTTCGGCCATCATCAATCCGCCGCATGCCACGATCCTGGCCGTCGGCGCCTCCCGCCGCGCGCCGGTGGAGGCAGCGGATGGCGGCGTGAAATTCGTCAGCCAGATGACGGTCACGCTGTCTTGCGATCATCGCGTGGTCGACGGCGCGCTCGGTGCCGAGTTGCTCGCCGCGTTCAAGGCGCTCGTCGAATCGCCGGTCACCTTCCTGGTCTAAGGAGAAGAAAATGGCTGGCGAAAAGCCGGATGTTCTGCTGGTCGGCGCCCGTAAGCCGGTCTTGATCGGCGGCATGGAACCGAAGGTCACGCTGCACGATCTGCTTGGCGCCAAAGACCGCGAAGCCTTCATCAAGTCGGTTGCGGACAAGATTCGCGCCATCGCGGTCGCCTACACCGCCGACAAGGTCGACGCCGCCTTCATGCAGCGGTTTCCCAAGCTGGAGCAGATCTCCTCGTTCGGCGTCGGCTACGATCACATCGACGCCAAGTGGGCGGGCGAGCACGGCATCGTCGTCACCAACACGCCCGACGTGCTGAACGAGGAAGTCGCTGACACGGCGCTCGGTCTCCTGCTCTGCACGGTGCGTGAATTTCCGCAGGCCGACCGCTACGTGCGCGCCGGCAAGTGGGTCGACAAAGCTTTTCCGCTCTCCAAGGCGACCTTGCGCGACCGCACCGTCGGCATGGTCGGCATGGGTCGCATCGGCAAGGCGATTGCGCGCCGCCTGGAGGCCTTCGGCGTGCCGGTCGTCTATCACAGCCGCAAGCCGCAGGACGGCGTGAGCTACAAGTATTATCCCAAGCTCGTCGACATGGCGCGCGACGTCGACACGCTGATGGTGATCGTGCCGGGCGGGGGCGCGACGCAGAACCTGATCAACGCCGAGGTGCTGAAGGCGCTGGGACCGCGGGGCATTCTCATCAACATGGCGCGCGGCTCGGTGGTCGACGAGCCGGCCTTGATCGAGGCGCTGAAAAACCGCACCATCTATTCCGCCGGTCTCGACGTGTTCGTGAAGGAGCCTGTCGTGCCGAAGGAATTGCTGGAGATGGATCACATCGTCCTGTTCCCGCACCTCGGCTCGGCCAGCGAGGCGACGCGCGCGGCCATGGACCAGCTCGTGGTCGACAACATCTTGGCCTGGGCATCCGGTAAACCGCCGCTGACGCCGGTGGCCGAGACGCCCTATCCGCCGAAGCGGTGACACCATGCGCTGGGGCTTGCTGCTCATCTTGTTGGCGGCGGCTCTGACAGGCCCGGCGGCGGCCTACGACTTCGCGCCGGCCAAGCCGCTCGACGTCAAGTCCGTCGATCCGGCTGTGCTGGCGGGCGTGTATGGCGCCTATGAAATCCGCGACAAGAGCGGCAAGAAGCGTTGTCGCGTCACTTTGCTTAAAGATTTCGGCATCGGCGGCTACCAGGTCGAGGTGGCGCCCGGCTGTGACAAAGTATTTCCCGTAATGGGCGATATCGCCGCCTGGCGGCTCTTGGAGAGCTGGACGATTGATTTGGTAGATGCTTTACGCAAGACGCGCGTGCGCTTTGAGACGCCGGACGACCGTTATGTTCCGTTCGGCGACGCCAAGGACATCGCCGGCATGCACGAGCTGATCAAGGTCCAAGAAGTCCGAGACAGGCCGGCGCAAAGGAAGAAATAGTCATGCGGCCTGTCCGCATTCTCTTCTGTGCGGTTGCTTTCGCTGCGGCGCCGGTCGCGGCGCAGACGCCGGCAACGTTCGGCGACTCAGCCAAGGGCATGCTCGGCAGCTGGGAATTTTCCAACGCCGACCGCGACAAGGTCTGCACCGCCACTTTCAAGTCCGATCGCGCGGCCGTTGGCTTCAAAGTCGAATTCAACGCCGGGTGCATCGTACTTTTCCCGCTTGTCGGCAATGTTGTGGGCTGGACCTTCCCCGATAACGACTTGCTACGCCTTTTCGATGCGCAAGGGCGCGCGCTCGCTGAGTTCAGCGAAGTCGAAGACGGCATCTACGAGGCGCCGACGCCCGGTGTCGGCGTGCTGTTCCTGCAGAACGCCGCTGCCGCTCCCGCGACGAAAACGCCGCAGCAAGTTGCCGGCAACTTCAATCTGATGCAGGGCGACAAGCCACTTTGCTCGTTCACCCTGGCGCCGACTGCCGTGAAGGATGCCTTCGCGCTGACGGTAAAGCCGGGATGCAACGCCAGCATCGCCGGACAGAATTTCGTCCAATGGCGGCTCGAGCGCGAGGAGCTGGTGCTGGTGCCGGCGCGCGGCAATCCGTGGCGCTTCGAGGAGATCGAGAACGGCACTTGGCGACGCCTGCCGGAAAGCGTCGATGCGATGACGCTGGTGAAGCAGTAGCGCTCTTATGCGGTTGCCTGCTGATCTCTCCACCTTGCTGGCGGCAATCCGAATTCGCGTTTGAATGCCCGGCTGAAGGCCTCCTCGGATTCATAGCCGACCGAGTGCGCCAGTTGGGCGACGGACATGCGCGTTTCACGCAAGTTCAGCTTTGCCGTCTGCAGCCGCCACACGGTCAAATAGCGGATGGGCGGCATGCCGACGAGCGTCGTAAATCGCTCGACAAAAGCGCTCCGCGACAGCGCGACCTCTTTGGCGAGGTCTTCGGCCGACCATGGTGCACGCGTGTTCTGGTGCATCAGGGCAAGTGCTTTGCCGACATAAGGGTCGGCGAGGCCTTTTAGCCACCCGGCCTCGTGCGCGCCGAGCGCGGATGAATAGTTGCGCACCGCCTCGACCAGCAGCGATTCCGAAAGCCGCGACATGACGCTCGACGTGGCGAACCGTCCCTTCCGCAATTCGTCGGCGGCAAAGCGTACGGAGGCTTCAATCCAGTCGCGCGATGTGCCCTGCTGCACGTCGAGCTTGAGCATTTTCGGCAGTGACGCAATCAGCGGATTGTGCAGCTCTTCACTGGCGAGAAAGCCGCACACGACGTGGGCAGGTTCGCCGCCGCCACCGTGAATGATGCGGGGCAGTCCACCGTCGGCGCCTGGCTGAACCAGATCGCGTGCGCTCATTGGTGCGAGTCCCGGCGTGCTGCCGAGCGTGTGTGGATCGTTGCGCGGCAAAAGAACCACTTCGCCCGCCCGCACTTCGATGGGTGCCGCCCCTTCAACGGCAATGAATAGGCTGCCGTCGACGATGAAATGATACGCGATCATCTGCGTGGGCGCCGCCGGCGAGAACCTGCAATCCTCCGCGCTCAACTGCGCGAGAACGCTCCACGGTGCCGTGAAATGGGAGTCGAGGAAGACGCCTCCCGTCAGGCGGACAGAACGAAGCACCTCGGAAAACGGGTCCATAGTCTCGCCCGCAACAAATAATTGGACGAATAGTCAAATGATCTGGCCGAGCGGTCATTCGTGGCGCCGCCGGTCCCCCGTATATAGCGCGCCGCTCGGTCAGCCGCCAATCGCGCGTCGCCGGCATCAGCAATAGAGCCAATTTTGGCTTGGTTTTCAGAAAAAAGGGGAATGCTATGCTCGACACCATCAAGCCTCCGGCGCCCGACTATGCCGCCATCAAGCAGCGCCAGCAGGCGATGTGGGCCTGCGGCGACTACGCCGTGATCGGCACCACATTGCAGATCGTTGGCGAACGCCTGTGCGAAGCCGTCGATCTGCACGCCGGCGAGCGCGTGCTCGACGTTGCTGCCGGTAATGGCAACGCCACGCTGGCCGCCGCCCGCCACTTCGCGCTGGTGACCTCAACCGACTACGTCGGCGCGCTGCTCGATGGCGGCAAGGCGCGGGCTGCCGCGGAGCATCTGCCCGTCACCTTCCGCGAGGCCGATGCCGAGGCCTTGCCGTTTGCCGACAACAGCTTCGACGTGGCGTTGTCCAGCTTCGGCGTCATGTTCACGCCCGACCAGGCGACAGCGGCGCGCGAGCTCTCGCGCGTGGTGCGCAAAGGCGGCCGCATCGGCCTTGCGAGCTGGACACCCGAGGGCTTTATCGGTCAGCTCTTCAAGACCATCGGCAAGCATGTGCCGCCGCCGGCCGGCGTCAAGTCGCCCGCGCTGTGGGGCACCGAGGCGCGTCTCGCCGAGCTGTTCCCCGGCCATCAAGTGAAGGCGACCAAGCAGATCTTCCACTTCCGCTACAAGTCGCCGCTTCACTGGCTCGACATCTTCAAGACCTATTACGGCCCGACCAACCGCGCCTTCGCTGCGCTCGATGCCGCCAAGCAGGCGGCGCTGCAAGCCGACATTCTCGATCTGCTCAATCGCCTGAATCGCGGCGGTGAAAGCACGCTCATCGTGCCGAGCGAGTATCTCGAGGCGGTGGTCACGAAGCGGTGACGCCTCGCGCGCTGGTCCGTCGCCGGTTCGAGCGACGGGCCAGCGGTCCTTTCACTTCTGGGCGCATCGCTCGGTCAAAACTGCAAGGAGAATACAATGAAGCAAGTTTCGCTATCGGCTTTAGTTCTCGCCGCCTTGGTCCTGCCGACGTCCGCGGCGAACGCCGAGGCCCCTGACGCGATCTCCGTGCGCGGTGAAGCACTGGTCGCCACCGTGCATGCGGTTGGTTCCCAGGTCTATGAGTGCAGGTTCAACACTGCGGGCAATCTGGTCTGGCAGTTCCGCGAGCCGATCGCGTCGCTGTTCATCGACGGCAAAACGGTCGGGCGACATTATGCCGGGCCTCACTGGGAGATGAGCGACGGCAGCGTCGTGCGCGCGAAGGTCGCCGGCAATGCGCTAGGCGCCAGTCACAACGACATTCCGTTGCTCAAGCTCGAGGTGACCGAGTCGCACGGTTCGGGGCATCTCAGCGGCGTGACCACGATCCAACGGCTCAACACCCGCGGCGGCTTTACAGATGCAACGTGCAACGCGGCTGGGACATTCCTGAGCGTCCCCTATACGGCGGACTATGCGTTCTATCGGAAGATGCGGGCGTCGCTGCCTGCCGAGTCCTTCGAACACCTGGCGGATTTCTGAGGTTCGCTCAGATCAACCGCAGCCCCTTCAGGCTCGCATGACCTTCCTTGCCGACGATGATGTGATCGTGCACGTCGATACCCAGAGGCTTGGCGATCTCGATGATCGACTGCGTCATCTGGATGTCGGCGCGCGAGGGCGTCGGATCTCCTGAGGGGTGGTTGTGCACGAGGATCAGCGCGGTCGCCGACAGCTCTAACGCGCGCTTGACCACCTCACGCGGATAGACCGGCGTGTGATCGACCGTGCCGGTCTGCTGCAATTCGTCGGCGATGAGCTGGTTGCGCTTGTCGAGGAACAGCACGCGGAACTGCTCCTTCTCCGCGAAAGCCTGCGCCATGCGGCAATAGTCGAGCACGCTCGACCACGATGAGAGCACGGGTCGCTTCTGCACTTGTCCGCGCGCCATGCGGTTTGCCGCCGCGTGGACGATCTTGAGTTCGGTCACGGCGGTGTCGCCCATGCCTTTTACCTCAAGCAGCCGCGCGCGCGGTGCCGCCACTACCTCCGCGAACGACCCGAACTTGCCGATCAGCGCCTTGGCGAGCGGCTTGATGTCCCGCTGCGGAATGGCGCGGAACAGCACGAGCTCGAGTAGCTCGTAGTCGCTCACCGCATCGCTTCCGGCCTCGCGGAAGCGGGCGCGCAGCCGCTCGCGGTGGCCGTGGTAGTGCGGGGCGGACTCGGCCAAGCCGCTCGCGTATTCCGCCTTGTCCTGATGCTCCGCCATGAACGATGAGCCCACCCGCGCCGCCCTCGGCGGTGCGAGTGTAGTTCATGATTTTGCAATCTACGAGAGAGGTTTTGTTTCAGCGCTTATAGGGCGGCTTGTCGAGTCCGGCCGGGGAGAAGGTGAAGACCTCGACCCCGGTGTCGGTCACGCCCACCGAATGCTCGAACTGTGCCGACAGCGAGCGGTCGCGGGTGACTGCGGTCCAGCCGTCCGACAGCACCTTCACGTGCGGGCGGCCGAGATTGATCATCGGCTCGACCGTGAACAGCATCCCGGGCTTCAGGACGATGCCTTCGCCCGGCCGGCCGACGTGCACGATGTTGGGCTCGTCGTGAAACAGGCGGCCCAGCCCATGGCCGCAGAAATCGCGCACCACACTCATGTGCTGCGCTTCCACATAGGTCTGGATGGCGTGGCCGATGTCGCCGGTGGTGGCGCCCGGCTTGATGACGGCGATGCCGCGCATCATGGCCTCGTGCGTCACCTCGATCAGCCGTTCGGCCCGGCGCGGGATCTCGCCGACCGGATACATGCGGCTACTGTCGCCGTGCCAGCCGTCGAGGATCAGCGTCACGTCGATGTTGACGATGTCGCCGACCTTCATCGGCTTGTCGCCCGGGATGCCGTGGCAGACTACGTGATTGAGCGAGGTGCAGGTCGACTTGCGGTAGCCGCGGTACATCAGGGTCGCGGGCAGGGCGCCGTGGTCCATGCCGAATTCGTAGACCAACCGGTCGATCCGCTCGGTCGGCACCCCCGGCGCAACATGGTCCGTGAGCATGTCGAGGCAGCGGGCGACCAACTGTCCGGCCTTGCGCATGCCTTCAAAGGCAGCGGGGCCGTGGATCTTGATCTGTCCGGTCTTGCGGAGGGGGGCGACGGCGGCGTCGACGTAGGTCATGGCACCCAATGTAAGGTTTGCGGTGCGGCGCAGCAAGCTTGGCTTCCCGCGCCGACGGGCCGGCAGGTCATGCGATGCGCCCGCCCAGTTCGTCTTCGATATGGGCGCGAATGATGTCGTCGAAGGTCTTTTCCACGGTGAAGCCGAGCTCCGCCGCCCGGCGGGCGTCGAAACGGCTTGGCCAGCCGGCGACGATCCGGGCCACCAGGTCGTCCGGCTGGCGCTTGATACGCGCCGCCACCTTTTCGCCGGCCACGCGCTTGAGCGCCTCGATCTGTTCGCCCACGGTGCAGCACACGCCCGGCATGGTCAGGTTGATGCGGTCGCCGAGCTGGACGCGCGTCAGGTCCGCCGCGTGGAGGAGGAATCCGACCGCCGAGCGCGGGCTGGCGTGCCAATGCAGCACGCTGTCGGCAACCGGCAGGATCGCTTCCTGACCCGCCAGCGGCTCGCGGATGATGCCGGAGAAGAAGCCCGAGGCCGCCTTGTTCGGCTTGCCCGGCCGCACGACGATGGAGGGCAGGCGGATGCCGACGCCCTCCAGGAAGCCACGGCGAGTATAATCGGCGAGCAGCAGCTCGCAGATTGCCTTTTGCGTACCGTAGGAGGTGAGCGGTGTCAGGTGGAACTCGTCGCCGATCGCCTCGGGAAAGGGCGCGCCGAACACGGCGATCGACGAGGTGAAGACGACCTTCGGCTTGTAGCCTTCCTGCGCCCGGATGGCCTCGAGCAGCGCGCGGGTGCCGTCGAGATTGACGCGATAGCCCTTCTCGAAATCGGTTTCCGCCTCGCCCGAGACGACGCCGGCGAGATGGTAGATCACATCCGGCCGCTCAGACACGGCTTTTTCCGCAACGCCAGGATTGGCCAAATCCGCCGCGCGCGTCTTGATGTGATCGGAATAGCCCGCCGGCCGCGCCGGCTGGACGATGTCGATCAGCGTCAGTTTTTCGATCGGCTGGGTGGTGAGCGCGCGGTCGGTGACCAGACGCTCGGTCAGCTTGCGGCCGATCATGCCGGCGGCGCCGGTGATCAAGACGTGCATTCAAGGCCTCCCGGGAATCACGTGTTCTTTTTCTCGTCCGCCGGCTCGTAGCGGTCGATGCGGCGCAGGTCGGGGAACAATAGCATCCAGACCGCGGCCACGAGCAAGGAGCCGATGCCGCCGATCAGCACCGCGGGAACTGCACCCAGCCAGGCTGCCACGAGCCCGGATTCGAACTCGCCCAACGTGTTCGAGGAACTCACGAACAGCGAATTGATGGCGCTCACGCGGCCGCGCCTCTCGTCCGGGGTCTCGATCTGCACCAGCGTGAAGCGGATGACGACGCTGACGGCGTCCGAGGCGCCGAGCACCGCCAGCGCCGCGAGCGACAGCAGGAACGAGGTCGACAGCGCGAACACCATGGTCGCGACGCCGAAGATCGCGACTACGGCAAACAATGCACTACCGACGTGCCGCTCGATCGGATGATTGGATAAGACGATGGCGGTGACGAGCGCACCGGCACCCGGCGCTGAGCGCAAGAGGCCGAGCCCCACAGGCCCCACCTCGAGGATATCGCGGGCGAAGATCGGCAACAGCGCGGTGGCGCCGCCGAGCAGCACGACAAACAGGTCGAGCGTGATGACGCCGAGCAGCCGCCGCCGTTGGCGTATGTAGGAGAAGCCGGCGAACACCGAAGCGAAGGTCGGCGGCTCGCGCGGCGCCGGCGGCCGCTCGACACGCACCAGCGTCATACAGATAATTGCGACCAAAAAGAAGATGACGCAGACAAAGCCGACGGTCAGCGGCGACAGAGCATAGATCAAACCGCCCAGCGCCGGTCCGCAGATCGTCGCCACCTGGTTGGCCGATGTCCACGACGCCACTGCACGCGACAGCAGCGGCGCCGGTACCACTACCGGCACCAGTGCGTGCGCGGTCGGCAGTTCGAAAGCCCGACCGCAGCCGAGCAGGAACACGGCGGCGAACAAGAGATCGCGATTGAGCGTGCCGGTGAGCAGAGCGGCGGCGAGCATGATCGCGGTGAGGGCGTAGACCGCATAGGTGCCGCGTACGATCGTGCGGCGGTCGTAGCGGTCGGCGGCGTGGCCGATCAGCAGCGTCAGCACCACCGCGGGGATGAACTGAATGAGCCCGACGAGGCCGAGATCGAAAGCGCTGTTGGTCAGTTCGTAGATCTGCCAGCCGATCGTCAACGCCAGCATGTGATAGCCGACGGTCGAGAAAACCCGCGCCAGCCAGAGCAGCACGAATGAGCGCTGCCCGATCAGGCCGGATGCGGACGATGCGTCCACGCTCATCCGGCGGCGCCGTTGAGCGTGCTCAGGCCATCGATCTGCTTTCCGTTACGGAAGTTCTCCGGCCTGAGCCAACGCTCGAAATTCGCCTTGCGCGCCGGCCATTCACTGTCGAGTATGGAGAACATAGCGGTGTCGCGGTTGCGTCCCTTGGCGATCATGTGCGCGCGCATGGTGCCTTCGTAGATGAATCCGTAGCGGAGCGCGGCCCTTCGTGACGGCGTGTTGTGCGAATTACATTTCCATTCGTAGCGCCGGTAGCCAAGCGTTTCGAACGCATAGCAAGCCAGCAGATATTGCGCTTCTGTGCCGAGCGGTGTGCGCTGCAGCGCCGGCGCGTAGACGATGTGGCCGACTTCGACGACGCGCATCGCCGGCCGGATTTCCATCAGCGTGGCGATACCAAGACAGCGGTTGTCATTGTCGACAATGGCGTAGGCGTAAGGATCTTCAAGCGCGGCGCGTTGCGCGACCCAGGCGGCGAATTCCTCAGGCTCCGCGAACGGGCCATAAGAGGACATATAGGTCCAGATCGCGTCGTGTCCTTTCACCGCCTCCCACAGCGTGGCGGCATGACTCGGATCGAGTTTTTCGACGCGGCCATAGCGGCCTTGTAGCGTCACGGGCCCCGGACGTTGCGCTGGTGTCGTATCGACCGGAAAGCCGATGGGTTGGCCGGTCTGCGGATGCGTGTCGTGCTTCATCGTTACGTCTTGGGGCGCTTCGGCAGGTCGTCGCGGAAGAAGGCGTTCAATTCCGCGTGCGGCACCGTGCCTTTGAAGCTGTCGAACACCCCCTGCTCGGCGATCTGCTTGGCCGAATTGATGAAGGCGGTCCAGGCGACACGCGCCAAGGTCGAACCGACGCTGATCCGGCGCACACCCATGGCGGCGATCTCAGCGACGGTGAAGCCGAACGCGGCGGGCATCAGCAGGTTCACCGGCTTAGGGGTCACGGCCTTTACGACGGCTTCGATCTGCTCACGGGTGCGGATGCCGGGCGCGTAAAGCACGTCGGCGCCCGATTCGCTGTAGGCCTTGAGACGCTCGATGGCGAAGGCAAGGTCGGGCTTGGCCACCAGGAAAGTCTCGCAACGGCCGGTGAGCAGCACGTCGCCGCCGGCTTTGTCGATGGCCGCGCGCGCGGCACGCATGCGCGCTACTGCTTGATCGAGCTCGTACAGCGGCTTTGCTGCGTCGCCGGTGGAGTCCTCGATCGATAATCCCGCCACGCCGGTCTCGACACACAGTCGCACGTTCTCGGCAACGCCTTGCGGATCGTGGGCAAACCCGCCTTCGAAATCGGCATTCACCGGCAGGTCGGTGGCGGCGGCGATCTCGGCGATATGCGCCAGCATCATGTCGCGGTTCACGGCACCGTCGGCGATCCCCTGTGCGAAGGCGAAGCCCGCGCTGGTCGAGGCCAATGCTTTGAAGCCGAGGTGTTGGAGGTAGCGCGTCGAGCCGACGTCCCATGGATTGGGAATGACAAAACATCCGTTCTCATGCAGCTTACGAAATGTGGCGCGCTTATCGGCGATGGAAGGACCGGCCATGGCATTCTCCCCGGGGCAGAAGCGCAGAACGGTGCCATGTTCCCCACGGAAAGGACAATGCCATTCCGTGATCCAATCATCAGTCCCCTTCATGCAGGCGGTCGCGACGAATCTTGTAACCGGCATACCGCTCGGCCGTTTGCCAATTCCGCCGCGATCGAGTGAAACTGGGGCCACCGAGTCGGAGACCCATTGAGCCCTATGTGGAGCCAGCTTGCCGCAGGCGGGGCCGTGAGCCTCGTCAACTTCGCCATCCACGCCGTCGTCACCGGCCTCATCGTCGTCGCCACCCGTCACACTGCCCGCGCTACGAACGAGCGCGGCATGTTCGTGCGTCTGACCTCGCTGCTCACCATTACGATGGTCGCCTTGATGTGCGCCCATGTGATCGAGATCTCCGTGTGGACGGGTTACTATGCCTTGGCCGGGCTGCAGGTGAAGGGTGCCAGCCTGTTCGAGTTCGCGTTCGAGAACTACACCGCGCTCGGCTACGGCGATGCGCTGCCGGCCGAAGGGTCGCGCTTGGTTGGCCCCATCACGTCGCTGAATGGCGTGCTGCTGATCGGTTGGTCGGTCGCGGTCATCTTCGAGGTGATGCGGATGGCCGAATTGCACTTCGGCCACCGCCGCTAGCCGGCGCTCCGATTGACGGCAGCCGTCATCGGCCTGCAAGATCGGCCGAAAACGAGGAAACAGATGCTCAAGACCATCGCCGCCTTCGACCGTATCGGAGAGGAAAATGCTTTCGCCGTGCTCGCGCGCGCCAATGCGCTCGCGGCGCAGGGCCGCGACATCATCAGTCTGGGCATCGGCCAGCCGGATTTTCGCACGCCCGATTTCATCGTCGAGGCGGCCATCAAGGCGCTGCGCGACGGTCATCATGGCTACACCGCCGCGAACGGCATTCCTCCCTTGCGCGAAGCGGTCGCCGCCGACCTACACAAGCGCTTCAAGGTCGAGGTTTCGCCCGACAGCGTCATGATCATGCCCGGCGGCAAACCGACCATGTTCATGTCTATTCTCATGTTCGGAGAACCGGGTGCGGAGATCATGTATCCGGATCCCGGCTTTCCGATCTATCGCTCGATGATCGAGTTCACGGGTGCCACGCCGGTGCCGGTGCCAATCCGCGAGGAGAACAGCTTCGCTTTTTCGGCGGAAGAGACGCTGAAATTGATCACGCCGAAGACGCGCCTGATCATCGTCAATTCGCCCGCCAATCCGACCGGTGGCGTCACGCCGAAAACGGAAGTCGACAGGCTGGTGGCCGGGCTCGAGAAATGGCCGGACGTCGCCATCATGTCGGATGAAATCTACGATCACATGGTCTACGACGGCGAGACGCATGTTTGTTTGCTGTCGTATCCGGCGATCCGCGACCGGCTCATCCTGCTCAACGGCTGGTCGAAGACCTATGCGATGACCGGGTGGCGGCTCGGCTATGCCATCTGGCCCGGCAAGCTTTACGATTATGCCCGCAAGCTGGCGGTCAACTTGCACTCCTGCGTCAACGCTTCGGCGCAATATGCTGGCCTTGCCGCGCTCACCGGTCCGCAGGATGAGGTGGACAAGATGGTCGCCGAGTTCGATAGGCGGCGCAACGTCGTAGTCGACGGTCTCAATAAGCTACCGGGCGTGTCTTGCGTCGTGCCGAAGGGAGCGTTCTACGCCTTTCCCAATATCAAGGGCACGGGCTGGAAGGCGAAGGAACTGGCTAACACGCTGCTCAATGAAACCGGCGTTGTCACCATCGGCGGGCCGGACTTCGGTATCCTCGGCGAGGGCTATCTGCGGCTGTCTTATGCCAACTCGACAGAGAACATCCTGAAGGCGCTTGCCCGCATGGGCGACTTCCTCGCCAGCCGCAAGGTGGCGTGAGGCACGCGCTTTATTGCTGCGCCATGATCTTGATGGCCGCCGGGCCCAAGATCACCACGAACAGCACCGGCAGGAAGAACAGGATCATCGGCACGGTCAGCTTTGGCGGCAGGCCGGCGGCCTTCTTTTCCGCTTCCGACATGCGCATGTCGCGGTTTTCCTGCGCCATCACGCGCAACATGTTGGCGAGCGGGGTGCCGTAGCGTTCCGCCTGCTGCAGCGCCATGCACACCGACTTCACGCCTTCCAGGTCGGTGCGCTTGGCCAAGTTCTCATAGGCTTGACGGCGGTCCGGCAGGTAGGACAACTCGGCATTGGTCAGAGTCAGCTCTTCGGCGAGCGCCACCGATTGCGAGCCGATCTCGTCGCTCACCTTCTTTAGCGCCGCTTCGATCGACATGCCCGATTCGACGCAGATCAGCAGCAGGTCGAGCGTGTCCGGGAAGGCGCGCTTGATGGACGTCTGGCGCTTCTGGATCTTGCTCTTGAGGATCATCAGCGGCAGGTGCATGCCGATGTAAGTGGCGGCGATGCACAGCACGAGCTTGACTGCGGTCGGCTGGTTGAACTCGATGACGACGAACAGATAGAACACCGCGAAGAGGAAGGCGGCGACCGGAGTCACCATGCGGAAGAACAGGTAGGTCACATAAGGCGCCTGCCCGCGGTAGCCGGCTTGGACGAGCTTGAGCCGTGCCTCCTCCTGTCCCACCCATTTGGTCAGGTTGAAGCGATCGACGATCGCCTGAATATATTGCTTTGGCGACTGCCGCAGCGTCACCTTTTGCTTCTCCTGCGCCATGCGCTCGCGCTCGCGGGCGCGGATCTTTTCACGCTCGACCGCGACCGCCTTCATGCGCTTGCCGAGCGGGTCGGCGAAGATCAGCGGCATCGCCAGCGTCAATACCGTCGCCGCCGCCGCGATGGCGGCGAACACCATCGTCAGCGTCTGCGTATTGATCGCATTGATCAGGTAATTGAGCATCGCCGGCGGTTTCTAAAAGTCGAAGTTGATCATCTTGCGCATTACCAGCACGCCCATCATCATCCATGCTGCCGATCCAGCCAGCATCAGATGGCCGACAGGTTCGGTGAATAACAGCGAGATGTAACCCGGGCTGCTGATGTAAACGAGGATCATCACGGCGATCGGCAACGCGCCGATGATGGCCGCGGAGGCCTTTGCCTCCTGCGACATCGCCTTGATCTTGGCTTTCATCTTCTTGCGGTCGCGCAGCACGCGCGAAAGATTGCCGAGAGCTTCCGACAGGTTACCGCCGGCCTTCTGTTGGATCGCCACCACGATGGCGAAGAAGTTTGCCTCCGGCACTGGCGTGCGTTCATAAAGTTTGGCGCAAGCCTCGCCCAGCGGCATGCCGATCGCTTGCGTTTCCATGATGACGCGGAATTCGGACTTCAGCGGTTCCGGCGCCTCGATGGTGATCATCTTGATGCAGTCGAGCAGCGGCAGGCCGGCTTTCACCCCGCGCACGATGATGTCGACGGCGTCTGGAAGGGCGTCGAGAAACTTCGTCTCGCGCCGCTTCTTGAGAAAAGACAACAGCCAGCGCGGCAGACCGAACGCGCCGGCGAAACCGATCGCCACGGCGGGCAGAAGGCCGGGGCTCAGCATTATGCCGAGCAGGAACATCAAGAGGCCGATGCCGGCCGAGATCAGGATGAACTGCTGCTTCGACCAGCTTAAGCCGGCTTGCGCGATCCGAATGTTGAGCGGTGGATTCTTGTGCTTCTTCTGCCGTTCCTCGAATTCCTTGAGCGTGGCCTCGACCGAGTCGCGGCGGGAGCGCTGCGCCCCGCGTGACACCCGCGTCGTCGGCGCGGGCTTGGCGACGCTCTCGATGCGCTTCTCGGTCTTCTTCTCGCCCGACAGGACGGGATACAAAAACACCCAGGCGACGCCGCCGACGGCGACTGCAGCCAGGAAGAAGATGCCGAGCGAGTCCATGGCTTACGTCCGCATTTCCTCGTTCGCGGCTTCGGCCGCGTCGAGCGCCGCGGCCAGTCGCTGATCCTCGCCGTAGTAGCGGGCGCGGTCCCAGAAGCGCGGACGGCCGATGCCGGTTGCGCGATGGCGGCCGATGATGTTGCCCTTCGCGTCCTCGCCGATCATGTCGTAGACGAACAGGTCCTGAGTGATGATGACGTCGCCTTCCATGCCCATCACCTCGGTGATGTGGGTGATCCGGCGCGAGCCGTCGCGCAGGCGGGCGGCCTGGATGACGACGTCGACCGAGGCGGTGATCATCTCGCGGATGGTGCGCGAGGGTAGCGAGAAGCCGCCCATGGTGATCATGGATTCAAGTCGCGACAGTGCCTCGCGCGGGTTGTTGGCGTGCAGCGTGCCCATCGAGCCGTCGTGGCCGGTGTTCATGGCCTGCAACAGGTCGAACGCCTCCGGGCCGCGGACTTCGCCGACGATGATGCGCTCGGGCCGCATACGCAGACAGTTGCGCACCAGGTCTCGCATGGTGACCTGGCCTTCGCCTTCGAGATTGGGCGGGCGGGTTTCCAGACGCACCACATGCGGCTGCTGGAGCTGCAGTTCGGCGGCGTCTTCGCAGGTGATGATGCGCTCGTCGTCGTCGATGAACTCGGTCAGACAGTTCAGGAGCGTCGTCTTGCCGGAGCCGGTGCCGCCCGAGACCAGCGTGTTGACGCGCGAGCGGCCGATGATGCGCAGAATCTCCGCGCCTTGCGGCGTGATGGTGCCGAACTTGACAAGCTGATCGAGCGTCAGCTTGTCCTTCTTGAACTTGCGGATGGTGAGCGCGGGGCCATCAATGGCCAGCGGCGGCACGATGGCGTTGACGCGGGAGCCGTCCGGCAAGCGCGCGTCGCAGATCGGCGAGCTCTCGTCGACGCGGCGGCCGATCTGGCTGACGATGCGCTGGCAGATGTTCAGAAGCTGCTGGTTGTCGCGGAAGCGGATGCCGGTTTTCTGAATTTTGCCGGCGACTTCGATATAGACCGTGCCGGAGCCGTTCACCATGATGTCGGCGATGTCGTCGCGCGACAAAAGCGGCTCGAGCGGGCCGAAGCCGAGCACGTCGTTGCAGATGTCGTCGAGCAGGTCCTCCTGCTCCGAGATCGACATCACGATGTTCTTGATCGCGATGATCTCGTTGACGATGTCGCGAATTTCCTCGCGCGCGGAATCGGCGTCGAGACGCGCGAGCTGCGCCAGATCGATGGCTTCGATCAGCGCGCCGAAGATGGTGCTCTTGGTCTCGTAATAGGCTTCGGAACGGCGGGTATCGACGGCATTGGGCACCATGTTGATGGCCGACGGTGCCCGAGTCGGCGAGGGAGCCGAGACCAACGGCGCACCCAGTCCGTCGGACGGGAAAGGCGTACGGCCGGTTTCCACCGGCGCCTGCGGCGCGGGCTTCGGTGGTTCAGGGACCGGTGCTGCCGGGGCGAGCGAGGGCGACGGCGTCCGTTGTATAGGAGCCGGTGCGCGGGCTTCGGACGTTGCGCTACGCTTACCGAACACGACTTATACCCCGAACTCTCAACTCGACCGTTTCATCAGTTTCGACAGCAGCGGCGAAAACAAGCTGCGCGACCGTTTGGCTTCCGCGCGGCCGGTCAGCACCTGCGCAAGTTGTCGGAACATGTCCGCGGTCTTGTGTCCTGACGACACTTCCGCGATCATCTGGCCGTTATTGGCGGCGGTGCCGAAGAGCTGCGGCTCGAACGGAATCACCGCAAGCGGCTGGTCTTCCAACGCCTTGGCAAAATCGCCGGGCGTGATCTCCGGCCGCTTCGGCACGCCGACCTGGTTGAGGCAATAATACGGACGGTGATCGTTCGGCCGCGCAGCGCGCAGGAGATCGACCATGTTTTTGGCGTTGCGCAGATTGGCAAGATCGGGACCCGCCACCACCAGGATGTCGTCGGCCCCTGTCAGCAGACGGCGGGTCCAGCCCGACCATTGATGCGGCATATCGAGAACGACGCAAGGAATCGATCCGCGCAGCGAGTCGAGGATCGAGTCGAAGGCCTCGGTGCCGAAGTCGTAGACGCGGTCGAGTGTCGCCGGCGCGGCCAGCAGGCTCAGATGCTCGTCGCATTTGGACAGCAGGCGGTCGACAAACGCCGTATCGATGCGGTCGGGCGAGAACACTGCGTCGGCGATGCCTTGCGGCGGGTCCTGATTGTAATCGAGCCCCGCGGTGCCGAAGGCAAGATCGAGATCGGTGACCACGGAGTCGAGCCCCAGGTCGCGGCCGATCGACCAGGCGACATTGTGGGCGACGGTGGAAGCGCCGACGCCGCCTTTGGCGCCGACCACGGCGATGATACGGCCGACCGGCTTGGCGTCAGGCGAGGAGAACAGCCCGCACACCGAGCGCACGACGTCGATGGTGCCGACGGGGGCGATCAGATAGTCGCTCACGCCGCGGCGGGTCAGCTCGCGATAGAGCGTGACGTCGTTGATGCTGCCGACCACGATCACGCGCGTGCCGGCGTCGCATACTTCCGCCAAGTGATCGAGACCTTGCAGGATCTCGTCGGCGCGGCTCGTCGCTTCGATGAGGATGACGTTGGGCGTCGGTGAAGTGCGATAAGCTTCCACCGCCGCCTTGATGCCGCCCATCTGGATTTTGACGTGCGCCTTCGCGAGCCGCCGGTCTTCGCCCGCCGCCTGCGCGGCTGCGGCGGTTTCCACCGTCTCGCAGAAAGCCTGCAACGATACGCGCGGCGCCGGCGCGATATGCTCGTCCGCGCCGGAGCTTTCCGGCGCGAGCGGCACATTTTCAGCCTGCGGAACGGCGACTTGGTAAGCGTGCTTGATCATTTTCCGAGATCGCTGATCTTGCCTTTGTCGTAGCCGTCATAAGTGCCGGAGGGGTTGTCGCCCCTGCGATACTTGTCGAGCACGATGGAGCGCCGGGCCGTGTAAGCCGGCACTTCGCCGCGCGGCTGCACGAGGTCGGCCGGATTGTCGACCATCGCCGCGAGATTGCGTTGCGTGGCGCAGCCGAGATTCCAATAGGGCCGATTCTGCATGTCCTTGGAATCAATGGAGGGACCGAGATCGGCCGGCCATTGTCCGCACGGGCCGGCCTCCGCCGACAGCTTGGAATAGTTCATCTTGATGCTGGCGAGCGCGACCGGTGGCGGCTGATATTTGCGCACATAGACCGCGTTGCGCGGCACGCCGGAGGCGGCGAGGATCGAATGCACTTCGCGCATCGAGTCCGACACGGCGTGATCGAGGCCGCGGCCGCGCGGGACATCGATGATGATACCGCTCATCGCTTCGCGCCGCCATTGCTGCGAGAACGACAGGACATCGGCGCGTTGCGCAGGCGTGAGCCCGCCGCGATTGCGGCCGACGAATATCTCGACGGTGCGCTCGCGTTCCTTGAGCGTGATCGGATGACGCTCGCGGTAGTCGGTCGGATAAGCGGGTTCGGCGACCTTCTGTGTCGTCGAGTAACAGCCCGCCAGCATGGCGGCGAGGCCTGCCACCGCCATGAAACGCAGTGCCGGCCGGGCGCGGCGTTCGACGATCGCCGTGTGAAGTCCAGTCATTGATCGTGTGCCCCGTTCAATCGAGGATGAAGCCATATTTGCCGCGATAGTCGCCCGCCGGCCGCACCTCGGCCTTGCCGGTACTGCCGTAGATCCGATTGAGCCGTCCGAGCAGCACCGCTTGCGGATCGGTCGGGTCTGCGAAACCGTCGTCCGGCCGCGAAAGCTGTTTCTGTGCCACCGCGCGCACCACGTATGGGGTGACCAGCACCATCAGCTCGCTCTGGCGATTGACGTAATCGCGGCTCTTGAACAGCGTGCCAAGGACGGGAAGCTGCATCAGGCCGGGAATGCCGTTGATCTGCTGCTTGGTTTGTTCCTGAATCATGCCGGCCATCGCCAGCGACCCGCCGGACGGAATTTCGACCGTGGTGTCCGCACGCCGCGTGCGGATCGACGGCACGGTCAAAGTCGACGACGACCCGGTGACCTGAAGCGTCATGGCGTTGTCGGTGGACAGGTCGGACACTTCGGTCATGACCTTGAGGCTGATGCGGCCCTCCGACATCACCACCGGCGTGAACATCAGGCTGACGCCGAACTTCTTGAAGTCGATCTGCGGTTGGCAGACTGGCGGCGACTTCGTGGTGTCGCACGACAGCCCGCTCGGGATCGGGAATTCGCCGCCGGCCATGAACGTCGCGGTCTCGCCCGAGATCGCCGTCAGGTTCGGTTCCGCAAGGGTGCGCACGACGCCGGCGCGCTCCATCGCCTTCAATGTCGCCGTGACATTTTTCACCGTGCCGGCGAGCGAGCTCCCGCTCAGCGCTTGGCCGGTGGCGGAGAAGGGGTTGCTGGTGTTGAAATTCACCACCGACGTGCCGTAGTTGAAGCTGCCGGAGAGGTCGATACCGAGCTGCTTGATGACGTCGCGCTGCACCTCCGCGACCGTCACCTTCAGCATGATCTGGTCGCGGCCGCGCACCGTGATGGCATTCACCACCTTGGAGCCCTCGCCGACCAGCCGTGAAGCAATGTCGTAAGCTTGTTGCGCTTCGGCGGGCGTCGCGGCGCTGCCGGACAGCATCACGGCATCCTTGCCGACGCCTTCGATGCGGAGATCTGCGTCCGGCATCATCTGCTTGAGCGCGCCGCGCACGCCATTGAGGTCGCGCGTGACCGCGATGTCGAAGCCGGCGATCTGGCGGCCGTCGGCATCGAAGAAGAACATGTTGGTCTGTCCGACCTCGACACCGATGATGTAGACCCGGCGTGCCGTGCGCACGACGGCATTGGCGATCTTCGGATCCGCAACCAGCACGTCTTTGATGTCGCGCGGGAGATCGATCGCGACCGATTTGCCGATGCCGAGCGGGACGAACCGCGAGGTCGCTTCGCTGGCGGCAACCTGGATCACCTGCATCGGCGAATCGGCGGCGCGAACCGACACCGCCGAGACGAGTCCAGCGAGGACCAATGCCGCCACAGCGGGCGTGCGGAGCGATGCCATGTTGGCCATGTGCCTAGTGATCCCCTCGATCGCTCATCGCGGTGTCGTCGTGGTGCTGATGCCGAAGCGAACGACATTGACGCTTGCGCGGCCGCTCGCGTTCTCGTCTGGCTTGTTGTTGTCGCCGGCGGCATCGGTGATGCTGCGCAGGGCAAGCGACATCGAGCCCATCTGCTGGCCGAGCGCGAGCGTTTCGGCTTGGCCGGGGGAAAGCTCGAGCGTCGCGGTCTTGCCGACCACGACCTTCTGCCCGTTCTTCTCCTCGATGTTCTGGTCGATCGCCAGTACGCGGATATTGCTGAGAATGGTTTCGCTGGTCTGCTGCTCGCCGCCCGCGCCGGCCTTGTCGGCATCGCGATTGCGCCGGGTCAAGATCACGTCGACGCGGTCGTTCGGCAGGATGAAGCCGCCGGCGCCTGTTTCCGGCGATATCTGCGTGGATACCGCGCGCATCCCCGAGGGCAGGATTGCGGCCATGAAGCCGGAACCTTTGGCGTTCACCAGCTTGACTTCGCGGATCGGTTCGCCGGCAACGAACGGCGCGCGCGCGATCTGGCCGGACAAATTTTCGATTGCATTCGGGCGATCGCTCTTACGGATGAAATTGCCGCCGGTCGTACCGGCGGGCCACGCCTGCCACTCCACGTCGCCAGGCGACAGCGATTGGCCCATGGGGATATCGGATTTGGCGACGAGAACGTCGGTGGTTGCGATCTGCGCAACGGGCTCCTGCTTGACCTCCGGAGGTTTCTCCGAACGGCCCGCCAGCAGCGCGGCAACGCCGCCCGCTCCGAGGGCGACGGCCAAGACAACGACTCGCGCGGCTTTCATACGCTAACTCTCACCGTGACAAAGCGGCCGCTAAGGCCGCGTAAACCACATGGCGACCTACACGGCCGCTCGCAGTGGATTTGAGCAGCTAAAGGTCAAGGTATGGTTAAGGAGGCGTATCTAAATCGAGTTAATGCAATCTTGCCGCGACGCCTGCGCGAACTCAGATTGCCGTCGGCATCCATCCGGTCTTCGGATAGATCGCGAGCGCCGCAGCCGCGAGCGCAATGCCGTAGGGAATGCCGCCCTCGGCTTCGTGCAGGCGTTGGATCCAAACCTGGCGCGCCAGCGGCGCGGGCAGGGGCAGCTTGCGAAACTGCAGGATAAGCAAGGTCAGTGCGCCGCCGAATAGCGACGCATAGATGAAGTAGTCGAGCAGATGGTCGAAGCCGAACCACAAGGCGGTCGCGGCTGCGAGCTTGGCGTCGCCACCGCCGATCCAGCCCTGCGTGAAGAAGCCGAACGAAACGACCAGCACCACGGCGGCGGCGGCGAGATGCATGCCGACGACGGCGAGCGGCATGCCGGTTGTGACCGCCAACACGAAGAACGCGGCCGCGAGCGCGATCGACAGCCTGTTCGAGATCGTCATGGTCAGGAGATCGCTCGAGGCGGCAAACGCCATCAGGGCGGGAAAAACCAGCAGCCTGATCGCATCGCTGACCATGGATGAAACGCCTTTTACGCCACGCCGTCACGTCTACGCGGGACAGCTTTACCTTCCGTAAACCGCGCCTGTAGCGGCGCGTCGGGCTTACTTCAGACCGTTCGAGACGGTGCCGAATTTGCTGTTCAGCGCGGAGCCGATCCCGCTGACGACGGCGATGATCGCGACCGAAATGCCGGCGGCGATCAGTCCGTATTCGATCGCGGTCGCGCCCGATTGCTCCTTCAAGAAGCGCGCGAGAATGCTCTGCATCGATGACCCCTTACTTCACTCAGCCCGTTTGACGTGCCGGATTGAGCTTCCAGCCTCGTAAAGGACCGTACTGCGCGCGTCTTGCGTGGCGGTTAATATGATTGAAGAATTATGGGGTCTTCCGGTGGCATTTTTATGTATCGGCGCCTTAATCGCCGGGCGGCGTTGCTCGGGAATACTATGGTTAACAAATCCATAACGCGGTTTAATACTTCGGCGCGAAGGGAAGTCGACGATTTTTCACGCTGTTCGCCGACCTCTGCCTTTGCACTTCGTTCACCTATTTAGGGTCAATTTGAGGAAACCCCGGTTGTCCACCGGACTTGTGTTGCGTGCGTTGGAGAGTGCGATGTCGGCCGGAGTTTGGCGCCGTGGTGGTCTGGTTGTCGGGCTGATGGTTGCAGCGGTGGCGTTCGCTCCCGTCCGGGCCGACACGGTCAGCGTCAATGTCGATTCAGCACGCGTGATGCGCCTGCCCGAGCGTGTCGCCACCATCGTCATCGGTAACCCGTTGATCGCCGACGCCACGCTGCAGAGCGGCGGCATCGTCGTGCTCACCGGCAAAGGCTACGGCGAAACCAACATGCTGGCGCTCGACAGGGCCGGCAAGGTCGTCATGGACAAGACCATCCAGGTGGTCGGTCCTGGCACGGGCGACCTGGTGGTGGTCTACAAAGGGGTCGAGCGCGAGTCTTATAGTTGTGCGCCGGACTGCGAGCGCCGCATCACGCTCGGCGATTCGACCAACTACTTCAACGCCACCCTGTCGCAGACCGGCGCCCGCAACGGTCAGGCGCAGGGCAGCGCAGGCGGCCGGTAAACGCGCGCCGACAAGGTTAGCGCAAGCTTAATGCGAGCGCGGCTCAGCCGCCGGCCGGCGCAACACTTCGACAACTTGAACTTGATAAGAAAGGTCCTGTTCGGGAACCAATTCGTGAGTTCGTTCATGCCGGAAGTGGCGCGCAACAAATTGGCGGTTCGCCTCGTGCGCCTGTTGCCGAAGCGGCTGGCGCGCCGGTTCGTGCGCGAACAGCAAGGCGCCGCTGCAGTCGAATTCGCACTTGTCGCTTTGCCCTTCCTGGCGCTGCTATTCGCCATTCTGGAGACCGCGCTGGTGTTCTTCGCCGGCCAGACGCTGGAAACGGCGGCGGCTGAAGCGTCGCGGCTGATCATGACCGGTCAGGCACAGACGGCCGGTTACAGCAAGGAAGACTTCAAGACGCAGGTCTGCAACCGCATCTATGGTTTGTTCGACTGTGCTGGCGGCGTCTATGTCGACGTCAAGCAGTATTCCGACTTTTCGTCCGTCAGCAACACCAAGCCGGTCACGAACGGCACGTTCGATTCCTCGAAGCTGGATTACGTGCCCGGCGGCCCTGGCTGCATCGAGGCTGTCACGCTCTATTACCAGTGGCCGATCTACGTGTCGCTGCTCGGCAACAATCTCTCGAACCTGAACGGCAACAAGCGTCTCCTGGCGGCGACCGCCGTATTCCGTAACGAGCCCTTTACGACGACCGGTGGCTGCCCATGAGCTTCCCCATAAGCTTCCGCAAGTTCATCCGGTTTGGCCGCGATAGGCGCGGCGTCTCGGCCGTCGAGTTCGCGCTGATCGCGCCGCTGATGATCGCGCTTTATCTCGGTTGCGTGGAGATTTCCGACGGAGTCGCGGTCGACCGCAAGGTGAGCCTCACCGCCGCGGCCTTGGCTAACTTGTCGGCGCAGACGTCGAGCATCAGTTCGACGGGCATGACCAACATTCTGGATGCCTCGTCAGCAATCATTGCGCCTTACTCGGCGAACAAGCTTAAGATCACGGTCTCCTGCATCAAGATCGACGCGAGCAAGAACGTATCGGTGAAATGGAGCGTGACGCGCAACGGCACGACTCTGAGCGGTTCGCCGACGTTGCCGTCCGCGCTGCAGGTCGCCAACACGCAGCTCATCTTGGCGCAAGTCTCGTACGACTACACGCCAGTCGTGGGCTACACCATCACCGGTACACTCACCCTGTCGGACAAGATGTATATGGCGCCGCGCATTTCGGCGCCGAGCTACAACGGCACCGCTTGCACCTGAGCGTCTGTCTCTAGACGTTGACGCCGAGCGGCAGCGCGGTGGTCGATTTGATCCGCTCCATGGCGAAGCGCGAGGTGACGTTCTTCAACGGCACGGTCGCGATCAGCTTCTTGTAGAATCCATCATAGGCCTGCATGTCGGCGACCACGACGCGCAGCATGTAGTCAACGTCGCCGGCCATGCGGTAGAACTCCATCACCTCCGGCATGGCGCTGACCACTTCGGCAAAGCGCTTCAACCACTCCTGCGAATGGTCGCCGGTCTCAATCGAGACGAACACCGTGATGCCGAGTCCGACCTTGTCGGGATCAATGATGGCCACCCGGCGGGTGATGACGCCGTCGGCCTCCAGCCGCTGCAGTCGCTTCCAGCACGGCGTTGACGACAGCCCCACACGCTGGCCGATCTCGGCGACGGAGAGCGACGCGTCCTGCTGGACGACGGCGAGGATCTTGCGGTCGATGGCATCCATTCTCTTATTCCTTCAGAATCTAGAACAGGCGGCCTACGGTTCTGCTACAATACAGAAAAATTTTCTTATTTTGTGAGCCCATCTGTCTTTATATAGAAAAATATTCTATTTCAAGGCCAAAGTTTCCCACCCGGCTGGCATAGCCGCACTGGACATAGCCCGATGAAAGAAAAAATCGTCTCCCGCGTTTCAGCCTTCGCTGCTGTGTTTCTCGCCCTGATCGTCATGACCGCGCCCGTGCGCGCCGCTGACGTGCAGCCGCTCGTCAGCCCGGCCTGGCTGAACGAACATCTCAAAGACAGCGACCTGGTCGTGCTCGACATCCGCTCCGCCCTCGATGGCGGCGGTGAGAAGGCTTACACCGAGGCACATATCCCCGGCAGCGTGCACAGCGACTACGACAAGGCCGGCTGGCGCGTGACGCGCAACAACGTGCCGTTCATGCTGCCGAGCCAGGCGCAGCTCGAGAAGCTCATCGGCGACACAGGCATCGACGAAGACACGCGCGTCGTGGTCGTCCCCGCTGGCGTGAGCTTCACGGATTTCGGCGCTGCCGCGCGCGTCTATTGGACATTGAAGATCGCCGGTGTGAAGAACATCGCGATCCTGGATGGCGGCATCGCCGCGTGGAAGCAGGCCGGTCTGCCGACCGAAGCGGGTAACAACAAGCCGTCGCCGAAAATCTTCTCGGCGTCGCTGGACAAAAACCTGCTGGCCGAGGCGGCTGACGTCGAACAGGCCGAGAGCTCAGGCAATGCGACTTTGCTCGACGCCCGTCCGGCCTCGTTCTTCCTCGGAAAGCAGAAGGCGCCGACCGCCGCCGCGTATGGCCACATTCCGGGCGCGCTGAATGTCGACAGCGCCGCATTCTACGATCCGAAGACGAACAAGCTGAAGTCAAAGGCTGAACTGGCGTCGGTGGCAGCGCAGATTCCAGACAACCGTCCGGTGGTGAGCTATTGCAACACCGGCCACTGGGCCGCAACCGATTGGTTCGTGCTGCACGAAGTGCTTGGCCGTTCGAACGTCCGGCTCTATGACGGGTCGATGACGGAATGGAGCGCCGACGCGCGCCGCCCGATTCAGTCCTCCCGCACCAAGTGGGATGACCTGAAGAAGGCGCTCGGTTTCGGCTCCTAAGCCGCAAGAAGAAGGTTTGAAATGAGTACGGCAACACTCACGGCGCCCGCGACACGCACGGGCGCCGGCATCGACGTCCTGTTCCTCGCTCTCGCTCTCGTTGCCACCGCAGTCATCGCCGCGCTGGTGCTGTTGGACGGCCAGCTCGCTTCGGCCGCGTTGGTGATCGGCGGTTTCGGGCTCGGCATCGCCTTCTGGAAGGCGGAGTTCAGCTACACGGCTTCGATCCGGCGCTTCCTCAACCGCGGTGAAGCTGGCGGCATGATCGGCGGCCTCATCGTCATCGCCATTGCAGCGTTGGCGGTGGTGCCGGTCGCGGCGCTTTACCCGAACTATGGCGGCGCCATCGCGCCGCTGGGCCCCTCGCTCATCATCGGCGCTTTCGTGTTCGGCATCGGCATGCAGCTCGCCAATGGCTGCGGTTCCGGCACGCTTTACACGGTCGGCGGCGGCTCGGGCCGCATGCTGATCGCGCTCGCCTTCTTCATCGCCGGCAGCGTGTTCGGCAGTCTGTCGCTGCCGTCGTTTCTCGCGCTGGGCGGCCTCGATCCAGTGATCGCCTCCAGCTATCTCGGTCCCTGGGGCGGTCTCATCGCCACGCTTCTGAGCATCGTTATCGGTGCCGCGATCATTATCGCCATCGCCCGCAAGCGCGGCGCCAATTGGAAGCCGTCACGCAACTACATCGTCGGCGGTATCGCCATCGGGTTTCTGTGCATCTTCGTGTTCGCGGCCGGCGGCCACCCGTGGAGCGTGACGTTCGGCTATACGATCTGGGGCGCCAAGATCGCGACCGCGCTCGGCTTCGATCTATCCAATGCGCCTTTCTGGCAATGGCCGGGGCCGAAGCAGGCGCTCACCAACTCGGTACTCTCCGATACCTCGAGCCTTACCGATTTCGGCATGATCTTCGGCGCCATGGCCGCGGCCGCGGCGACTAAGCCGTTCGCGCGTAGCGATTGGCCGCCGTTCAAGTCGCTGCTGGCTGCCGCCATTGGTGGCCTGCTGATGGGCTGGGGCGCGCGTCTCGGCTTCGGCTGCAACATCGGCGCCTTCGTCGGCGGCATCGCATCGGGGTCGGTGCACGGCTGGATCTGGTTCCTGGCCTGCCTGCCGGGCTGCCTGATCGGCATCCGCCTGCGCCCGCTGTTCGGCTTGTCGAGGGATTGAGCCCGTGCGCAGCGTTTACATCGTCGTCACCGTGCTCGCGCTGGTCGCCATTGTCGGCCAGCATCTCACCAGTCCGTCGAGCGGCCGCGCTGTGTCGCCGGAGGATTTCGCGGGCGCCTGCGCACCGTGCGGTGCACCCTGTCCGTCGAAGAAGTGATTAGGCGCGTTCCTTTAGAAACGCGTTGACCTCGCTGCGCGTTGCCGCGCCCATCAGCCCGCCGAAGCGCGTGCACTTGATGGCCGCGGCGGCGGCGCCGAAACGCATCGACTCGACCACGTCACCGGTTTCGACCAACCGCAGCGTGAAGGCGCCATGGAATGTATCGCCGGCGCCGAGAGTATCGACCGCCTTCACCTTGAACGCATCCATGTGGCGTACACTACCGTCGTCAAGCCAATAGACGCCTTCCGGCCCGGCGGTGACCGCAAGAAAGCCTTTGTAGGTCGCGCCGAGCCTCTTCAGCGCGGCGCCGAAGTCCTGCTCGCCGGCGGTGCCGCGCATCGCCTCGGCCGACGAGATCACGTGCGTCGAGCCGTTGAGCAAAGGATCATCGGCGGTCGCCGGCCGGTCGAGATCGAGCACGCGCGGAATACCGCGCTTGGTCGCCGCAGCGACGATCGGCATCATGAAGTTCGGATAGCGGTTGTCGAGCAGCACGGCGTCGACGCCGTCGACCGCTTTCTCAGCATCGGCCGGCACCGCGCTGGTCAGGCCCTCGCCGCGTCGCGTCGCGATTGTCTTCTCACCGCTCGCGTCGAGCAGGATGAGCGATACCGAAGACATCGCGCCCTTCACGCGTACAGCATGAGAACAGTCGACGTGCTCAGCTTTCAGCTTTTCGACGATCCAATTGGCGATGGCATCGTCATGGTTGCCGAGCGCGCCGGCATAGCGCGCGCTGCCGCCAAGCCGCGCGATGGCAACCGAGGCATTGCCGGCCTGGCCACCGATGGTGACGACGAATTCCGAACCCTGCACCTTGCTGCCGGCAGCTGGAAACGCCTCCACCTTCATCACGTTGTCCTGCGTGGCGCCACCAGCGCACAGGATATTGACGGGCGTTTTCGTGTTCTCAGTCAAAGCTGATCTCGTCCTCCACCCAGGCGCGCACGATATGATGCGCGATCGCCACCGGCGGTGGCGTGGTCAGCCCGTCCGGATGCTGGCGCAACAACATCGCCGTCACCTCGTCCTTGCTAAACCAACGGGCGTCTTCCAGTTCTGTGCGGTCCACCACGATGTCGCGCGTCACCGCCTCGGCGTGGCAGCCGATCATCAGTGAGGAGGGGAACGGCCAGGGCTGCGACGCGAAGTATTTCACGCGGCCACAGGCGATGCCGGCTTCTTCCAGCGTCTCGCGATGCACGGCGTCCTCGATCGATTCGCCCGGCTCGACGAAGCCGGCGAGACACGACCACATCGTCGGCGCGAAACGCGGCGAGCGACCGAGCAGGCAGTTGTCGCCATCCACCGCCAGCATGATCACGACCGGATCAGTGCGTGGGAAATGCTGCGCCTTGCAAGAGGGACAGTCGCGCCGCCAGCCGGCGTCGACAACTTGCGTCGGCGCGCCGCAATTCGGGCAAAACCGATGGCGCGCATGCCAGCCAAGCACAGCTTTCGCTTCGGCGATTGGCGGCAGGTGCTCGGCCTCGGTGAGGCCCTGCACTGCGATCGAGCGCAGGTCGGTGACGACGAGATCGTCGCGCTCCGTCAGCGCTTCGATGGTCAGCGGCGGTAGCCCAACGCCGAAGCGCGGGGCGCCCTCGAGCAGGCCGAGAAATACGGTCTCCAACGCGGGCCCGAGCGCGGGTGTCTCCGTGACGCTGAACAGTGGCTCGTTGAGCGGTGCGGTCTTCTTCAGCACGATCATCTCGCCGCCCATGACATAGAAGGCGGCGCGAGGGTCGGCGGCGAGCGCGGCGATGGCGGCATCGTCGGGCCGGCGCTCGGCGACGCGTGCAAGCCGGCTGTCGGTATAGCCGAGGCGCGGTTTAGGGCCGAGATCGGGGCGGGGTGGCATTGCGCCGGAAATTCGCACGGCGAATCGGTGAAGGCAATGCGCGCCGCGGCTCACAGTTTTGTCAGGGGAGGGCAAGCGGTAGGGCGCTGCGCAAAGCGGTGACAAGTTGGTCGCGGGCAGCCGGTTCGTAGGCCAAGGCCGGTACGGCGCCCCACACCGGCTTGGGCCACGCCGCATCGGTTTTGCGCCGCGCGACGACGTGGATATGCAGTTGTGACACCACGTTGCCAATGGCGGCGATGTTGAGCTTGTCACAAGCGGTGATCGTTCTGAGCGCGCGCGCGACACTTGCGATCTCGCCCAGAAGCTGTACCTGCTCGTTCTCTTCCAGATCGATGATCTCGGTCAGCGCCGGGCGCCGCGGCGCCAGGATCAGCCACGGGTAATTGGCGTCGTTCGCCAGCAGCACGCGCGACAGCGGCAGGTCGCCGACGCGCGCGGTGTCTGCTGCAAGCTTTGGGTGGAGTGACCAGGCAGTTTCCGTCATATTGGCGCCCTCAGCTTGCTTTCTCCCCCTGGTGGCCCGATATAGGGCCCCGGGAGGTTGGCGGTGGACGAGCCACTCGCCAACCGGGTCAGGTCCGGAAGGAAGCAGCCCTAACGAGCACGGATCGGGTCGCTCGTCAGCCTCCCACCTCATTTTCCACGATTCGTTGGGCGAGAAGCCTCCCGCGCAGCGTTAGCGGGTGGCCTCCGCGCCCCAGGCTTGCAAGAATAGTCCCATGAGCGAGCCCGCGACCCCGACCGGTCCTGGTTCCGCCCCGGCCGAGCCGGCGGGCGGCTACCGGGTGCTCGCGCGCAAATACCGACCCGCCTCATTCGACGACCTCATCGGCCAGGAGCCGATGGTGCGCACAGTCTCGAACGCGTTCGAGACCGGCCGCATCCCGCAGGCCTGGATCCTCACCGGCGTGCGCGGCGTCGGCAAGACCACCACGGCGCGCATCCTGGCGCGGGCACTGAATTACGAATTACCCGACGGCTCGGTGACCGGACCGACCATCAAGATGCCCGTGATGGGCGTACACTGTCAGGCCATTATCGAAAGCCGGCACATCGACGTCTTGGAGATGGACGCGGCCTCGCACAACAGCGTCGAGGACGTGCGCCAGATCAACGACGCCATCCGCTACGCGCCGGTCTCCGCGCGCTACAAGGTCTACATCCTCGACGAAGTTCACATGCTCTCCGGCGCGGCCTTCAACGCGCTGCTGAAGACGCTGGAAGAGCCACCGCCGCACGCCAAGTTCATCTTCGCCACCACTGAAATCCGTAAGGTGCCGGTGACGGTGCTGTCGCGCTGCCAGCGCTTCGATCTACGCCGCGTCGACGCCTCGCTGTTGGTGCAGCATCTCGCCGGCATCGCCGCCAAGGAGAATGTCGAAATCGAGGAGGCGGCGCTCGCGCTCGTCGCCCGCGCGGCCGAAGGATCGGTGCGCGATAGTTTGTCGCTGCTCGATCAGGCGATTGCTCATGCCGCGGGGCCCGTGCGCGCCGAAGACGTGCGGCAGATGCTGGGCTTGGCCGACCGCGTGCGCGTGGTCGACCTGTTCGAGCATCTGATGAAGGGCGACGTCGCGACCGCGCTGACTGAGTTGCGCGCGCAATACGATATCGGCGCCGATCCGGCAGTGGTGCTCTCCGACTTGGCCGAGTTCACCCATTTCGTCACCCGCGTAAAGGTGGTGCCGTCGGTCGCCGACGACGTTTCGCTATCGGAAGCCGAACGCACGCGCGGCCGCGATTTCGCAGCGAAGCTGTCGATACGTGTGCTGTCGCGCACGTGGCAGATGCTCTTGAAGGGCATGACCGAGGTTCAGGTTTCCGGCCGACCCGTTGCTGCCGCGGAGATGGTTTTAGTGCGCATCGCCTATGCCGCCGATCTGCCGACGCCGGATGAAGTGATCCGTTCGCTCAACGGCGAGAGCGCAATGCCGGCGCCGCGGCCGCAGGGCAATGGTGGCGGCGCCAGCGCTGGGCCAAACGCCTCGCAGAGCTTTGCGCCGCGTTTCGAGGCGCCGCGCGGTACCGCACGCGCGGCGGTGTCGCCGCGCGCAGCCGAGGATCCGGTGGCGCAGCTTGGCGCATCCGAGCAGGCTCAGCCTATGCTTTCGCTCGGCACCTTCGAAGAGATTATCGCGCTCGTCGCCGAGAAGCGCGACATCGGCACGCGCATGGCGCTGGAGCGCGACGTGCGCCTGGTGCGCTGCGAGGACGGGCAGCTCGAGATCGCGCTCGAGCCATCCGCGCCGAGGACCTTCGTGCACGACCTGCAACGCAAGCTTACCGGCTGGACTGGCAAGCGCTGGATCGTGGTGGTGTCGAAGGAGCAGGGCGCTGCCACCATGCGCGAGCAGGCCGACGCGCAGCGCGCCGAGGTTGAGCGCGGCGTGCAGGCCGATCCGCTGGTTCAGGCGGTGCTCAACCGCTTTCCCGGCGCCAAGATCGTCGGTGTGACACAAGTCTCGCCGGAAGCGAACGAGCCGCTTATCGAGTCTGATCTGGAAAACGACGAGGACTGACCCATGGCCGATTTCCTGGGGATGATGAAGCAGGCCGCGCAACTGCAATCCAAGATGCAAGCCTTGCAAGCCGAGCTCGACACCGTGGAGGTGGAGGGCACGGCCGGTGGCGGCATGGTGACCGTCACGCTCACCGCCAAGGGCGATCTGAAGGGCATGAAAATCGACGACTCCTTGATGAAGCCGTCGGAGAAAGAGGTTCTCGAAGACCTCTTGATTGCCGCGCATGCGGATGCGCGCCGCAAGGCGGAAGCCGCGATGCAGGAAAAGATGAAAGGCCTCACCGGTGGCTTGCAGCTGCCGCCGGGCCTCAATCCGTTCGGGTGATGGTCTGAATATTCATGGCCACTGCCGTCGCCGGACCTGAAATCGAGCGCTTGATCCAGTTGCTCGCGCGCCTGCCGGGCTTGGGCCCGCGCTCGGCGCGGCGCGCCGCGCTGCATCTCATCAAGAAGCGCGAGGCGCTGATGGCGCCGCTCACTGCCGCGCTGCAGACGGCGATGGACAAGATTGAGGTCTGCAAGACCTGCGGCAACATCGATACGCAGAATCCGTGCACGGTCTGCAACGATTTGCGGCGCGATCCCTCGATCATTGTCGTGGTCGCCGATGTCGCCGATCTCTGGGCGTTGGAGCGCGCGCACGCGGTCAACAGCCGCTATCATGTGCTCGGCGGTACCTTGTCGCCGCTCGACGGCGTCGGCCCGCAAGACCTCACCATCGACGCGCTGATCTCGCGCGTCCACGTCGAACCGATCAAGGAAGTGATCCTCGCGCTCAACGCCACGGTCGATGGCCAGACCACGGCGCATTACATCACCGAGCTTCTACAAGACGCCGATGTGAAAGTGACGCGGCTGGCGCACGGCGTGCCGGTCGGCGGCGAATTGGATTATCTCGACGAAGGCACGCTTGCTGCCGCGATCAAGCAGCGGACTTTGTTCTAGGGTTTCGTCGGCGCCAGCGTCTTGAAGTGCCCGCGCGCCTGCAACCACCACAACAGCAGCAGGCTCGGGATCGCCGACAGCGCGGTGATGGCGAAGAAGCTCGCCCAGCCGGAATATTCGGCGATGAAGCCGCCGCCGGAGGCGAGTGTCGTGCGGCCGACCGCGGCGAGGGCGGTCAGCAGCGCATATTGCGTGGCGGTGTGGGCGCGGTCGCGGCAGAGCGCGGAGAGATAGGCGACGAAGACGACGGTGCCGATGGCGCCGGTGAAGTTCTCGACGATGATGGTGGCGGTGAGCGCCGGCACGCTGACGCCGACGACGGCGAGCCAGGAGAAAACCAAGTTCGACGCCATTTGTAAAAAGCCACCTATCCAGAGGCTGGTCGACAGCGGCAGCGCCTTCACCATCGCGCCACCGGTAAAGCCGCCGATCAGTGCGGCGGCAAGCCCCACGCCCTTCACGACGGCGGCGTAAGTCGCCTTGTCGAAGCCGATATTGATGACGAAGGCCGCGGTGAGCGCACCGGCGAAGGCGTCACAGAATTTGTAAAGGACGACGAACAGGAGCACAGCAATGGCCGCATCGCGCATCAGGAATTCGCCGAAGGCCCCGGTCGCGGTCTCGTAAAGCCGTTGCAACGGCTTGTGACTGTGGTCGACCACCTGCGGCGGCGCGTCCGGTTCGGTCGCCAGTAGCGTCGCGACGATGCCGAGTGCCATGCAGACGGCAGCCGCGATATAACCCCACATCCACACGGTGTCGCGCGCCACGCCTTTGCTCTCGAGCCATGCGACCAGCACCAGCACGCCGGCGCCCGACACCAACATGCCGATGCGATAGGCGGCGACATAGCCGGCCATGCCGGCGCCCTGTTCGCTCGGCTCCAGGCTTTCGACGCGGAAGGCGTCGATGACGATGTCCTGTGTCGCCGAGGCGGTGGCGACCAGCAGCGCGCCGAAGATGATCAGCGGCAGCGATTTTGTCGGGTCGCAGAAGCCGAGGAAGGCGATCGACGCGATCAGCCAGATTTGCGTGAACACCAGCCAGCCGCGGCGGCGGCCGAGCGCGCGCGACAGGAAGGGCACATCGAGCGCATCAGTCAGCGGCGCCCAGATGAACTTGAAGGTGTAGGGCAGGCCGACCAGCGAGAACAGGCCGATAGTGCCGAGATCAATGCCGCGCTCGGTCAGCCACACCGACAACGTCGAGCCCGACAGTGCCAGCGGCAGGCCGGAGGCGAAGCCGAGGAACAGGACGATCAGCACGCGCGGCTTGAAATAGACCGCGACGGCGTCGAGGAATGTCGGCTTTGCCGGCGCGGTCGTCTCAGGCGTGGCGGTCATTGTTTCCTCGTCATTCCGGGGCGCCCGTCGTAGCCCAAAGGGCGGAGACGGGCGAGCCCGGAATCCATAGCCCGCAGCGCTGCGGTGTATGAATTCCGGGCCCGGCCCTTCGGGCCGTCCCGGAATGACAGAGCTGATTCACTCCGCCGCTCCGAGCTTGCGGATGGGTGCGGGGATGACTTCGGCACTCTTATCGTCGTCGAAATCGAGTTCTTCGATATTGGTGGCGCGTTTCTCGATGCGGCCAGTCGAGGTCAGGATATTGACCATGTCCTCATTTGCCTGGCCGAAATGCGTCTGCAGCTTGCGGACGCGCTCGCCGAGCAGCCGTACGTCCTTCATCATGTAACCGACTTCATTGCGGATCTGGTCGGCGGCCTCGCGCATCTGCGCATCTTTGCGCACTTGTTTGATGACCTGGATCGCCATCACCATCAAAGTGGGAGACACGATCATCACCCGGGCGCGATGCGCCTTCTGCACCATGTCCTCAAAATGCTCGTGCAGGTCGGCGTAGACGGACTCCGACGGTATGAACATCAATGCGATGTCCTGCGTCTCGCCGGCAATCAGATAGCGATCGGCGATATCACCGATGTGCTTGTTCATGTCCTGCCGGACACGCTGCGTCGCGGCCTTGCGTTCCTCCTCGGTTGCGCCCGCGCGGAAAGCGGTCACGGCTTCGAGGGGAAATTTGGCGTCGATGATCAGCGGTCCGGACTCGGGCATGAAGATGACGCAATCGGGCCGCTTACCGTTCGACAACGTAAACTGAAATTCATAGCCGCCTTTCGGCAGCATATCGGCGATGATGGCTTCGAGCTGGCCCTGCCCGAAGGCGCCGCGGGACTGTTTATTAGACAGTACGTTTTGCAGCGTGGTCACCTGCGCGGCCAGATCGGTGATGTTCTTCTGCGCGCTGTCGATGACGGCAAGCCGCGCGTGGAGCTGCTGCAAATGCTCCGAGGTGTGCTTGGTCGACGTCTGCATCGTCTCACCGATGCGGGCCGTCACCGCGTCGAGACGCTCGTGCACGGTCTGCTGGAGTTGGCCTTGCGCTTTGGCCAGCAGTTCGCCCATGGCCTGCACGCGGGCATTGAGGTCGGTCATGCGCTGCTCGGCGGCAGGATCGGCCACGGGCGTCCGCGGGCGCAGCAGGATGACGATGATGGCGAGCACGCCGGCCGCCACGACCACCCCGAGCCCGAATAGCAGGGGCGCCGGGACCGGGAGCTGCAAAAGGTGCTCGAGCGTTTCTGTCATGGACTGCTTGTACCGTGATTCGGCGAATAGAACGAAAAGAGAACATTAGACGCTCTCACCAACCGGCTCAAGGCCTGGCGCCCGGTTCCATTGACCCTTTCGCCGCAAGCCCTTACATCGCCGCCCATGGCAACCCGCGATATCGTCATCATCCCCGACAAACGGCTGCGGCTGGTCTCGGAACCGGTCAAAACCATCGACAAATTGGTGCGCGCGCTGGTCGACGACATGTTCGAGACCATGTACGCCGCGCCCGGCATCGGCCTGGCCGCCATCCAGATCGGCGTGGCGCAGCGCGTCGTCACCATGGACCTCGCCAAGAAGGACGACCCGCCGGCACCCCAGGTGTTCATCAACCCGGTGGTGACTTGGTCGTCCGAAGAGAAGTCGACCTACGACGAAGGTTGCCTGTCTATCCCCGAATACTACGAAGAGGTCGAGCGCCCGGCGAAGGTGAAGGTCAAATATCTCGATCTCGACGGCAAGGAACACGAGATCGAGGCCGACGGCCTGCTCGCCACCTGTTTGCAGCACGAGATCGACCACACCAATGGTGTGCTTTTCATCGATCACATCTCCAAGCTCAAGCGCGATCGGGTGATCAAGAAGTTCAAGAAGGCCGCCAAGCTCGGCGAGCCGGCGAAGCCCGCGCATCCGAGCGACGACGTGCCGGAACATCACATCGGCTGAGCCCGAAGGGGCCTTGAATGCCTCTCCGTTTGATCTTTATGGGTACGCCCGATTTCGCGGTGCCGACGCTCATCGAGCTTGCCGCGCGCGGGCATGAGATCGTTGCGGTCTATACGCGCGCTCCGAAGCCCGCGGGGCGCGGCATGGACATGCAGATAACGCCGGTCGAGCGCGAGGCGAAGCGGCTGGCGCTGCCGGTGTTCACGCCCAAGACGCTGAGGACGGAAGAAGCGCAAGCGGAATTCCGCGCGCATAACGCCGATGTCGCGGTGGTCGTGGCCTATGGCCTCATTCTGCCGAAACCCATTCTGGAAGCGCCCAGGCTCGGCTGCTTCAACGTGCATGCCTCGCTGTTGCCGCGCTGGCGCGGCGCTGCACCCATCCACCGCGCGATCATGGCGGGTGACGCGCAAAGCGGCGTCACCATCATGCAGATGGATGAAGGCCTCGACACCGGGGCGATGGCGCTATGGGAAGCCCATCCAATTTTGCCTGATATAACCACCGGCGAACTGCACAATGAACTGGCGCAGTTGGGTGCCGAACTGATGCCGGCGGCTCTCGGCTTAGCCGAACGCGGGAGGCTAATGCTGACGCCGCAGCCCCCCGATGGCGTGACATACGCCGAGAAGATTTCGAAAGCGGAGACGCGCATCGATTGGGGCAAGCCGTGGCAGGACGTGCACAACCATATCCGCGGTCTGTCGCCATTTCCAGGCGCGTGGTTCGAATTCAATGGCGTGCGTGTGAAAGCCCTGCGCTCGACGCGCGGCGAAGGTAAGGGTGCGCCCGGCACCGCGCTCGACGATCATCTTACGATCGCCTGCGGCAGCGGCGCTGTCCGCCTTACCCAAGTACAACGCGCCGGTAGGCAGCCGATGAGCGCGGATGAATTCCTGCGCGGCACAAAGGTTGCCGCCGGCGCCCGGCTCGCGTAAACCCGCTCCGGGGCGACGGAACCATGATAACGAACCACTAAAAAAGCCCCAATTATAGGGCAGGAAATACGCTTCTCCCTTCGCATACCGACTTTTTCCGGGCGCGCTAGTCGAACGTCGGCGAGCCGTCGCCCTAACCTGGAACACGCGCTTGAGCATTGGACACAATACCGACGATACCCACCCTGAAGCCCGTCTCTGGACCCAAATCCTCAATCGCTACCGCGAGCCGAGCCGCGTGCGCAGCGTGGTTGAGCTGACGATTACCGCCTTGCCTTTGGTGGCCCTATGGGTGGTGGCGTGGCTGCTTTATTCGTTCGGGTTCTGGTGGGCCTCGCTGTTGATCGCGCTTCCCGCTGCGGGTTTTCTCGTGCGCTTGTTCATGATCCAGCACGACTGCGGCCACGGTTCCTTTTTCCCCAACAAAGTGGCGAACGACTGGGTTGGTCGTGTCATCGGCGTGCTGACCATGACGCCGTATGATTTCTGGCGTCGCACCCACGCTATTCATCACGCAACCGCCGGCAATCTCGACCGTCGCGGCATCGGCGACGTCGATACGCTCACCGTGCGCGAATATATGGCGCGCTCGCGCTGGGGCCGGCTGAAATACCGACTCTATCGCCACCCGCTGGTGATGTTCGGTTTCGGCCCGGCTTATTTGTTCCTGCTGCAACACCGCCTGCCGGTCGGCATGATGCGGGCCGGCTGGCTGCCGTGGATATCCACGCAAGCCACCAACGCTGCGATCGCGGTTATCGCCATCGCGCTGATCTGGCTCATCGGCGTCGAGGCGTTCTTCCTCGTGCACCTGCCGATCCTGCTGCTCTCGGCGGTATTCGGTGTCTGGCTGTTCTACGTGCAGCACCAGTTCGAGGACACGTTCTGGAATGAGAGTCGGGGCTGGGACCTGCACGAAGCCGCCTTGCACGGCTCATCGCATTACGACCTGCCGTGGCTTCTGCGCTGGTTCACCGCCAATATCGGCATTCACCACGTGCATCATCTGCACAGCCGTATTCCGTATTACCGGCTGCCGCGCGTGCTGCGCGATCATCCCGAACTGCGGCATATCGGCCGGCTGACGCTGCTGGAGAGCTTCGGTTGCGTTCGCCTGACGCTCTGGGACGAGACGCAGCGTCGACTGGTGTCGTTCCGCGAGGCCAAAGCCGCCGCTTGACGTGGCGTCGGTCTAAGCGGCGTGGAAGCTTGCCCAGTGATGCCGTCGCGCCTCGACGAACTCGGCCAAGTCGCCGTCGGTGACCTTCACCAGATCGCTGTGGCCGAAGCCCTTCGAGTAGTCGAGGATCGACACCACCTCGGGCGTCAGCCGCAACAGCGGCATGGCGGCGGGATTGGGCCGCGGCAGCACCTTGTATTCCGGATAGCGCTTGAGCAGGATCTCGGCGACATGTTCACGTTCGCCTGGGTCGGTGGCCTCGACGACGTTGGCGGCAATCGATAAACCCTTGATCTGCAGCGGCTGTGGATAGTCCTTGGCGATAGCCAGCGACACCCGCGGATCGCGCATGATGTTGGTGAACTTCTGGCTGTCGCGCGCGACCAGACAGTAGATGATCAATCCGTCATTGGCGTAGCCGACGACCGTCGCCTGCGGCCAACCGTCTGCTCGGTTGGTGGCAACGGTCATGATGCGGTGCTGGTTGAGGAGATCGATGATCTGCCGCTTGAATACGTCGCGCATGACAAGGCCCTCACTTTGGTGGCCTGACTATAGGAAGCCCGCCGGACGGCGGAATTGAGGTGAATCAATCGTGCCCCGCTACAAGCTGACCATCGAATACGACGGCGCGCCCTTCTGCGGCTGGCAGATCCAGGCCGATCAGGTCACCGTCCAGGGCGTGCTGACCGCGGCGGTCGCGGGACTCACCGGCGAAAATGTGCCGGTGCAGGGCGCCGGCCGCACCGATGCCGGCGTGCATGCGCGCGGACAGGTGGCGCATGTCGAGCTCAGCCGCGAATGGCCAGTCGATACCGTGCGCGACGCGCTCAACGCGCATTTGCGGCCGCACCCGGTGGCGGTGCTGTCGGCCGAACAGGTGGCCGACGATTTCAACGCGCGCATGTCGGCGGTGAAGCGCCACTATCTCTACCGCATCATCAACCGTCGTCCTGATTTGACGCTCGATGCCGGTCACGCTTGGCGCATCCCGCGTCCGCTTGATGTCGCGGCCATGCACGCGGCCGCACAACGCCTCGTCGGCAAGCATGACTTCACCACCTTCCGCTCCACCGAGTGTCAGGCCAAGTCGCCGGTGAAGACGCTCGATCAGCTCGATGTCGAGCGTCACGGCGACACAGTTCACATCATCGCCTCGGCGCGCTCGTTCCTGCACAATCAGGTGCGCTCGATGGTCGGCTCGCTGGCCGCGGTCGGTGACGGCAAATGGAGTGCGGACGATCTCGCCGCAGCGCTCGCCGCGCGCGACCGCACCGCCTGCGGCCAGGTGGCCCCGCCTGACGGGCTTTATTTGATGCGCGTCGATTACTGAGCTTTCGCGCCTGTATGGCAATGCCCGGCCCGGACCTTGTATGCGGCATCGGGGGCAACCAGGAGCAGGCGATATGAGCACGTTTGGTTCAGCGATTTGGTCAGGTGGCCTCAAGGACGGCAGGGGCGCGATCTCGACCAAAAGCGGCGCGCTAAAAGACTACCCTTATGGCTTCGCCGGCCGTTTCGAAGGCAAGCCCGGCACCAATCCCGAAGAATTGATCGGCGCGGCGCATGCCGGCTGCTTCACCATGGCGCTGTCGTTGATCCTGGGTGAAGCGAAGCTGACCGCGGAGAAGATGGAGACGCAAGCCGACGTGACACTCATGAAGCAGGCGGACGGCTTCGCCATCACGGCCGTGCATCTCACGCTCAAGGCGAAGATCCCCGGCGTAGATAACGCCGCGTTTCAGGAGCTTGCCGCCAAGGCGAAGGCCGGATGCCCGGTGTCGAAGGTGCTCAACGCGAAGATCACGCTCGACGCGTCGCTGGTCTAAGCGAAATACCGATCGATGATCTTGCGATAGATCGTCGTCAGTGCACGCAGGTCGCCGATCGGCACGCGCTCGTCGATCGCATGCATGGTCTGCCCAACCAAGCCGAATTCCACCACCGGGCAATGGTTGGTGATAAAGCGCGCGTCCGAGGTGCCGCCGGTAGTCGACAACTCCGGCTTGCGGCCGGTCACGTCGGCGACGGCACTGGCCACCAGTTCGGTGAACGGGCCGGGCTTGGTCACGAACACGTTGGCGTTCGACGGTTCCCATTTGAAGCTGAAATTGACCTTGCCACCGGCGGCTTTCGCCGCCCGGCCTTCGATCAGCGTCTTCAGCGATTCCTGCGTATGGCAGTCATTAAAACGGATGTTGAAGCGCGCGCGCGCCTCGCCGGGGATGAGGTTGACGGTTTTGTTGCCGACGTCGACCGACGTAAATTCCAGGTGCGACGGCTGGAAATTGGCGTTGCCCGTATCGAGCGGCTCGCTCTGGATGGCCTCGATCAGCTTCACCAGCCCACGGATCGGGTTGTCGGCGCGCTGCGGATAGGCGACATGGCCCTGCTTGCCGGCCACGATCAGATGGCCATTGAGCGAGCCGCGCCGGCCGATCTTGATGGTGTCGCCCAGGTCTTCTTGGTTGCTCGGCTCGCCCAAGATGCAGTGGTCGAACTTCTCGCCACGCGCAGCGGTCCAGGCGAGCAGCTTGGGCGTGCCGTTGACCGCGATGCTCTCTTCATCGCCGGTGATCAGGAACGAGATCGAGCCTTTCTTCGGCTTGCCGCCGTTGGCGGCGAGATGATCGAGCACAGCAGCGACCGCGCAGGCGATGCCGCCTTTCATGTCGACGGCGCCACGGCCGTAGAGTTCGCCGTTGTCGATCGCACCGGAGAACGGCGGGTGGTGCCACGCCTTCTCATCACCCGGAGGCACCACGTCGGTATGGCCGGCGAAGACGAGGTTCGGCGCTTCCGTGCCGATGCGGGCGTAGAAGTTCTCGACGTCGTCGGTGCCGGGCTCGCTGAAGGTCATGCGATGCACGGTGAAGCCGGCGGCCTTCAACGTCTTCTCGAGAAAGGCCAGCGCGCCGCCTTCCGCCGGCGTCACCGACGGACAGCGCAACAGATCGCGGGTGATGGCAACGGGATCGGCGGACATTCGCGCCTTAGTCTCTCAAGAGTTCGTTGATGCTCGTCTTCGAGCGGGTCTTTTCATCCACGCGCTTGACGATAACGGCGCAGTAAAGGCTCGGGCCGATATTGCTGCCGGGCATGGCATTGCCGGGCAGCGTGCCGGACACGACCACGGAGTAGGGCGGCACTTCGCCGTAGAAGATCTTGCCGGTTGCGCGATCAACGATCTTGGTCGACTGGCCGAGATAGACGCCCATGCCGAGCACGGAGCCCTCGCGCACGATCACGCCTTCGACCACTTCCGAGCGCGCGCCGATGAAGCAATTGTCCTCGATGATCACCGGACCGGCCTGCAGCGGCTCGAGCACGCCGCCGATGCCAACGCCGCCCGACAGATGCACGTGCTTGCCGATCTGCGCGCAGGAACCGACCGTCGCCCAGGTGTCGACCATGGTGCCGGTGTCGACATAGGCGCCGAGATTGACGAAGGACGGCATCAGCACGACGCCGGGCGCGATATAGGCCGACTTGCGCACGACCGAGCCGGGCACGGCGCGGAAGCCTTCTTTCTTGAAGCGCGCCGCGCTCCAGCCTTTGAACTTGGAATCGACCTTGTCCCACCACTTGGCGCCGCCGGGGCCACCGGGGATCGTGCCCATGTCGTTGAGGCGGAACGACAGCAGCACCGCTTTCTTGAGCCACTGGTTGACGTGCCAGGCACCGTCCACCTGGCGCTCGGCGACGCGTGCCTTGCCGGAATCGAGCAGGGTGAGCGCGGTGTCGACCGCCTTGCGCACGGCGCCCTTGGTCTTCGGGCCGATCTTGTCGCGGCCTTCGAAGGCCTCGTCGATGGTTTTGGCAAGCTTGTCGTTGGACATGGTTTCCCCAGGCCTTGGTTCGTGCCGGGTTTTCAAGGCGGGGGCAGGGGATGTCAAGCGCGCGCTCGCGCCGCTAAGCTTGGGCCACCGGAGAATAGCCCCATGAACCTCAAGACTTCATTTGCTTTCGTCGCCTTCACTACCGCCACGCTCCTCGCCGGGCCTGCCTTCGCCCATCACGTCATGGGCGGCCATATGCCGGCCGACTTTTCCAGCGGCTTTCTGTCCGGCCTCGGCCATCCGGTCATCGGGCTCGACCATTTCGCTGCGGTGGTGGCGGTTGGCTGCCTTGCGGCGGCGTACCGGGCAGGTGTGGCGCTCGTCCTCGGCTTTGTGGTGGTGATGGTGGCGGGGGTGGCTCTGCATGTGCAGGGCCTTTCAATGCCGGGCACCGAAGCGCTGGTGGCGCTCACGGTGATCGCGCTCGGCACATTGATGCTCCGACGCAAGGTGCTGCCGGCGGCTGTGGCGCTTGCGATCTTCGCGCTCGCCGGACTCTTGCACGGTTATGCGCTGGGGGAATCGATCTATGGCGCCGAACGCACACCGCTCTATGCGTATCTCTTCGGGCTCGCGGTGATCCAGGGCGCGATCGCGCTCGCCGTCCTGAACGTCACGCGCGTGTTTGTTCGCGGAAGCGCCGAACCCGCGGGTCTTCGCCTGCTTGGCGCCGGCATCGCGGGCGTTGGGATTGCGATTTTCGTACAGCAGGTCGTTCCCGCCGCATAAAGTCACTTACTCAGCGGCGACGGCAAGGTTCTCGGCGGCCGCGGCGGCTTCCAGCGCGACGGCGAACGACTGGATGATGGCGGCAAAGCGCACCGCCGTGTGGATCTGGTCTTCGGTCACGCCGGCGTCGCGCAGCACCTTGTCATGCGCGTCGATGCACTTGCCGCAGCCGTTGATGGCGGAGACGGCGAGCGACCACAGCTCGAAGTCGGCCTTGTCGACACCCGGGTTGCCGATCACGTTCATGCGCAGCCGCGCCGGCATCGCCTCATAGGCCTTGTTCGATGCGAGATGCCCGAACCGGTAATAGACGTTGTTCATCGCCATGATTGAGGCCGCGGCGCGCGCGCCGTCGAGCGCCGCCGCGGACAGATGCGCACGCGCTTCCATCTCGAAGGCGCGCACCACGTCTGAATTACGGCTGGTGATGGCGCAGGCGAGGAACAGGCCGTAACGCTGCTGCACGCTCAGGGTCTCGTCGCTCATCATGGTCGAAACGTTCAGCTTCACGTCCTTGGCGAAGCCGGGCAGGCGGTTCTTGTGCTCTTCGAGCAACATCGGCGCATTCCACTTGCAGGAAAGAGAAGCGCCGGCCGTCTTGGCGGCCGGCGCGAAAGGCGTATCAGGCGACCTTGAGCACTTCGCCGCCAACCTCGCGGTTGCACGGGCAGAGCTCGTCGGTCTGCAGCGCGTCGAGGACGCGCAGCGTATCCTTCGGATTGCGGCCGACGTTGAGGTTGGTCGCGTAGACGTGCTGGATCGTATTGTCCGGGTCGACGATGAATGTGTAGCGATAGGCGACGCCGTCCGGCGAGCGCACGCCGAGGCCGTCGACCAGCGAGCCCTTGGTGTCGGCGAAGCTCCAGATCTTGAGCTTATGCAGGTCCTTGTGATCCCGGCGCCAGGCGAGCTTGACGAACTCGTTATCGGTCGAGCCACCGAGCACCACCGCGTCGCGGTCCTCGAACTCGGAAGCAAGTCGCGCGAACTCCGCGATCTCGGTCGGGCACACGAAGGTGAAGTCCTTCGGATAGAAGAAAATGATCTTCCACTTGCCCGGGAAGCTCGCTTCGGTGAGCGGCTCGAAGGCCGACTGGCCGTTTTCTTCGTGGAACATGAACCCGGGCTTCACGCCGACGACGGAGAACGCCGGCAGTTTGTCGCCAATCCCAATCATTTCTCTACTCCCGCCGGACGCCGGAGGGCGTCCGCAAATGTGGCTGATTGTGCAGATGCGAACATGTTTTTGCTTCGCATCATGTCGAATCTTTTTAAGTACAAACCTCAATGATGCCAATCGCATACTGCAGGTTTCAATACGGGAACTCGACAATCATCGCGCATCATTAGTTGCAATGCAGCAAATCAGTTGCAGTTGCAACCCTTTGGAAAGCCCGGGGAAAATGGATCACCGCGCGCAGTGCGAGTTATGCGGCAAGATAGTTCGGGATAAGAGCAACAACGCATATCGTCTATGCCCGCGTAATTTGACGTGGCTCATTGAATGGCCGCAAGCAGTTCCGCCGCTGATTAAAAAAGATGCACACGCGGGTCGCGCGTGATATCCGTCGATCGTCAGACGATGCGGAGCCGAGGCCGCGTCGAACGGCATTCGTCTTGCAGGGCGGCCTGAGTGCCTGCCCTTTGTCTCGGAGATTCATGCATGTCGATTTCGTTGCGTCTGCTGCCGATTCTGGCCGCTGTAGCCACGCTTGGCTTTATGCCGGCCGCCGCACAGGCCGAAGCCCTCGATTCCATCATGGCGGCCAAAGTGATCAAGGTCGCGGTGCCGCAGGATTTTGCGCCCTTCGGCTTCGTCGGACGAGATCTCAAGCCGCAAGGTTACGACATCGATATGGCGAACCTGATCGCCAAGGAACTGGGTGTGAAGGCCGAGATCATCCCGGTCACCAGCGCCAACCGCATTCCTTACCTGCAGACCAAGAAGGCCGACATCGTCATCTCCAGCCTCGGCAAGAATGCCGAGCGAGAGAAGGTGATCGATTTCTCGAACGCCTATGCGCCCTTCTTCTCCGGTGTGTTCGGCACCAAGGACATCAAGGTCGCAGCACCCGCCGATCTCTCGGGCAAAACAGTCGGCGCGACGCGCGGCGCCATCGAAGAGCAGGAGCTGACCAAGTCGGCGCCCGCCGACGCGACCATCAAGCGCTTCGAGGACAACAATGCCACCATCGCCGCCTTCGTGTCGGGTCAAGTGGACCTGATCGCGACCGGCAATACGGTTGCGGCGACGGTCGCCGAGCGTTCGCCGGCGCGCGCGCCGGTGCTCAAGTTCGTCATCAAAGACAGCCCCTGTTATGTCGGCCTCAACAAGGACGAGCCGAAGCTGATGGCCAAGCTCAACGAAATCATCGCCAAGGCGAAGAGCTCGGGTGAGCTGACCAAGTTGTCGGAGAAGTGGCTGAAGGCACCGCTGCCGCCGGGCTTCTAAGCGCGGCAGGGATGGGGGGATGACCTACAAGCTGCAGTTCGGCGAGCTGCTGCCCTACTGGGACGTGCTGCTCCAGGGCCTGATCTTCACCATTGTGCTGACGATCGTGTCGACCGTGGTGGGCATCGCGGTCGGCACCGCCGGTGCCGCTGCCCGCACCTTCGGGCCCGCCTGGCTTGGTCGGGTCGTCATCGTCTATGTCGAGTTGATCCGCAACACGCCGTTCATCGTGCAACTGTTCTTCATCTTCTTCGGCCTGCCGGCCGCGGGGGTGAAGCTGTCGGAATCGACGGCGGCTTTCCTCGCGATGGTGATCAATCTCGGCGCCTATTCGACCGAGATCATCCGCGCCGGCATCGAGGCGGTGCCGAAGGGCCATGTCGAGGCGGGCGTCAGTTTGGCCATGAGCAAGTGGGAAGTCCTACGCTATGTCGTGCTCAACCAGGCCTTCCGCAAAGTGTATCCGGCGCTGTCGTCGCAGATCATCATCGTGATGCTGGGCTCGGCGGTCGTGTCGCAGATCTCGGCGCCTGACCTCACCTACGCGGCAAACTTCGTGCAGTCGCGCAACTTCCGCGCCTTCGAGGTCTATTTCCTGGCGGCGCTTCTCTATCTGCTGCTGGCCATACTGACGCGCGCGCTGTTGCGCGGCCTCGGCCGCAAGCTGTTCAAGGCGAACTGAGCCATGGTCGAGTTCAGCTTCTGGGACATCCTCTCCAATCTCTTGGACGCTGCGGTCTGGACCATCGTGTTGTCGCTGATCGCTTTCGTCAGCGGCGGCATCGTCGGGCTCATTCTTCTTTTCCTGCGTACCTCGCAGTTGCCTTGGCTCGAGGTGCCGACGAAGCTCTACATCGAGTTCTTCCAGGGCACGCCGCTCTTGATGCAGCTTTTTCTGTTCTTCTTCGGCGTTGCGCTGTTCGGTCTCGAGGTCAGCCCGTGGATCGCGGCTTGGCTCGCTTTAATGTTCTGGACCAGCGCCTTCCTCACCGAAATTTGGCGTGGTTGCGTCGAGTCGATCGCGAAGGGTCAGTGGGAAGCCTCGTCGTCGCTGGCCATGAGCTATATCGAGCAGATGCGCTACGTGATCCTCCCGCAGGCCGTGCGCATCGCGGTGGCGCCGACCGTCGGCTTCTCGGTGCAGGTGATCAAGGGCACGGCACTGGCCTCGATCATCGGCTTCGTCGAACTCACCAAGGCCGGCACCATGCTCAACAACGCGACCTTCCGCCCGTTTCTGGTCTACAGCCTGGTCGCGCTGATCTATTTCTGCCTGTGTTTCCCGCTGTCCTGGTACGCCAAACGCCTGGAGGGACGTCTCAATGTCGCTCGTTAGCATTCGTGACGTGAGAAAGAGTTTCGGCGACCTCGAGGTGCTCAAGGGCGTGTCGCTGGAAGTCGCCAAGGGCGACGTGGTGGCGATCATCGGCCGCTCCGGCTCCGGCAAGAGCACGCTGCTCCGCTGCATCAACGGGCTCGAGACCTATCAGTCCGGTGCGATCGTCGCCGACAGCATCGAGGTCGGCGGCCTGCACACCAAGCTGCGCGAACTGCGCCGCCATGTCGGCATGGTATTCCAGCAGTTCAATCTGTTCCCGCACCTGACCGCAGCGGAGAACGTGATGTTGGCGCCGACTGTGGTCAACAAGGTGTCGAAGAAGGAAGCTCGAGCACTCGCCGCCGAAATGCTGGCCAAGGTTGGCCTGTCTGAAAAGATGGACTCCTATCCGAGCCAACTCTCCGGCGGTCAGCAGCAGCGCGTCGCCATCGCCCGCGCGCTGGCGATGCGGCCGAAGGTGCTTTTGTGCGACGAGATCACCTCGGCGCTCGATCCGGAGCTAGTCAACGAGGTCCTGCGCGTCGTCGAGCAGCTCGCCCGCGAGGGCATGACCTTGATCCTGGTCACGCACGAGATGCGCTTTGCGCGTGACGTTGGCACCTCGCTCGTCTTCATGCACCAAGGCAAGGTGCACGAGCAAGGGCCGCCGAAGGAAGTCTTCGCCGCGCCCAAGACGCCGGAGCTCGCGCAGTTCATCGGGTCGATCAACTAAGCCGGCCTTAAAGCCGCGGCGACGTCAGCAGCGCCTCGATAAAACCGACAATATCCTCGGTCACGTGGTCGATATGCGGCGCGTCGCGGCCCTCGAGTTCCCAGGACTCGCGGAAGACCTCGCGCTGGCCCTCCGGCACCACCAGCACCGTGGTCATGCCGAGCCGGTGCGGCACTTCCAAGTTGCGCGCGAGATCCTCGAACATCGCGGCCTTCGTCGGATCGACATCGTGCCGCTTGAGGAAGCGCTCGTAGACCTGCGGCAGCGGCTTGGGATCGAGATCGGCGGCGGCGATGTCGAACACGTCCTCGAAGTGTCGGTCGATGTCCAGTCTCTTCATCACGTTCTCGGCGTGCTTGCGCGTGCCGTTGGTGAGGATGAGCTTGCGGCCGGGCAGCTTCTCCAGCGCGTCGCCGAGCCTCGGGTTCGGCGTCAGCGGCGAGTGGTCGATCTGGTGCACGTAGTCGAGGTAGTCGTCCGGGTGCATGCCGTGCTCGGCCATTAGGCCACGCATAGTGGTGCCGTAACGCTTGTAATAGTCCTTCTGCAGCCGGAACGCGTCGTCCTTGGAGATCTTCAGGAACTCGGCAACGTAGGTGCGGATACGCTCGTCCACCTGCTGCCAGAGATTGAGGTGATGCGGATAGAGCGTGTTGTCGAGATCGAACACCCAGTTCTCGACGTGACCAAAGCCGCGCGGCGTGAGGCGGGAGGATTGCTGCACGGTCTTCTTCCTTTATCGCGCGCCGATACGGCGCACGAGCGTCAGCGATGCATCAGCGTACCGACACCGTGGTCGGTCAGAAGCTCCAGCAGCACAGCATGCGGCACCTTGCCGTCCATGATCACTACACCCTCGACGCCCTGGTCGAGCGCGTAGATGCAGGTCTCGACCTTGGGGATCATGCCGCCGGAGATGGTGCCGTCGGCGATCAGCTTACGCGCGTCGGCGACCGACAGCTCCGGGATCAGCTTCTTCGACTTGTCGAGCACGCCCGGCACGTCGGTCAGGAGCAGCAGCCGTTTGGCCTTGAGTGCGCCGGCAATGGCGCCGGCGAAGGTGTCGGCATTGACGTTGAAGGTGCCCCCGGTGGCGGAGGCCGCGACCGGGGCCAGCACCGGAATCATCTCTTTGCCGAGCACATGATTGAGCACGGTGAGGTCGACCTTGTCGGGCTCGCCGACGAAGCCAAGATCGACCACCTTCTCGATATTGGAATCTGGATCGACGACGGTGCGCGTGACCTTCTTGGCCTGCACCATATTGCCGTCCTTGCCGCACAGGCCGATGGCCTTGCCGCCGGCGGCGTTGATGTAGCCGACGATCTGCTTGTTGATCGAGCCGGCCAGCACCATTTCGACGATCTCGACGGTTGCGGCGTCGGTGACGCGCAGACCGGCTGCGAATTCCGACTTGATGCCAAGCTTCTTGAGCATGGCGGCGATCTGCGGCCCGCCGCCGTGCACGACCACCGGATTGATGGCCGCCTGCTCGAGCAGCACGATGTCCTTGGCGAAGTCGCGTGCCAACGCCTCTTCGCCCATCGCATGCCCGCCGTATTTCACCACGACGATTTCCTCGTCGTACTGCTGCATGTGCGGCAGCGCTTCGGACAGGATGCGTGCCTGTTCTTGCGGGTCGGTGCTCATGACGGCCTCGGTTGGCGGCGGGTGGCGCCCTTTTAGCGGGGCGGGCCGTGTGACGAAAGGGGCCTCAGGCCCCGCGCAGGGCAGCGAGCGCGGCGGCCGCTAGCACCAGCCAGCTTACGATCAGGATCGTTCCGCCGGTGGGTGCGGCCATCGGAAACAGCCGGTGGCCGAGATAGGCGCGGGCGGCGACGTCGGCCGCGAACAGGCCGGCGCCGAGCACGAAGCCGACCAATGTGACAGTGGCGAGCGGGCGCAGCAGCAAGTCGGCGCGCGCCGCGGCCGCAGTCGCGATCACGGCAGCTGCATGCAGCAGCAGAAGATAGCCGGCGCTGTCGAGCCCAGCGCCCGGTTTGCCGTGCGCGGAGGCGGCGGTAAGCACGACGCCGCAGGCGCCCATGAGCCCGGCGAGGGCAAGGAGGAGATGGGTCATAACCAGAGAATACAGCAATTCGCGAAGGCGGCGAAACTTGCTAGCGCCTTTCTGCTAGCAGCCTTGCAATCGCCGCCCGCAATTCCGGAATGCCGGTGCCGTCTTCCGACGACGTCGCCAGCACGCCGGGAAAGGCCGCCGGCCGCTTGGCGAGCGCCGCCTCGACCTCGGCGATGCGCTCCGCGAGCTCGGATTTCTTCACCGCATCGCATTTGGTCAGCACGACCTGATGGCTGACGGCGGCCTTCGAAAGCGCCTTGAGCGTCGGATCGTCGGTATCCTTCAAGCCATGCCGCGCGTCGATCAGCACGTAGACGCGCGCGAGATTGCGGCGGCCGATGAGATAAGCGTGGATCATGTCAGTCCACGCCGCGATCTTGGACTTGGCGGCGGCGGCATAGCCATAGCCCGGCATGTCGACGATGGTGAGGTCCTGGCCGCCGTTGAAGAAGATTAGCTCTTGCGTGCGACCGGGCGTGCGCGACGTACGCGCCAGTGCCTTGCGCCCCGTGAGTGCGTTGATGAGGCTCGATTTGCCGACATTGGAGCGGCCGGCAAACGCGATCTCGATGCTGCGCATCGGCGGCAGCGATTCGACCGTGCCGGCGGCAGCGGAAAACTGCCATTCGCCGGTGAATAGCTTGCGGCCGGCTTCGATCTCGTTGCGGGTGTAGTCGTTCATCGATGTCATGATGGCCACTATAAACGGAATGGCCGGGCAGTGCCCGGCCATTCATATTCTGTTTTCAGAAGACCAAGCCTCAGGCCTTCTTCTTTTCGCCTTTCGGCGGTTCGTTGTCCTGTTTGGGTGGCTTCTTCTTGAACATCGATTTGATGTTGTCGAACAGTTCGATCTTGGAACCATGGCGGCTCATGATGAACGCCTGCTGCGCCACCGAGAGTGTGTTGTTCCAGGCCCAATAGATCACCAGACCGGCCGGGAAGCTCGCCAGCATGAAGGTAAAGATGATCGGCATCCAGTTGAAGATCATCGCCTGCGTCGGATCTGGCGGCGTCGGATTGAGCTTCATCTGCAGCCACATGGTTACGCCCATGATCAGCGGCCAGATGCCGAGATGCAGGAAAGGACCAATGGCCGGAAGGACGGTCGGATCGAACGGGATCAGGCCGAATAGATTGAACAAGTTGGTCGGGTCGGGCGCCGACAGGTCGCGGATCCAGCCGAAGAACGGCGCATGCCGCATTTCAAGCGTGACGAACAGCACCTTGTAGAGCGAGAAGAACACCGGGATTTGCACCGCGATCGGCAGACAGCCGGCGAGCGGATTGATCTTCTCCTTTTTGTACAGCTCCATCAGAGCTTGCTGCTGCTTCACCTTGTCGTCTGCATAGCGTTCGCGCAGCGCCATCATCTGCGGTTGTACGGCCTTCATCTTCGCCATCGAGGCGTAGGATTTGTTGGCGAGCGGGAAGAAAGCGATCTTGATCAGCACCGTCACCAAGAGGATGGCGAGGCCGAAGTTGCCGACCAGGCGGAACAGCCAGTCGATTACCAGGAACAGCGGCTTGGTGATGAAATAGAACCAGCCCCAGTCGATCAGCAGGTCGAAGCGGTTGAGCTTGAGTTGCTTCTCATATTCGTTGACCACCGCGACTTCCTTGGCGCCGGCGAACAACCGCGCATCAGCTGTGCCAGTCGCGCCCGGTGCGACTGTGACGCCGTCGAGCAGGTAGTCGGTCTGATAGGTCTTCAGCGTGCCGAGTGTGCCGGTCGAGAAACGCGCCTTCAGACGCGCATCGGTGTCAGGCAGTAGCGTCGCGGCCCAGTACTTATCGGTGATGCCCAGCCAGCCGTTGGTGACGTCGAAATTGACGGTCTTTTTGTCGTCCATGCTGCTGTAAGTGTATTCCTGCAGGCCCTTGTCGCCGAGCACGCCGATCAGGCCCTCGTGCAGGATGTAGTAGCCGAGCGTGTGCGGCGTGCCGTGGCGCGAGATCAGGCCATACGGATACAGCGAAATCGGCGTAGTGCCCTTGTTCACCACCTCGTCCTTGAGGGTGAACACGTATTTGTCGTCGACCGCGATGGTGCGGCGGAATTCGAGGCCCTGGCCGTTGTCCCAGGTCAGCGTCACTGGCTTGCCGACGCCGAGCGCGCCGGAGCCGACCTGTGTCCACACGGTGTCGGTGGCCGGCAGCTTCACGTTGGTGCCGGCGCCCGCGGTCCAGCCGAATTCCGCATAGAACGGGTCGGCCGTGCCCGAGGGGGAGAGCAGGAAGATCGGCGGCGATTTGGGATCGACCGTTTCGCGGAACTTGATCAGCGCCAGATCGTCGATGCGGCCGCCCTTGAGCGCGATCGAGCCTTCCAGGCTGTCGGTCTTGATCGGCACGCGCGGCGAGGCCCGTAGCGCGTCGGCGCGGCTGAGGCTGGTCGCGGCTGCTGCGGTCGGCCCGCCCGGTACCTGTGGCGCCGTGTTACCCGGCGCGCTGGCCGGTGCGCCCTGCGGCGGTGCCTGCACGGGTTGGCCGGGCTGAGGCTGAGCGGCCTGCTTTTGCTGCTGCTGGAGTTGCTCCTGCCGCGCCTTCTCCTGCGGCATGCCCACGAAATACTGCCAGCCGATCAGCACGAGAGCCGAAAGCACAATGGCGAGAATGGTGTTCTTATTGTCGGTCATCGGGATCCTATGTGCCGTTGCGCCCCACGTGGGCTCGCCGCAACGCCCCCTGGAAGTCTTGTGCGATCCGCTCGAACGGCACTGTGAGCGCAGCGCGTCGGCCGATTAGCACGTAATCGTGTCCGCTCTTTAGCCCGGCCGGCGGGGCCAGCCGCACGATTTCGCGCAAACGGCGGCGGACCCGGTTCCGCTCCACGGCATTGCCGACCTTTTTCGAGACGGTAAAACCAATACGGACCGGACCTTCATCAGCCCGCTTGCGCGCTTGCAGCACGAACGCGGCCGCCGGCACTTTGGTCCCGGTTGCCGCGGCTAGAAAGTCCGCCCGTTGCCGCAATCGTTCCATTGGAAGCAATGCGCGGGCTCAAATGTATGGCCTGTCAGGCGGAAAGACGCTTACGTCCACGCGCGCGCCGAGCTGCCACAACCTTGCGGCCGCCTTTGGTCGCCATGCGCGCGCGGTAACCGTGACGGCGCTTGCGCACAAGCTTGCTCGGTTGATAGGTCCGCTTCACGTCGAATTCTCCGCTGATTGCGCCAGGCGGGGTGCAAAAGGTGCCCAAAACCGCCAAAAGCCCGAACATCGTCCGGGCCGGCACACGAATTTGTCGGGCTTATAAGGGAGGGGCCGCGTGCCGTCAATTGGAGTCGCGCTCCCCCGCCAAGGTCTTGGCTTGTACAGGCTTTTTGGCGGTCACGATGCCTCACAAGGCAGTGAGAGGGCCCGGCCGGCGGCCTCGCCTCGTGTATACGTTTACAAATGTCTCGATCTCCTTCCGCCGACCCCTCCTCAGGCTTGGTCCTCCGGCTGCTGCTCTTCGCGGCGGTCATAGGGCTCGCCGCGGCCGCGTATTGCACACTCGGCCAGAATAAGCTCTCGCTCGAGGCGCTGGTGCGCTACCGGGCCGATATCGGCGCTTTCGTCACCGCGCACTATGCGATCTCTCTCCTGATCTACCTGGGTCTCTACATCGTCACCGTGGCGCTATCGGTGCCGGGTGCAACGTTCCTGACAGTGGTCGGCGGTTTCCTGTTCGGTGTGGCGGTCGGCGGTTCGGTGGCGGTGGTCGGCGCCGTCATCGGCGCGACGCTCATTTTCCTGATCGCGCGCACTGCGGTGGGCGAGCCGCTGCTGAAACGCGCCGGGCCGCGCGCGCAGCAATTGGCGTGTGGCTTCCGTGCGGACGCCTTCAGCTATCTTCTGTTCTTGCGGCTGGTGCCGGCCTTCCCGTTCTTCATCGTCAATCTGGTGCCGGCTTTCGCGGGAGTGGGCCTCGGACCGTTCGTGGGCGCCACCGCGATCGGGGTCATCCCGGCGTGCTTCGTCTATGCCCTTGCGGGGACGGGGTTGGACAGCGTCATCATGATGCAGAAGAACATCTTCGCGGAATGCCTCGCCGCCGGCCGCACCGATTGCCACATGAAATTCGACCCTTGGGACGCGCTGACGCCCGAATTGATCGGCGCGATGGTGGCGCTCGGTCTGCTCGCCCTGGTGCCGGTGCTGGTGAGGCGTCTCAGCGCGCACGCACGCGCGCGGCGAAATGATACTTAGTCTATTGTGATCCGAACGAGCTTGAAGACATGCCGGAAACGCTCACTCCCGACATTTGCATCATCGGCGCCGGCTCCGGCGGCCTATCGGTTGCTGCCGCGGCGGCGGCTTTCGGCGTGCCGACCGTGCTCATCGAGCGTGCCGCCATGGGCGGCGAATGCCTCAACACCGGCTGCGTGCCGTCGAAAGCGCTGCTGGCGGCCGCCAAGCGCGCTCAGGTGGCGCGGCATTCGCAAGCCTTCGGCGTGAAGGCGTCGAACGTCGATGTCGACTTCGCGGTTGTGCGTCAGCACGTCCATGACGCGATCAAGTCGATCGCCACCATGGATTCGGCAGAGCGGTTCACCGGTCTCGGCGTGCGCGTGATCAAGGGCCACGCCAAATTCAAAGACCGCCGAACCGTGATTGTCGGCGATCAATTCGAGATCCGCGCGCGCCGCTTCGTGATCGCGACCGGCTCGACGTCGGCGGTGCCGCCGATCTCGGGCCTCGACACGGGGCCTTATCTGACGAACGAGACGCTGTTCGATCTCGAGCAATTTCCGCCCCGTCTCATCGTCGTTGGCGCAGGCCCGGTCGGGCTGGAAATGGCGCAGGCTTTCCGTCGGCTCGGCAGCGAAGTGACGGTGCTTGAGGCAAACGAGCCGCTTGCCAATGACGATCCGGAGGCCGCGGCCATCGTGTTGGCACAGCTCGAGCGTGAGGGTATCGCGATCAAGACCGGCGTGAAGCTCGTGCATGTCTCGCACATCGCCCATTCGGTGGCGGTGACCGTCGAGGCGGCGGGCCGGCAGGAGATGGTCGAGGGCAGTCACCTGTTGATCGCGGCCGGCCGCAAGCCGACCACTGACGGTCTCGATTTGGAAGTCGCGCGCATCAAATACGACGCGTCCGGCATCAAGGTGAACCGCAAGCTCAAGACCTCGAACGGCCGCGTCTATGCCATCGGCGACGTTGCCGCCGGCCAACCGCGGTTCACCCACGCCGCCAATTATCACGCCGGGCTGGTAATCCGGAATGCACTGTTCCGGCTCTCGACGCGCGTGGATACCGCCGCGGTTCCGCGGGTTCTCTTCACCGAGCCGGAACTGGCGCAAGCCGGGCTGACCGAAGCGCAGGCGCGCCAGCGCCGCCTAAAGTTCCGTATCTTGCGCTGGCCCTATCACGACAACGACCGTGCGCAGGCCGAAGGCATGACGAACGGCCACATCAAGGTTATTACCGACAAGAAGGGTAAGATTTTAGGTGCCACAATCGTCGGCGCGCAGGCCAGCGAGATGATCGCCATGTGGAGCTTGGCCATCGTGCAAGGCGTGAACATCCGCGCTATGCTGGAACTTGTGCTGCCCTATCCGACATTCTCGGAAATCGGCAAACGTGCGGCGGTCGACTTTTTCGCGCCAAATTTGACGCGCCCTTGGGTGCGGCGCATCATTGCTTGGTTGCGAATCTTCGGTTGAGACGCGTTGTGGAACAAAAAATCGAGCAAGCGGGCGATGTCCCGGCGCCGAGCGCTCCGCGCGCGCGGAGGCCACGTCTTGGCTTGTCCGGTAAGCTCTTGTTCCTCACGATTCTGTTCGTGATGCTGGCGGAAATTCTGATCTATGTGCCGTCGATCGCAAACTACCGGCTGAACTGGCTCAACGATCGTCTCGCGGCTGCGCACACCGCCGCGCTCGTGCTCGATGCCGCGCCGAGCGGCATGGTGCCCGAAAGTCTCGCCAAGCAAATCCTCGATAGCATCGGCGCGCGCGCGGTCGCCATGAAGATGGGCACGCAGCGCCGGCTGCTGGCCGCGTCGGATCTGCCGTCGCAGATCGAAACCGACATCGACATGCGCAATGTGCGCTGGTGGCGCGCGATCTTTCATGCGTTCAAAGTTCTGTTCGTCGACGAGCCAGACGACCTGATGCGTGTGGTCGGGCCGGCGCCGATGGGCGGCGACTTCCTCGAAATCATCCTCGACGAGGCGCCGCTGCGGCGCGCCATGGTGACGTTCTCGGTCAACATTCTGCTGCTATCGCTGGCGATCTCAGGCATCACGGCGACGCTGGTGTTCTTCGCGCTGCATTATCTGCTGGTGCGGCCGATGGAACGCATCACCTCCAACATGGTTGCGTTCCGTGCGGAGCCTGAGAATCCCGCCCGCATCATTGCGAGCTCCGGCCGCCACGACGAGATCGGCACGGCCGAAGAAGAGCTTTCCGCCATGCAGCGCGAGTTGGCGTCGATGCTGCATCAGCAGAGCCGGCTGGCGGCGCTCGGGCTCGCGGTGTCGAAGATCAATCATGATCTGCGCAATCTGCTGGCCTCCGCACAACTCTTCTCCGATCAGCTTTCGACATTGCCCGATCCCAAGGTGCAGCGCTTCGCGCCCAAGCTGATGCGCGCTCTCGAGCGCGCGATCGCGTTCTGCCAGTCGACGCTCTCCTATGGCGGTGCGCACGAACCGCCGCCTGAGCGCAAGACGATCCCGCTTGAGCCTCTGATCGATGAAGTGCACGAGGCGCTCGGCCTCGGCCTCGATGTGCCGATCCGTTGGATCGTCGCGGTCGAGCGCGGGCTCACGGTCGATGCCGATCACGATCAGTTGTTCCGGGTGCTGGTCAATATCGCGCGCAATGCCATGCAGGCGCTGGAAGGGCGCGGCGCGCGCGATCCGGCGCGCGATCAAATCCGCATTACCGGCCGCCGCGAAGGCAGCGTGGCGGTGATCGAAGTGTCGGATACGGGGCCGGGCGTTCCTGAAAGAGCGCGCACGTATATGTTTCAGGCGTTTCAAGGCTCCACGCGGCCCGGCGGATCGGGACTTGGGCTCGCTATCGCGGCCGAGTTGGTGCGCGCCCATGGCGGCGATATCCGGTTGGTGCCGGGTACCATCGGTGCGACCTTCAGCATCACGATTCCGGATCGCGCCGTCGATCTGGGCGCTCGCCGCGGCGAGCGCGCGAGCGCCTAACGCGCCTGTCCGTTCACGCAATTGCGAATGACGATTCGCGCCTGCACGGTGTTGTAGGGGGACGGGCGTCGCTGTTTTTCAATTAAGGTTCTGTCATGTCTACACGCCAAGCGGCTCTGCTTGCGTTGGCGACCGCGGTTCCGCCATACCGGCTCGAACAATCCGCCGTCGCCGACCTCGCGCGTCGCGTCTACGCCAAAAGCTTTGTCCGCTATCCGAAGCTCGCAGACATCTACATCAACGCCGGCATCGAGCAGCGCTTCTCCGCCCGGCCGCTCGACTGGTTCGAAACGCCGCACGATTGGCCGGAGCGGACCAAGGCCTACATCGAAGGCGCGAGTGCTTTGTTTATCGAGGCGGCGCAAACCGCGCTCACCCGCGCCGGCCTGCACGCGCGCGATGTCGATGTCGTGGTCACGATATCATCGACCGGCATCGCCACGCCGAGCCTCGAGGCCGTCGTCGGAACGCAAATGGGTTTCCGGCCGGATGCGCTGCGCGTGCCGGTGTTCGGCCGTGGCTGCGCCGGCGGCGTGGTCGGTCTGTCGCTCGGCGCGCGGCTGGCGCGCGCGGAGCCGGGCGACGTCGTTCTCGTCGTTGTCGTCGAACTGTGCACGCTCGCCTTCCGTGCCGACCGCAGCACCAAGGCGGATGTGATTTCCTCGGCGTTGTTCGGCGACGGCGCCGCCGCGGTGGTGTTGCGGGCAGGCGAAGAGCAAGAAGCAGATCTGACGATCGGTGCCACCGCCGAGCACACCTGGCCCAGCACGCTCGACATCATGGGCTGGACCATGGACCCCTTGGGTTTCGGCGTGGTGCTGTCGCGCTCGTTGCCGCGCTTCATCGAGCAGCGCTTGGCGGCGCCGGTCCGGCGCTTCGTGAAGCGTGCGGCGCTGACGGCGCCGCAGCTCGTTTGCCATCCCGGCGGCGCGAAGGTGCTCGACGCGGTCGAGACTGCGCTTGCGCTTCAGAAGGGGACATTGCGCGATGAGCGCGAGCTGTTGCGCACGCACGGCAACATGTCGGCGCCGAGCGTACTGTTCGTGCTGGAACGTGCGCTGAAGCGCGGCTTGCGCGGGCCGACGCTGCTCTCCGCCATGGGACCGGGCTTCACGGTCTGCTTCGCCGCGCTGGAGAACGCCCATGGGTGAGGGCGCGTGGCTCGTCGCCTTTTTGGTCGCGCAACGGCTCGCAGAGCTTGTGCTTGCCCGCCGCAATACGGCGCAGCTCAAAGCCGAAGGTGCTGTGGAATTTGGCGCCGGACACTATCCAGTGATGGTGCTGCTGCACGCGTCCTGGCTCGCGGTGCTGGCTTGGCTCGGCCATGATCGAGACCTCGATCCAGGCTGGCTGGCGCTGTTCATCGTGCTGCAGGCGGGCCGCGTCTGGGTGATCGCGAGCCTGGGCCGGCGCTGGACCACGCGGGTGCTGGTATTGCCGGGCACGGCTCCGATAGCGCGAGGCCCGTACCGCTGGCTGCGGCATCCGAATTACCTTTTAGTGGTATTGGAAATCGCCGTGGTTCCTCTGGCGCTCGGCCTGCCGTTTGTGGCCTTGATCTTCTCACTCGCTAACGCGGCGCTGCTGGCGTGGCGGATCAGGGTCGAAAACCGCGCCTTAACCTGGGCGGTCGGCGAAGGCCCCCCGCCAGGGGCAATTCCGTCCGCGACCCTTGCCAAGGGATAGCCAAGACGATAGCTAGTGCCCCGTCCCGCCCGGCTTCGCCGGCGGCGGCATCAGCGCCCGTAGCTCAGCTGGATAGAGCACCAGACTACGAATCTGGGGGTCAGAGGTTCGAATCCTTTCGGGCGCGCCATTTCGGTTCAAAGGCACGAACGCCTAGCACCGCCGCCTCTACGCAGAGACGGCGGTTAGCGTTCGGAGCAGCTCACTCCGCAGCCCGCGGATGCGGCCCCCTTTCGGCTCACGACTTCCACATGCTGGGCGACCGCCGAATCTGATCGCGGGCGAACGTTCCGTCGCCGTTCGTTGATCCGCAAAAACCAATTGCGATATGAAATCAGTCGATCTAGCCTACAACCGATTGCATAACGCAACCAGAACCGAGCGGATGCGCCGCGCGAAGAAAGGAAGTGGTATGGCCAAGCTCGTGTTCGGAATGAACCAGTCCCTGGACGGCTACGTGGACCATACGGCATTTGGGCCAAGCCCCACGCTCTTCCGCCACTTCATCGAGGAGGCTCAGGGGCAGGTCGGAAGTATCTACGGTCGTCGGATGTATGAGATCATGCGTTACTGGGACGACGATCATCCTGAATGGGGTGCAGAGGAACGCGCCTTCGCGGCGGCGTGGCGGAACCAACCGAAATGGGTCGTCTCACGCTCGTTGAAGTCGGTGGGTCCCAACGCCCGGCTTGTTGAGGATGATCTTGGGGGCGCTATCCGCGAGTTGAAGGCCGAGCGCGACGGGGAGATCGAAGTTGCTGGCCCGGACTTGGCGCAAAGCCTCACCGAACTTGGCCTGATCGATGAGTATCGAATCTACCTGCACCCTGTCGTGCTTGGTCACGGCAAGCCATATTTCGCCGGACCCCGGCCGCCGCTCCGCCTTATGACCAATGACCGGATTGGCGACGATGTGATCAGGTTGACCTACGTTCCTGCTTAATCTCGCGACTCGCCGGATGGAAATCGCTGCTGAAGTCTGGTCTTGGGTTGGGCCCCACTTCTCTAAGAGACAACCCGACCGGAACCGGTCCGCCTGCTAGGCGCGCTTCAGTGTGCGCTCGGCGGAAGCGACCGTATTGGCCAACAGCATCGTCACGGTCATCGGCCCGACGCCGCCCGGCACCGGCGTGATGTAGGAGGCTTTCTCCAGGAGGCCCTCGAAGTCGGTGTCGCCGACGAGCTTGCCGGAGGGCAGCCGATTGATGCCGACGTCGATCACCACGGCGCCGGTACGCACCATCTGCGGCAGGATGAGCTTCGGCTTGCCGGCAGCAACCACCAGAATGTCGGCCAGGATGGTGAATTGGGCGAGATCCCGCGTCTTGGCGTGGCAGATGCAGACGGTGGCATCGCGCTGCATCAGCATCAGCGCCATCGGCTTGCCGACGATGTTGCTGGCGCCGACGACGACGACGTTCTTGCCGTCGATCGCTATGCCTTCGTGCTCCAGGAGCTTCACGACGCCGTAGGGCGTGCACGGCGGGAAAACCGTGTCGCCCACCACCAGCCCGCCCACGTTGTAGAGATGGAAGCCGTCGACATCCTTGTCGGCGGAAATCGTCTGCAGAATCTGTGAAATCGAATAATGCGGCGGCAGCGGCAATTGCACCAGGATGCCGTGGATGTCGTCGCGTCCGTTCAACTCGCTGATGAGCGCGAGCACCTTCTCCTGCGGCGTATCTTCAGCGAATTCATATTTGAACGAACTGATGCCGACCTCGGCGCAGGCGCGCATCTTGTTGCGCACGTAGACGGCGGACGCGGGATTGGCGCCGACCATGATCACCGCCAGACCCGGCGTGACGCCGCGTTCGCGCAGCGCCGCGACCTGCTGGGCGATGTCCTTGCGGATGGCGCCGGAAACGGCGACGCCGTCGATGATCTTTGCCGTCATATCTTTGGACCGTCGGTGCGGGAAGATGCGGCAGGTGCTTCGCAAGTTGCTCGCGAAAAAGCAAGCACCGCGCGCAGCGCAAAAACGTTTGGCGGCATCCGGCGTGGGCGACGCGGGGCGCAATTTGATCTAAATCCATCCCGGCCGGCGCAGTGCGGGCTAGATAACGGTCGTGCCCATTCGCGTATCACGGGCGCGGCCCACGACGCATAGGATCGGACATGCAGTCTTCCCACCGGATCGATACCCACCATCATTTCGTGCCGCCGTTCTATCTCGCCGAGGTCGGCGCCGAGGCTATCGCGCGCACCCTGGTGTCGGGCAAGGCGCCGGAATGGACGCCGCAGCATTCCATCGACGCCATGGACCGCAACGGGATCGCGACGGCCGTGGTGTCGATCTCGGCGCCGGGTTTCCAGTGCGATGACGGCAAGCGGGCGGGCCTGTGCCAACGCTGCAACGACTACGCCGCCAAGATGCGCGGCGATTTCCCGGGCCGCTTCGGCAGTTTTGCCGGGCTGCCGCTGCCGGACGTCGATGCCAGCCTCAAGGAGATCGAACGCAGCCTCGGCGAACTCAAGGCTGACGGCATCTGCCTCTTGACCAGCTACGAGGGTCGTTATCTTGGCGACACGCGCTTTGCGCCGGTGTTCGACGAGCTCAACCGCCGCAAGGCGGTCGTCTATGTGCATCCGACCGAGGGTTGCGCCTGCGATATCGGCCTGCCGCCGGCGTCGCTGGAGTTTCCTTTCGACACCACCCGGACCATCGCCAGCCTGATGTTCAGCGGCACGTTCAACCGCTGCCGCGACATCAAGTTCATCTTCTCGCATGCCGGCGGCGCCATTCCCTTCCTGGCCGAGCGTCTGGCGCGGCTCGAGCGCCGGCCGGACTTCAAGGCGCATGTGCCCGAGGGCGTGCTCGCTGAGCTGAAGCGGCTTTATTACGACACGGCGTTGTCGGCCAACGCGCTGGCGATGGATACGCTCTTGCGTCTGGTCGCCGTGCAGCAGGTCGTCTTCGGCAGCGATTATCCTTATGCTCCGGAGGAGACGATGACCGGCACGGTGAAGGGCCTGGCCTCCCTCAAGCTGTCGGCATCCGATCTCGCCGCGATCGAGCGTGGCAACGCGCTGCGGATCATGCCTTGGCTCGAAAAGGGACGCTGAGTTTTGTCGGACGATATCACGCCGGCGGAAGCCGAGAGCTACAAAGCCTGCGTCGGCCGCACCTTGAGCGAGACCGACATCGTCGGCGCGCATGTCGCGGCCCGCTATGCCGCGACGCTCGGCCGGCCCCATGATGGAACGACGCTGCCGCCGCTTTGGCATTACGGCTTGTTCCTGACCTCGGTGCCGACCGGCGCGCTTGGCCCGGACGGGCATCCGCCGCGCGGCGCCTTCATGCCGCCGGTGAAGCTGCCGCGCCGCATGTTCGCCGGCTCGGATGTGCGCCTGCTGCGGTCGCTGACGATCGGGCAGGAGGTGACGCGCCTCTCGCGCATCGCCGCGGTCGATCATCGCCACGGCAAGACCGGTCATCTCGTGTTCGTGCGGGTGGCGATGACGCTCAGCCAAGGCGGCGCTGTCTGCATCGAGGAAGAGCAGACGATTGTGTATCGCGGCGCCGGCGCGAAAGTGCCGCCTGTCGTGCCGACCCCGCGCAAGCCTTTGGCCGATGGTGAGACGGCGGAAGACTGGCTGCCGACCACGGTCGAGCTGTTTCGTTTCTCGTCGGTGACGTTCAATTCCCACCGCATCCACTACGATCGCCCTTACGCGATGGACGAGGAGGGCTACCCCGGTCTGGTGGTGCATGGGCCGCTGACAGCGACACGGTTGTGCGATTTCGCCGGCCGGCTCGCCGGCCGACCGCTTGCGCGGTTCACGTTCCGAGGCGAAGCGCCGACGTTCGTCGATCAGCCGGTGCGGCTGGTGGGCAGCGTGAAGGATGGTACTCTCACGGTGCGGGCGGAGCGCGCCGACGGCGCAACGGCCATGTCGACAACGGCTTTGATCGGTTGATCAAGCCGGCCCGCGCACCGACGCAAGCCACACGCCGGTGAGGATCAGCCCGAAGCCGATAATGTGGAAAACCGCGAGCGTTTCGCCCAAGAGCGTCGTGCCGACCACGGCCGTATAGATCGGCACCAAGTGAAGGAATGGCCCGGAGCGGTTGGCGCCGATCAGCTCGACGCCGCGATTCCAGGCGGCAAAGGCGACAACGCTCGGGAAGATGCTGACATAGGCGACCGCACCGAGCGTGAGCCATGTCGCCTTGAAGGTCACGCCCGACAGCGCTTCCCAGACGGCGAAGGGCAGCGTGGCGATCACTGAGATCGCCGCCAGCGCGAACATGAAGCTCCAGCCGTTGATCTGCGGCCGCAGCCGCAGATAAGCGGCGTAGATCGCGAAGATCAGCATGTTGAGAACGATGATCAGATCGCCCCAATTGAAGGCGAACTGCCGGAAGGTCTCGATCCGGCCGCGGGCGATGATGACGAGAACGCCGATCGAGGAGGTGGCGATGCCGGCCAACTGCAGGCTGCCAATGCGGTCGCGGAATAATACGGCTCCGACGGCGACGATCAGGACCGGCACCAGCGAATTGAATACCGAAACGTTGAGAGCGGTGGTGTATTGCAAACCGACATATTGCAGCGCACTAAACAGGGCGCCGCCGGTGATGCTCAGCCACAGCATGACGCCCCAATGTGCGCGCATCAGGGGCCAATCGCGTTTCAGATGCGGGCGCGCCAAGGGCCACAGGAAGACAAGCGGCAGCAGCCAGCGCAGCATCGACACGCCGACCGGCGGCACCTCGCCCGCCATGGCGCGGCCGACAATGTGATTGCCGGACCAGAACAGCGCGGCGAGCGCCAGCAGCACATAAGGATTGTTCTTCATGCTCGGTCGAGCATGAACATCATCATGATCGCCCGTGCAAGCGGCTATCGATGGGTCGTAAGGGATGGGTCGCGGCGTGAGCGCGCCGCGGTTTCAGATGCTCAAAGCCGGTTGATCTCGTACTCCTCGCAGGAGTAGCCGAGCATCGACAGGCCTTCTTCGAGGAAGTCGCCGAGCGTCGGCATGCCCAGCAGATAAGCCGCGGTGCGGTTGTTGTGCTGGCGTGCGGCCTCTTCGCGCACCTCGGCCCAATCGTCCGCCGTGTAGTCGTCGCGTCCGAGCCACGTCAAAGCGACGAGATCGACCTGCTCGTCCACGCTGAGCGCATTGATGAGCGACGTCATCTCCTGCACCACGGGATCGCTGCCGTGATCCTCGAGCACCGCAACGTCTCGGTCGTCGGACGGGTTCGAAGCCGCGTCCGGTTCGGTGACGATGTCCTTGGCGTCGAATTCCCGTGCCTTGAAGATCAGAAAGCAGACTTTCTCCGGCGAGATTGTCAGCGGGCTGTCGTCCTCGAGAGCGTCGGTCGATGGGGCGGGTTGTTTTGCCATGGCGGCACCTCGGCTGGGTTAATGCGTGGAGCGCCCCGTCGTTCCGGCCTCGGTTCCAGCCAGCGGCTGTCCGAGCCACCCTGCGATGCCGGGCCAAAACCGCTCGAGCGTGTCTTTGCCGACGAAAAGGCTGAGATGTCGCCCGGGCGCAATCGAGGTGGCGATCTGCTCCGCCGGGGTGCCGACGAGGCCTTTGAGTGCAAGCAGTTGCGGCGGCGCCACGAGCTCGTCCTCACGCGCCGCCAGCATATAAAGCGGCATCGTGAGGTACGAGAGATCGATGGTCTTGCCCAGCGCGATGAAGCGGCCGCTCGCCAGCGCGTTGTGGCGGTACAGCTTGTCGATGACCTCAAGGTAATAGGTTCCCGGAAGATCGACCGTCCACACATGCCAGCGCCGGTAGGCTTCTGCGAGGCCGGCAAACGCACCGCTTTCCTGCGGCATGCGTGTTTGCAGCAACTCTCGGATATCGCTGTCGCCAAGGTCGGCCGGGCTCCAGAAGGTGAGAAACTTGTGGCCAAGCACGCGGCCGCCGCCGAGCCTCACCAATTCTTCGAAAACACCAAGCGGATTGGTATTGACGATCGTCGACAGACTGGACGGCGCGGCCGCGATATCGATGGGTGCCCCGGCGATGACAAGCTTGCGTACCTTTGCCGGAAAGCGCGCCGCGTACAGCAGCGAAAGCCAGCCGCCTTGACAGAGGCCGATGAGATCGACCGTGCCGCCGAGCTCGTCGACGAGCACGTTGAGCGCCGCGAGATAATCATCGATCGTCAGGAATCGCATGTCGGGTGTCGCCGAACGCCATTCGGTGACGAACAGCCGCTTTAGCCCCGCCGCTTGCAAAGCCGCCACCAAGCTATGGCCCGGCGCGAAATCCGTCACGGTTGCGCCGTGCAGCGCGAAGGGCGCGCACAGCAGGACGGGAATGCCTTCGGAGACGGTGCTGAAATCGCGCAGGAAAACCGTGTTCAGGTCGAGCGCGACGGTATTTTCGGTCGTCCACGCCGGCGCGGGGCCGCGCGCTTCTTCGTCGCCGAATGTCAGCTCGGTCCAGTTCTTCGCCATCGTGGCCGCGATTTCGCTCGCCGAGGTCGCGGCGAGCGCCGGCCACAGGAAGGCAAGATGCGAGAACAGGCGGCTGGACGGCTCGTACATGTCGATACCCGCGTCTGCCTCGGTTTGGGCAGCCTTGCGCCAGATCGAAGTTCGGGCCTCGCGTTCGAAAAGCAGTTAATTACAAGCGACAAAGGAAACGCTGTCCTTGAGGCAAATCAATGTCGGACGATGCGCCGCGCGGGACGCTTTTGTATCGATCAATAAGGATAAGAAAAGCCATGCAGACGCCAGTCCAGATTGATTTCCAGGGCATGGATGCCAAGCTCGAAATCCGCAGCGCCATCGCCAAGCATCTTGAGCAACTCGAAGAGCGCTACGGCCGCGTGACCGCAGGCCGTGTGGTGCTGAAGGCGCCGGGCGGCCATCACCGCACCGGCGGGCTGTACGAAGTCAATATTCGCTTGTCACTGCCCGAAGGCCGTGAAGTCAATGTCGCGCGAACCGCGCAGGCGGACGAGCGTCATTCGGATCTGAGCTTCGCCATCAACGACGCCTTCAAGCGCGCGCGCCGTCAGTTGCAGGATCGCTCGCACCGCCAGCAAGGCAAGGTCAAGGTGCACGACGCGCCGCCGATTGCAACGGTGACGCAGTTGGATCCTTCGGCTGAGTTCGGCTTTCTGGCAACGTCGGATGGCCGCGAAATTTACTTCCACCGTAATAGCGTTCTCAACGACGGTTTCGATCATCTGACGGTCGGCGCGCGTGTGACATTCGCGGAATCGGTGGGTGATAAAGGGCCGCAAGCGAGCACCGTGAAGGCGATGGGCAAGCACGCCATGAAGGTATGATCGAATCAACCGCGCGTGTATGGTCGTGTTGTCGACGTGCCGCTAACGTGTCGGCAACCTTGCCGGCGATTTCTGGCACGGTTCGTTTGACAGACATCAAAAAGTTCCATTCTGATTTGGGCTAATCGACAAAAACGCAATGGAGGTGTCGGATGAAGAAAGTTCTTATTGTAGCCGCTATGGCCTTAACCCTGGCCGGCTGTGAAACGGCGCGGCAAGACCGCGTTGCAGGCGGTGCCTTGATCGGCGGCGGTACCGGTGCGCTGATCGGCGGTCTGGCGACCAGGTCGGCTGGCGGTGCGGTGGCGGGCGGCCTCATCGGCGCCGCGGCCGGCGCGATTATCGCCGACGCGACGCGGCCGGGTCGTTGCTATTACTACACCCGCTCCGGCAAGAAGCGTTATGTCTCCTGCCGCTGAGCTGAACGCAGCATAAGACTTCGGATGCCCGGACCTGCGATCAGGTTCGGGCATTCGCATTTTTATCGTCATGCGCACATGATAAGCGCGTCACTGACGCGATCCGCCTGTAGGCGCTAGCTATGTCGATCCGCAATCTCGACAAGATGTTTCGGCCGCGCTCGGTGGCGGTGATCGGCGCATCCGACAAACCGCGTTCTGTCGGCTCGGCGCTCATGGGTAATCTCTTGCAGGCGGGCTTCAGCGGTCCGGTGTTGCCGGTCAATCCGCGCGCGAATGCCGTCCACGGCATCATGGCCTACAAGGATGTGGCGAGCCTGCCGCTCACGCCGGAGCTCGCGGTGATCGCGACGCCGCCCGATACAGTGCCAGCGCTGATCGGCGAACTGGGCGCGCGCGGCACGCGCGCCGCGGTGATCCTCACCGCCGGGTTCGCCGAGGGCGAAGCCAAGATCGGCCGCGAGCGCGCCGCGCAACTGCTCGGTGCTGCACGGCCGCATCTGCTGCGCGTGGTCGGCCCGAATTGTCTCGGCATTGCCGTGCCGGGCATCGGCCTGAACGCGACCTTTGCGCCGGCCGCGCTCCTGCCCGGCAACATCGCTTTCCTCACGCAGTCGGGTGCGATGGCGACGACAGTGCTCGACTGGGCATTGCCGCGGCGCATTGGTTTCTCGGCGATCGTTTCCATGGGCGATATGAGCGACGTCGATTTCGGCGATCTGCTCGACTACTTCGCGCTCGACGAACAGACGCATGCGATCCTGATCTATGCCGAAGCAGTGACACAGGCGCGCAAGTTCATGTCGGCGGCGCGCCGCGCATCGCGCATCAAGCCGGTGATCGTGGTGAAGGGCGGCCGTGCCGAGGAAGGTGCGCGTGCCGCCACCTCGCACACCGGTGCGCTCGCCGGCGCCGATGTCGTCTACGATGCCGCGTTCCGCCGCGCCGGCATGTTGCGCGTGAATGAAGTCGAGGAACTGTTCGATGCGGTGGCGACGCTCGCGACCATGTCGCCGCAGCGCGGCAACCGGCTGGCCATTGTCACCAACGGTGGCGGCGCCGGCGTGCTCGCGACAGATCGCCTGATCGAGGAAGGCGGCAAGCTGGCGACATTGAGCGAAGGCACGACCCAGAAGCTTAACGCGGTGCTGCCCTCGACCTGGAGCCACGCCAATCCGATCGACATCATCGGCGACGCCGATGCCGACCGTTACGCGCATGCGGTCGAGGTGATGTTGCAGGACGCCGACAGCGACGGGCTGCTGGTGGCGTATTGCCCGACCTCGATTGGCTCCGCGGCCGACGCGGCACAGGGGCTGATCGGCGTCTTGCAGAAGGCCGATGCGCCGAAAAAGAACGTGTTCGCTTGCTGGATGGGCGATGCCAGCGTCCAGGAGGGCCGCGCGCAGCTCGCGGCCGCCAAGGTGCCGGATTTCGAGACGCCGGAGCGCGCCGTGCGCGCTTTCATGTATCTGGTGCGTTACCGCCAGAGCCAGGACCTGCTGCTGGAGACGCCTTCATCGGTGGCGTCTGCGGCTGAAGCGGACAGCAAACGTGCCCACGCGCTCATCAAACGGGCGCTCGACGACGGCCGCGAATGGCTCGATCCGGCCGAGGTCGCGGCCTTCTTTACCTGTTACGCCGTTCCCTTCGCGCGCACCGAGGCGGTCGCCGATCCGGCCGCCGCGGCCAAGCTCGCGGCCGAGATCAAAGGTCCGGTGGCGCTGAAGATTCGCTCGCGCGACATCACGCATAAGTCGGATGTTGGTGGCGTTGCGCTCGACCTCGCCACGCCGCAGGAAGTCGAGGCCGCGGCGCGGGCGATGACCGAGCGGGTGGCGAGGGTGCGGCCGAAGGCCAAGCTCGAAGGCTTCATCGTGCAGGCAATGGTGCAGCGGCCCGGCGCCTATGAGTTGATCGCCGGTGTGTCGACCGACGCGACGTTCGGCCCGGTCATTCTGTTCGGCCACGGCGGCACGGCGGTCGAGGTCCTGCGCGACAAGTCGCTCGAATTGCCGCCGCTCAACACGGCGCTGGCGCGCGCGCAGATCGAGCGCACGCGTATCGCGGCCTTGCTCAAGGGCTACCGCGACCGTCCGCCGGCCGATATCGATGGCGTGATCAATGTGTTGATGCAGTTAAGCCGCATCGTTGCCGACCATGCGGAAGTCACCGAGATCGACATCAACCCGCTGCTGTGTGGCGCCGACGGCGTCATCGGCATAGACGGCCGCATCCGCGTCCGCGCGGCGACCGGACCGGCGGAAGCGCGGCTGGCGATAAGGCCTTATCCGCAAAATCTTGAAAGCGAGATCAGCACGCCGGACGGCGCAACTTACGCTCTGCGCCCAATCAAGCCGGAGGACGAGCCGTCCTTGCGCCGTTTCGCCGAGGAGGTCGATACGCAGGACCTCTGGCATTCGGCTTTCGCGCTGCTGCGTGAGCGCAGCCACGAGACCGCCGCGCGGCTGAGCCAGATCGACTACGACCGCGAGATGACCATGCTGGCGTGGCAAGGCGAGCGTATCGCCGGTTTGGCGCGCTCGACCGCCGATCCGGATTTCGAGGTGGCGGAGGCCGCCGTCATCATCCGCGCCGATCTGCGCGACAAGGGGCTCGCGCGGCAGCTTCTGGAGGCGCAGCTTACGGCGATTGCCGGGCAGGGCGTGCGCCGCGCGGTGCTGGTCTATCCGGCCAAGCTCGCGCGCATCAACACGATCGCGACGGAGCTGGGTTTCGACATCGCGCCGTCGGCGGACGATGCGTCGGTGGTGCGGGCAACGAAAGTATTGAAGAACGCCTAGAGTGCGCTCTTCGTCAGAAAATCGCCGACCGCCTTGGCAAGCCCGCCCGGATTGTCGCCGGCGAGATCGTGGCCGCCTTTAAGTTCGAGCGTGGTGGCGCGCGGGTTCATTTCACGCACCTTGGCGAGCGTGGCGGCTTCGAACATGTTCGATTGGCTGCCGCGGATGACCAGGGTTGGGATCGTCATCTCGCTCAGCATCGGCCAGAAGAACGGCGGCACCGGCGCGGACTGTCCGCTCTCCAGTGCTTTCTTGAAGTTGTCGCGATAGTGCAGGTCGCGCTTGAGCGCGTAGCCCTTGTCGGTCTTCTTCAGGAACGCTTCCCAGCGCGTGCGGCGCTTCGCATCGCTTGGGTCTTCGTGGTCGTAGGTCATCGCCTCCTCGATCGAGGCGAACACATCCGGCTGGCCGCCGATGCGCTGCGCGGTGTACTTGCGACCCGGTGCCGCGATGTCGGGCGCGAAGTCGATGAGGACGAGGCTGGCCGCGCGCTCGGGCTTCCATCCGGCGGTGGCGAGGCATACGCGTCCGCCAAAGGAATGGCCCATCAGCACGGCCTTGTCCCAGCCGAGATGATTCATCACGGCGATCACATCATTGCTCAAAGTCTCGAGCTTGTAGTCGCGCGTCGGGCTCCAGGAGGACTCGCCGAAGCCGCGCATGTCGATCGCCACCACTTCGCGGTCCTTGGCGATCGCACTGCCAGCCTCGATCCAGTCATAGGAGAAGTACGACAGCCCATGCACGATCAGCACCGGCGCGCCGCCCGGCCTGCCGAACTTGCGATAGAAGATGTCGACGTCGCCGGAGCGGACGTGACCGGTGGTTTGCGTCATTGTCTCAGGCGCGTCCGGTAACGATGCCCATGCCGGTGATCCATTCCGGCACCAGATGGTAATACTTCAGCTCGGTCTCGAGCTTGCCCATGGCCTTGGCGGCGCAAGCCGCCGCCACCCAGGTGCGCACCTCGTGCGCGCCGAAGCCGGCGACGCGGTCGATGTCGTTGTCGGTCAACGCGTCGAAGGTTTCCAGGCGGCCAGTAACGAAGTTCTGCAGGAAATCGCGGTCCCATTGCTCGCTCGGCGGCAGGCAGGGACCTTTGCCGACGACGAGATCGCGGGCGGCGCGCACGACACGGCTTTCGCGCGCGTCGAGCTCGTCCTGCGAGGGCGTCGCGCGCTGGATGAGGCGCTTGGCCACCTCCGGCGGGCTCATCTCCAGCCGCGGCGTCGGCGGATCGTGCGACAGCCCGCCCGAGCCGATGAAGCTGATGCGCAGGTTCTTGTCGGCGAGGAATTCGCCGATCGCGGTGCCGAAGGTGCGCACGCGCTTGAACGAGGGGCGCGGATCGGCGGCGCAATTGATGAAGATCGGCAGCACATTGTAGCGCGCCAGCGCGCCGGTGAGCTTGTACAGCGGAATGGTGATGCCGTGGTCGACCTTCATCTCGTGCGAGATGGCCACGTCGATGTCCTTGGAATGCAGATAGCGCACGCAGCTGAGCGCCAGTTCGCGCGGCACCCTTAAGGGTCCGCTTTCCAGATGCCAGTCCCTGGTGCCCTGCGCCGCCGTGCCGATGCAGAACATCGGCATCAGCTCGTAGAAGAAGCCGTTAAAATGATCAGGCCCGAACACCACGACGAGGTCGGGATTGAACTTATGCAGTGCCGCCGCGCATTGGTCGAGCTCGCGGAAGAACTGCGCGTGCACGCCGTTCTCGGTCTCTTCGACATCGGTGAGCATCAAGGGGCTGTGCGAGGCGCAGATCAGTTGGACGCTCATGGTCTCCTCCCCATTGTCCTCGCGCGTTTCACACGCGCGTTTCGCTCAAGTTTCCGTTGGCGAACATGTCGTCGACGCTGACGAGCCGCGTGGCCAGGCCCTGCTCGTAGGAATAGCGCGCCATGGTCGCGAGCGTCTTGCGGTTGGCGTCGTTCAGTCCGTAGGACCAGAAGTCCTCGCCCATCAGCGCCTTGGTCGCCTCGTATTCGGCTGTCACCCAAGGCAAGCCGACTTTGAGTGCAGTCACCTCGGCAAGATCCGCCTCGGCGATGCGTTTGGCCTGCAAGAAGGCCTTGTAGAGGCTTGCCCCCAGCCAGGGGTTCTTCTCGTAGATGTCGCGGCGGATGCCGAGCGCATGCATGATCGGGAACATGCCGGTCTGCGTGTAGTAGGCCTGCTCGACCGCGCGATAATCGGGAAACAGGCGCCGCACCTGCGGATGCCCGTTCGCGAAGCAAGACGGCGCACGCGCCGATATGATGCCGTCGATCTCGCCGTCGGCTAGCAGTTGCGACAGCGCGGCGTCGTTGCGCGAGACGAGCGGGAAGCCTTGCGGCAGATTGAGGGGAAACTTGTCGCGGCGGCCGGGATTCTCGAGGCCCGCCTGCACCCACTTGATGTCCGACGGCTTGATGCCGAGGTCGTCTGAGAGAAAGCCGCGAAACCACAAGGCCGCCGACATCTGATATTCCGGCACGCCAATCGTTTTGCCGGCCAGGTCGCTCGGGCCCGCGATGCCGCGATCGGCGCGGACATACACCGCCGAATGCCGGAACATGCGCGACAGGAACACCGGCAGCGCGACATAAGGCGCATTCCCGCGCGACAGCGAGATCAGAAAAGGGCTGAAACCGAGCTCCGCCACCTCGAACTCGCCATGGAAGTAGGCGCGCTCGAAGCACTCCTCGACCGGCATGGTCAGATAGTTGACGTCGCAGCCCTCGACCTTCACGCGTCCGTCGATCACAGGGCGGACACGGTCGTAGTCCCAGGTGGCGATGGTGATAGGCAATCGGCTCATGCGGTCTTCCGTTCACGGAAAGCACTATCGCCTCAATCGTCTAAAGTCCATACTATTGACTGAATAGCGGTTGCCGCGGATCAGGCGGTCGGCCGAGCGGAAGCGCTTGTGGACTGCGGTCCGCACGGGCATTGCTTTTCCGCGCCGGCCGCGCGGGTGCGGCTATGATGCAGTTTGGACGAAGACGAGGACAGGTGCGATGGCGACGGCGAGAGGCGCGGTGAGAAGCGTGGCGGGCGGGACCGATCTCAGCCGCAGCCCGGTGGCGCGCTACATCCAGCTCGCGACCCTGTTCCGAAACCGCATCGTCTCCGGTGAATGGCCGGTTGGCGGCCGCATTCCCAATGTCGATGAGCTGGCGGCCGAGTTCTCGGTCGCGCGCGGCACCATGCGCGAGGCGCTCGGGCTCCTGGAGCAGGAGGGGCTGCTGGAACGCATGCGCGCCAAGGGCACCTTCGTGCGCAGTGCGCCTGATGCCCATGCCCACAAGCTCGCCATCGACTGGAAGTCGCTGATCTCGGCGCATGAGGGCGCCAAGATCGAGGTGCTGGAGCAGCGTGTGCTGACGGATCTGCCGGCGGTCGACCGGCAGAAGGGCAAGCCCGCGCCGAAATATCAGATGATGCGGCGGCTGCACCTGCGCGACGGCCGGCCTTATCTGATCGCTCAGTTCTACCTCGAATATGAACTGTTCAAGGAAGGCCCGCCGCTCCAGTTCCGGCGGCTGCCGACGCTGCCGATCCTGCATCGCATCGCGGGCGATCGCATCGCGCGCGCCTGGCAGGTGGTGACGATCGGCACGGCCGATGTCGAGATCGCTTCGCTTCTGAAAATTCCGCTGAACGCGCCGGTGGCCAAGGTCGACCGCGTTGCCATCGACAAAGACGGCGTCATTCTCTATGCCGGCCACGGCATCTATCGCGGCGACGCCATCTCGATGGAAATCGAGCTGCGCTGAGCGCATCTCCAAAAAGTAAGTACCGCACGGAATGTCTGACACAGCATTGAGCTTCAAGGGCCGGCGCGAAGACCGGCGTCTCGTCACAGGCCAAGGCCGCTACACCAACGACTGGAATCTGGAAGGCCAGGTTTACGCCGCGTTCCGCCGTTCGGATCGCGGCCACGCCGTCATCAAATCGATCGACACCAGGGCGGCGAAAGAATCGCTCGGCGTGATTGCCGTGCTTACGGGGCGCGATGTCGCCGATGCCGGTTTCAAAACACTGCCGCCGATCTCGCCGCCGCCGGGGCGCGGAGGACAGAGCATTCTGGTGCCTGAGCGCCCGGTGCTGGCGCGCGACCGCGTGCGCTTCGTCGGCGAGGAAGTCGCGGTCGTGGTCGCCGAGACCGCCGCCGCGGCGCGCGATGCCGCCGACCTGATCGATGTCGATTACGAGGACCTGCCGGTCCTGATCGGCTTCGAGAATGCGATGGCGGCGGACGCTCCAGCCATTCACGACAACATCCCCGGCAATATCTGCTTCGACTTCGAGTACGGCGACGAGCAGAAGACAAAGGAAGCCTTCGCGCGTGCCGCCGGTGTCGTCACGCTCACGGCGGAGAGCCCGCGCGTCGCGCCGACGCCGCTCGAAGTGCGCGGCGCGCTCATCGCCTACGACGCGACAAGTGATTGCTACGATATCTACTGCTCCAACCAGGGCAATGCGTCGTTCCGCACCGACCTCGCCATCATGGCCGGTGTGCCGGACGAGCGCCTGCGCGTGCACATGATCGACGTCGGCGGCGCCTTCGGGGCGCGCACTGCGCCGTTCCCCGAATATCCGGCGATGCTTTATCTGGCGAAGAAACTGGGTAAGCCGATCAAGTGGCTGTCGACGCGTTCGGAGGACTTCCTCACCGACAATCATGGCCGCGCGATATCGCTGCGCGGCGAGCTTGCCTATGACGACAAGGGCAAGTTCCTGGCGCTGCGCACCGAATGGCTGTGCGACTCGGGCGCCTATCTCGCGCCCGCCGGCATTCTCACCAATTCTATCAACGGCCGGGTCATCGGTGCCGGTGCCTATGCCATCGAGGCGCTCTACGGCCGCCACCGGCAGGTGATCACCAACACTTCGCCGACCAATGCCTATCGCGGCGCGGGTCGTCCGGAAGCCAATTACATTGTCGAGCGCCTGGTCGATGAAGCCGCGGCCAAGCTCGGCATCGATCCGCTCGAATTGCGCCGCCGCAACGTCATCCGTAAGGCGCAGTTTCCATACACGACGCCGACCGGTGCGCGTTTCGACAGCGCCGATTTCCCGGGCCTTGTAGCGGCGGCAAAGGAGAAGGCCGACTGGAAGGGCTTTGCCGCGCGCAGGCGTCAGTCGCGCAAGGCCGGCAAGCTGCGCGGCATCGGCTGCGGCCTGTTCATCGAGCCTTCGGGCGGTGGTGGTGTGCCGAAGGACGAGGTCGCTGTGCTGTTCCAGCGCGACGGCACCATCGTCATTCACAATGTCGCAGGGCCGAGCGGGCAGGGGCACGAGACCGTGTTTCCCGAACTCGTCGCGCGCTGGCTCGGCGTGCCGGTCGAGCGCGTGGTGAGCCACAGCGGCGATCCGAAGGGACCGAAGCTGTCCGGCGCGCCGTCGATCGGGTCGCGCTCGGGTATGACGCAGGGCAGCGCTTTCAAGGTCGCGGCCGACATCGTCATCGACAAGGCGAAGAAGCTCGCCGCCGATGCGCTCGAGGCGCATTCGGAAGACATCGAGTTCAAGGACGGCACCTTCACCATCGCCGGCACCGACCGCTCGATGAAGATGACGGAAGTCATCGAACGTCATGCGTCGGACAGCCCGCATCCGCTCGATACCATCGCCGATCGGCCGGTGTCGCTCGCCTTCCCGAGCGGCGCGCATGTGGTGGAGGTCGAGATCGACGCCGACACCGGCGACGTCGACGTGGTGCGCTACACCGCTGTCGACGACATCGGCAATGTGCTCAATCACACCATCGCCAACGGCCAGCTCGTGGGCGGCATCATGCAGGGTGCCGGTCATGTGTTCGGCGAGCACTGCGCCTATGACGAGAGTAACGGACAGATGATCACCGGCAGCTTCATGGATTACTGCATGCCGCGCGCGCACCTGTTGCCGCCGATCGATCTCGTCGATCATGGCGTGCCGAGCCCGAACAATCCGCTCGGCGCCAAGGGCGTCGGCGAATCGGGGACGACGGGCGCCATGCCGGCCTGCATGAATGCGGTGATGGATGCGCTGCGCAGCGCCGGCGTGAAGCATTTCGATATTCCAGCGACGCCGGCGCGCATCTGGGAAGCGATCGCGGCGGCGAAGGCGGATTAGACTGCCGCCGGACAATATGGGGCTATGCGATGACGGATGCTGCCGATGTCCTGCGAGCGGCTTTGTCCGAACGTTTCGGTGAAGCCTTCGCGATCCCCGACGATCTCACCGGTTTGGCGGAGCTTGCCCATATCGCCGCGCATCGCGTTTGCCGCCGTTATGAGGCGCGCGATGTGACGTCGGACCTGCTGCGACTTCTCTGCGCCGCCGCTTTGTCCGCGCCGACCAAGAGCGATCTTCAGCAAGGCGACATCCTCATCGTGCGTGACAAGGCAAAGCGCCACGCCATCTGCGCGCTGCTGCCGGAAATGCCCTGGCTCATGGATGCACCCGTGTTTCTGGTGTTCCTCGCCAACGGTCGCCGGCTGCCACAGATCGCCGCGATGCGTGGCACGCCTTTCCCGAACGATCACCTCGATCTGTTCTTCAATGCGACGGTGGACGCGGCGATCGTGCTGTCGAATTTCGTGCGCGCGGCGGAAGCAGTGGGACTCGGCTGCTGTCCGATCAGCGTCATTCGCGATCACGCGGCGACCGTGAGCGAGATGTTGGGGTTGCCGGACAAGGTCATTCCGATGGCCGGCATGGGCTTGGGCTGGCCGGCGGAGGCGGGTGCGATCTCGCCGCGGCTGCCGCTGACTGTAACCGTGCACGAAGAGACGTTCTCCGAAAACGGCCTTGCCGACCACATCGACGCCTATGACAAACGGCGCGCGGCCATTCGCCCGTATCGCCGCCAGCGCGAGCCGGAGCGTTTCGGCACCGTGCCGCTTTACGGCTGGTCGGATGACAAAGCGCGGCAATACGCCAATCCGCAGCGCGCCGACTTCGGCGCTTTCGTGCGCAAGAAGGGTTTCAAGTTGGACTGACTACTTCTTCCTGATCACGAACGTCAGCACGCCGTCGGCCTGCGACTTGGTCTCCAGCGCGTCGCCGGTCTGGCGCAACAGGTTCGGGATATCGATCGCCGCGAGCGGGTCGGTGCATTCGATGGTGAGCAGGTCGCCGCTCGCCATGCCGCTCAGCACCTTGCGGGTGCGCAAGGCCGGCAACGGGCACTTTAGGCCGCGCAAACTGACTGTTTTTTCTGTCATCGGGCGGGTGATATCAGGTTGCGATTTATTCGGATAGACTGCGTACCAAAGCAAAGGTCAAGCACGCGGAAATGGCGTCCGGCACGACACAAACGATCACACGGCTGACGCCGCTCGCCGATGTCCTGTCCATCATCGACACCGATGTGAAGCCAGTGACACCGCGCACGGTCGACGTGGCGGCGGCGCTCGGGCGCGCCCTCGCCGTCGACACCAGCGCGCCGGCGCGGCCATCCTCGGCCATCGCCTTGCAGGACGGCTGGGCCTTACAGGCCGACGATACCTTGGGCGCAGGCGGCTACTCGCCGGCGCTGTTGATGCGTGTGCCGTCGCGCGTCGATGTCGGCCAGGCGATGCCGCCCGGTACCGACAGCGTGGCGCCGCTCGATGCGCTGCGCGTGACAGATGGCCAGGCCGAAGCGCTGGTGACGGTCAATCCCGGCGACGGTGTGTTGACGGCGGGCGGTGACAGCGACCCGTCCATTCCGTTGCACCGGGCCGGTGAGCGATTGCGTCTCACCGATTTGGCCGCTTTCGCCGCGTTGGGCTTAAGCCGCGTCACCGTGCGCGAGCCGCGCGTGCGCGTGTTGCCATTGCGTGGCCATGGCATCGTGAGTGCGGCCGCGCGCGCCATCGCCGGCGATATCGAACGCCTTGGTGGTGCGGCGCGGCTGGACGAAGGCGGCCGCGGGCTCGATGTCGCGATCAGCGGCGACAGTGCCGACGCCATTGTCGCGCTCGGCGGCACCGGCAATGGACGCAACGACACCAGCGTGCAGATGCTGGCGCGCCACGGCACGCTCGCGGTGCATGGCATGGCGCTGACGCTGGGCGAGACGGCGGCGTTGGGCTTCGCCGGCACCAAGCCGGTGTTGCTGTTGCCGGGCCGGCTCGATGCCGCGTTTGCGGTATGGCTCTTGGCCGGGCGGCGCATCCTCGAGCGGCTCGCCGGCAGCCATCCGCGCGATGAAATCATTGCTACGGTGCCGCTGGCCCGCAAGGTCACGTCGACCGTCGGCCTTACCGAGGTCGTGCCGGTGCGGGTGGTGGGCGGCGAGGCCGAGCCCTTGGGCGCGCGTTATCTGCCGCTGTCAGTGCTGGCGCGGGCGGATGGCTGGATCCTGGTTCCGCCCGACAGCGAGGGCTATTCCGCCGGCTCGCCGGTTGCGGTAAGGCCGTGGCCATGAACTCGGCCCGCAGCAAGCCGCCGGACGATGCCGCGCTGATCGCGCGCGTGCGTGCCGCCGCGCGGCAGGAGCAGTTCCTCGAAGTCATCTCGGCGGAAGAAGCGCGCGCGCGCTTCGCCGCGCATCTCGACCTTAAGCCGCTGCCGGCCGAAAGCGTGGCGCTTGGTGAAGCACTCATGCGCGTCCTGGCGCATGATGTGGTCGCAGCCGTGGATGCGCCGGCCTTCGATCGTTCCAATGTCGATGGCTTTGCCGTGCGCGCGGCCGATACCGTGGGCGCGAGCGATTCAAGTCCGAAGGTGTTGCAGCTCAACGCCGAAGTGATCGCCTGCGGCCACGCGCCTGACCTCGCGGTGGCGCCTGGCACTGCTACCACGATCGCCACTGGCGGCATGATCCCGCGCGGCGCCGACGCAGTGGTGATGATCGAGCACACCGAATTGCTGGAAGGCAGCACGCCGCGGATTGAACTACGCCGCGCCGCCGGCGCCGGACAATTCATCTCTTATGCCGGCTCCGACATCGCGCGCGGCGAGACATTGTTGCGGCGCGGCGCGCGCATCGGCTCGCGCGAGATCGGCATGCTGGCAGCGAGCGGTCTCGGCCATGTCGATGTCGTGCGCAAGCCGAAAGTGGCGGTGCTCTCGACCGGTGACGAGTTGGTGGCGCCGGGCGAGCCGCTGAAAGCCGCCGGTGTTTATGACAGCAACGGCGCCATCGTCGCGGCCGCTGTCATCGAAGCCGGCGGTGAGCCCGTGGCGATGGGCGCTTATCCCGACGATGAAGCCGCGCTGGAAAAAGTCGTGCGCGACGCGCTCGCGTCGAGCGACATGGTCGTGCTCTCCGGCGGCACGTCGAAAGGCGCGGGCGATCTTTCGCATGGTATCGTCTCCAAGCTGGGCAAGCCCGGCATCGTCGTGCATGGCGTCGCGCTCAAGCCCGGCAAACCGCTGTGCCTCGGTGTCGTCGACGGCAAGCCAATCGTGGTGCTGCCTGGCTTTCCGACCTCGGCGATCTTCACCTTCCATGCCTTTGTCGCGCCGGTGATCCGCGCCTTTGCCGGTCTGCCGCCGGAAGCCGCCGAGACCGTTCATGCACGCGTGCCGGTACGCATCGCCTCGGAATTGGGCCGCAAGGAATTCGTGCTGGTGTCGCTGGTGGAAGGCGCCGACGGCGCCATCGCCTTCCCGACCGGCAAGGGCTCGGGCTCGGTGACGAGCTTCTCGCAGGCCGACGGCTTCCTCGAGATCGACGCACTCGCCTCCGCGCTCGATGCCGACACCGAGGCACAGGTGACGCTGATCGGCAGCGCAGCCAAGGCGCCGGACGTCGTCATCATGGGCAGCCATGATGTCGCGCTCGATGTGGTGGTTGGTGCGCTCGTCGAACACGGCTTTTCCGCGCGCGTGCTTGCGGTCGGCAGCCTCGGCGGCGTCGCGGCGGCGAACCGGGGCGAATGCGACATCGCGCCGGTGCACCTGATCGATCCGAAGAGCGGCGATTATGATTATAATGTGCATCTGGCGACACCGGGCATGGCGCTGGTGCCCGGCTGGCGCCGCATGCAGGGCATTCTGTTCCGGCCCGGTGACAGGCGCTTCGAAGGCCGCGACGCGAAGGAGGCGCTCAAGGCCGCGCTCGCCGATCCCTCCGCGCTGATGGTCAACCGCAATGCCGGCTCCGGCACGCGCGTGCTGATGGATAAGCTGCTCGATGGTGCAAAGCCCGCGGGCTACGCCAATCAGCCGAAGTCGCATAACGCGGTGGCCGCCGCGATCGCGCAGCACCGCGCCGATTGGGGCCTCGCCATCGAGCCTGTCGCCAGGCTTTACGGGCTCGGCTTCATTGCCGTCGCGCCCGAGCATTATGACTTCCTGATTGCCGAGAGCCGGCGCGAGCGCCCGGCGGTGCAAGCTTTCCTCGCAGCCCTGCGCGACGAGGAGACACGCGCCCGCATCAAGGCACTCGGCATGGAACCGGCAAACGGCTAAATTTCGCCGTCTCGTTTACCTAAAGCGGGCGACCATGGACGCGTGGATCAAACGCATTGTTGCTTCGCTGTTGCTCTTGCCGCTCGCGCTGAGCGTCGCGCACGCCCAACTGCGTGGCCATGGTGGCCCGGTGAAGGCGCTGGCGATATCGCCCGACGGGCAACACGCGCTGTCCGGCAGTTTCGATTCTTCCGCGATTTACTGGTCTCTTCGGCGCAACGCCGCCGATCAGGTGCTGCGTTTCCACGACAGTGCGGTGAATGCGGTCGCCATCCTGCCGGACGGCCGGCTGGTGACCGGCGGCGAGGATGGCAAGATCGCGGTCTGGCAGCCCGGCGTGAGCGAACCGATCCGGCAATTCGTCGGCCATACCGCGCCGGTGGCGGCGCTCGCCGTGTCGCCGGACGGCAAGCGCATCGCCTCGGCGTCCTGGGACCGCACCGTGCGCGTCTGGCCGAGCGACGGCGGCGACGCGATGCTGCTCGAGGGCCATCAGCAGAACGTCAATGGCGTTGCCTTCACGCCGGACGGCCAAGCGGTGGTGAGCGTCAGCCACGATCCGGAAATCCGCATCTGGCGCTTCGGCACGGGTGCGCCGGTCATCGTCAAAGTGCTCACGCCGCTCAACGCGCTGGCGGTCGCGCCCGATGGCGAGATCGTCACCGGCGGTGGTGATGGCAAGCTTTATTTCTTTTCGTCGACAGGCGAAACGCGCGGCGTGCTCGAGGCCTCGCCCACGCCGCTCATCTCCATTGCGGTGTCGCCCGACGGTAAGCTCATCGCGGCGGCAAGCATCCGCGGCTCGGTCGCCATCATCGATCGCGCCACGCGCAAGGTGTTGCACACGCTGGTCGGTCCCGGCTTGCCGGTGTGGTCGGTGGCGTTCTTCCCCGACAGTCGCACGCTGTTAACCGGCGGCACCGACCGTCTCATTCGCCGCTGGAACGCGGCCACCGGCGAGCCTATGGACTCGGTCGTTGCCGGTGCGCCGCCCGATCCGCTCGCCGCTTATAACGGCGACCATGGCGCCGAGGTGTTCCGCGCTTGCGTCGCCTGCCATACGTTATCGTCCGGCGAAGGCAACAAAGCAGGGCCGACGCTTGCCGGCATCTTCGGCCGCAGGATCGCGACCCTGCCAGGCTACAATTTCTCGCCTGCCTTGAAGAAGCTCGACATCGTGTGGACGCCGGAGACGGTGGCGAAACTGTTCGAGGTCGGGCCGATGGCGTATACGCCCGGCACCAAGATGCCGGAGCAGAAGATCACGTCGGCCGACGATCGCAAGGCGCTGGTCGAATTTCTCGCCAAAGCGGCGAAAAACTAAGCTGGAAATCGCTCCGGTTTCTGTCCGGACGCAACCAGAAATGCCACGGGAACGTCGAGGCCGTCGGCTCCGGCATAGTTCTGCGCGGCTTGTACAACGGCCTCGCGTATCTTGCGCTGTGTCGCATCGTCTTGCGCGCGGATCAGGGACGAAGCACGCGCGAAGCTTCCCATCGCCAGGTCCCAAAGCTCGTCGGCGTCGCGGAGGTGGTGCGTGAACTGTACGGCTTGCACGCGCACATCCTCCAGTCCGGCCGACGATAGAAAGGCCGCGAAGCGGTCGCGGTCGGAGAGGCGGTCCATTGGCGGCCCCGCCGGCAACGTTCCTGCTGCGCTCAAACCGAGCTGTGCAATCGTCTCATGGAAGATGCCGTTGATGCGGTTCCGCGTGAAGCCATCCCACCAGGACAGTGCAACAAAGCCGCGAGGTGCCAGCACGCGCGAGAACTCGGCAAGGACGCACTCCGCATCGGGGAAATGACCCATGCCGAAAGCGCACACGACCGCATCGAAAGATGCGTCTGTGAACGGCAGCGCATCGGCGCTCGCCTCCTGGAAGTCGAGGCCGGGGTGCAGCGTGCGTGCCAAGGTAATCATGGCAGGCGAGATATCCGTGCCGGTGACGCGGGCGCCACGGCGGGCTGCCTCGCGTGTAAGTCCGCCGGGGCCGGCCGCGACGTCGAGCAATCGTGTACCGGTGCCAACACGCGCCGCATCGAGCAGATGCGCGACGGCACGGTCGGTCACCACGCCGAAGCGGTCGTGATATGTACTGGCGATGCGGCTGTGTGCTGCGCGCTCGAATTCACGAAACGCCTTGGCATCGACCGGCGGTCCGCTCATGGACACCCCTTAAGTTCCGCCCTTTTCCTCACGCTCGCGCAGATAGTCCTCCGTGGTGCGCACCGGCGGTCGTGCGGGCGCGCCGAAGGGATCGAACTGTTCTTCCGCCATGACGACGACGCGGCAATCCTCGCACATGCGGATGACATCCAGCCGCTTCTTGGAGTCCTTGAACATCCAATGCTTGCCTTCGAGCTTGGCAACCACGCGCTCGACCGAACTCTTCACGCCGAAGGCCTTGCCGCAGCGGATGCACTCGGCCGGCTCTTCCTGCTTGATCACGCGGCTCATCGCGGTTGCGGCGCGGAAGTCGATCTGCGGCTTCAGGCCGATCACCTTCTCCGGGCAAGTCGCCTTGCACAGCCCGCATTGCACGCAGGCATCTTCGGCAAAGCGCAGCATCGGCTTTTCGGGATCGTCCGACAGCGCGCCGGTCGGGCAGGCCGAGACGCAGGAGAGACAAAGCGTGCAGCCTCCGACGTTTACCTCGACGGTGCCGAATGGCGCACCTTCCGGTAGCGGCACGATATCGACTTGCTGCGGCGCGGCCGCATGCAATTCACGCAGTGCCAGTCGCACGACCTCGCGCTTGCCGCCGACGGCGATGAAGGCGGCGGGCTTGGCAGTCGCATCCATAGCGCCGATGTCGTGCAGCGCCGCACCGAGCGCATCGGGATCATCAGTCTCGATGGTCGATACGCGGACGCCGGCAAAGCCGAGGCCGTTGAGAATGGGCGCCGACAAGGCGATGGTCTTCTGCAGGCCGGCGAGATCGTGCCGCGGCTTGGCGCGGGTGAGGAAGCGCACGGCCACGGCACCATAGGCAAAGCTTGCGGCAATGGCTTCCAGGCCGACCTGCGTCACTTCGTTGACCTGCACCGGCAGGGCATTCTCCGGCAGGCCATCGCCATAGCGCGCCAGTGCGTCGATCAGTTCGCTGCCATGCTCGCCATCGTGAAACAGGACGACCGCCTGGATACCGCCGGCTTCGCGGTAAGTGGTGAGCAGCGTGCGCAGCTTGCGCAACAGCGCATCGGCGGCCGGTAATGCATAGGCCGCGGCACCGGTCGGGCAAGCGGCCGCGCATTGGCCGCAGCCGGCGCAGATCTGCGGGTCGATCGCCACATGATCACCGTTCGGCGCGATCGCGCCGGTCGGGCAGAGATCGAGGCATCGGCGGCAGCCGACGATCTGGGAACGCGAATGCGCGCACAGATCTTCGCGGAACGTGATGTAGCGCGGCTTGTCGAACGAACCGGTCAGTTCGCGCGCCTTGAGTGCAAGGCGCAGTAGCGCCGACGGGTCGCCAGGATCGGCGCGCAAATAGCCGTCGCGCAGATCATGCGCCGGAAACAGCGGCGCGCCGCCGGTGAGGTCGATGAGAATGTCGCAACGCGACACCGCTCCGTTGCGCGGCGGGCCGAACGTCAACACATCGCGCGAGGATGGATTGGGCGTCGCGAAGTCATCGACCGTGATGTCGAAATTGCCGAGCGCGCCTTTGGCGGCGCGGATGAAGCCGCGCACCACCGGAAATTCGGTCACGCGCGGCGGCGCGATCGTCGCGCCCGGCTTGATCAGCACGGTGAGGTCGAGGTGATCCTTCAGCAGTTCGGCTGCCTCGAGCACGCGTTCGTCGGCACCGTACAGCAGCGTCACGCCTTCGCTGTTGAGCGCGACAAAGGGATAATCCGGCGTGGGTTCGATCGCCGCCGCCAGCAGCGCCGCCATCTTCGGCCCGGCGGCGTGGGCGTCCTTGGACCAGCCAGCGGTCTCGCGGATATTGACGAAGCTTAGTTCCGCATTGTCCGCCGCCACCTCGCCGAAGAGCGGCGCTTCCTGCGTGCACGCAATCGTGATCGGCCCGCCCGCGGCGGCCGCCTGTTTCACGCGCTCCAGCTCGGCGCGGCAAAGCTGGCGGCCCTCGGCGACCTGCGTGCCGGTGCAGGCGCGCCGCACGGCCTCGCCGTGAAGCGGCATGGTGTCTTCGCAAGAGCAGATCAGGATGGTGCGCGGCCGTTCGGCCATTTGGCTCGGTTACCTTATACGCTGACGGTAGGCTCGCCGCAGTTTCTGCGGGGCTGGCCTTGGGACGTTTGAGCCTATATTTATAATTATTCCAAGAAGAAAGGTAGAGCGCGCAGAATGCCGCTGGAAACGCCGGCTCGTTCGCGGATGCAGACAGTGCCGGATATCGTCTTGCCGCCGCCGTTCACATTGGTGCGCCTGCGCGAGTTGGGCGATGCCTTTGCGCATGCCCAGGCGATCGCGAGCGAACAGGGCGCCGGTACGTTGGTCTATGTCGGCCGTTTCGATCTGATGGAATTTGCGCTGGTTCTGGAACCCGAGGAGCCGTTGCGCCAGGCGCGTCGTGCTTTCTATGCCGGCATGGCTGCGCTTGCCGAGGCGCTCGCCGCGCATGCGCAGCCCGAAACGTCGGTCACCATCGGCTGGCCCGATTCGATCTCGGTCAATGCGGGCCTTGTCGGCGGCGGCCGGCTGGCATGGCAGGGCACGGATGAAAATGCGCCGCCGAATTGGCTGGTGTTCGGCGGCATGGTCCGCACCGTGTCGATGAGCGATGCTGAGCCGGGGCTCAATCCGCTCGTGACCGCGTTGGAGGAAGAAGGTTTCACCGATGTGCTGTCGGATCATGTGATCGAGAGCTTCGCGCGCCATTTCATGTTCACGCTCGACGCTTGGACCGAAAAGGGTTTCAGCGCGGTGGCGAAGAGCTACATCGAGCGCCTGCCGCGCGAGAGCGGCGTGCGCCGCGAGATTGACGACAATGGCGATCTCCTGATCCGGCGCGCGGGCAAGACCGATGTGGAATGCCAGGCGCTGCTGCCCCGGCTTGGCCAGGCCTCCTGGTACGATCCCGCCGCAAAGGGGCCGCGCGCATGAAGCTGTTACGCACCATCAGGCTCGATACGTCGGACACCTTTATCTTCGATCCCGTGGCCGAGCCGGGCGAATGGGCGGTGTCAGGCGCCTTCGCGTTCTGGCATCGCGATCCGGCGACGCTCGAAGGCAAGGCGCGCGTCGCTTTCCGCAGCGGCTTTCTCGGGCTCGCGTCGCTCGGCTGGTCGACCTTGGTGCAGATCGTCGAAGCCGATGAAGCCGAGCGCACGCAGGTCGTCGATCTCCTGGCGCGGCAGTTACTGACGCATTTCGGTGCGCCCGATCTCGCCGCTGCGCGTGTCGCGGCCGAGGAGGAAGTTGCCTTCGCGCAGTCGCTGTGCAATCAGCCGATCGACACGCTGATCGCGGTGCATCGCACCTCGGAGGATGGCGAGGTGCGCGAGGCGTTCCGCACCTTGCGACCGCGCGAAGGCGCAAAGCCTTCGCGCGCGTTCTCATTCATGGAAGTCGAAGGCGAAGCAGAGCCGGGCGAAGAGGTCGATCTGATCGCGATGGCCGGACGGGAACATAAATGAAGGATTTCTGGCTCTCCTGCGGCCATCATCTGCTCGACCGTGACGAAGGCGGCGGCGGCCTGCTCGTCACCGATGAGTTCCTCAAGGTCTACCTGGCGCGGCCGGAGTTGATCCCTCCGGCGGAGGCCTGCACGGTCGAGCGCACGCTGCATGGTGCATTGCTCGCCGACCCGCGCCTGCCGGTGTCGTCGTCCGATATCGCCGCCATCGCCGATGCCGACGCGCGCGAGAACTGGGAGATGCTGATCGGCTTCCGCGATTTTCTGCTGCGTCACAAGACGCTGGAGGCGGCTTATGTCGATCTCGTGCGCAGCAATACCCGCCACTTTCCGTTGCTGTTCGTCAATCAGCTGGTGCACGTGATCCTGCGCAACGCGCTCGACGGCGTGACCGATCCGCTGGTGCTGCGCGCCGGCGAGATGCTGTACCGGACTCAGCGCATCACCTTGCACGAGGGCTCGCTGATCGCGGCCGACGAGGAAACTATCGGCGGCATCAACACCGCGCCGGTGTCGCCGCTGGTATCCATGATGGGCATCCCGGCCGAGGCCGACATCGACGTGATGAATGACGAGAACGCCGGGAGCTATTGGGATCGCAGCGACCAGTTCGATATGGCGCTCGATCTCACGGCCGGGCGGACCGGTCTCGCCGCGTTGGCGCAAGCCATGGAGCGATGGATCGGCCACGTCCTCGGCATCGACGTCGACATCGAGGCCCTGCCGGAGCTCAACGACGTCACGCTCAATTGGTATGTCGGGCTCGATGCCGACGCCACCAAGATCGGTGACATGCTCTGGCACGGTGAGGAGATCGACGAAGCGACGCTCGGCCGCGTGGTCGGCTTATTCCGCCTGACATTCCACGATTCCTCGCTGATGCTGGACAAGGTGAAAGGCGAGCCGGTCTACATGATCCTCGCCATGACGCCGGACAAGATCATCCGCATGAAGCCGCAGAATCTGGTCGCGGGCCTGCCGATCCGCCATCTGGAGGCAGTCGGATGACAGCCGCTCCGCCGCTTGCAACGATCGCGGTCGGCGTTCTGGTCGAACGCAGCAAAGGCATCACGCCGTGGACGGATTATCTGTGGCGTCCGGTGGGTGTGCTTCCCGGCGTCCCGGAAACGCCGCCCTGGAGCAGGCTGGGCGATGACGGCGAGCGTGTGCAGTTCTATGCCGGCACGGCCGAGGTCGAACTGCACCGCACCGAGACGACGAACTACCGCGACAATCTTGCCAGCGGCCGGCCCTCCTTGTGGGTGGCCTTGCGGCCGGCCGAAGGACAAGATCCGCCTTATACGCTTTTGGCGGTGACAGCCGATCCCGCCGAAGGTGAAGGCCTGACCGAGGCCGGCAATGACCTCGTCGAAGCGGTGCCGATGCCGCCCGCCATCCAGCAGGCGATTGCGGAGTTCGTCGCGGAGCACCACGTCGAGCGGGTGTTCGTGAAGCGCAAGCGCGACCGCGCCAATCCCGATGTGCTCGGAAGGCGCGGGCGTCGCGAGGACGGCCGATGAACGATCCCGCCGACTTCCTCAGCCGCTGGTCGCGCCGCAAGCGTGCGGCGACGGAAGGGCGTGTCGAGGCGGACGACGCGAATAGGCCCGAGACTGAATCGCCGGAAGCACGTGCCACGCCGGTCAAAGCGGACGCTCGACCCGAATCGTCCGACGCCGAACCCGCGTTCGACATCAGCAAGCTGCCGTCACTTGAGTCGATCGGGCCCGACACCGACGTCAGTGCCTTCCTCCAGCCGGGCGTGCCGGCGACGTTGCGGCATGCGGCGCTTCGTCGCGTATGGGTGAGCGATCCGGCCATTCGCGACTTTCGTGCACCGCAAGAGATGGACTGGGATTTCAATTCCCCGGGCCTGCCCGGCTTCGGCGAGATCGGTCCCGATATTGACGTGAAGAAAATGGCGGAGCGGATCCTCGGCGGATCGTCGCCCGACGAAGTGCCGGAAGACGTTGCGCATGCCTCGCCGGCGCCGTCGGCCCCAGAATCCGAGCGCCTCGACGCGAATCATACTTCGCCGACCGATGAGCGCAGTCCCGCCGCTGACGTGCCCGATAAACACGACACTGCGGCAGTGCATCGCGAAGAAAATATTGCGTCGCAACAAGACGAGACGATGTCACCGGCAAAGGCTCGTCGCCATGGCCGAGCGCTACCGGAATAATTGCGCAAGACAGCACAAGTCATAGCCTCAAGCTATTGACGAAAGGCCATTGCAAGACGCAAAGTTTCATTTGAACTATTCTTATGAGAACCAAAACGGATGCGCGATCCGGGCCTTTCTGAAGCGATCCGCGCCGCTGGCGGTGTGGGCCAGCTCGCGCGCCAGATTGGTATTTCGCAACCCTCTGTCTCGAACTGGATCCGGGTTCCCGCCGAGCGGGTCGTCTCGGTCGAAGCGGTCACGGGTGTCGATCGCGCGATCCTGCGGCCCGACCTCTACGGCGCAAAAACAATGTCTGCCGAAATCGACGAGATCGATGCCGCGCGCGCGCAGGAATATGCCCTGCTGGCCACGTTGCTGTTGCGCGCACCGGATGCGCAGTTGCTCGCGAATCTCGCGCATTTGCGCGGCGATCCGTCGCCGCTCGGGCTCGCCCATGCGGCGCTCGCCGAAGCCGCCAGCGACGCCGACCCGGTCAAGGTCGAGCGCGAGTACTTCAATCTCTTCATCGGGCTCGGCCGCGGCGAGCTGATGCCTTACGGCTCCTATTATCTCTCCGGCTTCCTGCACGAGCGCCCGCTGGCGCGGCTGCGCGAGGACCTTGGCGCCATCGGCATCGCGCGCGCCGAAGGTGTGGTGGAGCCGGAGGATCATGCCGGCATTCTCTGCGAGATCATGGCGGGCCTGGCGGGCCAAACGCTGCCGGCGCCGCCCGATTCGGACCGGCTGATTTTCGAAAAGCACATGGCGCCGTGGCTCGGCCGTTTCTTCGCCGATTTGGAAAGCGCCAACGAAGCAAGCTTCTACCGCGCGGTCGGTCAGCTCGGCCGCGTGTTCATGGACATCGAGGCGGAAGCATTCGATCTGCCGGCGTGAGGCGGCGAAGCTTGCGTCCATTCGAGGAGGGTACGGCGATGAAAAAAGAAGAACAGAAATCGAAACTCGGGCGGCGCGATTTCCTGCGCGCGGTAGGCGCCGGAGCCGGTCTCGCGGTGACGGCGGCAGCGCCGCTCGCCACGGAGGCCGTCGCTGAAGAGACGGACGCCGACAAGAAGAAGGCCCGTTACAACCCCAACTCCGATGACATCAAGACCTACTATCGGGTCAACCGGTATCCAAGCTGAGGGAGGCTGCTGTGCTGATCAAGCGAACAGAACGCCAGACACGTCGCAGCAACCTCGCAGCGACGATCGGCACTCAAACGGGCGGCGGCTTCGATCGCCGTACCTTCCTGCGCCGGTCCGGCCTTGCCGCCGGCGCGCTCGCCACCATCGGCGCACTGCCGCTCGCCACCGTGCGCAAGGCGGAAGCGGCCGGGCCGAATGTCGGCGGCGCCACCATCCGCAAGAACATGTGCACGCACTGCTCGGTCGGCTGCACCGTGATCGCGGAAGTGTCGAACGGCGTATGGGTCGGCCAGGAGCCGGGCTGGGAAAGCCCGATCAACCGCGGTTCGCACTGCGCCAAGGGCGCGGCGACGCGCGAGCTCGTGCACAGCGACCGCCGCCTGCGCTATCCGATGAAGCTGGTCAACGGCCAGTGGCAGCGCCTTTCGTGGGACCAGGCGATCAACGAGATCGGCGACAAGATGCTCGAGATCCGCGCCAAGTCGGGTGCGGAATCCGTGTACTGGCTCGGCTCGGCCAAGTTCACCAACGAGGCGTCCTATCTGTGCCGTAAGTTCGCGGCCTATTGGGGCACCAACAACGTCGACCATCAGGCCCGCATTTGCCATTCGACCACCGTCGCCGGCGTCGCCAATACCTGGGGCTACGGCGCGATGACGAACTCCTACAACGACATCCGCAACTCCAAGACCATCATCTTCATGGGGTCGAACGCGGCGGAAGCCCATCCGGTATCGTTGCAGCACATCCTGGAAGGCAAGGAGCTCAATCGCGCCAACGTGTTCGTGATCGAGCCGCGCATGACGCGCACGGCCGCGCACGCCACCGAATACGTGCGCATCCGCTCCGGCACCGACATCCCGATCATCTGGGGCATGCTGCACCACATCTTCAAGAACGGCTGGGAGGACAAGGAATTCATCCGCCAGCGCGTCTACGGCATGGATGATGTGCGCAAGGAATGCGAGAAGTGGACGCCCGAGGAGGTCGAGCGTGTCACCGGCGTGCCGGAAGCGCAGCTCAAGCGCGTCGCCGAGACGTTCGCCAAGCAAAAGCCCTCGACGCTGATCTGGTGCATGGGCGCGACCCAGCACACCATCGGCACGGCCAACGTGCGCGCCTTCTGCATCCTGCTGCTTGCGACCGGCAACGTCGCTGCGCCCGGCACCGGCGCCAACATCTTCCGCGGCCACACCAACGTGCAGGGCGCGACCGACCTCGGCCTCGACGTCGTCACGTTACCGCTCTACTACGGCCTCGACGCCGGCGCCTGGCGGCATTGGTCGCGCGTCTGGGAAGAGGATTACGACTGGCTCAAGGGCCGCTTCGACGATCCGAAGCTCATGGAAACATCGGGCATTCCCTCGACGCGGTGGCACGACGCCACGCTGATGCCGAAGGACAAGGTTGCCCAGAAGGACAATCTCAAAGCCATGATCGTCATGGGACACGGCGGCAACACCGTGACCCGTATGCCGGAATCGGCGAAGGCGATGGAGAAGCTCGAGCTGCTGGTCGTAGCCGATCCGGTGCCGACCACGTGGGCGGTACTCTCCGAGCGCAAGAACGGCACGTATTTGCTGCCGGCCTGCACCAGCTACGAGTGCAGCGGCTCGCGCACCGCGTCGAACCGCTCGCTCCAGTGGGGTGAGCAGATCGTCAAGCCGATCTACGAATCGAAGGACGATCTGGAGATCATGTATCTCCTGGCCAAGAAGCTCGGCCTGGCCGACCGGATGTTCAAGAACATCAAGGTCGAAGGCAATCTGCCGGTGGCCGAAGATGTCCTGCGGGAGATCAACCGCGGTGGGTTCTCGACCGGCTATTGCGGTCAGTCGCCGGAGCGGCTGAAAGCGCACATGAAGAACCAGTCCAAGTTCGACATGAAGACCTTGCGCGCGCCGAAGGACGACCCGGAAGTCGGCGGCGACTATTACGGCTTGCCGTGGCCGTGTTGGGGCACGCCGGCCATGAAGCATCCTGGCACGCCGATCCTCTACAACACGACCATCTCGGTGCAGGACGGCGGTGGCACGTTCCGCGCGCGCTTCGGCAACGAGCGCGAGGAAAAGCTGCCGGACGGCACGACCCGCAAAGTCAGCCTTCTCGGCGACGGCTATTACTCCAAGGATAGCGAGATCAAGGACGGCTATCCGCAGTTCACCTACGGCGTGCTCAAGAAGCTCGGCTGGGACAAGGACCTGACCGACGCCGAACGCGCGATCATCGAGAAGATCGGCGGCGGTGCGGACAAGTCGGATGGCGTTGCCTGGTCGACCGACCTGTCGGGCGGCATCCAGCGCGTCGCCATCCTGCACAACTGCATCCCGTACGGGAACGGCAAGGCCCGCGCCAATGCGTGGAACCTGCCCGATCCGGTGCCGGTGCATCGCGAGCCGATCTACACGCCGCGGCCCGATCTCGTCGCCAAGTACCCGACGCGTCCGGACGCCGTGCAGTTCCGCGTGCCGAACATCGGCTTCACCGTGCAGAAGGCGGCGGTGGACAAAGGCATCGCCAAGCAATTCCCGCTCATCCTCACGTCCGGCCGTTTGGTCGAATACGAGGGCGGCGGCGAAGAGACCCGTTCGAACAAGTGGCTCGCCGAACTGCAGCAGGACATGTTCATCGAGATCAATCCTGCGGATGCGGCCGAGCGCGGCATCAACGACGGCGGCTGGGTGTGGGTCACCGGCGCCGAGGACAATGCCAAGGCGAAGATGAAGGCGCTGGTCACCGAACGCGTCGGCAAGGGCGTGACCTGGTGTCCGTTCCACTTCGCCGGCTGGTTCCAGGGTGTCGATCAGCGCTCGAAGTATCCGAAAGGCGCCGACCCGGTGGTGCTGGGCGAGAGCGTGAACACGCTGACCACCTACGGCTACGACCCGGTCACGGGCATGCAAGAACCAAAAGCGACCCTCTGTCAGGTCCGGGCGGCATAAGGAGCAACGACAATGGCACGTATGAAATTCCTCTGCGACGCCGACCGTTGCATCGAATGCAACGCCTGCGTCACGGCCTGCAAGAACGAGAACGAGGTCCCGTGGGGCATCAACCGCCGCCGTGTCGTCACGCTCAATGACGGCAAGCCCGGTGAGCGCTCGATCTCCATGGCCTGCATGCACTGCACCGACGCGCCCTGCGCGGCGGTGTGTCCGGTGAACTGCTTCTACACCACGGCGGACGCGGTGGTGCTGCACTCCAAGGATCTGTGCATCGGCTGCGGCTATTGCTTCTACGCCTGCCCGTTCGGCGCGCCGCAATATCCGAAGGTCGGCAACTTCGGTTCGCGCGGCAAGATGGATAAGTGCACCTTCTGCGCCGGCGGCCCGGAAGCGGACTTCAGCAAGGAAGAGTTCGAGAAGTACGGCGCCAACCGTCTGGCCGAAGGCAAGCTGCCGCTGTGCGCGGAGATGTGTTCGACCAAGTCGTTGCTCGCCGGCGACGGCGATGTGATCGCACAGATCTACAAGGAACGGGTCACCAAGCGCGGCTACGGCTCCGGCGCCTGGGGCTGGCAGACCGCCTATCGCGAGTCGATCGCGATCTGATTTGGGACGACGGCGCGGTTGTCCGCGCCGTCGGTTCGATAAGAAGAACACGATTTATCCGGAGAGGATGCCATGGCGACACTCTTTGCGCAGATCCGCTTCATCGCCGGCGCTCTCGCGCTCGCACTCATGGTCGCAGTAGCGACGCCCGCCGCCGCTCAGGTCAATCCGACCGCCAGCGCGGTGAAGGAGCAGCAGCTGCTCAACCAGTTGCAGGGCGGTGTGATCAGCGGGCGTGTGAGCATTCCCGATCAGAAAGCAGCGAACCTGATTCATCCGGCCGGGCGCGACTGGCGGCACTTCCACGAGGTGACGCTGGTTTGGCTCGGCGGCATCGTCCTCGTTGGCATGCTGGCGCTCCTGGTCATCTTCTATCTGTGGCGCGGCCGCATCCCGATCGAGGGCGGCCGCACCGGCCGCACCATGCTGCGCTTCACGGGCCTGGAGCGCTTCGTGCACTGGCTGGTGGCGACCTGCTTCATCCTGCTTGGCATCACCGGCCTCAACGTCACCTTCGGCAAGCGCCTGCTCCTGCCGATCATGGGCCCGCACGCCTTCAGCGAATGGTCGGAATACGCCAAGTTCGTGCACAACTATCTGAGCTTTGCCTTCACGATCGGCGTCGTGCTGATGTTCCTGATGTGGATCAGCGTCAATTTCCCGAACAAGACCGACGCCGAGTGGATCAAGCGCGGCGGCGGCATCCTTGGCAAAGATCATCCGCCGGCCTCGAAGTTCAATGCCGGCCAAAAGATCCTTTATTGGCTGGTCATGTTGGGCGCCGCCGCCATGATCGTCTCGGGCTACATGCTGATGTTCCCGTTCTACGGCGGTCTCACCATCGCCAACATGGAGCTCGCCAGCGTCTTCCACGGTGTGGTTGCCATGTTGTTCGTGGCCATGATCCTTGCCCATATCTACCTCGGCACCGTCGGTATGGAGGGCGCCTTCGAGGCGATGGCCGAGGGCACCGTCGATGTAAACTGGGCGAAGCAACACCACAGCCTGTGGGTGGAAGAGGAGGCGGGCCGCGCCAAGGGCGAGACGGCCGGCCAGCCCATGGCCCGCCCGGCTCAATAGCGGCCGCCCGCCAACCGCGACACGAACGCCCGGCCTCGCGCCGGGCGTTTTGCTTTTTGGCCGTTTGCCGGGCACGCCAAGCGCGTCCTATATAGACGTATGCGTATCATCGGCCTCGCCGGCTGGAGCGGTTCCGGCAAAACCACCCTCATCAAGAAGCTCATTCCGTGCCTGATCGCGCGGGGCTTGAGCGTGTCTACGCTCAAGCACGCGCATCACGGCTTCGATCTCGACCAGCCGGGCAAAGACTCGTTTTTCCACCGCGCCGCCGGAGCCACCGAGGTCATCATCTCGTCGGCCAAGCGCTGGGCCATTCTGCACGAGCTGCGTGAGGAGCCGGAATGGGACCTCGGCCATCTGGTCGCCAAGATGTCGCCGGTCGATCTGGTCCTGGTCGAGGGCTTCAAGCGCGACGCTTTCCCGAAACTCGAGATCCACCGCGCCGAGAACGGCAAGCCGCTGATCCAGCCGGAAGACCCTCATATCGTCGCCATTGCATCCAATGTGGCGCTGCCCGACGCGCGCGTGCCGGTGATCGACCTCGACGGCGTCGAGGCGATCGCCGATCTCTTGCTCAAGCACGCGGTGCCGGTGAGCGCGGTGAGCCGGAGTGCCTGATGGCTCAGCTCACCGACGACTGCTTCGCGTTTTCCGGTCCGCTCCTGCGGCTCGACGACATGGAGCGGCTGATCGCGGAGCGGATCGTGCCGGTCGCCGAGACCGAGCATGTGGGGCTGACCGAGGCGCGCGGCCGGGTGCTCGCGTCCGCTATCGCCGCGCCGGTCGACCTGCCGCCCTTCGACAATTCCGCGGTCGATGGCTACGCCGTGCGGCATGCCGATCTTGCGCCCGATAGCGACACGCGGCTGACCATTGCCGGCCGCCTCACCGCCGGCCGCGCCGCCGACGTTGCGGTGAAAGAAGGCGAAGCGATCCGCATCTTCACCGGCGCGCCGATGCCGGCCGACGCCGACACAGTGTTCATGCAGGAAGACGTCGCGGTCGACGGTGACACCGTCACTGTGCCGAAAGGCCTGAAGTTAGGCGCCAATCGTCGACTTGCCGGTGAGGACGTGCCGAACGGCCAAGTCGTGTTGCCCGCCGGCACCGTGCTGGAGCCACAGCACATCGCGCTCGCGGCCGCGCTCGGCATTACGTCGTTCGATGTGCGCCGGCGTCTGAAGATCGCGATCTTCTCCACCGGCGACGAGGTGACCGAGCCCGGCGCGGCGTTGCCGCGCGCGGGCGTCTACGACGCTAACCGCTATCTGTTGCGCGAGCTCCTGGAGCGTCTCGGTGCGATGGTGACCGATCTCGGCATTCTGGCCGACGAACCGGAAGCGCTCGCGCAGGCGCTGCAACGGGCCGCCGCCGGCCACGACCTCATCGTCACCTCCGGCGGTGTCTCGACTGGCGAGGCGGACTACGTGCGCGACGCGGTCGAGCGCATCGGCAGCCTCGTGTTCTGGCGCGTCGCCATCAAGCCAGGCCGGCCGGTGGCGCTTGGTGTCATCCGCGACGGCGCGCACAGCGCCGCTTTCGTCGGCCTGCCGGGCAATCCTGTGGCGGTGTTTGTGACGTTTGTACGGGTCGTAAAGCCGCTATTGCAGCGGCTCTCAGGCGCCCGCGCACCCGCGCTGATACCGCTGCCAGTGCGCTCGAGCTTCGCCTACAAGAAAAAGAAGGACCGCCGCGAATATGTGCGCGTAATGCTGCGCCGCGCCGCCGACGGCGAAATCGAGGCGGTGAAGCATCCGCAGGACGGCGCAGGCGTCATCACCTCGCTGACCCAGACGGACGGCCTTCTCGAATTGCCGGAAGACGTGACCGCGGTCGCGCCCGGCGACCGCGTCGGTTTCCTGTCGTATGCCAGCCTGATCGGCTGAGGCCGCTTAGAGCCGCACGGAGCTCGGGCTCGAGAAGCTCTGGGACGCCGAATCCGGGACATTGTTCAGCACGACGCCGCCGACGACCGCGATGACGATCGCCGTGACGCAGGAGATCAGAAACACTTTCATGGATTACCCTCCCGGCAAGATTCTTCAGCCGGAACTATAGCAGGAAATAGGTTGCCGCCAGGCGCCGTCAAGCTGCGTCGTTCCGCCGCTTTAGCTATGCTGCAGCGCGATCCGCTCGGCCTCGGCCGCATCTTCCTTGGTATTGACGTTGAAGAACGGGTCGACCGGCTCGACTGGCCAGTCGGCGATGGCGATGCCGTGCCGGGCCGTCCAGACCTCGATCTTGCGGAGGTCCTGCTCGACCAGCGCCTTGCGCAAGTCCTCCCGTAAGGCCAGCGGCCACAGGCCGACCACGGGGTGGCGCCATTCGCCCGAGCGGGCGCAGGCGAGCGGCACGCCGGCGCCCATCTGGCGCCGTGCCGCATGCAACCGCTCGACTAGGTCGTCGGGCAGGAACGGGCAGTCGCCCGGCACGCTCACCAGCCATTCGATGCCATTGTTCTGCGCCGCGAGCCAATCGAGCCCGGCCAGGATGCCGGCCAGCGGTCCCGGATGGCCTTCGACATTGTCCGGTACCACGGTGCAGCCGGTGTCAGCGAAACGCTTGGGGTCGCCATTGGCGTTGATGATGATGCCGGTTGTCTGCGCCGACAGCGTCGCCAGCACCCGGTCGAGAATGGTCACGCCGCCGATCTCGATCCGGGCCTTGTCGCCGCCACCCATACGGCGCGCCAAGCCGCCGGCAAGGACGAGGCCGAGGGTGGGAGGGTAGGGAGTGTTCATGCGGTGTATGTAGTGGGTTTCGGGTCTCGAACGGAAGTCTTGTCAATCATCCACCGCCGCCTTGCGCCGATGCTTCGAACTCTCTTCCTCGACGAAGGCGAGATCCTGGTCGAAGACAATACGGTCCTCGCCGGCGAGCGCGACAAAGCGCTTGCCGCGGGCGCGACCGATCAAGGTCAGATTGGCCTTGCGCGCGAGCTCGACGCCCCAGGCGGTGAAACCGGACCGTGAGATGAGGATCGGGATGCCCATGCGCACGGTCTTGATCACCATCTCGGAGGTGAGGCGGCCGGTCGTATAGAAGATCTTGTCGCCCGCTTTCACCTTCTCCTTGAACATCCAGCCGGCGATCTTGTCGACCGCGTTGTGGCGGCCGACGTCCTCCATATAGACCAGCGGCCTGTCTTCCTTGGCCAACACGCAGCCATGGATCGCGCCCGCCTCGAGATAGAGCGACGGCGTGGTGTTGATCTCGTGCGTGAGCTTGTAGAGCCAGGAGGTGCGCAACGGCGCCTTCGGCAATTCGATGCCCTCGAGCGCCTCTATCAGGTCGCCGAACACGGTGCCCTGCGCGCAGCCTGAGGTCTGCACCTTCTTCTTCAGCTTCTTCTCGTAATTGGTCTTGCGCTTGGTGCGCACCACGACGACCGCTAGCTCCTCGTCGTAATCGACGCCGGTCACCTCGTCGTCGGGCAACAGCATGTGCTGGTTCAAGAGATAGCCGATCGCCAGATATTCCGGGTAGTCGCCGATCGTCATCGCGGTGACGATCTCCTGTCCGTTGAGGAAGATGGTGAGCGCACGCTCGACCGTCACGGACGTCTCGATGCGCGCGCCGGTCTGGTCGATGCCGGTGACGCGCTCGGTCAGACGCGGGTCGTTCGGATTGGGGCGGATGATGTAGGAGTCGGTGGTCATAACGGGAATGTATAGTGTTACGAAGCGGATTTCACCCCGTCGCCCGACCCGTCGTTCCGCGCCGTCACTCTACCTTTCCGGCCACCACGGCGATCCGATCCACCTCGGCCCCGCTGATCTGCACGACGAAGGGCGCCGTCGTGAGCTCGAAGCGCACCGTCTTGCGTAAGCCGGGGCAATCGCCGCGGCCGCTGTGGCCGACCGACCGCGCGTAGCGGCCTTCCTGCACCACGTCGACCCAGGCTTCATCCGACAGCGTGACCTGATAAAGACCGGCCTTGCCCGGTGCCGGCAAGCTTACGCTGCCGCCGTACCATGTCGGGGTCTTCGGCTTGCGTTCGGGCGGCAGGGTGAATGCGGCCTGACCGCCGGGTTGCAGCGCGACCACGAACGCCGTCGCCGGCAGGGTTGTCAGCGCGTCACCGGCCTTGACGGTCGGCTTGTCAGTAGCCGCGAAGGCGGCGCGTTCTTTCGCGAGTGGCCACGCAAATTTGTTGCAGCCGTCGTCGCCATGTGCGGCGCCGAGCGACACCAGCATCGCCATCGCCGCTATCACGATACGAGACATGGGGCCTCCGCGCGCAGGGTTAATCAAGCGTCACCGCATTCGCAGCAATTAAGCGCCTGTTTTTGGCCGGGCTTAAACAGACATGGCCGTACAATGGCAAACAGGATTGAGCCAGAAAGGCGTGTCCATGCGAATGTACGTCCTTCCTCTTCTGCTCATGCTCGCTCTGTCGCCGATGCCCGCCGCACCGGAGCCGCCGCTCGCCGTTGCGCGCGACGATCGCGCCGAGGACAGCGATTTCCAAGCACTGCACCGGCAGGCGGTCGCCGCGCTGGAAAACCTTCGCCGCGCCGGCGAACAGCGGCTCGCCGCGGCGCAGGTCGCGGCTTTCTGAGGTCGCCGTCGGTTCACTGCGCTGCGCTGAAGCCATGGCGTGCCAGCGTCGTTTGCCCGTCCATCGAAAGGATGAAGCGAGCGAATCCTTCCACCGCCGGTGTCGTATCCCTGATCACGGTCAGCCCATAATCAGCGCCGACGTTTAAAGCGTACGGCAGCTTGACGATCTGCTGTCCTGGATTTTCCTTCTGCGCGGCCAGCGCATTGGTGCAATAGGTGAGGAAGATATCGGCGCGGCCTTCCGCCACGTGCCAGCCGTAGACCGTGCGGCCGGCCGGCGGCGCCGCGCTGTCCTTGCCGCCGGTGAGCGTCAACGCCTTCTTCTCCAGCGCCGCTTGCGCGCCCGGCTTGAGAGCTTCGGCCTTTTTGAAGACCTCGAAGGCATAGTCGCCGGATGGATCGGCCTTCGGCGTCGAAGCGCCAAGCTTCATCTGGGGATCGAGCATTTGGTCAAGGAGCGTCGCACTCGAGACAGCGAGACCGGGCTTGACCAGTGCGCATAGTGTGTTGCGGGCGAAGCGTACGACCGGGCCGCTCTTGCCGGCATCATGCAAGGCCTGCGGATGCTCCATGTTGGCGGACGCGAACACGTCGGCCTTGGCGCCCTTGGCGATCTCGTCCTTCAGCAGGCCGGAGGGGCCGTACTTGGCCTCGACCTTGTTGCCGCTGTTGGCCTCGTAGGCCTTGGCGACATCCGTCAGGGCGGCCTTCAAGCTGCCGGCGGCGTAGAGCGTCATTGTCTCCGCCGCGGCAGCGTGTGTCATGGCGAGTGCCATGAATGCGGCTGCAAGTGCTCGCATTAGGCACTCGGGTCGCTCGCGTTCGGATAGAACAACTGTTCGCCGTTGATTTTGTAATCGGCAATCGCCTTCTGGCCTTCCGGCGAGATGAGCCAATCGATGAAGGCTTGGCCGTATTCTTTCTTTACGTTCGGATGCTTCGCTGGATTCACCAGCATCACGCCATATTGGTTGAACAGGCGCTTATCGCCTTCCACGGCGATGACAAGATCGCCCTTGTTCTTGAACGAGATCCAGGTGCCGCGATCGGACAGCACATAAGCGTTGCTGGCGCCGGCGGTATTGAGCGCTGCACCCATGCCCTGGCCGATCGATTTGTACCAGGGGCCCTTTTCCTTCTCGATGTCGACGCCGGAGACTTTCCAGAGATTGATCTCGGCGATATGCGTGCCCGATTTGTCGCCGCGCGAGATGAACGGCGCGCCCTTGGCCATGATCTGTTTGAGCGAGGCGCCGACATCCTTCATGCCCTTGATGCCGGCTGGATCGCTCTTCGGCCCGATCAGGACGAAGTCGTTGTACATCACCGGATGACGTTTCACGCCATGACCATCGGCGAGGAATTTCTCTTCCGCCGATTTGGCATGCACGAACACCACGTCGGCGTCGCCGCGCCGGCCGGTGTCGAGCGCCTGGCCGGTGCCCTGAGCGACGACCTTTACCTCGATTCCGGTCTTCGCCTTGAACAGCGGCAGTATGTGACCGAACAGGCCGGAATCCTGCGTCGATGTCGTCGAGGAGACGACGATCGATTTTTCTTGAGCGAGCGCGGACGTTGTCACGACGACGCTGCCGAGCGTGAGCGCAGCGATCAACAGACGACGGTTGAGCATGTGATCCTCCATCCTCTTTTCTGTTCTGAATCAGACCAGCAATTCGCCGGCGATGAACCGTCTGGCTTCCTCGCTGCGCGGAGAGCTGAAAAATTCGGCGGCGGGCGCATGTTCGATCAAGCGCCCGCGATGCAAGAGCGCGACATCGCCGCCGAGGCGTCGCGCCTGACCGAGATCGTGCGTCGACATGACAACCTTCACGCCGCGCGCGGCAACGGTGCTGACGATGTCCTCGATGGCCTTGGTGGCGGCGGGGTCGAGCGATGCCGTCGGCTCGTCGAGAAACAGGAGATCGGGATTGCGCGCCAGCGCGCGGGCGAGCGCCAGGCGCTGTTGTTCGCCGCCGGACAGCCGCCGCGCCGGGCGGTCGGCAAGCTTGTCGAGCCCGACCAGCGCCAAGAGCTCGGCGGTGCGTGCCTCGCGTTGCGCGCGCGGCACGTTGGCGGCGGCCAGCGCGTAGTGCAGATTGCCGGCGGCGCTGCGTCTCAGCATCGCCGGACGCTGGAACACGATGGCGCGGCGGTCCGGTGGTGAGTTGTTGCGGCCGCCCCAGCTGATGCAGCCGCCGTCGAGCGCAACGAGTCCCATGGCCGCCCGCAACAAGGTCGTCTTTCCGGAGCCGTTGGGGCCGATCAAAATGGTGGGGACACCGGCGGCGAAGGTTATCGTCAGGCGGTCAAGGATCGTCACGTCGCGCCCGAGGATCAGGGCGTCTGCGAGCATCACCGGCAGGTCGGAGACGGGCGCGCGCATGGTCAGCCCGCCACGCGTTCGCCGGCACGCCGCGCGCCCCAGGCGAGCGCGTTGATCGCCACGACGATGCAAATCAAGATGATCCCCAGCCCGATCGCCAGCGGCAGATCGCCTTTCGAGGTTTCCAGCGCGATCGCGGTGGTCATCGTGCGGGTAAAGCCCTCGATATTGCCGCCGACCACGATAATGGCGCCGACCTCGGCAGCCGCCCGGCCAAAGCCGGCTAAGAGCGCCGTCACCAGCGAAAAGCGCGCGTCCCAGATCAGTGTCAGGACGCGTCGGGTCGGGCCGATATTCATCGCGGCCAGTTCTTCGCGATATTCGACCCACAGGTCCTCGATGGTCTGCCGCGTCAGCGCGGCGATGATCGGTGTCACCAGGACGGTCTGCGCGATCACCATCGCCGCCGGCGTGAACAACAGGCCCAGGTCTCCGAGCGGGCCCGACCGCGACAACAGTAGGAAGACGGCGAGGCCCACCACGACCGGTGGCAGCCCCATTGCGGCGTTCAGCACCACGATCGTCGCTTCCCGGCCCCGAAACCGGGTCAGCGCGAGCGCAGCGCCGGCCGGAATACCGATTAAGGCGGCGAGCACGACGGCGCTCAAGCTGACGATCAGCGACAGCCGCACGATGGCGAACAGGGCCGGATCACCTGTGAGCACCAATTGCAGCGCGGAAAGCTCGCCCGGCATGAAAATCTCAAAATGGTGGAATGGAGCTGCGTTTCCCCATCCCGATACCACAATTTTGGTTATTCTGCGCTTCAATTACAGAATTGGTCAATCTCCGTAAATAAAACACATAAATGCAAAGAAGTGAATCTTAGCTTGCAAAAGCGGCCCGCCGCCGCCATGAGAGCGGCGCGCATTGCGCAAATCCGGAGAGGTGGCCGAGTGGCTGAAGGCGCACGCTTGGAAAGCGTGTATACGGGAAACCGTATCGAGGGTTCGAATCCCTCCCTCTCCGCCAAATACCTCGTAAGTCATTGGCCCTTCTGAATCTTCTTTGGAAACAGAAGGTTGGCGCTACCCGAGTGGTACACACGGGTGGTACACATGCCGTTGCCGATGACGCGCCCCTGGAAGCATCCAAAGACCGGACTTTACTGGCTTCGCAAGCGCGTGCCTGACGAGCTTCAGGAATTGGTCGGCAAGCGCGAAGAGAAGTTCAGCCTGCGGACGCGCAATCCTGACGAGGCCAAGCGCTTGCATGCGCAAGCTCTGCTCGATCTGGAGCGGCGATGGGAGAAACTTCGAAAGGGCGTGCGGCCATTGTTGAGCAAAGAGGTTCAACAGGCGGCCAACGACTTTCGCGCATTTTACATTTCCTATTTTGGATCGGGTGATCGGTCAGGTGCTGACACCCTTGGCTCGTCTTGGAAGTGCAAGGCATTCGACGAAGCTGAGCCGGGCGTTTGGATTTCGACTGAAACGAATACGGTCCGAAAGAGGGAAATCGGAGCATCCATTGCGGACGCCTACGCTAAGGCGGAAGGCCTAGTCTTTAGCGAAGAAGTTCAAGGTCAATTGGTGGCCGCGATAATTGCGGTGGCAAACAATGTTGCTTCGGCCCTGGCCTTTGGCGGCGCCCAAAATCCGTTCCAATCGAATCCTTTCGGGTTGCCCTCCGCAGGTAAGCTACCCCAATCCAGCGTTTCTGCGCATCCGTTGACGATGAGACGTGAGGAAGACGTTCCGCCCCCCCGTGTAAGCGCCCGGATGCGTACCCGCCAAGTTCGCTCGCCGACATTGTCGGTCATCAAGCGGCGGTGACCAGAATACGCAATCGGTTTCGGCGCAACTACCACAATGTGCCTTTGCTCCTATACGGCCCTTCGGGGGTCGGCAAACGCACTGTCGCGCGGCTGTATGCGAAGGCGCTCCTTTGCGACACGCCGCGCGGGGATCGTTCGGTTCCGTGCGATGAATGTTCTGCATGTCGCGGATTTGCGACGACCGAGGGCGGGAGCCTTGATTTCCATCCGGTTAATGCTGCCCGTCACCGTGATGGGCGGAGGATATACGAGCTGTTTGATCTCGTGCCCTTCGGCCCTCGTCGCGTGGTCGCGATCGAAAACCTTGACGCAGCGGCCCCCGATTTCGTCGATGCTTTGTTGAAACGCATAGAATCGGAAGAGCGGCCGAAGGAGAATGGGACGCCATCCGCACCTTTTACCATAATCATTACAGCTAGAGACCTCAATGATGTTCGAGAGGCAGGACAGTCGCGATGCGAAATTGAGCGGTTAGAGCCTCTCTTGGGAGCGGATGCTCGAGAGCTTTGCGCACGTGCGGTCGCCGCAAATGAAATTGCATTTGAGCAGGAAGATGCATTCGCAACATTCGTCATTGGTAGCGGCGGCTTGCCAGAACGCATTGCGGACGCATGCACTGCCATTCGTGGCGCGGATAAGGCCTCCGTCCGTCAAGTTCGACGCGCTCTGAAAATTGATTGGGGGGAACCGATCCTGCGAGTCTGGAGAGATTTGCTCAAGGGCAACCGATTGGACTGGTCGGCTCTGCAATTGGAATTGGAAGATAATAGCGTCGCGATCTGCTCTCGTTTCGTTCTGACGGAAGTCCTTGGGGTGTTGAGAACCGGCCACTCGGGCGGCTCTGGCGAGCCGGCGCTCCGGTTGCCAGATGAAGATCTCATTCGCGGTGTTGTTATGGCTGTGGAGGATATTGCGCGAAAAGGGCGTCTATCGCCAGCGGGTCTGGTCGAGAAGTTAAGCGAAGTCTTCGATCAAGATAATTTTCTGAAGCCAACGGTTTTTCTGAATTTGAACGGTCCGTGCGAGCCGTTCTGACGAGATATTCGCGAGAACGCGTCCCTTCCAGATCGCATTATCGATGACGGCGCCATTTGACGCCGTCCCAACTGCCGCTACTCCCCTGATATCCACCTAATTGTCTGCGAACGTCACGAGCTTCCGCGTCCAAGGATCTCATCGGCGCGGCATAGCTCTCGCGTCGGCGACCGCTCAAGAGTTCTTGGGACGTTGAGTGCGCCGACGTCGGCTTATTGCATCGCGGGGAGAGCCAAGGAGTTTGCGCCCAAGGAACTGATGCTGGGATTGGTCAGCTTTCATAAGCTGCCGCTCGGCCGCCAGCCATTTCGCAATAATCGACTAGTTCAGCACGCTTTTGGGCCGCGTCCATCAACCGAGCGGGGTAGGCGAGGAATACGAATAGGAGGTCGATGTCTCTGTGTAGCCGCGTGTCCATGGCTACCTCTCGCCAAGCTTGGCCTTAAGGTCGCCGTCTTGGGTCTTGGGAGATCGCTCCTTGCGTAAGGAGATTGTAAAGACGCCAGATCTCGTAATTGGCCCGCCATCGCGTACAGGTCGTCGCCGATCCGCATGGAAGAGATTCGTGAAGCCCAACGAGTGAACGAGGCAGTAGAGAGTGAGGGTTCATCGTTATGGGCGCGCGACTTCACGAGTGCAAAGACGTCCCCTCCGTCGTGGGGCGCTCATCCCACAAACGGACGTAACGGTGGGCTGAGTGTTTCCGACCAATGTCGCGATGTGAGGCGCTCGCGCTAATTGGGTCATGGCCCAACCGAAAGCTTCGATCAAAATCCAACATAAAAGCTCTTGCAGGTACAAATAATACGAGGCGATAACCTTTCAATGACTACCGAGCCGTTGAAGAATCTGCTGTCGGAAATCGAGACGTTCTGTAGGAAGCATCAGATCGCGGAATCGACCTTTGGTCGACACGCTGCGAACGATAGCAAGCTTTTGACCCGACTGCGGTCCCAGCCTTCCGCAAGGCCTTCGACTATAGCTCGGGTGAAGTCGTATATGCGGCAAGTAGAGACGCGATCAGAATGCTGGGCTGTTGTGGCCGACGATCGCGACACAAGCGATAGAGGACCGAAGGACGGAATGTCTAATACTGCAGCGACAGTTAAGAAGACGGCCGGACGCGAGCCGTTCCGGTTCTTCGATAATCGGCAGAAATATTTGCTTTTTGTCCACACCTGCAGCGAAAAGCGGGTTGTAGCGGAGCGGGTGTCGCAGGAGCTAACAATGCTGTCGCCGAATCCGCCAGCACTCCGAATTCTTGATGCAGGGGTCGGCGATGGGACCGTGCTGACGCGGGTTCTCAGAAGTATGCACGGTTGTTTTCCGAACATTCCGTTTTATGTCGTTGGAAAAGAGGTCAGCCTTGAGGACGTTCGTCTGACGCTCGATAAGGTTTCTGATCGGCTGTCGGATCACCCGGGCACGGTTTTCGTTTTCACGAACATGTACTATTCGGAAGCGCCTTGGCTTGCCGCCAAACGTCCAGCGATCGCCGCATCCACGGTGTGGAAGGAGGTCGCGCTTGAAGGGAATACGGCAGCGGACTTCGAGGCGCAGGTCTCGGATTTGTATCCGTTCTTGATGCAGAACTGGCGAGCGACCGCCAGCCCGAAGACCGGCAATCCGGTCTATGAGCGTCCTGTCGTTCTCGTTATCTATCGGAAGGACCACAGGTTCATCTTAAATGACGTCATTCCGGTACAGGGGCGGGTACGGGCGGACTTTGATCTGATTATCGCCTCGCAGCCTTATCGTTCTCGGACATCGGCCGAATTCAAGTCGAAGAGCGTGGTCGCGCCTCTAGCACGTGCCCTCGGCCCCGGAGGACGACTCATAGCGGTTCATTCCTGCGGAAATGATCCGGGTATGGAGATCATCGAAAAGGTATGGCCGGACGAGCGGCCGTTTGCGACGAACAGGCATGATATCTTGCACGCCGTGAAGACCGAACTGGGCTCGTCGGCGCGTATGTATTCGTTTACTGCGCAGTCGGATGAGCGTGCCATCCTGCGGTATGCACTTGAGACGTTGCCGGACGAAGTCGCGGGTCCGATCGGAACGTCGACATCTTTTGCTGCATGGAATGCGGCGATTTACGTCGCGCAAATGGCCGACCAGAAAGTGACTGAGGTGGTGAACGAGGCGCGTTATCTGGAGGTTACGAACGAGGTCCTGCACAAGCACAACGGCCTCTGGTTCAACGACGAATGCTATGTGATTACACGGCAGCCTGAAGCACGATAGGGGGAATGTTACTGTGGCCCATAAGAACTTCCTGTTCACCAGCGAGTCGGTTTCCGAAGGTCATCCGGACAAGGTCTGTGACCAGATCTCCGATGCGGTGCTCGACGCGTTCCTCGAAAACGACATCAAGCTCGGCATCGCCGACGACAGCTTGGTGA
>Ga0255338_1000467_pt1 | contig 131565 bp, 142 predicted proteins | sample MeOH1_35cm_T4_19_FD_203715 | JGI IMG/M metagenome (GOLD analysis project Ga0255338, IMG submission 203715) | Sandy soil microbial communities from University of British Columbia, Vancouver, Canada - MeOH1_35cm_T4_195 | ecosystem: Engineered > Artificial ecosystem > Sand microcosm >... | reverse complement strand
TCGCCCCGCCCGTCTCCGCGAGGATCTTCGTGATCGCCGCCGTCAGCGACGTCTTGCCGTGATCAACGTGACCGATCGTGCCGATGTTGCAGTGCGGCTTCGAGCGGTTGAACTTCTCTTTGGCCATCGTTCTCTCTCAGTCGGTCAGCGCCCCGCACGGGCCGCAAAAAAAGCCGCCGTGGGATAGGGGGTTTCGGTTGCGGATGCAAGAGCCGGCCTCGCATCCGGCTCCACCCCGCCCTACGGGCGCCCCGCCGGCCGGGCCGGGGCTGTGCCCGCGGAGGCACACGTGGCCCGCAATCGCCTTCCGCTACGGAATACCCCTTGCCCCCCGCTACCTCCGCAACCAAAAGTCGCAAGGTGACATGCCGGGGGCCCTTTCCGTGAACGCACTTATTCGCGTCGTCGCGACCGCTTTCGTCGCGCTGCTGGTCGGCGCCTGCGCGACGTTGCCGAAACACGCTTTGTCCGAAGCGGAGATCGCAAGCCTCACCCTGGCGAAGGTGAAGGTCACCTTCCCCTCGGACGGCAGCGTCAAGTGGGCCGAGGCCGACGCGCTGGAGACGAAGGAGCGCGAGACCCCCCGCCCCGATCTCCACCAGATCGAGCGGGCCGGCTTCCGCTCCTACGCCGAGCATCGGGTGGCGGCCGCGCTCACCACGGAGAGCCACCGCCTGCTTGGCGGTATCCTCCAGGGCACCCGCCCCGCCCGGCTGGAGATCACCGTGCGCAGCCTGCTCATCCCCACGACCCAGGAACGCACCGGCCAGGTGCTGGCGGCCACCGCGCTCACGGTGGTTCTGGCGGGGCCGATCGCGGCCGGCGTCGCGGCCAGCACCACGCAGGGCATTTTCATCACCTGCGACATCGCCATCGTCGACATGGCCACCAATGCCGTGCTCGCCTCGGTGGACGGGGTGAAGGCCAGCAGCGCGTCGGCCCAGTTCAGCGGGGAATCGGTGGACAGCATCGCTGCCGCCGTGCTCGCCAAGGTGAAAAGCTGGCTGTCGGAAAAGGCGTCCGCCTGAAAAAGACTGGAGCGGGTGAAGGGAATCGAACCCTCGTATTCAGCTTGGAAGGCTGCTGCTCTACCATTGAGCTACACCCGCGCGGGCAGGTCCGTTTCCGGGCCGGCCCGGATGTCTTCTTGCGGTCGACGGGTGGTGGAGGGGGTTGGATTTGAACCAACGTAGGCAGAGCCAACGGATTTACAGTCCGTCCCCTTTAACCACTCGGGCACCCCTCCAACGACGCCCGTCGCACCGGTTCTTCCCGCGGCGGCGGGAAGACTTCCCGGCAAGCTGGGATCAAGGAACCCCAGCACGCCGAAGCCGACGATGAGCGTGCGCAAATCGCCGTCCGAGGCCGGGTTTATGTGAAAGCGGCGCGCCGAAGTCAACCGGAAATGAGCGCCGCGCCCGCGCCTGTGGACGAAACCCGTCCCTGCCCGCCCGCGCACTTCCTCCTGCCGTTGCTCTTGCGCCCCGCCCCGGGCTCTGACAAAGCCTCATCATGTCCGAACGCCCGCCCCGCGAACCCCGCCGCCCCGGCGCCCGCCCCACCTTCGCCAGCCGCGCCGGCCGGACCGGCGGCGGCCCCTTTCCACCGCGCCGGGCAAAAGGCGGCAAGGCTCCGCCCTGGACAGGGGCTGAGGATGTGGCCCTGCTCTATGGCTGGCACACCGTGGCCGAGGCCATCGCCAATCCGAAGCGCCGTTTCCGGCGCATCCTCGCCACCGAAAACGCCGTGAACCGCCTGGCCGAGGAAGGGCTCACGCCGCCCATCGCGCCCGAGCTGGTGCGCCCCGGTGACATCGACAAGCTGCTCGGACCCGATGCGGTCCATCAGGGCCTCCTTGCAGAGGCGGACCACCTGCCCTCCCCCCACCTGAAGGACATCGCCAAGACCGACCTCGTCCTGGTGCTGGACCAGATCACCGACCCGCACAATGTGGGCGCCATCGTGCGTTCGGCGGCAGCGTTCGCGGTCAGCGCCATCGTCACCACGGCGCGCCACAGCCCGGCGGCCACCGGCGTGCTCGCCAAGAGCGCCTCGGGCGGGCTCGAGCACGTGCCCTTCTGCCTGGTGACGAACCTGGCGCGGGCGCTCACCGAGCTGCGCGAGAACGGCATGCTGGTGGTGGGGCTCGACAGCGAAGGCGCCGCCGACCTTGAAGACACCCGGCTCAGGGCGCCCCTCGCCCTCGTGCTCGGAGCGGAAGGCAAAGGCCTGAGGCAGCTCACCCGCGAGACCTGCGACGTGCTTGCCCGCATCGACCTGCCGGGCGTCATCAAGAGCCTCAACGTGTCGAACGCCGCCGCCCTCTCCCTCGGCATCGCGCGACGGGCGATGAAGCGCGGCTGAGACAGAGCCGTCCGGTGCACGCATTCTCCTGCCTGCCAGGTTCCCTGCCTGCCAGCAGAAGCGGAGTTGCCCGTCGGGTTGTTTCAACCGGACCGTTTACCCCTGGAAACGAAGGCGCGGACGCGCACCAGATCTCTTCGCGCCTGCACCTAAGACCAATGACCAATCGCAAATTTACCATTCCTTCGCCATGCTGATGTCATGGCGCTGAATTGCGCCCAGCCCTGCCGGACATTCGCACACTAAAACGATGCGAAACGGAGGGCCGACGGAGGAACGCCCTGATCCCGCTGCCACGCCTGCGTGGCTGCGCGCAATGGGCCGTGCCCGCCCGGCCCCCCTCCCGGCATTGCCTGTGATCGGCTCGACTTCCGCCCCCCGGCGGAGCCCTGAACGACGGGAGGACAACATTCCATGAGCGTGACGACAGCAGGGGTGGCCGCCAAGCCCCGTCCCATGACCCGCGAGGAGAAGAAGGTCATCTTCGCCTCCTCCCTCGGCACCGTTTTCGAGTGGTACGACTTCTACCTGTACGGCTCGCTCGCGGTCATCATCGGCAACCAGTTCTTCAACGTCGCCGGCGCCGACGGCAAGCCCATGTTCGACCAGGCGACGCGCGACATCTTCGCGTTGCTGGCGTTTGCCGCCGGCTTCCTGGTGCGCCCCTTCGGCGCCGTCGTGTTCGGGCGCATCGGCGACCTGGTGGGCCGCAAGTACACCTTCCTCGTCACCATCCTCATCATGGGCCTGTCGACCTTCATCGTCGGCATCCTGCCCTCCTCCGCCTCGATCGGCATCCTGGCGCCGATCGTCCTCATCGCCCTGCGCCTGCTCCAGGGCCTCGCCCTCGGCGGTGAATATGGCGGCGCGGCGACCTACGTGGCGGAGCACGCGCCCCACGGACGGCGCGGCTTCTACACCTCCTGGATCCAGACCACGGCGACGCTGGGCCTGTTCCTGTCTCTGATCATCATCCTCGTCACCCGCACCCTCGTGGGCGAGCCGGCGTTCGCGGCCTGGGGCTGGCGTATTCCGTTCCTCGTCTCCATCGCGTTGCTCGGCATCTCGGTGTGGATCCGTCTCCAGCTCTCCGAATCGCCGACCTTCCAGAAGATGAAGGAAGACGGCACCACGTCGAAGGCGCCTCTGTCCGAAGCGTTCGGCCGGTGGTCGAACCTGAAGATCGTGCTGCTCGCCCTGTTCGGCCTCGTCGCCGGCCAGGGCGTGGTCTGGTACACGGGCCAGTTCTATGCCCTGTTCTTCCTGCAATCGATCCTAAAGGTGGACGGCTACACCTCCAACCTGCTCATCGCGTGGTCGCTGCTGTTCGGCACGGGCTTCTTCGTGTTCTTCGGATGGCTCTCCGACAAGATCGGCCGCAAACCCATCATCCTGGCGGGCTGCCTGATCGCGGCGGCGAGCTACTTCCCGCTGTTCAACATGATCACCTCCTACGCCAACCCGGCGCTGGAAAAGGCGATCCAGAACGTGCGGGTGTCGGTGGTGTCCGACCCGGCCAATTGCGGCAGCCTGTTCAACCCGGTCGGCACCCGCATCTACACCGCGCCGTGCGACATGGCCCGCGACTTCCTCGCCAAGTCCTCGGTCAAGTACTCGACCGAGGCCGGCCCCGCCGGCACCCCGGTGCAGCTCAAGGTGAACGACGTGGTGGTGCCCTACGGGCCCGACTTCAACAAGACCGCCTTGGCGGCCTTGCAGGCGGCCGGCTACCCAAGCGCGGCCACCAACAAGGACATCATCAAGATGTCGAACCCGTTCGACATCTTCCAGCCCCGCACCGCGGCGGTGATCGGCCTGCTGTTCATCCTCGTCCTGTTCGTGACGATGGTGTACGGGCCCATCGCGGCGGCGCTGGTGGAGCTGTTCCCGGCGAGCATCCGCTATACCTCCATGTCGCTGCCCTACCACATCGGCAACGGCTGGTTCGGCGGCCTGCTGCCGGCCACCGCCTTCGCCATGGTGGCGGCCACCGGCGACATCTATTACGGCCTCTGGTACCCGATCGTGGTGGCCCTCATGACCTTCGTCATCGGCCTCCTGTTCGTGCCGGAGACCAAGGACCGCAACATCGACCACTGGCACTGATGCGCCGCGCGCCCAGGGCGCGCTCACCAACCGAACGGCCCCGCCTGCGCGGGGCCGTTCTCGTTCCGCACCCCGGCGCACGGCTTGTCCGCCTCGAATGTCGCTGGTAGAGCATGGGGCAGGAAAGCCGGTTTAGCTCAGCGGTAGAGCAGCGGTTTTGTAAACCGAAGGTCGGGGGTTCAATCCCCTCAACCGGCACCACTTACGGGTCGACGAGCGTCGTTCGACGTCGCAAGATTCTCTGATTTAAAAGATTTATCCGGCCATGTCGGCCGGCGGCGCCTTGGAAGCGCGGCCGGCTATTCGGCAGACATGGACAGGTCCCTCGCCGCCGCCAGGAGCTTCTCCAAGATCTCGCCTTCCAGACGCGCGCGCGGTGTGCGACCGAGATTGGCACTGAGATTGATGGCCGCGACCACCGCACCGCTGGTGTCGCGGATCGGGGCGGCGATGCCGCAGGCGCCGAGTTCCAGTTCCTCGCAGACCAGCGCCCAGCCTCGTCGCCGCACGGCGTCGATTTCATCCACCAGCTTCTCCACGTCGGTGACGGTCTGCTGAGTGTAGGCCGGCCGCTCGATGCCGGACAGCAGGCTGCGCAGCGCGTCCGGCGCCAGGCTCGTGAGGAGCACGCGGCCCATGGAGGTGCAGAACGCCGGCAGGCGGCTGCCCACAAGAAGCCGGCTGCGCAGGATGCGGGCCACGTCGGCCCGCGCCACGAACGTCACCTCGGCACCGTCCAGCACGGAGACCGCCACCGTCTCGTCGGTCGCCTCGGACAACGCTTCGACGACCGGCCGGGCGCGCTCGGCGATGTCGAGGGAGGTGAGATAGGAATAGCCGAGCCGGAGCACACTGGAGGTGAGGAAAAAACGCCCCCCTTCGTTCTCCTGCGCGAGCCCGAGCTCCACCAGCGTGTGGAGCAAGCGTCGTACGCCGGCACGCGTCAGCCCCGTGCGCTGGGCGGTCTGCGAGATCGTGAGGCCGCCGGACGCGCCCTCGAACGCTGCGATCACGGCGAGCCCCTTCGCGAAGGCTTCCACGAAGCTGTCGCCACCTTTCGGCCAGCCGGCGATCGCCTGCGCACTCCATAGCTGCTTCACAGCCGGCTCCTTATCCCATAGGATGTTCGTTGTACGACAATATGTTCGTTCAACGAACACGACAAGGGAGGAATGAATGCGATTTCCAAGATTGGCGTCGGCGTTCGCGCTGGCTGCCGCGCTCGCGGCGCCGCTGCCCGATTCGGGGCTTGCGGACACGTTTCCGAGCCGCCCCATCAGGCTCGTCGTGCCGGCCGCGACGGGCGGGCCCACCTATCTCACCGCGAAGATGGTGGCCGACCACATGTCGGAGACGTTGAAGCAGCCGGTGGTGGTGGAGCCGGTGCCGGGCGCCGGGGGCAACACCGGCGCGCTGCAGGTGGCCCGCGCGGCACCCGACGGCTACACGCTCCTGGTGGCCACCATCGGCACCCACGCCATCAACCGGACGCTCTACAAGACACTGCCGTTCGACCCCATCGGCGACTTCGAGCCGGTGTCCCAGCTGGTGCAGTATCCGCTGGTGCTGGTCGCGACCCCGTCGCTGCCGGCGAACACCGTTCCAGAGCTGATCGCCTATGCCAAAGCCAATCCGGGCAAGGTGATGCGTGCCTCCGGCGGCAGCGGCACCTCCATGCACCTCACCGGGGAACTGTTCCGTGCCCAGGCCGAGGTGGACATGCCCCATGTGCCCTATAAGGGCAGCTCGCCGGCGCTCACCGATCTCGCCGGTGGCCATGTGCAGGTCATGTTCGATTCGCTCATGACGGCGATGCCGCTGGTAAAGGCCGGCAAGCTGAAGGCGCTTGGCGTCACCGGTGTCACGCGCTCGCCCATCGCGCCGGACGTTCCCACAATCGCCGAGCAGGGGCTGAAGGGGTACAGCGCGTTCGGCTGGATCGGCATCGTCGCGCCAAAAGGCACGCCTCGCCCCGTGGTGGACACGCTCGCCTCCGCCGTTGCCGGCGCGCTGAAGGATCCGAAGATCCACGAGATGCTGATCGCCCAGGGCGCCGAGCCGGTGAGCTCCACGCCGGACGCGTTCCGCGCGTTCATCGCCGACCAGACGAAGCTCTGGGCGGTCGCGGTCAAAGCTTCGGGCGCGCAGGTGGAGTGAGGCTCATGATTCCTTCATCCGAATTCACCGATCGCGTCGCGAAGCTCGCCGCCCGGCTGCGGGCGGAAGGCGCGGGGGCCTATGTGGGCACCCGCCAGGCCGCGCTGCACTATCTTGGCGGCGTCTTCATGCCGTGGCGGGGCGCCGTCGTCGTCACGCGGGACGGTCATTGCGAGATCGTCTACTGGGCCATGGATTCCGAGCGCGTGCGCGCCGAGGGATGCGCCCAGCCGGTCACCGACTTCACCGGATCCGCCCTGGTCGAAGCCGTCGCCGGCATCCTGTCCCGCACGGGCGTGGACCGGCTTGCGGTGGGGCTGGACATCGAGCATCCCGGCGCCGCCCAGGTCGCGCCGGGCATGCTCACCGCCGGCGAGTTCCTTGCCTTCGGCCGGGCGCTCCCGCAGGCGCGCCTCGTGAATGGCGTCGACTGGATCGACGACCTCATGCTCATCAAGTCGCCTGCCGAGATCGCACTCCTGCGCAAGGCGGCCGAGGTCGCGGCGGCCGGCTATGAGGCCGGCGTTGCGGCGGTCGCGGAAGGCGTCACCGAGAACCACGTGGCGGGCGTGGTGGAGGCGGCGATCCGGGATGCGGGATCGTCCTGGGCCTGGGCCGTGACCGGCGGCACGGAGGTCGGCGCCGGCGCGCGCACCGCCTTCGCCCGCGGCGTCACCCAGCAGGCGACGGACGCCGTGATCCGGCGTGGGGAGTTCGTGGTGATCGACCTGCACAGCATGGTGGGGGTCTATCTCTCCGATCTGTCCCTTCCGGTCTTCCTCGGCCCGCCGGACGCGGAGCAGAAGGCGCTCGCCGATTGCTGGGAGGACGTGGCGTCGACCATGCTCGCCGCGCTCCGGCCAGGCCGGGCGGTGAAGGACTGCGTGGCGGAAGGCCGGGCGGTGTTCGCGCGCCACGGCCTTGCGGAGCATGGCCTGCCCCTGTTCGGCCATGGCCTCGGCACCTGCGCCCGCACGCGGCCTTTCCTCAACCTCGCCAGCACCGATACCGTCCAGGAAGGGATGGTGGTGGCGCTTGGCACGCATCTCTATCGGCCCGGGGTGGGGGGCCTGCGCCTCGAATACCCCGCCGTAGTCACCGCGACCGGCGCGGCAGGGCTCAGCGGGCTCGCCCCGACGGTGCGCTTCCTGCCCTGAGAGAGCCCGGCCCTTCGCCGCACGCCTTTCTCCGCGATCCGGGAGAGGCGTGCGGCGGGCGAAGGATCGTCACGCGCGAAGGCGGCGATGGAAGCGATCACGCGTCCCCCGGACTATTCTTTCTCGGACACGTTCCGGCGGATGTGGGCCGCGAGGTGGTCCGCGGCTGGAGAGCCACCCGGGTGACGCTCCCACAGGATGAGGTCGACGCCCTGGAGCGGCGGCAGCCCCTCGGCGTTGCCCAGGCGCGAAAGCCCGGACGCACGCACGGACTGGGCGAGAACACACACCGCGGCATCGGCCAGCGCCATGGACTGGAGACCGGCGATGCTCTCCGAGATGCAGGCGATGCGCCAGCGCCGGCCGATGCGGTCGAGGGCCGCAAGGGCATAATCCCGGTAGAGGTTGCCGTCGGGCAGCATGGCGAGCGGGAGGGGGTCGGCGAGATGCGCGACCCCGCCCGCCGCGCCGAGCCAGATCAGCGGCTCCGGGCGCAGGAGGGTGCCGGTGCCGACGCGCGGCGCGACGCCCGGCATGCGGGTAGCGATGGCGATGTCGAGCAGCCCCTCCCCCATGTCCTGCGCCAGCTGGCGCGACAGAGCGCATCGCACCGTCACCTCGACGCCCGGATAGCTCGCGCGGAAACGGGCGAGCGTCTGGGGCAGGAGGAAGGCGGCGTAGAGGTCCGGGCAGCCCAGCGTCACGCGCCCCGCCACGTCGTCGGCCGACAGCCGCAGCCGCGCCTCCTCGTCGAGGCGCAGCATGGTGCGCGCATGGGGCAGCAGCATCTCGCCGTGGCGGGAAAGCTTCAGGTGCCGCAGGTCCGGCTCGAACAGGGGAAAGCCGGCCGCCTCCTCGAGCCGTCGGATCTGCAGGCTGATGGCCGGCTGGGTGCGGTTCAGCCGGCGCGCGACACGGGTGACGCTCTTCTCCTCCACCAGAAGGACGAAGGTGCGCAGCAATCCGATTTCCAGCGTTCGCGACATGCGGATATGATAAATTTTATTTAGCTTCGTGCAAAGCAATATAAATTTGATTTGATCTCAATGCCTCGATCTAATCTCCCCGACAGGTCAGATCATCTGTCCAACGACTGATCAAAACCTTCGACTTTGATGCACATCAAAAAGGCGCCTGCACAGCGGTGAGGCATTCTTGCCTGCCGGGCGCCACGGGGAAGACGTGACATTGAGCCCATTCCTGCAGGTGTGCGGGCTGACGCGGCGCTATGGCGGCGTCGCCGCGCTCGACAGCCTGACCCTCGATATCGCCCGTGGTCAGGTCACCGGCCTCATCGGCCCCAACGGCGCCGGCAAGACGACGCTGCTCAACGCCCTCACCGGCCTGGCGCGGCCGGATTCCGGCAAGGTGCTGCTGGAGGGCGACGACGTGACCGGCCTGCCCGCGCACCTCATGGCCGGCAAGGGCGTCGTGCGCTCCTTCCAGATCGTGCGGGAGCTCTCCAGCCTCACGGTGTTCGAGACGCTGCTCGTCGCTCCGCCGGGGCAGAGGGGGGAAACCCTGCTCGGCGCCCTGTTCGGTCGCCGGAAATGGTGGGCGCAGGAGCGGGAAAATGCCGGCGCCGCGCGCGCCCTGCTGGAGCGGGTCGGGCTTTTGAAGCTCGCCGACCAGCCCTCCTCACTGCTTTCGGGCGGCCAGAAGAAGCTGCTGGAGATGGCCCGCGCGCTGCTCATGCGGCCGAAGCTGATCCTGCTCGACGAGCCAGGCGCCGGCGTGTCGCCGCCGCTGCGGCTGGAGATCGTGCGGCTGGTGCGGGAGCTGAAGGCGGAAGGCCTCTCCTTCGGCATCGTCGAGCACGACATGCACCTGGTGGAGGAGGTGTGCGACCGGGTCCACGTCCTGGCCCAGGGCCGTGCCCTCGTTTCCGGAACCTTCGCCGAAGCCACCGCCGACCCGCGCGTGGTCTCCGCCTATCTCGGGGTCGCCGCATGATGACGCCGCCGCCCGATCCCCGCGACCACGCCCTCGCCGTCAGCGGCCTGCGCGCCGGCTACGGCCGCGGCGGCGACATCGTCTGCGGCATCGACTTCGCCCAGAAGCCGGAGAGCATCGTCGCCGTCATCGGCCCCAACGGCTCGGGCAAGTCCTCCTTTATCAAGACGCTCGCCGGCCTCGTGCCCACGCGCGCCGGCAGCGTGGTCGTCACCGGCCGCGACATCACCGCGCTCTCGCCGGCGCGGCGGGTGGCGGCGGGCCTCGCCTATGTGCCGCAGGAAGCGAACATCTTCGCCACCCTCACCATCGCTGAAAATCTCAAGCTCGCCACCGAGTTCCTGCGCGGCCGCGCCGGCGTCGGCCCGGAACAGCGGGCGCGCGTCCTCGACCTCTTCCCCGAGCTCGGGCAGCGGCCGCGAACGCTCGCCGGTAACCTCTCCGGCGGACAGCGGCAGATGCTGGCCTTCGCCTGCGCCCTCCTCGCCAATCCCGAGGTGCTGCTGCTGGACGAGCCGTCCGCCGGACTGTCTCCCCGGATCGTCGGCGAGACTATGGAAGCGGTGGTGCGCGTGCGCGAGGCCGGCGTCACCGTGCTGCTGGTGGAGCAGAACGTCGCCGCCGCCCTCGGCATCGCCGACGAGGTGGTGGTGCTGGTCGCCGGCCGCCTCTCGCTCAGGGCCTCGGCCGCCGACATTCGCCAGGCGGACCTCGCCGGCCTGTTCTTCGGAAAGGCGGCCTGAGCCATGGTCCTCCAGCTTCTCCTCAACGGCATCGTCACCGGCCTCCTTCTGGCCCTGCCGGCGCTCGCGCTGACGCTCGTCTTCGGCATCCTGCGGTTCGCCAATTTCGCGGTCGGCGCCATGCTGACCCTCGGCGCCTATGCGGCCTACACCGCCAACGTGCTCCTCGGCTGGCCGCTGCCGCTGGCCGCCGCCTGCGCTGCGGCCAGCGTCGCCCTTGCCGCCCTGCTTGCCGACACGCTGGTATTCGAGCGGCTGCGGACGCGCGGCTCCATCACGCTCCTGGTCGCCTCCATGGGCGTCTCGCTGGTGATCGAGAACTTCTGCCGCTTCACCTTCGGCAACGCCGCCCGCAGCTTCGATCTGGCGGTGGCGCGGCCGATGCGCTGGAACGGCCTGCGCATCAACCACGAGCAGATCATCACCGCCGGCGTCGTGCTGGTCGCCCTGGTGCTGCTCCACCTGCTCATCACCGCCTCGCCCCTCGGCCGCGCCATGCGCGCAGTGGCGGACAATGCCGCCCTCGCCGCCGTGCGCGGGGTGGAGCGGCGCACGGTCGCGCGCATCACCTTCGCCCTCACCGGCGCGCTCATCGGGCTTGCCGGCGTGCTGGCGGGGCTCGACCGCGCCATCGATCCGCTGATGGGCTGGAACTACCAGATCCCCATCTTCGCCGCCGCGATCCTCGGCGGCCTGGGAAGCCCCATCGGCGCGGTCGCAGGGGCGATCCTCATTGGCGTCGCGGAGGAGATGTCCGCGCTCATCCTGCCGGTCAGCTTCCGGCAGATCGTCAGCTTCGGCGTGATCCTGCTGCTGCTCCTGTTCCGTGCCAACGGCCTGTTCGGGGCCAAGGCCATCCGCAAGTGAGGGCCGCACGATGATCTCCTACCTCGTCACCGTCGTCATCTTCGTTTCCATCGCAGCGCTGGTGGGGCTTGCCCTCAACCTGCAATGGGGGCTTGCGGGGCTGGTCAATTTCGGCGTCGCCGGCTTCGTCGCGCTCGGCGCCTACACGCTCGCCATCACCGCGCCGCACGTGGGCTGGTTCGCCGGTCTGGCGCTGGCCGCGGCCGTGTGCGCGGCCGTCTCCATGCTGCTGTCGCTGCTCACCATCCGGCTGGAGGAGAATTACCTCGCCATCGTCACCATCGGCTTTGCCGAGGTGGTGCGCATCCTGCTGCTCAATCTCGGCGACCTCACCGGCGGGGCGCTGGGCATCGCCGACATTCCCCGCCCCTTCGCCGGCCTCACGCCGGCCGGATGGGGTGACGGGGCGATCCTCGCCTTCGCGCTCACGCTGGTTGTGGTGGTGTTCGCCTTCAGCGAGGCGCTGGTGCGCTCGCCGTTCGGGCGGGTGCTGCGCGCCGTGCGCGACGACGCCACCGTGGCGGCAGCCCTCGGCAAGCCGGTGCTGGCGCTCCGGGTGCGGGCCTTCGCCGTGGGCGGCGCGATCATGGGGATGGCCGGGGCGCTGCACGCCTTCTTCCTCACCTATATCGACCCGAGCCAGTTCACGCCCATCATCACCGCCTACGCCTTCATGGCGGTGATCGCCGGCGGGCGCGGCTCCAACCTCGGCCTCGTGCTTGGTGCCGGGTCCATCATGCTGATCCTGGAGGCAACGCGCTTCCTCAAGGATGTGATCCCCGGCATCGACGGCGTGCAGCTCTCGGCGCTCCGGCTGGGGATGATCGGGGTCGGCATCGTCCTGCTGCTCATCATGAGGCCCGAGGGGTTCGTGGCCGAGCCCCACCGGCGCCTCGCCGACTTCTTCCCGCCGGAAAGCGAGAAAGCCTGATGCCCCGCGTCACCCCCCTTTCAGCGGTGGACCTGCCGCCGTCCCTGGCTGACGTTTTCTCCGCCTTCGCCGGCGGCTATTCGGACTTCCGCCACCAGGCGGCCGTGCTCGCCCACGTGCCGCCGGCCCTCGACCACCTCTATCGGATGCTGATGGAGCTGCGCGCGCGGGAAGGCGTGCCCTTCCGCTACATCGAGCTGGCGGTCGTCACTGTCTCCAAGCTCAACGCGTGCCCTTACTGCGTCTCGCACCATACCCCTCTGCTGGAGGTGGAAGGCGTGCCGGCCGAGGCGGTGGCGGTCCTGCCCGAGAGCGACCATCCCGCCTTCGATGCCGCCGACCGCGCGGTGATCGACTATGCGCGGCTCGTCACGACGCGCGCCTGGGGCATCCGGGAGCAGGCGTTCGTGGAGCTGCGCCGGCACTTCACTGAGGCCCAGATTGTCGAGCTGACGCTGCGCGCGGCGCTCGCCGGCTTCTTCAACCGCTTCAACGACGCGCTCCAGATCGACGACGGCGCCGCCGAGGCGCTGCTTCACCTTCACCCCGAACCGAACACAGCAACAGGAGACACGCCGTGAGCCATGGTCTGCCCCTCACCCGCCGGCACGTGGTCGCCGGCCTCGCCTCGCTTCCTGCGGCCGCTCTGCTGCGCCGGCCGGCAGCCGCTCAGGCATCGGAGATCCCCATCGGCATGGTGCTGCCCTTCTCCGGCGCGACGGGCCCCTATGGCCCGGACATGAAGAAGGCCGCCGAGATGGTGGTGAAGAAGGTGAACGACGCCGGAGGCCTCCTCGGCGGGCGCCCTCTGAGGCTGTTCATCGAGGATTCCGAGACCAACCCCACGGTGGGCGTCACCGGCACGAAGAAGCTGCTGGAGGTGAACAAGGTGGAGCTCGTGGGCGGCTTCTGGGGCAGCCCGATCGCGCTTGCGGCCAAGCCTATCATCCTCGCCGCCGACAAGGTGCAGATGGTGTCCTGCGCCGCCAATGCGGTGACCGAGGGCGACACCAAGGGCCTCGTCTTCCGCTTCCAGGCGAAGAGCACCTCCTGGGGCCCGGCAGGCGCCAAGGTGATGGAGAAGATCGGCGCCAAGACGGCGGTGGTGCTGGCCCAGCAGAATCCCTTCGTGGTGGCCATGATCGAGCCCTTCAAGGCGGAGTTCGCCAAGCTCGGCGGCAAGGTCACCGAGGTGGTCATGTACAACCCCGACCAGCCCTCCTACCGCTCCGAGGTGGAGAAGGCCTTCGGCGGCGAGCCGGACGCCGTCTTCTGCCTGTCGCTGCTCACCGACTTCGTCTCCATCGCCAAGGAGGCCTATCGCGGCGGCTTCAAGTCGAAGATCGTCGCGCTCTCCATCGGAGCCGACGCGGAGGGCAAGTTCCTCCAGGCCGTGGGGCCGGAGGTGGCGAACGGCATCTATCACCTCCAGCCCGCGCCGCCGCTCGAGTCCGCGTCCTATAAGAAATTCGTGAAGGAGATGGGCGCGCCCGCCGGCACGGTGTTCCTGTTCGCCGGCAACGCCCACGACCAGATCTGCGCCACCGCCCTCGCCATGGAGCACGCCAAGTCTTCCGACGCGAAGACATGGGCCAAGTCGGTCTTCGAGGTCTGCAATCCTCCGGGCGAGGAGGTGGACGACGTGGTGAAGGGACTTGAACTCATCCGCGCCGGCAAGAAGATCAAGTTCGTCGGCGCCGGCGCCACCTGCGACTTCGACGCGAAGGGGGACCAGATCAACCGCTCGTTCCTCGTCCAGGTGATCAAGGACGGGAAAAACCAGACGGTGAGCGTCATCTCCTGACGCCAGCGAGAACGCCGTCACCCGCCGGCTCGTGCGGGGGGGTGACGAATGAAACAGCGACGATTTTCACATCAACGCGCGCGGGGTCGCCGCGCGTGAACCGGCAAGCCTTGCCCGAACCGGGACAAGGGAGGATCGACCATGCCCAAACCCATGCATCTGTGCGGCTTCCTGATCGCGGGTCCGGTGGTTCACAGCCACGCCATTTGGCGCAACCCGGCCCACGAGACGCCGTTTCTCGACCTCGATCACTACGTGCGGATCGCCCGCCTGCTGGAACAGGGGTGCTTCGACTTCCTGTTCTTCGCCGACCGCCTCGCCATCGCCGACCGCTACGGCGACAGCCATGCGGCAGGCCTGAGGCGGGGCGACCAGGATGCGACGCGTATGGACCCCATGCCGATCCTCGGCGCCATGGCGGCGGTCACGCGCCATATCGGGCTCGGGGCCACGCGCTCCACCACCTATGACGCGCCGTACAATCTCGCCCGCGAGTTCGCCACGCTCGACCACATCTCCGGCGGCCGGGCGGCCTGGAACGTGGTCACCTCCATGAACGACGGAGAGGCGCTGAACTTCGGCTCCGTCCCCCACCTCGGCCATGACGAGCGCTATGATCGGGCCGACGAGTTCATGGAGCTGGCCTTCAAGCTCTGGGACAGCTGGGACGACGACGCCCTCGTGCTCGACCGGGCAGCCGGCATCTACGCCGATCCCGACAAGGTGCATTACGCCAATCATCAGGGGAAGTGGTTCCAGTCCCGCGGCCCGCTCAACATCCCGCGCAGCCCGCAGGGCCGGCCGGTGATCGTGCAGGCGGGCTCGTCCGGGCGGGGCAAGGCGTTCGCGGCGCGCTGGTCCGACATCATCTTCGCCCTCCAGCCGAACCTCGAGCGGATGCGCGCCTTCAAGGCCGATGTCGCGGGCGCGCTGGAGGCGGCGGGACGCCCGCCCGGCGCGAGCAAGGTGCTGATGGCCATCATGCCCTTCATCGGCGCCACCCGCGCGCAGGCGGAGGAGAAGCAGGCCCTGCACGATTCCCTCGCCGATCCCGTCGCCGGCCTCTCGACGCTGGCCGCCCATGCCAACACCGACTTCTCCGGCCTGCCCATGGACGCCACGGTGAAGGAGATCGCCGCCTCCGGCAGCCAGGGCAACCTCGCGGCGCTGCGCAGCATCACGCCCGACGGCGGCATGACCATCGCCGAGGCCGGCGGCGTCTATGCGCGCGGCGTCATGTGCCCGCGCGCCGTGGGCACGGCGCAGGAGGTGGCGGACCAGCTCATCGCCATCATCGACAGCGGCGCGGCCGACGGCTTCGTCGTCTCGCCCGCCTTTCTGCCGGATACGTTTGAGGATTTCGTGACCCAAGTTGTTCCCCTGCTGCAGGCCCGCGGATACCTGAGGCTGGGCTATGCCGGAGGACACCTGCGCGACCTGCTCGCGGAAGGAGCGCAGTGATGCAAGCCTCCCGCAGTGACGACGCCCCGTCAGCCGTCGATGCGGCGACGTTCAAGGCCGCCATGCGCGCGCTCGCCGCCAGCGTCACAATCATCACCTCGTGCAGGGACGGCCAGCTCAACGGCATGACGGCGACGGCCGTGTGCAGCGTCAGCACCGCGCCGCCGCAGATCCTCGCGGTCATCAATCGCGACACCACCTCGCACGGCCTCATCGCCGAAAGCGGCGCCTTCGCCGTCAACATCCTCGCCGAGCACCAGCAGCATCTCGCGGGCCGCTTCGCGCAGCGGCTCGACCGCCCCTTCGACGGCGTCGCGCACGCGCGCGGCGACACCGGCTGCCCCGTCGTCGCGGATGCGGTCGCCGTGCTCGAATGCCGGCTGCGCGAGCTGCATCACGCGGGCACGCACACCATTTTCGTGGGCGAGGTGGTGGCTGTTCACACGCGCGCCGCCTCGCCTCTGCTCTACTTCGACGGCGGCTATCGGCGGCTGGCTGGATCGGGCCCAGCGGCCTCGTAGCGCGGTCGCCGGGCCGGACCCAGCTCCTTCGCGACGTTGAACGATCTGCCCGGGTGCAACGGCGCAGAAGTGGGCGCCTTCGTCCAGCCGGGCCTGCGGCTTGGTCGCCCGGAGCCTCGACCGGGCGCAGGAGGAGGCGTGAGCCCTCCTCCCGGCTCATCGCATCAGAATGGTGGCACTTCCGTTGGCACCTGGTTCGTGCCGCAAACAAAATATAATTATTTTCCGCCGCTTATGTGAAACTTGCGGCGCCCTCGACCGGCACCACCTGCAAAACGATCAACGCGGGTCGACGCTCGCATTCCGGCCAGTGACATACTCCTGCAACCTTCCTATGTTGGCACCGTCGGCGCGAAGCGGAAGGGAGAGGCCTGCGGATGCCTGAAGCAACCAACGTGCTCCTCGTCTACCCCCGTTTCACGCAGCCCTCCTTCTGGCGCAACCTGGACATGGCGCGTGTCCTGGGCGCCCGTTGCATGGCGCCGCCTCTGGGTCTCGTCACCGTGGCGGCCATGCTTCCGGCCACATGGAAGCCGCGACTCCTGGACTGCAACGTCGAGGATCTGACCGCCGACGCGCTCGGCTGGGCCGACTTGGTCTTCGTGAGCGGAATGCTGCCGCAGCGACCGGAGGCCCTGCGGGTCATCGCCATGGCGCAAGCCGCCGGCAAGGTGGTCGTGATGGGCGGACCCGATGTCTCATCGAGCCCCGATGCCTATGCCATCGCGGACTTCCGGGTCGTCGGCGAGGCCGAGGGCGTCATCGACAGCTTCGTCGCGGCGTGGGAGGGCGGCGCCCGCAAGGGGCTCTTCACGGCGCCGGAGACCAAGCCGGACGTCACCACGACGCCCGTGCCCTGCTTCGATCTGCTCAAGCTTAAGCATTATCTCTTTGTGGGCGTGCAATATTCCCGTGGATGCCCCTTCACCTGCGAGTTCTGCGACATCATCGAGCTCTACGGCCGTGTCCCGCGCGCCAAGGGCACCGCGCAAATGCTCGCCGAGCTCGATGCACTTTACGAGCTCGGCTATCGCGGCCATGTCGATTTCGTCGACGACAACCTCATCGGCAACAAGAAGGCGGTCAAGGCCTTCCTGCCGCACCTGATCGCCTGGCAGAAGGAACGGGGCCATCCCTTCCAATTCTCCACGGAGGCCTCTCTCAACCTCGCCGACGATCCGCTGCTGCTCTCCCTGCTCTCCGACGCCGGCTTCTTTCTCGTCTTCATCGGTATCGAGAGCCCGGACGAGGAGGTGTTGCGCTCGACGCTGAAGAAGCAGAACACCAAGCGAAACATCGCCGAGAGCGTGCATCGCATCTATGCCGCCGGGCTGCTGGTCATTGCCGGCTTCATCATCGGGTTCGACAACGAGCGGCCGGACGTGGGCGAGGCCATGGCGGAACTGATCGAGGCGGCTGCCCTCCCGGTGGCGTCGCTGGGCCTCCTCTTCGCCCTGCCGGACACCCAGCTCTCGCGCCGGCTGGAGCGGGAGGGGCGGCTGTTCCCCCTCACGAGCGAGATGTTCAAGCACGGCGACCAGACGGGCGCCGGCCTCAACTTCACCACGCTCCGATCCCGCGCGGAGGTGCTGCGCGGGTATCGCGACGTCTACGCCCGCATCTATGCGCCGAAAGCCTTTTTCGCCCGCGTGCGGCGCGTCGTCAGCCTGGTGAAGGGTCGGCAGCCCGACGGGGAGGCCGCACCGATCGATCCGCGCCAGCTCGCCGCGGACCTCGCGCGTCTCTTCCGCCTGCTCTTCAAGGTCACCGTCCGCCACCCCGGGACGGCCGTCCACCTCTGGCCTCTGGTGCTGCGCGGGCTCAACGGCCGGCTGGAAACCATCGAGCCGCTCATGGTGATGGCCCTGTTCTATGTCCATCTCGGCCCCTTCGCGCGGCAGGTGACGAAAGAGATTTCCGAGCAGATCGCCGACATCGAGGCCGGGCGCTGGGTCGATCCCCACGTACCGGCGCCGCCCCCGGCGCTCGCCGCCGCCGGGTGAGGCCGCTCACGCGGGTCTTGCCAGCGGATCCTTCCGTTCAATTCTGTTCTGTGCAAACCCGGACCGACGGGCGCGCCCCCTCCCCGCTCCGCGCGCCGAAGGCATTCACCCCGCGCGCGCCTGCGGCGCGGGACCCGTCCATTTCTCCATCTTCCCGAGGAAGCCCCAGGCGGTCATCGCGAGGAAGACGGGAAGGGCAACGCCGCCGATGCCCGGCAGAAGGGTTGCGGCCGGCCCCGCCAGAGCGGGGGCGATCTGCGGGACGGCCTCCATCAGGCCGGCGGCGAGCGAGCCGATGATGCCGATGGCCGACTTCTTGCCGTTGAGCAGTCGGCCGATCGTCTGGCCGAGCGCGCCGTTGACCGTGCCGAGCCGCGGGCTGCCGCCGGCGATGGCAGTCACGGCTTGGATGATCTTCTGTAACTGCTCGGGGGAGGTGCCGCCCGCCGCGGCACCTCCCTGGCTCTGGACACCCGAAAGGGCACCCAGAAGGTCGGTGATCGGCTTGAGGAGACTGACATCGACCGGTCCGGCGATGGGCGTTGGCGGGAGGGTGGCCGGCGGGATCGGCGCGGGAGGCTTCGGCGCCAGCGCGGTGCCGCCCGCCGCCGCCGATGGCGCGAGGCCCTGAACCAGCGCCTGCAGCAGCATTGGCAGCACAAGCGCGAGCGGATCGGCGGTCACCGGCTGCGGCACAGCCGCATCCGGCCGCACGGCGGGGCGCGGGTCGACCGCGAGGTCGCCCGCGACAGCCGGCCGGCCGGCGGCGAGGGATTGCAGCAGCGTGGCGAGGACGATCCTGAGGGGGTCGCCCTGGCCCTGCGCGCTGGAGGCGTCCTGCATGGGCTTCTCCTTCAAGAGTGCCGCGATCACGAGCAGCAGAAGGTGAACAGGGTCGAGGGAAGCTGGCACGGGAAAGTGCTGCGGCAGCGGCACATCCCGTGGCACCGGGACATCCTGCGGCACAGGCGCGACCGCGATGGCATCCACCACCTCCTGGACCTTGCGGAGCAGCGCGTCGGCCTCGGGCCGGATCTCCGCCTCGCGGCGGCTGATGGGTCCCCAATGCTTGCGCAGGACGCGCAGCCCGACGGCCGCCGTCTCGACCGCGAAGATCGGGCGAGACTTGCACAGCTTCTGAAAGGCGACGCCTTCCCCGGTGCCGAAGTTCGCCGTCTCCCGAGGCCTGACACCCTCCTGGAAGATGGACAGGTAGCCGTCGTCGTCGCCCTTCGAATGGAGCGCGAACAGGCGGGGCAGCTCGGAGCTCGCCGCCCGCGCGTTCCAGCTCATCTGGAACAGTCCGGCTTCGGCCGTCTCGGCGTCGGTATTGTCCGCCGACACATCCCGCCCTTCATTGTACTTGCCGCCGCTCTCGCGCATCCCAAGTCCGATCAGCAGCACGAAGAGGTGACGGAGCGGGGCCGGGCCCGAGGAGGCATTCTCCATTCCGGCGGCGCGGAACTCGGCCGCGTACCAGGCGAGAGCGTCGGTCGCCTCCTTGCCACCGTCGGCGGCCGCCATGATGAGCGCCGCGGCATCGCGCGCCTTCCATTTGGCGTAGACGTGCGCGAACGCGACGGCCATCCCCTTGATGTAGCCGCGCGGGGCGAGACTGCCGCTCCACTTCTGCCGGATGAGGGGCGAGCCGGCGGCAAGCCTCACGATCTCCTCGATGGCCTCGGCGGTGAGGCGCACTTCCGGCGCCGCGGCCGGCCGGACGGTGGACGACGCCAGGAGAATTCCCCAGGTGTGCGATCCGACGACGCCGTCCACGAAGAGATTGTTCCGCAACTGGAACGCGCGCACCGCTGCATCCGTGTCCTCGCCGAAATCACCGTCCGCCTCGATGCCGAGGAGGGTCTGGAGGTCGACCACGGCAGGCCCGCTGTCGCCCCGGCGGAGCCGCGGCGGAAAGACGGGAGAAGGACTGAGCGGCACGCCGGAGAGGTCATACGTCCAGGGAGACGGGTCGTCATAGAGCGCGGGATCATCGATCACCGAGATGTGGATATGCTCGCTGTGGTCGCCGGGCCCCTGGTTTCTTCTGCGCCATTTCCATGGATCGACGGTACTGCTGAAGATCTGGCCGTTGAAGATGACGTATTTGATCCGGCGGTCCCGTTCTTCGCGGAGCGAATCGGCGAAGGCCTGCGCATCGAAGCCGTGTTCGGGATCGTGGGTGACGTCGAGTGCCGTGACGATGCCGGCGCCATCCCGATGGACGTGGGGGTTGTGGTCGGTCTTGTTGCCGAGGGCCCGATGGCGGGTATCCCCGATGGTCCCGTCATTGTGCCGGTCTCGATCGGGAAACTTTTGGTCGATATCGTCGATCAAGGCTTCGAGGCTTCTCGCCAGGCGGTCCTGGCCGTCGGTCTTCCACACCATGTCCGCCCTCCCATGTGAGCGCTATGGCATCGAACTCCAGCTTCGCGAGAACTTGGATGTTGCATTCGATCGGCCGCGCGCGGCCCGCCGCCTGATGTTCGCAGGCGGTGGGCCGTTCCGGCCAAGTGAAGGCTCAACAAGTGGGGCTGAGGAAAGACAAGATCGGGCTGCTCCGCATCCCTCATTTGGGTGATACGAGCGCCTTACCACGCCGTCACGCGCGAAGGCCGGCGGCTTTCGCGCGGACCCGTTCGAGCCGATGGACCTGATCGGCCGCGACGCAGGCCGGGCCCGGGACGCGCGCGCGAAGCGCCCCATGTGCCCTTGCGCGACCGGGGGGACGCCGGCGCCGGCCCCGATAAATCGCGCAGCGCCCCTTGCGGCGGGGTCGCCCCATGACCATCTGCCATCCACATGGATGGTGCAGGGATGGTAAAATGGCTGAGAAGGTGCACGAACTGCGTCCGCGGCCTCCGGAGAGCGAGAAGATCACCATCAACCTCGGCTATGTCGACCTGGGTCAGGTCGACCTGCTGGTGCGCGAAGGGTTCTATTCCAACCGGACCGATTTCATTCGCACCGCCATCCGCAACCAGCTCGACCGGCACGACGAAGCTCTCAGGAAATCCCTGGCGCGACATCAGCTCGACCTCGGCCTCCGGCGCTACAGCCGCGCGGATCTCGAGGCCGCGCAGGCCGCCGGCGACATGCTCCATATCCAGGTCCTCGGAATGGCCGTCATCGCCGATGACGTCTCGGCGGAGCTTGCCCGCTCAACCATCGCATCCCTTCAGGTGCTCGGCGCCCTGCAGGCCAGCACGGCGGTCAAGGCGGCGCTGGCCGATCGCATCTGCTGACCATACGAAACCGCCAGCGCTGTACACCGGGCCTTCCCGCAGGCCGCGCTCCGCGCTTTGCCGAACTGATCCGAGAGGAGCCATTCCAAATGGCGATACGATCCAAGATCGACTTTGTGGAAGCCACGCGCCTCACCCGCCTGGGGCGGCTTGACGAGGCCATGGCCGTTCTGCGCGGGAGCCTTGCGGAACCCCGTCGCGCCGATATGCCGCCCGACGTCGATGAGGGCGCGACGTCCTTCGTCGATCTGCTGCCCCCGTCGGCGGAGACCGGAAGCGCCTGGACGGCGCCCGGGGTTCCATCTCCGGCGCAGCCCGGCACCGCGAATTCCCCTACAGGTCTATGGATCGAGGGGCTGCTCGATCTCGTGCGCAATCGGAAGCCGGCGAGCGGCCGCGACGCCGGCATTTCCGGCATCACAACGCCGGTGCCCACGGCCCGGGACGCGCGCTTCGAGGAGCGCAGCTTTGTCAATGAAGCGGGGCGCCGGGCCTACAAGCTCTACGTGCCGGGCAGCTTCGACGGCGAGCCGCTGCCGCTCCTGGTGATGCTGCACGGCTGCACCCAGTCACCCGACGATTTCGCGGCCGGGACGCGCATGAACGAGCTTGCGGAAGAGCACACCTTTCTTGTCGCCTACCCGGCCCAAAGCCACGACGCCAATGCCTCCGGATGCTGGAACTGGTTCAATGCCGGCGACCAGCGGCGCGACCGGGGCGAGCCTTCGCTGATTGCCGGCATCACGCGCCAGATCATGTCCGATTTCCCGGTCGACCCCGAGCGGGTCTTCGCCGCCGGCCTGTCCGCCGGGGGTGCGACAGCCGCGATCATGGGCGCGACCTATCCCGATCTCTATCGGGCCATCGGCGTGCATTCCGGACTGGCCTGCGGCGCCGCTCGCGACATGCCGTCCGCGTTCGCGGCCATGCGCCAGGGCGGCAATCCGGCCGCGACGGGAGCCTCCCATCGCACCGGCGGACGGATCGTCCCGACCATCGTTTTCCACGGCGACGGCGACAGGACGGTACATCCGCTGAACGGCGCCCAGGTGGTCGCGCAAGTGGCCGCTCAGGTCCATGCCGAGGTGAAGCTCGGGACGACGGTCACGTCCGGACAGACCCCCGGCGGCATCGGCTATACCCGACAGGTCCAGAGCGACGAGACGGGACGCAGCGTGCTGGAGCACTGGGTGCTCCACGGCGCCGGCCACGCCTGGTCCGGCGGCAGCGCATCGGGCTCCTACACCGAGCCACGGGGGCCGGACGCCAGCCGCGAAATGGTGCGCTTCTTCCTCCAGGACAGTCCGCCGCCAGCCGGCGGCTGACCGGGCGGCGGATGAGCGGGCGGCGGGCCTGCCCCCGTCCCATGCTCCGGAGTGCGTGGCGGCATCGTCTTCCACTCCTCCGGGCGCTCAATGCGGCGGCATCGGAATGAAAACGGGCGGGACGCCGGGGAAATTGCTGCGGGCCTTGATGGCTGCATCGTCCGCGCCCTGCGGCTTCAGATAGACATAGAAGCGGTTGTTCCGCTCGACGATGTCGTCCCGCGGGGCGCTGCTGTGGCTGATGAGCATGTCGCTCTGGATGAGGACATGCATATAGCCGGGAATAAGCTGGGACCAATCGTCCACATCCGCCTGAAACAGCAGCGAATAGGCCTGTCCTCCCTGCAGCTTCACCACGCCCCAGCCGGTATTTTGAGGTGCCTGCGAGGGAACTTCCCGCCAGCTGAGGCCGACTTGCACGAAGGCCCGCGCGGGGCTGAGCATGACGTAGAGCGGATGTGCCGGGTCGCGATTCTGCATGTTCAGCGTGGCGCGATAGGACTTTCCATCGGGCTCGTAGGACACGCGCACGAGCTCGACGTAAAGCCCCTCCATGGCGGCGCTGCGCAGCGCCAGCGCCGCTTGGTCCTGCTGGGCGAGGGCCCGGCGCTGGTACCAGCCGACGCCGAAGTCGGCGAGGAAGCCGAGGCCCACCAGCAGCACCAGCCAGTGCAGCGGCCGCCATTCCAGAACATCGGAGACCTTGCCCAGGCGCGCCGCCGATGGTGCGGAGGCCCGTGCCCGCCGCGAGGGGGCGATGTCGCGAATGCGGGCGCTCAGCGTTTCGGGTGAGGTTCCGACCGACGCCGGCGGAGCCTCGTCGGCACCGGGCCCCGGCCCCTCCGCCGCATCCATGGCGACGAGCGTCTCCCAAAGGCTGACGATGAGCTCGTCCTTCTGCGCCTGCGTGAGACCGGCCAGGTCCGGAAGCTTGGGTCGGCTCACGGAACGATCATCCCGTCGGCGATATGGATCACCTCATCCGCCTGCGCCGCCAAAGCGAGATTGTGGGTGACGAGCAGAAGCGTCGTGCCACGTTCGCGGTGGACCCGCCCCAACAGCGCGATGATCTCGCGCTCGGTCTGTTCGTCGAGGTCGGCGGTGGGCTCGTCCGCCAGCAGCAGCGCCGGCCCGCCGATGAGGGCGCGGGCGATGGCGACGCGCCTTTGCTCGCCCGCGGACATTTCCGAAGGAAAGGCGTCGAGATGGGCGCCGAGGCCCAGCTCCTCCAGCAAGGCGGTCGCGCGGTCATAGGCATCGGCATGCCCGCCGTCGAGCAAAAGAGGCAGCGCGGCATTGTCGAGCGCGCGCAAGGTCGGCAACAGGCTGGCGAACTGGAAGACGTGGCCCACTCGGCGATTGCGGAAGCGCGCGAGATCGCGGCGTCCCAGCGCCCAGATGTCGACGCCCTCGATCACCACCCGGCCGGCGGAGGGCCGGCTCAGCCCGCCGATCATCGCCAGGAGCGAGGACTTCCCCGAACCCGACCTGCCGATGATGGTGGTGTACCGCCCCGCAGCCACATCGAGGTCGACGCCGCGCATGGCGTGCACCGGCCCGCGGTCGGTGGCGTAGCTCTTTTCCAGCGCACGGCAGGCGAGCATATCAGCCCTCCCCCCGGATCAGGTCGTAAGGCTCGGCGCCACTGGCGCGCCAGGCCGGGACCAGCGCCCCGAGGGCGCCGATGAGCGCGGCAGAAAGAATGCACGCGACCGCCAGCAGCACCGTGGAGGGCCGGTCGAGCCACAGGAAGGGCACGCCCATCTGCGTGAGGTGGACGACCAGGGACCGCTCGAACAGGCGCAGCACCAGCGCGCCGATCAGGACGCCGGCAATCCCCCCGGCGCCGGTCGCAATCACCGCCTCCAGGACCGTCATGCCCACCACCTGCCCGCGCCGCGCGCCGATGGCCTTCAGGAGGCCCAGCTCCGCGCGGCGCTCGGACACGATGGCGGGGAACAGCACGCTGATCATGATGGCGGTGGAGGCGAACATGAGCGTCACCAACGCCACCACCCCCCCCAGCAAGGCGGCAAGGCCCTGCCGGATGCCGGTGAGCAGGGACGCGCCGGTGACCACCTTGATACCCGCCAGACGCGACAGGAGCGCGAAGCGCACCTGCAGTTCTCCCGCTCCGGGCGAAAGCTCGATGAGGAAGCCGCTCACCCGCGCGGGATCGAGCATGGGCGGCGTCACGCCCGTGCGCGCCAGGATCGCGGGCCCCAGCGCCAGGAGGCCCGTGGCGTGCAGGAACACCCCACGCTCGTGCGTGCCCACGCCGGTCGGGGACAGCTTCCCGTAGACCCGGAAGGGCGTTCCGAAGATCACGACCTCCGACCCCAGCGGCAGGCTGCGGGCGGCGCCGACGATGATGTCCCGCGGCCCCATGGCGCGCGGCAGGCGCTCAAGGATCCACGGCTGGACCGTGAAGTCCGTGTCCGGATCGAAGCCGATCAGGTCCACGCTCTCGCCATGGCCGCCGACGCCGGACAAGCTGGTGCGGAACACCCGTTGCGGCGTGGCCCGGCCGATGCCCGGAATGTCTGCCATCTCCAGAAGACCGGCCGGTACCGTGCTGTCGGTCGGCTCGACGGTCAGGAGCGCGACGGTGATGTTGGCGAGGGCGTCCTGCGCCACCACCATGAGGTCGGCGCCGAGGCGGCTGAAGCCCACTTCCAGGCTGGTCTCGATGGAACGCATCATCACCGCGCCGGCAAAGGCGATGGCGCTGCTGATGGCGACCGCCGCCAGAATCAGGCCGGTGCGGGTGCGCCGGCGGCCGAGATTCTGGAGCGCGAGGCGCACGATCAGGAAGCGCGCGCCCGGGGCGTGTGCCATGAGCCGCTAGGTCCGTTCGCGGGCCGGGACGGAGCGCAGTCGCCGGTTCATAGCGTGCACGAGCGGGTGTGCTTCATGTGGGCCATTTCGGTGGGCACGATCACGCAGTCATGGTGACCGCCGGTGCTCGGCAGGATGCCGATGAGGGTGTCGGTGGCCGTCTCGATCACCGCGATGCCGCTCGACAGGCGCTGGAAGCCGCTGAAGGGCACCACCACATACTTGCCGTCGTAGGTGATGGCTGGGGTCTGAAGATCCGGGCCGATGCCCTGGATTTCCTTCCGGATGGTCCAGGTGTCGGTGTCCACCACCATGATCCCGCTGGCTGCCGGCGAGGGATGCAGCACCGAGAGGTAGAGCGTCCTGGAATCCAGGGAGAAGACCATGTGGAAGGGATTGGGATACTTGCCCCGCCATAGCGGATCTTCCACGTGGGCGATCTTCTTCCATTTACGCGGGTCGGGATCCTGCGTCGAGAAGACCGAGCAGTTGTTCTCGCGCAGGTTGTTCATCATGCACAGGTAGCGGCCGTCGGGGGAGAAGCCGATCTCGTGGCCGGGAGAGTGGATCTTGTCGAAGGTCACCTCCCAGTGGTCCTTGTCGATCTTGGCTACCTCGTACTGGTCCTGCGATGCGGTGTTGAACTGAAGGAAGGCAACCGGCTCGAAATTGTTCTCCGCATCCAGGATGGCGATGCCGCCGCACAGGCGGACCACGGTGGCGGCCCAGCGGCCGGTGGGGTGCCAGATGGTGCCGTCGGCACCGGAAAGCCCCATGGGATCGTCGCCGGGCAGCGTGCCCTCCTCGACGAACAATTCACCCATGGGCACCATCTCCCACTCGATCTTCTGCCCCTTGGTGCCGAGATAGTCGTATTTTCCGGTGGCGGCGTCGGGATAGATCTTCGAGATCTTAAGCACTCCGCCATCCTGCCAGGCGCGGTCGAGCCTGGTGGAATTGGCGACCCAGTCGAACTTCAGCGCCGCCTTCACCCGCGAGGTGGTGCGATCGAAGCAGGCGGCGATGTCCTTCTGCCCGTCGGTGACGAAATAGGACTGGGCGTCCTTGGGGTTGACCGTGACGTGTACGCCGAGGCCGAGGCCCGTGGCCTCGGAGACGTTTTCCAGCAGCTGCATCTGCGCGCCGTCAAAGCGCACACGGTAGATGTTGAAGCCGGGGGCCGGCTCGACGATGTTGGTGGGAATCCCGTAGATCAGCGAATTCTTGCCGCCCTGCGTGCTGTTGATGAACTCGAAGCCGTTGTAGGGATCGGCGCTCGGGAAGGCGCACAGGTGGTGGGCGATGGGGTTGAAGTCGCCGTAGTTCCAGTACCAGATGGAGGCCATCACCCGGTTGGTGTTGAGGTCGAGCGCATAGGCGCCGCCGCCCATCTTGGTGGGCAGCACCGCCACCCATTTGCCGAGGCTGCGGCCGTCGAAATTGGCGCGGGACTCGACGAGCTCGCGGGCAATGGGCGCGCTCTGGGCCTGGGCGACCACGGCGCCGCCCGCGCTCTGGCCCGGTCCCGACCCGCCCAGGACGCCACCCAGGACACCGTCCAGGGCGCCGCCCTGCACCGCGTGATAGCCCAGCGCCGCCGTCTCGCCCACCACGGCGGTGGCGGCGGCGATCTTGAACATGTTGCGGCGGGTGAAGGCGGGTTCCCGGTCCTGCTCCGTCACCGGCGCGGCCTTGGCCCTCGCCGCCAGGGCATGGGCCTGCTTCTCGCGCAGATACGTTTGGAACGCCTCGTGGTCTGACCGGGTGACTTCCGTCCGGCGGGCCAGGAAGGCGCTCACATCCGAGAGCGTCGCAGGCGCACCGCCGATCTCCTCCTGCGCCGGCGGCGGCATTTCCAGCCGCGGGCGCTCCGCGTGTTCCGCCTTCGCAGGCTCGCTGAACTCGCTCATGTCCCCAAGCCCTCCTGCGATGCGGTCCCGGAAAATCCTGGCGCGGGACACTAGGGTTCGGCGTCCTTCGGCGCCGTGCGCCTGGCGCTCCGGCGCGCGGTGCTCCGCGCGGGCACGGAACGGGCCGCCTCCGCCAGCAGCACATCCTTGGCGCGGTTGATCTTGGTCGAGAGATAGTTGGAGCCGCCCCGGTCGGGATGCACCAGCTGCATCAGCCGGCGGTGAGCCGCCCGCACCGCCGTTGCCGAGGCGCCGCGCTCCAGCCCGAGCACGTCCAGCGCCTCCTCGGCGCTCATCTCGCCATCCTCGGGGCGCACCACATGCCGCCGTGTGCGCGGGGTCGCGCCGGAATCGATTCGCGTGGAAATCTCCGGCCGGCCCGCATGGATGAGATAGTCTTCCAGAACGATGGCGGCGCGGCGCGCCAATTCGGGATCGGGCGGCGGCTGTCCGAAGTCTCCACGCATCTGGTCCACCGGCGGCTCGCCCTCGCACCACAGGGGACGGAAGGCCTGGCGCGGGAGGAAAACCCGCCAGTTGAGGAACGCCGGCACCGCCAGCATCGCCGCGCCCAGCACCATGGCGGCCGTGTGCTGCTCATGGACCAGCAGCAGGATCAGGCTGGGAACCGCCGCCACCGCGGCGCCGAACAGCAGCCAGCGACCGGCCCGCACCAGGGTCCCGGGGTCGGAATGGAGCAACCAGTCCGCGAATTTGAAGGCGGTGATGACGAACGAGATGCCGAGCGCGACGGAGCTGAGGATCATGCCGAGGCTCATGCGGACCTACCTTCAGCGGAGCGGCAGAAATAGCCACGTCCAGGTTGGTATTGAAACACCTCGATACCCTTTGCCGGAAGCAGAGAGTATCGCGGCTGAAGACCTGCAAGAGAGTCGGAAGAAACATTTCCTATTGCGCCGAAGGTATGGGTGGCGCTTGAAAATAGCAACGATTTCCCGCATCGCCTTCTGGTCCGCGGATGCCGTTTTCAGTAGGGTTGCCGACGAGATGCACCTATTGCGGAGCATCCGTTCCGAGGCCGCCATGGCGAGGCTCACGCCCTTCATCACGCGCAATCCTGTCGCCGCCGGAGCCTTTGGATTCGCCGCCCTCGGATTGATGGCGTTCGCCCTGTCGGACCTTCACCGGACCGAAGGCTTCGGAACCGCGCGCGCCGTTGCGCCGCGTTCGGTCCAGGCGCCGGAGGGTCTGTCCGTGCGCCTCGAAAGCCTCGCCCGCGAGGCGGATATGAACCCGGACCAGATGCCGGCATGGCGCGCCTTCTCCGGCGCAATGCTCGACCTGCAGCTCATGACCCGCAGGTTCGAGGCGCGGGTGGCGGCGGGCGAGGCCGTTGAGGAGCCCCGGGAGCGGGCGACCCATGCCCTGATGTTCGGGGCGGCCCTGTCCGAGATCGACCGGAGCCTGTCGCCCCGGCAGGCGCAGACCGTCCGTCGCGCCATTGACCGAATGATGCCGACCCTGATCTGCCGGGGCCTTTCGGCGAGCTGAGCCATGGTGCCGATCCGCGCGATGCCGGTTCCGGCAGTCCGGGCTGGGAAAGGAGCGAAGCGTGTGGCGATGGCTTCCGGTCGGGCGGGCCGCCCGGCGGAATGGCTCATGGCGCACATATCCGATCGAGCGCGTGCCTGAGCAGGGCGATCCCGGCATCGATCTGATGCGTCTCCACATGGGTGCGGTGGTCATCGGCACCGTGGGCTCCAGGGAAAAGCCGAGATCGCCCGCAGCAACGGCTGCCGGCATGCGATCGTGAGGGGCGAGCAGGACTTCGTGAAGGAGGTGCGGGGCATCACCGGCGGGGAAGGCGTGCGCGTGGTCTATGATTCCATCGGCAGGGACACCTATGCCGGCTCCATCGACTGCCTGCGCCCGCTGGGCATGATGGTGAACTACGGCAATGCCTCAGGTCTCGTGGAGTCCGTCAACACCCGCGAGCTGACGTTGAAGGGCTCGTTGTTCTTCACCCATCCAAGCCTGTTCGTGTATATGCGCAAGCGCAGCGATCTCCTGGCGTCCTCCCGGCATTTCTTCGAACTGGTCGAGGCGGGAGTGCTGAAGATCCACGTCAGCCAGTCCTATCCCCTGGCTGAGGCGGCCAGGGCCCATGCCGACCCGGAAGGCCGGCGCACGACCGGCTCCTCCATCCTCGTCCCTTGAACACCCCGGCGCAGCTGGGCACGGACCAGTCGAGCCGGACGTTCCGCGCGGATGAGCCCAGCCCCCGCCGGTCGGGCATGCGGGCGGCGGCAGATGCGCTCCGTCGCCCGCGTCGGTCGACCTGTCCCCGGGACAGGCGAAACTCAATCGGCGGCCCCGTCGGTCGCATCCTGGGCCGCGCCCCAGTGCGGGTCCTGCGCACCGACAAAGGTCGGGATGCTGGAGGACGCGGGCAGCTTGCGCAGTCCGGCCGGCACGCGCACCGCCGGCGCAGCCTCGTTGAAGAACAGGGCCGGCGAGGTCTCGTTGCCGTATTTCTGGAAGAACTGCTCCTGCTCCATGTTCTCCTTGGTCACGGTCTCGTCGGCATACGCGTTGCCGACGATCCCCATGCCGACCAGGGCGAGCGTGCCGAAAGTGGTCAGGAGCTTCAAGCGGGTATTCATGTTCGTTCTCCATGTCTGGTGTGGAGAGAACATAGAAAACGCGCGGCGCCGCCGAAATCAGCCGTCGATTTCGTGGGCTAGTCCTTACATCTGGGCGCAATACACCTTGGTATGATCCGGCCGTCCCGGCCCCTTCCGCTCAGGACAGGAAGTGGCCCATGGCGATGCCCGCCAGGGCCGCCGACGCGGCGATGCCCAGGGTCTCCAGCGTCGCGCGGACCACCGAGCGCTTCGCCACCAGCCCTCGGCCGACGCCGAGCACCACCAGCAGCACGGTGGTGAGGCCGAGCGAGACCATGCGGGCGCTGTCCATGGGCAGGAAAGCGAACGGCAGGACCGGCGTGAACCCGGCGAACAGGTCGGATACGAACATCCAGAAGGCATGCGAGGTGGGGCTCGCCCCGTCGTCAGCCTCCGCGAGTTCCGTGCGCAGGCCCGCCACGGCGCGCGGCGCGCGGGCAAGCGCGTCGGCCACCCGCGTCACATCCTGGGGGGCCATGCCGCCACGGGTCAGCGCCGCCGTGATGGCATCGGCCTCGGTCCGCGCCACCGCCGGATCCACCGGCCCGTCGCGCCGAGCCCGGCGGGCATCGCGCACCGATTCCGCATCGAGATAGCTTCCGGCCATCATGGAGACGGCGGCGGCCGCCGCGCCGGTGGCGCCGGCGATCAGCACCGTGCGCGGATCATTGGTGCTGATGGCGACACCGAAGACGAGGCCGAAAATGGAGACGGTGCCGTCCTCCATGCCGAACACCACATCGCCGATGGAGGCCTTGAGCGAGGCGAGGACACGCGCGGACGCCGACATTCGTATTCTCCTTCCGGCCGACCTTTGCTGTCTTCCACGCCCGGGTGCGGAAGAAAATGGATTCCCGCCGGGGCGAACCAGGAGGCAGGAAGCGCATACCACATCCCGCCCGCCTTCGTTGCCGGCGCAGGCGTGTCCATGCGTCGCGATCCGTGATCAACCAGCTGAGCCGGCGAGAGGTTCGCAAGGCCATCGGCGCGGTGCGATCGACGCGGAAGGCGAAGGCCGCTCACACTTCGGCCCGAACGGCGGCGATCATGACGCGGTCGCGGCCGGCGCCCTTCGCGGCGTAGAGCGCTTCGTCCGCCCGGTTGATGATCGTCGCCGGCGGCTCTCCCGGCGCGATGTGGCGGATGGCGATCCCGATGCTCACGCTCACGCGTTCCAGCGACAGATCCGCCGGCGACGGGACCATCGCCGCGACGCCGGCCCGGATCCGCTCCCCGACATGCAGCGCGCCGGTCGCATCCGTTGCCGGCAGGATGACCACGAACTCTTCGCCGCCGTAGCGGGCCGCGAAATTGCCCGGCCGGCGGATGGAACGCAGGATCTGCCGGCCGACGCGCGCCAGCACCTGATCGCCCACGCCATGGCCATGGCGGTCGTTGACCTTCTTGAAGTCGTCGATATCGATCATCAAAACGGCCAGGCTGGTCTTGTCCCGCGCCGCGCGGCGCACTTCCGTCGCGACCGCCATGTCGAAGGCGCGCCGGTTGGGTAGCCCCGTCAGCCCGTCGGTCACGGCAAGCATCTCAAGCTCGGCCTCCATCTCGCGGCTGCGCAGCAGGGCCAGCTGCAGCGAGCGGAACATCAGCAGGATGATGACGCACATGGCGGCGGTCACCGCGGACCATATGATGGCTTGCTCGTTCCACTCACGGAGGGCTTCGGCGGTGGAAATGCCGACGGACAGCACGAGCGGAAAGTTCCCCACCACGGAATAGACGTAGTAGCGCTCCGTCCGGTCGAAGGCCGACCGCTCGGTGAACGGCCGGTAGCCGTTCATCATCCTCAGGAACACCGGAGACCGCGCAACGCTGGCACCCACGTTGCCGTGGCCGTCCGTCGAGGGAAACCTTAGAATCACGGTTCCGTCGGTCCGCGTCAACGCGATGGCGGTTCCCGCCCTAAGGGTCACCGTCTCGAGGAGTGATTGAAAATACGCGATGCGGACCGCGCCAAGGACCACCCCGTAAAAGCGGCCATCGTGATCTGAGACACGCCGGCTCAGGGCGATGCTGGGATCGCCGCCGCGAAGCCGACTTGCAAACGGCGCGCTGACATAAGTGCCGACATAAGGCTGGAGTTGCGCCTTGAAATAGTCCCGGTCGGCAAAATTTCCCCGACGTGGCGGCGTCTCGACTGAATCGTAGACGATGTCACCCTCTCGATCGAGGACCAGCATCGAGCCCAGATAGTGCGCCCCGGCGGCCCGATCGAACAGCACCATTCTTCTCAGATCGGATGGCAGGTCGGCGACGCCGGGCGCGGTCACCGCATCTTCCAGCCCGATCAAGGACAGCTCGATGACGCTGAGGTTGCGCTCGATGTTCGATGCGACCGTTCGCATCACGTTCTCGGCTGAGCGCGTAGCGAGCAACCAGGTCGCCTGGTACGATCTCCACAGGGACAGGCCCTGGGCGAGCAGGATGACGATGACCAGGGCGCCCAGAGCGAACGACTGGTAGTTGCCGCCAACCAGACGCCTCCAGACGCTATCCATTGCGAGGCATCCTCATTGGCCCCGAACTCGCTCGGCCAGAAAGCTTGCTCGGACCAGCAGGAAATTTCAACGCGGAATTATTCTGGATGAAAGGCGCAGCATTGTTCCTGCCGCCAGACGCATAGGTGTGCGTCCATGAAGGGCGTTCCGCAAAATGGGGAGATCACGGCTCATGATTTCCGCAGTTCCGCAGGAAATGTTGATCCGCTCCGGTTTCAAAGTCAGCCGCCGTCGCCGGCAATTGGGTGAGGATACGCAACGCGCGAGGGCATAAGACACGAAGGCGCGCTCCGCATCCCGCATTCTTCCATTGCGCGCCGGCGCAATTCGCACGTGGCACCGGAGCCGAATCGCGGTTACGGCGCCCCGCCGTGCCGATCGAGCTGGCATGCCCCCTTGCGAAGACACGCCGAACAGCCGCGCTGCCGCTTGCCTTTGGCCTCTGAGCCCCGGGGAGATATCCTTCTCCGCCCGGAGGCTTCCGGGGGGACAATCCGGGCGGGGAAACGAGAATGGCGGGCAAGTCCGCGACGCTGAGTTCGAGCGCGCTGTCGGCGGAGATATCGGCACTCGGCGCCGAGCTGGTGCAGTTGCGCGACCGCGACGGGCGCGACCTCCTCTGGCACGGCGATCCGGCCTTCTGGGGCGGCCGGGCGCCGCTGCTGTTTCCCATCGTGGGCCGGCTGCCCCACGACGAACTGGTCCACGACGGACGGCGCTACGGCATGAAGCAGCACGGTTTCGCCCGGCGCAGCCTGTTCGATCTTGTGGAACTGCAGCCGCAACGCGCCGTTTTCCGGCTCCTCCCGAACGCGGAAACCCGCGCGCAATACCCCTTCACCTTCGCCCTCGACGTCGCTTATGAGCTGACCGGCGCGTCGCTTGCGATCGAGGCCACGCTCCGCAATCGCGGACCCGAAAGCCTGCCGGCGAGCTTCGGCTTTCATCCGGCCTTCCTCTGGCCCCTGCCCTATGGCGGGCGCCGTGCCGACCATCGGCTGATCTTCGAGCAGCCGGAGACCGGGCCGGTGCACCGTCCGTCCGGGGGCCTCCTTTCGGCCGCGACGGAACCCAATCCCGCGGCGCGCGCGATCCTCACGCCCGACGATGCGATGTTCGAGCGCGACGCGCTCATTTTCCTCAATGTCCGCTCACGCCATGTCCGCTACGGTGTGCCGGGCGGGCCGGGTCTTGAGATCGCCTTTCCGGGGATGCCGGACCTCGGCCTCTGGACCAAGCCGGGCGCGCCGTTCCTGTGCATCGAACCCTGGGCCGGCCATGCGACGCCGGAGGGAGATGAGCGCCCCTTCGTGGAGAAGCCGGGGCTCGTGCATCTCCCGCCGGGCGCCGAGCACGGCTTCGCCATGACGATCAGGTGGCTGCCCGACATCACCGCCTGATCGGCAAACCTGCGGGAGTCACGCCGGCGTCCGGGCCGGCTTGACCGGTCCCACATCGACTAGGATCTCGTCGCCCTCCACCCGCAGCTCGTACGGGTGAAGCGCATTGCGAACCAGGTGTGTCACACACTTGCCGCTGGTGCCGTCGAAACCCCACATATGGATGGGGCAGGTGACGGTCTGCCCGTTGAAGGTGGCGTCGCTCAACGGCATGTCCGCATGCGGGCAACGCCCGCGAAAGGCCTTGAGCTCCCCGCCCGTGGGCCAAACCAGGAGCACGCTTTTGCGGCCGGCCTGGAAGAGGCCCATGCCCCCTTCGCTCACGGCACTCGTGTGACAGATAGAGGTGAACGCCATCGGGCCTGCCTTCTGAAAAGAACGTTCGCCCGAAGACACGCAAATTGCGGACCAGCAGACATTCCCTCCGGGAGGCCCCGTGCGGCCGAAGAATGTCGTGAACACGACGCGCGTCGCTCACCTCGACCCGGCCTGCAAACTTTGGCCATTGCGCCGTGCGGGCGCGTCAACGCCGGGCATCCCGGTGCACGGGCGGCTCGTGTTGACCGTCCGGAGACGAGGCGTGCAACGCCGACTTGCGGGCGCCGGGACGGGGATTCGCTGCTTCATGCATATCTTTGGTTGCATTTTTTAAAACTTCAATCTTCTATTCCGACCCGGGGGCGATGACGATGCGCCAGGATCTCGGGGTCTCAAGACGGTTCGGCCGGGCGCGGCACCCGCTGGCCATTGCGGGGCTGCTCGCCACGCTGTTGCTGTGCGCCACGGGCGCGATTGCGCCGGCCCGTGCCGCCGCCGATGCGGCGACTGTGAAAATTCAGGGCCCCGCCGTCGTGCGCATGTTCGGCGCCAACTGCCTGTCGGCGGGCTGCTGGCTGTCGGGGCTTTTCGCCCCCATCGTCGTGCGCGAGAACACCGCGGTCGTCACCCTCGCCAATGGCGGAAGCACGGCGGTCACCCTCACCGCACGCTTCACCCCCACCAACGGGCTCGCGGTCGCCCTCGGCGACACAACCCCATTCGGCGCGCTGAAGACCATGACGATCGCACCCGGCGAGATCAGGGCACTGCCGCTGTCCCTTCCCAATGGCGGGCTTCAGGCCGGGCTCTATACCGGGGAGCTGGGCTTCGCGGGCGCGGACGGCAAGGTGCTGAGCGTGCCGGTGGAAGTCCGAATCCGCAGTTCCGCCGTCTGGGCCCTGTTCACCGCGCTCTGCGGCATCGTGCTCGGGCGCCTTGCGCAGCTGACCTACGACCCGAGGACGGTGGCGCGGCTGCAGCTTCTGGACCGGCTCAACGAATTGGAACCGGGCCTCGCCAGTCTTCCCGGCGGCGACCAGGCGCGCCTGAAGCCCCTCTTTGACAGCCTGCGCCGGCGGCTCGCCGAGCGTTCGGCGGACGCCGCCACCCTGCAGCCGGAGGTCGAGGCGCTGGAAGCGCAGATCGAGGCCGCCCGCCGCGCCCCGCCGCCGGCGACGGCCCAGCTCGATGCGGGCGCGGAACAGGTGCAGCCGGCGGGACCGGCGCCCGGATTTCGCAGTCCGGGCATCGGCCGGCGGGTCCTCCTGTGGCTCGCCGGCATCTCGCCGGTGCCGCTGCAATTCACTTACGACTGGCTGCTCCCGGTCTTCACGCTGCTGACCCTGGCCGCGCTCACCATCGTGTTCGTGCTGCAGCAATACGGCGGGTCAGGCACGGCGGAGACGTTCGGGGCCGGCGGCCTCGCCGACTATGCCGGCCTGTTCCTGGCCGGCATCGCCTCGGAGGCGATCGCGGGCGGCCTGCGCAAGGTCAAGCTCGGCTAGGGCGGCAGATCTCGGCCGTCCAGCACAGGCGAAACACGCGAGGCACGGCGCCCGTGGGCCCCGTGACGCCATCGCACACACGGCAAACCGGGAGGACGGAACGTGGCTGAAGAACCCGAAATGGAGAACGAAACCGCCGCGGCGGGCATGATGGCGACCGCGGGGCACACCGAACGCGATATCGCCCAGGGCGTCACCCGCTGGCTGATCGGCCATTTCCACTCCGAGCTGACCGACGCCGTCAAGTCGACCCCCTTCACCGTGCCGCTGCTGTGCGCGATCGCCTGCCGGGAGGCCGGCATCTACTGGCTGCCGCTGACCCCGAACCGGCCCGCAGCCGAGATCCTCGGGCTGTGCATCTATGATGCGAGCGGGGACGTGGCCGGCGCGCCGCGCAGCGCCTTCCCCACCAACACCGCGCAGTTCCGCCTCGCCTATGGCGATGCGTTCACCAACCTGCTCATCGCCGAGACCAACAAGGCGCGGGCTGTGCGCGGCTATTCCGCCGCGTCCATGGTCTACAAGGGCTACGGCATCTTTCAGTACGATCTGCAGTTCGTGCGGACGGACGAGGCGTTCTTTCGCGGCAGGCAATGGTACAGCTTCAGCGCCTGCGTGGAGCGGGCGGTTTCGGAGCTCACCGGCAAGTATCAGGCCCTGGGCGACATCCAGGAGGCGGTCCGGGCCTATAACGGTTCCGGTCCCCGGGCGCAGCAATATGCGCGGGATGTGATGCGGCTGCTGCCCTATTGCGAGGAAGCCGCCGCCGCGGGCCCCGCCGTCGTGGCGGGCGGCGGCGAGACGGCCCACGGCTATACCATGATCGAGAGCGCGGCCCGGGCCGCGCAGGACGACGACCCCGCTTTCCCCAACGGCGGCGACGCCGACGACACCGCCGATTTCGAGACGGCGCGCATGCTCGCCAATCTCGGCGCCCCCGGCGCATCGGAAAGCGGCGATCCCGGTGGATCGACCTTCGCCGCCGGCGGGGTCATCGATCTCGACATCGCGCGGGCGCGGGCCTTCCTCGAAGCCTGCCGCACCTCCCGGCCACGCGTCACCTACGGCCTCGGCAAGAAGGTGCCGTTCCTCAGCGCCGTCCCCGGGCGCGACTTCACGCGGGTGGACTGCAGCGGCTTCGTGCGCGAGGCCATCCGTCGCTCCACCAACCCCATGCTGCGCTTTCCGGACGGGTCGGTGGTCCAGCACGACTGGGTGCGCGACCGCGGGCTGGAAAGATCCACCATCGCCGACGGCATGCGCAGCGACGGGCTCGTGCGTCTCGCCTTCCTGCGGCCGCAGGATTCGCCGCAGGGCATTGGCCACGTCGTGCTGATCATCGACGGCTGGACGCTGGAATCCCATGGCGGAGTGGGGCCGAACACCCGCGAATGGAAAGGCGAGGGCTGGCAGGCGAAGGCCTATGTCTATGTCCTCGCACGCGCCGCGAGGTTCGCCGCGCCAAACCTTGCTTCGACGGGTCTTGCCTCACCGAATCTCGCCTCAGCGAGTCTTGCCTCGGCAAACCTTGCCTCGGCGGAACTGCCCGCCGTGATGTTGGCGCTGTTGGCCGCGCTGGCTCCGGCCGACAAGGCCCCGGCTGCGCAAGCCCCGGCCACGCGCTTCACGGTGCGCACCGGACACCGCTACCGGGCAACCATATCGCTCGGCCCGCTCGAACGCTTCGCCGGCAATGACACGGTCGCCGGCGTCCTCGGCGGCTACGGCTTCAGCAATGTGGTCGTCACCGGAAGCGGTGCGACCCGATACGCCGAAGCCACCTGGAGCGGCCCCGATACCACCGCGCCGGTCGACGCGCGCCTGTCGGACATCACCGACACATCCCCCGTGGCCGCGCCGCAAGGCGCGTTCGTCCCGTCCGCTCCAGCCGTCGTCCGGGGCGACACGTCCACGTCGGGCCGTGTCGCCGCCAGTGTCTTCACGGCACAGTCGCTGCCGGAGCATCATGACGGGCTGCTGGTGGTCAAGATGCGGCAGGAGACGCTGCGCTACGCCCCCGAAGGCGCCATGATGGCGGCCGCGGCCGCGGCCCCGGCGCCGGAGACCCAGGGCCTCGATGCGCTCTCGTTCTTCGAGCGCGCCGGGCGGGTGAAGCAGGTGATCCCGTTGCGGGAGCGCCCGGCCCCGGACGGCGCCTCCCCGGCGCGGGTGGAGGCGGTGACGGCCCTCACCTTCACCGCACGGCGCCCGGAGCAGGCGGATTCCACCACCGGCGTGCGTTTCATCGAGATGTCCAGTGAAGGTGACACCAGGCAGCTCCTCGACGCGCTGGCGGGCGATCCGAACGTGCATTCCGTGTCCCAGGTGCCGATCCGCTACCTGGCTGCGCGCCGGCCCGGTCGCGCCGGCATCCAGGCGACGCCGCCCGCGGCTCCGGCCCTGTGGAACCTTGAACGGATCCGGTGGGCGCAGGCACGGCAATCCGCCACCTTCGAGGAGGCGCGCGACATCCGGGTTGCCGTGCTCGACACCGGCGTGGACGACGCGCACCCGGACCTCGAGATCGACCAATACCACTGGCAGCACGGCGACCTCGCACGGCGCGTGACCAAGAGCGATATCATCGGGCACGGCACCCATGTGGCCGGCACGATCGCGGCGCGGATCGACAACGGCCCCTCGGTGCAGGGCATCTGCGCGTGCAAGCTCAGCGTCTTCAAGATCTTCGACGACGAACCGACGGACGCGCCCGGCCAAGGGGCGTTCGTCTACTACGTCAACCCGGTCATGTACCGCCGGGCGCTTTCGGCCTGCATCGAAAACCCGGTGGACGTGATCAATCTCAGCATCGGTGGCCCGGCCCCGCCCGATGCGACCGAGCGCTACCTGTTCGAGCAGCTCCTGGAAGCCGGCGTCACCATCTGCGCCGCCATGGGCAACGAGCGCCAGTACCACAGCCCGACCTCCTACCCGGCGGCGATCCCCGGCGTCATCGCCGTCGGCGCCACCGGGCTCGACGATCGCGTCACCGCCTTCTCGAATTCGGGCACCCACATCGCCGTGGCGGCCCCCGGCAAGGCGATCTGGTCGACGCTGCCCACCTATTCCGGACAGACCAGGTTCGACCGCACGCTCGGCCCCGACGGCCTGCCGAAACCGGCCGCGCCGGTGCGGCGGGAGCTCAATTACGATGCCTGGGACGGCACCTCCATGGCCACGCCCCACGTCTCCGGGTGCGCCGCCCTGTTCCTCGCCAGGGGCATCGCCGCGAAGCAGCGGCCGACCCCGGCGCAGGTGCGGGAGGCGCTCATGAAGTCGGCCGACAAGGTGCCGGGCATGGGCGGGGCGGACTTCAGCACCGACTACGGGGCCGGCCGCCTCAATCTGCTCAACTTGCTGGCCTAGATCACGCTTCCATGAAGAGCGTCATGTTCATCTTTGGCGAGCAGACGTCGGACGAAGGCCAGGACCGGATCGGAAACCAGATCCTGGCATTGCCCGGCGTGCGGACTGTCGGCCGCCTCAACCCCCGGGCGACGAAGCCGGCCCTGCGGCGCATGTGGTTCGCCGAGGTCGAGGACGAGACGGCGGCGGCCAACCTCGTGCGGCAACTGCGCCGGCACGAGGAGGTGCAGGCCGCCGATCTGCCGGCCGAACGCGGCCTCCTCTAGAGGATTTCGCGCCTCCCGCCGGTTTCGATCCGCCGCCACGACGCCGGCGCCCCTCCCCCCAGCGCACGGGCTTGAGCCCGCACGAAGCAAGGCCTGCGGTAAGGGCGCCCATCCACGCAAACGATGGTGAAGACGAGCCTCTGGTGGGCCCGTAAAGCGCCGTTGTGGGAAGGGCCGCCGCTACCGCCCTGCAACGGCCGTAGACCGGCGGAGGGAGCGCCACCGGCGGGATTCACGCGGGGAATTTCACGCGGGGAATGCGGAGGCGTAGCGGCCGGTGGTGTTCACCCACACGCTCTTGGTCTGCAGATAGGCATCGATCATGGCCTGTCCGCCCTCGCGTCCGACGCCGGAAAGGTCGTAGCCGCCGAAGGGGCTGGTCTGCGAGGTCATGCGGTAGGTGTTCACCCACACCGAACCCGCCCGCACCTTCGCCGCCATGCGGTGCACCCGGCCCGCATCCTGGCTCCAGATGCCGGCGCCGAGACCAAAACGGCTGTCATTCGCCATGGCGACAGCCTCGTCCTCGTTCTTGAAGCGCAGCACCACCAGCACCGGGCCGAACACCTCGTCGCGCACGATGGTCATGTCCGGCGCCACATCGGCGAAGATGGTGGGGGTGACGAACAGGCCGCCCTCGGCGCCGGTCACGGCGGTGCCGCCGCACACCAGGCGGGCGCCCTCGGCCTTGGCGGCTTCGATCATGCCCATGATGCGTTCGAACTGCGGACGGTTGGCCACCGGGCCCACATGGGTCTTCGGATCCATGGGATCGCCGAGGCGGATTTTTTCCGCCGCCGCCGCGAGGCGGGCGACGAAATCGTCATGCACGCTGTCGGCCACCAGCAGGCGCGAGCCGGCGACGCAGCTCTGCCCGCCGGAGGCGAAGATGCCGGCGAGAACGCCATTGACCGCCGACTCAATGTCCGCATCCTCGAACACGATGTTGGGCGACTTGCCGCCCAGCTCCAGCGTCGCCGGGCGCAGCCGCTTGGCGGCGGCCACATAGACGGCGGTGCCCGAGCCCACGCCGCCGGTGAAGGCGACCTTGGCCACGTCTGGATGGTCGGTCAGCGCCGGGCCGATCTCGGCGCCGAGGCCGCTCACCACATTGACGACGCCGTCCGGAATGCCGGCTTCCTTCACCAGCCGGGCGAAGGTCAGCGTGGAGGTGGTGGCGAATTCCGAAGGCTTGATCACGCAGGTGTTGCCCGCCGCCAGCGCGGGGGCGAGCTTCCACGCCAGCAGCCGCACCGGCGAGTTCCACGGGATGATCATGGCGATCACGCCCAGCGGCTCGCGGATGGTGTAGTTGAGGTGGCCCGGCGCCTCCACCGGGATGACGCGGCCTTCGATCTTGTCGGCGAGCCCGCCGTAATAGCGATACCATTCCGCCGTGTTGCGCATCTGGCGGAACATCTCGCTGAAGGTCTTGCCATTGTCGCGGGTCTCGGCGACGGCGAGATTTTCCGCCTCGCGCTCCACGAGGTCGCCCAGCTTGCGCATCAGGCCGGCGCGCTCGGTGGCGGACATGGTGGCCCATTTGGAGGTGCGGAAGGCGCGTTCGGCTGCGGCCACCGCCGCGTCCACATCGGCGGGCGAGGAGCGCGGGATCTCGGCGAAGGGCAGGCCGGTCCAGGGATTTTCGGTCGGCAGATAGCGCCCCTCCACCGGGGCGACCTCCTGGCCGTCGATCAGATTGGCGAAACGCTCCATGATGTCCTCTGGTCCTGTGGTCTCAGGTTTATTGGGGGGTCAGGCGGCTCCGGCGTCGGTGCGGGCGGCAGAAAGCTCATGGAGGCGCTTCACCAGCGCCTTGCCCACGCGGGCGGCGGCACGCTCCAGATGGGTCTCGCACAGGGTGCGGGCGCGATTGGTGTCGCGCTTGAGCAGGGCGGTCACCAGCACCTCCTTCTCCGCGAAACTCGCCCGGGCGGCGGAGGCATCGGACAGCGAGGCCCGGCGCAGCCAGCCCAGCCAGCGGCCCTGCTCGTCCAGCGAGGCGTTGAGGCGCGGATTGGCGGCGGGAGCCAGCAGCGCGGCATAGAAATGAGCGATGGCCTGCGTCTGCGCCTCGGGCGCACCGCGATCAGCAGCGTCCTTCATCTCTGCCAGCGCGGCGGATAGCGCGGCATCATCGGCGTCCGTTGCCCTGGCGCAGTATTGAGCGGCTGCATAGCCCTCCAGCGCCGCGCGGATGCCATAAAGCTCGGTGACGTCCTGCGGGGAGATGGAGCGGACAGAGGGGCCGATATAAGGCACATTGTCCACCCATCCTTCGGCAGCGAGCTGCCGGAGCGCCTCGCGGACCGAGGTGCGCGAGACGCTCAGCCATTCACAAAGCTTGCGTTCCACCAGCTTCTCGCCGGGGGCGAGCGTGCCGTCGAAAATGGCATCACGGATCGCCACCACTGTGCGGTCACGCAGGGTCTCGGTCTGCCTGGCAATGGGTTGAAGCATGAGAGGGCCTTCTCAGCAGGATTATCATACAATATTCTGACAGACATTCGGACGCAAGCAACGTCCGGTCGACGGCCGGCAATGACCGGCGCAGAGTGTCGGAACGGAGCAGGCGGATGCGTTACACCACGGCCCATTGGGGCATTTATGAGGTGGAGGAGACCCGGAAGGGGCCGCGCCTGCTACCCTTCCGCGAAGATCAAGACGCATCTCCCATCGGCCTGCACCAGCTCGCCCCGGAGCTGATGGCCCTGCGCGTCAAGCGCCCCGCCGTGCGCAAGAGCTGGCTGGAGCGGGGGCCGGGCGCGGCGCCGGAGAAGCGCGGTCGCGAGCCTTTCGTGGAGGTGAGCTGGGAGGAAGCCGCCCGCCTCGTCGCCCGGGACATCGCGCGGGTGCGGCAAGCCCATGGCAACGAGGCCATCTTCGGCGGCTCCTATGGCTGGGCCAGCGCCGGACGCTTCCACCATGCCCAGAGCCAGATCCACCGCTTCCTGAACTGCGCCGGTGGCTATGTGGCCCATCGTGACAGCTATTCGCTGGCCGCTGCCCGTGTGTTGATGCCCCACATCGTGGCCCCCATGGACACGCTGATGAAGGATCACACCTGCTGGAAGGTGCTGGCCGAGGAGTGCGAGCTGTTCGTGGCCTTCGGCGGCGTGCCGGCCAAGAATGCCCAGATCGCGGCCGGCGGCGTCGGCCGCCATCAGGTGCGCGCGGGCCTGCGCGCCATGGCCGGCAATGGCGTGGAGTTCGTCAATGTCTCGCCGATCGCCGGCAATCTGGAGACCGGCGGGCCGGTGGAGTGGATCCGCATCCGCCCCAATGGCGACACTGCCATGTTGCTGGCCCTCGCCTTCGAGGTGCACAGGGCCGGCCGGCACGATCTCGATTTCCTGAACCGCTGCTGCGTCGGCTGGGACACCTTCGAGGCCTATCTCACCGGCGCCACGGACGGCATTCCCAAGACCCCGGACTGGGCCGAGCCGCTCTGTCAGGTGCCGGCGCAGACCATTCGCGGCCTGGCCGCGAAGATGATGACCAAGCGCACCATGATCAACATCGCCTGGGCGCTCCAGCGCGCCGACCATGGCGAGCAGCCCTTCTGGGCGACGGTGACGCTGGCCGCCATGCTGGGGCAGATCGGCCTGCCGGGCGGGGGCTTCGGCCTTGGCTATGGCGCTGAGAACACCATGGGCAGCCCGCACGCCCGCCTCTCCGGCCCCTCGCTTCCCCAGGGCCGCAATGCGGTGTCGAAATTCATCCCCGTGGCGCGCATCGCCGACATGCTGCTCAATCCCGGTGCGCCTTTCCACTACAATGGTGGCGATTACACCTATCCCGACATCCGCCTGATCTATTGGGCGGGCGGCAACCCCTTCCATCACCATCAGGATCTCTCGCGGCTCGACATAGCGTGGCGCAAGCCGGAGACCATCGTGGTGCACGAGCAGTTCTGGACCCCGGCCGCCAAGCGCGCCGACATCGTGCTGCCGGTGACCACCACCATGGAGCGGGAGGACATCTCCTATGCCACGCTGGAAGGCATGCTGGTGGCCTCGCGACCGGTGATCCCGCCCGTGGGCGAGGCGCTGGACGATTACGAGATCTTCCGTCGTATCGCCGCCGAGCTGGGCTGCGAGGAGGCTTTCACGGAAGGCCGCACGGGGGATGAGTGGCAACGCCACCTCTATGACATCATGCGCCAGAGCTGGAGCGCCTCCGGCGTCGAGCTGCCCGACTTCGCCGCCTTCCGCGAGATCGGCAAGATCGACCTTGCCGCCCATGACGTGGACCGGGTGATGCTCGCCGATTTCCGCGCCGACCCGGAGGCGCATCCGCTCAGGACGCCTTCCGGCAAGATCGAGATCTTTTCGCAGACCATCGCGGGCTTCGACATCGCCGACTGCCCCGGCCACGCGGTGTGGATCGAGCCGCGCGAATGGCAAGGCAGCGAAGGCGTGGCGCGTTATCCGCTGCACCTCATCTCCGACCAGCCGGAGCGCCGCCTGCATAGCCAGCTCGATCCTTCGCCGCACAGCCGCGCCGGCAAGATCGGTGGCCGCGAGCCAGTGATCATGCACCCCTCGGACGCCGCCGCGCGCGGGCTGGCCGAAGGCGCGACGGTGGAGCTGTTCAATGATCGCGGCCGCTGCCTCGCGGGCCTGAGGATCTCCGGCGAGGTGATGCCCGGCGTGGTGCGCCTTTCCACCGGGGGGTGGTACGATTTCGACGATGCCGCCGGGCAGGAGCGGCACGGCAACCCCAATGTGCTGACCGCCGACCGGCCGGCCTCCGGCCTCAGCCAGGGCTGCTCGGCGCACAGCTGCCTCGTGGAGGTGCGCTCGCCGGAAGGGCCGGTGGCCGCCCCCCGCGCCTTCGATCTGCCAGCCTTCGCGGCCCGCGCCTGAGGGGCACGCCAAACGGAAAAGGGCGAGATGCATATGCGCCTCGCCCTTTTCTTGTCCGCTGCGAACCTTCAGAGCAGTCGCATCGCCCGCGCCAGCTTCCAGGTGGGTTCTATCAGCAGGTTGCTGAGCACGACCCGCACCAGATGGAAGCCCAGCACCAGCGGCACGGAGGCCCCCAGCGCATGGGCGGTCACCGTCATCTCCGGCATGCCGCCCGGCGCCATGCCCAGCAGCGAGGCGCTCATGGGCAGGCCGCTGCCATAGGACACCAGCGCGCCCAGCGCCAACAGCAGAGCGGACAAGCTGACGGACGAGGCCAGAGAGGCGAGCACCAGCTTGTGGGAGCCCCTGAAGAAAGCGGGCGTCATACGCGAGCCGAGCGAAACACCGAGCACGATCTGGCCTGCGATCAGCAGGCCATCCGGCACCATGGCGGGCAGGGAGCCAAGAGAAGCCAGCGCGATAGCGAACACGCAAGGGGCCAGCATCCACGGGTTCGGCAGGCCGATGGTCTTGCCAACCTGCGCCGCACCAAGCCCCGCGCAGCACCACATGATGAGGGTGGTGAGGGTGGTGGGCTGGATCATCGCCGCCTCCTGCGCCAGCTGGGCGGCGTCGGGCGGCAGCAGGTAGGCGATCAGCGGCGGATAGAGCACCACCACCACCAGCAGGCGGATGGTCTGCGCCAGGGTGACATGGCTCTCCGAGATGCCGGAGCGCTGGGCATGGATGGCCATCAGCACCACGCCACCGGGCACGCCGCAGAAGAAGGCTGTCTTGGGATCGAGCCCGGCGATGCGTGTATAGGCGCGGGCACCGACGATCCCGGTCGCCATGGTGGCGGCGGAGCAGACGAACAGCAGCGGCAGGTTGCCCGCCAGCGCGGCGAGCACGGGGGCGGTGAACGACTGGCCAAGGCCGAGGCCGAGGATCACCAGCGCATAGTGCCGCGAGATGCCCACCTCGATCTCGCGGCCGGTGGCGGCGAGACCTGCCGTGGCGAACAATGCGCCCAGCAGCCAGGCGAGCGGCAAATGCGCCAGATGCGCCAGCCACCCCCCCACGCTGCCGAGCGCCAGCGCGAGGGCCAGCCACAGCAGCGCGGCGCCACGCTTCTTGATGTGATGCGACCAGCCTTTGGGTTGCAGGGCCTCGGCGGCCTGCAAGGCGTCGTCGGCCCGCCGGGAGGCGGGTCCGTCCAGTTCCATCTCACTCATCCCGCCGTCCCGGTCGCTCTCCCGCCGCTTCTCGTTGTCGTTTTTCAGGTCCACACGTCCGACTTCTTGGTGTCGACCAGGCGCAAAGCGGCGGTCCAGGCCATGTCCACCCAATGGGGGATCTCGTCGTGGCGATACTGCGCCGCCGTGTGCTCCTGGATCTCCTCGTCGGGCAGCAGCACCAGCTCGGCGCCGCCGGACTGGGCGGCGAGCTGGGCCTCGCAGGCCTTCTCCAGGAAGTAGATGTGGTCGAACGCTTCCGGGATGGTGCGCCCGCCCACGAGCAGACCGTGGTTGCGCAGGATCATGGCCCGGTGGTCCGGTCCGAGGTCGCGCACCAGACGCTCACGCTCGTCGAGGCCGAGCGCGATGCCCTCGTAATTGTGGTAGGCGAGATGGCCGTGGAACTTCAGCGCGTGCTGGCTCATGGGCAGCAGGCCGCACTTCTGCGAGGCCACCGCGATGCCCGCCCGCGTATGGGTGTGCACGATGCAGAGCAGGTCCTCGCGATTGGCGTGCAGCGCCGAATGGATCACGAAGCCGGCGCGGTTGACCACCTGATCGGGGCGGGACTTCTCGTCGATCTTGTTGCCGTCGAGGTCGATCTTCACCAGGTCGGACGCGCGCATCTCGTGGAACATGCGGCGGTAGTCATTGATGAGGAAATGATGCTCGGCGCCCGGCAGGCGAGCGGAGATGTGGGTGTAGATGAGGTCCGTCATCCGGTAGTGGGCGACGAGCCGGTAGAGGGCGGCGAGATCGCAGCGGATCTCCCATTCCTCGGGGCCGATGTCGGTTGGGCGGTTGGCTTGGCGGTCCATACGCAAGCTCCTCATTTCACAATGCAGGCGACATCATCGAGCGCGCCGCGGAACCGGGCGAACATGTCGTCCACCTCGGAAGCCGTAATGATCTGGGGCGGGGACAGGGCCGCGCGGTTGCCGATGAGGCGGGTAATGAGGCCGCGCTTGCGGGCGGCGGCGTCGAACTGCGCCATCACCTTCTGGCCGGGCTCGTGCATGGCCTTGGTAGGCTTGTCGGCGACGATCTCCACCGCGCCGATGAGGCCGACGCCGCGCGCGTCGCCCACCAGCGGATGATCCCTCAGCGCCTCGAAGCCGGCGAGGAAACCCTTGGACACGGACTTCACATGGCCGACGAGATCCATCTCCTCATAGATGGCAAGGACCTCGTTGGCGACAGCGCAGGCGACGGGGTGGCCGCCATAGGTGTAGCCGTGGACGAAGGTGCCGAAGCGATCGCTCTGGGCGAGCATGGCCTCGAATACCCGCGCACCGATGATGACGGCGGAGACCGGCAGCATGGCAGCAGAGAGCGCCTTGGCGCAGCAGATCATGTCGGGGCGGATGCCATAGGTCTGGCTGCCCCACATCTCGCCGGTTCGGGCGAAGCCGCAGATCACCTCGTCGGCGACGAACAAGATCTCATACTTGTCCAGCACCGCCTGGATCTTGGGGAAATAGCCCTCCGGCGGCGTGATGGCACCGCCCGAACCCATCACCGGCTCGGCCCAGAAAGCCGCGATGGTTTCCGGGCCTTCCTTCAGGATCATGGCTTCCAGCTCGGCGGCGAGGCGGTCGGAGAAGTCCGTCTCGCTCTCGCCGGGCTCCGCCATGCGGTAGTGATAGGGCATGGTGGTGTAGAGGAAGCCGTCGAACGGCAGGCCGAAGCCGGCGTGGAAATTGGCCTTGGCCGTCAGGCAGGAGGTCAACGTTCCGGTGCCGTGATAGGCGCCCGTGCGCGAGATGATCTTGCGCCGGGCGGGCATGCCCTTGGCATCCCAGTAATACCAGACCAGCTTGAGCGCGGTGTCGTTGGCCTCAGTGCCGGAGGACTGGAGCAGGATCTTGTCCATGCCCTCGGGCGCGATGCCGGCCAGCTTGGCGGACAGCTCGGCGGCGGGCACCGTCGAGGCGCCACGGAAGTTGTGATAATAGCCAAGCTCGGTCATCGCCTTCTTGGCGACCTCGCCGAGCCGCTCGCTGCCGAAGCCGAGCGAGGCGCACCACAGGCCCGCCGCGCCTTCCAGATAACGGTTGCCGTTCTCGTCGAAGACATGGATGCCCTCGCCGCGCGTGATCATCAGCGGGCCGGTGTCGAGATGCTTGCGCAGGTCGGTGTGGGGATGCACCGAATGGGCGGCGTCGAGCTGCGAGGCGGTGTTGCGGAGAAGCTGCTGCATCATCGGAAGAAGCCTTCAGGAAAAGCGATAGTCGCGGGCGGCGCCTTCAGGCGTCACATAGCCGTCTTTCAGATCTGCCTCGATGCGGGCGGGATCGCGCTCGCTGGCGGGGCCGTAGCCGCCCGCGCCGGCCAGCCGCAGTTTCAGAATGTCGCCGCGCTTCATCTCCAGCATCTGCTTGGAGATGAGGGCGGTTTCCTCGCCGTCGCGCAGCAGGGTGGAGGAAGCCAGCGCCCCGGAGCCGCCGCCGAAGAAGCCGTGCGGCGGCTTCACATGGCGGTCGCCCAGCAGGGTGAGGGTGCCGGCGGACGCCAGCAGCTCGATATCCTTGGCAATGCCGCAGCCGCCACGCGTCGCGCCGGCGCCGCCGGTGTCGGGCCGGAAGGTGAGCTGGTGGATGATGACCGGATTATAGGTCTCGTGCACCTCCACCGGGATGTTGGCGCAGTTGATCACCGGCGCAACGCCTTCCAGGCCGTCGGCGGCCTTGCGGGCGCCGTAGCCGCCGAAGATCAGGTCGTAATAGATGAAGCGCTTGCCGGTCTCCTCGTCCACGCCCGAGAGGATGGGGTTGGACCAGTGCGAGAAAGCCGCCATCACCCGGTCGGGCAGGGCCTTGGCCATCGCGCCGTTGATCAGCTCGAAGATGCGGATCTGGATCGCCGCGCGCCCGCCGGAGGGCGCGGGGAACTGCGGATTGAAGAAGCAGCCGGGGCGCGCCTTCACCTCGATGGCCCGCAGGCCGCCCTCGTTCTGCGGCAGCTCGGGGTCGGTGAACACCTTCACCGCGAAGAAGCCGTGGGCGCGGGTGTAGTTGAAATAGGCATTGATGGCGGCGGCGACCTGGTCGCCGGAGCGGGAGAAATCGATGACCATGCGGTCGCCGCTTACGGTCACATCCACCGCCACCGGGATCAGCCCGTCTTCGCCGGCACCGATGCCGTCGAGATAGTCGTCGAAGCTGTAGGTCCCGTCCGGGATCTCGGCGATGCGCTCGCGCATGCGCTTCTCGGATGCCGCGAGGATGGCGTCGATGGCCTCGTCCAGCGTCTCGCGGCCCACCGCCCGCACCAGATCGGCGAAGCGGGCGACGCCCACCTCATTGGCGTTGCGCTGGGCGGCGAGATCGCCTTCCACCGCCGCCGGGATGCGCACATTGCCGGTGATGATGCGCATCAGCTCGGCATCGAACACGCCTTCGCGCACCAGCTTCACCGGCAGGATGCGGATGCCTTCCTGATAGGCCTCGGTCACACCGATGACCTTCTGCGAGCCCGGCGCCGCGCCGCCCACGTCCACATGATGGGCGATGTTGACGATCCAGCCGGAGAAGAGGCCGTCCACGAAGGCCGGCGTCACCATGTAGAAGTCGGGGAAATGACCGGAGCCGAGGCCGCTGTCGTTGAGCACCACCGCATCGCCGGGCTTCAGCGTCTCGCCGGGATACATGCCGGAGACGGTGGCCACCACCGCCGGCATGGAGCCGAGATGGCCGGGGGTGAAATTGCCCTGCGAAAGCAGGCGGCCGTGACGGTCGAACACGCCGGTGGAGAAGTCGTCCGCCTCGCGCACGGCTTCCGAGAAGGCGGTGCGGCGCAGGGTTGAGCCCATTTCCTCGGCGATGGAGACGAGGGTGTTCCAGACCAGCGACTGGGTGATGGGATTGACGCTCATGCCTGCCCCCCGATGGCGATGACGAGGTTGCCGCAGGCGCTGATCTCGGCGCGGTCGCCCGCGAGCAGCACGATGGTGGTCTCCGCTTCCTCGATGACACAGGGACCGGTCACTGCGACGCCGGGCGCCATGCGGTAGCGGTCGTGGATGTCGATCTCGATGCCCTGCGTGCCTGGATCGAACCAGGCGCGGCGCCTGCCGATCACGCTGTCGCCGTCGCCCTGCGTGCTCGTGGCGGAGAGGCCGGCGCCGATACCGAGCGCGGCATGGAAGGTCCAGTCCACCGCCTCGATGGCGCGCTCCGCGTCATGATAGCCGTAGGTGCGCTTGTAGGCCTCGCCGAAGGCGGCACGGAAGGAGGCGAGGAACTCGGCTTCCGGCATGTCGGGATCGGGCACGGGGAAGCTGATCTCATAGCCCTGCCCGGCATAGCGGGCGGAGGCGACGAGGCCACGCGTGCGCTCCCCGGTGCCGGAGAGGCGGTCGAGATCGCTGTCGGCGCGGGCGCGCAGTTCATCGCGCAGCAGGCGGATGGCGGTGGCGGAGCCGGGCGCGATGGGGATGAGGCGGGTGAGCGCGTAATCCACCTTCGGGTCGGCCGCCAGCAGGCCCACGGCGGAGCCGACGCCGGCACCGCGCGGCAGGATGAGCTGCGGAATATTCAGGCTGCGGGCGAGGCGCGCCGCATGCACCGGACCGGCGCCGCCGAAGCCCACGAGGGCGTACCGGCGCGGATCGCGCCCGCGCTCCACGGAGACGATGCGCAGCGCCCGGTCCATGTTGGCGGTGGCCATGAGATGGATGCCGAGCGCGGCTTCCTCGATGGAAAGGCCGAGCGGCCCGGCCACATGCACGCGGATCGCCTCGCGGGCGCCCGCCAGATCGAGCTGCATGTTGCCGCCGTTGAAGGCGCCGGGATTGAGATAGCCGAGCACCAGATTGGCGTCGGTGACGGTGGGCTTCGTGCCGCCCCGGCCATAGCAGACGGGGCCGGGCTCGGAGCCGGCGCTCTCGGGGCCGATGCGGATTCCGCCCAGATGCGGGGTGGCGATGGAACCGCCGCCGGCGCCGATCTCCAGCAGCTCGATGGCGGAGATGTTCAGCGGCAGGCCGGAGCCCTTGGTGTACTGCACCTGATCGACCTCGAAGGTCGGCAGGATGGCCGGCTCGCCATTGTCGATGGCGCCGAGCTTGGCCGTGGTGCCGCCCATGTCGAAGGTGAGGAGATCCTTGATGTTCTCCTCGATGCCCACCGCCCGGCACATGAGCACGCCCGCCGCCGGGCCGCTCTCCACGATGCGCACCGGCATGCCGGTGGCCAGCTCCGGCGAGACGAGGCCGCCGTTGGACTGCATGATGTAGAGGTCGGCGCCGATGCCTTCGGCCTTCAGCGCGGTCTCCAGGCGCTTCACATAGCGCGCAACGATGGGCTTTACATACGCATTCGCCACCACCGTGGAGGTGCGCTCATATTCGCGATAGCGCGGCGACACGTCGGACGACAGCGAGACGTCGATGGCAAGGCCAAGAGCCTGCGCGCGCTCGCCCACGAGACGCTCGTGGGCGGGGTCCTGATAGGCGTGCAGCAGGCAGACGGCCACCGCCTCGTAGCCGGCTTGCGTGATCTGCGCCAGCAGGGCGTCGATCTCGGCCGCGTTCGGCGCCTTGGGCGCGCGACCCCTCAGGAACATGCGCTCGTCCAGCTCGAAGATGTCCCGGCGCTGGATCAGCGGCTCGGGCTTGGCGAGGTGCATGTTGTAGGTGGAATAGCGCTTCTGCCGGCCGAGCAGCAGCACGTCGCGAAAGCCCTTGGTGGTGATCAGGGCGGTCTTCGAGCCCTTGCGCTCGAGGATGGCGTTGGTGGCCACCGTGGTGGCGTGCAGCAGCATGCCCACGCGCGAGGCGGGCACGCCCTCGGCTTCCAGCAGCTCCTTGATGCCCTTCACCACCGCCTTTTCGGGGGCGTGGGGCGTAGACAGGGTCTTCCAGAAGCGGGTGCGGCCGCGGGCGGGGTCCTGCAGGACGAAATCGGTGAACGTGCCTCCGATGTCGAACGAGAGGCGAACGGTGTCGGTCATTGCTTTTCCGGGCGAAAGGGGCGGGCCGGGACGGTCAGTGTCCGTTGAGGCTGGAGAGGAACTCCCTGGTGCGTGGATGCTGGGGCGCGCCGAAGATCTGCTCGGGCGGACCCTGCTCCACGATGACACCATCGGCCATGAAGATCACGCGGTCGGCGGCGTCGCGGGCGAAGCGCATCTCGTGGCTGACCACCACCATGGTCATGCCTTCCTCGCGCAACTGGCGCATCACTTGCAGCACGCCGCCCACCAGTTCCGGGTCGAGTGCGGAGGTGGGCTCGTCGAACAGTACCACCTTGGGGCCGAGGGCCAGGGTGCGGGCGATGGCCACGCGCTGCTGCTGGCCGCCCGACAAAGCGGAGGGATAGAAGTCCGCGCGCTCGGCGAGGCCCACCTGGGTGAGGAACTTCAAGGCGATGGCCTCGGCCTCGGCCTTCGACTTCTTCTGCACCTTGCGCAGCGCCAGCATCACATTCTGCTTGGCGGTCATGTGGGCGTAGAGATTGAACGACTGGAACACCATTCCGATGTCCTGCCGCAGCTTGTTGAGATTGGTGGAGGGCGCGCAGATGTCCACGCCGCCGACCCAGATCTTGCCGTCGGTGGGCTCCTCCAGCCTGTTGCAGCAGCGCAGCAGCGTGCTCTTGCCCGAGCCGGAGGGGCCGATGATGAAGACCATCTCGCCTCGCATCACCTTCAGGTCCACCGCCTTGAGGATGTGGGTCTGGCCGAAGGATTTGGTCAGGCCGCCAAGCTCGAGGATGGGCGCGACATAAGGCGTGGAGGATAAGGGCAGGCTCACGTAATCAGGCCCTCTGCGACCAAGTTTAGCTGACGTTCCATTTGATAGAACATCATGCTGTAAAATGGAACGTCAATGACGCCACTTCGTCAAGCTTAATTTTTGAGCGAGCCCGCTCTCTTTCCGTTTTGGCATTTGTCTGACGGGGTCGAGTACCATCCCCCTCCGCGTTTTCGCCAGAAGCCGGGAGAATCTGCTTGACGGATGAGCAAGCAGAAGTTCTGATTAAAGAACTATCATTCTACACAATAGAACATTCTATGAGATGTTTCCGGCATTCCGGCCGCTGCCCCCCCCTTTTCCCTGCCTGGTTCTTCGACTGGAGGCTCCATCGATGAAGCGTTTTGCCGTGCCGTTCGCCGCATGCCTGTGCGCCGCTGTCACCTGCGCTCAAGCGCAGGAAAGCATTACGGCCGCTTCCGACGTGGGCTTCGCGCCCTATTCCATGCAGAGCATGGACGGCAGCTTCGAGGGCATCGACATCGATGTGGCCAAGGGTATGAGCAAGTATTCCGGCATCGACATCAAGGTGATCCAGCAGCCCTGGTCCACCACCTTCGCCGGTCTCGCCGCGGGCAAATTCACCGCCATGTGGTCCGCCGCCGCCATCACGCCCGAGCGGGCCGAGAGCATGGCCTTCATCGAGGGCTATGGCGAGGCGATCGACTCTTTGCTGATCCGCGCCAACGGCCCCGACATCACCAAGCCCGATGACCTGAAGGGCAAGACCATCGCCATCAACAAGGGCTCCAGCGCCGACAAGTGGCTGACCGAGCGCGAGAAGGAATTCGGCATCACGGTTGCCCGCTTCGAAACCTCGCCGGATGCGGTGCAGGCGGTGCTCTCCGGCCAGGCCGACGGCTACATGATGTACCAGACCGCCGCCGGCTATGCCTCAAAGAAGAACCCGCAGCTCAAGGTCTCCTCTTTCGTCATCCGCAAGGGCGTGCCCTATGGCTATGCGGTGCGGCCGGACAATATCGCCTTGCGCAATAAGCTCGATGCATCGCTGGAATGCATGAAGGCCTCGGGCGAGCTGGATGCCATCTTCGTCAAATGGACGGGCATGCAGCCCATGAAGGGCGGCATCACCAACACGCCTCAGCCCGGCTACGGCCAGCCCGGCACCAAGTATTACGAGGACACCCCGCACGATATGAAGTGCAGCCGCTGACCGGCTTCCGGTCCGGTGGCCGCCGGGGCGCGTGCGCGATGTCCCGGCGGGTTCGTCCGCCCCCCTGTCTTCGCCTACCGTGCTGGAACCCGATGGACGCCTTCATTGCCCAGTTCCTGAACCCCGCCATCATGCAGGCGGCCCTGCCGGACATTGCGGAGGCCTTCCTGCGCACCGTCTGGCTAAGCCTCGCCATCATCTTCACCGGCACGCTGGCCGGCCTCGCTCTGGCCGTGCTGCGGGCGGTGGGCAAGGCGCCGCTCACCTTCGCGGTGCGCGCCTATGCGGATGTCACGCGCTCGCTGCCGCCGCTGGTCATCATCATCCTGTGGTTCTTCGGGCTGCCCTATTTCGGCATCCGCATGAGCGGTTTCATGGTGTCCTGGCTGGTGCTCAGCCTCGTACTGGCGGCGTTCGCGGAAGAGATCTTCTGGTCCGGCATCAAGAGCATTCCCAAGGGCCAGCTCGAGGCCGCCCGCTCCACCGGGCTGAGCTTCGGCGCGGCCATGGCCCATATCATCCTGCCACAGGCGATCCAGCACACCCTGCCGCCCATGACCAGCCGCATCATTTCCACGGTGAAGAATACCGCGCTGGCCGCCACCGTGGCGACGCCCGACCTCCTGGGTGTGGCGCTGACCGTGCAGGGCAAGCTTGCCAACACCACCCCCCTGGTGATGGCGGCGGTGGCCTATCTGCTGATGATCTATCCGCTGGTCATCCTCACCAAACGCATCGAGCGCCGCCGGGCATGGGGTTGAGCCTTGGACCAGTTCATCCAGACCTTCTTCAATCTCGAGGTCATGCGCCTCACCCTTCCCTTCCTCCTGAAGGGGCTGTGGGTGACGGTCTATGTGTCGCTCATCGTGGTGCCGCTCGGCGTTGGCCTCGGGCTGCTGCTGGCGCTGTTCCAGACCTTCCGGCACCCGCTCGCCAGCGCGCTCATCACGCACTATGTGGACTTCTTCCGCGCCTTTCCCTCTTTGGTCCTGCTGATCCTCATCTATTACGGCCTGCCCTTCTTCCATCTGAACATCGACACGCTGGGCTCGGTGGTGCTGGCCATGACGCTGAATGTCTCGGCCTACTTCGCCGAGATCTTCCGCGCCGGCTTCGAGAGCATCCCCAGGGGCCAGTCGGAGGCCGCGCGCGCCACCGGCCTCAGCCAGTGGCAGGTGCTGATCCATGTGATGCTGCCGCAGGCGACGCGGAACATGATGCCGGACATCGTCACCAACATCGTCGAGACGGTGAAGACCACCTCGCTCGCCAGCACCGTGGCCCTGCCCGAACTGCTGCGCGTCGCCCGCCTGGCGCAGGGCAACACCTACAGCCCGACACCGCTGGTGGTCGCCGCGCTGCTCTATTTCATCATGCTGTTCCCCCTTGTTCAGGTGCTCAACCGCATCGAGGACAGGCGGCGCGCGGCCTGAGACACGCGAGGAGCCCCATGAACAGCCATTCGCCCGCGCCCGTCGCCGTGGACAGCCCCACCGCCGCGCTCGCCGCCTGGGCCTCGGGCCTGCGCTACGAGGACATTCCGGCCGACGTGGTCGCCCGCGTGCAGATCACGCTGCTGGATACGCTCGGCGTCGCCATCGCAGCCCTGGAGGCGCCAGATGCGGCCCCACTGGTGGAGACGGCGCTGGAATTTGCGGGCGAGGGGCCGTGCCTCGTGCCCGGCGCCGGGCGCACCGCCGCGCCGGCGCCCGCAGCGCTCGTCTGGGGCACGCTCACCGATATCTTCGAATTGCAGGACGGTTGGCGCTTCGGCGGCATCCATGCCTCGCTGGTGTTCGGCGCGGCCCTGCCCCTGGCGCAGGCGCTGGGCAAGAGCGGGCGCGACCTCATCACCGCCGTGGTGGCGGGCTATGAGGCGGCCCATCGCGTGGCGTGGTCGGTGCATCCCGAGCACATGGGACGCGGTCACATGCCCAACGGCACCGCCGGCACCGTGGGGGCGGCAGCGGCCGCTGCCCATCTGCTCGGCCTTGATGCACAGACCTTTGCGGGCGCGCTCGGCACCGCCGGTTTCCTTCTGCCCTATGCCACGGCGGAGACGCTGTGGGCCGGCCATTCCGCCAAGCCTCTGCACACCGGCTGGGCGGCCAAGACCGGCATCGAGGCGGCGCTGATGGCCCGCAAGGGGTTTTGGGGTTGCCCTCTGGAAGGGACGCCCGGCACCGGGTGCGGCTTCCTTCAGCTTGCCGCCGATACGGCGATGCCCGAGCGGCTGACGGAGGGGCTCGGCACGCTCTACACCCTGCGCGACACCTACTTCAAGTTCTACCCCATCTGCCGGCAGGCGCAGTCCGCCGCCGAGGCGGCCATCACGCTGGCGCGGGCCGAGGCCATCGCGCCGGATCAGATCGCGGGCGTCACCGTCTCCACCTGGGATCTCTCGGCCAAGATGCTCACCCGCTATATCGGCGTCGAGAGCGGGCGCATCGCGGCCCAGTTCAGCCTGCCCTATATCATTGCCGCCAGCCTCACCGATCGGGAGATGGGCGTCGCCCAGCTCTCGCCCGAGCGGCTGGCAGACCCGGCACTGCATGGGCTTGCGGCCAAGGTGGTGGTGGTGGCCGATCCGGAGAAGACGGCGGCCTATCCGGACCACACGCTGGCCGAGGTGACGGTGACGCTGACCGACCGCAGCACCCGCACCCATACGGTGGATGCGCCGCGCGGCGATCCGCGTGTGCCGGTCACCGATGCCATGCTGATCGAGAAGTTCTTCGTCCTCGCGCAGGGGCCGATGGATTCGGCCGGCGCGCAGGCCCTGGTCGCCGCGGTGCAGGAGCTGAGGGAGGCCCCGTCGTTGGATGCACTGATGGCGCCCGTGGCCGCGCTGCACGTAAAGTAAGTCCGGCCGTCTTTCGGTCCATCGTGTAGAACGCTATGCTGCGCTACGGAAGCGGGTGGGCGCCTTTCGTTCACCCCACGAATCCCGCGGGAGGCCAGATGTCGGAACTGAAGACGAAGTCTGTGGATGCGGTTGTCCGGGCGCTCCAGATTCTGAAGAGTTTTGACACCAACGCCAAGGACATGTCGCTGGCGGACATCTGCCGGCGGACCGGCATCGTAAAGAGCACGACATTGCGCATGCTGCTGTCGCTGGCGGAGGAAGGCATGGTCACCATCACGCCCGACCGCCGCTATGCGCTCGGGCCGGAGCTGTACCGGCTCGGCAAGCGCTATGCCGACAATGTGGAATTCGAGGACCATATCCGGCCGGTGATGAAGGAGCTGGTGACGAGCACGCAGGAATGCGTCTCCTTCTTCCAGCGGGTGGGCAATAAGCGCATGTGCCTGTTCCGCGAGGACAGCGACCAGCTGCTGCGCGAGCATGTGGCGGAAGGCGATACGGTGTCGCTAGACAAGGGCGCGGCGGGCCGCGTTCTGACTCATTTCACCAAGCACGACGCCATGGTGCCAGGGCCGGCCAAGACGCTGGAGAGTCTGCCCTTCGTCTCCATCGGCGAGCGTGATGCGGAGATCGGCGGCATCGCGGCCCCGGTCTTCTCCAATGTGGCCGGACTGGTCGGCGCCATGACCATTTCCGCCCCGCTGACGCGGCTGACAGAAAGTCGGATCGCGGCCCTCCAGCCCCTGGTCTACGAGGCCGCGGCGCGGGTCTCCAAGGTGCTGGGCGCGCGCTTCTACGGATGAGGCGCCCCTTGGTCCGCACAGGGGCCCGCGGGGCTGGTGAGCGGCTGGATATGGCGCGCCAGACGGCATTGGGCGGGATCATTTGCCGCCCCGTTGGGCATTTGAGGGCGAGACACGATTTTTATGCTGCTTGATGCAGATCAAGTCTTGACCCCGTTCAGACATGTGTTCCAATTAACGAAAGACCGTTCTACTGAACGAAACGGCTATCAGACCTTCCAGAGACAGGAGACCTGAATTGAAGCTGCTGCACACGGTTCTGCTCTCGGCCGCCATGCTGGCGTCCGTGTCGGCCGCGAAGGCCCAGCAGACGATCGTCGCCGCCGCCGACGTGGGCTATCCGCCCTTCGCCGTGTCCGGCGACGACGGCAAGTTCAAGGGCATCGACATCGACATCGCCGCTGCGCTGTCGAAGGAGATGGGCGTAGAGATCAAGGTGATCGACCAGCCCTGGGCCGCCACCATTCCCGGCCTGATCGCCAAGAAATTCAACATGATCCTCGCCCCGGCGACGATCACCGCCGAGCGCGCCCAGAACATCCTGTTTGCCGAAGGCTATGGCGACGCCACCTACGGCTTCCTGCTGAATGCCAAGGGCGGTGACGTGAAGTCTCTGGATGACCTGAAGGGCAAGGTGGTCGCCACCAACAAGGGCAACCTGTTTGATCGCTGGATCAGTGCAGAGGCACCCAAGTACAACATCACCGTGCAGCGCTTCGACAAGCATTCGGATGCCGCTGCCGCCGTGGCCTCGGGCCAGGCGGACGCCGCCGTGATGTATTCCGCTTCCGCCGGCTGGCTCGCCAAGGAAAACCCGGTATTCAAGCCCTCGACCTTCTATGTCGATCGCAAGGAGTATTTCGGCTACGCCTTCCATCTGGACGATGCCGCCACACGCAACAAAGTGGATGCGGCGCTGGAATGCCTGAAGGCGAAGGGCGTGGTCAGCCAAATCTTCGAGAAGTGGACCGGCGTGAAGCCGATCAAGGGCGGCATGACCGAGACCGTTGTGCCCGGTTACGGCCCCGAGGGCATGCCCAATTACGACGCAACGCCGCACGCGGCGAACTGCAAGGCCTGAGCGAACCGCACCCCGCCGGCCATGCAGCCGGCGGGGCCTCGCTTGATGCCCCGCCCGACTTTCCGGACCTGATTGATGAACCAACTCGCACACTCCTTCTTCAACATCGATGTGGCGCTGCGCTACCTGCCGGACCTGCTGAAGGGGTTGCTCGTCACCATCGAGCTGTCGATCATGGTGGTGTTGACCGGCGTCGTGCTTGGCGTGCTGCTGGCCATGCTGCGCAGCGCCGGCTGGCGCGGCGTGAACGCACTGATCATCCTGTTCGCCGATATCCTGCGCTCCCTGCCGCCGCTGATGATCATCGTGGTGCGCTTTTTCGGCATGCCCTATCTCGGGCTGCGGCTCAGCGGCATGTTCGTGTCCTGGTTTGCGCTCAGCCTGGTGCTCGCGGCCTTCACCGAGGAACTGGTGTGGGCCGGCCTCTCCTCGCTGCCGAAAGGGCAGGACGAGGCCGCCCGTTCCACCGGGATGTCGCACAGCCAGGTGCTCATCCATGTGCTGGTCCCGCAGGCGCTACGCCGGGTGATGGCGCCGCTCACCAGCCGCATCATCGCGACCGTGAAGAACACCTCTCTCGCCTCCGTGGTGGCGGTGCCGGATCTGCTGGCGGAGGCGAGCGCCGCGCTCGGCTATGCCTCCAATGCCACGCCGCTCATCGTCGCGGCCATCGGCTATCTGCTCTTCCTTGTTCCCCTCGTCACCTTCAGCCGTCGCCTTGAGCGACGCTTCCGCTGGGCCTGACCGGAGGCCCGCCCGTGGACACCTTCATCAATCAGTTCCTCAACCTGGCCATCGCCGAGCGTGTGCTGCCGAACCTGCTGACGGGTCTGAAGATGACCGTGCTCCTGGCGGTCATCACCGTGCCGCTCGGTCTCGTTGTCGGCCTCGCCATCGCCGCGCTGCAGGAAGTGCGCAGCCGGCTGCTGGATGCCGCACTCATCGTCTATATCGACTTCCTGCGCGCCTTCCCGCCACTGGTGCTGCTGGTCTTCATCTATTACGGCATGCCCTTCCTCGGGCTGGAGCTCTCCTCCATCCAGGCGGTGTGCGCCGCGCTCATCCTCAATACCTCGGCCTATTATGCCGAAGTGTTCCGCGCCGGCATCGAGAGCGTGCCGAAGGGGCAGGTGGAGGCGGCCCGCTCCACCGGGCTCGGCATGGTCGCGACGCTGCGTTTTGTGGTGCTGCCGCAGGCCATCCGCAACGTGCTGCCGGACCTGATGTCCAACATCCTGGAGGCGATCAAGCTCACTTCGCTGGCCTCGGTGGTGACGCTCCCCGAGCTGCTTCGCACTGCCCGCCTCGCTCAGGGTAACTTGTTCAACACCACGCCACTCATCGTGGCGGCGCTCCTTTATCTCATGATGCTCTGGCCGCTGGTCCGCTGCATCACCGTTCTGGAGCGCCGCGCTATCGCAAGGTGAGGGCAGCGGGGTGCTCTCCGCGGGATCACAGGCGGTCGAGGCCTTCACCCATCGGGATCGGCAGGCGGAAAGCTGGAGCCATCCGGAATTTCTACGTATCCGAGGCGAACTGCTGCTGAACCACCCCTTCCACGAGACCGAAGCGGGGGAAGCGTCCATGCGCGCAGCTTTACTGATGGCGAGACGCCATAACGCCAGTACTTGGGGGCGCCGCATAGCTGAGCGACTTACTGCTCGCCATAACCGGCGAGGCGATTAAGAAGGCGGATGAGCTTCTGCACGACCACACAATGACTTGCCCAAGCCTGACAGCTGGACGTAAGCGCTCAATCGCCGGACGGCGCCAGGAGCAGAAATTGCGCTGGCGCCGACAAGCAGACATCGCAGCCCTTCTGCGGGGCGGACTTTCAGCGTGGGAACTCCCGCTGGCGTTGCACGAACCATTTTCCCAGACGTCGTCTTGTTCACGAAAGTGGCCGCGAAGCTCGCTGGTTCAAGCCGGGCCGCCATCAATGAACACATTACTTCGCTGGCATTGCCTCGGGGAACTTCCAGGCTCCGTCCAGCACCTTCTCGCCAGGCCGGTAAAGGCGGACCATGTAGTTCCAGCCCTGAACGATCGGCAGGCAATTGGTGGAATTCCTGATGCACCCGCCAAATTGGACTTGAATGGAGCCGTCCTTGTCCTTCTTTGCCGTGATGTTGTTTAACGAGTACGCGTTGATGTCGTTTGGCTCAAAATAACCGTCTGCATTGTAGACGCTGATCGACCAAAAACCGTCAACCGGAACGTCCTTCACCTTGAGTTTGTAGACCGTCGTCCCGTCGTTCTCGGGCGGGGTCACATTGAGATAGAGCGCTTCGCTGGGAGGATTGGCTCCCCAGCCCATGGCCGCGCCGATCAGGAAGCGAACCGGATCGACATCATTTTTGCTGCCGAACATGCGCTTCGTGTCGGACAGCAAGGTCGCGAGCGTCAGCAATGCGTCGCGCACCTTTTTCTGGCTGACGTGGTCCCAGTCCGGGATCTCGAAGCTGCCGGTGGCCGGTTGGCTTGCCGTGACCGCGTCCTGCAGAGCATGCACCTTTTTCACGTCTTCAGGATCGGACGGGTCCACCAGCGTGCGGATGGCGACCGCGGCATAACGGGTGCCGATGTCCTTCTTGGTGAGCGTATACTGGCCCGGCTTGTAATGGACGCCGTGGGTATACTGGTCTTCGTCGAACACCTGCATGGACATGAACCGGCTGCCGGCATCCGGCAGCGTGATGGTGACGGGACCAGCATCGAGATCGAACACCGCCGAGGAGTAGAGCGTATCCCGGTTGAGACGAATGACGGTCTGCTTGTCGATCGGCGCCGGCTCCCGCGTATGGTCGAACTTGCCGAAACCGCCATTCTTGACGATCCCAGCGAAGTAGAGGTCCGATTCGGCCCGCACAAAATTGTCGGTGGAAACCGGGATCGCAGCCGCCGGATCGGCGCGCACAGGCAGTGTGCCGGCAAGGCTCATGACCAAGGCGGCGACGGTCTGTTTCAAGTTCATCATAGGGCCTCGTTCAGTTCTGCGCCGCGCGCTCGAGTAGCGGGGCCTTCCATTTCCCGTCGAGCGCGGCGGGCTGCGGCCAGTATAGCCTCATGGTTGCCCAGAAGGGACCGGCCGGCGCCGGCAGCCAATTGGATTCCACGTCCTTGCCGGGAGACTCGTGCTGGAGGTAGAGCGTGATGCCGTCATCGGCATCACGCTTCAGGCCCGGCAGCATCGCCGAATTGATCAGGTATCGCTTGAGCGGATTGGCAACGAGCAGGCTGGCGGGCAATTCATACATGGTGAGTGACCAGAAGGCGTTGACCGGCGGCAACGCACCGGGCCCGAAGCGCAACGTGTACCGATGCTTTGTCCCATCGAGCGACCGCCCCTCGGAATCGACGAAATAGGCGGGATAGATCGCCTCTTCCTTCGAGTTGCCGTAGATGCCGAACGCAGCCGACGCCATGCGGCCGAGATAATCGCCATTCAGGAATTCCCGGTTGCCGAATCCGTCGGCGGAGGTTCGCTTGCCCGTGTCGATCAACTGTGCCTTGAAATCGGCGAGGGCTTTCCAGGCGTCCGCCATGCCCTCCGAAACGGCCTGGCGGACTTCGGCGGACGTCTGATCCGCATCAAATGGCTTGCCGGGCACGATGCCGATCGTCGCAAGGCGGGCCCTCAGCTCCACTTCGCTGGGATGGGGCGGAGCAAACTGCAGGATGAAGTTCAGCTCGTCGAAAAAGCGCAGCGATGTACGCTCTTCTTCCGCCGTCAGCGGCTTGAAAAAATCGACCTTCGGCGCAGGCGCAGGAGCGGGCTGGGCGAGAAATGTCGATAGCGGCTGAACCTTGTACTCTGCCTGGGTCTTCCTGACGTTCTCGATGTCGCCTGGACCTTTGAGCTGGGTGCGGTACAGGACGAAGGCAAAGTCCGTTTCCGAGCGGATGACCTCCTTGATGCCGGCCGGCTTCTCGCCTTTCCAACCTCGGCCCGCGAGCAGAAAATTCCCTGCCGCATTGCCGGTCGCGCGACTGCCGACATAGGCAAAGTTGTAAGTATAAAGATCGATGAACTGCAACGAATAGTAACGATCCTTTTCGACATCCGGCACCGACAGGACGAGCGGCTCCACCCTCAGGTCTGCGCCCAGAAATGAATAGGGGGTATCCGAATTGGGTGTCTGGATCGCCTTATCGTCGGGCGTGAAGACCCGCGCGACGTTGTAAAGTGTATTCCATGGCGCCTTGAATTCCGGATTTTTAGCGTCGACAAAGTAGGAGTGCAGAACGCGATAATTATCGACCAGTGGAAAGCCGTAGATAACCGCCTCCTTGGCGATGGTGCGTACGTCGTTCGTCGCAGGGGCCTGCGCGTTTGTCGTCACCGGCTGAGCCATGAGTAACGCCACTATGGCGAAGCGCGCTGCCTCGACGGGAAACCTTCGTGTCATTTGCGTCCCTCGCTGCCAGTATCGTGTTCTGGACCAAGATGGAATTGGCGCTGTGACCGCGGGCCTCGCCACCTCCGAAAGGAACCGTCAGCTGGCGGCAAGAACCAACAAGTCGTGGAGACGATCATCGTGCAACGGCGCGATGGTTTCCAGTGCTGCGAGTTGGCGCATAGGACAACCCGCTCGTCGCTCCGTTCAGCGGGACATATGCGGATGAGCAGGCGGTGGCCGTCTCATTTGAGAGCGGATCAGGGATCGCTATCTCGCGGCCAAGACACGACTCCTGATCGACTTCCTGCTTCGGCAGCCCGCTAAGCTGGGATGCATTCTGATGGGATGTGAACGTCGTCCGCCGTTGGCGTGGGCTGGCCGAAGGACAAGAAGCCGGCGGACGCCCGCAACCGGCCGCCGGAAGCAACAAGCGCCCGGGCCGTGCAGGGTCCGGGCGCTCGCGCATCCCCCCGTCGCGGGACAATGGACGGGCGGAATGGTGTGGGATTGCGATGTCTCAGCCGGGGAACACCACCACCTTCGTGCCGTTCGGCACGCGGCGGTAAAGGTCGATCACATCCTGGTTCATCATGCGGATGCAGCCGGAGGAGACCGCCTCGCCGATGGTCCAGGGCTCGTTGGTGCCGTGGATGCGGTAGAGCGTATCCTTGCCGTCCTTGAACAAATAGAGGGCGCGGGCGCCGAGGGGATTGGTCTCGCCCCCGGCCATTCCACCGGCCCAGGGCCGGTACTTGGCGGGCTCGCGCGCGATCATGGCGTCGGTGGGCCGCCAGCTCGGCCATTCGCGCTTCGTGCCCACGTTCGCCGTGCCGGAGAATTCGAGCCCCGCGCGGCCGACGCCCACGCCATAGCGCAGCGCCTTGCCGTTCTCCTGCACGAGATAGAGGAAGCGGTTCCGGGGATCGACCACCAGCGTGCCCGGCTCCTGTCCGGTAGGGTTGTTCACCAATTGGCGGACATTGCGTGGCTTGATGTCGTCCGGATCAGCGGCGGGAATGCGGAAGCCATTGTCCTCCAGCGCGCCATAGCGCGCGGCATCGGTCGGCGCGATGCGCGGCGCCTTCACCAGCATCTCCTCCTGCGTAGTCACGCAGGCTCCGAGGGCCAGCGGCAGGATTAGGGTGGTGAACAGGCTGCGACGGGAGAGCATGTTGGCGGCAGAGAGAAGATCCACGTGCGGCATCATTCCCCCGCGGTCTGGCGGCGGCGGGCTTCGGCCACGGCGCGCTTGAAGCTGGCATAGTCGAGGGTCGAGGCGAGCAGGGGGCCGACCAGATAGGTGGGCGTGCCGCTGAGGCCGAGGGACTCCGCCTGCGCCGCGTTGCGCTTCAGGAGCGCGCCGATGTCCGCGATGTGGGCCTTCAGATCCGCCATCAGCCGGTCGAGGTCGACGCCCGAGCCGGCCACCGCCTTCAGCATGGTCGGCTCGTCGATGCGGCGACCGGGAATGGCCATCAGCGCGTTGTGCACGCTCTCGTAGCGGCCCTGATAGGTGGCCGCGATCGCGAGCTGCGCGCCGTAGACCGAAGCCTCGGTGAGCACCGGCCAGTCCTTGTAGACCAGGCGGACGTGCCCGTCCTCCTTCACCACGCGGGCGAGGTCCGGGGCCGATTTCTTGCAGAAGGGGCAGTTGTAGTCGAGGAAAGCGACGATGGTCACGTCGCCGTCCGCATTGCCGAACGTCGGTGCGGCCGGGTCGCGGAGGATGGCGTTGACGTCGACGCCTTCCGCCCGTGCCCCGCCCGCGCCCGCCAGCACGGCCGGCATGAGCGCCGTGAGCGCGGCGATGCGGATGAAGTCCCTGCGTCGCATGGGTCGTCCTTCGGTCATGGGGTCAGAGCCCCGCCTCAATGGCGAGGCGGTCGATGTCGGTGAGGGTCAGCGCGCCCACGCGGCGGGAGCCCGGCACCTCGCGGCCGTCCGGATCGAGGAGGAACAGGGTCGGCGGGCCGATGACCTCGTAGCGGCCCATGAGGGCGCGCGCGCCGTCGCCATACCGGGTCACGTCCACGGCGATGCGATCGAGCCCGCCAAGGCGCGCGGCTGCGGCCGGCTCCGCCATGACCGCTTCGTTGGACTTGCAGACCGTGCACCAGTCGGCGGTGAAGGAGACGAGGGTGGGGCGAGCGTCGCGCGACGCGGCCAGAGCGCTTTCGAATGCGGCCGGCGAGGATACGCGAACCTCGTGCAAAGCCGTGTCCGTACCCCGTGGAGGGTTCGCGAGGAAGGCGAGAGGCCGCAGCGGATCGCTGGCCCCGCCGGCAGCGCCGACCATCAGCAGGAGCCCGCTTGCCACGGCGGCGATGCCGAAGGTCTTGCCGATGCGGCGGCCGGTGCCAGCGTCGGCGGCCAGCGCATCGAAGCCGCCGGCGAACACGCCGAGGCCGATGGCCAGAAGGCCGTAGAGGGCAAGGCCGGCGGCGTCTGGCAGCACGCGCGCCGCAAGCCATGCGGCGATGGCGAGGAAGAGCACGCCGCAGCCCTGCTTGATGGCGAGAAGCCAGCGTCCCGAGCGGGGCAGGATCTGCGCGCCGAACGCCCCTACCGCCACCAGCGGCGTCGCCATGCCGAGGCCGAGCAAGAACAGGGCGGAGGCGCCGCGCGCGGCATCGCCCGTCTGCGCCGCATAGAGCATGGCGGCGGCGAGCGGCGGCGTCACGCACGGCCCCACCACCAGCGCCGAAGCGAAGCCGAGCCCCGCCGCCCCCGAGATGGAGCCGCGCCCGCCCGACGGCAGCCGCGCCATCAGCGCGGAGAGCACGGCGAGATCGATGAGGCCGAACATGGCGCCGGCCAGCACGACGAACACGGCGGCCATCAGCCCGATGGCCCACGGCGTCTGCAGAGCGACCTGAAGGTTCGCGCCGGTCCAGGCGGCGGCCATGCCGAGCACGCCATAGGCCGCAGCCATGGCAAGGCCATAGGCGCCGGACAAGGCGATGCCACGGGCCGGTGTCGGTTTCGTTCCGCCGCCAGCGAGGATGCCGGAGAGGATCGGCAGCATGGGGAAGACGCAGGGCGTGAAGGCGAGCAGGAGGCCGAGGCCGAAGAAGGCCCCGAGCAGTGGCAGGAGGCGCCTGCGGAACAGCGTATCCATGGCGGCGGGCTGCGCGGCGGGTGCGGGCGGGGACGCGGCGGTCCCCCACGGTGCCGCTCCCCGCTCCTCGCCCACTGGCACGCCTGGGTCCGAAGCTTCAGACCGCGGGCGGGCGGCGGTGATTGCCAGGGTTGCAAGATCCACCTGCCGCGTCAGGGTGGGGTAGCAGACCCCCTGCTCGGCGCAGCCCTGGAACGAGATGTCCAGCGCCCCCGTCTCGGGCAGGCCGGCGGCCTGCGCCGTCACGGTCCGGTGATAGATTTCCACCGGCCCGAAATTGGGGTCGTCCTTCTCCTCGCCCGGTGGCAGGGCAAGGGGGACAGATGCGCCACCCATCCCGGCCTTCAGGCTCTCGCGATAGAGATAGGTGCCCGATGCGATGCGCCAGGTCAGGGACAGGCCGCCGTCCGTCCCTCGTGTTGCCGAGACGGTGAAGGCCTCGTCCGCCTTCAGGATGCGGCCCTGCGCCAGCGCGGGGGTAGCGCCGATGGCCGACAGCACGGCCAGCACCAGAACGACGCGCGTGCGGCGGAGGGGCAGCAGGAGAAAGCGTGGCGTGTTCGCGACCATGAACGCTCCCTCGGATGCCCACCTTAAGCGGGCCTTAAGGTCGGGGTAGAAGGAAGGGGCAAGGAGAGCGGTGTAATGCGCATACTGGTCGTCGAAGACGATCCGGTCCTGATGGACGGCCTCAAGGTGGGGCTCGGCCTCGCCGGGGCGACGGTGGACCATGCGACGACCTGCGCGGATGCGCGGGCGGCGCTCGAGGCCGCCCGCTTCGATGCGGTGGTGCTCGACGTGATGCTCCCGGACGGCTCCGGCCTCGACATGCTCGCTGGCCTGCGCGCGCGGGGCGATGCGACGCCTGTCCTCCTGCTGACCGCGCTCGACGAGGCGCCGGACCGGGTGCGCGGCCTCGACGGCGGCGCCGACGACTATCTCGGCAAGCCCTTCGACCTCGACGAACTCAGCGCCCGCGTGCGCGCCATCGCCCGCCGTGGCCACGGCCGGGCCGGCCCCCTGCTCAAGGTGGGCGCGCTGGTGCTCGATCCCGCCACCCTCGCGGCGACGCTGGACGGGAAATCCATCGCCCTGTCGCGGCGGGAATTCGCGGTGCTCTCCACGCTCATGGAGCGGCCCGGCGTGATCCGCTCCCGCATGGAGATCGAGGAGTGGCTCTACGGCTGGCAGGAGGAGGTGGAGAGCAACGCGGTGGAGGTGCACATCCACAATCTCCGGGCCAAAGTCGGCCGCGAAACCATCGAGACCGTGCGCGGCCTCGGCTATCGCGTCAGGGGGCCGGCATGAGCTCGCTCAAGCGCAGGCTGGTGCTGATCCTGCTGGCGGCGACGGGCGTCATCTGGCTGTGCGCCACCGGCTGGATCTACGCCTCCAGCCGCAGCGAGCTGGAGCATGTGCTGGATACCCGCCTGCAGGAGGCGGCGCGCATGGTCCATTCGCTGGTGGCCGGCGGCAACATCGCGACCGCCGAGGCCGTCGCGCAGGCCGCGAATCCGCCCGAGGCGGGATACGAGCGCCAACTCTCGTGCCAGATCTGGTCGCTGGACGGGCGCCTCGTCGCGAAATCCGGCGGCGCGCCGGAGGAGGCGCTGGCGGGGCCCGCGGAAGGCTTCTCCGAGCGCACGGTGAACGGAGAGCCGTGGCGGGTCTATACCATCCTCGATCCGGACAAGGGCGTGCGGGTGATGGTGGGCGACCGCATTGGCCTGCGCGACCGGCTGGTGCGCGATCTGGTGACGGGGCTGCTGGCGCCGGTGATCCTCGTCGTGCCCCTGCTCGGCCTGCTCATCTGGATCAGCGTGGGCCGCGGGCTCGCCCCGCTCAATGCGGTGGCCGGCGACATCGCCGCCCGTGACGGCGAGGACATGCGGCCCGTGGCGCCCGCCGCGGCCCCGGCCGAGATTCGCCCGCTGCTGGAGGCCATCAACGGCCTGTTCGCCAAGGTGGAGGCCGCGCGGCGGCAGGAACGCGACGTGACCGCCTTCGCCGCGCACGAATTGCGCACGCCCCTCGCCGGCCTGAAGACGCAGGCTCAGATCGCGCTGGCGGCGCACGATGCGCCGACGCGCGAGGGCGCGTTGCGGCAGATCCTCGTCTCGGTGGACCGCACCACTCGCCTCGTGCGGCAACTGCTGGCGCTCGCCAAGCTCGAAGGCACACCGTCCCCTCCGCTCGAAGCCTCTGGCGAGACGGAGGCGGGGGCGCTGCTGCGCGACATCGTGCGCCAGACGGCGAAGCCCGCGACGGCGCATGTGGTGGTGGACGACGCCCTCGACACCGTGATGCTGAAGGGCGACCACGAGGCACTGCACCTGATGCTGCGGAACCTGCACGAGAACGCGGTTGAGCACACCGTCGAACATATGGACGGCGGCGGCACCATCGCCTGGCGCCCGTGCGCCGGCGGGCTGTGTGTGGAGGACGAGGGGCCGGGCATTCCCGAGGATGAACTGCCGCTGGTGACGCGCCGCTTCTATCGGGGCCGCACCCGGAGCGGGGCCGGGAGCGGCCTTGGCCTTACCATCGCCACCATGGCCGCCGCTCGCGCCGGGGCGCGGCTCACGCTGGAAAACCGCCGTGATCGTGGCGGTCTTAGAGCGAGCATCGTATGGCAGCGCGGCGCCGCTTGAGGTGGCGTTTCACTAGATCGTTTTCCATGGGGGTGGAATCGTATGGGGATTCCCAAATCGGCGGCGTTCTGATGCAAGCTTCGTGTCGGATCAGAAGCAGACATAAGTGGCCAGGACGTTCTCTTTGGACCTGTGCGAGCGGGTGGTCGCCGCCGTCGGGGGCGGGATGTCGCGGCGGCGGGCGACGGAGCGCTTCGGGGGTGAGCATCGCCAGCGCGGTGCGCGCTGTCGCAGGCGATCGGCAGCGTCGCGCCGAAACCGCGCATCGGTCACCCTCTCCGCCCGGATCGAGGCGCAGCCCGACCTCATCCTGAATTAGCCCTGGCCCGGATTGCCCCCGTTATTCTCCCGGTGATTCCTCCGCCTTCTCGAGAGGGCATGGCGATATCAGCAGTCGATCAAATTCGCAGTTATCGCAGCCATTAACGCGCGAGGAAGCCACCGTCACACGGAATGACTGTACCGGTAATATAAGTCGACGCATCAGACGCCAGAAGCAGTGTCAGGCCAGCTAGATCCGCTGGCGTACCCCAGCGGCCGGCTGGCACTCGCTTCAGGACTTCGGCCGACTCGTCGGCCTTTGCCGCGACTGGAGCAGACAATGCAGTAAGGATATAGCCTGGCGCAATCGCATTGACTCTGACGCCCAGGCGAGCCCATTCGTTTGATAGCGATCGGGTCATTGCTGCAATTGCACCTTTGCTCGTACCGTAAGCCGCAGCATCGAGCGATCCGACGAATGCCCGAATGGATGCAAGATTGATGATGCTTCCGCAGCCCCGTTGCGTCATCAGCTTGCCGCCGATCTGGCAGCATTCGAACACAGCGGAAACGTTTAGTTCCAGCGTGCGGTCCCAACGCTCCATGTCATGGTCCAGCGCCGGAACTGCGTAGCGAACGCCAGCGCTGGTTACCAGAATGTCAAGCACGCCGCCGAGCATTTCTACCGCCATGGCAAATGCTGTGCGCAGTTCGGTCCGGTCGAGCAGATTTGCTTTGATGCCGCGGATCCTGCCACTGCCCGCTTCGATTTGCTGTGCGGCTGCCACGGTATCGCAAGCGACATCGATGATCACGACATTGCAGCCAGCTCCCGCAAGTGTCTGGACCATCGATCGACCAAGACCGTCACGCCCGCCAGTGACGATCGCTGTCTTTCCCGTAAGATCAAACATCATGAGCTTGGCACTCCCTGTTACTGATAAATCGCAGCACAAGGCCTCTATTGGATCAACAAAATGAAAAACTATTGTCATTATTGTTGATCAACGCCGGACGATCAGCAGAAGAAATTCGGCCGCAACCCCGCGGTCTCCCACGGAAACGCAATGACGCGTCCCAGGCTGGACAAGGTCACGTAGGCTGTTCTGAGGTCGGGGCCGCCGAAGCAGACATTGGTCGCATAGGCGCCGGGAAGCTTCACGTGCCGAAAGGCGCCGCCCGGTGCGATCACGAACAGGCCATTGGACACAATCGCGGCGACGCAGATATTGCCCTCCCGATCGATGGCCATGGAATCGAGCCGCTCGTAGCCGCCGAAACCCGCGACGAGGCGTCCCCCATTGGGTGAGGGCCACGGTCTCTTGCGGATCTGCCCGGGAGCCTCCAAATCGAAAGCCCATACGCGGGCCGGCTCGGTTTCACTCACATAAAGGACCGTCTCGTCGGGGGAGAGGGCAACGCCGTTCGGCGTAAACAGCGGAAAGGCGACCTCCCGGATCATGCTGCCGCCGGCCGTTGCGTAGAAGACCGCGCCGCGATCCTGGTGCCGTCGGCGAACCTTTCCGAAATCGGTGAAATAGAAGCCGCCGACCGCGTCGAAGACAAGATCGTTGGGACCGTTCAGCGGCTCCTGATGGCAGCGGTCATAGACCGTCTCGACATGACCCGTCTTGAGGTCGACACGTTGAATTGATCCGCTTTGGTAATCGGGGGCGATGCCATGCGGGCGCAGCCCGAATGCGTCCTCCACCCAGGCGAAGCCGCCATTGTTGCAGACGTAGCAATGCCCATCCGGCCCGATCGCCGCACCATTCGGCCCGCCCCCAAGCTGGGCGACGACGGCCTGCCCGCCGTCCTCGCCGATCCGTGTCAGGGTTCCCCGCTCGATCTCGACGACAAGCAGCGATCCGTCGGCCATGGCCACCGGTCCCTCGGGAAAGCGAAGCCCCGACGTTATGTCAATAACATCCATGATCGATTGCCTCGATATCTGCGCGGGAGGCAACAGGTCGCGCATTGGAGAGTCAAGAACCGAATGGTCATACGAGATATCATCTCTTTTTACTTGGACGGGCACCCCTTTCGCTCTGATCCGGCCGTGGCGGAGATCGGGGACGTCCCTCCACGCCAGGGAAAGCGGCGTCTTTCATGCCATGACGCTTCCGCCTTTGGCCGGCGCCGGCAGAGGAGCCCGCGGGGCGCCCTGGAATTCCATCAACTGGCCCGCCATGATCTGCAATTGGCTGTCGACCTCCGGCAGGAGGCATTCGCCCTCCACTGTGAAAAGCTTGACCTGCGAGTTCAGCGCGGCGCCCAGAGGCGTCGGCCAGCCGCGCAGCGCGTGCACGATGCTGCGGAGAGCGCCCAAGGTCGTGTTTGCGCCCTGCCAGCCCGCTCCCGTTGCCAGGCAGGCGACCGGGCGCCCGGTAAAATAAGGTCGCGCATCGCCAGCCGTCGCTTCCACATAGTCCAGCGCGTTCTTGATGAGCCCGGACACGCTGCCGTGATATCCCGGCGAGCCGATGACGACGGCATCGGCCCTGCGGAGCGCGCTGATCAGGGGCGAGGCCGCGGCAGGCAGAGCGGCGCTGGGATCATAGAACGGAAAGGCGAGATCCGCTCCGGCGAACATCTCCGTCTTTGCACCGAGATCGGACGCATGCTTCAGCACGCGCCTGACGGCAAGTTCCGTCGAAGAATTGATGCGAAGCGTTCCGCCTATCCCCATGATGTATTTGGGATGACCGATCATCGTTCCTCTCCTCGCATATTCGCCTCGCCCTGCCTGGGGGCGGCTCCGGTTATCATTTATGCTTGAGAGATTGAGGCGAGGAGTGCCAATAGATATTACATTATCCTGATATCAGCGCCCGTTATGGAGACGCCCTCGGAATGCGAGGGTCGAATAAGAAAACTCTATATCGGATACAAAAAAATTATATTGGCAAGGGAGGCTCCGGGAGCGGTCCAAATGGGGGCAACGATAACCCTTCAGCGCATGGACCGGGAGCCTCAGATGGAATTTGGCATTCTCTTCACCTCGCATCCCAATGTCGATATCGAGCCGTATCCGCATCGCGGTGTCCATGCGCGGGTGACCAGCCAGATCATCGCGGCCGACGCGCTGGGCTATGATTGCGCTTGGCTTGCGGAGCATCACTTCAGCAACAAATACGGCATCATGCCCGATGTGAACGTATATATGGGCTATCTCGCCGGCCTGACCAAGACCATCAAGCTCGGCGCCGGCATCGTCACGCTGCCGCTCAACAATCCGGTGCGCGTCGTCGAGAATGCGGCTCTGCTCGACATTCTCACCAATGGCCGCGTCTCCATCGGCTTCGGGTCGGGCTACCGCCCCTACGAGTTCGAGGGATTGGGCGTTCCCTTCGAGGAGCGCCGCGACATCATGGAGGAAGCGCTGCCGCTGATGCTTGACCTGTTCACCAACCAGCGCGCGACGCACAAGGGCAAGTATTACAACATCACGATTCCGGAAGGGTTTGAGATCTTTCCGCAGTCGATCCAGCAGCCCTATCCCCCGCTCTATCTTGCCGCGGCAACCGACCGGTCGCTGGCGACCGCCGGCGAGATGGGCTTTGGGCTCATGCTGTCGTCGCTGACGCCGATCGCCGACTTGGCGAAGGACGTGGCGAAATACAAGGAGGCTCTGGAGCGGGCGCCCGATCATCTGCGTAGGAACGTCGCCTTCGGGGACATCGATGTCGCGCGCTGGGTCTATGTGGCCGAGACCGACGCGCAGGCCAAGCGCGACAGCGAGGCCGGCATTCTCCGGCACTTTGCCGCCTTCGACGGCAAGCAGACCGTGGGCTATCTTGGCACGACGCGCGCCAAGAGCGGAGAAGTCCAGCAGACCACGTACGACAATATCAACGAGACCACGATCATCCACGGCTCGCCCGCAACCGTGCGTGATCGGATCAAGGATCTGCACGACAAGACCGGGTTTACATCGATGATGCTGCACTTCCCGCCCTATTATGGCAGCGAGAACACGATGAAGTCGCTCGAGCTCTTCGCCAAGGAGGTCATGCCCGCCCTGAGGCAAACCAAGCAGGCGGCCGCCGAGTGACGGCTCCATCCGCCTCCAGCGTCGCGAAGACGGGGTGCGGTGGTTGAGGCGATTGGTTGCGGGGGCCTTGGAGGCGACGAGCGTGCTCATGGCGAGCCCAGTTCGTCGCCTCCATACGTGCTGCGGTCGCGCACGATCCGACCGGCAAGACCGCCGCCTCCGCTCCGGGGTTGGGGCATCGGGCTCGGCGATTGCCCGCACAGATGGCCAGTTCGGCGCTTGGCATGAAAGTGTTGATCTACTGAACACATCCGCATCGATAAGAATCGCGGCCGGTCCGCCGGTCGGCTTGCTTGCGCCCATGCCGCGACGGGAGGCTCGGAAGCCGGATCTATACAGTCCGCGGGGCTTGGGCTATACGATCTCGTATGAGTCTTCGGCAGGGATGGCGTGCACCGCGGGCGGAACAGAAATCGGCATCGCTTATCGTGACGCTTGGTGCATATCAAAATAACATGGGTTGCATCCGAAGAGGCGGCCACGGACTTGCCGCAGAGGCTCGCGCTTCTCTGCATGTTGACACATTGTAGGGCGCCGGGATGGACCTTCGCCAGTTACGTACATTCGTTCACGTCGCCGAACTCAAGAGTTTTACGAAGGCCGCGTCGCTGCTGAATATTTCGCAGCCGGCGCTGAGCCGGCAGATGCGGCTTCTGGAAGAGGAGCTCGGCACCAAGCTCCTGCATCGCACCGGACGCGGCATCTGGGTGACCAACGACGGGCTCGCCCTTCTCGAACGGTGCACCGCCCTTCTGAACGAGTTCGAGAGCATCCGCGTCGATTTTTCGTCGAGCGCGAAGATGGCGATGGTGAGCGGGACGGTGGGCGTCGGCATCCCGGTTCCGGCATCGCGCATTCTGACCGACCTCGTCGCCAATGATCGCGCATCGAGAATGCCCGGCGTGTCATTGCGCGTGGTCGAAGGCTTCAGCGCTCTGATCCATGAATGGCTCATCAGCGGCAGCATCGACTTAGCCATTCTCTATGGCCCCAAGGTGCACCGGGTGCTGGACCGGGAGGTCGTGCTGGTCGAGAAGCTGTTCGCCATCATGCAGGCGACGGATGAAAATCGCGCCCGCAAGGCGATCTCGCTGGCCGAGCTGAGCTCAAGGCCTTTGATCGTGCCACACGAGCCGCATGTGATCCGCGACCTGCTCGACATGAGGGCCGGAAGGACGCCGCAGCTCATGCAGGTGGATTCCATCACCCTCATGGTGGGCCTCGCGCGTGCGGGGAGGGGAAGCGCCCTCCTGCCGCGGGGCGGCGTCGCCGAAGCCATCGATGCGGGATACGTGGTCGCCGTGCCCATCGAGGAAGATCTGAGCTGGGACGTCTCGATCTGCTATTCCAACCTGCGCCCGCTGACCGAAGCCGCCCAACTCACGATGCGCATCATCCGTGAGGAAATGGTGCGGCTCGTCAAGCATGGCCATTGGCCGGACGCGGTCTTGAGGTGACCTGGGAGCGGGGCCTCCAAGCGCGAATGGCCCCGGCGTCCGATCGCTAAGACAGACATCGCGACACGCGCCGCAACGCTCCACCATCGCTGCATATACTCGATGTTCTTTCGAAAAATCGGTCGGTCTTGGCCGGTATTGTGCTTTTGCATTTTGTGTGGAAGCCATCTGATCTGCCAAATTTATGGCTGTTGAGGCGCTCCGCGCTCGTTTAAGCGATCGCGTGATAAGCGAAGTATTTCGAATTTCAATTTATTTATAACTGAAATTAGATTTTTCTATGGGATAATATATAGTTTTCTGATTTAGTGTTTGGCCTTGTCCTGCAATGCTGGTCGCAATTCGGGCGATGAACCAACCCCACATGAGAGTCTGATGCGAAATTATCCGAGGTGTGAGGCTGTTGCGGAATCCCCACCTTCACCGATGCTCACCGCTTGCGCCAATGACGGCATGCTGATTCCCTCGGCACAGACAACGTGAGGTGGAAGACAGCGTGTAGCGCCCGAGTGGTGTCGGTCGACATCGCTGACTTCCTTCGGCCTGTGATAAAACTACGGCATCAACGATCGGGTACACGTCAAGAGTAACCCGCTGACATCACTCAATCTAGTTTCGGATCAGGCTCTGAGAGGCTTGGCCGGTGGAGAGGAATGACCCCATGAAGCGCAAAACGGTAGCATTTCTATTTGCCTTCGGTGCCTTGACGATGTCGTCCTTTGCTCATGCAGCGGAAGGGCCCGTCCGGATCGGCGTCCTCTCTGAAATGACCAGCATCCTGGCTGCCCAGCAGGGCCCGGGGGATGTCGTTGCGGTGAAGATGGCGGTCTCGGATTTCGGCGGCAAGGTTCTCGGGCGTACCGTCGAGGTCCTGTCGGCGGATCCCATGAGCAAGCCCGATCTCGGAGCGCTGATCGCTCGCAAATGGTATGACGAAGACAACGTACAGGTGATCGTCGGCGGTGCCACCTCCGCCATCGCGTTGGCGGTCCAGGACATTTCGCGGGCCAAGGGGCGTGTCCAGCTCAATACCAATGTCGGCACCACCGAGCTCACCGGCAAGCGCTGCTCGCCCACCAGCGCCCAGTGGGTCTTCGACACCTACGCGCTCGCAAAGGTCGCCACCGCGGAGGCCCAGAAGGACGGCAAGAAATCCTGGTATTTTATTGCCCCCGACTATGCTTTTGGGCACTCCATGGTAAAGGAGGCCACGGGCTTCATCGACAAAAGCGGCAGCAAGGTTGCCGGCGTGTCCTTTTATCCCTCCGGCTCGCCGGATTTCTCGTCTTTCCTGCTGACGGCACAAGGATCGAAGGCCGACATTCTGGGCATGGCGAATTCGGGCGAAGACCTCGTGAACACGGTCAAGCAGGCTTATGAGTTCGGCAATGTGGCGGCCAATCAGAAACTGGTCGCGCTCATGGCGTTCCTGACCAATGTCAAGGCGGCCGGCGCGGCGAGCACGAAGGGGCTCACCTTCGCCGAGGCCTTCTATTGGGACCAGAACGAGAAGACGCGGGAATTCTCCAAGCGTTTCGCCAAGCTGCACAATGGAGCCCCGCCCACCAGCATGCAGGCCGGCGCGTATAGTGCCACGCTGCATTATCTTCGCGCCGTCGAAGCGGCCGGCACCCTTGATGCGGTGAAGGTGATGGAGAAGATGCGCGAATTGCCGGTCAACGACTTCATGACCGACAATGCCAAGCTGCGTGAAGACGGATCTCTGCTTCGCGACATGTATATTCTGCGGGTCAAGGATCCGGAGAAGGTCAAGGGTGAATGGGATCTTCTTGACGTGATCGGCAAGGTGTCCGGTGCCGATGCCTTCCGGCCCCTCTCCGAGAGCGAGTGTCCCTACATCAAGAAATGAGCCGGCGTGAGCCCGCTCCGGCAATGCGCTGTCGAGGCCGCCGCTCTGTGGCGGCCTCGCATCGTCAATAAGCGATCCCGGGACCCGAGCTGGCGTGCGGGCCCCCAGACCCAGGGCATCCCGCTTCGATCCATCCCGCAGCCTACTGGCGCTCGACGATCATGGCGATGCCTTGGCCTCCGCCGGTGCGTTGCAGCTCGTAGATCGTCTCGCCCCGACCGGATGACCGAGCGCGATGGCACCCCCATTGGAATTCACTCTGGCAGGATCGAACCCGAGCGCCTTCGACACCGCGCAGGCCTGGGCCGCGAAGGCCTCGTTTGATTCGATCACGTCAAGGTCGCCGACGGTAAGCCCCGCTTTCTTCAGCGCGATCTCCACCGCCCCCTCCGCTCAAACATCCCAGGTCAATCATCCACGCCGTCCGGCGCACCCTGCAGCGTGTGCGAGGTCGCTAGCCGCCGACAACGCCCGCCGCCCGCAGCTCCGACACCTCGGTCTCGGAAAGGTTGAGCAGCGTTTGCAACACCTCGCCCGTTTGCGCGCCGAGCGCCGGAGGAGGAGCGCGGTAGGTCGCGGGCGTGGCGGAGAGCTTGACCGGAAAGCCCACCGCCCGGAACGAGGTGCCGGACGGCAGCCTCATCTCTTGCACCAGTCCGCGCGCCGCGATCTGTGGCTGCTCAAACACCTGATCGATGCGGTTGATGGGCCCACCCGGCACACCCGCCTCCGCCATGGCGGCGATGAAATCGGCGGTGGCCCAGCCGGCGATGGCGTCGCCAAGGGGCTTCTCCACCTCGGCCCGGTACGCGACACGCGACGCATTGTCGAGGAAACGCGGATCGGTCGTCATCTGCTCCAGCCCCAGAAGCCGGCACAAGGCATGGAACTGGCGGTCGTTGCCCGTGGCGACGATGGCGTGTCCGTCGCGGGTGGGAAAGGTGCGGTAGGGCACCACATTCGGGTGTAGGTTGCCCATGGGCTTGGGCACCATGCCGCCCACGAGCCAGTTCATGGCCTGGTTGGCGAGGACCGCCACCTGGGTGTCGAGCAGCGCGCAGTCGAGGTGCTGGCCTTCTCCCGTCGCATCCCGGTGCCGCAGGGCGGCGAGGATGGAGATGGTGGCATAAAGGCCCGTGAAGATATCGGAGACCGCCACCCCCACCTTCATCGGCTCGGCGCCCGGAGTGCCTTCGGGCTGGCCGGTGATGCTCATGAGCCCTCCCATCCCCTGCACGACGAAGTCGTATCCCGGTCGCGAGGCCAACGGCCCGGACTGGCCGAAACCCGTTATGGAGCAGTAGACGAGCGCAGGATTGATGGTCGCGAGGCTGGCATAGTCGAGCCCATAGCGCTCCAGCGCGCCGACCCGAAAATTTTCCAGCACGACATCAGAATCCTTCGCGAGCGCGCGGATGAGAGCCGCGCCCTTGGGATTGGCGATGTCGACGGCGATGGACCGCTTATTGCGGTTGCATCCGAGGAAATAGGCGCTGAAGCGCTCGTCAGGCCCGGCATCGCCATCGGCAAGGAAAGGTGGGCCCCAGGCGCGGGTATCGTCGCCGCTGTCGGGCTGCTCCACCTTGATCACCTCGGCGCCGAGATCCCCGAGAATCTGTGAGGCCCAGGGACCCGCAAGCACACGGCTGAGATCCAGGATCCGAAGGCCCTTAAGGGCGCCGGATGAAGCATCGGCGGTGGTGTCCGGGCCATGAGATACCGTATCGCTATCAGCGGCTTGCATCATAATTTCATCTGTTGAAAATATATTTCATCAAAACTATCGCGGTCGGCGCCCTCATGCAAGCCTTGTTCTGGCCTGCCGTTGCGCGATGAACGGCGCGTGCTAAGAAACGCCAGCGCCCCGGAGAATGAGCTCTGGCCGTCTGCCTTGCAGTCCGATCCCATGCGGCGGTGTCCGTGCGGCACGAGCAGGAAACACCTGAATGCCCTCGTTTAAGCCGGTGGTCGCCGTGTTGCGCGGTCTCGACGTGCTCCGAGCCGTCAATGAGACGCACGCCGCCACGGTTGGCTCCATCCACGCCGCAACCGGGCTCGACAAGGCCACCATCGTGCGCATGCTGGAGACCTTGGAGCATGGTGGCTATGTGGTGCGCAGCGGCAAGCGCGGCACCTATGCGCCGGCCGGCCGCACCCTGCAGCTCAGCCAGGGCTATGACCTGCACAAGCGCCTCCAGGCGGCGGCAGACCCGATCCTGGCCGCCTTCCGCCGCCGCGTGGGCTGGCCCTCAGACCTCGCCATCTGCGAGCGGGACGAGATGATGGTGGTGCAGACCAGCCGCGAGCAGGGGCCGCTGCATCTCAACCGGCGGCCCGGCTATCGCGCCCCGGTGCTCGTCACGTCGATGGGGCGGGCCTACCTCGCCTTCTGCGCGGAAAAGACACGCCAGGCCATCCTCGATCGCCTGGCGATGAAGGCCGAGGGCGGATCGCTCGACCTGCCGCGGATCGAGGCCATGCTGGCCGAGGTGCGTGTCCGGGGCTTCGCCGTGATGGATGACACCTACAGCGCCAGCGAGTACGAGAATTTGGTGTGGGCCATGGCGGTGCCGGTGATGGACGGCCCCTTCGCCTGCGCCGCGCTCAATATCATGATGCTGCGTTCGGCGGTGTCGTTCGAGGCCGCCATCAGCCAGTTTCTGGAGCCTCTGCGGGAGACCGCCGCCCAGGTGGCGGAGGCGATCCGGGCCGAAGGTGGCATTCCGGATTTCCACACCGCCAGCTGAGGCGCGCCCCGGCGCGGACGAGCTGGCCCGCACGGTCGACCCCGCACCGTCGACAACGAACGCGCGGGCCTGCGCGCCCGCTCCCGTGCGCCCCTCCCCCGCTCAGCGGCCGGTGAAGGCCGGAGCGCGCCGCTCCAGCAGCGCGGCCACGGCCTCCACGTGATCGGCGGTGGCGTGGGCCAGGGCCTGCATGGCGGCGGAGGTTTCCAACAGCGCGTCGAGGCTGGCCCCGCGGCCCTGGCGCAGCAGGCGCCGCGTCATGCGCACCACGTGGGTCGGATTGGCTGCAATGCGGTGGGCCATGCGCAGGGCTTCCTCCATCAGCTCGGCATCCGGCACCACTTTCGAGACGAGGCCGCAAGCGAGCGCCTCGGCCGCGTCGATGGCGTCTCCGGTGAGCGCCATCTCACATGCCTTGGAAAAGCCCACCACGCGCGGCAGGAACCAGGCTCCGCCGTCGCCGGGCACGATGCCGACCTTCACGAAGCTCTCCGCGAAGCGCGCGCTCTGCGCGGCGATGCGCACGTCGCACATGAGGGCGAGATCGAGGCCGGCGCCGATGGCCGGTCCGTTCACCGCCACGACCACCGGCACTTCCATCGCCTCAATCAGCAAAGGCAGCCGCTGGATGCCATATTTGTAGTTCATGCGGGTGCGCGCCGGCAAAGGATCGTTGAGGCCGCCCGCAGCGCCCATGGCCTTGAGATTGCCGCCTGAAGAGAAGGCGGAGCCGGCGCCGGTGAGGATGATGACCCGCGTCTCCTTGTCCGCATCGAGCCGGGTCAGGGTCTCGATCAGGGCTTCGAGGAGATCGGGATCGGAGATGGGGTTGCGCAGTTCCGGCCGATTGAGCGTGAGGGTGATGATGCCGGCTGCATGGGTCTCCACGAGGATCGGTGCGTGATCCGTGCGATCGGGGGCGGTCACGGGCGTTTCTCCGGTTTTTCAGCGCAGGCCGAGGCCGCGGGCGATGATGCCACGTAGGATTTCCCGCGTCCCGCCGCGCAGCGAGAAGCACGGGGCGGCAAGCACGATGTGCGCGAGCACCGCTGACAGGTCGCCCGAGCTACGCAAGGAGGGTTCCACCGCCACGATGGCGCGCACCACCTCGGGGATCTCCTGCTCCAGCAGCGCGCCCTGGTCCTTCACCAGCGCGGCGTGGAGCGCCGGGTTCTCGCCCTTCTGCAGCAATCCGGCCACCGAGCGCGACAGGCGGCGCAAGGTGACGATGTGGCCGGTGAGCCGGCCGATGGCGGCCCTGGCCGTCGGATCGGGATTTGGTCCCAAGGCTCGGACCGCCTCCACCAGCAGGGTGAAGGAGGAGAGGAAGCGCTCCGGCCCGGACCGCTCGAAGGCGAGCTCGCCCATCACCTGGTTCCAGCCGTCGCCCAAACCTCCGATGACGGCCGACGCCGGCAAGAACACATCCTCGAACACCACCTCATTGAAATGGTGCTCGCCGGAGAGGTCCGCGATGGGGCGGACGGTGATGCCGGGAAGGGAAAGATCCACCAGCAGCTGGCTGGTGCCGCCATGCCGATCGTCGGCCGCTCCGGTGCGGCAGAACAGGATCATGTAGTGGGACTTGTGGCCAAAGGTGGTCCACAGCTTGGTGCCGTTGACGCGGAAGCCGCCGTCCACTTGGGTGGCGCGGGTGCGCACGGCGGCGAGGTCCGAGCCGCTGTCGGGCTCGCTCATGCCGATGCAGAAGAAGCATTCGCCGGCGGCGATGCGCGGCAGGATGGCGTTCTTCTGCTCCTCGGTGCCGCACTTGAGCAGCAGGGGCCCGCTCTGGCGGTCGGCGATCCAGTGGGCGGCGACGGGTGCGCCGGCGGCGAGCATCTCCTCGAGCACCACATATCGCTCCAGGGCGCCGCGCTCATGGCCGCCATAGGCCTTGGGCCAGGTCATGCCGATCCAGCCGCGCGCACCCATCTGGCGGCTGAAATCGGCGTCGAAGCCGGCCCAGGAGCGGGCGCGGTCGCGCGGCTTGCGGGCGGCGAGCGTGGAGGAGAGGAAGTCCCGCACCTCGGCGCGCAGGTCGTCGAAGGCATCGGCCGGCGGCGGCGGGAAGGTGATGGTGAGGCTGGTCATGACGGGTCCCGCATTCAGGCCGCGGTGATAAGGGGCCAAAGGCCGTCGGCCCCGGCGGCGGCGACGGCGGCGCCGACGCGGGTGTTCCACAGGACGTCGGCGCCGAATTCATCGCGCCAGGACCACAGCCGCCGTGTGACGCGGTGCAGTTCGTGCTCGTGGGTGAATCCGATGGCGCCATGGACCTGGTGGGTGATGGCGCAAGCGATGCTCGCGGCCTCTCCAGCGCGGGCCTTGCCGATCGCGATGGGCAGGACGTCGAGGGTGCCCGCGAGAGCGTTGATGGCGAGGCCGGCCGCGCCGTCGGCAACGGCCGCCTGGCCTGCGAGCATTGCAAGATTCTGCTGCACCGCCTGGAACCTGCCGATGGGCCGGCCGAACTGCACGCGCTCGCCGGCATAGCGCACGCTGAGCTCCAGCACCTTTTCCAGGGCGCCGGCCATCTGCACCGTGCGCAGCGCCGCGCCGGCTTCGAGCAAACGGGCGGCCGCCGCCGGCGCCGGGGCACAGGCGTCAGCCGGCAGGTCGCAGGAGAAGGCGATGTCGTCGCGCGGCTCGCCCGCCAGATTGTCGCCGGGCGTGACGGTGAAGGCGCCGCGAGGCAGCCGGACGAGCATCGGGGCTTCGTCATGGGTCGCGAGCGCCACCACCACATCCACCTGGCCGCCCCAGGGCACTCGCGCCAGGCTTCCCTCCAGATGCCAGCCGGCGGCGGCGCGCGTGGCGCGGGGCAGGTCGCCTTCCGGCGATACGGCGAAGCTCGCGGGGCCTTCCGCCAAGGGCAGTCCGGCGGCCGCTAGCAGCCGGTTGGCCCACAAGGTCTCTGCCAGCGGCAGCGGGACCGCGAAGCGGGCCGCGACGCGCACCACCGCCAGCGCCGCCTCGGGCTCCAGCCCGTGCCCGCCGTCCGCCTCCGGTACCAGGGCAAGAGGCAGGCCGAGCTCAGCCACGGCATGCCACAGCGCCTGAGGCCAATCACCTTGCTCGGCGGCGTTCAGCACCGCCGGTGTGGCCTGATCGGCGAACAACCGCGTGGTCGTCTCGACGATGATCTGCTCGATCTCGCTCACTCGTCCTCCAGTACCTTACTGTATTTCAATAGATGAAATGATTTTTCATTTAGTTGAGATTACCGGGGTCCGGCTGGAAGCGCAACTGGGTCCGCAACGAGGTCCGCGGCGGGCGGCGGAGAAGCCCTTTACATGCGCGGCGATGGTGCTAGCCTTAAAATGAAGTACTACTTCATTGTATGAAACGTGCGGACGAGTTTCGGCCGCGGCCGTCCGTGGGGCCGAGGTCCGCGAGAAAGACAGAAGGAATGGCAATGCGCGGGATGAACGAGTGCTCCGGCGCCGCTGCCGCTGGGGAATCGCGCATGGGATGGGCGCCGCGCGAGCGGGGCCACGGCCCCGCCGTCCTGACCGAGCTTGATCTGGGCGCCCGCATCATGAACGAGGAGCCGTTCGGTCCGATGGTTCCGAACCTGCCTTTCGCCGATGCCGACGCGGCGCTCGCGGCGGCGAACGGGACGCCCTACGGCCTCGCCGCCTTCGTCTTCACCAACAGCCTGGAGACAGAGCACACCTTCAGCCGCGGGCTCGCGGCGGGTGCCGTCGCCGTCAATCATTTCGCGGTCGTGGCAGCGGAGGTGCCGTTCGGCGGCATTGGCGACAGCGGCTTCGGGTCCGAGGGGGGACGCGAAGGCATCCGCAATTACGTCACGTCCAAGTACGTGACGGTTTCGCCCGGCACCCTGTGAAGAACAAAGGGAGTGGAGCAGTGCAAACGAACAGAAGCGGAATCAGGACGCCTGATGACCGGCGCGCAGCCGCCGCGGCGCAGGCGCTCGTCGCGGGGGCGTCCCTGCCGGCCCACGCCGGTCCCACGCGGGTGAGCATCGGCCTGCACGACACGCAGGCCTGCGCGCCGTTCGCCGCTGGCGCTTCCCGGCTCGTCTCCAGCGCGATGAAGGGGTGACGGCGATGTCCAGCTCTCCTCGCGTCGGCTTTCTCGGCCTCGGCAACATGGGGGCCCAGATGGCGCGGCGATTGGCGCCCCATTTCGACCTTGCGGTGGCGGACAGCAACCCGAACGCATGCGCCCCGTTCGCTGAGCTCGGCTGCCGAACGCTCGCGAGCGCGGCGCAAATGTCCGCCGCCACCGACATCGTCCTGATGAGCCTGCCTACGCCTGCGGTGGTGCAGGCGGTGTGCAGGGGAGAAGCTGGCCTTTTTTCCGCGCCGGGGGCGAAGATCGTGGTGGACCTGTCCACCACGGGCCCGGCGACCTCAAGGATGCTGGCGGAGGAGGCCGCAGAAAGGGGCATAGCCTTCGTGGACGCGCCGGTGAGCGGCGGCGTGCCGGCGGCCCGGAGCGGCGGGCTCTCGATCATGATGTCCGGACCGCCGGAGGCCATCGAGACGGTGCGGCCGATCCTCGCTCTGCTCGGCTCGCGCCTTTTCACCATCGGCGACCGCGCGGGTCTGGGACAGGCCATGAAGCTGGTCAACAACGTGATCGTCGCCTGCACCGCCGTCGCTACCTTCGAAGGGCTCGTGCTCGGCGCGAAGATGGGTCTCGATGGGAAGACCATGACCGATGTGCTCAACAGCTCCAGCGGCCGGTCCTTCATCACCCAGGACAAGCTGCCCAAATCCCTGCTCGACCGCAGCTTTCCGCCGGGATTTGCGACCGCTCTGCTGCTGAAGGACGTGCGGCTCTGCATCAGCGAGGCGGAGCAGGCCGGCGTCGCGCTGCATCTCCCGGAAACGACGCGCCATTTTCTTGAGGAGGCGGTCGCGGAAGGCTATGGCGAGGAGGACTACGCCCGCACCATCGAGCTGCTCGAAAGGGCGGCGGGCGCGCAAGTCCGCTCGGCGCCGTCCTGACCGGCGCACGTCCGCAGCAAGCATCCGCGCCGGACCGCGGGCGCGGGCTCCGCCTGAGCGGATCGAAGCTTGGCGGAGCTTGTCACCAAGTTTCATGAAAGAGAACGCCCGTCCTGACGCTCCGCGGTGCGATCCGGCTGACGTTCACCGCTTGAGGTCTGGCATATGCGCCAGATGCTCCGTCGTTATTGACCAAAACCAGGAGAAGGCCATGGGCGATCGCCGCGAGAGAGGCCGCGAGATCATGCGGGAAGTGCTCGGCGAGGAGTATTTCAACCGGCGCGACAAGAGCACAAACGACTTCAACGCCCCCTTGAGATGCTATTCTGAGCGGACATGCTTTGGCGACGCTTGGGATCGCCCCGGCCTGGAGCGGCGCGAGCGGTCGCTGATCCTGCTGGGAATGCTAACCGCCCTCAATCGCCCGCACGAGCTCAAGACGCACGTGCGGGCTGCGGTCCGCAACGGTCTTTCGGTCGCGGAGATCCAGGAGGTGCTCTATCTCACCGCGGTCTATTGCGGACTGCCGGCGGCGGTGGACAGCTTCCGCATCGCGGAGGAGACCTTGCGTGAGATGGACTTGCTCGCGAAGGAAGCCCCGCAAGGGTGAGTGTGCATCGCCGGAGCGCGGAGCGCTCCGCGCCCGCGGGCCCGCCGGCGGGTGTACGCGCCCGCCGGCGCGGTGTTGCCGATCTGCTCGGATTGGCGCGGGCACCTGCTGACAGGGATCAGAATATCTGGGCTCAGGAAGGCCCGGATGCTTTCGGCTGCGCTCCAGATAATGCCCCATGCCCCCCGAGGCGCATCAGCAACTTCCCAATCTGAGCACCGCAGAGCCGTCGCCCGTCAGCCGCATGTAATCGCCCATGCTGGCGAAGCCGATCTTCGCCAGCTCCTTCAGCACGCGATCGGCCGTGATCTCGGTTCGAGCGGCCCGTTCGGCCATTGCCGCCTCGATGGCAGCTTTGACCCCAGCATTTCCTAACAATCGGATGCTCTGCACATCCGCCCCGCGATCGCTGTCGCCAGCCTAAAGGACAGTTCGGAAGCTTAAGAAATATCAGGAGCCCCGCGATCGGATCCGGCGTGCCCATCTTGTCTGGACGTGTTTTGTCGCCGCTCGCGCTGTCCATTCAGGGTCAACAAAAATCAACAGGGCCGGCCATTAGGACACCCAGGCGAGGCCGATCCAACTCCAACATTTACCAACATCTGTTCATCAAAGCCGTTGCAATTAAACGGCTCTCGCACTGGCACGCATGCGATTTTCGGATCAGCTCAAGGCGCCCGAGCCACATCCCCCGACCAAATGGATGAATTTTTCGCCCAAAAGCACCCTCTTCCTGGCCGTTTCCACCGGTCCGGCCGCGCGCCATGGCGGTCGCGTCATGACGGAAGGACAGAGATGCGCGGATCGCCGTCATATGCGGCTACCGCGCGACGGAAGTCCGGCAGCTCCTCGCGCGGCATCGCACGATGGGTGCTGCTGCCGGCCGGCAGGCTTCAGGGCGCCGCGAAGGTCTTGGGTTGGATCACGTGTCGCCCTGCCTGTCGCAACAGCGTAGCGGAACACCGCGCCGACTGCCTGCATCTCGTGCCCGGCGAGATCGAGGGCACCGCGCGCCTCCACCTTTCGGATCGCGGCGAGAATTTCAGGCGGCTCGATATCCGCGATAGGTCGGCGCCCGATCGCGGGAAACACGTCGGCTTCCAGCCGGCTGAGGATGAGCTTGGAGTACGAGGCCACCCAGGCTGAGGATTTCAGGGCATGCCACTCCCTGGCGATCACCTCGAACGTCGGATCTGTGCCCAGAGCAGCGGCGGCCTTGCTCGCTCGGCGCTCCACGCTTGGATCCACGCCGTTCGCGAGTTGCTCCTTGATTTCATCGCGTCGCTTCCGCGCCTCAGCAAGCGTGACAGCGGGGTACACGCCAAGCGAGAGCGTTTTCTGCTTTTCCGCAAAACGGTAGGACATCCGCCAATAGCGACGGCCATCCGGATTCACCAGCAGGAACAGCCAGCCACCATCGCCGAGCGAGGCATTGAATGGCTGGGGGACCTGGATTCGAACCAGGATTAACGGAGTCAGAGTCCGATCAGCCTGACGAAATTTCAAACACTTACAAGTAAAACGTATGATTTTGGCCGATGTCGAATCAATGAGTTGCGAGCGTTTTGTAAAACGATCTCGCAGCTCCGGCAAGAAGCTGGAAGCGTGAGGAGGTGAGGATGGGAGAGGTCAGCCACTGGGCCATAGCTGCCAAACGCGCCATCTCCGAGGTGGACGCAACGCTGCCACCGGAAGTGAGCTTAGAGGAGCGGACCAAGGCGATTGATGCCGCCTACCCGTTCGGGCCGCGCAGCCACCTCCCCTACAAGATGTGGCTACAGGCGCGAAGAGAATATCTCGGCAGGTTTGGCTACCGCAAGCGCGGGCTCGTCCTGTCGCCGATGGAGCGGATGATGTTGAAGGCCAAGGACTGAGGAGGACGTGATGGGGAAGCTGACGAAGGCGCAGGTGTCGGCTCTCAAGATGATCCGTAGGCGCGATTGGCCGGGCGGAGAGCCAAAACCCCGATGGTTCCACAAGGGCACTTGGGCCGTGCTCCAGCGGCAGAACTTCGTGGAAGAGCGGTTTCCCGGCATCGCGCATCTTACCGACGCCGGCCGCCGCGCTCTTGCTGAGCATGAGGGAGAGGGGTGATGCCGAAGTTCATCGTGCACCATGACGGCTATTTCTTCGAGTGGTCCACCGTCGTTGACGCTCCCACCACCTACGGGATGCGGCGCGAGGAGTTCGAAGCCTATTACCGGGAGCGGTACGGCACTGAGGGGGCGGAGGATCTTCCCGAGCGCCTAGGGCGCGCCTTGCATCACGGCACCAGTTCTATCAACCCGACGAGCGCCGAAGACCTGATTGCGGTCAACCGGGCCGGTCCGGGCGAGAGCGACCTGCCGTTCGCGGACGTGATCCGCATATACTGCCACGAGCGACCGAAAGATGCAGCCGACGAATGACGCCGTCCACTTCGTCGGCTTCCGTGGCGACGAGTATTGGTCCGCCGTGAGGGTATGGGGCCGCCCGGGCTTCATCCACCGCTGGCTCGATCACCGCGCCCGGCGGGACATGCACCCTGACGACGTGGTGGTGTTCGCACAAGGGGACTGGACGCAGGAGCCTCGGGAGAGGAACGCTCCGGACATCGACGAATAGGAACCTTGTTCCCGATCCGTTCCTCTATATGCTCGCCCCCATGGACCCTCTCGACGCCACCCCCTCGATTGCCCAGGCCTCCGGCTATGTGCGGGTTCGGGCGACACACTGCGGCGGCACCACGGAATTCCCGTTCCGGTTCCTGCCTGCGCGTCCGCTGCGGGCGATGCGGTTCCGCTGCAAGCGCTGCGGGGCGGGCCTGTCGGCTGAAGAGGCCGGCGCCAGATGGACGTGGCAGGGCGAAACGAGCCTCAGGGGTGACGGGCCGAAGCCGACGCCATGGGAGGGGATCACTCCCCCAGCGCCCCGATGAAGTGCGGCGCTTCGCCTTCGGTATAATCTGATCCGGATGGATTATACCTTGCGGCCCGCCTCCCCTCCTCCACCAGCACCACCTCGGCCGCCTCGCTCATGAGCCGGACGGCATCGCGATGCGTGAGCGGGACCCGCTCCGCTTCCTGCCCCGGCCGGTTGATGACGGCATAGGCGCCGTCATCGTCCCAATCGATCGAGAGGCGGGTCATCGTGCGCCCATCCTTCTCTCGGCCTCGAGAGCATCGATTCGGCGCTGCATCTGCAACAGCGCGTCCCGCAAGCTGAACGTCTCGCCGAACTGCTTCTTCAGGTCGTCAATCTGGCGCTGGAGATTGCTGATGCCCTGATCGATGCCGCGCCACTTCTCCTGGTGCTCGCCTCGCGGCACGATGCCGGCTTCCACAGCCTGGATGTCGGCCTCTATGCGCTTGATGCGGTCCTCCAGGACAGCACGCCTGTCGGTCAATTCCGACCGCGTCACGGCCCGGTCCTCGAAACGCCGAACTGCAACCTTCAGCTCGTTTGTGTCGTCTCGGATCGGCCAATAGGCCAGTGTCCCGACGACCGTGGTGAAGGTCAGCAGGAAGCCGGCGAACGTGACATAGAGTTGCCACTGAGGCCGCGAGCGCTCATCCAGCTTCGCCGATAAGCTCCCAAGGGAAGCCTGGAGCGACTGCGCCATGCCCGCCAACTGGTGAGAAAATTCGGCCTTGACGCCGATGATCTGCTGGGAGAATTCGGCCTTCTGGGCGGCGATATCCGCGCGCACATCGCGGAACCCCTGCTCAAGCGTGTAGACCCGCTGTTCGACGGTCCCGATGTTTGGCTCACGCGGCGCGCCGGCCATCAGCGTTTTCCCTTCGCCTTGCTAAATGGGTTCGGCGCCTTGACGCCACACTCGCGCTCGATCGTCTCGTTGTGGGCGACGATGGGCCGGAGCTGCGCCGCCGGCAGCGTCGCCACCTGATCGGCTGTCAGGAGGATCGGAGCCCGCCCACGGCATTCGGAGGCCGGCGCCGTGCCCTTGCCGTCAGTCACGCACCCAGCGAGAGGCACGGCGACGAAGCTCAGCATCAGGAGCGCTGCGCACATCCTCTTGGATGCGCTCACGCGCGGTCGCACGGCGGTCGGCATCGGCTTTCTCCTTGGCAGCTTGGGTGGCGGCGCCCCGGCGCTGCCCGAGATAGAAGAGGACATAGGCAGCGACCGCGGCGGCCTCGGCGAGCGCGACCCGCAGGCCGAACCGAGCCCAGATGAAGACGAACCCGGCGGCGCCGGCGGCGAGCACGAGGGCCAGCCACCAGTCGCCGCCGCAGAGCTTGGTGGCGATGAAAGAGATCGCCGCCGCGCCGACCGGCATGAGCCAGCCGAGGGCGAGGGCCGAAGCCCAGCCCCCGGAGAGGAGAGTAAGGAGCGCGGTCACTCCTTCGCCTCGTCCGGCTGCACCTCGTGAACGAGGAGGTCCGCGCCACTGTGGCAGCAGATCGTGCGCTCGGTGTTTGCCTCCACCACCTCGGGCGGGTAGACCTCCAACACCTTGCCGGTCTTGGGATCGAGCCGAGTGACCTTCACGGGCCAGCCGTGGTTGGCCTTCACGACGATGTTTGTGGTCATTGCATTTCTCCGATGTGGAATTTGCCGGGGGACCGCCGGCACGGATTGCCTATGCCGGCCCCGCGTCGCGCCCGCTGCGCACGTCGGCGACAGCCGCGCTCTCCGCCCGCTGGGCGAGCACGTAGAGGGCGCCCGCGACGCCCACCACGGCCGCGCACCACGCCCATCCTGGCACGTCGCCAAGGAACATCTTGACCGGCCCGAGCTTGTCCGCCGCATCCCCTGTCTGCTGCACCACGCCCACGGCCAACGCCGGAGCCCCGACGATCCACGCCCACACCTTGGACCACCAGGACGCCTTGGCGACGCCATCTCCGGCCTTGCGCAGATCGCTGGCGGTGGTGCCGGCGCGCTTATCAGAGATAGGGCGAGGCCCGGACGTGGCCAGCGCCGCGGCAGTGGTCTTGTCGAGTTCGCCCGTGATGGGGAGGCCCACGGTGCTCTGGAATGCCGAGAGCGCCGCCGCGGTGCGCGGCCCCAGCAGGCCGTCCGGCCGGCCGACCTCGGCATAGCCCAGGTCGCGCAGGCGCTGTTGCAGGGCGAGCACCTCGCCCTTGGAGAGTCCGTCGTCCGGATCGATGTCGCCGGCAGGGGCCGGGGCGTCCGGAGTGGAAACAGCAGCGGGCATCGGTTCGGACCCTGCCCCCGGCGCCCACCCGAGCCGCGCGATGGCCGCCTTCACCCGGCGCAGCGCCGCCTTCTGGTCCTCATAGCCGTTCGGGATCTGGCTGGTGTTGGCGTTGCCGACGTTGATGACGCGGGCGATGGAGAGCGCATCGTCCTTGTCGGCATAGGCGTTCAGGTTGCCGTCCTGCCACTCGTAGAGCGAGGGCAGCAGGATGTAGCGGGGATCGAGGATCAGGTCCGGGCTCGCGACCAGGTCGACGCCCATCCGTTTCCCATACTTGCGATAGGCGGACTTGCCGGTGGTCTGGAGCGGGCCGCGGCCGCGGTAGCGAAAGCCATCGCCGCTCTCGGGCGGCCCGTTGCCCATCCGGTTGCCGTAGACGATGTTGAAGAGCTGCTCGCCCTTGCCGGCGAGCGCCAGCAGCGCGGCCTTGTTCCCGCCGAATGGCTTGTGCCAGTTCCCCTTATCCCACTGGTCGGATAGGTTCTTGCGGGTGTAGGCCGCGCTCTCCACCAGCGTGGTGAAGTCGCCCGTCTCCGACAAGCAACGGGCTAGGAAGTGCGCCACCCGGTTCGGAGCGCTCAGCTCGAACTGAGCGAACAAGTCGTCGCCGAACTTGTCGAACGCATCGAGGTATGGTGCCTTCGCCTTCGGCGCGACCGCACGGACAAAGTCGATGATCCGGGCCATGGGATGTCCTTCGTTTTGACGCACGTCGGCGCGCCCCGGCTGGTGCAGGGACGGCGAGAGCGGGTCAGGGGGTGGTTGGGCTAGAGAGCGGCGGTCACCGCTACGGCAGCGCCGATGGGGCGGTGTATGTGTCGCCGTACCAGACGCCGCCCTCTGCAAAGCGGTTGATGAGACGGGTTTTGTCCAGCGCCCAGGCCGCGGCGTACTCCTCGCGGGCAGTGCCGCCCGCGCCAAAATGCGCTCGATGCGACAGCATCAGGTTTTCGGCCTTGAAGTAGTAGAGGATGCTTGATGCACCTTTGTTGATGAAGGCAGATGACTGGTATGCATCAGCCCCGGCGTACCGCAGCTCAGCGATAAAGCTTGCAGACTTGGAGCCCGTCCACGCGGTCGGAGCGGTAGACGAGAGGATCACGCCAGATTTCGTCACCGAATTCTGCCCGGTCGTCTCCGCCCCCTGGATCGCGCCGTTGACCGACCGCATCAGGTAGGCATTAACCGAGGTATTCGAGCCGACGAAAATCATACCAAGAGGTGGAGAGCCGATCTGAGCGCGGGTGATCTTGATGGCCGCGCAGAAGTACGGCCACCCGACGTTACCAGGGACGAGACCCGCCAAGTATTGGCGGATGTAAAAAGGGACTTGCAGTCTGGCGTAATTGCTCGATGTGGTCTGCGCGACCTGCGATGCGATACCGTGCAGGCCACCCTTGGCCGTGCGCTCGATCATGAGTGTATTGCTATTTTCACGCACGATGTTGTGCGTGAAATTAAGCACGCTGGCCGACTGCCCGACGATCGCCGCCGCATTGGCCGCCGCGATATTGGGGATCGACACGTTGTCCCCTGGAACTCCCGAGAATGATCCGGCTTGCAACGCCGGATCGAAAAGCAGGACGGTGCCGGCCCCGAGGCCGGGGGTCTCCTCGTAGGGACCGAAGACCCGCGATGTAGGTGCATTGGGGAGGAGCATCTTGGTCATTCGGGGCTCCTCAGCCAGCCGCGCGAGCGCATGGTGTAGTAGACCTTTGGGATCACGCAGAATTCCTGGCACTGCGCGGTCAAGTGAATTGTGTCAGCCTTGAGGCTCGGGGGGACATTGTTGAGCGCAAGTGCGTCTGTGTCCGCTGGCAGCTCCGGGAGACCACAATCCGAAAGACCGAAGTCAAGAATATGCTGGCGGATGTCCAACAGCATATCCGGAGCGATATACTTTTTGAACATAAGGTTGGCACCAGCGTCATTGTAATTATCATTGACGAGCGTCAGCACCATGAACTCCTTGATCCATGGGGAGAGGAAATCGATCATCCCGCATGTATCATCGAGCACCTGCTGCCCGGACCCGATGTTGTTGTGCCCAGGCCACAGGAGCGCGCAGGCTCCACGGTAAGCGAATGCCTCGTCGAACTGGATGATCGACCCCGGAGGACACGGGATGGTGGTTCCGGACTGGAGGCGCGTGAGGATGTATTGATTTGCCGCCGGCCCGGTTGAGGTCAGATACAGCTTGTCGTCGGGATACCCCTTGATAAAACAAGTCCCAAGACTGCCTGAGTTGGCCGACCAGATGCCACTGTTGTTGTAGACATCATCGCTGATTGCGGTCAGCGCGACAGACCCGGAGGTGGGGACCTCATCCCCGGCTACAGACACGACAAGCGGCTTACCACCGCCGCGAGCCGAGATGGCCCCGCTCGGCTGGGAGCCCCTCCCCTTGTGGATGACAGTCCACCCGAGTTTAGAGGCCAGCGAGTTCGCTCCGGTGACGCCCATGAGGCCGGAGGTCATGCTGTCGCCCCAGCACACCAGGGTCCTGTCGGCGATCCATCCTTGCGCCACCGGATAGCTCAGTGGCGCAGTGCCTTCGTTGGAGAGGGCCAGTTTAAACCGACCATCTTTGAGGATCGAGCCGACATGCTCGGTGCCCGCGAGGATGTCGACGAGTCCGGGCGCGTCTGGATTGGTCGAGGCCGCAAATGTAACGCCGGTCATGCGTTCGTCGAGCGCGGCCTTGTCCTTTTCCGGGCTGACAAAGGTGCCGTCCCCAATGCCAGCGATGGTGTCGGGCGTCGTTGCCGCACCGATGGGCGATACCGCCCCATCCCGCCGCCAAGCCCCCACCGTGAGCGCGTATCCCCCATAGATGCCAGAGTTGGGGACACTCCCTACGTCCGCCCCAGGAGATGCAGCGGTGCGCCCGGTATGGGTCCCGGCATCGTCTGTTGACACCGTTGCCCGCTGGCCGACAAACCCCGGCACGACAAGGGCAAGCGCTGCCCAGCTCTCGCGAGAGATGGCACCGGACAAAGCCGCATTGGCGGCTGATGTTGAGGCTTCATCTGCCTTGGTGATAGCGATATCACGCGCGGCTTCCGCCCCCACTCTGGCGTCGGCCGAAAGGCCCGCCTGCGTGGTCGATACATTGGCCGCGTCCTCGGAACCCTGGCGCGCCGTCTCTGCAGCGGCCCGCTGCGTGGCGGCAATGCCGGCCTGGGCCGTCGCAGTCGCGGCGGCCGGGACCGCTACCGCAGCGGCGGCGACCGCATCATCCCGAGCTTGCTGCAACTCCGGCGTTACATCCCCGGTGTCGCCCTTCGGCCCTTGCGGCCCAAGCTCAACTACCCGCACGATGGCGGGAGATGCCGGAACGATGATCTTGATGATCTGGGGGTCAGGCATCTTGCTTGATCCACTGTTCGACGGGGACGGAGGCGTAGACCAGCGTCGTTTCCGTGCCGTCGATGATGCGACGAAGAACTGCGCGGTACCGCACGCATGGGCTGAGCGCTGCGGTTTCCTCAGCGGTGAGGGTGATGGTCGCTGTTCCCTCTGCCTCTTCGAGGACAACACCACCATCCGCCGACGTGCGCTCGATCTCGCCCCCGGCCCACTGGAGCGTGAAGACGATCACCGACCCAGTGAGGATGAGCGGGTTGTCTTCGTCCCGCATGAGCTGGAATTTAAAGTCGGTCGTGTCGCCCTGCCAGATGGTCAGGTCGTCAGTGCGGGATGGCATCGGTCAGCTCCACTCAAATCTGGCTTGCCCCGTCCGGCCGGCACCGCCGTCGTAGCTATTGCCGTCACCTGGCAAACCGGCAGCGCCGACCTCCACCATCATCACCGTGCCGGGCACGAGGTCGCCCGGCGCATAGGTCTTGATGACCACCCCGCCGGGGCCGGTGCCCGATGTCGAGTAGACCGTGCCGGAAATGGTGCGCCGCGCACCGGAGGCGCCAGCACCGGCCGCAGTGCCCGAAAGGCCGTCGCCATCCGCTCCGACGCTGGCTCCGCCAGAACCGGGGATGCCGGGCGTATCACCTCCGGCGCCGGAGGCCGAGACGCTGGGAGCCGCGCCTGCGGAGCCGGTGTAATTGCCGTCGCCGCCACTGGCGCTGCCGGCGAGGCCGCCGGTGGTCCGGTCGGCCGGCACCGGGCTCCCTCCCGCCACCATCCCGTCAAACGTGGTGTCGCCCCCCGCCGTGCCGGCTGGGAAGGTGCTGGCGTTGGTGATGCCGTGCGCGCCGGCCGACGCCCCCACCAACGTCACCACCAGCTCGGTTTCATAGTTCGGCACCACGAAATAGAATGGCCCGTCGTGGTCATAGGTCTGCGACCCCGGGTCGTCGAAAGAGCCGGAAGCGGTGCGCACCAGTTCGGGCGCCTCGTCCACGGCCATGATCGAGAAGGTGAGGTCATCGTTGGGCGTGATGCCGAACACGAGCATCCGCGTCGTTTCCTGCGTGGACGGCCCCCACACGACAAGCGAGCCGTCTTCCCCCTCGCCAACCGCGGGAACATCCTCGGTGTCGAACCCGGACACGATGGTCATCGTGGCATTGGGCACCGGTGTCGTCAGGGTCACGGTCGTGTGCTCACCCGCCCCGTTGGAAATCGGGTGAGTGGAGAACGTGCCGTCCTGTCGGCGGATGATGATGCCCATGGAAACGAGCGGGCTATCGGCGGCGATCTCCACCGCGCTGTCCAGCACCAGCCCCGTGATGTTGCCGCCGGACAGGATCTTGCTCTTGATCCGCGCCGAGCCTGCTTGCGTGGTCAGCACGTCGTGCGTGAGGCCGATCAGGTCCCCGCGGCGGCACACGATGGCTTCGGCCGGTGCGTCGAAATAGTAGTAGGTGCCACGGGCAACGGCCTGGGCAAGGTCGAACTGCGCCCGCGCCACGGCCTGCGGCTCGGTGACGATGCCGGAATAGGTGACGTTCTCCAGATTGGCCCCGGTCGCGCCGGACCGCATGACGACGATCTGCTGTTGCTCATAGTCCGCGAACTTGTCGGCATAGGTTACGCGGAATCCGTCAGGAAGACGGGGGAATGCCTTCTCCCACTTGAAGTTGGCGCTGTTGCGCGGCGAAAACACCTGCACCGGGGCGTCCGCCGATCGATCCCGGTCCTCATAGACGCCCCACACCTCCGACTGCGTCGGCCGCGCATAGCCACACGATGCGATCAGGGAGAGCACGTCCTGCACGCTCTCGCCCTGCACGATGGCATCGCAGGTGTAGCCCTCGGCCGCGCAGCTATCGCGCCAGTCGAGGAGAGCGTCTTCGTCGATCAGGTCGGACTCGATCGGGTCGGCGTTGAGCGCCCCGGCCAACGTGAAGCGGTAGTGATAGGCGGGGTTGCTGGTGGTGATCCACGGCCCTTCAAGGTCGTCGAGGTCCGGCACCCAACCGGAGGCGATGACCGAAACATTCTCGATCGCCCGGTTCTTCGCGCGGATGGCGATCAGCGCATCTCCGGGCTGCTGCACCGGATGCTGATCCCATTCCGACTGGCACCGGATGAAGTAACATGTTCCGAAATAATCGTCGTCATTCAGGATGCGATGCACCCCAGTCTGCGTATAATATCCGAAATAATCATACGTCCCAAGTAGAGTGATTGAATATGACGTTAGCTGATGCGCCGCCTTTGAAACAAGGTATCCACGCTTGTACTGGATTTCATATGTTGATGGCGGGAAAAGATCCTGGTCGAGGAAGAATGTCACGCTGTCGCCCGTCAGATGAGTATGCAGCACTCCGCTCGTTGCCGTCGTCCCTATGGAGATATAATCCTGCGATTTGGTCGGGTCGCTGAAATAGGTATGGGCCTGCCACCCGCCAGAACCGATCGGGGCGACAGACTGCGTGGGGACCGTGCGATAGCCGTAGATAAACCCCTTGTTCTGCGGCGGGTCGGGGACAGCAGGCTCGGTGCCCCAATCGAAGATGACTTCCCCCTTCTTCGCGGCCGTCCGGCGCGAGGAGAACATAACCTCCGGAAGATTGGTCCAAGCTTCCGCGCCACGGGGGCGGATGCGGAACCGCAGGGGGACCAGCACATAGACGTTTTCGCTGTCAGGGTCGGAGATGCCGAGGCCCTGCGGGAAATCGAGCCGGAGCCTGATCCGATCCGGGGCTTTTCGGGACGCGACCGTCTGCCACTTCGGGATGCTGTTGGCCGGTGTCGTCTGGTCTTCCAGCTTGGTCACGTTGTCGGAGTTGAGTGCGTGTCCGCTCACTTCCCCCGAGGCACCAGTAATGCGGACTTGTCGGTCCACAAGCGTCAGGGGAGTATCGTCGTCCCAGCCCTCGCGCGTCTCGTATTCCAGATCCTCCGCATCCTCGATATCGGCATCCCCGATGCGAATGGACTCCAGAAGGTGTGGGCCGGCGAGGGCGCCGACGATCGAGACATACTCGTCCTGGTCGACCACCTGATAAAACGGGTCCGTGATCAGCGCCGGGAAGACGCGGAAGGTGCCCAGCACGCGCGGCAGGGGCTCACCAGGGTCGATCAGGTTCCCGGAAGCGGAAGCGGTACCCTTGTTCTTGTTCTTGCGGTTCGTGTCCGTCTCGGTGGGCGGAGCCGTAAGCGCGCCGAGCGCGAGGGATCCGGCGAGGCCGATGGCGCCGGCCGCAACCTGTGCGCCAAGAGTCCCAGCCGCGAACCCCGCCCCCAGCAGCGGCGCAAGCACACCGGAGGCAACGCCAGCCGTCGCCACCACAAGCGCCAGAGCCGCGACAACGCCGATGATGCTTTTTGCGCCCCCGCCCTCCTCCCCGCCGCCGCGCGGGCGAAGGTGAAACGTGACATAGGTTGGATGCTCGGGATCGAGCGACGGGCGCGGACGCACACGGTGCCAGATCTCGCGCGGAATGACGTTTCCGCTGATCTGCACCTCGCCATACCGCGCGAAGCTCTTCGGCAGACCGCGCGTGGTCGCCACCAGTTCGCCGATGGTCGGGCCGAACTCGCTATAGCGCTGCCCATAGGCCCCGATGAACGGGCCGCCATAGGCGACCGGATAGACAGGGACGCCCTCAGGGGGCCGCTCGTGCCTCACGCCATGGCCTCATGCCGAAAGAGGGAGATCCGCCGCCAGCGCACCTGCGGCGAGCGGGAAACAGGGACGATCACGGAAGAGGTGGCGACCTCCACATGCAGGACGTGGCTGCGATCCACCATGACGCCGACGTGCAGAGGCTTGCCACGCATCACGAGCACGTCGAACGGATTGGCGGCGCCCGTAACCGGAATCCACGGCGCCCCGGCGCTGTCCTCACGGATGCGCTCTGTCACGCGCGCCACGTCGTGGGCGCTGATCTCGCCATAGGTCGGGAGATCGATGCCCAGCACCTCGCGGTAGACGAGATGCACGAGCCCCCAGCAATCGAGCCCGGCGCGATCACGCCCGCCGTCCACGAAGGGGATACCGACATAGGGGATCGACCACCCGGCGGGAGCCGGGAGGCGCAAGGCCTGCGATGTCATGGTGGCTACCTGTAAAGCCCCGGATACCGGTCCTGCGTCGCGAGCCGGGCGGGGAAGGAATCCTGCGAGTAGTCCCGGCTGATCACGTCGCCGGTGATCGTCATGGCATCCACGGACACGTTCGCAAGCCGCAGGTGGTTGGCGCTGTACTCGACGATCGGCTCCGACTGCGCCGCCGCGTCCGTGGTCGGCACGTAGACAAGCGCAGAGGAGCCCGCGACCAGTTGCGTGCCCCACAAATAGAACGTCCCGCTCGGCGAGCCGCTGTTGCGGAAGGGATAGACCCGGAGCGCCGTGCACCCGGCCGGGGTGATGAGGGTGTAGGTGATCCGCGTCCAGTCGCCCGACATGGGCGTCGCCGCCGGCACAACGTCGGAGGCGATGAACGTCCCCGCCGTGTCGTCGCGGAACGCCATCTTGAAATCGGCGGCGGACAGGGTGCCCAGCCGGACATAGGTGCTGAAGGTGCAGACCGTCGAGGGCGTGACGGTGACGATCTGGTAATGGGCCGGCGCCGGGGCGCCGCTGGCCGTGAGCCTATCTGCCGTCACCGCGCCATCCGGCGCCGCGATCTGGTCCGCGTCTATGGTGAGCGAGGAGATCCAGGGCGATGTGCCCATTTCCTCCGACCGCAGCAGCATGTTCGTGGCGGTGATCGCGGTGCGCGGGTCCGCCGTCTGGTCGAACTCGGAAGCCGCCACCAGATCGAGCCGAAGCCGCGCCGTGGATGAGATGGCCTTCAGCGCATCGCCGATCCGCCGGTCAACGTTCTGCACCTCGATCTGGCATTTCGGAGCGCCCTCGTCATCCGAAACGAGCTGCATGCGGAAGGGGAAGCCGGTCCACGTCACGCCCTGCCACGAATAGTCCACCCCGTCGCTCGCTACCCGGATGGGTTCAGCCAGGTCGTCGTGGTCGATGGTAAGGAAGGCGATGATCGCCTCCCCGCTTTCCTGCAACAGGAGCGTGCGCTTGAGGGCGCTGGAAATGGAGCGGGCCATCAGGGCATTTTCCGGATCTGGATCTGCACCCGCACCTTGCGGTTCGTGGTCGCGCTCATCTGCCACCCCGGCTTCGGGTCAAACTTCCATTCCTCCGTTTCTCCAGTCACTGGATGGTCGAAGGAAAAGCGGAGGGCGCCGCCTTTCAGATCGTTCCGGAACCAGTCCCGGAACGCGATGTATTGGGCCTTCGTGAAAACGAAGGTGCAGGTCGCCCCCATGGATTGAACGGTGCCACGGCGCCGGTCGATCGTCGGCCCGGCCTCTGGCGTGAATGAAACCACGTCCGGCTGCGGCGTCTCCTGCCACGACCCCTGTTCGGGCTGGCAGGGCAAGGAGACAGGCCAGGGTGAGACGGCCATGGTCAGCCCCTCCGCGTGGGGCTGGGGCGAAGCCCGAAGCGCCCAAAATTGGATTTGTCGGTCTTGCCGGAGGAGATCGCCGAATTGAGCTTCTGCTCCACGATCACATCCAGCACTCGACTGTTGCCGCGCCGGCTTTCGCGGGTCTCCACCTGCGCGCCGTTATTCTGGATGTTGACGATCATGTCGCCGCCGACGCCGGAACTGCGAGAGACCGGCCCGCCGACGCTGCCCCCCGTCGCGAAGCGCGGCAGGCGGAACTTGCCGGAGTTGATGGCCTCCAATAGCGCGCCGTAACGCTTCGCCATGGCGGCGTTGACCACGAACTCGCCGTTGGAGAGCATGGCCGGGATGCTGTCCGATCGAGCCGAGCCAGGGCCGCGAATGGCACCGCCGTCTGCGGCCTTCACATAGCTGGCGCCAGACGTGCCTCCCACCGTGCCGCCCGAAGAGAACCCAAAGCCGGATGCGCCAATGGATTGGAACAACTGCTTGAAAATCTGCTTCGCAATCATGTCGAGAAGCTGGTCCATGAGGCGCCCAAGTGAATTGGTGAGCGCATCGATCGCGCTCTCGCCCTTGGCGATTGCCGAGATGGAACCAGAGAAAGCAGACGCCAAACCGTCCTGCACCTCCCCCACTAATTTGTAGGCCTCCTTGGCCTTCTCCACCTTCTCGGCCGCGCGAGCGTAGGCTTCTGCCTCGGCGTTGATCCCTGCCAACACATCCGGCGTGATCTTGGTGCCGTCCGACTTGGCAGCATTGAGCAGGTCCATAGCCGTCTTGGCGCGCTCCACCTCATAGGTGGATTTGCCCAGCGTCTCCGCCTCAAGCTCTAGGGCCTGCGTGCGTTCGTGGAGCTGCCGCGTTTCGCTGGCGTATTGGGTTTCGGAGTTGCCCCCTCCCTTCGGCTTAGCTCCGACGACAGGATAATCAGCCGCCCTTATTGACTTGGTCGGCGGGTACGGGTTGGAAAATCCGAGCGCTTTGTCAAACTCATTGGATGTCTTGACGGTGTCTTTGTAGTCATATCCTTTCATCGCGCCGCGAAGATCAGATACGCTGCCGTTCCCGTTCCCATACAGAGCATCGTTCAGCTTTACGCCAAGCTGTAACCCGTTCTTGTTGGCATAATCCTGAAGTTCATTCAGCTTTCTGAGGACGTCTATAAGGAACTGGATCGGCCCCTCTGCCCGTTTTGCACCAGCGGCGATGGCATCAAGGTCGTTTACAAAGCTTCTGGAAAACCCCGTCGCACTGTTCACCTCCCCGACCAGCTTGATGATGGCGTTCTGCATGCGCGTGAACGCCTGCGATACGGTCGGCTCGGCCGATGCGGCTTGATCCCGGATGGACTGCGCCCCGGCCTGAAAGCCCTTGAAGAAAGCCACGTTGGAAATGCTTCCCTCAGTGACCAGCTGCTTCAGCTTCGAGACGCTCCCACCTGCTTCCTGAATGCCGTTGGCGACAGCCTGGAGGATGGGCCGCGCACCTTCATTGACCGAATTGAACTCCTCGGCCTGGACGCGTGCGGAGCCGAGGAGTTGCCCCAGCTGCAGCAGTGCGCCGCTCGCCTCCTCCGGCGCCGTCCCAGCCACGCGCAGTGCCACAGCAACGTCTTCGGTGAATTGGATCAGCTCGCCACTGGTGGCCTTCAGCTCTTTCTGCGCCGCCGCGGCGCGGCCATAGAGGGTAGTGATCGCCTCAAGTGGCGCGCCCTGCCGCTGCGCCGCGGCATAAAGGGCGTCAAGCGTGCCGGTCAACTCGGTACCGGACAGGCCAGCCACCTTGAGCGCATTGGTCGCTTTGGTCCATGCGTCGACGTATTGCAGGATGTTGGACGCGCCAAGGCCAATGCCCGCGATGGCAAGGGCGCCCTTAAGAGAGGACCCCACCGCGGCGAACGAACTGTCCATCCGCTGCTGCATGCTGGCGAAGGTCTTCTCGACCTTCTTCGCCGAGGCCGCCGAACGACCTTCCATGCGGGCGAGCGCCTTTTCAAACTTGGCGGTTTGTCCCTCGATCTGGACAACGAGGCGTTCAATGTCGGTCGCGGCCATCTATAGCCTCATGAAAAAGCCGCCCGGTGAGGGGCGGCTTGGTCGGTTCGGGATGTGAAGCGTCAGGCCGGTAGGCGGACCACGTTGTTGCGCTCAAGCACCTTGCCGAGGATGACGCAGGCCCACTCCACGGGGATCGGGTCACGCCGCCCGGGCACCGCCTCCATCTGCGGAGAGGCCATTGCGCTACGCGGCCCCATCGGCTGATGGGCAGGGTCATAATGGCGCCGCGGTGTATCCACCTTCACGTCGCCGGCCGCAGTCACCACCACGGCACGGTCGCCCTCGCCGATCTTCGTATCCTTGATGTCGAAGAAGACCGGCACGCCGTCCATGAAGATGGCGCCAACGCCGTCGCGGTAGATGTCGGAAGGGATGATCGGAAAGGCCGGCTCGCCGCGCGGCGCCGGGACGTTGCGCGGGCCGGTGAGGGCAAGCGCGCCCTGCCCCCTCCGCTCCGCCAGCTTCATCTCCACCGACGCACGGCCGCCGTTCTTGAGCCACGCCTCCGCCTTGTCCGGGTCGAACAGGCGGGCACGGCAGACGCCGGTATCCACGCGGCCTTCGACACGGCATCCAGCCGCTTCGAGACGATTCCCGAACCACTTCCCGAGGCTCATCGGGCACTTGGTGAAGCCGTTGGCCTTGAGGATGGCGCCGGCCGTGCGGCCGTGGCGGATGACGACGCCGGGGACCGAAGGCTGCACGATGGCGACCAGAGCGTTGACCGCTTCGCCGATGACGGCGAGCGCCCGGCTCTGCTCTTCCTGCACCTTGCCCTGCTCCGTCACCTTGTGGGCGAGCATGCGGGAGATGCCGCCGTCCCGGCGGATCATCTCCAGCACCTCGGGAGGGAGCCCACCGGACGGCTTGCCCTCCATCCGCTCGCGGATCACCACGTTGCACTGCATGTGGAACTCGGGGGACAGGTACTTGGCGTAAGCCAGCGCGATCTGCCAGTGAGCCCAAGTGCCGGGGGTCCGACCGCCGCGAACCGTCTTCACCATCTCATCCTCAGAATTTCCGAGGATGACAGCGACGGCCTCAATGAAGCGGGCGGCGTCGGCGGACGACAGCCACTTCGCCGGCTCCCGAGCGTGGTCCGAACCGGCGGCCCGCCACATGTCGGTGAGGCTCAGCTTTTCGCTCCGGTCGTGGATCTCGACGCCGTTGAAAACGAGGGCGGGGACTGCGATATGATTGCTCGTCACGTTCAGCACTCCTGATGCTGGGGGTGGAACTGCCCGGCGCCTTGCACGGCGTCGGAGTGGGAATGAGCAGCGGCGGGGGTAGAGTTTGCCGACACGACCCCCGTCGCTGCCTGCATCCGGGCGCGAATGGCCTGGATGATCTCGCCCGTCATAGAACGGGAATTTCTCTGCGCTTCCTGCTTAACGAATGCGCGCTCCGGCTCCGGGAGCCTGAGACGGAAATGGCTGTCTGCACGAGACATTAGCCCTCCTTTGCCACACGGTTATACATCATCGTTATCTAACCGTGTGGCATTGCCGTCAAGCGCAATTTTGGCCATGCGTGAGGCATGTCGCGCGAAGACCCTCATTTCAGGCTCAGGTTCCCGAACGATCTCAGAGAAAAGGTCGAGGCCGCAGCTCGTGGCAACAAGCGGTCCATGACCGCGGAAATCATTCACAGGCTCGAACGCTCTTTTATGAGCGGCCACGAGATCGAAGCCGTGGACTTGGAGCATGAGCAGAGAAATCTGCGCGCCAGACTGGACCGACTAGAAGAGCAGGCAAAAGAATGGGCCTTCGAAACCGAGATCGAAGCCATTTTTGAGCGCGTTGTCACCGACGTGCTGAAGAAGCGGGAAATCATCAGCCAGAACGAGGCGACGCGTGAACGGCTGCGACGACGAAGCGCGGCGTTGAAGGGTGACTCCACCTCAGATTGAAGCGGTGCTAGCGTGCAGCCCTTAATTCTGGGGGAGAAACGGCCATGTCCCAACGGGCCATAGCGATCATGGTTTTAATCATTCTCGTTGTGGTAGGCGTTATGATGGAAATGGAGAAGCGCCCACCTCCTGCCGCCTATGTGCAGCCCCAAGAAACGCCGAATCTTCCACCCGCGCCAGAAGCGGCAATGGGGTTGAAGACAGTTTCATGGAAGCGCGGAGGGTTCAATTCTGTTGCGATTGTCACTATTAAAATAATAAATGACAATTCGCGGACCATAAGAGACATAGACATAAAATGCCAGCTCTATGCAAATAGTGGTACACTGATAGATATAAAGACTGACACTGTATATGAGGCTGTTATGGGAAAAAGTTCAAAAACCGTAAAAGACTTTAATCTTGGGTTTATCGATAAACAGGCCAGCAGCCTGTCATGCTCAATCATTAGCGCAAAGTGGGGCTAGCCGCTCGCTTTCAAATCCCTCTCAGCGCTCGCGACCAGCATCGCATCAAACTCATCATCCGTGGGGGGCTCCGGTTTGCCGTCACCATGGGACTTGTTCCACCCGGTGACATACGCCGATAGCTGAAACAGGCTCATTCGGTCGACGGCATCTGGTCCGAGCCCAAGGATGGCGCCGCATCCATAGACGGCGGAAGCGGAGAGGCGCCCGTCTCCTCCCCCGCCGGAGCTTTTCCCGGCGATTCATTCTCCGGGATGGCGATTGCGGCGGTCAGAATCTCCAATGCCACGGGCACGCTTTCCGAAAGCGGGCGCTGCTCCACATAGCGCCGCACCAGAACGATTGCCTTGGCGGGGTCCATGCCGCCGCCGATAAGGCCGAGGCGGATGGTCTCCCGAAGGTCCATCACACGCCAGCGTCCGCCGCCTATGCGCTGGAATAGCTCCAGCGGCCCGGCGTCGGTCTTCTCCTGCAGCTCCAGGAGTTGGGCGAAGGCCAGACGGAAGACGTGCTCGCCGTCGCCCCAATCGATGGTCACGCGAGCGTCGAAGCTGGGCATCAGGTCAGGTCCGCTGCCACAAGTTCTCCGTCACCGGAAATGGTGACTTCCACCTGCACCCGCGTGCCTCGCTCCCCCGTGACATTGTAGGCGGTGAGAATCCCCCGTCCGGTATAGCGTCGACCGGCCGTCACTGTGCCCACGTCGATCTGGACGTTCTTCGCGATGCCGGAGGTGAACCACGCATCCCAGATGGTAACAGCCTCATCGGCAAGGACCCCAGATCCAGTGGCCTCCCAAGACAGGGTTGAAATTTCGCGCTCGGTCCATGCTGCGGCATCCGGGTCATCACAATCCGGAACCACAGTATCGCTGGATTCTGCCGAGCGGTTGAACCCCTGCGTAGTCAGGCCACAGGGGAAATCGAAGGTTTCCGGAGATGCGCCGTCGCCGAGCTTGATCAGCAGCGACGTGCCCCGGAACGTGGTGGGCTTCGCCATGGTCGTGTCCTTTGGTGAAGATGGGCCGTGGCCCGCTTAAACCGCCGTCTCGGTGAGCGCGCGGAAGGTGACGACGCCATGGGTTGTGGCCCCATCGGCATCCGTAAAGATGCGGTGCGTCTGGAATGTAATCTCGATCAGGCGATGCGCTGGGGAGAGATCCAGATCAACATCATTCAGGGCGCCGCGGACGGCTCCGACGATCGCCTTCGCCTCAGGCGTACCCTTGGATCGCGACCACACATGCACGTCAAAATTGATCTCACTGCCTTCGATGCAGCCGGCCCAATCGTCGAGCACCTGGAATTGTCCAAGATCGATATAAGGGAAGGCGACGGGTGAAGCGGTCGGAGGGTCGTCATACACCCGCTCGCCAACCACTGCGGCCACGCCTGCATCATCCTTCAGCGCAGCAACGATGGCCCCCTGAAGGACAAGGCTCGGGTCGCTCATTTCGCTGCCACCTTCTTCGCCGCCTTGGTAATCGCGCGCGACACGCGGCTCTTGAGCTTCTTCCGGTTCGCCCTGTAGGCCGGGTAAAAGAAAGGATGCGCTCTTGCCCCAGGGTGCTGCCGGCCCGGCAGATTTCTCCGTCTGCGGCTGGACCGGTCTGCCCCCTTGGCAAGGCTGTGCGGCGCGGTGCCGAACTCCGCCCACCGGGCATAGAAGGCCTTGTCATCCCCGGCAAAGATGGTAATGCGCATGTCGTCGGCGTTCTTCATTGGGCGCGACCTTGCAATGACGATGGACCCCTTCGGCGGGTCTCCCCACGTCCATCCGATGCTGTCGCGCAGGTCACCGTCCTTTACCCGGACCAAACCCCGTGCCATGGAAACGACATCGGCGGCTCCCACCTCCATTGCTGCGGCGATTTCAGCTCTCGCTATGTCAGGAAGCGCCTTCACTTTCTTTCGCAGGGACAGCAGACCGAGAACCTTCGTCGCCATCAGGCAGCAATCCCGGACGTGGCCATGATGGTTAGGAACAGGCCACGCCCTTCCATATCAGCCGAAGGCGAGGTGAGCGCATAGACGGTGCCAGAACGGGCGTCGATCGCCCGCCACCCGGCGTTGATCCGCTTGGTCCGCGTCTCGGATCGGACGGAGATGACCACGGGCTGCGTTCCCGTGAGCCGACCTGCCAGGACCTCCTCTCCGCCCTTCAACGGCAGAATATTGGCCGCAATGGTGAACTGATCGGTCCACGCGCCTTCGGTGTTCCCATAGCCGTCATCCGTGGTTGCCCGCCTCTGGAATGTGAGCCGGTCACGAAGCTGCCCCGCCTTGATCATGCCTCGCCCTTCCTGACTGGAACTGCCACCTTCGCCGCAAGGGCCGCCTTGGCACAGACCAACCGGACGAAATAGACACGCCCCGCACGAAACAGGATGGTGGAACGCCCCTTACGTTCGGGAGGGCTCCAACGAAAATCAGCGGTGAAGCGCAGCCGGCGCTCGGATGCGACGGGCATCAGGCCAAGGCCGGGTCACGGCTGCGCGCCAAAAGTAGTGCCACCGTGCCCCCAGGCCCCATCAGCGTTGCCAAAGTCCCCGCGCCTTCCCGATCGTCCCAAAGGGCGCCGAGCACGAGAAGCGTTGAGGCGCGGACCACAGCGGGGACCGTCTCCGCGGTCCACGCCGTCCCCTGATATTTGAGGTAGTCGATCACGATGGCCTCTGCCCCCACGATCTTCCCCTTCAGCTCCATGATCCGGTCATCGATCCCCTCCATGGAGAGATCGAGATTGAGGTGCGCCGCCGCATCCTCTTCGGAAATGTATGCGCCGCACATCAGACTTTCACCGGCTTGGAGGGCTGGGGGGGAATGGAAACAACCTCGCGGCCATCCCGGCCCCGCTTCACGGCGAGGCGCCATTCGCTGCCGGTGCCGGGCTTGGCTCCCGTGTCCTGCTGCGCGATCCACATGGATCCGCCGAAGCTCACAACATCGCCCCGCACATAGTCCGCGCCTTCGCGATACGGACCGCGGTCGAGGGTGACCGGAACCGTGAACGGGAACCGCTTCACCCGCTCTCCTTGCGTCAGGCAGAAGGCAAAGCCGCGCTCGCCGTCGTGTTCGACGGTGAAATCATCGAAGCCCATCCCATCCACGCCATCCTTGCCGGGGGCACCGTCTGCCCCGTCGCGGCCGATGACTGCGCCGAGTTCCTTCGTCGAACCATCCGTGAGCGTCACGACCAGATGGCCGTGGCGGTTGATCAGCGCGCCAGCAAGGCCGACACCATCTCGGCCGGGCTCGCCCTTCTCGCCATTGATGCCGTCACGACCCGGCGCACCGTCCACACCGTCGCGGCCGTCCTTTCCGGCGGGGCCGGGTTCAGGCGGGTTCTCCTTCAGATGGAGTGCTACGGCTTCGCGGAGAATGCCGGGCTCCGACTTGATGGCGTCCAGGATCATCTCGCGAGTGACCGGAGGAGCGTCTTTGCCGGGGGCTCCATCCACACCGTCGCGGCCGGGTTCGCCCTGCGGGCCGGCTTCGCCACGTTCTCCAGGCTCTCCCTTTTCACCCCGCTCGCCGGCAGGACCGGGCTCACCGGGCACGCCACGATCACCGACAGGACCGGGCACACCCGAAACTCCATCCTTGCCGTCGCGCCCGTCCACGCCACCCTCGCCGGGATCACCTTTCTCGCCCTGCTCGCCCTTCTCAGGTTGGCGGGCTTCCACAGCATCCAAGCGGCGGGTTAGGGGTTCAAGGGTACGGGCAACGTAGTCCTTGACCACGTCAACGATTGCGTCGCCGAAGGCCTTTCCGTCGAACATCAGGTCAGGCCCTTCATGATCGCGAGGAGCGCCTTATCGGCTTGGACGGAAAGATTGTCGTTCGCCGGAGCGGGATCAGCGGGAGCGGGCTGCTGATCCGGCGGGTTCTCCGACTGCTCAATCATCAGCTTGTCGCGCGCTGCGATCGCCTCGGCGCTATGGTCCTGTTCCTGCATGTAGATCGTGTCACCATAGGGCCGTGGGGGCTGGTCGACCTTGGCGCGCCGCTCGTTCAGCGTGAGCAGGCCCTTGGCCTTGTCCAGCACATCCATTTGAGTGACGGAGTCCATGCGCAACAGCCCGTCCAGATCGAACTCGGTGCCCAGCGCCTCACCGGTGTTCAACCCTTCATCGAGACACAGCTCGATCGCCTCGATAAGCGACTGAAGACACTGAGAATAATATTCGATGTTCAGGGACTGGATATTGGTGTAGCTGGGCATTTGCCCTAGCCCGATCTTGTAGGGCGGGACATGGTAGGTGGAGCACACCACCTCGGCCGACCATTTCAGCTGTTCGATAAGCTGGGCATCCACGGCCTTCGTCGCCATGGCTTCATACTTCAAACCGTCGCCGAGCACAGCAACCTTGCCGAAGTTGGCGCCGGTGTAGTTCTCTTCCCAATGAGCCTTCAGACGAGACGCCGTTTCGTCGTGGATCGCCCCTGGCGCCGTAAGGATGCCGCCGGGCTGCGAATTGTTCTGAAAGAACTTGGTTGAATTGTTCTGGATCGCAAGACCCTGCGTCGCTGCGAGGCCTCCCGCGAAGATGGGGGACAGGCCGGCCAGAGGGTGGAAGAAGCAGTTGAAACGATCGTGGATGATCTCCGACGCCGGAACCATGACCTGCTGCGGCACCGTCGTCAGATTGTCCGTGCTCAGGTCGTAGAAAACGCTGCCGTCGTCCGCGACCATGACCTTGACCCTGTTCGGATCGAGCACATAAAGCTCGCGGACCACATTGGCTGCATCGCGGCGCTTCAGGACGTAGGTGTTTCCGCGCTGGAGTTTGGACAGCACCCAGCTTTCCATAAACTGGATCCGGTTCTGGTACCGGTTCGGCTTCCGCAGGACCGGAGAATAGGCGCTGTTCTTAGTCTCCGTCCACACGCCGTTGCTATCTTTCGCGACCAGCTTGATGCGGAGCTTCGAGATGTCCGATGCGATCAGCGTCCGGCAGGCAAAGTCAGCATGGTTTGCGAGCACGCTGTCCATGCTGACTTCGATATTGTGCTGCCACGCGCCGGTGTAGCTCTCGCGGATGATCGGCCACCAGCCACGGTCGCTCGATACGGGGACGAGCCCCTTTTCGACCCCGCGCCGCGCACGCGTGATTTCGAGGCCGAAGATGCGCATCAAACCAGCACTCCTAAACGATCAGGCGCCAAAGGGTGCCGTCCACAAGCTCCCGCTCATCGAACTGTCCATAAGCGAGGGAGTGAAGCCACTTGGTCCGGTCGGGATAGACGGGGCTCTCGATCTTCTTCAGGTCGGTCAAGCCGACCAAAGCCGCGGCGCTGCTCTCATGGACGACGGCCGGGCATCCCATGATGACCGCCTCCACGGCGGCGTTGCTGCCGTGGGCGACGATGGCATGAGCGCCTTTCAGGTCTTCGGAAAGCGGGCGCTTCGATTCCTTGCCTCGGATCACGAGCTGTCGATTGGTCACCCGCGCCAGTGCGTCAATGGTGTCGTCCGTCCAACTCTCGATCCCGTGAAAGGCCGAATAGGTTTTGGTCGGCGCCGCGATGACGATGTGCCGGCCGCCTTTGGCCCACGGCAGCACCTCGGTGTTCAGCGCGGCCCAGCGGTCTCCCGAAAGGTCGCGAATGGCCCGCATCTGGAAAGCGTTGGTCTGCCAGCGATAGTACCCACCATTCTGCCCCCGCGGGAGCCACGTCGCGAACACCCGCCGAGCATAGCCTCGATCCCAATAGATATACGGGCGGCTGGACGCTTTCCACTGCGCGATGAGTGGGCGCGTCTCCGGTTGGCACCCGACGATCGGGACAACGTCCTCCGGCAAGTGAAGGAGCCGCTTCCACTCCTGCCGGACGATCCTGCCGCCCTTCTGCTCGATCGCGGCACCGATGCGATTAAACAGGTTGAGCTTGAAATCCTTGAGCCCCGGCGGGATGTAGAGCGCGACCTTGGCGGGGTCGATCATGCTGCGGCCTGCCTCGCGTCCATCATGTCGCCCAGCCGGGGCGAAACATATCGGCGGGACTTGCCGGGGAACAGATCCGCCACCTCATTGACGGACAAGTCAGAGCCGGGGAGGATGAACAGCCCTCCCATCCCCTGCCGACAAATCAATGCCTGCACGGCCGCGCTGACATGCGCGTAGGTCCGCTTCTGTTCCCCGGTGCCGTAGATCGTCATCACATCCGCAGCGGCGAACCGCTCGAATACGCTGTGACCGCCCGGCCCGTGGATGTTACAGAACCGCACAACCGTGGCCCCGTAGAGCCGGGCATAATCCTCGCCGGCCCGCTTGGAAATCGCGTATGGCGTGGCGGGGTAGTTCACCATGGAGGAGGAGGCAAACACTGCCTTCGGCCCGTACCTGCGGAGAACCCGGATCGCTCCCATGATATTCGCCCGCGCATCGGCTTCGGCGTCTTCACAACACGCATCGGTTTGCGCTGCGAGATGAAAGACCGCGTCCGCATCCGGCAGGGCACATGACAGCACGTCATCGCCAGCCGTGAGGTCAAGCCCGACCACCTCATGCCCAAGAGCCTGAAGCGCGGCCACAAGATGTCGGCCGATGAAGCCGGCGGAGCCGGTTACGACCGCCTTCATCTCCAATGCCTCCGAACCCACTCGACAGAGGTAAACTGCGACGGGTCGCGGTGCCCCGGAAAGGCCACAAGCCGAGCATTCTCAGGAAGCGCCGCGCCCTTCGGCCAACCCGGCTTCATGAAGGCGTACACACCATTCTCCGGCCCGAACTTCCCCGCGTTGGGCAGGTGATGCGCGAACCATGCCTGATCATCCGGAAAGGAATCATGCGGCACCTTGGCGGCGCGCTCCAGCGTAAACTCCGACCACACGTCCGGCCGGTAGCCGGCCCGCAGCATCCACACCGATCCATTGTAGGGGCACGGGTTGGAAGCGTTCACGCCCTGCAGGATCGAGAATGGTTCGTCCCGATCGAACAGCGCATCCAGCGCGCCGGTCACGATCAGATCCAGATCCAGCGTGACGATGCGGTCGCCGGGATTGATCCCGTTGGCGGACTGCCACTCCGGATCGAAGGTCCGAAGCCGGGCGAAGCACCCCGGAATGCGCGTCAGGTGTTCATCACATAGGCCGGGCTGGCACACGAGAAAGCGGTATTCACCCTTCATGTTTCGCGCCACCCCGTCGCGAAGACGCGAAAGGTAGTGGGGCGGATACTTCGATCCCCAGCACCATGTTGAAATCACGAGCGCCACAGGACACCAATCCCGTTGTTCTTCCCCGTGGGGCACATGCGGAATTCCGCATGCCGATAGGCCGGGCTGATGGCCCGCCAGAACTCCGGCACGTCGATCCGCTCCCCCTGCCACTCCGGCGCTCGGCGCCAGGAGATGTCGTGGAAGGCCACCATGCGGGCCATCGGCGAATAGTTGATCCAGTCCCGCACCACGAAGGGCAGGGTATGGTTCGCGTCGATCAGCAGCAGATCGAAGGGGCCGAGCGCGCTGACCTTGTCCACGATCTCCGGCGCAGTGCTGTCGCCCCAAATTCCGTATGCGTCATAGCCATCGGCCTTCAGTCCGGCAAGCACGTCGAGAAGAGATGTTCGGCTTGCCGCCACTTTTCCTTCCGCCGGAAGATCGACCGAGACGACGCGCGACCCTTTCGGAAGTGCGCCGGAAACCGCCTTCAGCGACCCGCCGAACTTCGACCCGATCTCCAGGTAGGACGACACGCCCTCTGACTTGGCGAGGTCAACGAGCGCCGCAATCTCGCTCGCATCCTGAAGTGCCGTCACGCTCGCGCCCATATGGCGGCTACTCCCAATTCTGTCGAAATGTAGGACGTGTGAATCCGGAACAGCCCGGCCTTCTCAAGGTCGCGATCCAGTGCGACCATCTCGGCCTCGTTCTCATCCGGCTTGTCCGAGGTCGCACGCCACGCGAAATAGCCCTTCGTCCACCGGCCGAAGTGCAGCACCAGAGCGCTCAGATCCTCCGGCGCCATCACGCGCTTGAGCTTGTGGTAGGTCGCGAGGCAGAGCGTGATATCGTAGGCCCGCCCAGTGAAAGGACGGAGCGCATCAGGCCCCTTGGCGAGGTCCACGACCTCAAATCTGCTTTCGACAGACCGAAGATCGGCGAACAGCTCGCGAGCCGTCTTGATCCCGTCTTCGTAAATGTCGCAGCCGTCAACGGAAGAGGCCCCGTTATTGGCGAACTCGAAGCCGACGAGGCCGCGGTTGCACCCGATATCGAAGACGGTTTTCCCGGCGGCCCTAAGCACCAGATCGCTCATGCCGTCCATGCGCACATCGTGATAACCAGCAACGCGACGCTGCACCTGATACCGGGCGCCGAAAGGCCTATGCTTGTCCATTCACAGGCGCTCCCTCGCCGCGGCGTAAACTTCATCAACAGAGATCGCGTCCAGCGCCTTCCGGCAGTGCGCACACGGCAGGATCGAGCCGCAGGCATCTGCGCCGCCCGTGAGATTGGCGTGGCCGCTGTAGCCCGTCACAGCCGGCGGGATGAACCCGCCAAACAGCACCACGGCGTTCACACCCATGGCCGCAGCCCCGTGGTGCAGGCCTCCCTCGGGGCCGATGTAGAGCGCGGCGTGAGCCATGACCGCCAGAGCATCCCGAAACGACGTTGTGCGGACAACCTCTGCCCCGGTCACAGCCGGCCCGGCTTTGTTATAGGCGAACTGGATGATGCGAAAGCCATCGCCGCGGAGCCGGTCAGCAACGGCCTGATACCGGGCGCGGCCCCAATCCTTGTTCGGCGCCACCGACTTCCATCCCTCGACGTTGGGCTCCATCAGGACGAAGCTGGAGCCGGCACGCTTTCCAGCCTTGGTCTCGGATGGCGTCAGGAACACCTCTCCGGGGACTGGGCGGAACTCCAGGTTCCATACCCATTTGTTTCTGACCCTGTCGTGACGATTGTAGAGCCGATTTCCTTTGTAGAAGTGGATCCACTCCACATCCCCATGAGCCTCGCATCCAGGGGAGGCGACGTTTGGGTTGCCGCGGAAGATCTGCTCCGAATTGTGGTCCCACAGGATGCGCCGACCATCGCCGAACGCGATCCGCTTGCCCCGCGCCTTCGCGCCGCGGGCAAGGCCCGATGCGATCAGCTGGTCACCGAGACCGATGGCAGCCTCCCGTCACTTCGCCCACCGCGCCAGCTCGGCCCGCCATTCATCGGCGAACGGCGCCTGCTCATAGCCGGGCATGCAGGGCGAACCCTCGGTGTGATGGACAATCTTCGGCTCGATGTCGGGCGAGGAGTGCCCGGCGAGCCAGTTCCATTCCGGCCCGATCTCGCCAATGTCCTCGTCGTCGAGCCAGCAGAACTGGTGCAGGTCGCGGCCACGCACCGTGTTCACCAGATCGACGGTCAGCCTCTTGTTCGAGGTGTGGTCGCAGTTGAAGATCATGACCGATGACCAGTTCTTCCGGCCATAGGATGTCTGCGCCTGGCCATCCATCTTGAGCCCTTCGGCCGGACGATGATCGTGCTTTACGCAGGTCACCGCGTGCGCGGGGTCGACCCGCCGGAACAACTCCATGAGGTTCGCCCGCACCAGCATGTCGCAGTCCATGAAAAGCGCGAGACCCGTTTGCGCGAGATGCGGAACGAGGAACCTCGAAACCGCAAATTCCGTCGCCATGGGAGCGCCCGAGATGCAGTCCCACATCTGGCGATGCCCATCCGATGTGGCCCTCGCTTCGGTCGGCCGGGAGTACAGGCCGCGGGCGCGCAGGTCGGAAAGGACAAGGCCATGGATCGGGACCCGCAGCGACAGGCGGCGGCGGATGCTCTCGCGTGCCACGGCGAACGCCGCCGCCTCGCGAGGATCAAACCCGATCCAGATGCTCCATGAAGCCATCAATCGTCACCCTCGGGAAGCAATCGAGCGCCGAATGCGGCGAGCCATTGAAGACCCGCGCCCCAAGCGCCATGAGCGTCGGGAGCGCCCGGCCATAGGCCGCGATCCACCGGCGGAAACTTGATCTGTCCGGATTGTTCGCCATCGGCCACCGGTTGCGGCCGTACCAGTGAACCCCGCCCTGATCGCTCATGTCGAAGCCGATCAGGAGGATATCGCGCGCCCCGAACTGCAGCGCGAGGTTGAGCGCCTGAAACCCGCTGTTCCCGCCGCCGCCGATGGTGCCCTGCGGCTGCATGACCAGATCTTCGCGGTACCCGCCGCGCTCACGGGCGATTTCCACCCGGTGCACATCAGGGAACCCGTCCAGCCCGTTGCCGGCCCAACAGACCTTAAGGCCATCGAACTCAGGCAGGCCCCTGCGGTGCCGCCACCATGGGGCGTCGCACCCGTAGACCAGATCCGCCCATGGGCAGAGGTCCACATTTTCCTTGATGGCAATGACCTTGACGCGACCCCGCAGGGCCTCGATCTTCGCGCGCTTCGCGGTTGGCCCGGAGGCGATGATCGCGACGGGTTGCCCGCGCCAGTCTGGACAGATCAGTCCTCGGCCTTGAGCGCCGTGGTGCTGTACTCGGGGCTTTTCAGATCGCGACGCTTGTAGGCCGCCATCTTCTCGCGGATTTGGGCCGCGTCCCAGCCCATGAAAGGGCGCTTCCCCACCATGGTCTCATAGTCCCCGCGCAGGGCGACGATGTCCTCTGCCGTCTTCGGGATGGCAGGCACCTCGGGCTCCGAGATGTCCGCCGGCTTCGCCTTTCCGATGGCCACCAGCAGTTTGGCCTCCTTATCGGAAGCCTCGAAAGCCTCTCCGGGGAAGACGTTCCGGCCGGCGTATCGGACCTCACGCACCGCGATCAGGTTCGGCATGTCATACCCTTTCTAGATAGGCCGGGAGACGAGCCCCCGGCCTATGTTTCGGCTCACTCGGCGTACTTGGCACCGGCGATGATGCCCGACGCGGTGGAGCGGCGCGGCTTCCAGTTGATGTAGCGCTCGGCCTTGATCGCCACCATGTTGTGCTGCCACAGGTTCACGGTGACGGTGGTGGCGGTCCACGGGGAATCCGGGGTGCTCTCCATCTGCAGCGAGGCCTCGCGGCTCATGTCGATGGACACACCACCATCGTCCGCCAGCAGGATCTCACCCGGCATGACGAAGATGATGGGATAGCCATCGGCTGGCGAGCCGGTGGAAGCCGGCAGGTTTTCCGAGGTGATCACCGGGAAGCCCAGCAGCGTGCCGCCGGTCATGGTGATGCCGGGAAATTCCGGCTGGCCGAGAGAGTTCTGCATCAGCGACAGGGCGAGCGCCTGCGTCTGCGTCATGACCCAGTATCCGGCGGTCACCTGCTGATTGGCCGCCAGCATCGCGGCGAACATGGACTTCACGTCGGCGCGGAACGCCGCCGCCGTGGTGCCGGTCGCGGTCACCGCCGAGACGCCGTAGGTCACCGAGGCAGGAGACACATCGGTCGCCGCATTGGACGGATCGATGAACTCGGCGTCGATAAACTGCGCGATGGCGCTGGCGAGGTCGGAGCGCACCAGCTCCTCGGCCGCCGGGCTGGAAAAACGCACCAGCTCCTCGGTCAGGGGGACGATGCCAGCGACCTTGGCGAAGTCGAGCGTAAGGCTGTCGAACGCCAGCGCGGACAGCGGCTTCACCTTGCCTTCACCGACCCAGTTGACGGATGCGCCGCCGGTCTGCCGCGGCACCTTCACCTTAAAGGGGACGCGGCGGAAGCCGTTCATCCGCCCGATGATGGTCAGGGGCCGGAGGTAGTCGATGAACTCGCTGGCCATGTTCTGGTACTGCACCAGAGGCGCAGCCCAAGTCGAATCAGTGGTCGTGCCGGCCGCAACCGCAGCCTTTTCGATCACGTCGGTGGGCATGCGGAGCATGGCGCCAACCTCAGGGGTCGAATCCTGCCAGCGTTTGGCGAACTCGGCCGCCTCGAAGCGGTTGCCGCGGGCGTTCGCCAGCGCGCCGACGTATCGGGCGAAGACGGTGCCCTTGGGCAGGACGATGTTCTTCACCGACACACTCGGGCCAGTGGCCCGCGAACGGCTGGCGTCGTCGGCATTGCCGCCGTTGACAGGCTTTGCGGAAGCGATGTTGGCTTTCTCCAAGGCGCGGAAGCGCTTCAGGTCGGCTTCGATCGGGGCGTTCTCGGCGTCCAGCGCGTCGAACTCCTCCTGTTCTGCCTCGTCGGTGGTGCGGCCTTCCTCGGTCGCCTTCTGCATGATTTCGGCCATGCGGGCGGCGTTCGCGGCGCGCTTGGCTTCCAGAGCAGAGATCTGCTCCTGAATGGTCTTGGACATGGATTTGGCCTCCTTCGGCCTCAGGTTCACTGTCTTGGTGGGTTTTCCCGAGGCGCCGGGATGGACAGGTCGATCAGCGGCCTTCGGCTCCTTGCCGAGCGCGGCGAGCAAAGGGGCATCAATCGACTTGATTGCGGTAATGGTCGCGTCGGCGTTTGCCGGGATCGTGACCAGTGAAAGCTCATAGACTTCGGACTTGACGAAGCGGACGCCGCCGTCGTCCATGAACGCGTATTCGACGGCGCGAAAGCCGATAGACACGGCCCGAACCAGCCCGAGCTTGACGGATTGCCACGCCTCATCGATCCGGTCGCGCAAGGCGCCCGCTTCCATGACCTTCGGCAGGCGGGCCTCAAAGGTGATCCCGGTCTTCGTCGGCTTGTCGAACGTGACGGTGCCCACCGGCGACTTATGGTCGTGCTGCCACAGCAGGGGCATCGGATTGGTGAAGGATACGCCAAGCGGCTCGACGATGTCTCCCACGCGGTCCGGATCGGGAGTGGTCGCGATCCCCCGGATGACCCGTTCGTCATCGTCCACCGCCTTGATGGCGAGGATAGAATAAGCCCTGTTCATGTCGCTGTTCTCCGGCCCATGCCAAGGCTAGACAAAGATCATCTGGTATGATGGTTTCTTGGCTTCCAATTGAACGTTATCCGCAGCCCCTGCCGCCATAGCCAAAGTTACAAGTCCATCAATTCTGCCGCGTGATCTTTTCTTATCGAATGCCCTATTTTTCATTCCATCTGAGATCAGAATAGCGTTTCCAGCGCACCAATATGTAACAGGAGAATTCTCCACCGTTATCGTCCCCTGAAGGATGCGGTCCTCCAGGCGCTCTACTGAGCGTGGCATGCACAGCTGTCGATCTTCAAACAGGATCCGCGTACCCTGCGCATGCGCCATCAGCTTCAGTCCGACGCCTTCGGGCTCGTCAGCCCCCTTGAACCGCCACACCGGAAAGCCGACCGTCTCGCACGATGATATGAAATCGCCCATGCCGGCAGGGTCGAAGGCCAGAAACTGCACGTCATGCGCGGCGCAGATCTCAGCCACCTGAGCCGCGACGAAGGTCTTGTCGATGGTGGCGCCGGGAACAGCCTCTAGCCACCCCTCCTGAACCCATTGTTCATATGGAGCTTGATCAGCGCGGGCTCGGTCAGCAAGGCCAGAACGCGTCGTCCAATACCAAGTCTTCGCGTAGAGCCGCCCACCCTTCAGCCACACCGCCGTCAGGGCCGTGAGGTCGTTCTTTTGGGAAAGGTCGAGGGAGAGCCAGCACGGGCACCCGCGCATGTCTTCGATATCGAATTCGCCCTGGACCGCGGCCCAAGGCTCTTCGGCAATCCAGAAGTCTGTGCTTCCAATCGGAATACCGAAATAGAGGCGCTTGACCGACATGGCGGTCGAGAGAAGCGCTTTCGCCGTTGCTACCTCACCGCGGATGTTTTCCACCGGGAAGGTGATACCCAGCGCGGGCAAAGCTTTCGGCCAGGCCTTTTCGTTCTCGAAGATTGTCTCGCGGTCGGCCTTGTCCACCCGGGCGATGAAGGCGAATGCCTGATCGTCCTTCACCTCGCCGCGCGCCACCTTCTGGTAAAACTCGCTGAACGCCGTCCCCACCGGCTGCGTGCTCGCCGGGGTATTGGTACCGAGCATCATCAGCGCATCGCCCGGCATCTTCGCAATGGCGCGTTGCCAAGTCTCGATCGCGTCACTCGACTTGAACTCGTGGATCTCATCCGCCGCAACCAGCGTCGGCCGGGGGCCGGAAATTGCCTCTCCGTTCGCCAGCGCCTGGAACTTGGAGCTTGTAGCAGGGTGCTCGATCTTCCAGGCGTTATCGCCTTCGCCGCGGATCAGCACATCGCCGCGGCTCTCCAGCGTCTCCCGCAGTTCCTCCGGCTCGTCCTCCTGCCCAGGGATCGCATGCCGGCACATCGCGACCGCGTCGCCGAAAAGCACATTCGCGGTGCGCCGATCCTGCCCGATGGAATAGACCTCGGATCGGGCGATACCGTACCAGCCCATCATGTAGAGGCCGATGGCTGCCATGAACGGGCTTTTGGCCTGCCCCTTCCCCGTCTCCAGCCAGGCACGGCGGAACCGCATCCGCCCGCTGTCCATCCGCCAACCGAATAGCGACCCGGCGCAGAACACCTGCCACGGCAGCGGATGAAACGGATGCCCCGCCTTCGCACCAGCCGTGATCGGCAACACCGCCGGCAGGAACCGCAAGACGTGACCAGCCTTCTCCGGTCGCCAGTGCAGATCCTTGCCGCTCCGGTCTACAATGTCCTTCAGGTGCCGCTCAGCCGCGGCCCTGACGATCTCCCCGACGACGATCCGCCCTTCTACCGCGTCACGAGCCCACCGGGTCGGGGGATCATCGGGCAGCTTTGCCGAGGAATTCGTCCGACGCACGGGCCGCCCTCGCCTTCTTCTCCACCTTCGTCGCTGCCGCCCGGCGGCGCGGCGCCAGTCCCAGCTCGGCCTCAAGGGTCGCAGCGTCGGACCCCGCCTCGCGCATGGCCGTAAAGTGCGGGTTAAGCCGGGCGATGGCCTTCGTGTTACCCCGCTTCGGCTTCGTCACCGCGCCCTGCTCCGCGACGATCCGCGAGGACCGGTCGTAGATGAGGTAGGCGAGCACGAGGCGCTGGATCGCGTGGCGGTTGGCCGGCGCCAGCAAGCTGCGCTCGCGGAGTTCGGTCGTCACCGCCCGCCAATATTCGGCAGCAGCCTCGATCTCGATCTCGTCCGTCAGCAGCATCTGCCAATGAGGCTCGGCGATGATGAGGCCCGTGCCTTCGACAACGTTCATGCGCTTTCACCCCTCTGGGGTGGCTCCAACTTTTTGTCCTGTGACTGCTCTCGGTGCGAACGGAGGAGCCCCACCGGTCTAGCGCAGCGAGCTTCACCGACTTTTTGCACCCCCCCCTACCGGTTCCATGGGTGCTTCGCGTCCAATGGACGCCCTGCAGCGTCGCACCCCTTCACATGTCCTCGCGCCTCCTCCGACTGCTTCGTGCTGTCGTGGTGCGCTTTGCAAAGCGATTGGAAGGGGCCTGACCAGAACTTCGTTACATCGCCCCTATGCGGCTCGATGTGGTCGCAGACCGTTGCGACGGTGACCCGGCCTTTGCTCGCACACATCCGGCACAGAGGTTCGGATGCAAGGTGCGTCGCCCTTAGTCTCTGCCACCTCGCCGTCTTGTACCAATCGTGAGCCTCTGCCCTGCGCCTGTCGTGGTCCCTGTCCCTATCCGCCTTCGTGCGATGTGCGGCGAGGTGGTGCTGAGGCGGGCAGGAGGGCATCAATCCCGGCTCGCATAGCCCGTAGCCCAGCCGAAGCCGAACCAGATCACGATGAAGCCGATTAGGAGGAGCATCTAGGTTTCTCATATTTCCACACATCTGTTGACTTCCACAGAAGTGTGGACTAACCTACATTTATGAACGCGCAAGAACTCAAGAAGCTCCTCGCCTCCCAAGGCTGCACCTTCGAGAACCATAAGGGTGGCTCAGGGCATCTCACGGTTCGGCGCGGCGAGCGCACCTCGCAACTGCCGGTGCATGGAAGCCGGAAGGAACTTGGCACCGGGTTGGTGAACAAGATCCTCAAGGATTTGGGACTGAAATGATGCTCGACTATCCCCTGACCCTCACGCCAGACGACAACGGCACCTTTCTGGTTACCTGCCCCTTGCTGCCTGAGGTGACCACCTTCGGGGATGACGAGGCAGACGCCAGACGCCAAGGGAAGGAAGCAATCGAAGAGGCTATCGGTGCGCGAATGAGCCGGTGGGATGATGTCCCCGTCCCTGATGGATCGGCATACAATGCGGATGCGACGGCCCGGCTATCCCTCCAAGCAGACCTAAAGCTCCATCTCATGCTCGCCTGTAAGGAGGCCGAGGTTTCTCGGGCGGAACTGGCGCGGCGCCTCCAATGGCATCGCGAGCAAGTGGACCGGCTGTTCAGGCTTGACCACGCCAGTCGAATAGACCAGATCGAAGCAGCCTTGGGCGCACTCAACAAGGTTGTCGGGATCTCGGTCGAAGCTGCATGACTGACGCCGGAGACCAGCCCGGCGGCCGTGGCGGACCACGGTCTTGAGGCTCACGGGGAGCGACATGCTTTCGAGAGAAGCGGCGGGCGGGGCGCGATCCCCGCATTGTGTCGTCCCTAGAGCGAATGCCAAAGCGCCGGCATGCCGAACGCCTACGCACCGCTGGGCATCAGATGGCTTTCCCCTTCAAGCGGAGGCCGTTTCCTACCGGGGCACGCCGCTCTCTCGAAACTGCTTCGACGCGGGTCGCGCCCCTTGGTCGCCAATCCGCTCCACACCACATGGGGCGCCAGCGCCAACGGTATATCCCCTACGACCAGGGCAGGTGGTTAGCCCGCTTTCTCTAGGCCGCGCCGAACTCTGTGCGCATGAGCGCGAAACTGGCGGAGGGTGGAGGGATCGAACCCCTGACCTTTCGGTCACCCCGGTTTTCGGGACCGGTTGCCGGCCACTCAGCGGCACCCTCCTGATTTGGCGGAGGGGGCCGGAATCGAACCGGCGCGGCCTGTTAAAGCCTCGGCGCCTTAGCACGGCGCTGCATTACCGCTCTGCCACCCCTCCAATCGATGACGGACTACTGGATGACATGGCTGCGGTCCTGCTTATTAGTCCGTGTCATCGCCCACGGCGGCTTCGAATCGGTTCGCCGCGGGCCATGTTATTGGCACACCGCGGCGTCATTATGTATTTCTGTAGCCCGCCGCTTCCTGTTCGTCAACAGGCAGCATGAAGAATTTCGCCAGCGCATCGAGCCCGAGGCGCAGGTTGTCCACAGACATCGGCGGCCGGTCGAAGACGCAGACCTCCCGCACCTCGCGAGTTGCCTGCTTTCCTGCTTCGGAAAGGGCAGTTAGAGCCCGCATGTACTGGTTTGACACGCGTTTCAGCCGGGCGGAATCGGGCTCGGTGGTCAAAGTGGCTCCGCGCGCCGCGCCGATGTCCATCCCCTGCGGAAATGGCGACGGGTAGCCCATGGCCCTCTGGTAGTCGTCCACGAGCCGTGCATAGTCGTACCCGGCCCGGTGACGCCGGGGGGTGACGACGCCGGCAAGGGCCAGCCGGCCAAGCTCGTAGCCGGCGTAAGGCGAGCGTGCGTCTTTCTCCCCCACCATGCGGCTGCGATACTCGACGACGGTGGACATGATCTGCACCTCGGTTTCGCCGCGCTGGATGCGGGCGGAATGGACCGGCTGGCCGGACGGGTATCGCTGGACCAGCTTGGACGGGCGCCCGCGTCGTTTCTTGTTCCTCGCCATGCTCGGTAGCCCCTTGCATCAGAATTGCCGCTGGTGACGTTCTCTGTGGATCTGCCGGCCCTTCACCCTTTGATAGGCTTGGCCCCGGCATGGCGGGCTGTGCGAGCGCTCGCGGCCTCGGAAGCCAGCACCAGCAGCGCCTGCATCATGTCGGTGTCGCTGGTCCCCGGTAGAGGCGGGTTAGGCGGAGGCCTAGTCAGGCTCCCACGGGAACGTCGTCACGGGGCCATCGGACGGCTCGCCCGTATCGAGGAAGACGATGGGCGCCCCCTCCAAGCATCGCGCGTGGCAAGCGCCCTCCGTGATGTCCATGGCGCAGATGTCGCCTGGCTTGAACGGTTCGGCGCAGATCGGGCACCTCTCGACAAATGCTTTCTCACCCATGGCTCATTCGCCTTTCACCGAGTAGCGGTACGGCGCGGAATGGTCGGCGCCGGCTGGATTGGGCGGGTGACGGCGGCGGATGCGCTCGCCCTCGGCCGGGGTGAGGAGCGCCGCGACCGAGGGCGGCAAAGCGCGGGGGCCGTCAGCGCGGGGCTCCGCCTCCACCTTGGCTTGCAACAGCCGGTGAAGCTGCACCCGATGCGCCCGCGCGGGCTCGCTGATCTTGTCCAGCAGGCCCCGCAGCTCCGGGGGCCGGGGCATGAACCTCGGATCGAAGCCCGCTCGCTTCTGAAGGATCTGCCGATAGGCCTCATCCAGGGCGAATGCCGGCACACCCTCCAGGGCGATCAGAAACCCTTCCTGCCGCCGCCGCAGCGCGTCCAAGTCCATGTCGCCTGATGCGAACTGGTCCTGCAACGACACCACGAACGCCGCAGATTCATCGGACGTGGCCGGTGCCAAGCATTGGACCAAGCGAGACAACCTCGCTTCCACCCGCGTCCTCTGGTCCTCCGTCAGGCCAGCCCGGCCGGGGAGGCGCGGCGGATAGTCGGCTGTCATCGCGTCCATGGAGGACTTCAGCCATGGCGGCACGGTTGAGTTCGGATCGAGAAGGGCCGCGCGCTGGTTCGCGCTGCCCGACTGCAGGGCGGCTGGGACGGTCATAGGCACCCTCCATGAGCTTGGTGAAAGACTTGGCCTGTAAGAAAAAATCGAAGCTAGCTCGCCACCCGCGGTCATTGTCTCCGCAGAGGAACGGCGAGGCCCTGGCGCGGGCCATGGCCGAGCGAAACACCTCGATCCCGCCATACTCGGCCCCTCGGCGGTTCGCCGCAGCCCGGCGCGCAGCCGTGAGCCTTAGCGCCAACGGCCATCCAGCATCGGGGGCGGTTTCGTTGTAAGCCTCCATAGCCAAATCAGCGAAGTCCGCCACGGGGGAAGAGCCCCCTTTAGGGGGCGAAGGGGGTACTTCGGGAGAGGGATAATTTTCAGGGGGTGTGGGGGAGCTTTTATCGGGAGAGGCGGCATCAGCGTCCGCAGACATGCAGTCGCTTCCACAGACTTCCGCAGAATTCCGCAGACGTGCGTCGCGCTTACGGTCGCGATCAGCCGCGCGGCGTCGCTCGGCAGAAGCATCCACGGGGGGGCCGCTCGCGTTCTCCATGTCGGAGATCGCGCGAACTACATCGTCTGGTGTCATGCCAGCCGCCAGCATGTGGCGCACCGCCTCTGCGATAACACCCATCAGTCGAACCGATCCTTAAAGAAAAATTGAAACACCTCTGCTGCACATCCGAATGGATCGTTGTGGATTTCCGACCCGGTGAAGCGAAGTATTTTGAGCCCCGCGGCCTGGACAGCGCGGTCTCGCGACCTATCGGCCTTTGCCTGCTCCTTGGTGCGCTCATGGAAATCATGACCGTCACACTCGACGGCAATTTCAGGCTCCAACTCTGGGCTTGCCATGAGCGCGAAATCGAACCTCATTGTACCCGATGAGCCAGTGACTTCGTACTGAGGGACGATAATCGTTGCCTTATAAGGGATGCCCATAGCCGCATCCTCTTGGCTTTTCACTTCGATGGATGCGCCCTGAAACAGTCGATGATACATGAACATCGCAATGAGAAGCTTGTACTCGATGGGGCTTTCCACCATAGACACCGCAGCAGTCCCCATGTAGTCGATGCTCTCTTCGACAATCGGAAGCGACATTTTTGCTATGTGTTCGGCGCATTCAGCCGCGACGCGCGCCGGCAACCTCCTAGCGCGAATCCACTTGCCGTCTCCATTCCTGCTCATTCGTCATCGCTCCTAATCGGCAGCACCTGCCCCGAAATGCGCGGGCGCCCGTCCCATGTTTCTGCGCACGGGACAGGGTCGGTGGAGAGGGGAAACTTGCGAGCGGCGTGACCACAGCCGCCACAAACGAAGTCACGGCCGCGCTGGTGGACCGCGACGCTGCCGCAGGAGGGGCAGATATGGCGAGCGACGGGGCGGCGCCTCACGGTCGCACCTCGCCGCATTCGCAGTGCCACATCAGCACCGACCAAAGGCCATGGGTCGGTCCAAGATCAGCGGCCACCACCCAGCCCCGCGCCATGTGCGCGAAGACATCGGGGTGACGGACGTATTTGAAGAGGCCGGTGCGGATCATTCGGCGGCCCCATGAGGCTCGGCGCGGGCCGACTTTCCTTCGTAGAAAACCCGGGCGAACCGCCCAGCCGAAGGCAGGTTTGGCCGGTCCGGCCCCCAGACATACCAGGCGTGATCCTCGGTGCCCGTGGTATCGCCCGGGAACCACTGGATGCGGTCGATGAGGGCGACCTTGCAGGAGAACCGCCGGTTATCGCGGAACAGGTCGCAACGCGTGTTTCCGAAATCGAACTTGGCGGTCAGCAGCAGGGCAACCCAGCCGGAGCAGCGTTGCAGCGCCAGCCGGGCGAACTTCACCGCGTCGCGGTTGCCCTTACCGTAGGGAGGATTCGTGATGATGTGGCTATAAGCGAACGGGACGAAGTAGATGCGATCATCCCGCAGAAAATCAAAATGGTGGTCGTGCTCGCGGTCGTATGTGACGATATCGCTCGTCACGACAGGAACGCCCCGTTCACGGATTACGTCGGCGATGAGATGGTTGCCGGCAGCTGGCTCCCACACCTGATCGTCGCCGCCCAGCGGCGGCAGCACTCGCAAGAGCGCTTCCGTCGCCCAAGGCTCCGTCTGGTATAGGTCGTTTTCCTTGCGGGCGTAGTTCGAGGCGACGACCGTCATGGCGTCATGCCCTCCACGACTGGGACATGCCGAACAGGCCATCCCCAAGCGGGATCAGCTCGCCAGCCGTGATGGCTTCCGCCGCGCTCCGCGGACCTACACCCTTCCCGCTCGGCTCCAGCCGATAGAGGTGCTCCGTCTCGCCGCTTTCCTTGAACCGGTAACAGAGGTGAAGGGTCTGCCCCCCTGACAGCATCGATGACGCGCTGGACGCGCACGGGGACCTTGGCCGGCTTCATCATCTCCTGCCTCCCTCTTTCTCGCGGAGCATCCGGGCGCCGTCTTCAAGGCGCGCAGCGCCACTCAGGACGCGCTTCTCGTGGAATTCGGCGGTTGCCTTGAGGGTGCGGTTGCCCTTGGCGAGTTCCAGCACCCGGCGTATCGCGTCGGCTTCTGCGATCATGTCGGAGACTTTGGTGATCACGTCGCGCCTCCCGTGATCTTCATCGAGAGCGTGGTGATCTCCGCTGCGAACCCGGCATCCTCGGCAATGAGCCGAGTGATCTTGCGCACCGCGTGCAGCACGGTGGTGTGGTCGCGGCCGCCGAAGCGCCGGCCGATCTCCGGCAGCGAGCGCAGCGTCAGGGTCTTGGCCAGGTACATGGCGATCTGGCGGGCCTTCACGATGGAGGCCTTCCGGCGACATGCCAGGAGTTCGGCCCTGGTCATGCCGAAGTGTTCACTCACCACCTCGATCACCGACGATGTGGTGATCCACGGCAGGCTCACCTTGTCGGAGTTGACATTCAGCCAGTCCCGTTCAGCGTGGGGTGACGGTGGCTGCGTCTGCGCAGGCTTGGGCTCGACACGGTAGCTTTTCTTGGGCGGCCACACCCCGTAGAGCCGGGCCTTTATGGCCTTAGCCTCAAGGCGTTGGCGCTGTAGTTCTGCGATGTTGATTTCCATCACAGCACCCCCGCCTTGATCAGCGGATGCGCAGCCAGGACGGCGGCGCGATAAGCTGCATCCATCGCCCTGTAGTTGAAGGTGCAGGGCTCATTGAGCGGAGGCAGATCGTGGATGTCCTTCCTCATGCCAAGGCGCGGGCTCGGCTTCGCGACCAACCTCTTCTTGACCTTCAGGCGAAGTCTGGCACGGCGCCCTGAAATCGACTTCTCGGTGCGAGGGCGGCCCAGTTCGAGAAACTTCGCGGCAATGTCCATGTCGGACTTGCCCTCCGCATGCATTTCCCGCAACAGCGCCTCATCGAACGTTGACCATACGAAGCTCATGATGCAGCCCTCTGCTCTATGGTTATGGTGGTGAGGGTCATTCCTGCGCGGCCTATGGAGACGGGATCGCATTGCCGGTCATTGGCGACGACGCCGGCATCCTGAAGCGCATCAAGGGCGGCCTTCAGCCGATTGTCCGCGTCCCCCCGGGTCGCGAGAGGAAGGGTTATCGACACGGAGACCGGGCCGGTGAACGCGGGCGCCTTCTGCAAGCGTAGCCAAAGCACAGCGTCTTCGCGCCACTTCTTGTAGGCCTTGGTCTTCACCCGACCTTTCCCCCGCAAGTTGCGGAACGCACCGTTCAGGCTGGGCGGAGGGGTGAGGAGAGTGAGGACGACCACGGCGTCGACCCTCAGACGAAGATGCCGAGCGCGTGGCAGTAGAGGTCCACGATGGCCTCGTGCTCCTTGCGCTCGTCGGCGTCCTCCTTGCGGATCTTCAGGATGGTCCGGAGGGCGGCGGTATCGAAGCCGTTTGCCTTGGCCTCCGCGAACACGTCCTTGATGTCGTCGGCAATGGCCTTCTTCTCCTCCTCGAGCCGCTCGATGCGCTCGATGAAGGACTTCAGCTGTTCCTTGGCAAAGCCCGCTGGGGCATCGGTCGCTTTGTCGGTGTGGCTGGCGGTTTCGGAATTCGTGTCGGCGAACATGGTCGTCTCCTCCTTCAGAGCGCACGAAGGCGCCCGGCGAAATGCCGGTGATCAGCGGACAGGGTGGATGCGGCGGGTGCCGCGGATTAAGCCAGCTTCACGTCCGGCTGGAATTCCTGGGCAAGGCGGGTCAGCCCCTTCGGCGTCACCCGCACCTGTGTGACGGTCTTCTCCGATCCGTCCGAGCGGGTGACGGTGGTGGTCTTGTGCTCGAGGAGGCCGGAGGCGAGCTTGGACTGGTAGGCCACTTCCTGGCTGGAGCCGACGCGGGTGTAGATCCATCCGTGGGACCGAAGGAACTTGAACAGGGCGTTCGGGGGCACCTGCAGGGTCTTCGCGGCATCGGTGATGCAGAACGACCCTTCGCTTTCGGCAATGCGGGCGAGCGCTTCCACCTTCGGCGCCATCTCGGCCGCCGCCGCTTCGAGTTGAGCGGTCTTCGACTGGGCGATGCGCTTAGCCTCAGCTTCGTCCGCCCAAGCCCGCGCAGCGGCAACCGGATCATTGAAGTCCGGAAGGAGGGGCGCAGTCGGGCGGCGGCGCAGCTCGCTTTCCATCAGGTTGAACTGCGCGATGTAGGCTTCCTTGAAGCGCGCCGCCTTCTCGCCCGTGAACCCCATGCAGAGGAACACGAAGCCATCCCGTGTCATCAGGACGTGCGACGTGCTCTCCCCGCTCAAGTCATTGATTTTAAACGGCACGAAATGGTGCCGGCGGAATTCGTCCGAGCAATGGATCTCACGGATCGACTGGAGCACGCGCCGGTGCTCCTTGCCGAAGTATGCCGCCACGTCGCGGCTATCGGCCATCGCCTCGCCGTCCATGATGCGGACGATGGGGTTGCGCTCGGCCTCGCTCGGGAGGCGTTCGGCAAGCACGCTCTGGTTCATCGGTCTTTCCTCCCCAGCCATTCCGCGAGATTGAGCCACCACATGCCGCGCTTACTCGCCCGGCGCTGTCCCCACTGCTTCCACGTCAAGGGCAAGCTGTTCCTCAAGGCGCGCAAGGCGCTGCCGCAGCTCAGCGATTTCCACATTGATGGCCTCTTGTTCTTTTGCCTGGAGAAGCCGCCGGACGCGGTCCAATTCTTCGGGGCGGACGCGGGCACGGCCGTACCAGCACTCATAGGCGCGGCTGTAGGACATCCCAGCGCGTCGGGCCGCCTTGACGATCAGTCCTTTGATGCTCTCGCCAGCACGCACCGGTTCGACCAACTGGCGCAGGCCCAAGCTCATCTCTGTCGGGGCAGACAAAGCGGTCATTTCGCGCTCACATGGATTATGTGACATCCCACATTACCTCTCCGATATCTTGCCGACATCGAAGAGTTGCTTACGGAGACGGACCGATGTGGCGCGCGGCTGATGATCTTGCAGGATGGCCAGCGGCGTGCGTGGAAGAAGGCCCCCAGCCAGCCGAAGCAAGCCAGGGGAAGGTGGGCCGGGAGGGACTCGGCCAGGGGAACGAAATTCAGGGCTTCGCCGCGATCGGAACGCTTGCCGGCGCCATCGTGGAGAGGCTTAGGGATCGGGCCGCGCGCACAGCCCCGCGCCGCGAGCCCGCAGCGCCGGCCAGCGGAGAAGTCGCACTCGGCGCCGGCCGGCGCCCCCATTTCGGAAAGGAAGCCAAGTTGCCGACCATCGGGACGACGCACTTCTTCGCGACCATCCTCGCCGGCCTCGCTCGGGAGCGGTCCGATCGTGGCGAGCCGCTGATCCAGTTCATCGAGGCCGAGGCCGGATGCCTGCGGGAGCGGATGCCCGGCACCGCAGATGCGATGCGCACCGCCTGCGATGAGGCGCGGAGGATGCGCGGGCGCGCCGTCGCGGCCGAGTGAGGTCAGCATGGCGCCGAGGCCTCCGCCTTCATCCGGCGGACGATCGATGCGGCCTGTTCCTCGCCATAGAGGATCGCCGCGTCGATGTATTCGCCCTTGAGATCGCGGGGCACCCAGCGGGGTACTATGTCGGATTGCGGCGGGCGCCCGACACGCGCCCCCTTCCTTCCGAACTCGGCCTGGCGCGCACGATAGGCGGGGTCCGCGCCACGCAGCCTTCCTACCTCTGAGCGTGTCGGCAGGCGGATCCCGGCCCACTTCGCCCATTCGCTGATGGCCGACGGACTCACGCCAAGATCACGTGCGATGGCGTTCGCCAGCGCGCCGGCGGCGGCGAGCTCCCTGATGCGGGCGATGGCTTCCGGAGTGCGCTTTCTCATGCGGCCCTCCGCCCTTCAGGCCAATGCCAGACGGCAGGCGCGCCAGTGATCTCCGGCAGGTAGGCGCCATCCACCTTGTCGGGGCGGACGTACTTGGCGAGGAAGTCCACCTCGCCCTTCCGCTCCACCCGGTAGACGACGCCTTCGGGACCGCCGCTCGCGCCGAACTCGCCTTCCGGCCCCATCAGCCCAAGGGCGTCCGAGATCGAAACTGGGCCACCTTCGGAGAGGACAGGCGCATGCTTCAGATCGGCGAGGAACGCGGCGCCCTGCACATCCCCATAGGGACGGCGTACGCGGCCGTCGAAATAGTCGAAGATGATGAAGGGGTCTTCGGGCAGGGACGAATAGACCGTGCCGTGTGCGAGGGCCATCCACTCGCCCACGATGCGGGAGCCAGGCGCGATGAAGTCGAAGCGATCCGGCTGGGCGTTCACCCAAATCCCGAACATCCGCAGGTGCTCGTAGAACGCCTCCTCTGCCCGAAATCCGGCGCGGATCAACGGCACGATCTGGCCGTCAATGTTCGCGATGGAGCAGCACGCGCCGTCCACCTTCTCCAGCACGATGATCGTGTCGTGTCTGTCGCGGCGCTTCTCGGTGCAGATGACCGATTGCCCGGCATGGCAATGATGATCGGCCGGCCCCATGCGGCTGTCCGGCAGATGAGCGATGGAGCCATAGGCTTTGTGGCCGAGGGGCTTACTCATGCCGCGCTCCCTGCCTGTTCGGGGGCGGCCAAGACTTCAAAGAAGAACCGGTCTTCCCACTCGACACCCCTGGAAACCGCCTCTTCACGGATGCGCGCCATCTGCGTCAGGTCGGGCGATAGCTCCCCCGTCTCCCAGCGAGAGACGGTCGCCTGCGTCGTTGACGTAATGGCGGCCATCTCCGATTGCGAAATGCGGAGGAGCGATTTGCGGATGTGCTGCATCGGTGTCATCGGCGATGACTATACGCATACGCATTTCCATCCGCAAGCGGTTTATGCGTTCACGTATTTGGCTCTAGTCATACGCAGACGTATAACGCCGCCATGACCGTCACGCAGATGCTCTCCGCCATCATGGCCGCGAAAGGCTGGAACAAGACCGAGCTAGCGGTCGCGCTTGAGGTCTCTCAGCCGACCGTGACGCGATGGTTCCGCGATGGGCAAGATCCGCGCGGGGAGACCCGCGACAAGATCCGCACCCTCTATGCATCCGTCATGGAAGAGGATGTGCACATCGATAGCATGGAAGTGGCCGAAATCGCCGGGCGCCGCCGGGTTCGAAAGCCTGACCAAGAGGTCCGTGTCGTCGGCTATGTCGGTGCCGGCGCCGAGGTGCACGCCATCGACGACCATGAGAAGGGGGCGGGCCTGGACGTGGTGCAGGTGGACTTCCCGGTACGGCACGGCACGGTCGGGGTGATCGTGCGCGGCGACTCCATGCTTCCCATGTTCGAAGATGGCGATCTTGTCGGGTACCTACGCGACGCCGCCGGCCCGGAGCAACTCATCGGCAAGATCTGCGTCGTGAAGGTGCAGGACGGCCCAACCTACATCAAGAGGCTGAAGCGCGGTTCCGAGCCGGGGCTGTACACGCTAGTCAGCGCCAACGCCCGCGATATCGAGGATGTCGATGTCGAGTGGGCGGCCCGCTACCGGTTCCATCTTCCGGCCGACGAATGGCGCCGGCTGACGAACGGATCGTAGCCCGCCTCCGGCGGTCCATCATTAATATGTGAGGACGCATGGTAAAACGCCCTTCAGTGCCTTGGGGCGCCACCGGCAGATGGCGCGACGTGCGCAAGGCGGTCACCCCGGAGCAGGCCGCTGGGATCGGCCGCGTTTGTCTCGCCTACAACGACATGGAGGATTTGCTCAATCAGATCATGTCGGTTGCGCTCATCGGGCTGCCTGATGACGCGCTCCATGCCGGGGTCTGTGGAACCGACCAAAAGATTGCCATCGCAATCACCGCATGTGAACGACTGAAGCTCGATAAAGACGAGATGGCTCACATCAAGCGTGTGCTTCGCCCGTTCCCATCCCTGAAAGAGCAACGCGATACGATCGTCCACACGAAGCTGGTGGATTCAAATCACGCCATGGGCAGGCAAGTTGGTCGAGGTGGCAAGGTCCACGACGTTTTACTCACCGTGGCGGCGACTGACTATGTCGTCGAAATGATGGCGCGCACGAGTGAAGATTTGCAAGGTCTGCTGAAATTCATCGCTGGCATCAGGTCCGAGATTGAAGCAAAGCAGTCTGGTGGCACCACACAATTACCCTCGCGATATGAACGGCGTTTAGCTCTAGAAGCGGCCTATGACACAATTCGGAGAGATAATCCGTCACCAGAGCCGCCATTTCCGGAGGAACCTCAATTTCTTCTAGTCCGGGTAGATGCCCCTCACCCCAAGGGATGATCCACTTCGGCAGCTTGCGTTCATCTTGACCTGACATTGTCAAGCTCCCAGCCCGCCTCACCGGCGGGCTTTTTCGTGCGCCCCACCACGGGGCGTGAGGGAGGATAGCAGGCGTTCGAACAAAAATATACGCAAACGCATTTTCCCGCTTGCGCCATGCATATGCGCATGCGTATAGTCTCCTCACACACCGAGGGGACACGAGATGACCACCCAGCCCACCAGCACCGAGACATTCACCATCGAGCAGTTCAAGAACGGCTTCGGTGAAACCCGCTTCCGGTTCGTCGCCGACAGCGTGCTCCACCCCGGCCAGCCGAACCGCTCCCTGCACTGCTGGAAGACCGCCCGCGCCGCCCGAGAGGCCGCGATGCGTGAGTTCCCCCGCCGCCGCAAGATCACCGGCAAGCTGGCCCACCTCGTGGACGACGTGAGCCGCCCGGCCTGAGGCCCAACAGGGCGGCCTCGGGGCCGTTCTTCTCCAGCGACATTCCAGAGGGAGCACACATGACCATTCGAGACTACGACCCCACCGCCGGCTTCGCCTTCCAGGGCGACGTGGCCATTGTCCCGGTGCCCGCCGGCATCACCATTTCCCGCGCAGAGGAAATTGCCCCGATCGATGGGCGGCTGATCCTCCAGGAAGGTGAAGTCACCGGCCATCACCACGCGATCCGCCTGCCGGCCATGTTCCGCGACGACGGTATCGCCCGTGCGCTGGAGACCCGCGCCGAGATGCCGGTGCCCACCGCACATCTCTATCGTGACCGGGCGTCCGCGGATGCCATGGTGCGTGCCGGCATCCTCACCCGTGCTGACCTCTGCGTCGCGTTCCTCGTGGTCGAGGGCGGCCCGATGACCGTCACCCACGAGGAGCACGACGGCATCCGGCTTCCCGCGGGCTCCTACTACATCGGCCAGCAGATCGAGAGCGCAGGCGCCGAAGAGCGCCGTGTCGCGGACTGAGGAGACGAGCATGCTTAATAGTCTCACGCCCGAACAGATCGGCATGTTTCCCGCTTATCGCGAGCGCTTTCTACGCGCTGGACTGTCAACGGAACCAGCGGATCGCCTCATTGCTGAAGAAGCAATCCGAGATGCCTACAAAGTTGCGAACCGAGAGCCGCCGAAGATTTTCGTTTGGCTTCTTTCTCCGGCAGCCGGAGCACTCGCGGCGGCGATGATCGCGGCGGCAAAGGGACCGGCTCAGGTCGGGGCTCAGGTCGGGGCTCAGGTCGGGGCTCAGGTCAGGGCTCAGGTCAGGGCTCAGGTCGGGGATCAGGTCTGGGATCAGGTCTGGGATCAGGTCAGGGCTCAGGTCGGGGATCAGGTCTGGGATCAGGTCTGGGATCAGGTCAGGGCTCAGGTCTGGGATCAGGTCAGGGCTCAGGTCGGGGCTCAGGTCTGGGATCAGGTCTGGGATCAGGTCAGGGCTCAGGTCTGGGATCAGGTCGGGGATCAGGTCTGGGATCAGGTCAGGGATCAGGTCAGGGCTCAGGTCGGGGCTCAGGTCGGGGCTCAGGTCGGGGCTCAGGTCAGGGCTCAGGTCGGGGATCAGGTCTGGGATCAGGTCTGGGATCAG
>Ga0255338_1000466_pt1 | contig 131581 bp, 115 predicted proteins | sample MeOH1_35cm_T4_19_FD_203715 | JGI IMG/M metagenome (GOLD analysis project Ga0255338, IMG submission 203715) | Sandy soil microbial communities from University of British Columbia, Vancouver, Canada - MeOH1_35cm_T4_195 | ecosystem: Engineered > Artificial ecosystem > Sand microcosm >... | reverse complement strand
AGACGAACTCACATCTCTCGCTCTCGATGGTCACCGCCAGCCGTGCCCGGCTCGACTCCGTGGAGTTCGTGCCGTTCCGCGCGGCGATCGATGCCGGCGTGGGCGCGATCATGACCTATCACGGGATCCTCCCTGCACTCGACAGCAGCGGTGTGCCGGCGACGCTTTCTCCGCGCGTACTGACGGGGTTGCTGCGCGGCTCACTCGACTATCATGGCGTGCTCATCACCGACGCCATGGACATGGCGGGCGTTCTCCGGCAGTTCGGTGCGTCCGAAGCGGCGGTGCGAGCCGTTGCCGCCGGCGCCGATGTGCTTCTGATGCCAACGGACGTCCCGGGGACGATCGACGCCGTGGTTGCCGGGGTGAGGGACGGGCGGTACGCCGAGGAGCGAATCGATGCTTCGGTGCGCAGGCTTCTCGATCTGAAGCGTCGGTTCGGGCTGGATCGGTCGCGATTCGTCAGCCTCGACTCCGTGCGCGCGATCGTCGGCGACACCGCGCACCTCGCGCTCGCCCGCCACGTCGCCGAGCGCGGCGTGGTGCTCGTCAAGGACTCGCTGCGATCGGTACCGGTCGCGGCGAGTCGAACGGCGCGCGTCCTCTCGGTCACCTACGCTCGACGGGCCGAGCTCGGTGCCGGTGTCGCGTTCAATGCGGAGATGCGACACGGCTTCGATTCACTCCGCACCGAGTTCGTGAGCGCCGACGAAGCGACGCCGGATTTCGAGCGGTTGCTTCACGTGGCCGACTCGTCCGATGTAACCGTCGTGAGCTCCTACGTGAACATCAGCTCGACGACCGCGATGGCGGGCGCGCCGCGTGCGTTCGTCGATTTCGTTGCGAGGCTCGTGGCGCGTGGCACGCGTCCGATTCTCGTGTCATTCGGCACGCCGTATCTGCTTCAGCAGGCGCCATCGGTTCCGGCATACCTGATTGCCTGGGGCCCCAGTCAGGTTTCTCAGCAGGCGGCGGCGCGCGGTTTGCTGGGGTCGAACCCGATTTCGGGAACGCTGCCCATCAGCATTCCGCCGTTTGCGGTGTTCGGTGGTGGCGAGACGCGCGCGGCGACGCGCCGTGATCAACCGGATGCGGCCGCGCCGTGAGCGCGGGCCGTGGTTGGCGTTGACGGTATCTCGCTGGCCGCCTACAATAGGCGCGCGAGCAGGCGAACGTCGGACCTTGGTTCCAACTCGTGACGAAATTCGCGAGGCCTTGACATTAGTCTCCTTTCGTGACTAATTCGCGCGTGATGCGCGAACGCCCTCAGGCCACCGCTGCGCGACCAGTTCCGCGGCGTGCGACATTCTCCGTCGATGTCGTTCTCCTAACGCCGCGGGGCAAGCAGCTCGCGATCCTACTCATGCGCGCCGATGAGACGCGCGCGCGCGAGCGGTGGTGGGTCCCGCATGACGAGCCACGCGCCGATGAGTCGTTGCTCGACGCCGCGCGTCGCATCGCGATCGAGGCGGCCGACGTGGAGCCGGCGTGGCTGGAGCAGGTCGGTGCTTTCGGTGATGGTCGCCGCCATCCAACGGACGCCGAGCTGTCGGTGGCGTATGTGGGCGTCGTGCCTCAGGGAACGCAGCTCCCGTCTGGAAGCACCGGCGGCTGGTTCGCGCTGGCAGACGTTCCCGCACTCGCTCCGCGACAGCGCGCGCTCCTGGATGCGGCGCTCGAAACGATCCGCCTGCGCCTCGATCAAGCTCCCATCGCGTTCCGCCTTCTCCCGCCGACCTTCACGCTCAGCGAGCTGCAGCAGACGTACGAGCTCCTGCTCGGACGGCGGCTACACAAGGCGAGCTTCCGTCGCGCGCTGCAGGCCGCATGGCTCGTGGAGCCCACCGACGAATGGCGCAGTGAAGGGCGCGGGCGCCCGGCGCAATTGTTTCGGTATGCTCCCCGGCGGCGTCGCAACCAGCGCCGTGGCGTGCGCTTCGATTTGCTCGGAGGCTAGCACCAGACGGGCAGGGCCGGTTGCGCACGACCGCACGCGGCCCGGTTCGGCCGCGTGCGGCTTTCGTTCGGGGCCGGCCGTTCATCACCGATCCGTTACGGGGAACCGGGTTGACCGTCGATGGTATTAGTTACAATGTGTAAATAACACCGAATACGACGGAGTTCTCGTGCTGGCGTTCCTGGACACTCTGTGCACGGCCCTGCTGGCGCGCGACGCGCAGCAGATCGTCGAGCTGCTTCGGCATCCGCTCGCGCGCGCGCTTCCGCGCCAGGTGCGCGAGGAAGCGCTGCTCGTCGCGCGGCGCGGGCGGCGCGCGATGATCGCTCCAGTGCAGACGCTTCGACTCTATCATCAGACCGCGCATCTCCTCGGCGCGTGCAGCGACCCGGCGGCGGGTCCAGCAGCGCGGGAGGCCGCGGCGTTGCGGCAGTTGGAGATGTTCGCGACACAGTAACTCGGCTCGCGCGCCATCGATGTGCGCGAGAGGATCATCGTGGTGCGCGAGAGGATCATCGTGGCGCTCGTGGCACGTACGTCCGGAGCGGCATCGTTCCGGCGTTCGTGCATAACGGGGCGGTGCAGAGTGGGCGAGCACAAAAGACAACGCCCCGACGCTGTGAAAGCGTCGGGGCGTTCGAGTCTCGACCGGGAGCGTGGTCAGGCCGTCTTCACGACATCGGCCGCCTGTGGACCCTTCTGGCCCTGGACGATCTCGAACTCGACGCGATCGCCTTCCGCCAGCGACTTGAATCCGGACCCCTGGATCGCGCTGAAGTGGACAAAGACATCGGGGCCGCCATCGCGCGAGATGAAGCCGAAGCCCTTCGCGTCGTTGAACCACTTCACTACGCCATTGATGCGTGACATGAAACCTTTCCTCGTCCCCTGTCGGGGCTAACTGTGATGCTGATCTCGTTGGCCAACCCTATGCGGTGGACCATCGGATCATGGACCGTACATCAAAATAAACGGATGTACGCCAATCGACAGTAGGGCGGAAGCAAGAAATGTGCACCAATCGAGGCGACGAGCTCAAGCGCAAGAGCTTGCCGGGCAGGATCTTAGGCCGCGCCAGCAATGTATCGCGCGAAGCGGCCGCAATTGCGACACCGAAGCGTAACTTGCGACCGGGGTGGCGGCGGGCTGTTCGTCGGATCGCGCTCGATCGGTCCCGAACAGGAGGGGCAGCTCAGCGGCCGGCCGCTCCGATCGCTCGAGATCAGATGAAGCGCCTGCGCCGGGTTATACGTGTTCGGACGTGGCTTTCTCATGCTCCCTCCCGATGGTGAACTGCGGGACATCTCGAGCGAGAAGTCCCCAGTCAAAAGTAACCATCTAAAGTCGTAAATCCAAGTAGAGTTACGCCTTGCAGTTACCAGTCCCCATTCGTGCGCTGGCGGCGATGGCGCTCCTGGCCGGATGTGGCCCGACGGCTCGAATACCGTCACGGCCGGTAGAGCCCCCGTCGGCGATCGACGACACTGACCCTGCGGCACGTATGGCGCGTGCACTCGCGCCGGTGTTGTACCTACAACGCGATGAATGGTTCCGGCTCGAACGTGTGGTCGCCGTCCTCCATCCAAACCGACCCATCATCGGTTACTACCTCCTCTGGCGCGACGATGTTCACGGCGCGTGGATTCCATTCACCAAGGCCACCGACGAGGAGATCATCTGGGTGGGCTACGACTCCACGCACGCCCCGACCGACGTCTGGACCTTCTGGCATGGGAAGATCCTGCACGCGAATTGGCGCGATCGCGGAACGGTCACGATCGACGTCCAGTGGGGGAAGCACGGCTCGCTCCCTCGAGGGATCCGCGACGAAGATCCACTCTGGCCGCGAACCCTCAGCTACTTCTGGGTCACATCGTGGATGGGGTTACCCGACATCTGGCTCGGTCGCCTCAGCCGCAGCGGCCCGATGTGCTTCTGCCATGGATACCGGCGATACCGCACGTTCGACCGCGCGCTGGTGAGCGGGCAAGTCATCGATGTCGTCGCGCGAACCGAAGACCCCGATCCGGTGCTGGGGGCCGTCTTCGGCAGACCGTACTCGAAGAAGACGCCTTGGCCGTGACCTCGCGAGATCATCGCGGACCGACGTCATCTCACGCAGGCGATCATGGGGCCGCTGATCGGCCGCGGGCGTGCGGCCGCGGCCGATCAGCCGACGTAAACGATGTCACCTTCGGCGTCGATTCCCATCTCCTGATGGAGTCCGCAGACGCCGCAGACTTTCTCCGCGTGCCAGACCTCGTTGAACTCCGCCTTGTTCGCCGCGGTGGCTGGTCTCACCACCAGCTTCTTGAAGCTGTACTCCTGACAGTGCTCGCAGGCGTGAGCACGCGCGATTCGCTCGGCGCGCTCGCGCGAGATGACTTTCGCCAAGTCAGCGCTCCTAGCCGTTGTCCGACGACCCCGATGGACTGGAGCCGGCGATGCCAGAGCCGGACGTACTGTCCGCCAATGACTTGAACGCCGGCCGTGGTGCCGGGGGAGAGTAGGGAGCCTGGTTCGGCCCGCCGACCGCGCCGCCCTGTCCCGCAGTGGCCTTCAGGAGCTCGCGCATGCCTCCGAGCGCGCCCATCACGCCGGACGCCTCGGCCGGGAGGAAGATGGTCGTGCCCTTGCCCTGGGTGACCGACGGGAGTGCCTCGAGGTACTTCAGGCCGAGCAGATACATCGCGGCCTGCCCTTCCGGCAACGCGGCCGTGATTCGCTGAATCGCCTCCGCCTCCGCCTGCGCCATCGCCAGCCGTGCCGCCGCGAGGCCCTCGGCCCGAAGGATCGCAGCCTCCTTCTCGCCTTCTGCCTTGCGCACCTGCGACTCCCGCAGTCCTTCGGCTTCGAGAATGGCGGCGCGCTTCCCGGCCTCGGCATTCGTGACCGCCGCGCGGCGCTCGCGCTCGGCGCGCATCTGGAGCTCCATCGACTGCTGGATGTCACGCGGTGGCTCGATCGCCTGCAGCTCGACACGCGTGACGTCGACGCCCCAGCCGATCGACGCCTCCTCGATGACCTCGCGCATGCGCTTGTTGATCTGATCGCGACTCGCGAGCGTCTGGTCGAGCTCCATCTCGCCGACGATGTTGCGCAGCGTGGTGCGCGTGAGCGTTTCGAGGGCGTACGGAAGATTCTGCACCGCGTACGTCGCCTTCTGCGGGTCGGCGATGCGGTAGTAGAGCACCGCATCGATGTCGATGGTGACGTTGTCCTTCGTGATGACCGGCTGGCTCGGGAAGTTGAGTACCTGTTCGCGCAAGTCGATGCGCGACGTCGTACCCGATGTGATGCGCTTCATTCCTGAAACATCGGACTCGACGTATCGCACGTCGATCGGCCGGGGGCGCTCGACGTAGGGGATGAGCAGGTTCAGTCCCGAACGGGCAACGCGGTGAAACCGACCGAGCCGCTCGATGACCATGACCTCGGCTTGGCCGACGATCTTCACACTCGCGGCCAGAATGCTGACGCCGAAGGCCGCGAGGATCGCAAGGAGTATGATGCCGACCATGGAGACACCGTCCGCTAGTGACTAGTTCTTCCAATCCGCGATGAAGATGTTCGTCTCACCCGGCTTCGCGTCGAAACGATTCGACGCCCACACGAGCTGGCGCCCGTCAGGACTGAACTGGGGAAACCCGTCGAAATCCGGGTTCGTGGTGATCTGCTCGAGTCCGGTCCCGTCGGCGTTGACGAGGAACAGATCGAAGTTCCGACTGCGCGGGTTCTTGTAGTTCGACGAAAAGATGATGCGCGCGCCGTCGGGAGTGAAGAACGGCGCGAAGTTGGCGCCCCCAAGCCGGGTCACCTGTCGCTGGTCGGAGCCGTCGGCGTTCATCACCCAGATCTCCATTTTATTCGGGCGAACCATTTCCTGCTTCAAGAGATCCTGATACGTCCGGAGCTCCGCCGAGTCCGTCGGGTGATACGCCCGATAGACGATGCGCTTCCCATCAGGAGAAAAGAACGGGCCGCCGTCGTATCCGGGCGCGGTCGTGAGCCGGCGAACATTCGACCCGTCGACGTTCATCGTGTAGATGTCGAGATCGCCGTCCTTGAGCGACGTGAAGACGATCGTCCGGCCGTCGGGGGAGAGCGTTCCTTCGGCCGTGTAGACGTCGTAGTTGGTGAGGCGTCGCAGGTCCGCGCCGTCGCGGCCGATCGTGTAGATATCGAACTTATCCAGCCCCCAGACGTACCCCTGAGATGGATCGGGGCGGGGCGGGCACGCCGCGCCGTGCGCGTGTGTCGACGCGAAGAACAGTTTGCGGTCGTCGTCGAAGAAGTAGCCGCACGTGGTCTTCCCGTCGCCGTTCGAGAGACGGCGCAGTTCGGAGCCATCGGTCCGCATCACGTACTGCTGATCACACGTTCGTCCATCGCGCGTGGACTGAAACGTGAGCCACTGGCCGTCGCGACTGAAGTACGCCTCGGCGTTCTCCCCGCCACTCGTGAGGCGGCGCACGTTGGCGAGATGTGTCTCGCCGGGTTCGGCATCGATGCGAACCGCCGTGGCAGCCGGGCCCGCGAGCCCCGTGTGGGCGGGCGCGGGTGAGGAATTGGACGCGGACTGGGGCCGACATGCGAGCGCCGCCACGACGAGGGTCGTGGCGGCGCGAAAAGCCTGACTCGTCATGCTGGAAAGCTATCGCTGCGACCTCGGTGCGACGAGGGCGAACAGGTCTTTCTGTGACTGTCCTTTCTGGATGATCTCGATCGCCTTCTGGAGTTGCGGATCTTCATCCAGCGTGCGACGACGTACTGTGGAATCGCCGAAGGCGGAACGCGCGATACGCAGGTCGAGGTCACGGTTCACGAGTGACGATGCGGCGTCCCACTGCTTCGGGTCCACCGTCACGCCTGCTTTCTTCAGCCGATTGAGGAATTCTTCGCGCCACTCGGGCTTCACGGTGAAATCCGGTTTGACCTGATTCTTGAGCTCGTATGCGAGATCGTACAGCGCGACGTAGTACTCCTGCTGCTTGGGCGCCATCGCCTTGCGGAACTCCTGCTCCGCGGTCGAGAGCGTGTCGAGCTGGACGATCAGGTCCGGCGTCACGGCGCCACCGCCGTAGACGACGCGTCCGGCGTCCGACTTGAACTGCGGCCGCGCCTTGCGCGCAGAGTCGCTCTCGAGGGAGTCGGGATGGACCTCGACGAATTGACCGTCCGGCGTGAGCTTCCGGTCCTTCTGGATGGAGCGTCCGCTTGGCGTGTACCACTTCGCCGTCGTCATCTTGAGCGCCCAACCGCCGTCGAGATTGAACAGCGTCTGGACGAGCCCTTTCCCGAACGAGGTGGAACCAACGATCACCGCGCGGTCGTGGTCCTGCAGCGCGCCGGCGACGATCTCCGACGCCGAGGCCGTGTACTGGTCGGTGAGAATGACGAGCGGAATGTCAGGCGCGATCGGCTTCTCACGCGCGAAGTACACCTGCGGCTCGGTGTTACGGCCGCGCACGCTGGCGATCTCTTGTCCCTGATGCAGGAACAGATTGCTGATGGACAGCGCCTGGTCGAGGAAGCCGCCAGGGTTGCGTCGGAGGTCGAGGACGATGCCGCGTGCGCCGTCGCTCTGCAGCTTTCGGACGCTTGAAGTCAACTCGGACAGGGCGTTCTCGTTGAACTGCTCGAGCGGGATGTAGCCGACGTTCCCGTTGAACGCGAGCTCGTACGGGACCGCCGGTACGCGGATGACCGCTCGAGTGAACTCGACCTTGATCGGGGCGGCGACTCCGGGGCGGGCGAAGCCAACGGTCACTTTGGTGCCCGGCGTGCCGGTGAGCGCGTCGGCGGTCTTCTTCGACGTCCAGCCGCGGGTCGAGATCGTATCGACGAGAACGATGACGTCGCCCTCGCGAATGCCGGCCCGCTCGGCCGGCGTGTTGTGAAAGACCTTCGCGACCGTGATGCCTTTCCCTTGCTGCTCCTCGATGGACATGCCGAGTCCGCCGTACCGCCCGCCCGTGTTGCTGTTGAACGACCGCAATTGCTGCGGCGACATCAACTCGCTGTACGGGTCCTGGAGCTGTCCGACGAGGCCGCGCGCAGCTTTCTCGTAGAGAGTGGCGGCATCGACGGTGTCGACGAAGCGCGACGAGACCAGATCGAGCACCTGGCCAAAGAGCCGCGCGCCGTCCGCGGTTGCCCGCTCCTGAAAGACGAAGCCGCCGACCAGAAGCGGGGCAGCCACAATACCGGCGAGGAGAGCGGTACGATTGCGATTCATGTAAAGGCTCGGCTCAACAAGGTGTAGGCACTAGATACGCAGGTGCGTGTGGAGGAGTTCCGCGGACTCCTCTTCCGGACGGTACGCAAGCAACGTGCGTCACTCGCCGACGGGGGCCGGAGTCCCGCTCCCGCCAGACCCTTCTTCGCTTCCGCCGGCCCAGAGCGCCCGCCAAGACATTTCGCGGCCCTTGCGGAACCCCTTCTGGGTGAGCTTCACCCCCTCCGGGGAGATCGTGACCATGTAGGCCTGGCCGTCCATGTCGATTTCGCGCTTGATGGTCTTGTCGAGCTTCGTTGCCATGGAGACTCCCATTCGAATGTTGTAGAGCCGGGCGGATGCCGGCGAAAGTTAGCGCCACGACCGGCACAGGTCCTACACCAGGCGAGACGCCAGGACGTAATCGACGAACCACTCTCGACGGTACTGGCGGACGGCGATGTCCCGTGCAAGTCCCGCAGCCAGCAGCATTTCATGGGCGGGTTGAAGGACGCGTTGAAGGTGTGACGGGTACCGTTGCGCGAGCGGCAACTGCTCGGCGAGCCGATCGAGGGCGATTCGCCAGGTGACGATACCCTCTTCGCGCGCGACCTCGAGCAGGCGATACAGCCGCCGCGCAACCGGGGATGAGAGGGCCAGATAGCGCGGCGCTGACAGTGTGACGGTGTGTCCGGAGGCGATATTCGCGCGGATCGCTGCGCCGATGGTGACTCGGGCGTCACCCGGCTCGGAAGCGGTGAAGGTCGGGAACAGCGCCAACTGGTCCCGATCGCTCGAACGTCGCCGCTCGATCGCGATGGAACCGAGCACCGTGAACCGTCCGTCGAGGCGCGCCGCGGTCGCAGCATCGTAGTAGACGCCGGAGGACTCGAGGGTCGTGCGCTCGAGCCGGTTCAGGGCGCTCCGTAATTGTTCGTACGTCCGGCCATCGACGCGGCGGCCGATGGAGCGGAGGAACGCGTGAAGCGTGAAGGTGACGACGCCATCTTCGGGACAGTTGGCATCGTGGTACCGGTGGAGCAACTCGACGTAGACATCCTGATCGAACGTGCCGGGCACCCGGTCGCCGGGGATGGGCAGAACGCGCCAACGCCCTCCCGATTCAGGAGCGTAGGTAATCGCGGTGTCGTCGGCCGAATCGCTCAGGCGGAACAGAGGAAGCGCCTCCAGCGAGCGATCGAGCACAATCGTCCGCGTGGCAGTTCGCCGGTGCGCGGCGAGGCTCATGCCGCGTAGCGTACTGTCGCGGTGGCCGGGTGGCTAGGGGCGCGACCCGAAGGGTGCCGGGCCGCAGTCCGGTAGGGCAAAGGGCACCGCCCACGCGAACAGCGACGTGATCATGGCGGCTCGACGCCGCGCAACTGTCGGCTGACTGGCAGGAGAGATCCGCGGTTCGATCAGCCGAGCCGCAGTACCTGACCGGTGATCGCGCGAGCCGCAGGGGAGAAGCAGAGAAAGAGGACGGCGTCGGCGACCTCGTCCCGCTCGACGTAACGCGCAGTGGCACCCATGGATTCCACATTGGCTGCCGTCCGGATCGCTGTCGGGGCCAGCGCGTTCGAGCGGACGCCGCTCTCGCGTTCTTCCTGTGCGACGGCTCGCATGAGCGTGATCACGCCAGCCTTCGACACCGCGTATGCCGACATCTCGGCGATGCGGCCTCCCGGCAGAGCTGCCGCCGCGGCGAAGAACACGACCGCGCCCTGTCGTCGACGGACGAGCGGAAGAAACGCCCGAGTGGTCAGATATGCCGTGGTGAGGCCGGTCCCGAGTTGTCGCGCCCACGCGGCGGGGTCGCTGTCGGCGACCTTGCCGGACATGCTGAATCCGCCGGCGATGTTCACGAGGGCGTCGACGCCGCCGAAGTCGCTCGCCACCGCGCGAACCACGACGTCGATCTGTGCGGGATCCGTGAGATCGGCGCGGTAGGCACTGGCGCGCAGACCCTGATCACGCAGCTCCCTCGCGCGAGCCTCGGCGTCCACGCCGGCTCGATCGATCAGGACGACGGCGACGCCGCGCTCGGCGAACGCGCGCGCAACGACCTCGCCCGCCTGCCCCGGCCGAGAGGCGCCGGTGAGAACGGCGACCTTCCCTTCGAGCGCCTGCATCACGGTGGATTGGCTTGGCATGGGATGGATTGCGGGGGAACCGCGCTGCTGACACGAGCCGCCAACTCGCTGGAACGACCTCTGCGATTGAGGAGGTCAGCTATACCAATCGATACCAGGTGCTGGTGGTTCCATGACGAAATTCCTGAAGAGGGCCGCCAGCATCGGCGGAGTGCTGGTGGTACTCGCGTTCGCTCTCATCGGCGTGCTGACCCTAACGCGCGGTACTCCCGTACGTCGAGTCCTCGCCATCGGGGACGCCGAGCTGCCGGGTGCGCGGGACTCGCTGTTCGCGCGGACGCTCGGGTTGTTCGCCAGCCTGCAGATCGAGCCCGGCAACCGGGTGGAGGTGCTCGCCAACGGCGCGACCTACGCGCGGCTGTGGCAGGACCTCGGGTCGGCGCAGCGGACGCTCACGGTTCAGATGTATTTCTCGAAGCCAGGTGTCGTGGCCGATTCGCTCGAGAAGTACCTCACCCAGCGCGCCAGGGCACACGTGCGGGTCCTCCTGCTGCTGGACGCCTTCGGTTCGCAGGATCTGGCTGGGGAATGGGTGAACCGCGTGAAACAGGCTGGCGTCGAGGTGGCGTGGCTGCGTCCGCTACGCTGGTACACGCTGCACAGGGCGGCGCAACGATCACACGTGCGCGTGGTCGTGGTGGATGGTCGCGTCGGCTACACCGGCGGGTTTGGCATCGCGGACTACTGGCTCGGCGACGGCCGGAGCGAGGACGAATGGCGGGAGACCAACGCCCGGTTCGAGGGGCCCTCTGTCGCCCAGCTCCAGGCGACGTTCGCGTCGGGATGGGCGGAAGCGACAGGCGAGCTGCTGACGGGCGACCTGTTCTTTCCGCCGGCATCGTTTGCGGAAGTCGGATCGGTTCAGGCAGGGGTGCTGCACTCGGTACCGACGATCGGGAGTACGCCAGCCGAGCGGTTTCTCGCGCTCTCGATCACGGGGGCGCGACGGACGTTGTACATCTCGAACTCGTACTTCGTACCCGATGACGACTTTCGCGAGCTGCTGATTCGCGCCGCGAAGCGCGGCGTGGACGTGCGAGTGCTGACCGCGGGAGACAAGAGCGACGTCAAGACGACGGTCTACGCGGGACGCGCGCGATACCCCGAGCTCTTGAAGGGGGGCGTTCGGCTCTACGAATACCAGCCGACGATGATGCACGCGAAGACCTTCGTCGTGGATGGCGTCTGGTCCACCGTGGGCTCGCTGAACTTCGACAACCGCTCGCTCGTGTTCAACAACGAGTCGAACGTCGTGACGCTCGACGAGGGCGTGGGGGCGAACCTCGACTCCCTGTTCCTGGAGGACCTCCGGTACTCGAAGGAGATCACGCTGCCGGAGTTCGAGCGTCGCTCGTGGAGAGAGAAGCTGCTCGAATGGGGGGCAAACTCACTTCAGCGCGTGTTGTGAGCTAGCCTCTGATGTCGGCCCGCCCCAAGGCGGCGCGAACGGCCTCGCGCATCGCGATGAGCGCGTCGTCGCCGGCGGCGGGGGAATCGTCACGGACGTGCAACTCGATGCCGTCGGCGACCGGGACGCGGCGCCACGCGAACGGTCGGTCGTCATCGCGGGCAACGGCTGCGTCCGCCCGAACGCCGAGCGCGGGAGCGAGCGACTGCGCGATGCGGCGCTCCAGGAGATCGCCGGTGGTCTCGCGCATCTCGCGCTTGATGATCTCGAGCGTCTGCCCTTCACGCTGGCGGATCTTGATGGCGAGCAACTGCAGCAGGTGGCGATAGTTGTACGTCGCGGCCGTGCCGGTGCCCTCGGGCCGATCGAGGAGTCCGTTCGAAACGTAGAAGCGGACGGCGCGGGCGCTCGGTGCGGCACGCGCCGAAGCGTTCGTGGGTCGCATGCCGGCCGCGTCGACGAGTGCGGTGGCATGAGCGGCGAGGCCGCGCGCATTCCAGGGTGCGTGGCGCGCGTGCGCGCGGAGGAGGGCGACCGGAGATTCTGCCATGATGCCAACATAATGACGGCACCGATGGTATTCGAGGGCCGTCGTTAGTGCGACGGCGGTGATGCGCTCAGGCGCGCGGGAGCGTCACGCTGACCGTCGTTCCGTTCTCGGCCGTACTGTCGATGGCGATGGCGCCGTGATGGTCTTCGACGATTCGCTGCGACAGTGCGAGCCCGATGCCCGTGCTGCCCGGTTTGGTGGAGAGGAACAGCTCGAATACCCGTGGCAGCAGTTCAGGCGCGATTGGCGGCCCGCCGTTGGTCAAGCGGCAACGCCAACTGCCGTTCGGCAGGAGTGCGGAGTGCAGCGTGATGTCGCTGGCCTCGGGCGCCGCGTCGACCGCGTTGGAGAGGATGCTTCGGAAGACCTGCGCGAGCTGCTCCGCGTCGATGGCAACCGACGCCGGCGTCGCCGGGCGCACGCGGCGCAACGCGACGGCTCGGCTTTCGAGCCGGCCCCGCTCGCTGGCGAGCACATCATCCCAGACCGCATCGGGGTCGCCTGGCGCCAGCTTGAGCGCCACGGGACGCCCCAGCTCAAGCAGTGTAGTCACCATCCGGTTGAGGCGTTCGACCTCGCGGAGAATGCGCCCGACGTTCTTTTCGACGACCGGATCCTCGCGCGCGCGAAAGCGGAGCAATTGGGCCGCGGAGGAGATGCCGAAGATCGGGTTGCGGAGCTCGTGAGCGACACCCGCCGTGACCTCGGCGATGGTGTCGGCGCGGCGCCGGTGCCCCGCGTAGGCGACCAGTCGTGCGCGCTCGATGGCCGCTGCCGTCTGTATCGCGACGCCGGCGAGGAAGCGGTGCGCGTCGGCCAGCTTCTCGGGTGACTCGATCGCGTCAACGACGACGGTCATGACGCCGAGCGCCCCGTTCGCCCCGAGCAGGGGGGCCGTCAGCTCCGCTCCCGTGTCGGACTGGGCCGTGGTCACCTCGCCGGCGTCGAGTGCGGCCCGCCAACTCGACGCGAAGCGCAGCTCGGCCGCGCGGCGATCGTCCTCGTGGCCCGAGTCGTACGCGACGCGCAAGGTCGCGTCGTCGTCGGCGGCGAGAGCGACCGTGACCCGATCGGGGCGCAGCACGCGACGGAGCTGATGGGCCGCTTCGTGGTAGGCGCGCTGGACCTCGATGCCGCGGGCGAGCGCGATGCCGGCGTCGAGCGTCGCTTCGCGGACGCGATGGCTCGCGGTGATGTCGACGACCGAGACGACGAATCCGGTGACGGCGTGCGAGGTGTCGTGCAACGGCGTCATCTGCGCGAGCCACACCCTCGCGTCGTCGGCGGGACCGCGCACGATCTCCCATCGTCCCACCGGCACGCGTCCGGCGCGGAGGAGTGCCATGGTTTGCTCCACTCGAGCGCGCGGCGTGCCGTCGCCGAGCACGTCCCATATGCGCTGGCCGCGCAACTCGTCGTCGCTCCTCGGGAGCGCGGCGGATGGTGAGTCCTCGCCGAACCGTGATGCCGGTCGATGAACGCTCGTGAGGCGACCGTCGCGATCCGTCGTGTAGACCGTGACGGGAAGTGCGTCGAGCAGCTCGCTTTCCGAGGTAGCGGTGGGCAGCATGGGCCGGCCGTTAGGCGCTGAGGGGAAGCGCGGTGATGTGGGGCCGAGCGAGAAGACGAAACCGCGGGGCGCCGGCTCGCGCCAGCAGCACCCCGCGGTCGTATCGAACGGTGTGGCGCGCCGGGCGCGCCTGGAGCGCTGTCCGGCTACTTCTTCTTCTTGGCGCGAGCGCCACCGCGCCCACCCGCCGCGCCACCGCCGGAGCGGCCACCGCGCGCGGCAGCCTTCCGCGCGGGGGCCTTCTTGGATGCCGCCTTCTTCGCGCCAGCGCGAGCCGGCGCACGCTTCGAGGCCGACTTCGCCGCGCCCTTCGCCTTCGCTCCACCGCGCTTCTTGGCACCGGCGCGCGACCCGGCAGTCTTGCTGGCCTTCTTCGCGGCAGGGCGAGCGCTCTTGCTCGCGCCTCGCTTTGCCGCGGCCTTCCGGGCAGCCTTCTTGGCCGGCGCGGCCTTGGCAGCCGAAGACTTCGAAGCGACCGACTTCGTGGCGGCAGGTGGCCTTCCGGCGCCACCGCCGGCCGGGGCCGCAGGTGCGGCAACCGGCGCCGCCGCCGGCGCGGCAACGCTGCCAGGAGCCGAGGAGGCTGCCACGGTACTTCCGCCACCGGCCGCTGCGCGGCGGGGCGGACGTCCCGGACGGCCGGGGCGCGGAAACACCTCTGCTTCCTCCTCTTCCTCTTCCTCGCCGGCGACCTCGCCCTCCTCCTCTTCCTCGTCGCTGTCACTCTCGTCGGCGTCGTCCCAGAGGCTCTCGTCGCGCTGGTTCAGCACCCAGCCGCCGTCCTCATCCTCGTCTTCGTCGAAGGAACCGCCGCCCCCGTAGCCCAAGTCATCACTATCGTCATCCCGATCGGAAAACTTGAACTCACGCTCCAACTCGTCACCGCGCGGCATGACCGCCTCCTGTGAGATAGCCGTCCAGTCGGACCCTCGGGGAAAGCTGGACGGGGAAAGGTGCACGTCACATGCCCATCATGTCTCTGAGAAGCGGGCGCGTTTTCGCGCCCACTGTTCACGTCACCCTAGTACAATGGCAAGGTCGCGGAGTCAAGCGATACGCGCGACACCAACCATCACGCATCCCGGAATCAGTCGCCGTAGGCGCCGTCGGTGACCGCGGTGTCCGCGGGCGTCGCAGCGCGAGGGACGCGACGACGCTGCAGCACCCAGGCGGCGGTGTCGTCGAGGAGGGTGTACATGACCGGCACGACGAAGAGCGTGAGCAGCGTCGAGGTGATCAAGCCGCCGATGACTGCCCGCGCCATCGGCGCTCGCTGTTCCGCGCCGGCACCTATGGCCAGGGCGAGCGGAATCATGCCGAACACCATCGCGAACGTGGTCATGACGATGGGGCGGAGGCGCGTGCGTGCTGCCGTCAGGATCGCCGACTCGCGCTCGCGCCCGTGCTCACGCTCCTGGTTCGTGAAGTCGACGAGCAGGATTCCGTTCTTGGTCACGAGCCCCATGAGCATGATGATGCCGATCATCGACATGACGTTCATGTTGCCCTTCGTCACCAGCAGTGCCAGCGTGACGCCGATGAAGCTCAGCGGGAGGGCGAGCATGATGGCCAGCGGCTGGAGGAACGAGCCGAACAGCGACGCGAGGATCAGGTAGATGAAGACGACCGCGAGGATGAGCGCCTCGGCGACATAGCCCTTCGTATCGTTCAGGTTCTGCACATCGCCCGTGAAGACCGCGTGGTAGCCTGGCGGCAGGTTGAGGGAGTCGATGGACGCCTTGACGCGCGCCGCGACGTCGCCAAGCGGGTTGCCCGGGATGACACCGGCCGAGATGTTGATCTGGCGCTCGAGCTGGCGCCGCTCGATCTGCTGGGGACCGACGCCACTGCGTACTTCCGCGACCTGGGACAGCGGCACGATGGTCGGTTGGCCGCTGGCCGGGTCGATGTTCGCGCTCGTGATCGGGATGTTGGCGACATCGGCCGGCGTCTGCCGTAGCGAGTCGGGGTAGACGACGATGACGTCGTGCTGGTACCCCTGCGGGTCTTCCCAGCGTGTGGCGCGGGTGCCGGAGAAGAGCGGCTGCAGCGTCGTCCCGATGGCGTTGAGGCCGACGCCAGCGGCCCACGCCTGTTGTCGGTCGACGTTGACGTCCAACTGCGGGATCTCCCCCTGGTCGCTGGAGTTCGGTTCCGCCACGCCCGGGATCTGCCTCATCGCCTCGTAGACACGCGCGGCGGCGATCTTGAGGCGGGACTGTTCGGGCCCCTGGATGTTCACGCGGATCGGCTGTCCGCGGCCTCCGAAGATGCTCGACGTCTGATTGATCGAAGGGATGACGCCGGTGATCTGCCGGAGCTTCCCACGCAGCTCGCCCTGGATCTCCGTGAGCGTGCGGTCGCGCTCATCGTGCTTCTTCAACTGGACGTTGATCGAGCCCTGATTCGGCGTGCCGCGGAAGCCGCCGCCGACGGTGAGGTAGGTGAAATCGACGTCGGGCTGGGCCTTGAGGAAGTCGCTGATCTCACGCCCCTTCTCGAGCGTGTACTCGAGCGTGGAGCCAGGCGGAGTCCGGAAGCCGACCGAGAAGTCGTCGCCGTTCGCGTCAGGCATCCAGGTGAAGCCGAGGCGCGGAATGATGAGGAACGCGATGGCGATGGACACGCCGGCGACCGTCATCACGGTGCCACGGTGGTGCAGCGCCCAATGCAGGGCGCCGGGGTAGCGGTCCGCGACGCGCTCGAACCGCTCGTTGAAGGCGAGGGCGAAGCGCCGGAACGGCGATCGCGGGCGGCGCGCGGCGGGGGCCGAGTGCCGGGAATCGTGGGCGTCGTGGGTGGACCTGGCCCCGTGCTCCACGTCCGGATCGTACCACACGCTCGACAGCATCGGGTCGAGCGTGAAGGAGACGAAGAGCGAGACGAGCACCGCGAACGCGACGGTAACGCCGAACTGGAAGAAGATCTTGCCGATCATCCCGCCCATGAAGGCGACCGGTACGAACACCGCGACGACGGCGAGCGTCGTCGAGAAGACCGCGAGGCCGATCTCGGAGGTTCCGTCGCGCGCGGCGGTGTAATGATCCTTCCCCATCTCCATGTGGCGGACGATGTTCTCGCGCACCACGATCGCGTCGTCGATGAGGAGCCCGATCGCGAGTGAGAGCGCGAGCAGCGTCATCGTGTTGATGGTGAAATCCGCCACCCACATGATGAAGAACGACGAGATGATGCTGATCGGCAGCGCGAGCCCGGTGATGACCGTGGACCGCCACGAGTTGAGGAAGATGTAGATGATGGCGATGGTGAGGATCGCGCCGAGGACGAGGCTCATCTGCACGTCGAGCAGCGACTCGCGAATGCGACGGGAGTCGTCACGCGTGACGCGCAGCGTCACGTCGCCGGGGATCTGTCGCGCGAGGTCGGCGACCGCGGCGTTGACCGAGTCCGCTACCTGGACGGTGTTGGCGCCCGAGATCTTGAGAATGTCGATGGAGACCGCGGGGTTGCGGTCGATCTCGGCGGCGGTTCGCTTGTCGGCCTCGCCGTCGACAACGGTTCCGAGGTCGGCGATGCGAATCGGGACGTTGTTGCGCACGGCGACGACGACGTTGGCGAACTGGCGCGGCTCGATGACGCGGCCCGTCACGCGGACGAGTCGCTCGATGTCGCCGTGGTCGATGCGGCCGGCGGGTACCTCCTGATTCTCGCGCTGGAGCGCCTGCATCACCTGCTGGGGACTGACGCGATAGGCGCTCAACGCGGCGGGGTCGAGCTGCACGCGAATGACGCGCTCGCTTCCGCCGGTGCGGTTCACGGCGCCGACGCCCGGCACGGCCTGGAACCGGGTGACGATGGTCTCATCGGCCATGTCCGTGATCTCGCGCAGCGGGCGCTCCGTGCTCTGCACCGCGACCGACATGATGGGGCTGTCGTTCGGGTCGAAGTGGCGCACCACGGGCTCGTCGATATCGGGGGGAAGCTGCCGCCGGATGCCCGAGACCTTGGCCTGGACGTCCTGCTGTGCCGCCTTGACGTCGGCGCCGAGGTTGAACTGCAGGCGAACGATCGAGATGCCTTCGAGCGAGGTGGAGCTCACCTCGTAGATGCCCTGGACCGTATTCACCGCCTGCTCGATGGGGCGCGAGATCTGTCGCTCCATCACCTCGGGCGACGTGCCGGGGTAGCTGGTCTGGACGATGATCACCGGGTAGGTGACGTCCGGGTACTCGTCCAGCGAGAGGCGCTGGTACGCGACGATGCCGAGCACGACGAGCGTGACCATCATCATGGTCGCGAACACCGGGCGCCGGATGGAAATGTCGGAGAGGAACATAGAAGACCGGGGACTGGGAACGGGGAGCCGATCGCCGCGAGCGAGCGACGGTTACGGCCCGGGTGGACCGGCCGGACGCCGATTCCCGCTTTCGCCGCCCCCCGCGATGGTCACTTTCATGCCAGCGCCAAGCGTGCCGACGTTGCCGACGATGATGCGGTCGCCGGGGGCGAGTCCCTCGACGATCTCGGCGACGGCCTGTGCCTCGTCCACGACGCCGACGCTGACGGGCGCCCGCTCGAGCGCGTCGCCCGCATCGAGGCGATAGACGAACGACTTGTCGTTCCCCTGCGCCTGGCGGATGGCCGCGGTGGGGATGACGATCGCGCCCTCGACGGCGCGGGAGACGATGCGCCCGGTGGCGAACGAGTTCCCCTTGAGCGTACCGTCGGCGTTAGGCACCTGCACGTACACGGTAATGGACCGGTTCGCCGGATCGATGGTCGGACTCACGCGGGCGACCCGCCCGTCGAGGGCGCGCCCGCCCGCGGAGAAGTGGACGCGCTGGCCGACGCGGATCTCGTTCGCCTGACGCGCGGGCACGGCGGCGGCGAGCTCCAGGACGTCGGATCGCACGACCGTGAACATGCTGGCGCCCCGGGCGACGTGCTCGCCGTTCTCGACCATGCGCTGCGCGACGACGCCCGTGGTGGGCGAGAGCGCTCGCGTATCGGTGACGAGCAACGTCGTGGCGCGCACGCGCGCCTCGGCGGCCGCGAGCCGTGCCTTGCTGGCAATGAGCGTCTGCTGGGTGGCGCGCAGGTCGCGCTCGGCGATGGCGCCGGCCTTGAACAACTGATCGGACTGTTCGGCGTTCCACTGGGCCGTTTCGACGTCGCTCTGTGCCGACTCGCGCTCGGCGAGGGCCGAGGCGCGATCACTCACCTGTTCGCTGTCGTCGAAGCGGGCGAGCAACTGTCCCTGGCGCACGTGGTCGCCCTCACGCACGTAGACGCCGACGAGGTCGCCCTCGATGCGCGCACGTACGACGGACTCCTCGATCGCGCGCAGGTCGCCGGAGACGGCGACGCCGGCCTCGATGGTTCCGCGCTCGACCGTCTTGACGTCGCTCGCGGCGAGAATGATGGCGGACGCGCGCCGGGCGCCGGCAGCGCCCCCCTCGGCACCGCCGGGCCCGGACTTGGTGGTGGCCGCCGAGGCGTCCGCCGGGGTGCCGTCACCGGGGCCCTTCGAGCAGCTGGAGGCGACGACGCAGGCGAAGAGAGCCGCGGTGAGCGCGGCGGACGGGCGCAGGAGCGAGGCAGTCGGCACGAGCGGAGTGAGCAGGGACGTCATCGAGACGGGGCAGGGGGCGCCGGGCGCGTCGGCGGCAGAGGGATCGGGAGCCCTCGCGCGCGCGCGAGTTCAGCAGCTGCCATATAGAGGTCGAAGATGGAACGAGCCTCGTTCATTTGAGCGACGAGGAGCTGTAGCTGCACTGCCGAAGCGTCGAGCTGGGTATCCAGCCCGCGCTCGAAGCGAAGCGCGGCGAGGCGATAGGCCTCTTCGGCCTCCCGCGCGTTGTCGCGCTGCGCGTCGTACGCGGCGCGCGCCCGCGCGAACTCGGCCCTGGCCCGCGCACGCTCGACCTGCACCTGCTCGCGTTCCTGTGCGAGCTGCAACTCGGCCACGCGGCGCTGCGCCTGGGCGAGGTCGATGTTTCCCTTGGCCCGGAGTCCGTCGAACAGCGGCCATTGAATCTGTACCCCGAAGTTTCGGTCGGGGAACCAACCGTTGTTCTGACAGATTCGGGTGGCCGGCGAGCCCGGCGGGCAAAGCGCGCTGGATGACTGCCCCCACACGGTGGGCACGCCGTTGTTCGACGGCAACGCGAGATAGCCGGTCTGGAAGAAGGCGGAGACGGTGGGAAGCAGATCGGCGCGAGCGACGCGGATCCCTTCCTGCCGCGCTTCGAGCACGGACTCGGCGGCGCGGACGGATGCGCGTGCCGGGTCCGCGGTGGAGTCGTTGGCGACGCCGGTGATGAACGCCTGCAAGGCGTCGGCATCGAGGGCACTCGTCAGCACGAGCGGCTGCGCGATCGGGATGTTGAGCAGCTGCTTGACCTCGAGCAGCGCGAGGTCGCGATCGCTCCGTGCCTGGATGAGTCCCGGCTCCTGGTTGGTACGCTCGACGCGCGCGCGCAGCAGCTCGTAGCGCGACGCTCTGCCACCGGCGGCGAGGCGCTCGACCTGCCGCAGCCGCTCCTCCGCGAGCGCGAGGTTGCGGAGCTGGATTTCGTAGAGGCGGTCGCTGAGGAGTGCCAGGAAGTACGATCGTTGCACGTCGACCGAGACACGCGCGCGCACCTCGGCCTGGTCGAAGCGGGCGGCGCGGCGGGCGTCGGCCGCGGCGCGAGTCCCGGCGAAGATGCGGCCGCCCTGGAAGATCGACTGCGAGAGGTTCACGTTCGTGTTGTACGTGAAGCTCTGCCCGAACACCGAGCCGACGATGTTCGCGCGGGCGTTCTCGATGACCTGCGTGTACGAGCCGTTGAGCCGGAGTTGTGGCAGCCCTGCCGCGCGCGCGGTGGTGATCTGGGCCTCGGTCACGTCGAGCTGCGCCGCAGCGAGACGCGTCTCGTCACTCTGGCGCACGGCTCTGGTGACGGCATCCTCGATCGAAAGACGGAGGGTATCGGCCGAGGCGGATACGCGAGGCGCGCGGTCCTGCGCGTGGCCCCCGAGCACGGGCGCGGCGACCGCGGCAATGAGGAAAAAAAAACGGCGAAGGGACATGCTGCTTAATACGGCGAGGGGCCGGAAATCGATGGGAATACGGCACATCCGGCCAGTCGGGAAGTTACTCAGGCGACGGGCCGAGGGTGACTGCCGGAGCGCCGGTCAGGCGTCGTCGATGAAGACCAGCGCGCGACCGCGGCGAACGACGCTGGCGAGCACCTCGAACACCGTCGGATCAACGAGTGTACCGCTGTGGGCGGTGAGGTAGTCGATGGTCGCTTCGGGGGTCAGCGCACCGCGGTAGGAGCGTGCGGAGGTGAGCGCGTCGAACGCGTCGGCCGCGCAGAGGATGCGTCCCCCGAGGGAGATGTTCTCTCCCGTGAGTCCGCGGGGGTACCCGCCGCCGTCCCAGTGCTCATGGTGGTCGTGCACGTAGAGCACGGTCTGGCCGAGGTGCCGAAGCGGCGTGAGGATGTCGACGCCGATGCGGACGTGGCCTCTGACGTGGTCGAACTCTTCGGGGGTGAGCGGCCCCGGCTTGTTCAGCACCGCCTCGCGGATGCCGATCTTTCCGACGTCGTGGAGCCGGCCCGCGAGTCGGACCTCCTCGACCGTGTCCTCGTCGAGCCCCATGTCCTGCGCAATGGCCGCCGCCAGGTGGGCGACGCGCTGCGAGTGGCCGCGCAGGTACACGTCCTTGGCCTCGAGGGCGTTGATGAGCGCCTCGACGATGTCGATGCTCAACGCACGCAGCGCGAGCTTCTCGCGCTCGAGCTCCGCCGTTCGGAGCGCCACTTCCTCGCGAATGAGGCGCTCGACGTTGCGCTGCTCGATGGACAGCTCGCGGCGGTGCAACACCCGCTCGACGGCCTGCTGAAGGTCGGAGAGCTCGATCGGCTTCATCAGGTAGTCCATCGCGCCGGCAGACAGCACTTCGGCCGCGGTCGGTGCGTCGTTGACCGCCGTCAGCATGACGATCGCCAACTCCGGATCGATGGCGAGTGCGCGCGGGACGAGCTCGACGCCGGTCATCCCCGGCATGCGCACGTCACACAACATGAGCACGTACTTGCCACGATGGAGCAGATCGAGCGCGGCCGAAGCGGACTCCGCGGTCTGCACGTTGTAGCCGCGTGTGCGCAGGAACTTCGACAGCGCGAGACGAATGGTTTCCTCGTCATCGACGACGAGGACGCGCCAGGGGCCGCCGTCGCCGATCACGCGGTTCGTGAGTCCGCCGCTCGATGGAAGCTCAGTCATGACGGTTCTGCTGCTGCACGTGGGCCGTCCGGCGGCGGGGGCGCCGGGAGGAGGATGCGGAACGTCGTGCCCCGTCCCGGTGCGCTCTCCACCGTGATTGTTCCGCCGTGGGCTTCGATGATGCCGTAGCTGACGCTGAGCCCGAGTCCGGTCCCTTCGCCCGCCGGCTTGGTGGTGAAGAACGGCTCGAACGCGCGCTGGAGCGTCTCCTCGGACATGCCGGTTCCGGTGTCGGCGACCTCGATCACGGCGGTGTCGGCCTCACGCGTGGTGCGAATGCCGAGCCGCTTCGTGGTGGCCCGTCGCATCGCGTACTCGGCGTTCACGATGAGGTTGAGCACCACCTGCTGGAGTTTCTGGTCGTCACCGGACAGCTCGGGGAGCGTCGGGTCGAGGTGCGTCACGACCTCGACGCCGGAGGAGCGGAGGCTGTAGGCGCGCAGGCGCAGGGTGAGCTGGACGAGCGCGTTGAAATCGACCGGCGCCGTCCGCGGGCCGGCCTTGCGCGAGAAGAGCAGCAGGTCGCGGATGACGCTGACGGCGCGGTCGGCCTCGCGCTTGATGAGGCGCGCCGATTCGCGTTGGTCGTCGTCGAGTGGCTCCTCGAGCAGCAGTTGCGCGAAGGCCGAAATCCCGGCCAGCGGGTTGTTGAGCTCGTGGGCCACGCCGGCGACCAGCTCGCCTAACGCGGCGAGCTTCTCGCTCTGTCGCAACTGCTCGGCGATGCGGCGCTCGTCGGTGAGGTTGCGCACGCTCAGCACGTGGCCGATGGGCGCGCCGCTGTCCTGGCGGATGAAGCTGAGCGCCACGGTGGCCGGGAACTGCGAGCCGTCGCGGCGGCGATGCACGTGCTCGGCGACGACGACGTTGGCCGGCGCGCGGGTCGGGTCGTCGCCCGCGCGCATGGGCACCGCGGACGCCACCAGGCGGTCGATCGACATGGCCGAGAGCTCGTCGAGCGTGTAGCCGTACTCGCGCACGGCGGCGTCGTTCGCGTACAGGACGCGCCGTTCGAGCGAGAGCACGAACACCGGCTGGTCCATCGTCGCGAGTGCCGTCGCGAGCATGCGCTCGCGCTCGTGCTGCCGGCGCTCGGCCTCATCGAGCAGCTGGACGTCGATGGCGAGCGCGATGGACGGGGCGAGCCGCCGCAACGCGTCGACGCTCGCCGCCGACAGCGCGCTGCCCGGCGGGGCGGCGGCGGTGAGCACACCGAGCCGGCGGCTCTTCGCGGCGAGCGGGATGACGACGCCGCCGCGGGCGAGCGCGTGGTCGCGCGGCGGCGGCGCGTCCCTCGCGGGGCTGTCCGCCGGCGCGCCCTCGGAGCGCAGCATCTCGGCGGCGATGCTTTCGGCCAGTGGCACGCGGAGGTCGCGCGCGTCCTGCGAGCAGCCGGTGGCGCCCGCGTAGACGATCTCGTCGTCTCGCTCGAGGAGTCCGATCGCCGAGCCGGCGACCGGGACGACGTCGCCGACCACGTCGAGGATGGCTGCCGCCGCCGCCGCGGGGCTCGTGCTCGCGAGCGCCACGCGGGCGATGCGTGCCGCGGCTTCCGCCATCTCGCGCTCATCGCGCTGCGCTTCGAAGAGCCGTGCGTTCGCGATCGCCGCGCCGGCCTGACGCGCGATGATCGAGAGCAATTCCACGTCTTCGGCGGTGAAGACGCCCCGCTGGTGAGACTGGACGATCAGCACGCCGAGCGTGCGGTCGCCGTGCACCATCGGCGCGGCGAGCTCCGAGGCGATGGCGCTGGCGGAGGTCGCGCCGGGAACGAGGGCCCCCCACGAGCGCGCCGGGCGATCGGAGACGACGGGCTGCCCGGTGCGGAGCGCGGTGGTGGCGGCGCAGTCGGCCAGCGGCACCGGCGGGAGCGCGCTCGACCAGGTGACGACCTCGTCGACGACGATGAGCTGTGGCCGGAAGAGCGGCGCGATCTGATCGGCGAGCAGCAGCGCGAAGCAGGGCGCATCGGACACCGACGAGACGACGGCGCGGTAGATCTCGGCGTACACGTCGTGCAGCTCGGTGCGCGAGATCGCCAACTGCACGCTCGCGACCGCGGAGAGGCGTGCGGCGCGGCGCTCGAGATCGCCCACGAGCGCGGCGTTGCGCATCGCCACGGCGACGTAGGTCGAGAAGTCGACGAGCAGCGTGCGCTCGCGCTCCTCGAAGGCGTGCGGCCGTCCGAAGCGAAGCGTGAGGAGGCCGCGCGCCTGCCCTTCGATGATGAGCGGCAGCATTGCCACCGACCGGATCGCGTCGCGCGCCGGCGACGAACGGCGCACGCTCGGCTCGACGCCGAGGACGCCCGCGGCATCGGCAACGAACTCGGGCGTCGCCGTTCGCACCACGGCACCCGCCGGCGTGCGCCAGAACGACTCCGGGGGATCGCTCGACTCTTCCGCACCGAGCCCGTGACTGTGCAGAAGCTCGACGCGCTCGAGCGTGGCGTCGGCGGCGTAGATGCCGAACCCGTCGGCATGCAACGATTCGGTGACGACGCGGGCGATGCCGGCGTACAGCGACTCGGCCGTGACGTTGTACGCAAGCGTCCGCGCGGTCGCGGCGAGAATGCCCGCGTGTCGCGCCGTCTGCGCGGCGGCGCGGTAGAGCCGGGCGTTCTCGATCGCGATGGCGCCGTGCGTGGCGAGCGTGATGAGCAGATGCTCGTCGTGGTCGGTGAATCGGCGCTCCGCCCGCCCGGTCACGAGCACCGCGCCGATGGGGCGGTCACCGATCTGCAGTGGCGTCGCGATGGCGGCCACGCGGACCGCGGAGGGGGCGTCGTCGGCGAGGGCCTCGATGTCGCGGCAGCGCGGCACGCCGCGCAGATCCTCGGTGCGCGTGGCGCGCAGCGTTCGCACCGCGAGACCGGCGAAGCTTTCCTCGATCGACTGGCGCGACCCGACGGCCTGCTGTGCCACGCCGACACCGGATGAGGTGACCAGCGCGTCGTCCTCGAGCAGCAACACACGCGCGCCCGCGCCGCCAAGGAGGTCCGCCGCATGCCGGGCCAGCAGCAGGATGACGCGCTCGACCTCCAACGACTGATTGACGCTCTGGAGCACCGTCGCCAGGGCGCGCGCCTTCGACAGTTGTTCCGCGACGCTCGGCGACATGGTTTCGCCGAGGAGGATCAGCGCGCCGCCGTCCGCGATGGGGAGGAGCCGGCAGTAGTCGACGCCGAACGGCGACGCGCCATCGACGTCGTTGACGGTGAGCACCTGCTCGGTGCCGCGCTCGAGCACTTCGGTGAGCGCCCGCTCGAAGCGCGCGGACGCGTCACCTGTCGTGGTGCCGGCGACGCCCAGGACGTCGCGGCCCACGAGCGACTCGGCGCGGAGGCCAAGGAGGCCGGTCGCGATGCGATTGACGTAGGTGATCGCGCGTCGCGCGTTGACCGCGATGGCTCCCTCTGCGAGGTAGTCGCCGATCACGGCGACGGGCGCGAGCGGATACGCCGCCGGCCCGCCGCTCCGCTGAGCGTTGTCGATCGCGAGGTTCGAGCGAGGAGTGCGCGACACGAACGAGGTTACAGACGACCAGCGCTCATGGAGCGCTGGAGACACGGGGCGACGACCGCCGGGCGCGGACGATGTTCCGCAGAAGGGTGACGCGCCACGTCGGCAGGTGCAACGTTACTCGAACCCAACGTGGCAACCGCCAGCGCCATCGCGAGATGGGTGTCGCCGTGGCGCTGTCTCAATCGTCGACGAACTCGACGCGAACGTCGCGGGTGATGATGCCGGCGGCGGCGCCCCGGTCGAGAAGAAGACGCACCGCCTCGCGCCCCTTCTCTCCGTAGTCGAGCGTCCAGTCATTCACGTACATGCCCACGAACGTGTCGGCCTTGCCGCGGTCGAGGCCTCGGGCGTAGCGCATTGCGTGATCGAGCGCGCTGGTGCGGTGGTCCAATCCGTACGCAATGCTGGCGCGAAGGTGTTTTGAAATTTTGCGCGTCAGCTCTGGTCCGAGGTCCTTCCGCACGACGTTGCCTCCGAGTGGGAGCGGGAGGCCCGTCTCGCCGTACCACCACTCGCCGAGGTCGACCACGAGATGCAGTCCACGGTCGGCGAACGTGAGCTGCCCCTCGTGGATGAGCAGCCCCAGGTCGACGTCGCCCGCCTCGACCCGATCCTCGATCTCGTCGAACGGCGTCGGGACCGGGGTGAAGTCGGGCTCGTACAGCCGGAGCGCGAGGTACGCGCTCGTGAGCGGGCCCGGAATGGCGATGCGCTTTCCTTTGACGTCGGAGCGGGTGGCGGGTTGGCGCCCGACGAGGCGCGGCCCGTAGCGGTCACCCATCGACGCGCCGTGCGGGAGGAGTGCGTAGCGGTCGCACAGGTACGCGTAAGCGTGGATCGAGACGGCCGTGACCTCGAGCTCACCACGCATCGCGCGCTGGTTCAGCGTCTCGATGTCCTGGAGCTCGTGCACGTACTGAATGCCGTCGGTGTCGATACGCCCGTCGGCAAGCGCGTAGAACATGAACGCGTCGTCGGAGTCCGGGCTATGCGCGACGTGGATGGTCATCGAGGGAAGGTTCGAGGATCGAGTGCTGGAGTGCCGATCGAGGCTCAGGCTGGTGGCGGACGCGACGTTATGGGCCTCGCTTATCGGCGCCGCGCTTCGGCCAGTGCGTCGAGTATGTCGGCTTTGTGGCGCTGATATTCGGGGAGCGTTTTTCCCGCTTCGGATGGCTCGGCCGCGAGCAGCCGTCGTGTGAAGGCGCGCGTCGCGCTGCTGTCCCCGCGCAGTTGCGCGGCTCGGACCGCGAGCACGAGGCCGAGCAGGTGCGTCGAATCGTCGCGGAGGATGGTGTCGGCCTGCGCGCGGGCGATCTCAGCGGCGCCCGCGGCCTCGGCGACACGCCCGTAGTCGTAGCGGAGGTCCGCGTCGAGAGGGCCGAGCGCCTGGTACACGGAGAGCGCCATCGGGGCGAAGAACTGCAGGCTGTCGGTCTTGCCCTCGGAGCTGAGCCGCATCATGCGATCGTAGAGCCGGTCGGCGCGCTCGCGTGGCGAGAGGTTCGAGATGTCGGGCGCGCGTGCGATGTCGGCACCGCCGGTCGCGGGTGGGGCGTCGGCGGCGGATGGCGCGGACGGCGCCGGCGTCCGGAGGCCGGCGAATCGCTGTCCGGCGACGAGGGCGATGAGCGCGAGGAGGGCAATCGCCGCAACGGCCCACGGGAGCGCCGATGCGGTGGCGGGCGCGCCGCCGACTGGCGGGGCGGTGACTCCCGCCGCAGTGCCGCAGCGATGACAGAATCGCGCGCCAGGCGTGAGCAGCGATCGGCAGCCGGCACAAGTCGCGTTCGCGACGGCGGCGCCGCATTCCGAGCAATAGCGCCCCGTTGCCGGCGCGGAGCAGTTCGGGCAGGCGGTCGTATCGGTGGTCGCGGTGGGCATGGCGCCAAAACTAACGGGGGAGCGGGGAGTGGGGACACTGTTGCTCGTCCTCCGTCCCCGTTCCTCGTCGCCATCTCACTGCGTGTGCTTGCCGCTCGGTTGGGAGATCTGTTCGACCGTCTTCTCCGCCTTCCTGTCGTCCTTCGCCTCGAGGACGATGTCGGCCTGGGCGACAATGCCGACGAGCGATCCGCGCTCGTCGACGATCGGGACGCGTCGAACCTGCTCGCGTCCCATGAGGTCCATCACGTCGCTGACCGAATCGTCCGGCGCACAGGCGCGGACGTCGGACGTCATGACGTGTCCGACGGAGGTGCTGCCGCCGTCGCGGCCCTCGGCAACCGCGCGGATCGCGATGTCGCGGTCGGTGAGCATGCCGACGAGGCGGCGTGAGCCGCTCGTCTCGACGACGGGGACGACGCCGACGTTCTCGGTCTTCATCAGGCGCGCCGCCTCGACGAGCGGTGTATCGGGCGTGACGCACGCCGGGTTCCTGGACATGATGTCTTGGGCTTTCATCGCTCCTCCGTGTCAGCTGTTCCGTTCAGGACCCAGAGGCGGGGCAAGCGGTGGGCCAGGGGTCGGGGACCGCGAATCGGCGGGCGGCGGGAGCGGGGAAGCGGGAACGGGGGTTGCGCGCGGTCGTCAGCGGGGGCAGAGTGCGGCGCGCCCGTGCAGCCGGTTGGCGCGTCGCGTTCCCGATCCGCGTTCCCACTCCCCGCTCGATCCCTTGCCCGTCTCACACCGCTCACCAGTCCGGGACCTGACCGGCGCCACCGCGAAGGACATTCTCGCCCTCGCGCGCGAGAACAACGTCCGCTTCCTGCGCCTGCAGTTCACCGACATTCTCGGCGTGAACAAGAACGTCGAGCTGCCGGCGTCGCAGTTCGAGAAAGCGCTCGAGGGCGACATCGTCTTCGACGGGTCATCGATCGAGGGGTTCGTGCGCGTCGAGGAGTCGGACATGTTGCTCGCGCCCGACCTCGCGACGTTTCAGCTCTTTCCCTGGGGCGACCCGGACAACCGGGTGGCTCGCCTCATCTGCGACATCAACACGCCCGACGGGCAGCCGTTCGACGGTGATCCGCGCGGGGCGCTCAAGCGTCAGCTCGCTCGCGCCGCCGCGATGGGCTACACGATGAACGCGGGGATGGAAGCCGAGTTCTTCATGTTCAAGCCGGGTGTCCAGGGCGAGGGGACCACGGTCACGAACGATGTGGGCGGGTACTTCGACCTCGCGCCGGCGGATCTCGGCGAGGACGCACGCCGCGCCATGGTGGACATGCTGGAGCGGATGGGGTTCGAGGTGGAGGCCGCGCATCACGAGGTCGCGCACGGGCAGCACGAGATCGATTTCCGCTACGCGGATGCGCTCAGGACGGCGGACAACCTCGCGACGTTCCGGTTCGTGGTGAAGCACGTGGCCCGGCAGTTCGGGCTCGTCGCCTCGTTCATGCCGAAGCCGATCTTCGGCCAGAACGGGAGCGGGATGCACACGCATCAGTCGCTCTTCCGCGGCGGCGAGAACGCGTTCTGGGACCCCAGGGCCGAGTGGCAACTGTCGCCGGTCGCGCTGCACTACCTGGGCGGACTGCTCCGGCACGCGCGGGGGATGTGCGCGGTGACGAATCCGCTCGTGAACTCGTACAAGCGGCTGGTGCCGGGGTACGAGGCGCCGGTGAACGTCGCGTGGTCGATGCGCAACCGGTCGCCGCTGGTTCGCGTGCCGGACCGGCGCGGGCTCGGCACGCGCCTGGAGCTCCGGATGCCCGACCCGGCCGCGAACCCGTACCTGGCGCTGGCGGTGATGCTGGCGGCGGGGCTCGACGGCGTGGAGACGAACGCCGACCATCGCGAGCCGGTGAACACGAACATCTGGGAGATGAGTCACCGCGAGAAGCGGCGGCTGCGGATCGACGATCTGCCGCACGACCTGAACGAGGCGCTCGACGAGCTGGAGAAGGACGCCGTCATCGTGTCGGCGTTAGGCGCGCACATCGCGACGAACTTCATCGAGGCGAAGCGGCAGGAGTGGCGGGAGTACATCACGCAGGTGACGGCGTGGGAGATCGACAACTACCTGCTGAAGTACTGAGGGGCTCGGGGCTCGGCGCCGGCCACGGCACGCGCCGGCGCGGCGGCAGGCCCTAACGCGGCAGCACGACCAGCCCCACCGGTACGCGGCGCATACCCCGCCAGGCCCGCGTCTCGCCCGCCCCGTCGCGGACGAGCAGCTGGCCGGAGATGCCCCCGTCGAGCGCCACCGCCGTGCGCGCGCCGAGCGCGCCCATGAGCGCCGCGAACTCGGGGATCGTCGGGCCGAAGGGCAGGGCGCCGAGTGCCTCGCCGGCCGCGTCGAACCGGGTGAGGACGATCAGCAGCCGGCCGTCCGCGAGCGTCCCGATTCCCAGCCGAGCGTCGCGGTGCTCGACGTCGATGCCGCGCCCCGGGGCGCGGAGCGGCGCCGGCACCTGACCATCGCCGGCGAGCAACGTAGGGTACGACTGAAACGCGGCCGCGACGCCGCGCCTAACGCCAGGGTCGGCCAGCGCGTCGCCGGCGACCCACCGGACGCCGCCGGTCGAATCGACGACCACCGCCGTGGACAGCGGGCCGCGCCCGGGCGCGAGGAACTCGCGCCCGTCCAGCACGACCCATCCCCACGGCAGGGTCCGGATGAACTGCCCGACGTTCACCGCGACGATCGCGTCGCGCGGGGCGCCGTCGACGGACCAGGCGGCGCGCTCGCCGCCGGCGGCGAACGCGGTATCGAGGCGAAGCCGCACGCGCCGTGGATCGATCCGCACCGCGACGGCGCGCAGCCGGCGTGCTTCACCAACCCCGGCGAGACGCAGCTCCCCCCACTCCACCCCGTCGGCCGCGCGCTGCCACCGCACGGCGCGGGACACGGCGGCGTGTGGCGCGGCCCATCGGCCGGGGGCCGCGTCGGAGCGCCACCACTCCCGCCAGGCGCGGCCGGTCCACACGGACAGCGCCGACGATGGCAGCGCCGCGGCGGACGGCGGCGTGTCCGGTCCGGCGTTAGGCGTCGCGGCGGTCGCCACCAGGGCCACCGCCGCGACGCGGACCACCCTCCACATGGCCCGCAGGGCCATCACATCACCTTCTCGAGCTCCGACCGGCGGGCGCCGAGCGCCTCGAGCTCGCCGGCGCTGAAGCCGCGCGGCGCCGACTTGTACTTCATCGCCGACAGGTACGCCTCGATCCGCTCGCGTGCCATGAAGAACTGGCGCTCGTTGAGCCCGCTCTCCTTCACCTCGGTGGCCGCGGCCTTCTCCTCGAGCTGACGGATCTGCTCGCTGAGCGACTTCGCCTGCGCGTCGAGCTGCTCCATCTGCACCATCACCGCGGGCTTGGCCGGCTCCCGGCCGCACGCCTTGTCGGCCGCGAGGGTGTCGGCCTTCGGGTCGTCGCCCACGACTCCGAGCTCCGCGTACAGCCGCCGGAGCTGCGCGGTGTCGCCACGCTGCTGGGCCGCGGCGGCCTTCTGGGTGAACGCCATGATCTTCTCACGGAACGCCGGGTCGGTCATCGCCTTCGCCTGCAACTCCTGGTTGCGCTGTTCGGAACCCTGCTGGCGCTTGTCGCGGGACGCCTGGATGGCATCATTGCGGCAGCGCTGGCTCGCGTCGCGCTTCTCGTTGTAGGCATCCAGTATCTTCCCGTTCTCGGACGAGAGCGTTCCGCTCCTGTTCATTGCCTCGTCGCGACGGGCGACGAGAGCGGCGCGGCTCGGCGAACCGTTGACACCATCGAGCAGCGCTCGCCCGGCCCCCAGGCCCCGAACGATCTGGCCGACACGCTCGCTCGTCAGCTCGACGGTGACGTCATCGAACTTCGGCGCGCCGCCGGCACTCGTCGCGGCCGGCGACCCGGTGCGCTTCTCGACCTGCTTGTCCACCTGTTGGTCGACGACCTTGTCGCGGGCTCGCTTGACCAGGCCGCCGATCTGCGCGGACGCGGTGTGTGCGGGTGCGACGAGGGCGGCGGTGACGGCAAGAACGATCGCGCGGCGGGCGAGGCGCCGGGCGCGAGGGGAATCGGGGTCGCTCATGAGATGCTCCGTTGGCGTCCGACAGTTGCTGGGTGATTCGGGAGTGCGAATTGCCCGCCGGCGTGACCGACCGGGGGTCGTACGGCAAACCGGTGCGTGAGGTGTTGGTGTTCCCGAGATCCACCGCGCACCAGGATCGCGCCGAGCGCCGGCCGGGCGCGTGGGTCGAACGACCTACACGCCGACACGCGCGGACCCGGGGCGGCGACCGCCCGCGGGCGCGGCAAGTGTTGAACGATGGAATGGAGGGATTCCGCTCACTACCGCCGCGGAGCGCGGACGCGCGGCTACGGCTTCACGCGGAGGATCCGATCGTCGTCCGGGGCGGGGCGTCCGCGACCGTCGCGATTGCTCGTGGCCAGATAGACCACGCCGTCGGGCGCGACGAGCACGTCACGGAGGCGGCCGAACTGTCGCTCGAAGAGCGTCTCCCGCGCCGTGATGCGCTGGCCGTCAGGCGAGAGGACGAGTCGGTAGAGTGCTGCTCCCTTGAGCGCGGCGAACAGGAGACTCCCCGTCCAGCCGGGAATGAGGTCGGCCGTGTAGATGTCGGCGCCGGCCGGCGCGATGGTCGGGGTCCACGCCGCGAGTGGCTCGACGACGTCGTTCGCCTGGCAGAACGCGCGCTCGCCGCCGGAATCGTCGTCGCAGAAGCCGTGCACGGCCGGCCATCCGTAGTTGCCGCCGGCGACGATGCGATTGACCTCGTCGTTGTCGCCGGGGCCGTGCTCGGTGACGTAGAGCGCGCCGGTCGTGGGGTGGAAGACGAGCCCCTGCGGATTCCGATGGCCGAACGAATAGACGGCGTTGGCGAACGGGTTCCCGGGCGCGGGCTGGCCGGTGAGCGTGAGGCGAAGGATCTTGCCCGCCAGCGAGCGGCGATCCTGCGCGTGGTCGGCGTTGGCCGCGTCGCCCGTGGTCATGTACAGCAGGTCATCAGGCCCGACGGCGAGCCGCGAGCCGTCGTGAATTCCGGCACCGGGGATGCCGTCCACCAGCAGCTCGGGCGTGCCTAACGACTGACCGTCCCAGCGCAGGCGCACGAGCCGGTTGCGCACGCCGCCGCCCGCGGCGTACGAGTAGGCCGCGTACAGATACGGTTGCGCGGCGAACTGGGGGTGAAACGCGATACCCATCAGGCCACTCTCGCCGGACTCGGCGACGCCGGCGAGCTGCCCGGCCGTGGTGCGTTGCCCGTTCGCCGGGTTCACTCGCGAGATGCGGCCGCCACGCTCGCTCACCCAGATCTGACCGTCGGGGCCCCACGCGAGATCCCACGGCGTGTCGAGGCCGGTAACGACCGTCTCGACGCGCAGCGCTCCGGTGGCGTCTCCAGCGGGGTCTCCGGTGGTGGCCGACGGCGGCGTCGCATTGCCCGAGCAGGCAATGCCGAGGGCGGCCATGCGCGGCACGAGCGCCGCGAGGTACTGCGCGCGAAGTACAGGGTGCATTGTGCGCTGCGTCACACTGTAATCGGTGATCGGTTCGCGGGCCGAAGATGCGTGCTTGCGCTCGCCGCACAATGTGACGACTCTTTCAAGCCGACGCGGCCGATCCTGGCTTCGCGCCGAGGCCCGAGCTTCATGATCTCAGCAACACCACCGCGGCACGCTCGCGCCGTCGCCGCGTTCGAGATAATCCCGGCCGCGGCCGGTGCGTTCGCGGTACTCGTCGGCCTTTCGGTGCTCGTCGGGTGGTGGCAGCACATCGAGGCGCTTCGCACGATCGTGCCGGGGCTCATCCCGATGATTCCGAACACCGCGCTGGCCGCGATCATCGGGGGATCGGGGCTGCTGTGCGCGATCCGGAGCGAGCACAATCCGCGCCTGCACGAGGCGACGCGCGCGCTCGGCTTCGCTCTCACGTTGTTGGGACTGCTCTTCTTCGTGGAGCGCGTCGCGCGGCTCGGTTCCGGCATCGATCTGCTGCTGTTCGGCGACGCGGTGCGGGCGCTGCCTTACGAGCCACCGGGCCGGCCGGCGATCAACTCGGCGGTCGTGATGATGCTCGACGGTCTGGCGCTGTTGTTGGTGGATGTGGACAGCGACCGCGGCCGCCGGCCCGCGGAGGCGCTGAGCACGGCGGGAGCGGCGATCACGTTCGTCGCGATGGTCGGATATCTGTACGGCGTCCGCGGGCTGTACAGCTTCGGTCCGCTCACCGGCATGGGGCTGCTGTCCGCGATCACGCTGTGCACGCTGAGCCTCGGCATCCTGTGCGTTCGCCCCGGGCGCGGCGCCGTGTCGCTGATCGCGCGTGCCGACGCGAGCGGGGTGATGGTTCGGCGCCTGCTGCCCGCGGCGCTGATCGTGCCGATCGGGCTCGGCGCGCTCTGGTTGCTCGTGCGTGAGGCGAACTGGGTGACGAGGGAGACCGGCGTCAGCGCGTTCGTCGGCGCGGTGGTGGTGACGTTCGTCCTGGTCGTGATGCGGGCGGCCGCGGTGGTGCGCATGGCGGATGCGGAGCGTGACGACCTGCTCGTTCGCGCCGAAGCGGCGCGCGCGGAGGCGGAACGCGCCGCCAACCTCACCGGCCGCCTCCGCCGGACGGCCGAAGCGCTGTCGGGGGCGCTGACGCCAATCGAGGTCGCGCGCGTGATCGTCGCCGAGGGGCTGCCGGCGCTGGGCGCGGGCGCCAGCGAGGTGGCGGTGCTCGGCGCCGACGCGACGGTGCTCGATCTGATGGCGGTGAGCGGCCTTCCCTCCGAGGTCGCGGACGCGTGGCGGCGCTTTCCCGTGGCGAGTCGGGTACCGCTGGCGGACGCCGTCCGCACGAACGCGCCGGTCATGCTGACGTCGCCGGATCAGATCCGGCGACAGTACGCCGATCTGGCGCCGGTGCTGGAGCACGTGAACGTGCGCGCGATGATCGTGACCCCGATGGAAGTGGACGGGCGACCGCTCGGGTCGTTGAGCTTCAGCTTCGGCGCCGCGCGCGCGTTCGACGACAGCGACGTCACGTTCACGCGGACGCTCGGCCAGCAGTGCGCGCAAGCGATCGAGCGGTCGCGCCTGTTCGCCGCCGAGCGGGCGGCTCGGGCCGAGGCCGAAGCGGCAAGCCGGGCGAAGACGGAGTTCCTGGCCATGATGTCGCACGAGCTGCGCACGCCCCTCAACGCCATCGCCGGCTATGCCGAGCTCCTGGAGTTGGGCCTCAGCGGCCCGGTGAGCGACATGCAGCGCGAGCAGCTCGGCCGGATTCGGCGGAGTCAACGGCACCTGCTCGGGATCATCGAGGATCTGCTGGACCTGTCGCGGCTGGAGCACGGCGTGCCGGCGGACGTGGAGCTGAGTCCGGTGGCGGTGCACGACACGTTAGGCGGGCTCGAGGCGCTGATCGCGCCGCAGCTCAAGGCGCGGAACCTGGCCTACATCTACAACCCGTGCGACAGCGCCCTGGTGGCGCACGGCAACCGGGTGCGCATCGAGCAGATCGTGCTGAACCTGCTGTCGAACGCCATCAAGTACACGGCGCCCGGCGGCCGGGTCGGGGTGTCGAGCGACCTGCGTGCCGGCATGGTGGAGATCCGGGTGAGCGACACCGGACACGGCATTCCGCCTCAGAAGCTCGACTCGATCTTCGAGCCGTTCACGCGTCTGGAGATGGATCTGACTCGCACCACGGAGGGCACGGGGTTGGGGCTGGCGATCAGCCGCCATCTCGCGCGCGCGATGCGTGGTGATCTGACGGTGCGGAGCGAGGTCGGGCGCGGGTCGATCTTCACGCTCACGCTCCCCGTTGACGCGCCGCCGGTAGCGGCCGCGCCCGTGATCGCCCCCGCGGCCGGAATGATCGCGGTCCCGAATGACGCGATTCCGCTACATCGGGTGCGCATGTGAGGGTTGGTCCCGGGGCGTCCGCGCTGCCGGGACTCACAGTTCTCTGACAGCCGGCCTCGCGCGGGCGGTGGCGACGCGAGGCGCGCGGGGCTGTAGATTCCCGGTACGCGTGGTACCGCCGGCGACGCCGTTCGCGATGCGCGGTGCGGGACTTCAGCCACCGGATCAGTGCTAGCAGGAATCCGCCGGTCGCGAGCGACGATCGCGGTCGTGGCCTGCACGTTCACGGCCGCTTCGCTCGCCGCCTACCAGGTATACAACGCCGTCTGCGCGCAGGAATCGGCGGCGCAGCGCGCGCTCACGTCGTACGCCCGCTTCGCCGCGTGGACGTTCGCGCGCGAAGCGAACGCCGAGTTGGAGCGCGGCGTGCGGCGCGTGCTGGGGCCGACGGCAGCGCTCGGGGCCGGCGCGGCGGGCCGAGCGCCCGTGGCCCCGTCGGCACTGGTGGCGGAAGGGATCAGGGCCGCACGCGCCTGTGGGTGTGTCACGGTGCCCGACGTGCGATTCACCTTCGGTCTCGATGTCGAGCGCGGAACGATCGTGATCGGCGCGGTCGGGGAGGAAATCCCCGAGACGCCGGGCGTGAGCGACGAGCAGGCGATCATCGACCGCGTGCGTGACGGGGTCGCGGCCGGTGGCGCGGTCGGTGAACCCGCGGTGGTGCGACTGTCGTCCGACGGCACGTTGGCCGTCGCGTACACGCTCGTCGGCGCGAACGGCGCGCTGGCTGCCAGCGCACCGCGTGTGGCGTACGGTTTCGCCTTCGACGTCGGGACGGCGGGACGCGCGGTGTTCCCGGCGGTGCTCGCGTCGCGCGCGCTGCTGCCCCCATCCCCGGCGACCGCGATGCCCGTCGACTCGGCGCTCTCGCTGACGGTGCGGGGTACGGATGACCGCGTCATCTTCCGCTCGGCGGCGGCGCGTGCGTTGCGGTCCGACGCGCGCGTGGGCATGAGCGGCGCGTTCGAGGGCTTCGACGTTCGCGTGGCGATGCGGCCCGCGTTCGCATCGGGCGTCGCGGTGGGACGCTGGACGTGGAACCGGTCGCAACTGGTGCTCGGCCTGATCACGCTGAGCGCGGGGCTGGTGGTCGTGTCACTGCTGCAACTGCACCGGGAGCGGCAGCTCGCGCGCCTCAAGAGCGAGTTCGTGTCGGGGGTGTCGCACGAGCTGCGCACGCCGTTGGCGCAGATCCGGATGTTCGCGGAGATGTTGCGCCTGGGATGGGTGCGGAGCGATGACGAGCGGCAGCGGTCGGTCGCGATCATCGACCAGGAAGCGCGGCGGCTGGCGCATCTCGTCGAGAACATCCTGCAGTTCTCGCGAGCCGAACGGTCGGCGCCACGCCTGGCGCTGGAGCCGATCGAACTGACGGCGCTCGTGGACGAGGTCGTGGACGGCTTCGCGCCACTGGCGCGTGCGCGGGGCGCGACGGTGCAGACGGTGCACGCCGGCCAGCCAGTGGTCCTGGCCGATCGCGACGCGTTGCGACAGGTGCTGCTCAACCTGCTCGACAACGCGGTGAAGTACGGACCGGTGGGGCAGACGATCACGGCGGGAACGCGCGCGGGAGGCGCGGGTCGCGCGGAGCTCTGGGTGAATGACGAAGGCGCCGGCATTCCGGCGCGCGACAAGGCTCGCATCTGGGAGCCGTTCCGGCGTCTGGACCGTGCGGTGGAGGCGGGGGTTGCCGGCAACGGCATTGGCCTGGCGGTGGTGCGAGAGCTCGTGCTGGCGCAGGGCGGCCAAGTGTCGGTGTCCGATGCGCCGGGAGGAGGCGCGAGCTTCATCGTGACGCTGCGGACGGCGCGTCCTGTCGCGCGTGCGACCCCGAGGGCGGATTGCGGGACCGCCGCCGGCAGTTCCGCCCCGGCGGGGGTATCGCCGTCGGCGCGGACGTACTCGCCCGTCGAGCCGCGCGCCCGGTCGCGTACGGGCTGATGAAGCGCATCCTCCTCGTGGAAGACAACGCGGATCTCGCGTTCGGGCTTCGCAACAGTCTCGAGATCGCGTCGTACGAGGTGATCGTCGCGGGCGATGGCCCGACGGGGCTTCGCGAAGCGCGCACGGTCTCGCCGGACCTGATCATTCTCGACCTGATGCTGCCGGGGATGGACGGCTACCGCGTGTTGCGCGCCCTGCGTGAGGGCGGGTCGCAGGTGCCGGTGCTGATTCTGACCGCGCGGGGCGAGGAGGCCGACAAGGTGACGGGGTTCCGCCTGGGCGCCGATGACTACGTGACGAAGCCGTTCGGTGTGCTGGAGCTCGTGGCGCGGGTCGAGGCGGTGCTGCGCCGCGCATCGGCGACGCCGAAGGGGGACGCGCCCGACGCCGCACGATTCGGCGACATCGAGATTCAGCCGGTGGCGCGGGTCGTCAGGCGGAACGGCCGGCCGGTGGAGCTGTCGCCGAAGGAGTACGAGCTGTTGCTCGCGCTCGTCCAACGGCCGGGCCAGGTGATCTCGCGCGCGGAGCTCCTGAAGAGCGTGTGGGGATACCATGCGTCGGTCGTGAGCCGCACCATCGACACGCACATTGCGGAGCTGCGACGCAAGCTCGAGCCGAACCCGGCGGCTCCGCGGCACATCACGACGGTGTGGAAGACGGGGTATCGGTTTTTGCCCTGATCGGGAACCGGGAAACGACGGACGGCGGGAACGGGGAACCGGGAGCGGGGACTGCGGGCGGCGGGGTCCGTGCGACGTCCCGGGTTCGGGACTCGCGTCATCCCGCGACCGGGATGCGTGGAGGCCTGCCGAAGCGTGGGGGCGCGCGCTAAGTCGTGATTCGAGCGCGTGTTCGCATTGCACCGCGGGATGGCACCAGGTTCGCCTAACGCAACGGAGCGCAGTGCGTCGGGTCCGCTGATCGGGCCCCCGACCCCGAGTCCCGTCCCCCATCATGTTCCGCTACACGCTCAGAACGCTCGCGAAAAGTCCGGCCTGGACACTCGCCGCGGTCGCGTGCCTCGCGATCGGCATTGGCGCGAACACGACCGTGTACACGGCCATGCGGGCGATCGTCATCGCGCCGGTGCCGACGCCGAACAGCGAGCGACTCGTCATGCTCGCCGAGACGTCGCCGCGCGACCCCGACGACCCCGACTTCGACCGGCTCGCGCCAGCCAACCTCGTCGACTGGGCGCGGCAGACGCGCACGCTCGAGCACATCGCGGCGTTCGCGTGGTGGAACGTGAACATCACGGGAATCGACGAGCCGGAGCGTGTGACGGGATTTCGCATCACGCCCGAGTTCTTTCGCACGCTCGGCGAGCGCCCCGTGCTCGGACGGGCGTTCACTGATGACGAGGGACGGGAAGGCAACACCGACCGCGTGATTCTCAGCCACCCGCTGTGGAAGCGCCGGTTCGGCGCTGACCCGGCGGTCGTCGGGCGCACGGTGCAGCTCAACGGTACGACGCACACGATCGTGGGCGTGATGAGCGAGGATTTCATCTTTCCTCCGGGCGCCGAGCTGTGGAAGCCGCTAGCGCTCGAGGGGGCGGCCGCGCACGATCGCGACGGCCGCTGGATCGGCGCGATCGCGCGGCTCCGGCCGGCGGCGACGCTCGCGGAGGCGCGGGCCGAGGCGCGTACGATCGCCCGGCGACTCGAATTGCAGTATCCCGACATGAACGCGAAGTGGGGGATGCGTGTCGAGCCGGCACAGGCGTTCTACGGGCGCCACCCGCGGCCGTACATGGTCGTGATGCTGGCATCGGTGGCATTCGTGCTGCTGATCGCCTGCGCGAACGTGGCCAACCTGCTGCTCGCGCGTGCCACGACGCGCGGGCGCGAGCTCGCGGTGCGCGTGGCGTTAGGCGCGACGCGCGGCGACCTGATCCGGCAGCTACTGGCCGAGAGCGCGGCGGTGGCGCTGATCGGCGGTGCCCTCGGGGTGCTGCTGGCGCTGTGGGGCGTGCGGCTCATGCGCGGAGCGCTTCCGGCCGAGCTGGTGCGATTCAATCCGGGGTGGACGCGCATCGCGGTGAGCGGCGATGCGCTGGCGTTCACGGTCATCATCTCGCTCGCGACGGCGTTGGTGGTCGGTCTCATTCCGGCGCTCGTGGCATCGCGCGCCGATCCACAGCAGGCGCTCAAGGACAGCGGGCGCACGGCCAGCGGGGCCGGCGGCCGGCAGCGCCTGCGAAGCACCCTCGTGGTCGGCGAGATTGCGCTGGCGCTCATGCTTCTCATGGGCACCGGGCTCATGGTGCGCAGCTTCATCGGGTTGATCGACACCGATCAGGGCTACCACGTCGAGCGCGCCCTCACGATGCAGTTGACGCTGCCGAGCGCGAGGTACACGACCGACGAGCAGCTCGCGAGGTTCTACTCGACGCTCGTCGATCGTGTGCGAGAGCTGCCGGGCGTTCGCGGTGCCGCAATCGCGAGCTCGGCACCGCCGTCGTGGGAAGACAACTCGTCGCGCTTCATTCTCGAGGGCGAAGCGAAACCGCAGCGCGGCGACCCGGCCCATCAGGAACGCCTGCGCGTCGTGTCGGACGGCTACTTCGCCGCGCTGGGGATTCCGGTGATTCGCGGTCGCGATTTCAACCGGCACGACGACATGGGAAGCCCGAGCGTCGCGATCGTGAGCGCGGCATTCGCTCGCAACTACTGGCCGGGGCAGGACCCGATTGGCAAGCGAATCTCCGAGCTTGCGAGCTCGATGGTGCCGACGACGATCATCGGCGTCGTCGGCGACGCGCGCCACAACCCGAACACCGGGCGCGCGCCGCTCGCGCCAGTCAAGTACACGCCAGTGGCGCAGGTGCCGTGGAACACGATGACGCTCGTCGCGCGCACGGCCGGCGAGCCGACCGCGGTCAACGCGGACGTTCAACGTGTGATCGGGTCGATCGACCCCGCGCTCGCCGCCGGCGACGTCATGACGTTCGAGCGCATGCTGTCGTCGTCGCTCTCGCCGCAACGGATCACCGCGTCGATGCTGAGCGTGTTCGCGGGGATCGCGGTGGTCCTGGCGGTGATCGGCATCTACGGCGTGATGTCGTACTCGGTCGCGCAGCGCACCCACGAGATCGGCATCCGCATGGCGTTAGGCGCGCAGCAGGCGGACGTCGTGCGACGCGTGCTGCGCCACGGGTTCCTCCTCGCGGCGCTCGGGACGGCCATCGGCGGCATCGGGTCGCTCGGCATGACGCGCGGTCTGGCGACGCTGTTGCACGGAGTGAGCCCGACGGACCCGCTGACGTTCGGCGCCGTGGTCGTCGTCCTCGCCGCGGTCGCGCTGCTCGGGAGCTGGCTGCCGGCGCGCCGCGCGGCGGCGGTGGACCCGGTGGTGGCGATTCGAGCGGACGCATGACTCGCAGCGCTGCGGGCACCCGCGGCCCGCCGCGCCCCGCGAATTCTTCCTCCCTCGTTTCCATCGCCCTCATGTTCGCCAACGACATTCGCTTCGCCGTTCGCGCGCTCGGTCGGAGCCGCACGTTCACGGTGACCGCCGTGCTCACGCTGGCGCTCGGGATCAGCGTGAACACCGCGATCTTCAGTGTCATCGACTCGGTGCTGCTCCGCCAACCGCCATTCGACGCGCCCGAGCGCATCGTCGCCGTGAACGGGCAGAACCTCGAGAAGGGGTTGATGGCGTCGAGCGTCGCGTATCCCGACGTCGTGGATTGGCGCGCCGGCGCGCGGGGGTTCGAGGAGATCGCGGTGTTTCGTGGCGCGACGTTCAACCTCGTCGGCGGCGACAGGGCAGAGCGGGTGAGCGGCGCGCGCGTATCGGCGAACTTCTTCCGCGCGTTCGGTGCCCGGCCACAACTCGGCCGCGGCTTCGTGGCCGCCGAGGAGACGTCGGGGCGCGAGCGCGTCGTCGTGCTAAGTGACGCGTACTGGCGGCGGCGGTTCGCGGGCGACAGGTCGATCGTCGGGAAGCAGCTCTCGCTGAGTGGTTGGCAGTACACCGTGGTCGGCGTGATGCCGAAGGGGTTCGCCTATCCCCCCGAGGCGGACCTCTGGTCGCCGTTCGCGCCGGACTCGGAGGCGCTGCACCGCGGCAACCGGTTCATTCGAGCCGTTGGACGGCTCGCACCGGGGGCGGCGCCAGACCGCGCCGCCGCCGAGCTCGACGCGATCGCGAAGCGGCTCGAGCGTGAGTATCCGGGTTCGAACACGGGCTGGCGCGCGACGGTCAGACCGATTCAGGAGGCAATGGTCGGCCGGGCGCCCGTCATTCTCTATACGTTCCTCGGCGCCGTGGCGTTCGTGCTGCTCATCGCGTGCGCGAACGTCGCCAACCTGCTGCTCGCCCGCGCGTCGGGCCGCGCGCGGGAGGTGGCGGTGCGCAAGGCGCTCGGCGCATCGAGCTGGCGCCTGACGCGGCAACTGCTCACCGAGAGCGTCGTCCTGGCGTTGGCCGGTGCCGTGTGTGCGGGACTGCTGTCGTTGTGGGAGGTTCGGCTGCTCAGGTCCGTCGTGCCGGTGCCGCTGCCGCCGTGGCTCTCGATCGAGGTGAGCGGGCGTGCCTTGCTGTTCACGGTCGCGCTCGCCGTGGCGACCGGCGTCGTGGCGGGCATCGTTCCGGCGCTCCGACTCGCGCGCGGCGGCGTGCGCGAGTCGCTGGCCACCGGCGGGCGTGGCGCCGGCTCGCCGCGCCGCAGCCGGACGCAGCGGGGGCTCGTGGTGGCGGAGGTGGCGCTGGCGGTGGTGCTGCTCGCCGGCGCCGGACTGCTTCTGGCGAGCCTCGCGCGACTCCGGTCCGTCCCGCCAGGCTTCTCGGCCGACGGGGTGCTCGTGGCGCGCCTAACGCTCGCCGGACCGCGCTACGAGTCGGGCGGGGCGGAGGTTCGGTTCTATGACGACCTGCTCGGGCGGCTGCGCGAGACGCCCGGGGTGGACGCCGCGGCCGCGGCCGGGGCGTTGCCGCTGAGTGGGTCGACCAACACGTCGAACTTCCTGATCGTCGGCCGCCCGGCGCCGGCCGAGGGACAGGACCCGACCTCGCGGTGGGAGCGCGTGACACCGGACTACTTCCGCGTGCTCGGCATCCCGCTCCGAACAGGTCGTTCGTTCGATGCCCGCGACGGTGACGGCGCGCCGCGCGTCGTGGTGGTGTCGGAATCGTGGGCGCGCACGTTCTTCCCCGGAGACGCGGTGGTGGGGCGGCACATCCGGCCGGGTGGAGGCGAGGAGCAGGCGACGATCGTGGGCGTGGTGGGCGACGTGCGGCACGATGGGCTCGATGAGCCGGTGCAGCCGACGATGTATCTGCCCTTCGCCCAGAACCCCGACGGCGGGATGACGGTCGTCATCCGCACGTCGCGAGACCCCGGCGCGCTCGCGAGCGCCCTCCGCGACGCGGCGCGGGGCGTCGACGCGACGATCCCGCTCTACAATGTCGCGACCATGCAGGACCAGGTCGCGAAGTCGATTCTCGCGCAGCGGCTCAGCAGTTCGATGATCGCGGTGTTCGCGCTGATGGCGCTCGTGCTGGCGACCGTCGGCGTGTACGGACTGATCGCGTACACGGTCGCCGAGCGGCGTCACGAGATTGGCATTCGCCTCGCGCTCGGCGCGCAGGGGCGTGACGTGCGGCGGCTCGTTGTCGGGCAGGGCATACGCTTGACGCTGGCAGGCGTGGTGATGGGTCTCCTCGGCGCCGTGGCCGTGGGCCGGGGCCTGCGCGGGATGCTCTTCGGTGTGCGCGCACTCCATCTGCCGACGCTGGCCGGCGTCTCGGCGATCCTGCTCGTGGTGGCGGCGCTGGCGAGCTGGATTCCGGCGCGGCGCGCGGCGAGGACGGACCTGCTCAGGGCGCTCAGGGCCGACTGAGGGACGAGGGGACCGGCAGCCGCCTCGTCCGAACGGCCGGGCCACGCGGCTGTCGGATGCCACAGTCCGTGCCGGGTTCGTGGTGCGCGTGCAATGCGTATGTTCTGCATCATGGCGCGGCCCGCGCGTCCGCCCGCCTTCGACTCATCACGACCACAAGCCATCCGCCGCCGCGATGTCGCCGAGTCCCTCGTCTGTTGCCCCAGGTCCCTCGGTGCTCGTTGCCGACGACCAGCCCGCCGTGCTCGATGCGCTCCGGCTGTTGTTGAAGGAGGAAGGCTATCGCATCGTGACCGCGACCCGGCCGGTGGAGATTCTCAAGATGGTGGAGGGGCAGGCGCTCGACGCGGTGGTCATGGACCTCAACTATGCGCGCGACACGACGTCGGGGCGCGAGGGGCTCGACGTGCTGGCCCGCATTCGCGGTCTCGACGCGGCGCTGCCCGTGATCGTCATGACCGCGTACGGGAGCGTGCAGGGCGCGGTCGAGGCGATGCGGCGTGGCGCTGCCGACTACGTCGAGAAGCCGTGGGACGACGAGCGGTTGGTGGCGATCCTCCGCACTCAGACCGAGCTGTCGCGGACGCGACGGGCGAACGAGCGGCTCGCCACCGAGAATCGGCGACTCGCACCCGCGGTGCCGTCGCTCGTCGCCGGCTCTCGCGCCATGCAGCCAGTGCTCGAGCTCATCGACCGCGTGGCCGCGTCGGACGCGAACGTGCTCATCACCGGGGAGCACGGGACCGGGAAGGAGGTCGTCGCGCAGCGGCTGCACGCCGCGTCGCATCGTGCGTCGCGACCGCTCGTCACCGTGAATGCCGGCGGCCTGTCGGAAGGCGTGGCGGAGAGCGAACTGTTCGGGCACGTGAAGGGGGCATTCACCGACGCGAAGTCCGATCGTGTCGGCTGCTTCGAGCTCGCCGACAGCGGCACCTTGTTTCTCGACGAGGTCGCGAACATGGCCGCCAAGCTCCAGGCGAAGCTGTTGCGCGTCCTGCAGACCGGGGAGTTCCAGCGCGTGGGGTCATCGCGGACCCTGCGGGCCGACGTGCGCGTGCTGTCGGCGACGAACGCGGACGTGCGCGCCGAGATCGCCACCGGGCGCTTTCGCGAGGACCTGCTCTATCGCCTCAACACGGTCGAGATTCGGCTGCCGCCGCTCCGCGAGCGCCGCGAGGACATTCCGCGCCTCGCGGCGCACTTCCTCGGGGAGTACGCCGGCCGGTATCGGAAGGCGGTCCACGGGTTCGATGACGACGCGGCCGCGGCGATGCAGTCGCACGCGTGGCCGGGCAACGTGCGCGAACTGCAGCACGCCGTCGAGCGGGCGGTGCTGCTCACGCGCTCGTCGCTCATCACGAGCGAGGACCTCGGTCTCCGGCCGCCGACCCCGGGCACCGGTACCGACCTCGCGGCCATGACGATGGAGGACGCCGAGCGGTACATCATCCGGCAAGCGCTCACGCGACACGGCGGGAACGTCGTCCAGGCCGCTGAAGCGTTAGGCATGAGCCGGAGCGCGTTGTACCGGCGGCTGCAGCAGTATGGGATCTGAACGCGGGCCGGGGGCCGGGGGCCGGGGGCTACGCGTACCAGCCCGCGGCCCGCGGCCCGCCGCCTCCCGGCTGGCCCTCGAGGTCCGCCTTCCGCTCATCGTCCTGTTCGGTGGTCTGCCCGGCGTCATCGTCTCGCTCGTCTGGCTCTGGACGGGCGACCACGGCGTCGAGGTCCGCTGGACACTGAGCGTGTTCGTCGTCGTCGCGTGGCTCGCGGCGGCCGCGATCGCGCGCGAGCGTGTCGTGCGGCCGGTGCAGACGCTGTCGAACCTGCTCTCGGCGCTGCGCGAGGGCGATTTCTCGGTGCGCGGTGCCGGCGCGAACGAGCGCGATGCGCTCGGCATCGCCATGACCGAGGTCAACGCGCTCGGCCGCACGCTCCAGGCGCAGCGCCTCGGCGCGATGGAGGCGACGGCGCTCCTGCGCACGGTCATCGCGGAGATCGACTCGGCGATCTTCGCGTTCGACGCCGGCGGGAGGCTGCGGCTCGTCAATCGGGAAGGGGAGCGATTGCTCGGGCAACCGGCGGAGCGGCTGCTCGGACGCGCGGCGGACAGCCTCGGGCTCGGCGTCTATCTGCGCGACGACGCCCCGCGCACGCTGGACATGGCGCACGACGGCCGCGGCGGCCGGTGGGACGTGCGGCGCCGCGCGTTTCGTCAGGACGGGTTGCCGCACCAACTCCTCGTGCTCACCGACGTGAGTCACGTGCTCCGTGAGGAGGAGCGACTGGCGTGGCAGCGGATCGTGCGCGTGCTGAGCCACGAGATCAACAACTCCCTCGCGCCCATCAAGTCGATCGCGCGGAGCCTGCAACGCGTGCTCGCACGCAAGCCGCGCGCGAGCGACTGGGAGCAGGAGGCGCTGCACGGGCTCGACGTCATCGAGGGGCGGTCGGGATCGCTGAGCCGGTTTCTTCAGGCGTATGCGCGCCTGGCGCAGTTGCCGAAGCCGGTGCGCCGGCCCGTGGACGTGGAGGGCTGGGTGCGTCGCGTGGTGGAGCTCGAGGAACGGCTCGCGGTCGCGCTGTGTCCCGGACCGCCGACGACGGTCCTCGCGGACCGCGATCAACTCGACCAACTGCTCATCAACCTCGTGCGTAACGCCGTCGACGCCGCATCGGACACGGGCGGGGGCGTGCGCGTGTCGTGGACGAGCGGCGACGCCGCGGTCATCGTCGTCGTCGACGACGAGGGCCCGGGGCTCAGCGACACGGCCAACCTGTTCGTGCCGTTCTTCACGACGAAGCCTAACGGAACGGGCATCGGCCTCGCGCTGAGCCGCCAGATCGCCGAAGCACATGGCGGCGTGCTGACGCTGGAGAACCGCGACGACCGCACGGGCGCACGGGCGCGGTTACGGTTGCCGCTGTCGTAGCGGGGCGCTGCCCAGCGCCGCCGGCACCGCAGTGAGCCAGCCGGCGTCGATGACTCCCCACAGGCCGATGAGAATCGCCTCGGCCGCGTCGTGGCGGAGCGAGGTCGGGCGCGGCGCGTTGGACCAGACGATCACGCGCCGGGCGAGCGCGTCGGCGACGCGCTTCGCCTGCTCCCCCGTGCGCTGCTCGCGCGGCAGGAGAAACAGGCTCCGCCACTCCTCGGCGCTGACGCGGCACACGTGTGCACCGTGCCGCTGGGCGGTGCTGGACCAGTGATCGGCGAGCGGGCCGCCTCCCTCGAGGACGACGTGCGTGGGGTCGAACGCCTCGTGGAGCAGCGCGGGGATCGCGCGCTTGAGTCGTACCGCCGCGCCGAAGTTGCGCGACCGGTACCAGATGAGCCGGCCGTCGTCGCGATACACGGCGAGACCGGTACGAACGCCGACATCGACGGCGAGGAGTGACGGCACCGGTCAGGGGCGGGTGGCAGGCGGGGCGGCGGCAAGGTCGGGCACGTCACGGTTTCGATGCAAGGACTCGTCCGACCGGTCCGGCGTGTGCGCCGTAGTCTGCACTCTCAGTCGGACGGAGGGCTCATGAGCGAGCGGCGCACGGACGAGGACAGTGCGGACAAGAAAGCTCACGGCACGCACGGCCGTGGAAAGTCGAGCGAACAGCGGGTCGATGACGCGGACGTCGAGCCCGACGCGGCGCGCGGGACGGATCGCGGCGCGGCGGGGTGGGGAAGCGAGGGGGCAGGCGGGTCGGTGATCGACAAACGAGGGGAAAAATAGGGGCCCGGGCCCGGGGCCCGGGGCTCGGGGCTGAAGGCCCGCGGGATGCTTCCATGCGCGAGAAGCATCCCGAGGGTTTTTCGGTTCCCGAGTTCCGGACTTCAGTCGTCAGTCTTCAGGCATCAGGCGGGTCGTCAGTCAGCAGTCCTCGGTCATCAGTTTTCAGTCATCAGTTTTCAGTCATCAGCTCTCAGCTCCCGTAGGTGCTTCTGCTCAACAGGCCGCGGCGCCTGACGCGGCACCCTCGGGCGTACGGGGCGGGGCCCGTGCCTAACGCCGGTTCGGCGGCGCCGCAATAAGCAGCACATGGCGACTAATTGCCGCCTCGACGCTCGACGTCGGGCAGGCCCCACAGCCTGGGTGACGCGAGCTCCACGCAGTTGCCGGCCGGGTCGCGGAGGTAGAGCGAGCGGCCGCCGCGGGGCCAGCGCACCTCCGACTCGATGGCCACGCCCGCGGTCTCGAGGCGCGCGCGCCATGCGGGAATGTCGGCGTCCGGGACGGCGAACGCCACGTGTCCGGCGCCCGTGGCCCCGTGCGTCGGCACGAGCGCCCCGCCCACGACCGAGGCCTCGCTGCTCGTGCTCTCGGGGTTGAAGACGAGGAACATCCCCCGGCCGCATCGGAAGAAGACGTGGCGACCGGGCACGCTCGAGAATCGCTCGAGGCCGAGCACCTGGGTATAGAACCGGTCCGCCGCGTCGAGGTCGGCGGCGTAGAGGCAGGCTTCGAGCACCCCGTCGATGGGTTCCATCGCCATCATTAAAGTAGTCGTTGGGCGGGCGCTCACACGATTCTCACACCGCCCGATGAGGCGGGTTGGAGGCGTGCCACTAGATTGGGCCCATGCTCGCCACCACCCTCCTGTTCCTGCAGCTCGCCGGGGCGCGTGACGTCGCCGCGCAGGGCCAATCGTACGACGGGGCCGGTTCACCGGCCGTAGGAATTCCGCGGCTCGCCGCGGTGGTCTCCATCGACGGGAGCCTGTCGGAAGCCGCGTGGTCGCAGGCCGCGCGGCTCACCGGGTTCCACCAGTATCAACCCGCGGACGGCCGCCCGGCCGACGAGCGCACCGAGGCGCGCGTCTTTTATTCGCAGGATGCGATTTATTTCGGCGTGGTGGCCTACGCGAAGAACCCCGCATCGATCCGGGCGACGATCGCCGACCGCGACAACCTGGGCAACGACGACCGCATCACCATCTACCTCGACACGTTCAACGACCACCGGCGCGCCTACTTCTTCGTGGTCAACCCGTTAGGCGCGCAGGGCGACGGCGTGCGCACGGAGGGGGCGGCGAGCGCCGGGAACATCTTCGGCGGCAACGTGGATTGGAACCCCGACTTCCGCTTCGCGTCGAAGGGGCAGCTCACCGACAGCGGCTACGTCGTCGAACTGCGGATCCCGTTCAAGAGCCTGCGGTTTCCGTCGGGCGATCCGCAGACGTGGGGGATCAACGTCGTGCGGAACGTGCAGGCCACGGGGTTCGAGGACACGTGGACCGACGCGCGGCGTGCGACGGCGAGCTTTCTCGGCGAGTCGGGCACGCTCACGGGCATCGCCGACATCGAGCGCGGGATCACGACCGAGGTGCAACCGTTCATCACGGCGCAGTGGAACGGCGCGCGCGGCCCGTCCGGCGGCTTCGAGCGCGGCGACGTGAACCCCGACGCGGGCGTGAACCTCAAGGTCGCGCTCCCGGCCGTCACGCTCGACGCGACGGTGAAGCCCGACTTCTCGCAGGTCGAGTCGGACGCCGGGCTGGTGACGGTGAACGAGCGGTTCGCGCTGTTCTTCGCCGAGAAGCGGCCGTTCTTCCTCGAGGGGATCGAGCTGTTCAACACGCCGAACCAGCTCGTGTACACGCGTCAGATCGGCGCGCCGGTGGCCGGCGCGAAGGTGACCGGGAAGCTGGGCGCGATCAGCGTCGCCTACCTTTCGGCGCTCGATGACACGCCGTGTCCCACCTCCTTCAGCGGCGGCACCGTCATCGAGCCGACCTGCGACAAGGCGTTGTTCAACGTCGCGCGGCTGCGCCGGGACTTCGGCGGCAACTCGACGGCGGCGCTCACCGTGACCGACCGGCGGGCCGGAGACACGACGAACACCGTGGTCGCCGGCGACGTGCGTTACGTGTTCGGGCGCATGTACTACTTCGAGTCGCAGCTCGGTGCCTCGCGGACGAAGGACGCGGCGCTGTTCGGAAGCGGGGAGGCGAAGGTCGCACCCATCTGGAAGGCGGAGCTCGACCGCACCGGGCGGAGCTGGGGGTTCAACTACCAGCTCAACGCGATCGACGACCAGTTCGTGAGCCGCTCGGGGTTCGTGCCGCGCACCGGGATCATCTCGGCGCGCGCGTTCAACCGCTTCTCGTATTACGGGAAGCCCGGCGCGCGCGTCGAGAACATCACGATGTTCCTGGGGCCGACGCGCATCTGGTCGTACGACGACTTCGCCTGGCGCGATGCGTACGAGGGGCAGGAGTCGGTGACGGGGACGTTCCGGCTGCGGGGCGGCTGGAACGTCTCGCTCAACGGCTCACGGAACTTCTTCACCTTCGACCAGCGCATGCTGGGTGGGCTGTTCGTCGACGGGCCCAACGGGCCCCAGCCGTACGTGCCGCCGGACGACCAGGTCTCGGGGCTGCTCGACGCGTCGCTCACCGTGACGACACCGACGTACCACGCGTTCAACGCGACGGCGACCGTGGCGCGGAACGAGGTGCCGATCTTCGCCGAGGCGTCGGAGGGGCGTGAGCTGCGGGCGTCGGGGAGCCTAACGCTGCGGCCGACGGTGAGCGTGCGGGCGGAGGGGAGCCTCCAACTGTCGCAGATCGATCGGGCCGTGGATGGGTCGGAGTACGCGCGGGCGTTGATTCCGCGGGTGAAGATCGAGTATCAGCCGACGCGGGCGCTGTTCTTCCGCGTGGTGAGCCAGTACCAGGCGCAGCGGACGAGCGGGCTCCGCACGCCGACGGGGGCGCAGATCGTCCGGTCCGACGGGTCGCCGGTGGTCGGCGGCGAATTCGGCACGCGGCGCACCGACTGGCTCGTGTCGTACGAGCCCACGCCCGGGACGGTGGCGTTCTTCGGGTACGGGGATACGCGGCTCGGGCTGGAGACGTCGAGCTTCTCGGACCTCGAGCGGCAGAGCGACGGGTTCTTCGTGAAGGTGGCCTATCAGTGGCGGCGGTGACCCGCGTTAGGCCCGGGCGAGCGGGTCTGGCGACGGGGCAGTTCCCGCGTCGGAGCTCGCCCCGTCGCGTCGTGACCGCGCGCCCGTCGCACCGACCGCCTGGCGGCGGGAGTCGGCTCGAACGCGTCGTGCCAACCCGGTCGAGCGAGTCGCGGCTGTAGACCACGTCCGCGAAACAGCCCGCCGGGCGCGGAGGGTCGGCCGGCGGAAGCGCCGCCCGGCCCACCGCCGCCCCGCCGAGCGCGCCGATGCCGACGTACGCGAGGTCGATCACGAACGCGAGACGGAAGGAGAACTGCGTCAGCTCTCCGCCCACGCCGCGGGCGGCCGTCAGCGCGGTGCGCCCGCGAGCGGGTGGTACCCGCCGGGGGCGGAGGACGAGGCGGCGCGCGCGGACGACGAGCTCGATGAAGCGGTGCGACATGGCGACAACCTCCGGGCCGGGGAGCATGCGCGATCGCGAACCGACGCGCCCGACACACGCTCCGCTGCCCCGATGACACCGCGCCGTTACATGCCTAACGCTCCACCGCTCCCGTGCGCGCACCACCGCAGCAGCACCGTCCCCAGCACCAGCGCCGGGTCGCGCGGAATCACGATCGAGGGGTAGTCGGGGTTGAGCGACGCGAGCTCCACGCGCGAGCCGGCGAACCCCGCCACGCGCTTCACGACGTACCCGCCGTCCGGCACGCGCGCGACCACGACCGCATCGGGCGCGAGCTCGCCGCCGAGCTTCACCAGGATCGTGTCACCCTCGTGCAGCAGCGGCACCATGCTGTCGCCGGCGACGCGCAACGCGACGTAGCGCCCATCGGGCACGCCGTCGGGGAGCGCGATCCACCGGTCGCACGGCTCATCCCACAACTCCCGCCCCACGCCCGCGGCGACCGAGAGGTCCAACACCGGCGAGTGCCTGACGCGCGCCGCGGCAGCCACGACCTGCGCGAACGTGCCCTCCTCCCACGCGGGGCCGCTCTCCGGTTCGGCCGCGATCTCGCCCAGGCGCGAGCGCTCGACGGCGCGGCGCGCGAGGACGTCGCGGACGAACCGGTCCGCGCCCGCCTCCAGCGCCCGCCGGTCGGCCGCCGACAGCGTGCGCCGTGCCTCGCGCGCATACCACTCGAGAAAGTCCGCCTCCGCCGGGTCCGCCGGATCGAGTCGATCCATCGATCGGTCGCCGGCGAACCACATGAGCACGTCCTTCGCGCGCTCGGTCGGCATCAGGTCTGCCGACATGGGCCTGGCCTCGTCGTACCTCATGGTTCCTCCTGCGATGATCCGCGATCGCCGCGGCCGGTCCCGGCGTTTCGAGGCGGCGACGCGCGCGAGCGCTCCAGCACGCCGCGCGCACGCTCGAGACAGCCGCACCGGCGCAGGAACGCGTACAACTCCCGACGCTCCTCGGGTGCCCACTGCTCCCCGGACCGGAGCGCGACACCCATGAGGCGGTCGCGCAGCCGCAGCGCGCGAACCCGCGCCGCGTTATGCGTGATGCCGAGCCACTCGGCGGCGAGCGACTGGGGCACCGACGCGGCGAGCCACCGCATGAGCCGATGCTCCTCGCTGGTGGCGGCGCCGTCGATGAGACTCCAGAGGCGCGCGAGGACGGGCGACAACGGCGGTGCCTCGAACGCGGGGCCGGCGCTCGCGCGAAGCGACGCCTCGGAACACGCCTCACGCACGACGCGCTCGCCCGTCTCCGCGTGCGCCACGGCGGCGGACGCCGCACCCAGCGTGGCGCGGCGTCGCGCGGCGCGGCGGTCGTTCGACATGCGGTTGCGCAGCGCGGTGATGAGATAGGCGGTGAGGCTCGCGGGAACGGGAGCCTCCGGTCGCATGAGGCGCATGGCCCCGTCACCCAGACAATCGTTGACGACATCGTCGCGCAGCGCCGGGTAGACGTGAGCGCGTCGCGCCTCCTTCCACAGGACCGGCGTGAACCGGCGGTAGAACTCGCGAATGGCCGCGGGCTCGCCCCGCCGCATGTGCTGCACCAGCTCCAGATCGGGCCACGCCTCGGCGCTCGCCTCGTACCGTCTCTCGACTCGCATCGTCGTCGCTGATCCGCCTGTGGGCGCGAACACCCGGCCCGCACGTCCCTCTACCCGCTACTGACACCGGGGTGTTACGGGCGCGTGCGCGTCACGCGCCGGCACGCCATCACGTGGACGCGTTAGGGCCGAGGCGGCGCATGTGCGACGCGTGACGCGCGGCCGCCCACGCGCGCAGCAGGCGCTCGACGCGCTCGATGGTCGCGACGCTCGCCGCGGGCTCGGTGAGGGCGATGCGGAGCTTGCGGGCGCGCCCCGGTGCGAGGCCGGCGCGCTCGGCCTGGCCGAGCAGGTCCAGGGCGTCCATGACCCGGTCGGCGCGGCGCTGGAGCGCCGGCCCGGTGGCGACCGTGCTCCGCGTTAGGTTCGGCGGAGGCCTGGTGGGGCTCGACGGGGCCGCGCGCACGGTCTCGGCGACTCGGCGGGCTCGCCCGCGCGCCGCCTTGTCCATCTCCTCGCGACTCGGCCGCTGTGACGACGCGGTGAGCCCGAGGTTCGCGAGCGCGCGCCCGATGGCCGAGGTCTCGGTGTTCTCGAGGCAGGCGACCGCGTTCACCTCGCCGTCATCGAAGCGCTCGGCGGCCAGGCCGGTGGCCGCCGGGCCGGGCTCCTCGAACGAGCGGAAGACCGACGCCTCGACGGTGATGTCGTGGTCCGTCCGGGAGACGATCCGGGTGAGAATGCGGCCGTTCGGGTAACGCGCGTAGAACAGCGTGATCCGGTCGGCGACCGGAGCGTAGTCGCCGGCATTCGACACCAGCTCGTACTTCGGCATCGCTCCTCCCGAGGTGCGGCCGGCTCGGAAGACGCCGGCGGGAGAACACGATAAACCGAACAAAGGCCGAACACAAGAGCAGCGCTTCGCACTGCGTCCCCCCTCGCTACACCCGGGGGGACCGGAACGACAGCTCGCACACGTGCACTTCCGGATCTGCTCGAAAGCGCATGGGCAGCGAGCCCTGGCCGATGCCGCGGCTCACGAGCAGGACCCGCTCGCCCGGCGCGCCGAGCTCGAACACCCCCCCGTACAGGTAGCGCTGACTCAGCGGGCCCTTCGCGGATATGAGCGACGTCCCGCCCGGGATCACGAACTGTCCGCCGTGCACGTGGCCGCAGAACGCCATGGCGAACGGCTCGACGCCTAACGCCGTCAGCCCGTCCGGCGAGTGCATCAGTACCAGACGCACCCCGTCGGCGCCGGCGAGGGCGCGCGGGCCGTCGGGCGTCCCTTGCTCGGGGTTGTCGAGGCCGCAGACCCACACCCGATCGTACGGCGCGCGCAGCCGGACGTTCTCGTTCACGAGCGTGCGCACGCCGACGTCGGCCAGTCGCCGCACGATGTGGGCGTCGTCGGCGATCAGGTCGTGGTTGCCGAGCACCGCGAGCCTGCCTAACGGTGCCTCGATGCGCGCGATCGCGTCGAGCACGCCCTCGACGTGCCGGGCGTGGAAGGAGACGAAGTCACCGCCGAGGAGAAGCAGGTCGGGGCGCGCGTCCGCGAGCAGCCGGCACGCCTCGCGGATGGTGGCCGGATGCGTGCCCGGCCCGCCGTGGAAGTCGGACGCGAACGCGACGCGGAGCGGTGGGACCGCCGCCCCGGGCGCGGCCACCGCCACCTCGTGCCGCGCGAGATGCAGCCGACCCTGCAGCCCGAGCGGGCGCGCCAGCCGGGACGGCCAGCCGCCGGCGTAGAGCAGGTCGTAGACGTGCTCCATGCGCCGCTTGCGCGCGCTCAACCGCAGCGCGCGCCCGAACCGGCGCGGTGATGGGGACGCGGGCGCTACCAGAGCGACGGCTTCTTCGCCGCTCCGTCGGGCCTCGCGACCGAGGGGGCTCCGTCGCCGGGGATCACGGACTTCGTGGAATCCGCCTTCACGGAGTCGGCCTTCGCCCTGGCCTTCGCCGAGTCGGCGCGGGCACGTGCGGCGGCCGAGTCGGCCACGGTGCGTGGTGCCGGGTTCTCGTCGAACTCTTCCTTCGGGATGCGGAACCCCTTCGCGACCGCGGGATCACCCTCGATGCCCATCACCCGCTTCGCGACGTACTCGCCTGTGACCGGCCCGAACTTGAACCCCTCGGCCGACCCGCCGCCGGCGATCCAGACGTTCGCCCACTCGGGGTGGGTGTCGATGTAGAAGTTGCGCGTGACGGTGAGCTCGTAGTGGCACGAGCGCGTCTCGAGCAGCGGCGCGTCGATGAGCAGCGGGAAGCGCTCGATGAGGAAGCCGCGCGGGCGCGTGAAGTTGCTCGGGTCGATCCAGCGCTGGCTCGCATCGGGGTCGGTCTGCGTGCCGCCGCCGACGCGCACCCGGAAGCCGCGGGCGTCGTTCGGCAGCGCCGGCCAGCCGGTGATCCCGGGGAAGTTGAAGCTCGGGAGGTTCGGCGCCACGAACCGGTTGTCGCCGACGGGCGTGCCGTAGTAGTAGACGTTCCCCATCGGCGTGCGGAGCCGTGTGCGCAGGAACTCGGGGAAGAGCTTCCACAACCAGGGCCCGCAGGCGAAGACGAAGCTCCCGGCCTTGAGCGTGCGGCCGTCGGAGAGCGCGACGTCCTGCAGACGCCCGCCCGCGGCGAGCGACGGCAGCGCCCGCGCGACCACCACCTCCCCGCCGTTCTGCCTGAACACCTCGGCCACGCTCTCGCACGCGCGGCGGGCGCGGACGACGCCGGCATCGGGCTCGTAGAGCACGACGCTCATGCCCTCGAGGTCGATCACCGGGTACTGCGAGCGGACGTCGTTAGGCGTCAGGACCTCGTACTTCATGCCGAGCCTGTCCCAGTTCGCCCGCGTGTCCTTGAGGAAGGGCTCCCAATCCTTGCGGAAAATGAGGTCGCCGGTGGTGTGGAAGACGCGCGTCTGCAGCGTGCGCGCGTGCTCCTCGTCCCAGGCCCTCCACCGCTTGATGGCCTCGCCCGCCCAGCGCGCCCACAGCTCCCCGTGTGGGCGGTCACCGTACGAGCTGCGCACGCCGCGGGTCTCCTCGCCCGACGTCGACCGCGAGTTGCCCGGCCCCCAGGTGTCGATGAGCGTGACGCGCGCGCCCATCTTCCGCAGGTGGTACGCCGTCCATCCGCCGAACGCGCCGGCGCCGATGACGGCGACGTCGGGCGATCGCTGGCTGACGGCGGGCGCTCGGCGCGTGGCGGGCGCCTGCGATGAGGCCGCGCCCGTGCCCTGCGCGGCGGCGACGAGGAGTCCGGTCTGGGCGCCGGCAACCTTGAGAAAGCGCCGCCGGTCGAGGGGGGTGCGGTCGTCGTCCTTCATCGCTCGGAGCTGGGGGAGAGTCGCCGGCTAGCGCGTGGCCGGCGACGACACGGGCGCGTGCGGGAAGTACAGCGGACGGAGCCGGCTCGCGCGCGTCCGGGCGGGCGCCGCCGCGCGACCGCGTACGCCACGCACGAATTGCGAGTCGGGTTTCACTTCAATGCGAATCAGCCGCAACGCCTCGGGGTCTGTCGACAGTGGCTCGGCGCCGGCCGGCAGCCCGTTGATCTTGAAGATGTAGGCGACGATGTCCGTGTACTGCTGCGCCGACAACCCCCCGGGGTTGTCCTCGGGCATCGTCGTGCGCAACTGGTCGAACAGGTCGAACGCCGTGCGTCCCGCCCAGGTCTTCGCGAACGCGGCGCCCGAGTAGTTGGTCGTCGAATGGCAGGCGGTGCAGTTCGCCTGGTGCTCCGCGTCGCCGCGCGCGGCCTGCTCGTCGGTGAACACGCCCTGCAGCACCGACTTGGTGCTGGCATGGGTCGAATCAGTGCCCTGCGCGCGCGCCGAGCCGACCGCGGTGCAGAGCGCGATGGTCGTGACGGCAGGGATGACCGAACGGCGGAACATGCGGACTCCTTCGCGATTGGACGACGCCATGTTAAGAGGCGGCCACCGAGAAATGAAGTCAAGTCCGCGTCTCCGCGGACAGGCGCGGACTACTCTTCGGGCGCGCCGCCGGTCCGCGCGACCTGGTCGGCCTTGATCCGCCCGGCGTCGAACCGATTGGCGGAGCCCAACATCTTGTCGATCGTCTCGTCGAAGTCGGCGGTGGGCTTGCGCTGAAAGCGGAGCGGGTTGATGCGCGCGACGACGAACGCCTTGAGGTAGGGACTCTCGAAGCCGCGCTCCTTGAGCTCCGCCACGGCCGCGTTCACCGCCTCGTTGAGCTCGAGCAGCTTGCCCGCCCGCTCGCGCCGAATCTCCAGGGCCCGGGGCAGCTTCGACGCGAGGAAGCGGTCGCACCGCTTGAGCACCGGATGGAACGCCCCGCCGGCGAACCGGCCGTTGAGCTGATAGCAGAGTCCGAGCGTGACGAGCGCCGCTTCCTCGAACTCGATCGCGAACTCGCGCTCGGGGCGGTCGTCCAGGACGGACAGCGCTTCGGCGAGGCGCGCCACCTCGAGCGCGCGCTCGCGGAGGTTGTGCGCCTTCTCGGTGTTGAGCAGGAGGATGCGATGCGCCACCTCGGGCTCGGGGACGACGAGCGCGACGATGGACTTCGCGCCGAGCTGCCGCATGGCGCCGAGCCGGTGATAGCCGTTAGGCGACCAGTAGCGGCCGTCGCCGGCGGGCACGGCGATCACCGGGTCGAGGTAGCGGTCGAGCTTGTCGATGGCGCCGGCGAGCCGGTCGACGTGGGCCTCGGAGAGGTCGCGCTGAAACGGCGTGGGCTCGACGCGGTCGATGGGGAGCGACGCGAGGATCTGCCAGTGGGCGCCGAGCGGATCGCGGTAGGTGGCGAGCGCGGTGCCGCCGTCGTCCTCGATGGTGCGGGCGAGGGTGGCGACGCTGGCGGGCGGCGCGGCGGTGGCCAGCCGGCGGGCGTCGAGTCCGCGCGATGCGGGTGGAGCGGCGGCGTGTTTGCGTTTCGCTCGCGGCATTCGGGTCTCCGCGTTGGGCGTGTGGAGACGAAAGCAGCAGGGATGGGGCCGGCCCCGCTAGTCCTTCAGGAAATACTCCACCGTCGACACCACCCGCACGGTCTTCACGATCTGGCTCTCCTGGCTGATGCCGGGGGCCTGGTCGCGGGGGAGGATCTCGAAGACGCCCTGGCTGGCCTGACGGATGCCGCCGAGCGCGCTGCGCGAGTCGCGCGCGAACTGCTCGGCGGCCTCGCGCGCGCGGGCGGTCGCTTCCCCGATCATCGGCGGCTTGAGCGCGTTGAGGCCGGTGAACACGAAGGTCGGTCCGCCGCCGGGGCCGTACTCGCCGCCCGAGGAGAGCACCACGCCGGCGTTCACCAGGTCGGCGACGCGTTGGCTGGCGGCGAGCACGAGCTCGGGCCTGGTCGAGCGGACGACGATCGTCTGGCGGATCACATAACGCGTCGCCGACCGCTCCGAGCCGCCGTACTGGTTCGCGTGCGCGTCGGACACCGCGAAGTCCTGGAGCGCCGCCTCCGACGTGTCGATCTGCTGGCGCCCGAGGAAGTCGAGCACCTGCTTCACGCTCGCCTGCAGCGATGCGTGCGCGCGGCCCAGGTCATTGTCGGCGGCGACGAGACGCAGGGGCCAGATGGCGAGGTCGGCGCGCACCTCACGCTCCGAGATCCCTTTCACGGTCACGAAGCGATCGGCGGATCGGCCGCGCGCGAAGCCGACGCCGACGAACAAGCCGGCGAGCGCGATCCCCACGCCCAGGATAATGGCGGCGAGGCTGATGCCGTCGATGCCGCGCCTCTCGGTCGTGCTCACGATGCTCTCCCTTTCGGTGACCAGCGGTCGGCACGCCGTGCGGCGCGCCTCGGTGTACGACGCACACTCCTACCGCGACCGTGCGGTCACGGTTCCGCGCGCCGCGTCGGGCGCGGCGGCGGTCACGCGCGGGCGCGCTCCCACGCCGCGCGGGTGCGGCGACCCAGGTAGGGGTCGATGCGCCGGACGTCGATGGCGGCCAGTCGGCACTCGACGGCCAGCGCGCCGACGAGGTCGCGCTCGAGCAACTCCTCGAGAATCGGGTCCGCTTCGCCGAGCAGCCGCTCGAGCGCGTAGAAGAAGCGGGTCGTTTCGGCGACGCGGCCATCGCCGAGCAGATGTACGACGTGCGTGCGGACCGTGGCCAGGAAGTCCGCGTCGGAGGGCGGCGTGCCGGGCGGGTACGCCCGGCGCTGCGCCTCCCAGGCGCCGGCGAACGAGGGGAGCGTGCCGGCGAGCGCCGATTCGAGGAACGACCGTGCCATGGCGACCGTGTCGCGACCGTCGCCTAACGCCTCAGGGCGCCGATGGCCGCCCGGGAGGCGCGGGGGGCGACCGATCGTCGGTCGTCGCGTCCCCGGTTGCTGCCGCCAGCGACACGGTGAAGACGGAGCCGTGGACGCCGTCACTCGCGACCGTTACGTCGCCGCCCATGCCGCGCGCCAGGTCGCGACTGATGGCGAGCCCGAGTCCGGTCCCTTCGCCGGGGTTCCCGAAGCTCCGGCCGAGCTGGACGAACGGCTCGAAGATCAGCGTCTGCCGGTCGGGGGCGATGCCGACGCCCGTGTCTGCGACGTCGATGAGCACGCGGTCGCCGCGTCGCGCGCACCGCATCCGCACCCGGCCGCCCGCCGGCGTGAACTTGGCGGCGTTGGAGAGCAGGTTGAGGAGGATGCGTTGGAGCTTGGTCGGATCGGCGAGCGCCACAATCTCGGTGGGACACGCCTCGGGCTCGAAGACGATGTCCTTCGCTTTCATCTGGGGCGCGATCACGGCGCTCACGTCGCGGAACAACGTCACGACGCCGACCGGCCGGAGCGCGTAGCGGATCCGCCCCGACTCGAGGCTGCTGTAGTCCAGGATGTCGCTGACGATGCTCGAGAGGTATTGCTGGCTACGTTGGATGCGGGTGAGGTCCGCCGTCTGATCGGCCGACATCGGGCCGCGGAGGCCGAGGATGAGCAGCTCCACGTAGCCGGCGATCGCGTTGAGAGGCGTGCGCAGCTCGTGGGACATCGCCGCCAGGAAGTCGGTCTTGGCGCGATTCGCGGCATCCGCCTCCGCGCGCCGGCACTCGAGCTCCGTCGCCTGACGCTGCAGCTGGTCGAGCAGCCCCGACATCTCCCGAGTGCGGGCTTCCGCCACGAGACGTAGCGTTTCCTCGGCGGCGAGGTGGTGTGCGTCGGCGATTGCCTTCAATTCGGCGGCGCGTCGCTCGGTGAGATCGCGCGTGACCTTGGCGAAGCCGACGAGCGTGCCGTCGGCTTCGCGCAGGGCCGTGATGACGACGTTCGCCCAGAAGCGCGTGCCGTCCTTTCGTACGCGCCATCCCTCGTCCTCCAGGCGGCCGACGCGCGCGGCGATCTCGAGCTCGGCCGCGGGTTTGCCCCTCGCCAGATCCTCGGGCGGGTAGAAGATGGAGAAGTGGCGACCGATGATCTCCGCGGCGGTGTACCCCTTGAACCGCTGGGCGCCGGGGTTCCAGCTCACGACGTGACCGGTCGGATCGAGCGCGAAGATCGCATAGTCCGTCGCGCTCTCGACGAGTAGACGGTAGAGATCAGTTCCGGAGGTGTAGGTCACCGAGGGTTGTCGACGTCCGATGAATGGCAGCGGCCCGGGAACGGCGGGAAGCTATGATCAAGATGTGGTCCGCGCACGCGAGGCGGCCGGGGAGTGCGGACGTCACCACGCGCCGGGACTCGATCACAAGGTGAGGCGATAGCGGCACTTCCGCTCGCTCCCGGGTCCGTACAGATCGCTGTTCGGTGGCACGTCGACGATGTCCACGAGCTGCGCCCCCAGCCGCTCGCAGGTTCGGCGCGACGCCCAGTTATCGGGGTTGCAGGTGATCCAGAGGACGTCGAACCCGTGACGGCGCGCCAGCGGAAGGATGAGCCGGCACGATCGCTCGGCGAGGTGATTGCCGCGGTAGGCCGGTGCCACCTCGTACCCGAGATGTCCCGCGAACTGCTCGATGGTGTGGGTGCTGCCGACGCGAAAGCCCAAGCGGCCGACGGGGCGGTCGACCCCGTCGAGCCGCATCGCGAAGTGGTATGCCGGAACCCATCCCCGCGCCGGGTTGGCTGGATCCCGCGCGCGCAGCTCCAGCCACAGGTCGCGGTCACGCAGGATCCCGGGGTCCTCGAGCAGCAGTAGCGTCACACCCGTCGATGTCTCGCGCCGTGGCCGCGCGCCCGGCAGCGTCGTGCCGGCGGCTCGCCGCCGGCGCCGATATGAGGGAACCGCCTCGACGCTGAAATATGGCACACGGCCGGACCCGCGGCGGGACCTGCCGATTCGTAGCGAGCTGATGACGCCGGGCCGGGACCAGACGACTCCGTGCCGAGTCAGGGCGGGGGGCGGCCGACCGGTCGGACCGGGACCGGCTGCCCCGCGTCACGCGCGGTTCGCGACGAACCGGCCGTGCTCGAGGAACTCGAAGATGTGCGCGAGCACTTCGGGCGCCCACATGAGAAACGTGTGCGAGCGGGCGACCACCGCGAGGTCGCGCATGCCCTCGAGCCGCGCACTCTCGACCGTCACCTTCCCATCGCCCTCGCCGCCGAGCAGCCGGGAAAAGACCGGGTTGTGGCTTCGGGTGCCCGCGATCACGCCGAGCTCGAACGGCGGTGGCGGAAGGCGGTGGGGAACGCCGTCGGCGCCGGTCCCGATCTGCTGACCGGCCGGGCCGGTCGCCAGTCGGTACACCAGGAAGTCGCGCAGCCGGTCGGCGACCTCGCTGCCGTGGTTGGGCGGCCCGAGCATGACGACGCGGCGCACCCAGTCGGCGGGCAGTGCCCCCGAGGCGACCGCGGCGCGGAGCACGATGCCGCCCATGGAATGCGTGACGACGTCGAAGCGCGAGCCGGCGAGGAGCGGCTCTATTCGCGCCGCGACGTCGCGGGCGAGCGCTTCGATGGGCGCCCGGCGGGATGGGTAGCCGATGTTGTGGACCCGGTAGCCGCGGCGGGCCGCGTCGCGCGCGACCGGCCACAGCGAGAAGCGGGTGCGGCCGAGACCATGGAGCAGTACGAGCGGAGAACCGGCTGCGTGTGTCATGGGTGCCGAACGGACGAGCGGGGAACCACGAATCGTAGCTCCCCGCTCGTCACGCGGCACGCCGAGGCGTCAGTCGCCCGGGTTCTGTGTCAGCCCCGAGGCGACGATGAGCTCGCGCGACGGGATGGGATACAACGTCTGGTAGGCGCGGTTCGCCGGCAGCCCGAGCACCGACGTCGCGCGCCCGGTGCGGACCAGGTCCGCCCAGCGGTCGCCCTCGAGCGCGAGCTCGAGCCGGCGCTCGAGCCAGATCGCGGCCAGCACGTCGGCCTGACTCGTGACGTTGGTGCCGAACACGTGTGGCGTTAGGCGGGCCCGCACGCGGACCTTGTTGTACTCGGTGGCCGCCTCGGCGAGGCGGTTGAGGCGCGCCAGCGCTTCGGCCTTGATGAGCAGCACCTCGGCGAAGCGGATCACGTGCAGGTCCTCGCCGCCGATGGTGGTCGGGAACTTCGTGCCCTCGTAGTCCCCGCCGTCCTTGGCGACCGTGAGCGCGCGGCGCGCGTCGGCGGCGTTGAACGCCGCGTACAGGTCGGCGGTGGGTGCGACCTCCCAGCGGCCGTCGAACAGGTAGTAGTACCCCAGCTCGTTGTACTCCTGCGGCGTGAAGCTGACGCGGAAGATGTCCTCGGGCGTGTCGGTGCCGTCGGGGGTGAACAGCGACTCGAACTGCGGCGCCAGTGCGTAGCCCATCGCCTGCACGGCGTTGGCCGCGTCGAGCGCGCCCTGCCAGTTCTCCTGGTCGAGCATCACCCGCGCGCGTAACGCGCGGGCCGCGCCGAGCGACGCCTGGCGCGCCTGATTCGCGGTCGTCATCGCCTGCTCGGCCCTGGTGAGGTCGTCGAGGATCTGGGTGTAGACCTGCGCCCTGGGCGCGCGCGTGAGCTGCGCGGCCTGGGCCGGGCTCTCGAGCGGCTCGAGCGGCATCGGCACGTCGCCCCAGAGCTTCACGAGGTTGTGGTAGTGGAGCGCGCGCAGGAAGTGCGCTTCGCCGAGGATCTGGTTCTTCTGCGCGTCGGTGAGCCCGGTGACACTCGGCACCTTCTGCAGGATCAGGTTGACGCGCGCGATCGCATCGTAGACGGCGATCCGGACGTTCGTGACGGCGGTGTTGTCGGCCTGGAGCTGGTTGCGGTCCACCTGGCCGAGGTACTGGAACGTGCCGACGTGCTCGGCGTTGTCGGCGGACAGGTCGTTGAGCACCTCGAAGGTGCGTCCGTAGTAGCTCAGGGCCTGCAGGGCACCCGCGGGCCGCGTGCGCCCGGATGCGACGAGTGCGATGACAGCCAGGCTGGCGCACCGCAATGCACGTGCGACGGTCATGAAGTCTCCTCCAGAGATGGACTGCGAGGGACGGAAGGCGAGCGCGATGGCGTTCGCCGTACGACCGTGACCGCGAACGGGCCCGGGTGCGCGATGATCGGGTGCGGTTGCTACCGGGTCAAGGGTGACCAGACCAGTTCTCGAGGGTCGAGGTGCCGTTAGGTGCCCGGCCGTAGCACTCGGCCCCGCGCGCTCGTTAGGGCGCGCGGGGCCGAGTTGGCGGACGTGCTACGCCAGTACCGCGCCGCTCAGAACGGCTTGACCCGTTTCCCCCACGTGGGCGGCGGCGGCTCCTTCATGAGCCGATCGCTCGGCCGCGCCGCGAGCAGCCGCAGCGCCTCCTGCACCGCGCGCTCGAGCTGCGGGTCGCGCCCGGCGATGACCTCCCTGGGCCAGTTCTCGACGTCGACATCGGGCGAGACACCCTCGTTCTCCACCGCCCACTTGTTGTCGCGCGCGAAGAAGCCGAAGCGCGGCGCGATCATCGACCCGCCATCCACGAACGGCGGCGTGTCGCTCGTGGCCACGAGGCCGCCCCACGTCCGCTTGCCGACGAGCGGACCGATCTTCCGGTGCTTGAACATGTACGGCATGAGGTCGCCGCCCGAGCCGGCCATCTCGTTGATGATCATTACTTTCGGCCCCCAGATGCCCGATGCGGGGCTGGTGAACGGCACGCGGTCGCCAGCGGGGTTGTTGAAGTATCCGTCGTAGTCGCGGCCGAGGATGTCGACGATGTAGTCGGCCGCGGAGCCGCCGCCGTTGAACCGCTCATCGATCACCGCGCCCTGCTTGTCCTGCTGGGCGAAGTAGTAGCGGTTGAAGCTCGTGTAGCCGGGCTGTCCGGTGTTGGGGATGTAGACGTACGCGAGCTTGCCGTTCGAGAGCGAGTCGACGATGCGGCGGTTGCGCTCCACCCACGCGCGCGTGCGGAGCCCCTGTTCGTTGGCGACGGGGATCACGGTCACCTGGCGCGCGCCGTCCATGGCGGGCCGTGAGTTCACGGTCAGCACCGTCTGCCGGTTCGCCGTGCCGTCGAGCAGGCGGTAGATGTCATCGGGTGAGCGGAGCTCCACGCCGTTGACGGCGAGGATGTAGTCGCCGCGGGCGACGTTCACGCCGGGCATGGCGAGCGGCGCGCGCAGCTCGGGGTTCCACACCTCGGTGTCGTAGATGCGCGCGATGCGGTAGCGGCCGTTGTCGATCGTGAAATCGGCGCCTAACAAGCCGCCGTTCGCCTGCGGCACCTCGGGCATGTCGCCGCCGCGCACGTACGAGTGGCCGATGGCGATCTCCGCGCCCATCATGTCCAGCAGGTAGTTCAGGTCGGCGCGGTGGTTCACGTAGGGCAGGAGCTGCCCGTACATCTCCTTCATCCTCGGCCAATCCGTGCCGTGCAGGTTCTTCACGTAGAGGTTGTTGCGCTCGTTGCGCCATCCCTCGTTGAAGATCTGTCGGAACTCGGCCCTGGGGTCGATGTAGGCGCGGAGCTGTGCGTTGAGCCGGCCCTGGCCCGCCTGCGGCGGCTGGCGGTCCGCGTCGACGAGGAAGAGCGCGCCGCCGCCGCCACCGCCCTGGCCCCCACCACCCTGCCCACCGCCACCGCCGGCGGTGCGATACAGCAGCTTGCGGCCGTCGGCGCTCACGACGTACTGCGCCACGCCCTGCGCGAACGGCGCAGCGCGGCGCGTGGCGAGCTGATAGCGGTGCAGCGTGTTGCCGCCGCCGCCGAAGCCGCCGCCCGGCCGGTTGCCGGTCCCCGTCGGTGGGATGGGCTCGAGGAAGAACACGGTGCCCGGCGGGCCGGCGCGGAGCTGCGCGTAGTCGCGCAGCGCGACGTCCTCGACCGCGATGATGCGCTGCTGAATGCCGTCGAAGTCGATGCGGATGGGGCGGACCGGCGCGGCGGGACGTGTGGCGTTAGGCGTGGTGTCGGCGGGCGCCTCGGCGCTCCGGTTCGCGGCCCCGGAGGCAGCCGCTCCGCGACGCTGTGCGGCCGTGTCGGGACGAGTCGGGATCTCGCGGCCGGGCTCGCGCGGCGGGCGGCCGGCGCGCGCCGCCTCCTCGTCGCTCTCGGGCAACAGGGGCGACGAGTCCGACTTCGCGAGCACCATGAGGTAGAGCCCGCGCGTCGTCGCCCGCTCGTACGCCGACATGTCGAGCACCGACGAGTTGAGCCCGTAGTTCGTCGAGCCGAAGAACCACAGATACTTCCCGCCCGCGTCCCACGCCGGCGAGGTCGCATCGGCGAGGCCGTCGGTGAGCTGCTTCTTCTCGCCCGTCTCCGTGTCGTAGACGAAGATCGCGCGGAAGAGCGACGGCAGATGCTTCGGGTAGGCGATGTAGCGCGAGTCGGGGCTCCACACCGGGACGATCGAGCGGTCGCCGTTGTAGAACGGGTCCGCATCCGCGACCGACGCCTTGGCCGTCGCCACGTCCACGATCCACACGCGGAAGTGCGTATCCTGGAACGCGACCCGTCGCCCGTTAGGCGACCACGACGGCGCGAAGTACCGGCTCGGCTCCGGAATCGCGATCTCGCGCGGCGGCGCGAGGCCGTCCTGCGGCGCGATGTAGAGGCGATACTCGCCCGACCGGTCGCTGAAGTACGACACCCAGCGGCCGTCGGGCGACCACGCCGGCGCGATCTCGGCCGACCCGCTCGAATTCGTGAGGTTCCGGACGTCACCTTTCTCGGCCGGGACGGTGAAGATCTCGCCGCGCGCCTCGACCGCGGCGCGCTTGCCGGTGGCCGAGAGGGCGAGGTTCGTCATGCGGTTCGAGACGTCCTTCCACTGCGCCATCATCCACGGGAAGTCGCCGGCGGCCGTGATGTTCACGACGCGGTCGCGCTCCGAGCCCGGGTCGATCTCGTGGATGTAACCGGCCTGCTCGAACACCAGCACGCCGGCGCCGGCGTCGAGCGTCTTCACGTCGAAGTCGCTGTAGTTGGTCACCTGGCCGAGCTTCTTCGTCCGCGTGTCGTACCCCCACACGTTCGCCACGCCATCGCGGTCGGAGAGGAAGTAGACGACGCCGCCCAACCACACCGGGTCCATGTCCTTCGAGTCGGTCCACGGCGGCGACTCGAGGTCGAACGTCGCGAGGTCGACGATCCAGATGGGGCGGTTCTGCCCGCCGCGATAGTTACGGCGCTCCTCGTCCCACGAGTTGTTCATCCGGTAGGCGGCGCGCTTGCCGTCGGGCGAGATCTTGCCCTGGTAGGCGCGCGGCAGCGGCAGCGCCTCCTCGATGCCGCCGTCCGCCGGCACGGTGAAGAAGCGCGGCGCGGCGTTCGGTGCGTTCGCCGCGCGCCCCGAGGCGAACATGACGCGTTTGCCGTCGGGCATCCATCCCTGCACCACGTCGGCGCCGGGGTGCCACGTGAGGCGCTTCGGCTGGCCACCCGTCTCCGCGGCCACCGCCGGGTCGGTCGGAACCACGTAGACGTCGGTGTTGCCGCCGTACTCGGCGCTGAACGCGACCCACTTGCCGTCGGGCGAGAGCTTCGGGTTGGACGTCTCGCCCTGGAAGCTCGTGAGGCGCCGCGCGGCCCCGCCGGCGCGGTCGACGATCCAGATGTTGTTCGCGTACGCGAACGCGATGTGCTTCTCGCTCACGGTGGGGCTGCGCAGCATGCGCGTCTGCGCGGCGAGAGGCGTGGCGGCGGCGAGCGCGAGGAAGGCGAGCGCCGTGCCACGGGCGACGAGGTGGAAGCGAAGCATGGGATCGGGGCGCGAGAGTAGGTGCGCGGGTGTGCCCGGGACCGGGTGCCCTATAGCATCGTGCGGCAGCGTGGTCGCGGCAAGGCGCTCCGGCACGAGGCGGGGTCTTCGCACTCGCCGTCCCCATGTCCACGCTCTAGACTTGGGAGTGTAGTCTCTCAGAGGGAACCCGTTTTGGTAGTACAGTCCACGCGCGCCAGCTACCTCGTGGCGCCGCGCCCGTACACCGACTTGCAGACCGAGTCGTGGCGACTGCTGCGCGAGGAGTGGGCCGCCGACGCGGCGGCGCGGGCGGAGTGCGAGGAGTGGGAGCGGAGCCGGGCGCGGGTGCGTCCGCAGATGCTCGCCTGGCTCGAGCGCTTTCTCGGGGGGAGCATCGGGCTCGAGCAGTTCCGTGCGACCTTCGACCGCCGCACCCGCACTGACTGGGACGCCTTCGCGCTCAAGGGGGCGTCGGGCGCGATGTTCCTGAACGCGATCGCCAAGCACGCCGAGCATCCCGTGACGCTCGCGCGGCGCTTGCGTGCCGGGCTTCGCGCGCCCGATCACGTCGACGCCGCCGCGGGGCAGCTCGCCGAGCTCGTTGCTGCCGTCGCGCCGCCGTCGCTCGCGCTCGACGGCGGCGATGCGGTACACGCCGAGTCGAGCGCGGCACAGCCGGGCCACGCCACCTTCTTCGCCACCATGTGCTGGCACCTGCAGGACCCCGACCGGTGGCCGGGCTTCCAGCCGTCGTCGCGCCGGGTGCTCCACGACGAGGAGGAGCTGTTCACGCCGACCGGGGATCCGGTGCGCGACTATCTGCTGTTCCGCGAGTCGTTCCTCTCGCTCGCGGCGGCGCTCTCGGTCACCGTCTGGCAACTCGAGCACCTCTGCTGGTGGCACGCCGAGCGGCCGCGGGCACCGGAGGACGACCCGTCCGGGTACGACGAGGGCGGGCCGCGCCGGCCGCGCATTCCGGGCCGTGCCCGCGCCGCCCGGTCGGCCTCGCGCCTAACGCTTCACGACCATCCGGCGCGCCCCGGGCGCGCGGCGGTTCGCGAGACGCCGCCGCCCTACGTCCCCTTCACCGAGCCGCCCGCGCTCGACCACACGCACGTACAGTGGCTGCTGGCGAAGGTCGGTCACCAGCTGGGCTGCCGGGTCTGGATCGCGGCGAACGACTGGCGCCGTCAGTGGAGTGGCGAGCCGCTCGGCGGGCTCAGCGTGTCGCGCCTCCCCCCACTCGGGATGACCCCTGACTCGCAGCGCCTCGTCTCGCTGATCGACGTCGTGTGGCTGACCGGAGTGAACGAGGTGGCGGCGGCGTTCGAGGTGGAGCATACGACGTCCGTGTACTCGGGGTTGTTGCGCATGGCCGATCTCGCGGCGCTCTCGCCGAACCTCAACTTCCCCCTCTACGTCGTCGCGCCGGCCCGGCGCCTGGCGAAGGTGCGTCGCGAGCTCGCGCGGCCGACGTTTCGCGCGCTCGGGCTGCACTCGCGGTGCCGGTTCTTCTCGAGCGAGGCGCTGCTCAGGGCGCTGCCGAGCCTGACGCGGTGGGCCACGGGGCCGGAGGCGATCGAGAAATTGGCGGAGGGGGCGACGCCGCAAGACTGACGGCCGCCGCTTGCCGTTCGCTGGAGCTGCGTGGGAATTGGGGTCAGACTCGCATTTCATCATTCGAGCGCCGCGGCGCTCGAATGATGAAATGCGAGTCTGACCCCAATTCCAGGGAGCGCGGGAACTCGTTAGGGTGTCCAGCCGGGCGGCAACCCTTCGATCAGCAGCATCCGTGATGTCGCGGTCGCGTGCCGGAGCTTCTTCGCTTCGGCGTACTCCGGAGACGACCACCACGCGCGTGCACGTTCCATGTTCTCGAACTCGAGGATCACGAAGCGCGGCGGATTCCAGGTCCCTTCGAGGGTTTCGCAGGCGCCGCCGCGCGCGATGTAGCGGCCGCCGTACGCCGCGATGGATGGCGGCGCGAGCTGCTTGTACCGGTCGTACCGTTCCTTGTCGTGCACGTCGACTTCGACGACGATGTAAGCGGGCATGGAGTGACGATGCTGAAGGTCTCGGGGGTCAGGGCACGGGCCCTCGGGTGCCTTACGAGATCGGTGCCTTGCCCAATAGTCTGAGGAATGCCTCGAGCAGGAGCACGACTGGCGGGACGACGGCAAGGGCGCCGGCGATCACTCGGACGACGCGCACGAGGCGCGCGCGCGACGGGTTGTCGGCCGCCGACTCGGCCATCCAGTGGTCGGCGAGCCCCCAGGCACCGAACGCGGCGAGCGCGAGCGACCAGCCCGCGCCGCGCCACCAGCCGCGCATGCCGAGGTCGATGGCGACCGGAAGCGCGAGATGGAACAGCCGATAGAGCCGCCGCGGTACCGTCGTACGCACGAGTCGCGTCGCCAACGCGGCCAGCGTCGGCTCGGGCACGTGCTCGCCCGCCTGGTGGTACACGACTTCGTACTGCTTCGACAGCGTCGCCATTCGCTCCTCACAGCGCGTCTCTCTCGGAACGCTATGTCGCGGCCTGTGTCTCGTCCAGCGGAGCTCGGCCGCAGCGGGTTCGGCACCACCGCCGAACGGCGGCACTGGCGCGCGCTACCGCCGAAGCGCCGCCGCGAGCGGGCGGGCGAGGTTGCCGCGCCGCGCGATCGACACGTCGTCGAGCTCCAGCCAGCGTGCCATCGTCGTCAGCTCCTCGGCGAGCGGTGCCGCCACCGCGTCGGGGCTCGCGTGCGCCTCGGCGTACGCGCCGAGCACCAGCAGCCGGCCGCCGGCCCGGTCGGCCTTGAGGTCCACACGCGCGACCAGCCGCTCGCCAAGGAGAAACGGCAGCACGTAGTAGCCGAACTTCCGCTTCTCGCGCGGCACGTAGATCTCGATGCGGTAGTCGAAGCCGAACAGCCGCGTGGCGCGCGGGCGGTACCAGACCACGGGGTCGAAGGGTGAGAGCAGCGCGGCTGCCTCGATGCGCCGCGGGCGGCGGGCGTCGGGGCGCACGTACGCCGGCTCCTTCCACCCTTCGACTCGCACCTCGCGCAACTCCCCCTCGGCGACGAGCTCCGCGATGCGGCGCCGCGCTTCGCTCGGCGCCATCCGGTAGTAGTCGAAGAGATCGGCGGCGGTCGCGACGCCGTTCGCGGCCGCGGCGAGGCGGATCAGCTCGCGCTGCGCTTCTTCGCGGGCGAATTGGCGACAGCGGTGATCCGCCGGTACGACGCGCTCGGCGAGGTCGTACGCGCGCGCGAAGCCGGCCGCGCGCCGCTCGGCTATCGCGAGGGTGCCACGCGCGAAGTGCCCCTCGAGCGTGGCCTTGGCCATCGTCCAGCCCCACCACCCGCCGCCGCGGCCGCGCGTGCCGTCGGGCTCCGCGATGTCGCCCGCGACCAGCGCGCCGCGCGCGCGCACTTCATCGAGCACGCGCGCCGCGTAGTCGGCGTTCTCGCGCATGAACTCGGCGAGCGCGCCCCAGCGCCGCTCGTGGGGGCCGAGATGATGCCGGATGAGCGGCCAGTGCTCGACGGGAACGATCGATGCCTCGTGGGCCCACTGTTCGGTGAACTCGCGCCGGCGGTAGATCAGGTCATCGAGCCGCGCCCGATCGTAGGGGCCGAGTCGGGAGAACGGGACCTGATAGTGCGCCGGAAGCAGCACGCTCACGGAGTCGATCTGCAGCAGACCGACCTGTCGAATGACGCGCCGCAGGTGTCGTGCATCGACGGCACCGGCCGGGCGCGCGCGGTCGAACCCCTGCGCGGCGAGCACGATGCGCCGAGCCTCGCTCAGCGAGAGGGTGTCACGTGCCACGCGCGATATCGACGTCGCCGGCGAGCGCCGGCACTACCCGATGGCGATCGACCCACCACGCGAAGAGCGGCAGGAGCCACCCCGCGAGCGCGCCCCAGGCGATGGCGTTCACATCCGTGGGTGTCGGGCCTAACGAGCCGAAGTACAACAGCACGAGGAGAGCGACGAGGGCCCAGAACGCGTATCGGCCCGTACGATCGGCCGGCCGCGTGGCGCGCGCGTACAGCGCGAGCCCTGCGGTGAAGATGAGCCCCTCGACGATCATCGTGCCCGCGAACGAGCGCCAGAGTCCGAGCCCGACGCGCGGGCCGCCGGGATACAGCGGGAGGTCGGGGACGTGCACGATCAGATCGAGCACCCAGTGGCTGACGACGAGCACGCCGACGATCAGGGCGCCCTTTCGATCGCGGCGCACGGCCGCGTAGTAAAGGGCGCCGGCGAGCGCCCCCCACACGAGCCCCATGAGCAGGCTGTGCGTCCACGGGTACCACTCGAACGACAATCTGAGAAACGGATTGTCGCTCGGCGTGACGCGCACGCGCTCGGCGCCGGTGAGCAGGAGCACCGGCCAGATGAGGTCCGCGAGCTGTGCGGCGGCGAACAGGACGCCGAGCGACACGCGCGGGGCGGCACGCTTGGCGGCGAACGCGACGCCGTAGTGGCCGAGGAACATACGGGGGAATCTATGCTGGGCCGACGCGGCAGCCGCCAGGCTCGAGCTCGCCGAAGTTGCGCTCGAAACTTCCTTGATACATGAAGCAGTGCCGCATCGGAGCTCTACATGTAGCCTGGGGCGGGGCGAGAAGGTACGCGGCCTCGCCGCCGGCTGTGACACCGCCGACATCGACACGCCCATCGAGGGGACGTGGACCGGCGAGCGCAACTCGGCAACGCTGCCCTCTGACGCTCACGCTCTACACTTCGCCGTACTTCCCGGTCGAGACGCCGGCGAGCCGAGCGGGACGAGCCCACAGGTGCTCGCCACCGGACAGCTCGGCACCGACACGCTGGTGCTCACCGACACGCAGACCGGGGAGCGCGCGACCTACCGGAAGCGGTAGATTCCCGCTGCGCCGGGCTGGTGGCCCGCCGCATGCCCGTCCGGGTCGGCATACCCCAGCCCCTCATCACACAAGCGTGACGCCGTCTCAACAAGTCGTCCGGATTCGCGGCACGATGCTTCTCGCCGCCACCGCTGCGACGGTGGTGCTCGTCGCGTGCTCGCCGGCCGGACGCGCGGCCGTGCCCGCCGCTCCGGTGGCCGCTCCGCGCGTGACCACCGGTCCGCGTCCGGTGCCCTACCCGGTGTTCGAGACGCCCGGGTTCCGCCGCGCGGTGGAGCGGGGGACGCGCACCCGCACGGGCGAGCCCGGTCCGCGCTACTGGACGCAGTTCGCGCGCTACGCGCTGCGCGCCGATCTCGACCCGGTGACGAAGCGCCTAACGGGTGACGGGCGCGTGCGCTACCAGAACCGGTCGCCCGACACGCTGCGGCTCGTCGCCGTGCACCTGTACCAGAACCTGTTCGCGCCCGAGGCGGTGCGGAACGTAGCGGTTCCGTTGACGACCGGCCTGGAGCTGTCGCGCGTCGTCGCGCAGGGGCGTGCGCTGCCGCGGATGCGTGACGTGGAGAGCAGCGTGCAGGCCGGCTACCAGATCGAGGGTACCATCGCGTGGATCCGGCTGCCGACGCCGCTGCCGCCGGGGCGTGCCGCGGACTTCGAGTTCTCCTGGGACTACGCGGTGCCCGCGGATGGCGCGCCGCGGTCCGGTACCGACGGCGAAGTGTTCATGATCGCCTACTGGTATCCGCAGATCGCCGTTTACGACGACGTGAACGGATGGCAGACCGACTGGTACATGGGGAACGCCGAGTTCTACATGGGCTACGCCGACTACGACGTGGCCCTCACCGTCCCGGCGGGATGGCTCATCGGCGCGACCGGCGAGCTGAGGAACGCGCCGGAGGTGCTGACGTCAGCCACGCGCGAGCGGCTCGCGCAGGCGCGGCGCGGGTCGGCCGTGGTGCACGTGGTGGGTGACGGCGACCGCGGCGCGGGGCGGTCGACGGCGGCGGGCTCCGGCGGCAAGCTCACGTGGCTGTTCGAGGCGCGCAACGTTCGCGACTTCGCCTGGGGCACGTCCGAGAAGTACCTGTGGGATGCGACGCGCGCCGTGGTCGGTGACGTCGGGTGTCTTCCGCCGATCGCCGCGACGCCCGAGTCGGCCCCGTCGGCCCCGGGGTGCGATCAGCACGTGGACACGGCGACGATCAACTCCTTCTACCGCCCCTCGCGCATCCCGTGGGCCTGGGACCAGTCGGCGCGTTATGCGCGACACTCCATCGAGTTCCTGTCGGGATTCCTCTGGCCGTACCCGTACCCGCAGATGACGGCGCTCGACGGCGTGGTGTCGTGCAGCGGCATGGAGTACCCGATGGTCACGTGCATCGGCGGCGAGCGCGACACGCTGTCGCTGTACTCCGTGACGGTGCACGAGCTCGCGCACATGTGGTTCCCGATGCAGGTCGGCTCCGATGAGAAGCGCCACGCCTGGCAGGACGAAGGGCTCACGCGCTTCAACCAGGCGCAGGCGATGCGCTCGTTCTTCGGCGGCTACGACCTGGAGCGTATCGCGCGCGACGCGTACCTGGGCCTCGCCCGCACCGGTGGCGAGGTGGAGCTCATGCGTCACGGCGACCTGTACCCCGTGGGCACGCCGGCGTACGGCGTGGCGAGCTATCAGAAGATGGCCACGAACCTCGTCGCGCTCCGGGCGCTGCTCGGCGAGGACACGTTCATGAAGGCGTACCGCGAGTACGGCCGACGCTGGATTCACAGGCATCCGACCGCGTACGACTTCTTCCACACGTTCGACGCCGTGAGCGGGCGCGACCTGTCGTGGTTCTGGCGCACCTGGTTCTACGACACCTGGACGCTCGACCAGGCGGTGGTGGACGTGCAGGCGCGCGGCGACAGCGCGACGATCACCGTCGAGGACCGCGGGCTCGCCCCGATGCCCGTCAGGCTCGCGATCACCCGGCAGGGCGCGCCGGGGGTCGAGCGGCGCGAGATCCCGGTGGATGTCTGGCTGCGCGGCGAGCGCCGCGCGACGCTCCGCGTCGCGGCCTCGCCGCGCATCACGAAAGTCGAGATCGATCCGGAGAACGCGTTTCCCGACATCGATCGGACGAACAATCGGTGGGGGAGATAGGCATGGGCAGCAGGCCTAACGTTGACGCAATGAACCGCGACGTCCGCAGTGGGCAGTGAACCGAAGCCGGCTCCGGTTCGCCGCCCACTGGCGGTTCCGGGCCACCCGATGATTCGATTCCCGCGCATGGCAGTCCGCCCACCCCGTCCCCTGCTGCTCGCGGTGCTCGCCTGCCTCGCCTGCACCAGCCTGGCAGAGCGCGCCTACACTCGGCCCACGATCGCCGTGCGCGGCGTGAAGCTTCGCAGCGTCGGGCTCGGTGGCGGATCGCTCCAGGTCTCGCTCGCCATCAGCAACCCCAACCCTTACCCACTGCCGGTGCACCGCGCGACGTACTCGTTCGTGCTCGCCGACTCCACCGAGGTCGGCCGAGGCGAGTCGGCGGCGGCGTTCACCGTTCCGGCGCACGACTCGACCGTGGTGCAGCTACCGCTCGACGTGTCGTGGCAAGGGCTGCGCGCCGCCGGACGCGACGCCGCGCGCGACGGCACGGTCGACTACCGTCTCGCCGGCACCGTCACGCTCGACACGCCGCTCGGCGATCCGAACGTGCCGTTCACCGCCGTGGGCCGGTTCACCGCGCCGCCATCGCTCCGCTCGATTCCCTGACCGAGGGCGGGCGCGCAGCCTAACGACAGGCGCAGCGGCGGCCGGGCCACGCGACGCGCCGGCCGTCACCCGCTCCGGCCGCCACCGAGCGTCCCGAGCCGAATCGTCGGCAGCAGAGGCCGGTACTGCTTCGCCAGCAGGCGCCGAAACAGCTCCGCCTTGCGATGCCGGGCGCTCGCGAGGAACACGATCATCGTCGAGCGGCGGGCGGCGGGCGCGATCCGGAGCCGCACCACGCCGCCCGGGACCGTGATGGTACACTCGGCCGGCGTCCGCGCGGCCGCGGCGCACAGCCGGCTCGCGCACTCCTCGATGGTCGCGCCCACCGCGGTCGCGTCGGCGCCGACGATGAGCCACCGCGACTGCGCGAGCCAGCCGGCGACGAGCACCAGGGCCACCGCCACGAGCGCCCCCAGCGTGAAGCGGCCACCGCGCATGCCGGTGACCAGGGCGGCCGCGAGCATGAAGAGCGACGTCGCCAGGAACAGGCAGTCGCCGCGCACCACCGTCGGCTCGCGCCTGGCGAGCACGACCACCACCGCCACGAGCGCCAACGCGACGTACGCGGCCGCCCAGGCGAGCACGAAACCGGCCGCCCGCTACTGGTCGAGAATCGCCTTCAGGTTCTCGACGGCGCGCGAGCCCTCGGCGTCGTTGAGCCGCTCGACCACCGTCGCCTGCATCTTCGAGATCAGCGTCGGCGGCACATCGTAGGTCACGTCCACCGTGACCTTCACGCTGTTGCCCTGCGGCTCGGCGCTGTAGGTGAACGTGCTCTGAATGCCGGTCGTGGTGCGATAGCGGAACGTCTGGCCACTCTCGTAGCTCACCGTCTCCGCGCGGCCGGTGAATTCCACCCCGGCCATCACGAACGTCCAGTCCCACGAGGTCCCGGGCTGCTTCGGGTCGCCGTTCAGGTTCGTGACCGACTTGAGTGGGCCGATGAACGCCGGATGGTTCTTCACATCCGCGATGTAGTTCATGATCTGATCGGCGTTGCCGTTGATCACCGCTGACTTGGCTACCCGGGACATCATACCCTCCGCAGAGATCCGGATGATGGCTGAGAACGTCGCGTCGCGCCGGACGATATCGCCAATTGGCCGATGCGGCTACTACCTTACTCGAACTCAACCTCAGCAGCGAGACGGTTTCGTGTTCGCGCACCCCCCGCGCCTCCACTTCGTGACCCCCGCGATCGTCGAACGCACGCTGGCCCGGCTCGGCACGCCGCGCGTGCTGAGCGACGGCGAGCGGACGGCGGTCGACCGGCTGGCGGTCGACCGCCGCCGCCGTGACTGGCTCGCGGGCCGGATCGCGGTGAAGCGCACGCTGCGGGCCGCGGTGCGCGAGTGTGGAGAGCCGGTGCCGGCGTATCGCGACATCACGGTGTGGAACGAGGCCGCGGGAGCGCCGTGCTTCACGGTGTCCGGGCGGCCCGAGCTCGCCCGACGGTGGAACATCTCGATCGCGCACACCGACGGCGCAGCGGTCGCCGCGCTGGCGTGCACCGATCGCTCCGGCACGGTGGGGGTGGACATCGAGCGCACGCAGCCGCTCTCGGCGTCGCTCATCCGGTACGCACTGACGTCCGACGAAGCGCGGCGCTTCCGCGACGACGACCCGCATCGGCCGGCACCGCTCGTCGTGTGGACCCTCAAGGAGGCCGTGCTGAAGGCGGGGCGGGGCGTCTGCACCGCGCTGCGTGACATCGAGCTGACGTGGAGCGACGCGGGGCGCGTCACGGCTCGGGTCGTCGGGGTGCGAGCGCTCGCGCCCGAGATTGCCGTCACGCACCGCGCCGTCGGCGACTACACCATCGCGCTCGCGCTCTGCCGGCGTGTCGGCCGTCGCCCGTTCGAAGCGGATCGATCGACGGTGGGCGAGCACGCGACGACGAGCTGCGCGGCCGCCGTCGCGTGACGAGGGCCGGATGACCGCCAACCGTCACGCGAACGGAACGCCCGACGTCGGAATCGATGCGGTGACCTACTGGCTCCCCCAGGCGGCACCGACGCTCGACGAGCTCGAACGGAGCGGCGCGCTGCGCGGCACCGCGGCCACGCTCGCCGGTTTCGGCTTCCGGCAGGCGCGCGTGGCCGGGTCCGAGAGCCACGTGGACATGGCCATGCACGCGGTGCGCGCGCTGCTCGACGAGACCGCCACCGCGCCCGACGAGGTGGATCTCGTGCTGTACGCCGGCGCACTCACCTCGAGCACCACCATGGAGTGCGCGCCCGCGCCCGCCGGCTCGGTGCTGCAGCTTCGTGACCTGATGGATTTCTTCAGGTACCCGGTGTCGCGGCTCCAGAGCGAGCTCGATCTCACGAGCGCCTCCGTGGCCGGCGTCGATCAGCAAGGGTGCGCGGCGATCTTCTCGGCCGTGCGGCTCGCCCGCGCCACGCTGCTCGCCGAGGACGACGTGCGGACGGTGCTGTGCGTGAGTGCCGACCGCCTCCCGCACGGCGCCCCGCGCGAGGTGGTCTACAATCTCGTCTCCGACGGCGCCTGCGCGATGCTCCTGCGCCGTGGCGCCGCGCGCAACCGCATCGTCGCCACCCATCAGGTGACCAAGGGCGCGTTCTGGGACTCGGGGTCGCTCGAGAACGAGATCATCGCCGCGTACTTCCCGACGGCGCGCACGGTGATCGAGGACACGCTCCGCAAGGCGGGCGTCACGCTCGACGACATTGCGTGGGTGATCCCGCATAACGTGTCGCTGCGAAGCTGGGAGATCCTGCTCGGCCTCATCGAGTGTCCGCGCGAGAAGCTGTTCGGCCGGAACATCGGACGCGTCGGCCACACCATCGCCGCCGACAACTTCATCAACCTGCGCGACGCGACCGACGCCGGCCTCCTCCGGCCGGGCGACCTGCTGCTCCTGTTCACCTTCGGCTACGGGTTGAACTGGAGCTGCATGGTGCTGGAGCACTGAGCGACGGCCATGGCGGTCGAGTCGCCCCGTCGCGCCGCGCGCCGCACGATGCTCGTGACCGGCGGCACGGGTACGTTAGGTGGAGCGCTGGTGGCACGGTTCGCGAGCGCCCCCGCGGACGCGTCGATCGTGGTGCTGTCGCGTGGGACGGCCCGCGGGAGCGCGCGGGAGCGCGCCGACACCGCGCCGCCCGGCGTGCGCGTGCTCACGGGCGACGTGCGCGCCGGGTCGTCGCTCGGCATCGACCCCGCCGTCCACGCCGCGCTGACCGCGGCGGTCACGGACATCGTCCACTGTGCCGCGGACACCACGTTCAACCGCCCGCTCGACCAGGCGCGCGCGACGAACGTGGACGGCACCCGCGCCGTGCTCGAGTTCGCGGCGAGCTGCCCGGCGCTCGAGCGGCTCGCCTGTTTCAGTACCGTGTACGTCGCCGGGCGCGCCACCGGCTGCTTCGGCGAGCACGACGTCGGCGGTGCCGGCGGCTTCGTCAACAGCTACGAGCAGTCGAAGGCGGAGATGGAGGTGCTGGTACGCGACGCGATGCCGCGCCTTCCGATCGCGCTCTACCGGCTGAGCACCATCATCGGTGACTCGCGCACGGGCGCCGTGCACGGCTTCAACGCCGTGCACCATGCGCTGCGGCTGCTCTACCAGGGACTCGCCCCGATGGTGCCGGGGCGCGAGCACGCGCTCGTCGATCTCATTCCGCTCGATTTCGCCGCCCACGCGGCGTACGAGCTGTTCGAGCGCGCGTTCGAGCCCGGCGTCACGTACCACCTGTGCGCGGGCGCCGCGGGCTCCGCCACGCTCGGGGCGCTGCTCGACGCGACCATCGCCGCGTTCGAGCGCCATCGGCCGGCCTGGCGGAAGCGCAGCATCGCCCGGCCCGCGCTCGTGGATCTCGACACCTACGAGCTGTTCGTGCGCTCCGTGGAGGAGGCGGGGAACGAGGTGCTGTTGCAGGCCACGCGGGCCGTGCAGGCGTTCGCCTACCAGCTCGCCTACCCGAAGGTGTTCGACGCGTGCCGCGCGCGCGCGGTGCTCGGGCCGCGGGCGATAGAGCCGCCGCCGGTGCTCGACTACTATGACAAGGTCGTGCGCTGGTGCATCGAGACGAACTGGGGAGCGGCGGCATGACCGACACGGGAAAGGCACTCCCGTCGCTCGACGAGTTCGAGCGGCAGCTCGCGCACTTCATCAACGCGACGCTGCTCGGCGGCGGCGCGCAGGTCACGCGCGACACGCGGCTGTTCGAGGACGGCCACATGAACTCGCTCCGCATCCTCGACCTCATCGCGGTCGTCGAGAAAACGCTCGGCCGTCGCATCCCCGACCGCGCGGTGCGGCTCGCGAACTTCCGCTCCATCGCCGCGATCGTGCAGGCGTTCCACCCCCACGCGACGGCGTCGCCCGACGTGGCGGCTCCGCTGAGCGGATCCGGCCGGCTGTTCGAGCGCCGCACCGCCCGTGCGCGGTTCGCGTCGCCCGTCGAGGCGTTGGAGGCGCGCGGCGACGTCAGGCCCGCGGGCGCCGGGCAAGTGGCGCTCGGCGGGATGGCGCTCGACGTGCTCCGCGCGGTCGATCGCACGGTGGTGCGCTGGGCGCACTCGCTCGGCGCGGCCGAGCGGCGTTACCCGAGCCTGATCCCGCTCGACGTGCTGGAGCGCGCCGGGCAGGTCGAGTCGTTTCCGCAGCATCTGACGCTCGCGGCCCCGTACGACGCCGCGCCGCTCTCCGCGGATGAGCGCGCGCCGCGTCATGCGCTCGCTCCCGCCGTGTGCTATCACGCCTATCCCGAGTGGGAGGGACGGACGCTCGGGCCGGCACCCTCGGTGCTCACGGCGTGTGGCCGCTGCTACCGCTACGAGGGCGCGCACCACGCATCGCTCGAGCGGCTCTGGGAGTTCACCATGCGCGAGATCATCGTGCTCGGTGCGCGCGAGCAGGTGGAGTCGGTGCGACAGTCGCTCGTTCGGCGGGTGACGGAGCTCGCGACCACCCTCGAGCTCGACGCGGCCGTCGAAAGCGCCACCGACCCGTTCTTCGCCGCCGGCGACGAGGGGCGGCGGCTCATGCAACAGGCGGGCGCGCTCAAGTACGAGCTGCTGCTCACCGTCGATGCGTACGGGCGGGCCGTCGCCGCCGCCTCGTTCAACCATCATCACGACTTCTTCAGCACGCGCTTCCACATCCAGCTCGCGAACGGTGGCGCCGCGCACAGCGGGTGCATCGCGTTCGGGCTCGAGCGGTGGGTGCTGGCGCTCCTCGCGCAGCACGGTGTGGACGAACGCGCGTGGCCGGCAGCCGTCCGCGAGTGGCTCGACGAGTCGCGGCGCGCGGATGTGGGAGGGCAGGGGTCGTCGATCGACGGAGCCGGTGCGTGACGCGGCTGCACAACCGCACGCGGACGACGGACTCCATCCCGCGAAAGCTGCTGCGGGAGGGGAAGGTGCATCTCCTCCCCGTGTACGCGCTCATGCGCACGAGCGACCTGGCGCGCGAAGGGATCGAGAACTCCGGCAGCTATCGCTTCGCCGATCACGTCTATCGCAACGCGCCGAGCGGCCGCTTCGGGATCGGCCGCGCGCTCGACGCGCTGCTGCTGCGCATGCGCGGCGCGCGGTCGATGCGGAGCCGCTTCCGCCATTCCCAGCAGGAGATCGTCGCCGCCGCGCACCTGCTCGAGGCACGAACGGCGACCGACCCGGCCACGCCGCACACGACGCCATTCCGCGTGCTCTCGATCCCGTGCGGGATCGCGCGGGACCTCGTGCAAGCGGCGGAGCGGCTGCGCGCGGAGCTCCCCGGCGTGTACGCTCGCAGCACATTCTTCGGCATGGATCTCGACCCCGTTCCGCTCGAGCTCTCGCGCCGGCTCGCTCCCGACGGCGAGCATTTCTTCTTCACGCGGGGCGACGCCCTCGACGTGAACGCCTACCCGTCGGAGCTCGACGTCATCGTCTCGACCGGGCTCGGGGAGTTCCTCGACGACGAGCAGTTGGTGCGGCTCTACACCAACTGCCACGCGCGGCTGCGCGCCGGCGGCGTCTTCGTCACGTCGGGCATGCAGCCCGACCGCATCGCCGACTACCTGATGCGCCAGCTCGCGGAGCTGCACACCCACTACCGTCGCGGCGATGAGCTCATTCGCTGGCTGCACGCGGCCGGCTTCCACGAGGTGGTCACGCGCCAGGACGACGTGGGGCTGCAGGCGCTGGTCGTCGCGCGCAAGCTCGATCGCCGTCGCGCGGCGGCCCGTCCGGGAGCCGCGACGTGATCTACGAAGCACACCTCCGCGCCACCGAGGAGAACGCGTGGCCGCTCGACACCAGCATCGCGTGGGACGCCATCGACCTCGACGTCGCCCGGGAGGAGCACGAGCTGCACCGGGCGCTGCACGATGCCGCGCTCATCGAAGGCTACCTTCCCGTCTACGCCGCCCGGCTGATGCAGCTCCTCTGGGACGACGTCGACGCGACGGCGGTGTTGAGCATGGAGCTCTACGAAGGGCTCAAGCACTTCACCGCGCTCACCCGCTACCTCCATCGGGTGGGCTACCAGGGTGAGGACGCCTCCGCGGCGGCGCTCGTCGCCGCGCGGGAGCGCGCGCTCGGCATCCGCTACGACGCGCGCGAGTTGACCGCGCACCTCACGAACTTCATGTGCTCGGAGCTGTTCGCCGCGTACTTCTTCCTGCGCATCGCGCGCCGCACCCGCGAGCCGGTGTTGCGGGCGCTGCTGGGTTACATGTCGCGCGACGAGTTCCGCCACAGCGCCAGCGCCGGCGACGTGCTGAAGCAGCGCATCGACCGCGACCCGGCGGCCGCCGCGGCGGTGCTCGCGGCGGCCGAGCACTTCCGGCACTATGGTAGCGACGTCGTGGACGTGCCCGTCGCCGAAGAGAACGACTTCGAGGCGATCATGGCCGTGAACAGGAAGGTCCGCCTGCTGTGCGGCCTCGCGCCGACCGAGCACCTCAAGGAGTCGATCTCCGGTGGAGATTAGCGAGAACGACCTCTGGATCCTGAGCTACTACCGCGAGTCGGAGCTCGCGGGGTCGCTCATCATGGGCCGCCTCGCGCGCGAGACCGACGACGACGACCTGCGCGTGCACCTCACCGAGCACTGCGCCGAGGAAGCGCAGCATGCGTGGTTGTGGACGCAGACGATCCTCGCGGTGGGCGGCACGCCGAAGCGCGTCGCCGAGACGTACCAGACGCGCTACTACGCCGAGATCGGCACGCCGACGACGCTGCTCGAGATCCTCGCGCTCACGCAGGTGTTCGAGCGGCGCGTCATCAAGCACTTCCGCGCGCACCTCGGGTGGCCCGGCACGCACCCCGCCGTGCTCGAGACGCTGCGGCGGATGATCGAGGACGAGATCGGCCACATCAGCTGGGTGAAGGATCGGCTCGACCGGTACGCGGCGGAGAAGGGGGACGCGCTCGTGGCCGAGACGATGCGGCGGTTCACGGACGTCGACGAGCGCGTGTACCAGGCCGCGATGCGCTACCGCGACAACGCGCGCGAGCTCCTCGACCCGGCGCTCCGCGCCGCGGAGCAGGCGCCGCGCGCGAGCGTCGCCCCGCCTGGCGCGTCGGCGGCCGAGGTGCGCCGGCTCGTCGCGAAGTCGTTAGGCGTGAGCGAGGCGGCGGTGCGCGACGAGTCGTCGCTCCGCGACCTCGGCGTCAACTCGCTGGATCTCGTGGTGCTCGTGATGTCGCTCGAGGAGGCGCTGCGGATCGAGTTCGACCCCGCCGACCTGGAGCGGCTGCGGACGTTCGGCGATCTGGCGCGTCGCGCCGGCGAGTTGAGCGGAGCGCCGCCGGCTCCTACGGCTTGACCACGCCCTTCGGGTCGTCCGAGCGCTCCACCGCGATCGTGAAGTCGGAGGCCAGCGCCGCGATGCCGCCCACGGCGGCCCAGAACGGAAGCAGCGCCGCGCCGACCACGCCGGCCGCGAGCGGAATGTCGAGTACGGTGCGCCCCTGAGCGTTCTTGATCACGACGCGCCGCACGTTCCCCTGCCGGATGAGCTCCTTCAACTTCCCCTTGAGTCCGGCGCCGCTGACTTTGAACTCCTCGGTGTGACGGCCGTCTGTGGGCATGGCGGTTGGCGTGGAGGGTGCCGGCGATGTCGGCGCGTCGTGCACACGACGCGCCGACCGCTGTCGCCCAAGCTAGGGGAGTGCGTGGCGCCCGGAAAGGCCGGTTCGTACGGCGCCCGCTACGCTCCCGCGCCGACCGGTTGCGCGAACATCACCACGTGGCCGCCCGGCTCCCGGACGCCGATTTCATCCATGCCGTAGAACGTCTGCCGCCGCGGCACCACCACTTCGACGCCCGGCATCGCGCGCTCCACCGCCGCGACGTCGCTCACCTCGATGAACAACGCCGCGCCGTGTCCCCGCGACCGTGCCGCGAGCCCCGGCGCGTCCTTCTCCACGCTCTCGAAGGTCTGGTACATCACCTCGACGCCGTCCTTCGCGAGGATCACGAACCCGAGCGCGTCGCCTTCGGGCACCTCGGCAGTCCTGGCGAAGCCGAGGCGCTCCCAGAAGGGGATACACGGCTCGATGGCTTCCACCATGATCACCGGACTCAGCTTCTTCATCTCGCTCTGTTGCATCGTCAGTCTCTCGCTCGATTGTCCTGGAATGCGGTGCCGCGCTCGCAGCACCACGGAGCACACGACGACGAAGCTAGCCGCATGAGTGGCCGCGGTCTTGGAAAAATGGAATCACCAAGTCACTCCCGATTCCCGAGCTGCGCGCCCACGCGCTCGGCGTCACGCCGGCGAGCTCCCGAAACTCGTCCACCAGGTGAGCCTGGTCGTAATACCCGGCCTCCAGCGCCAGCGCCGTCCAGTTCAGCGCCCGCTCGCTCTCCGCGGCCCGCACCCGCTCGATCACCCGGCGCAGCCGGACCACGCGCGCGAAGACTTTCGGCGGCACCCCCACCAGCCGCGCGAAGCGGCGGGCGAGATGCTGGCGCGTCACGCCTAACGACGGGGCCAGCCGCGTGATGCCCAGGCTGCCGCCGGCCGCCTGGATGCGCCGCACCGCCTCGTCGACGTCGCGCTGGTCGCCGGTGCCGCCGTCGGCCAGCCGCTCGATCAGCAATCGCTCGAGCACCCGCATGCGCGCCGGAACGTCGGGCGCCGCCGCGAGCGCATCGTGCACCGCCGACGCGTCGCTCCACACGTCGCCGAGCGATACGTGGAGGTCGGTGAGCTCGCACGCCGGGAGATGGAGGAACGCCGTCGCCTTGCCCGGGCGAAAGCGAACGCCGATGAAGCTCCCGGCATCCTCCGCATCGAGTACGAGGGCGCGCGTCATCGTGCCCACGGCCATCGCGGAAGCGGGGCCGCTTGCGTTCGCGGACGGGAACTCGACCAGCAGGTCGATGCACCCGTCGGGCAGGACCCGATGGACGCGTGGAACGCGCGCGTCGCCAAGCGGCGCCCCGGCCTCGCGAGTCCAGAAGCACTCCACGAACGGGCGCAACGCACCGCTCGAGGCATACTCGGCGTAACGCCCCGGCACGATCGGCGTCGCAGACGGCTGGGACGATCCGGCGCGAGCGGACATGTGGCGGAGCCTAGCCCGTCACGCGTCGAGTCTCAAGAGGCGGGAACCCGACGGTCGCCAGATGCGGCGTGACCGGCGGCCGACCGGGCAGGTCCGTGCACAGGGGCTCGGCTCACGCTCGTTGGCCTGGCTACGGAGACAGATGCGCCGCGAAATCATCGTTCGTCTGGTCGCCCGGGTCGCGACCGTGCTGCTCGCCCAGTGGGGTGCTGTCGCCGGCACCGCCCGACTCGCGTTCGCGCAGCAGCCCACCGGTGCGCCGCCACGAGCGATGACGATTCGAGTCGTGGACTCGACGCAGGTTCAGGTGATCCGCCTCCGCGACGGCTCCTCGATCGTCGGGCGGGTGACGGAGGCGGGGTCGGACACGGTGCGGTTCGCGACAAGCGCAGGCACGCTGTCCATCGCGCGGTCCGAGATCGTGGAGGTGCGCGAGGTGATCGCGTCGGCGCTGCGCCGCGGCGAGGTCTGGCCCGCGAACCCGAACGCCACCCGCCTTCTCTTCTCGCCCACCGGCCGCATGCTCGCCAGAGGCGAGGGGTACTTCAACGACACGTACGTGTTCGTGCTCAGCGTGCACGGCGGCCTGACGTCGCGCTTCACGCTGGGCGGGGGCCTGTCCGTGCTGCCGCTCGACGACTTCAGCGACAACATCGCGTTCATCGCCCCCAAGTTCGGCGTGGTGGCGTCGCCGAAGCTGAACGTCGCGGTGGGCGCCCTCGCCGGCTTCGTTGGCGGGCTGGTCGACGAGGGCGAGAACGCGAGCCTCGGCGTGGTGTACGCCGTGGCCACCGCCGGCTCGCCCGACGCCAGCATCACGTTAGGCACCGGGTTCGGCTACGGCGGCGGGAGCTTCTCGGGATCCCCCGCCATCATGCTGGGTGGCGAGACCCGCCTCGGCCGGCGGGTGGCGTTCGTCACCGAGAATTACCTCGTTCCCGCATCGGACGACAACGCGCTGATCTCCTACGGGCTGCGCTTCTTCGGCGAGAAGCTGTCGGCCGACCTCGCGTTCTGGTACATCCCGGGCGAAGACATCTCCTTCCCGGGCATTCCGTTCGTCGCGTTCAGCGTGAAATTCTGATGAGTGCGTGGCGGCGACGAGGTCGAAGGCCGCGTCACCCCCTCGGTCGCGTCACCAGGGGTACGTTACGCGCATGCCGGACCTCTGCCGCTCGCTCTCCATCCTCGCGCATCGCCGCTCGCCAGGGCGGCGCCTCGTCCTCGTCGCCGTGTCGTGCCTCGCGGCCGTGGGGCCGCCGGCGGTCGCCCAGTCCGACACGCTGCGCTCGAACGCGACGCTGCCGGTCGGCGAGCGACTCACCTACGATGTGAAGTTCGGGCCGCTCACCGTCGGCCGCGCGAGCATGGAGGTCGTCGGCGTCGAGGAAGTGCGCGGCCGGCGCGCGTGGCATACGCGCTTTCAGGTCACGGGCGGAACGTTCTTCTTCCGCGTGAACGACGTTCTCGATAGCTGGATCGATGTCGAGACCTTCTCGTCGCTGCGCTTCCATCAGGAACTGTCCGAGGGGTCGCGAGACCGGCGGTACGAGTACGAGATCCATCCCGAGCGCGGCACGTACCTGGAGGCGGGAAAGCCCGAGCTGCCGAGCGTACCGCGTCCCCTCGATGACGCCTCGTTCCTGTATTTCCTGCGCACCATTCCGCTCGAGGTCGGCGCGACGTACGAGTTTCCACGCTACTTCATTCCCGATCGCAATCCCGTGCGGCTGGACGTGCAGCGATACGACCAGGTCACCGTCCCGGCCGGCACCTTCCAGACGCTCCTCATCCGCCCCGTCATCAAGGCCAAGGGGGTATTCTCGGAGAACGGTCGTGCGCAGGTCTGGGTCACCGACGACCCCGACCACGTCCTCGTGCAGATGACGTCCCACCTCAAGTTCGGCTCGCTCAGCCTCCATCTACGCTCGCGACGGCGCGCGGGCGCCGACTCGTCCGCCGCTACCACACCACCCGTACGCCGATGATGCCCGGGGCGGCCATCGGCGCGAGCGTCATCGCCGAGTGGTGCCGGGCGTCGGATGGCGGCGCCGCCGACGAGGGAGCCACGCGCACGACCGTTCGGCCGCGCTCGGCGACGACCTTCCCGACGATCCCGCCGATGGCCAGCGCGAGCGGATAGTCGCTGGCCCAGTGCACGCCGTTGTTCACCATCGCGAACGACAGCGCCCCCATCGCCGCATACGCGACCGGTCGGATGAACCGGTGCTCCGGGTAGTTGAGCGCGACCACGGTCACGGTGGACATCGCGCTCGCCAGGTGGCCGGAGGGGAATGCGTCGTATGCCGGCACGTTGCGGCTGTAGTCGCGCAACGGCGGAAACGGCCTCCATCGCCCGCGCGGCACGGTCGCCTCCGACGGCGTTTGCCGCCCGGTGACGTGTTTGAGGGTTTGCGTCACGACGCCGGAGGCCAGCAGCGCTTCGATCACCTCGCTCGCCGTGCGGCGGGCGCGCAGGTCGTCGGCCACGCTGCCGCGCGCCGCGAACCCGGCCGCGACGGCGACGCTCATCATGCCGTCGCCCAGGAAGTAGAGTCCCGAGCCGACCGTCGTGGGGAACTCGAGCTTGAACGCGCCCAGCCTGAGGTTCGCCGAGGGATGGCTCGGTGGCAGCCCGATGGCCGACGCCACGCGCCGCGTCTTGTCGAGCACGACTTCATCGGCGGCAATGAGGGCCAACGTCTCCCCGGCTACGGCCAGCGCTTTCGGCAGGTTGCGGGGGCGGACGGCATCGCGGGCCGACGCACCTAACGTCGCGGGGACGTCGGTCACCGCCTGGAGCGGGTGTGGCCGGGTGTAGACGAACGCCGTGAGCGAGTCGCGCGGCACCAACTGCCGGCGCGTCGTGCCCGTGGCGGAGGACCGCGCGCCGCCGGCGGGTGACGCCGGCGGGGCGACAGTCTGGGCCCCGGCCGCGCACGGCACGATCACCAGTAGTGCGCACCGCCGAATGGTGCTCCCGCGGACACCCATACGCTGTCGCCTGCCGGCCCTCTGCTACCGCCGCGACCACCCGAGCGCGCCCCCGTGCCGGATCGGGCCGAGGGAGAGGTGCGACAGAAATCCGAGGCCGATGGGGGCGCGCTCGCCGTGCGCGTGCGCCACGACCTCGTAGCCGGTGATGGCGCCTAACGCCGCTCCGGCGAGCACGTCGCTCGGCCAGTGCTGGCGGTCGTACACGCGGGCGAAGCCGACGAGCGTGGCGCCGCCGAAGACCAGCGGGTTCACGACCCAGCGGGCCCCGGGGTGCGCGGCATCGACCTCGCGCGCGATCACCGTCGCGGCCGCGAACGCGGCGCTCGTGTGTCCGGAGGGGAACGACTCACGCGCGTTGTTCGTGAAGCCCCGGCCCGGGCTGTACTCGTCGGGATCGCCGGGTGACGCGGACGGCCGCGAGCGGCCCACCGCGCCCTTCACCAGCGCGGTCAACGTCCCGCTCACCAGTACGGCGCGCATCACCTCGCGGCCGGTGTTGGTGGCGAACGGGCTCGCCGTGCCGCGCCCGGCTGTGTAGAGCGCCGCACCGAGCGCGATCGGCACCGGGCCGCCGATGACGTTGCCGATCGCGGACGTGCGCTGCAGATCCTCACGGTTGCCCAGACGCTGCGTGCCCGACGACAGCCGCGCGTCGAACAGCGAGACGGCGAGCCCGGCACCGAGCGCGCCCGACAGCATGATCCGGGTGTTCCGGCCGAACTCCGGATGCACCGATGCGGTCGGCCGCGAACCAGACGTGTCACGCGACGAGTCCGGAATCGCGGCCGACGTTTGCGCGCCGCCGCGAGTGGCGATGGCGGCGAGGAGTAGCAGCGTTGTCGAGCGCACAACCCACCTCGGTCGAGTCGACTGCAAGGTGTGCTGTCGCGCCTGAACGCGCCGTAAACGCTGCCGCCAGGTCATTCACCTGACGGCGTGCCTCGTCAGCCGGCGCTCGACTGCACCGCGAACGCTGCTCCCTGCGGGTCCAGGCACTGGGCGACGCGGTCGCCGCTCGGCACGTCCATCGGACCACTCACGACCTGTCCGCCGAGCTCCGTCACCCGCGCCGCCGCCTGGTCGGTGTTCGGGACGCGGATGTAGTAGAGCCAGCTCGTCGGTGCCGCGTCGCCCTTCGGCTTGGTCCACATGCCGCCGAGCGTCTGGCCGCCACGACCGTACACCTGATAGACGCCCATCTCGCCCATGTCGAACTCGCGGGTCTTCTCCCAGCCGAAGAGCTGCTGGTAGAAGTCATAGGCCTTCACGTGGTCGGTGGTGGTGAGCTCGTGCCACGAGAATTCGCCGACGTTAGGCGCGCCGTCGGGCGCCGGCGGCGCGTCCCGGGGAGTGAAGATGGCGATCGCGGCGCCCTGCGGATCGGCGATCACCGCGAACCGCCCCACCTCGGGGATGTCCCGTGGCGCGCTGAGCACCTTGCCCCCGAGCGCCTCGGCCTGTTTCGCGCTGGCGTCGACGTCGGGCACCGCCACGTAGCCCAACCAGAAGGGCACGGCGCCGGCCGTCGACCCGAGCTGCATCAGACCGCCAATCGGCGTGCCCTGCACCGTCCACATCATGTACGGCGTGGGGCTGCCTTCCCACACCTGCGTCCCCCAGCCGGCAACCTGGCGGTAGAACGCCGCCGCGCCGGCGGCGTCGGTCGTCATCAGGTCGTACCACACGAATCGACCGCGTGGGCTCGTCTCGCTCATGGCCATTCTCCATCGTTCCTGCTCGAGTGATCGCGTCCCGCGACGCACCGTCGCACCGGGGCCACTTCGTAGCCGATCGCTACCAATGTCGGCTTCCTCCGCCCGCCGCCGAGCGGGGAGGTAACCTGTCGCCCGAACGGGTCGTCGTCGAGTCGATGAGTGACAGACGGATGTCAAACGGATGTGAAGCGTGACGACGCGAGTCCGGGCGACGAAGGTCGCGGCCGTTGTCGCGGCCACGCTCGTGGCGGGCGGGGCCGCCGCGCTCGGCGTGCGGGAGCCTCGCGCCGACCGCGCGTGGGTGCCGCAGCACGCGGTCATGGCGCACGCGGACGTACGCGGCGACACCGTGCGTGTGCACCGGATGCGCGACTTCTCCTACACGAGCGAGGAGCGGTTCACGCCGGCCTACGCCGACCGCACGTACGATCTCGACAAGCTCGAGACCGTGTGGTTCATCGTCACGCCGTTCTCGACGCACTGGCGCGGCCCGGCGCACACGTTCGTGAGCTTCGGCTTCGCCGACTCGCAGTACGTCGCCATCTCGGTCGAGGCCCGCCGCGAGCCCGGCGAGACGTACGGCCCGTTCACCGGCCTGTTCAAGCAGTTCGAGCTGATCTACGTCATCGGCGACGAGCGCGACCTCATCGGCTCGCGCGCCGCCTACGGCGACTACGACGTGTACCTGTACCCGATCCGCACGACGCGCGAGCGCATCCGGGCGCTCTTCCTCGAGATGCTCGAGCGATCGAACGCGCTCGCCGCCCGGCCCGAGTTCTACAACACGCTCACGAACAACTGCACCAGCAACGTCGTCGACCACGTGAACCACATCGCGCCCAACCGCGTGCCGTACGGGATCAATACGATCTTCCCCGGCTACGCCGATGAGGTGGCCTACAGCCTCGGGCTCATCGACAACACCCTCCCGCTCGCCGAGGCGCGGCGGCGCTTTCGGGTGAATGACCAGGCGCGTCGGTTCGCGACCGCCCCGGATTTCTCGCGACGCATCAGGAGCGCGGGTCCGGGCACGTGAGCCTCCCGCGCTCGGCTTGCGACGGGAGGTTCACCGTAGCGACCTTGTCATGACGGGCGGAGTCGCTGGGCTGTCGTTCCGAGCCCGTTTGTCATTCCGAGCGACCCCGAGCACAGCGAGGGGCGGGTGCCCGCGGAGCGGGCACCCGGGGCCTTCGGCCCTCCGCTCGGAATGACTGCATCCTCCGCTCGGAACGACAGAACTCACCGGAGCGAATCGACATGGCTGGTGATCAGCAGGAATTGAAGGGGCCCGATCTCTCGTCAGGCGTCCCACTCGCCGACCTCGCCGACGGCGCGATGCTGCTCGGTCACGCCCAGGGCGAAGCCGTGTTGCTCGCCCGGCGCGGTGATGAGGTGTTCGCCATCGGCGCCACGTGCACGCACTACAGCGGCCCGCTCGCCGAAGGCCTGCTGGTGGAGGACACGGTACGCTGTCCGTGGCATCACGCGTGCTTCAGCCTGCGCACGGGCGACGCGGTGGGCGCACCGGCGCTGAATCCCGTCGCGTGCTGGCGCACCGAGCGAACCGGCGATCGCGTGCGGGTGACCGAAAAGATCCAGCGCGACCCACTCGCGCCGAGCGAGGAGTCGGCACGCGGCGTCACTCGCACGCGAGCAGCGGAGCACGCCGCGCACGCCACCGCTCCATCGCGGCAGGCGCCGAGCGACATCGTGATCATCGGCGCCGGCGCCGCGGGCGCCGCCGCGGCCGAGATGCTCCGCCGGCTCGGCTACACGGGGCGCATCACCATGCTCGAAGGCGGGCCGGACGGGCCGTACGACCGGCCGAACCTCTCGAAGGATTATCTTGCCGGCAACGCGCCCGAGGACTGGATTCCGCTGCGGCCACAGGGCTTCTACGCCGAACACGGCATCGAGCTCGTGCACGACGCGCTGGTGGCGCGGCTCGATCCCGCCAAGCGGGAGGTGCAGCTCGCGAACGGGGCGACGCGCCGCTACGACCGGCTGCTGCTCGCCACCGGCGCCGAGCCCGTTCGGCTCCCGATTCCCGGCGCCGACCGCTCGCACGTGCGCTACCTCCGCACGCTCGCCGACAGTCGCGCCATCATCGAGCGCGCGAAGACATCCAGGCGCGCCGTGGTGATCGGCGCGAGCTTCATCGGACTCGAGGTCGCGGCGTCGCTCCGCGCGCGCGAGCTCGAGGTGCGCGTGGTCGCGCCCGAGAAGCTGCCGCTCGAACGCGTGATGGGCAGCGAGCTCGCGCGGTTCGTGAAGGGGCTGCACGAGGAGAAGGGCGTGGAGTTCCATCTCGAGGACACGGCCACGGCGATCGGCGAGCACGACGTGAGGTTGAAGAGCGGCGGAACGCTGCCGGCCGACCTGGTGGTGATCGGCGTGGGCGTGCGCCCGCGGACGGCGCTCGCCGAGGACGCGCATCTGGCGACCGACCGCGGCGTGAGCGTGAACGAGTTTCTGGAGACGAGCGCGCCGCACGTCTATGCCGTGGGCGACATCGCGCGCTATCCCGACCCGTACACCGGCGAGCGCATTCGCGTGGAGCACTGGGTACACGCGGAGCGCCAGGGCCAGGCCGCCGCGCGCAACATGCTCGGCCGCGGCTGGCCGTACGACGACGTGCCGTTCTTCTGGAGCGCGCATTACGACGTGCAGATCAACTACGTCGGCCACGCGGAGCGATGGGAGACCGAGGCGGTGGACGGCGACGCGGCCGCGCGCGACGTGGCCGTGCGGCTCAAGCAGGCGGGACGCACGCTCGCGGTGGCGAGCATCTTCCGCGACGTGGAGAGTCTGAAGGCGGAGGTCGAGATGGAACGGCGCGCGCCTTGATGCGCCGCCCGGCGTTCCCTAACGCGGCCGGCTCCGGCTGCATCCCCTAACCGGAGCCCGACTTGTCTCTCACGCACGTCTTCTTCGACATCGGCGGCGTCCTCGGCACGAACGGGTGGGATCGCGAGCAGCGCGCCCGGACGCTCCAGAAGTTCGGCCTCGAGGAGGAGGATTTCGAGCACCGCCATCATCAGGTGGTGAGCGAGTTCGAGACCGGCGCCATGTCGTTCGAGGAATACCTCGACGTCACCGTCTTCTACACGCCGCGGCTGTTCTCGCGCGAGGACTTCGAGCTCTACATGCTCTCGCTGAGCGAGCCGAATCCGTACGTGGTGGAGGTCGCGAAGCACGTGGCGAAGGCCGGCCGCGTGCGGCTCATGACCATGAACAACGAGTCGGCGGTGCTCAACGCGTACCGCATCGAGCGGTTCGGGCTGCGCGGGCTCTTCGCGGCGTTTCTCAGCTCGTGCTGGCTCGGCGTGCGCAAGCCGTCACGCACGTTCTTCGAGCGCGGGCTCGCGATCGCCCAGGCCGATCCCGGGGCGTCGGTGCTGATCGACGATCGCGAGCAGAACGTCGCGCCGGCGGAGGCGTTGGGGATGCACGCGATCCGGTACACGGACCCCGAGTCGCTGGCGCGGCGGCTGGCGGAGTACGGGGTGATGTGAGGTGAAGATCGAGCACGCGGAATCGGACGAGCAGATAGCGGCCACCTTCGAGGTCATGCGGCAGCTCCGCCCGCATCTCGTCCGGGAGGAGTATGTCCCACAGGTCCGGGCGCTGATGGCGAGCGACGACTTCCGACTGGCGACCCTGATCGACGAGGGCGAGGTGCGCGCGGTGGCTGGGTACCGCTACATGAACATGCTGTACTGCGGGCGGCTCCTCTACCTCGACGACCTCGTCGCCGACGAGCGCGCGCGCTCGCGGGGCTACGGATCGCGGCTGCTCGACTGGCTGAAGGGAGAGGCGCGCCGACACGGCTGCAGTGAGCTGCAACTGATCTCACGCGTGGTCCGGGAGCGGGCCCACCGGTTCTACTTCCGCGAAGGCTTCGGCATCGAGTGCTTCCACTTCCGCGTCAAGCTCTGATGCGGGGCGACGCCGGCGCTGCGGCCGGCGCGCCGGACAGCGGGGCGGGTGCGCGAGGCGGACCGCCGCACGGATACGCGACTCCGCTACGTCGTCGTGCGCGGCGGTTCTGGTTGGAGAGCGCGGCTCGAAGTCCACGGTGTGACAGCCGTGCCGTGCCCGCAGCCTAACGTCATGTCCGATCTGACGGCCGATCCGTGGGCGGCCGCGGCGTCGCGCTACGTCGCCCGCGCAGCCGACGATGGGCGAGCTCGCGCGTCGCGCGGCCGCTGCGTCGACGATCACGTGGCGCCCTTCTGGCCGATTGTCGGGTGAGGTCCGGTCGACGCCCGTTGGCGCACCGCATTGGTTGACGTGCGCGCTCGGCCACACTCCTCCCCGGTGATGTCGTGGCGTACGCCAGGGAGCTCCATCGTGTCCTCAGGCCCGGCGGGCGATGTCTGATCAGCTACCGCCTGATGAATGACGAGACACGGGCCGCCGTCGAGGCGGGGACGCCGATCTTCGATCTGCGGTACCGGCACGGCCCCTGTGTGACGTTCTCGCGCGAGGACCCGACGGAGGGGCTGGCGTACGATGAGGAGCACGCGTTGGCGACACTGCGCGGGGCTGGGCTGGTGGTCGAGACCGTCCAATATGGCACTTGGCGCCGCGTCCGGAGCTACGCGATCGAGCACGACTGGGTCGTCGCGCACAAGCCGGCCATCGCGTAGACGATCACGCCGCGACCTCCTGGGAAGGGACCGGACGAGGTCGGGTCGACACGTGCCGACACCGACATGATCGTGTGGCGCCAATGCCACGCTCGACGCGGACAGCGTCGTCGCGTTCGACCCGCTCTACGGATTCAACAATGCGCACACCGGCTTCGAATTCTTCACCATCAGTATCGATGCGAACGGGGCGCGCCACGCCTTCACGACCGGTGGCCTGATCTCCGGCTTCTACACGCAGATCACTGGCGCCGCGGGGCGCATCTACGGTACCGATGGCTCGATCGTCGACGCCGAGCGCCGCGTGAAGGTCGGGTCGTTCGGGGTGTTCTCCGAGTCGATGATCGTAGATCCCGTGCTCGGCCGGGCGTTCATGCTCGTCGGCGCCCGGAGCCCACTCTGCGCACCCTGATGGTTCGGGACGGATCGCTGGCGTGACAGCCGGGGTGCGACGCGCACCGGTCGCGGCGACACGCATCGACGAGCGCTGCGATCATCCGGTTGCGCTCCGGCATCCGGTAGTACAGCGTACGCATCGCGAACCCGGAGGGCTCGGGCCCTCGCGGGTCAACATCAGGCGTTAGGCTCCGAATGCGCCATTCGACGCACCATCCAACGCGGTGGCACGTATGCCGCCCGATTCTGGCTGGTCTCCGTGCGGACGGCTCCTCGCCGCACCGTTCGCGGTGCGTGGTCGTGCGTACCGGGGGTTCCCGATGATCAGCGACAGCTCGTCCCGATTGGTACGCGCTGGCCTGCTGACGGGCGTCACCGACGGGCTCTTCTCGAGCGTCCTGAGCGTCGCGTTCTATGGTTCGACGGTGACGCGACTCTTTCAGGGCGTCGCGGCGACGCTCCTCGGCCAGGAGGCGCTCGACGGCGGAACGCCGACCGCGCTGCTCGGCGTGCTGATGCACTTCGGAGTCGCCTTCGGATGGTCCGCCGTGTTTCTGTTCCTCGCGTTACGCTCGCCCCGGGTTCGCCGCGTGCTCGCCTCGCCGCACGGCGTAGTCAAGCTCGCCGTGCTGTACGGACCCTCCATATGGCTGGTGATGTCGCTGGCGGTCATTCCGCTGCTCCTGAATCGGCCGCCCACGATCACCATTCGCTGGTGGGTCCAACTGATCGGGCATGTTCCGTTCGTCGGCCTGCCGATCGTCGCGTCGATCGCCGGCGGTTTCCCCAGGGTGCGACCGCGCCGCCGGGCGATCGTTGGAGCCGACGGGCGAGCTTCGGCCATAGCCGAGCCCGGTCGGCTGCCGTAGCGCCTGCTGCCTAACGTGGCCCGCGGCCTGGCGGAGCGGGCGGCATGCGGTGTGCGCGTGGCCCCGTGGTTCCGGCGTTCAGTCATCGGAACGCCGCCCGGCCCACGGCTCCGCGGCCGAAGCTCGGGCGTTGGACGGCAGAGCGGTGGTCAGCGTGTCGGTCATGGCGAGACATCAGCGTAGCTCGGAGAGGCAGAGGGATGGACTCGCCTAGCGACCTGCAGACGGCGCTACACGCCGCTGACGGGGAGCTCCCGCTGCAGGAGTACCGGTTCAGAGTGGCCGTGCGAGAGTGGACGGTGCTGCACGCGGGCGCGATCCTGTCCTACGTGGACGAGCAGCGCTTCCTGACCGCGCCGCCGCCACGCCTGCCCTACGGCGTCGTGCTCTGGTCCCCGGCCATCGCCCTCGCCCACGACGTGGCCTCGCGCGCCGACGCCTTCCACGACAGACGGGTTCTGGAGATCGGTGCCGGCACGGGGTTGCCGGGCATCATCGCGGCATCGCTCGGCGGGCAGGTGGTGCAGACCGACCGCTACGAGCTGCCCATGTCGGTCTGCCGGCGCAACGGCGAGCGGAACGGCATCCGGACGGTGGAGTACCGCCTGGCAGACTGGAGCAACTGGGACGACCCGACGCAGTACGAGTGGATCCTCGGGTCGGACGTCCTCTACGCCGAGAAGATGCACCCACACCTGCGGCGGATCTTCGAGTCCAACCTCGCGCCGGGCGGACGCATCCTCATCGCCGATCCCTTCCGGCCCGTGAGCCTTCGGCTGCTCGAGGCGATGGAGGCGGATGGCTGGACGAGCACCCTGAGCAAGTGGAGTGTGGGGGAAGAGGGAGCCCCGCGTGCCATCGGGGTCTTCGAGCTGGCACCCTCGCTCGACTAGAATTGCCTTCGCGACCTGACACAAGGAACCGTTCATCCATGACTCTCGGCGCCATCTCTCGACTGCTCGTTGCCGTGGCCCTGACGTGCGCGCCCCTCGGGGCGGGCGGGGCGCAAGCGCGCACGATCGCCACGCCGTCCGCGCGACCGGCCCTCACGATCCCGCTCGGCCGGGCGATTCTCCCTGACGGTCGCGTGGACGCGGACGAGTGGCGGGACGCACGGGCGATCGACGCGGCTCCCGACGTGCGTCTCTACCTCAAGCGCGATGACCAGTTTCTCTATGTTGCCGTCGTGCGGTCGGCGCCCGCGATCTTCGGCGTGAACCTCTACCTGGCCGCGAGCGACACGGCACGATCGCTCAACCTCCACGCCTCGGCGAAGCTCGGCGAGCGCCAGGGCCGGGCGGGGGCGTGGCCGGAGTGGGTGTGGTGGAACAACGCGGGCTGGACGGCGAACGTGGCCCGCGGCGAGTCGTTCACCGAGCGGCGCTTTCTGCCGGATACGGCGAAGGAATTCCAGATTCGCCTGAGTCGGCTGCCGGCCCGGGGGTTCGGCCTGAGCCTCGATCTCGAGACCGCGCAGGGGACGACCCCGCTCCTGACCGGGGCCCCAACGCGTGAGGGGCTGCACTGGCTCGCGCTGCAGCTCTGAGCGGCCGGGCAGTTCGCCGCGCGAGTCGCGGCCGCGCGCCGTCGTCGAGCGGGATGACGGCGCCCGCCTAACGAACGTACACCTGCGCCCGCCCGTCGAAGTCCGCGGTCGCCGCCTGGCTCCCCTCGAAGACCTCGACGCGAATCCGGTCCGGCGCCAGCATCTCCACGAGCATCAGCCCGGACTGCTGGTTCGCCGCGAGGTACATCAGGCGATAGCTCACTTTGCCGCTCGCGACCGAGACGTTCTCCGGCCGCGGCGCATCGGCCGGGATCGCCCAGACGCCAGGGGCGGCAACGGTACCGCCGATCGAGATCCGGACGAGAGAGGGGTCCTTGAAGTCGTAGGCGAAGGCGAGGCTCTTCGGCCACCCGTCCGGCCCCGACGACTCCACCGTCTTCGGGAGCGTCTCGTGGAACCAGTTCCCGACCAGCCGGCCGGCGATGTCGTAGTCGATGCGGCCGTCACGATCCGGCGCCGAGGGCACTCGCCGCATCTGCGCATAGAGCTGCGAGCGGAGCGGCTCCGTGAAGTACTGCCAGGGTGAGACGCAGTGCACCGTCTGCCCCGGATACCGCGCCGGCGCCAGGAAACCCGTGAGCGTCTGCGACAGGTCGTACGCCCCGAGGTCGAGCGCGCCCCCCGGGTGCGTGGTGCCGACGTAATCCCCCGCGTGCACGATGCTCCCAACGCGGAGCGACGGGTCCATGACCACGTGATCGAGATAGTAGTAGAACGTGGACGTCATGCGGAACACGACCTTCCAGTCGGGGAGCCCGCTCGGCACGTACCGCATCCACGTGATGACCCCGTCACCGGGGGCGTAGACCCGCCGCGTGACGGTGTCCCGCTCGAGCGGGCGGTCGATGTCCGTCGCGTAGAAGTAGACGTGATCGGTGGGGAGCACATGCCCCACGGGCTGGATGTGTCCGAGCGGCGTGATCGTGGCGCCTGCCGGCATCGTCACCGGGAGCGCGGTGAACGCCGCGACGGTGGCGGGAGCTTCGGGATCATTGTTGCCGCCCGACGCCGTCGGGCCGTCATGGCCGCCGCAGGACGTCCCCGCCAGCAGCAACGCCGCGGCGATTCCGGGCCGAAGAGTGCGCATGTCTCGAGAGTATCGGCACGTGGAGCGCGAAGCTGAGTCGCGGCGGAGCGCGTCGACGAGCCCGCCACGCACCGCACGGCCTCCACTCGCACGCGCTTGCGCCCCGCGAGTCCCGCGGGAAAGTTGCAAACGGGGCCGGTGCGTCGGTCGCCCAGCCCCGTTTCCGCAGGTGACTCCATGTTGGACAGCGGGCTTTCCGGGTCCCGACTCCTCGCGCTCACCGAGGAGGAGCTGCAGCGCATCGTGCTCGACGTGCATGACGGGCCGGTCCAGTACCTCTTCGCCGCGCTCGCCCAGCTCACGGCGCTCCGTGCGCGGCTCGAGGCCGACGGCGCACCCAGCGGCTACGTGGCGCCGCTCGCGCGGTCGGTGGAGAGCGTGGAGGCCGCGCTGAGCGACATCCGCCGTACGGTGAGCACGTTCCGCACGCCCGATCTGGCGGAGCGCGGACTCACCGCCGTCGTGGAGGAGCTCGTCGCCGGTCACGAAGCGCGCACCGGAAGCAGCGTCGAGCTGACCGTCGAGCCCGAGTTGCCGGCCGTGTCGCTCGCGGCGACCGTCGCGGTGTACCGCATCGTGCAGGAGGCGCTGTCGAACGTGGAGCGGCACGCCGGGGTCAAGGACGCGCGGGTGTGCGTCTGGGCCGAGGGCGGGCGGGTGCACGCGGAGATCACCGATTCGGGGCGCGGGTTCACGCCGCCGCTGCTCGATGGTCCCGACGCCACGACCCTGCCGGCGCACATCGGGCTGCGCGGGATGCGCGAGCGCGTCGCCCTGGTACACGGCACGCTGAGCGTGGAGAGCCGCCCTGGCGGCGGGACTCGCGTGCGCGCGGAGGTGCCGCTGGATGCCTGAGGCTGGTGCGGGGAACGCCGAGCGGACCGCGCCGCTGCGGCTCGTGCTCGCCGACGACCACGCGCTCGTGCTCGACGGCCTGCGCATGATGGCCAACGCGGAGCGCGACCTGCACGTGGTGGCCACGGCCACCGACGGCGAGCGCGCGCTCGAGGCCGTGCGGCGGTTCCGCCCCGACGTCGCCGTGCTCGACGTGCAGATGCCGACGATGGACGGGCTGGAGTGCCTAACGAGGATTCGCGCCGAGGTGCCGAGCACCCGCGTGCTCCTCCTGAGCGCCTTCGCCGACCCGGTGTCGTTGCGGGCGGCGGTGGATCGCGGCGCCGACGGGTACGCCCTCAAGACCGACCCGCCGCAGGCGACGATGCGCGCGATCCGCGAGGTGGCGGGCGGGCGGCTGGTGTTCCCCGCCTCGGTGCGCCGGTGGCTGACGGGGCCGCGTGGCGCGGACCCCACCGCGCTCACCCAGCGCGAGGAGGCCGTGCTGCAGCTCGTCGCCGAAGGCCGCACCAACGCGCAGATCGCGGCGGCCGTGTTCCTCAGCGAGAACACGGTGAAGTTCCACCTCCGCAACCTGTTCGCGAAGCTGGGCGTGACCAACCGCACCGAGGCCGCCGCGAAGCTGCGCCAGCGTCGTTAGGCGGTCGCGGTCGCGGTCGCTGCGCCGGCGCTCGGGGCCGCCACGCCGCTCCCGTGACACCGGCTTCTGCGTTGCCCGCCTACCCACCCGAACGGGTAGGTACCCCACCCGGGTGGGCCGCCAAAAATCTGCCCGCCCGGGTGTGCTGCACCGCGGGCGCCGTGGCCACCTTCTGCGTCATCGTCGAACGCGAGAAGACTCATGGCCGTCACGACATCGAACAACGTCACGACATCGAACCCGGTCGCGACATCGCATAACGGCAAGAACCGCTGGTCCGCCGGCGTCGCGCCCTACGCGGAGATGGGCTACTACGACCCGGACTACGAGCCGAAGGAAACCGACATCCTCTGTGCCTTCCGGTTCGTGCCGCAGGACGGCGTGGAGCCGACCGAGGCCGCGGCCGCCGTGGCCGGCGAGTCGTCGACCGCGACCTGGACCGTGGTCTGGACCGACCGCCTCACCGCGCACGAGCACTTCCAGGCCAAGTGCTACAAGGTCGTCCCGGTCCCCGGCACCGACCAGCACATCGCCTACATCGCCTACGCCCTCGACCTGTTCGAGGAAGGGTCGATCGCGAACCTGACCTCGTCGATCATCGGCAACGTGTTCGGCTTCAAGCCGCTCAAGTCGCTGCGCCTCGAGGACATGCGCATCCCGCTCCACTATGCGATGACGTTCCAGGGCCCCGCCCACGGGATCGTGATGGAGCGCGAGTACCTCAACAAGTACGGCCGCCCGCTCCTCGGCGCGACCACCAAGCCCAAGCTCGGGCTCTCGGCGCGCAACTACGCCCGCGTCGTGTACGAGGCCCTCAAGGGCGGCCTCGACTTCGTGAAGGACGACGAGAACGTGAACAGTCAGCCGTTCATGCGCTGGCGCGACCGATACCTCTTCTGCATGGAGGCGGTGAACAAGGCCGAGTCGATGACGGGCGAGATCAAGGGCCACTACCTGAACGTGACCGCCGCGACCATGGAAGACATGTACGAGCGCGCCGAGTTCGCGAAGGAGATCGGCAGCGTGATCGTGATGATCGACCTGACGATAGGCTACACGGCCATCCAGTCGATGGCGAAATGGGCCCGCGCGAACGGCGTGCTGCTCCACCTGCACCGGGCCGGTCACGGCACGTACACCCGCCAGAAGACGCACGGGGTGAGCTTCCGCGTGATCGCGAAGTGGATGCGCCTCGCCGGCGTCGACCACGTCCACGCCGGCACCGTGGTGGGCAAGCTCGAGGGCGATCCCTACACCATCCGCGGCTACTACAAGACGCTGCGCGAGCGCCGGGTGGATCCGGACCCGACGCTCGGCCTCTACTTCGAGCAGGACTGGGGCTCGATGCCCGGCGTGATGCCGGTAGCGTCGGGCGGCATCCACGCCGGCCAGACCCACCAGCTGCTGTACTACCTCGGCGAGGACGTGGTGCTGCAGTTCGGGGGCGGCACCATCGGCCACCCGAGCGGCATCGCCGAAGGCGCGACGGCCAACCGCGTCGCCGTGGAGGCGATGATCCAGGCGCGCAACGAGGGCCGCGACTACCTCGCGGAGGGCCCGGACATCCTCGCCGCCGCCGCCAGGTGGTCGCCGTCGCTGCGCGCCGCGCTCGAGGTGTGGAAGGACATCACGTTCGACTACGAGTCCACGGACACGCCCGACGCCGTGGTCACGCCCACCGCCTAACGAACCGGCGCTCCGACGGAGACCACCACCATGCGCATCACTCAGGGCACCTTCTCGTACCTGCCGGACTTCACCGACGACCAGATCGAGGCGCAGGTGCAGTACTGCCTCGACAACGGCTGGCCGCTGCTCATCGAGTACACCGACGACCCGCACCCCCGGAACATCCTGTGGGAGATGTGGGGCATGCCGATGTTCGACATCAAGGACCCGGCGGCGATCATGCTCGAGCTGAACGCCTGCCGCAAGCAGTTCCCGCGGCACTACATCCGGATCAGCGGCTACGACCGGAGCCTCGGGCGCGCGACCACCGTGCTCGCCATCATCGTGAACCGCCCGCCCGTGGAGCCCGGCTTCCACCTCGAGCGCCAGGGCGGGCCCGACCGCCAGGTGCGCTACACCCTCCGCTCGTACGCGGCGGACAAGCCGGCCGGGGAGCGCTACCAGTGACGTCCCCGGCGCAGGCCGAAGCGTTAGGCACGCCGACCGTACCGGCGCCGGACGCGCCGGTGGACGTGAGCGCGACCTACGCGGAGTCGAACGTGCCGGCGCTGCTCGACGAGCTCGATAGCGAGCTCGTGGGACTCAAGCCCGTGAAGGAGCGGGTGCGCGAGATCGCCAGCCTGCTGCTCATCGCGCGCCTGCGCGAGCGCGTGGGGCTCGAGACCGAACGCCCCACGCTGCACATGAGCTTCACCGGGCGCGCCGGAACCGGCAAGACCACCGTCGCCATGCGGATGGCCAGGATCCTCCACCACCTGGGCTACGTGCGGAAGGGCCATCTGGTGGTGGCCACCCGCGACGACCTCGTGGGCCAGTACGTGGGCCACACGGCACCGAAGACCAAGGAAGTGCTGAAGAAGGCGATGGGCGGCGTGCTGTTCATCGACGAGGCGTACTACCTGTACCGGCCGGAGAACGAGCGCGATTACGGGCAGGAGGCGATCGAGATGCTCCTCACCGTGATGGAGAACAACCGCGACGACATCGTCGTGGTGCTCGCCGGCTACAAGGAGCGGATGGAGACGTTCTTCCACTCGAACCCGGGCTTCCACTCGCGCGTCGCCCACCACCTCGACTTCCCCGACTACTCGGCGGACGAGCTGATGGCGATCGCCGAGCTGATGCTCGAGCACCAGCACTACCGGTTCGATGACGAGTCGCGGCAGGCGTTCCGCGAATACCTGGAGCGCCGGATCCCGCAACCGCACTTCGCCAACGCGCGGTCGGTGCGCAACGCGCTCGACCGCGCGAAGCTGCGCCAGGCGAGCCGCCTGGTGCGCGAGGGAGGCTTGGTCACCACCGACGAGCTGGCCCGCATCGATGCGTCCGACGTCCGCCAGAGCCGGCTGTTCAACGAGCCACCTCCTCCCACGCACGACCCCGCGACGGCGCGCGCGTGAGCGCCGGGCCGCCCGGCATCAAGGAGGTCACGACATGACCGCACGACGCCCCATCATCATGGGCATTGTTGGTGATAGCGCCGCGGGCAAGACCACGCTCACGAGCGGGATCGCGCGCATCCTCGGCCGCGAGCGGGTGACCCGCGTGTGCGTCGACGACTATCACAAGTACGATCGCGTCGAGCGCGCCGCGCTCGGGATCACGCCGCTCAACCCGAAGTGCAACTACATCGACGTGATGGAGCTGCACGCCGAGCGATTGCACTATGGTCAGGCGATCCTCAAGCCGGTGTACGACCACACCAACGGCACGCTCGTGCGCCCGGAGTACGTGGTGCCGCGGGAGTTCGTGATCCTCGAGGGGCTGCTCACGTTCATGTCCCCGGTGCTGCGCCAGTTCATCGACGTCAAGGTGTACCTCGACCCGCCGGAAGAGGTGCGCCGCATCTGGAAGGTGAAGCGCGATACCGCCAAGCGCGGCTACACCAAGGCGCAGGTGCTCGCCGAGCTCGAGAAGCGCGAGCCCGACTCGGCCGCCTTCATCAGGCCGCAGCGCGACTTCGCCGACATCGTCGTGCGCTTCCAGCCGCCGCCCGGCGTCTCGCCGTCGGCGCCTGACGCGCGCTACGATGTGCGCATGGTGCTGCGCCCGACCATCGAGCACCCCGACCTCTCGTACCTCGTCGACGGGCCGCGCCCGGCGGGCGATGGCATCCGGCTGGAGCTCGGCCGCGACAACGGCCGCCCGGCCGACTTCCTGACCATCGAGAGCGCGGTTACCGCGGAGCAGGCCTCCGCGCTCGAGGACTGCGTCTGGGAGCACCTCCCCGGGTTGCGCCCGCTCACCGGTGACCAGTTTGGTGAGTATCTCGACCGGCAGCAGGTGCGGCACAGCGACCATCTCGCGCTCACCCAGCTCCTGCTCGCTTATCACCTGCTCCGCGGATTCAACCGCCCCGACGCGCTCACGCTGGCGCCAACGGTGGCCGCGCTGCGGCCGGCCGCGAGCGAGAACGCCACCGGTGCCGTCGCGACGCCGCCGTCGCGCGGCGAGGCGATGGCGGACGCGGAGGTGACCGCACCGGCTCCGCGGTGAATCACTCTGCCCCCCTGGGCCGCTTCTTGCCAGCATTCGCGAGCACGCCAACCTCATCCGGGGAGGGACCATGGCAGCCACGAAACGCAAGAGCAGCTCGAAGCGGTCGAGCGGACGCAAGTACGGCAAGGCGGCGTCGAAGCGTGTCGAGAGCGCGATGCGCCGGCGGAAGAAGGGAACGCTCAAGAGCGGGCGCGGCGGTAAGGGCGGCACGGTGACGAGCCGCAAGCAGGCCATCGCGATCGGTCTCTCGGAAGCGCGAGAGAAAGGCGCGAAGGTGCCGCGCAAGCGAGCCTCGAAGCGCACCACATCGCAGCGCACCGCGAAGAAGAAGTAGCCAGCGGGCAACAAAAACCCCGGGACAGGCATCTCTGGCGAGAGCTGTCCCGGGGGCGGTCGATCGGTGCCCGGCCGGTGGGTGGTGCGGCGGCTAGTCGTCGAGGGCGTACTTCAACGGCTCGGCCACACAGCGCTCGTAGCCGCGCCAGCCGCACTGGGCGATGGCGAGCGTGTCGATGCGCGTCCGCACGATGTCGGGATACCGGAAGCAGTTCCGGGTGTTCGTGCCGCGCACGCAGCCGTTGTAGCGCAGGAGGCCCTTGCGCAGCGAGCCGTGCACGTTGGCCGAGTCGGTGAGTGCCGCGTCGTCGTCGCTGTCGTAGAGCAGGTGGCTCAGGATGAAGACGCCGTAGCGCAGGTTCGTCTCGTCGTTGCGCAGGTTCGTGCCGAACAGCTTCCCGAGCGAGTGCACCCACGCGCTCGGGTCGATCTGCATCAGTCCAACGGCGCCGGCGCTCGAGCGGGCGGAGGATTTCAGGTCGCGGTTCTCGACCATCATGACGCCGAAGACGAGCGCCGGCGGCACGCGTCGCCGATAGGCCTCGCGCACGGCGAACGTTGCCAGCGAGTCGGCGCGCGCCGGCGTGATGTCCGCCGTGCGCAGCAGGTCTTCCATGAACGCTCGGCGATCGATCTCGAACTGCGGGCTCAGCATCGCGAGATCGCCCCGCACCTGGGCCCACGGTGCGCGCGCCAGGGCCGAGTCTCCCCACTCGTGCGGCTCGAGCAGGTTCCGCACGACCGGGGCGCGCCCGGCGTACACCGGCTGGACGTGCTGCGCGGTGAAGATCAACGTCCCCAGCGCGGTCACTCCCAACGCGAGCTGCTTGAACAACGACGACGGTCGGACGGATCTCGCCATTCGAATTCCTCTCTATCGGCGACGCACCATACGGCGTGCGTTGCCAAGCGAGCGGCCGCCTGACAGCGGCTACCCGTCAACGTACGAATTGCCGAACAGGCAATGAGACACCCGAACGTCACGGGGCGTTGCCGCTCAGCCAATAGAAAGGCTCGCCGTGGGACTACCGGTGAGCCGCTTCAGTTCGCCTGGTGCCGCCGCTGAGCCTCGTGGCTCCCCGATCGGCTGAAAAGATGTTAACCCGACTCGGCAGCCCGAACAACCGGGCGACGGCTCGAATCCACGAGCAATTCGACTGAGCTGTTCAGCTTCGAGTGTCACTGAATACTCTGGAATCGAGCGCCACTAAGGTCGTACATTGGCCATGGTGGCGTCATGCTGTCATGAGTCGCGGTGCAATTCGGCCCAGTCCACCGCGGTCAGCGCGACGACGGAACCGGTGTGTCGGGCGCGAACCCGCGTCGCCTCGCGGACTCTTCGATGCACCGCACGATCAGCGCCGTCCATCCGGTCTGGTGGCTGGCGCCGATGCCGCGGCCGGTATCGCCGTGGAAGTACTCGTAGAACAGCACGAGATCCTTCCAGTGCGGGTCGCGCGCGTACCGCTCGTCGCCGGCGTGAACGGGGCGGTCGCCACACGAGTCGGGGAGGAAGATCGCCGCCAGCCGGCGCTCGAGCTCGCGCGCTACCGCGCTCAGCGTCATGTGGCACCCCGATCCGGTTGGGCACTCGACGGTGAGTGCGTCGCCGTACGGTGAGAGGAACTCGTTCTCGTCGAGCACGTAGCGCAGCGCGCGCACCAGCCGCTCGCGCGACGGGATCGCGAGCAGGCGGCCCTCGAGCGGCCGGCCGTCGCTGTGCATGCCGCCGGCCCGCGGGCCGCGGGTGTACGTCCCGGACACGATGTGGTGCGCCAGATCCGGTCGGTTGTCGAGAAACCACTGGAACCGCTTGCGGAACCCCGGCAGCCGCGCGAGCACCTCATTCTCGAGGATGCCGCACACGAACAGCGGGATGATGCCCACCATGGACCGAACGCGGAGCGGCTGGAACTGCCCGTCGACGTGCAACTGGTCGTAGTAGAAGCCGTCCTGCTCGTGCCACAGCCCGGTGCCGCCGAGCTCGTTCATGGCATCCGCGATGGTGACGAAGTGCTCGAGGAACTTCGAGGCGACGTCCTCGTACGCGGGGTCCTCGCTCGCCAGCTCGAGCGCGATGAACAACATGCTCCCGCAGAAGAACGCCATCCACGCGGTGCCATCGGCCTGCTCCAGATGCCCGCCCGTGGGTAGCGGCTTCGAGCGGTCGAAGAGTCCGATGTTGTCGAGTCCGAGGAAGCCGCCGCCGAACAGGTTGTTCCCCTCCTCGTCCTTGCGATTCACCCACCAGGTGAAGTTGATGAGCAGCTTGTGGAAGGTCCGCTCGAGGAACAGCCGGTCGCGCTGCCCCCGCGGGCCGGTGAGCCGGTACACGCGGTAGCACGCCCACGCGTGCACCGGCGGGTTGACGTCGCCGAACGCGAACTCGTACGCGGGCAGCTGCCCGTTGGCGTGCGTGTACCACTCGCGCAGCAGCAGGGTCAACTGGTGCTTCGCGAGCTCGGGGTCGATCTGCGCGATGGGCACCACGTGAAAGGCCAGGTCCCAGGCGGCGAACCACGGGTATTCCCACTTGTCCGGCACCGACAGCACGTCACGCGCGTGCACGTGCCGCCAGTCGGCGTTTCGTACCGGGGCGCGCGCCGCGGGCGGCGGGGGGTAGGCCGGGTCGCCGGCGAGCCAGTCCGCGACCACGTAGTGGTAGAACTGCTTCGACCAGAGCAGCCCGGCGTAGGCCTGGCGCACGACGGCGCGCTCGTCGGCGGTCATGGGCGCGGCCACGCGGCCGTCGTGGAACGCATCGGCTTCGGCGCGCCGGGCGGCCAGGACCGCCGCGAACCCGCCGCCTAACGGGTCGGCCCGGCAGTCCGCGGTGGCGACGAGGCGAAGCCGGACGGTCACCGCCGCGCCGCCGGCGACGGACAGCCGGTAGTGGAGCGCGGCCTTGGTGCCGTGGTGCCGCGGGTTCACGGCCTCGGGCCGGCCGTGAACCACGTAGTCGTGAAAGGCGTCCTTCACGTACGGCGATGCGTTAGGCACGCCGTACAGCCGCTCGGCGTTCGTCTCGTTCTCCGTGAACAGCGGTACCGGTGCGCCGGCCTCGCCGCCCGCGTCCCCGACGAGGGTGAACGAGCCGAGCGTGGAATGCGTGGCCACGAACGTGGCCGTGCCGCCGAGCACGATCCCGGGGCGCGACGGATAGTCCTCCCCCGTCCGGCCCCAGCTCCAGGTGTTGCGGAACCAGAGCGTGGGCAGCAGATGCAGCACCGCGGCCTCCGGCCCCCGGTTCGCCACGGTCAGCTGGATCAGGATGTCATCGGGCCCCGCCTTCGCGTGCTCGGTCGTGATGTCGAAGTAGCGGCCGTCGTCGAAGACGCCCGTGTCGAGGAGCTCGTACTCCGGCGCGCCCCGGCCGCGCCGCGCGTTCTCGGCCACGAGCTCGGCGTACGGGAACGCGCGCTGCGGATACTTGTAGAGCGCCTTGCCGTACGAGTGCGTGGGCGTGGCGTCCAGATAGTAGTAGCACTCCTTGACGTCCTCGCCGTGGTTGCCCTCCGGCCCGCTGAGGCCGAAGAGGCGCTCCTTGAGGATGGGGTCGGCGCCGTTCCAGAGCGCGAGGGCGAAGCAGAGCCGGCCCTCGCGGTCGGTGAGCCCCAGGAGGCCATCCTCGCCCCAACGGTAGGCGCGGCTGCGGGCGTGGTCGTGAGGGAAGTACGTCCAGCAGGTGCCGTCGGCCGAGTAGTCCTCGCGCACGGTGCCCCACTGGCGCTCGGCCAGATACGGCCCCCAACGCTTCCAGTTCCGCTCGCGCCGCGTATCCTCGGCGAGGCGCGTCAGCTCCGCGACCGCGGCGCCAGCACCGACCTCCGCGCTCGGGCGGGCGACGGCAGCGACGATGTCGGGGCGCGCCCGCGCTGGAAACGTCTCCTCGTGCGGTGGGTGAAACCGCGAGGCATCGTGGTCCGTCACGTGGCGAAGCGGAGGGCGTTGTGGTGGAGCGCCATGCCGCCATCATACGGACCGTGATGGAAATCTCAACCGCGCCGCCGTCCGCTCCGATCGTAGCGGGGGGCGACGTCCGGTGAACCTTCCGGCTGGCCGCACTGTCTGACCACCATTCGGCGTACCGAGCCGGTTCCCACGCCCCTGCCGTCCCATGGAAACACTCCTCAAGGACGTCCGCTTCGCCGTCCGCCGGCTGCGCAAGACTCCGGGGTTTTCGGCGATCGTGCTCCTCACGCTCGCGCTCGGCATCGGAGCGAACACGGCGATCTTCAGCGTCGTGAACACCGTGCTGCTCCGGCCGTTCCCGTATCGCGATCCCGAGCGGCTGGTAATCGTCGATCACTTCTACCCGTCGCTCAACAACCTCGAGGCCGGGGCGTCGGCGCCGGGGTTCCGGGACCTTCGGGACAAGACGTCGCTCTTCGACGGCGTATTCGTCATGACCGGCTGGGCGCCGGCGCTCACGGGATCGGGCAGCGACCCGCAGCGGCTGCAGGGGACGCGCGCCTCGGCACTCATGTTCCGGACGCTCGGCGTGGCGCCGGCCCTCGGCCGCGCCTTTCTCCCCGAGGAGGACGTCCCGGGGAGGAACAGGGTCGTGGTGCTGAGCTACGGCTTCTGGCAGCGGCAGTTCGGCGGCGACCGGTCCGTGGTCGGGAAGCCGATCCTGTTGAACGGCGAGCAGTACGACGTGATCGGCGTGATGCCGGCGTCGTTCCGCAACGTGTTCGATCGCCCCACCGACCTGTGGACGCCGCTGGCACTCACGCCCGACGACCTCTCCGACAACGGGCGAACGCGCGAGTGGCTCACGCTCGTCGCGCGGCTCGGGCCGGGCATCGGCGTGGAGCGCGCGCGCGGGGAGCTCAAGGCGTTCGCGAGCCAGCTCCGCGCGCAGTTCCCGAACGCCTACGCGAGCGACTGGACGCTCAAGGTGACGCCGCTCAACGAGAAGGTGAGTGGCAACATCCGGCCCGCGCTCCTCGTGCTGCTCGGCGCCGTCGGGTTCGTGCTGCTCATCGCGTGCGCGAACGTCGCCAACCTGTTGCTCGCGCGGGCCGCATCGCGCATCAAGGAGGTCGCGATTCGCAGCGCGCTCGGCGCGACGCGTCGCGATCTCGTGAGGCAGCTACTGGCCGAGAGCGTGCTGCTGGCGGTGGTGGGCGGCGCGCTCGGGCTGGGGCTCGCGTGGCTCGCGATGCGGGGCGTGGTGGCGCTCAAGCCCGCGAACGTGCCGCGCATCGCCGACCTGCGAGTCGATGGCTTCGTGGCGCTGTTCACCCTCGGCGTGTCGGTCGCGACCGGACTGCTGTTCGGGCTCGCGCCGGCGGTGCAGACGTCGCGCACGAATCTGCAGGAAACTCTCAAGGAAGGCGGGCGAAGCTCCAGCAGTGACCGCAGCGGTCACACGCTGCGGCGCGTGCTCGTGGTGGCCGAGGTGGCGCTCGCGTTGACGCTGCTGACCGGGGCGGGGCTCCTGATCAAGAGTCTCACGCGCCTGCAGGGCGTGGACCCGGGTTTCGATCCGAGCAACCTGCTCACGTTCACGGTCTCCGTCCCGAACGCCAGGTATCGTTCCGATACGGCGCGCATCCAGTACTTCGACCGCGTGATCGAGGAAGTGAGAGCGGTGCCGGGCGTGACGGCGGTCGGAATCACGTCGACCATGCCGTTCAGCGGCAACTGGTCTACGGGCAGCTTCACGGTGGAGGGATATCAACCGCCGCCGGGCAAGCCGGCGCCGTGGGGCGATCAGCGCGTGGTGAGTCCCGGGTTCTTCACGGCGCTGCGCGTTCCGCTCCTCAAGGGGCGAGTGTTCACCGAGCGGGACGACGCGCGCGGGCCCGCGGTGGCGGTGGTCGATGAGGAGATGGTGCGTCGCTACTGGGCGAACACCGACCCGATCGGAAAGCGCATCACCTTCGACGACCCGGAGCGTGACTCGGTGGTCCGCTGGATCACGGTGGTCGGCGTGGTGGGCCACACGAAGCACGAGGGGCTCGACGCCGAGAACCGCGTGCAGCTCTATCATCCGTACCGCCGTGGCGGCCCGTTCGGGGGCAACGCGATGTCCTTCGCCGTGCGGACGGTGGGTGACCCGAATCGGGCGCTGCCGGCCATCCGCTCGGCGGTGCACGCGGTGGATCGGGACGTGCCGCTGGCGGCGGTGTCGACGATGGAGGCGAACATCGCGAACTCGATGGGGCAGCGCCGGTTCGCGATGCTCCTGCTCGGGCTGTTCGCGGCCATGGCGGTGGTGCTGGCGTCGATCGGCATCTACGGCGTGATGTCGTACTCGGTGACGCAGCGGTCGCACGAGATCGGCGTTCGCATGGCGTTGGGCGCGGCGCGACGCAACGTCCTGTCGATGGTGATGCGGCAGGGATTGCTGCTGGTGGGCGCCGGCGTGGTGATCGGGATGGCGGGCGCGTTCGGCCTCACGCGGCTGATCGCGAGCCAGCTCTACGCGGTGCGGCCGAGCGATCCGGCGACGTTCACCCTCGTGGCGCTGGTACTCGTGGCGGTCGCGGCGCTGGCGACGCTCATCCCGGCGATGCGGGCGACGCGCGTGGATCCGGTGGTGGCGCTGCGGGACGAGTAGCGGCTCGTCCCGCCGCCCTCACCGCTAGATGCGGCCGTTCTGGAACGCGAGCACCACGGCGAGGACTCCGGCCGTGGCGAACACCAGGAACGCACCGAAGCCCGACACGAGTCGCTCGCGGTTCGCGATGCCGACGATTCCCGCGACGGCCAGGACACCCGGCACGGCCCACGGACCGGCCGCGTGGATGGTGGACGCGAGGAAGGCGTGTACGGCGGTGAATGCCCGGTCCATCTGATAGCCCACGGCGAGCCTCCGCGAGAATCGGGCATCCACGATATGGCGTGTCACGCGTTGCGTCCACTACCCCCCACGCTTTCAGCCGCCGGCATTGTGGGGGTCCCCACGAGTCCAGCGTGCTACGTGCGGCGCTCCAATCCGTCCCGCGCCGGCATCGGGTACTCGCCGCCTAACGGCGTCGCCACGGGGGTGTCCGTCGCGAGCGTCGCCACGCGTACGCGCCCGGCATCCACATGCCGGTAGCGGACGGTGAGCGGTCCGTTCACGCGCTCGAGCGCCTCGTCGACGACCGGGCGGTCACTGCTCAGGGTGCACACGGGGTCCGCGCGCGTCGCGTCTCCGGCGAGCAGGAACGCCTGGCACCGACAGCCGCCGAAGTCGATCGTCCGGCGGGGGCAGCTCCGGCAGGGCTCGCGCATCCACGCGTCGCCGCGGAACGCGTTGAAGCCGGGTGACTCCTCCCAGATCCACCGCAGCGTCCGCTCGCGGACGCTCTCCCAGCTCAGCGTCGAGATCTGCGCGGCCGCGTGACACGGGAGAACCTGCCCGTGCGGAACGACGACGAGGTACTGCGCACCCCAGCCGCCGTAGCACGGCTTGGGGTACGTCTCGTAGTAGTCGGGGAGCACGTAGAGGATGCGCATGCGCCCGCGGTAGCGCTCGCGCGCTCGATCGACGACCGCCTCCGCGCCTTCCACCTGCGACCGCGTGGGCATGAGCGCGTCCCGGTTGAGCGCCGCCCAGCCGTAGTACTGCGTGTTCGCCAGCTCGAGCCGGTCGGCGCCGAGGGCGGCGGCCATGTCGATGATCTCCTCGAGGTGATCGAGGTTGGCACGGTGCAGCACGACGTTCACCGTGAACGCGACGCCGAGCTCGCGCACCACCGCCGCCGCCTCGTGCTTCGCATCCCACGAGCGCGTCCCGGCGATCGCGTCCGCGCCTTCGCGGTACGAGTCCTGGAACGAGATCTGGATGTGATCGATTCCCGCTTCGCCGAGCGCGCGGCCGCGCTCCCGCGTTAGGCCGAGCCCGGAGGTGACGAGAGTGGAGTAGAGCCCGAGGCTCCGTGCGTGCGCGACCAGCTCCTCGAGGTCGCGCCGCACGAGCGGCTCACCGCCCGAGAGGCCGAGCTGCACCACGCCGAGCACGCGCGCCTCGGCGAGCACCCGCTTCCACTCCTCCGTCGAGAGCTCGGCGTTCGCGCGCGTCATCTCCAGCGGGTTCGAGCAGTACGGGCAGTGCAGCGGGCACCGGTACGTCAGCTCGGCGAGGAGCGTTGTGGGGCTACGCGCCATCGTCTGCGTGTCCTCTATCCAACGGATGTTCCAGCGCGGCGCGGTCGATGCGCGTGCACGGCGGGCACACGGACGCCGCGCCGGAAAAAGCGCCGGGGCTCGCGAGCGCGGGCCCCGGCGGACCTTCTCAGCGGCGAGCTACGTAAGCGGTCACTTCCATCGTGACGTCCACGAGCTCGATTTCCGGTTTTGTCCACGTCATGGCATTCGCCTCCTACAGCGCGGTAATCGTGCGACGGAGACCATCCGTCGTGTTTCACTCGATGCATGCCGCATACCGTACGGCGTTGCCCGCGGCGCATCTGCAAACCGTTGCGACCATGTGAATTGCAAACCGGGCCGCGAGCAACGAGCTGTCTCGCGTGTCTCATCGCTGTCTCATCGCACGTCTCGTCTCGCCGCGTCCTCGGTACGCCGCGATGCACCCACCCCGTTTCGGGTGTCGGTTGGTAGCGCTCAGAGGTCGCCGTGCTCCACCGTGGCGGTGCGCGCGGGGAGGTCGCCGAGCCCGACCTCGCGCCACCAGCGGTAGAACGTCGCGCGCCCGACTCCCAACGCGCGCGCGGCGTCCGTGCGGCTGCCGTGGTGCTCCGCCAGCGCGCGAACGAGCATTGCGCGCCGTTCCGCGGCGCTCGGGCCGTGCTCGCACAGCGCCGGCACGGGCACGACCGCTCGCAGCCCCAGGTCGAACAGCTCCGGGGTGAGCGGACCCGCCGGTCGGAGTGTCACCGCGGAGCGGATGGCGTTCTCCAGCTCACGCACGTTCCCCGGCCACGGCGCGCGCTCGAGCAGCGCCATCGCCGCCGGGGTGATCTCGCACTCCGCCGTCGCGTACTGCTCCACGAAGTGCCGCGCGAGCAGCGGGATGTCCGACCGGCGCTCGCGCAACGGCGGGACGAGGAGCCGCACCACGTTCAACCGATAGTACAGGTCCGCGCGGAAGCGGCCGGCCCGCACCTCCTCTTCGAGCGGCTGGTTGGAGGCGGCGATCACGCGCGCGTCGACGCTCCGGCTCCGCATGTCGCCCACCCGCTCGAACTCCCCGCTCTGCAGCACACGCAGCAGCTTCACCTGCGTGGCGGGCGGGATCTCGGTCACCTCGTCGAGGAAGATCGTTCCCCCGTTCGCGCGCTCGAAGCGGCCGAGCACGGTGGCCACCGCGCCGGTGAAGGCGCCGCGGACGTGGCCGAACAGCTCCGACTCGACGAGCCCCGGGGCGAGGCCGGCGCAGTGGACCACGATGAGCGGCTTCTCCGCCCTCGCGCTGCGCGCGTGGAGCAGCTGCGCGACGAGCTCCTTCCCGACCCCCGTCTCCCCCTCGATCACCACCGGTACGTCGTTAGGCGCGACGACGTCGATGAGCTCGTAGAGCTCGCGCATGCGCGGGTGCGCGCCGATGAGACTCCCGTAGCCCGTGCGCCCGTCCGCCGTCCGGCGCTGGCGGCACAGCGTGGCCAGGTCGTGGATCAGCACGAGGATCCCCCGCCGCCCCGCGCTGTCGCGCCACGGCGTGCAGACGATCTCCGCGGAGCGCTGGTTCCCCTGCGCGCAGATGACCTCCGCCGCCGCGCGCGCCTCGCGCCCCGTCGTCCGCACCGCCCACAGCTCGTCGGCAACGCCCGCCTCGAGCCGCAGCACCTCGCGCCAGGGGCGCGCGACGGCCGCGTCCGGCGGGAGCCCGGTCACCCGGCTGGCCGCCGCGCTGTGGAGCACGACGGTGCCCGTGTCGTCGACGGCGATCACGCCATCATCGGTCGCCGAGAGCCACGCGTCGAGCACTCCGCTCTCTTCACGCACGCGGACGCGCCTCGGCATCAGGAGTCACGTCCTGCACGAGCTCCCGCTGCGCCAGGGTCGAGAGGTACTCGATGACATCCGTGCGCACGTCGGCCTGGTACTTCGCGCCGAGCACGGCCGCGATGTCGGCGACCGTGCGCGTCCCGTCGCAGAGCTCGAGGATCTCGGCCGCGGTCGCGTTGAGCAGGAGCGCGCCCTCGGGGAAGAGCAGCACCGGCCGCTGCCTAACGTCGTCGTACCGGACGCGGGCCAGCCGCCAGAGGACCGGCCTCGAGTCGACCGAGAGTGCCATACCCTGCTCCTCACTCCATGTTCGGCTCGCGGTACGCGTTGTGGATCGTGTCGATCAACACCCACAGCATCTCGAGCTTGAACGCCAGCGCCTCGAAGGCCCGCCGCTGCGTCTCGACCGTGGTGCAATGCTCGGTGACGATCTCGAGCCCGTGCTCGCTGTCGCGCGGCGCCTGTACCAGGCGCGTGCGGAAGTACTCGAGCCCGTCCGGGTCGACCCACGGGTAGTGTGTGGGAAACGCCTCGAGCCGCTTCCGCATGAGCGACGGCGCGAAGAGCTCGGTGAGCGACGACGCCACGCCTTCGACCCATGAGTGGGTCTTGCAGAAGGTGACGTACGCCTCGCAGGCGAAGCGCACGCCGGGGAGCACGTAGCGCTCGCCCTCCATCTCCTCACGCGTGACGCCGAGCGCCTCGCCGAGGCGGACCCAGAGCTCGATCCCCCCGGCACCCGGAGCCGTACCGTCGTGGTCGACGATGCGCTGGATCCAGCGGCGGCGGACGCTCGCGTCGGGGCAGTTGGCGAGGATCGCCGCGTCCTTGCGCGGAATGACACGCTGGTACGCGAACCGGTTCACCACCCATCCCTGAAGCTGCCGGCGCGTCAGCCTGCCCTCGTGCATGAGCCGGTGAAACGGATGCTCGGCGTAGTACGAGCGACTGAAGGCGCGGAGCGCATCCACGAGCTCGTCGGGAGCGAGCGGATGCCGCAGCGCCGGGATCGGGGGAGGCGGCGGGGCGGCGAGCGATGGCGTGGAGAGCGTGGATGTCGTCGCCGTCGCGCCCACTGCCGGTACGCTGGTGTCCACGCGTCGTTATACCTCGAAGCGCATCGTGTCCATTCCGATCTCGCACCCCGCGCGCTCCACTGTCATGCGTTCGAGCGAGCTCTCGATCAGAACGGGATTCGTGTTGTTGATGTGCGTGTAGACCTTTCGGCGACTCGGAAGCGCGCCCAACGCGTGCAGGCTGCCACCGCCGCCGGAGATCGGCACGTGCCCGAGCTCCACCGCGCGGCGGGTTCCCACGCCGAGCGCGATGAGCTCGTCATCGCTCCAGAAGGTTCCGTCGAACAGGACGACGTCGGCCGCCGCGAGGCGCTCGATGATGGTGGTATCGAGCTCGGCGCACCCCGGCACGAAGGCGCACGCGCTGCCGGTCGCGCGGTCCCGCATAACGAGACCTACCGTGTGTCCGGGCATGTCGTCGCTGGCGAAGCGGGGGGGGTCGCCGGGGACCGCGAACGCTTCGACCTCGAGCCCGCTCCGCGCGCCGTCGCGGTAGGGCAGTGGGGTCGGTACGTCGAGCGCGAGCTCGGTGACGCTCACGTCCGCGAACGCTCGCGCGACCGGAAGCAGTCGCGAGTCGATCTCGAGCGTGCGCACGACGGCGCACGTCGCCGTCACGTGCAGCGCGCCGGCTTCACGCAGGAGCGCGACGCCGAGCGTGTGGTCGAGCTCAGCGTCGGTGAGGAGGATCGTCTCGATCGGCGATCGTCGGATCGCCCCGCGGTCATCGTCCCGTGAGAGCAGGGAGATCTGCTCCCGTACGTCGGGGGACGCGTTACAGAGGAACCAGCGTCGGCCGTCGGCGCTCACGGCCAGCGATGACTGTGTGCGTGGCGCGACGCGGCGGGGCGAGCCACGCGCTCCGCGACAGGTGGGGCACCAACAGTTCCACTGGGGCACCCCACCCCCGGCGGCGGACCCGAGCAGGATCAGCTGCATCGCACCAGCGGGGAAATGCCGAGGGCCCGCGGGAAGTGGCGGGCCCTCGGGAATTACTCAGCGGCGAGCCACGTAGGCTGTCACTTCCATCGTGACGTCGATGGGCTCGATCTCGGGCTTCGTCCACATGGATTGCATTCTCCTGTGGTACGGGACATCGCACGGCGAGTCGCTTCGCGTACCGGTCGGGAACGCCGTCGCGCTCGCCGGCTCTGGATCCGTCCGGCTCGTCCGGACGAATTCTACTATGCGGTCGGTTCAGGGCCGTGGCAAGGGGTGGGGTGACATGCCTAACGACTGTGACGACCGCGGATGTTGTCGCGCTCGCTACCCTCGCGCGTTGGTCGGTCACCGGGCGCGTCCGAATTCACGCGCCGTGAGAGTCACATCCCGGTGAAGAACATGCGGGGAAGGGAAAGTGGTTAAGTGCGCCGTTTCTGGGTCTACCGACTGAGAGTCCCCGAACACGGGGCGAATCGAACCACCTTTCGCCGCCCTCGCGGACACACTTTGGACTCACCTGGACGTTCGCGGGGAGCGCGCTAGGGGGCCGAGTAACCTCGCGCGCCGATCGCGGCGCAACGGGACGGATAGCGCGAGTGCGGGGCGCTCTCACGGCTTCGGCGTGTCAACGTTGGGCAGCTGGCTTCGGTCGCACCGGGGTGAAATGGAACTGTACGACTTCCCATTCCTGGTCGCCGCGCACCCACGTCGAGCTGACGGCGTACTCGGCGCGCGCCTTGCCCGGTATGGTCTCGGTCATCTTCCCATACGTGATCGCGACGTCGCCGTGACGGCGCACCCTCGTGTCGCCCAAGTCGAAGGCGACCGGCTGCGGAAACCATCTGTTCTGCTTCACAGCGGAAGCAACCCGCGGGTACCTGTCGGGCCCGGGTTCCTCGAATCCTTCGTCATAGAGCACGACGAAGTCATCCGCCTCGAATCGTTGGAGTCCGGTCGCGTCCCCTCGGTAGTAGGCAGTCAAGTACTCGTTCAGCATGTCTCGGATCTGTTGATCGGTGGTCCCATCCGGCGCGGGCGTCGCCGCGTTCGCCGCAGTCGTATCGGTCAGGGCCTCGCCGCTGCGGGACCCTGAGCAGCCGGCGAAGGCGGCAGCCACCAGTGCGAGTGACGTGGTGCCAAGGCGAGCAAACACGGGTCCCTCCTGTGGCTGGGGTCGCGGGGCCGGAGCTACGCAGCACGCTGCTCGTCTCCGGTGCGCGCAACTTCCATGCGGCACCGGCCGCGCAGGGGCGGGGATGCGCGTTGGTTAGGGCACGGCCCTCAGAATACCGGGGTCGTGGGTTCTTCAGCGCGCACGCCTGATAAGCGTGAGGTCTAAAGACGTACGCTTGGAAAGCGTGTATACGTCACAGCCCGAGCACCCGATCCGTAATCGGGCGGTCGTCGATTCAATCCCGACCGTTGGGGTCGGTGATCCGCGACATCAGCATCGCCCGTCCAACTACGGACACGAGTACGCCAGGACTTGTACGCGTAGTCTTGCAACGACGGTTCGCAACACGTCTGACTCTGGATCAGAAGAGTCCTGGTTCGAGCCCAGGAGGGGCTACTCATGTATTGCGAATGGCTTAACAGCGAACGGCCACCCGAAATGGGTGGCCATTCGCGCGTATTGTGTGCGGAATGTGTGTGGGGAGCGCGGGGCCGGCCAGTTAGCACGATGTTCGGTGATTGGTCACGGTCTGCACGCCGATAATCGGGCTACAGGCCCAGCCTTCCGCGTAGCCGTGACTGTCTGTCGTTGATGCGGCCTCAGGTGCGAGGTTACTGGCACCCGGTTCTTGATGGGACAACGGAGGGTGCTCAACTCACCCGGCGGGAAACGAGATGCCCAAGTTCTCGATCCTCCATATATCTGAATATCTGACTTGCACCGTGAGCCGGGCGACGAGCTAGACAACACCACTTTGCTGGAATCGTTGGAGCGGGATTTCGAGCAGTTCGCCATACAAGAGCCTGCGATCATCGCGCCGTCCGTGCGCGTCGTCAGCGGGCGATTATCAAACGGCCGTCGTCGCCTCGGGCGTGGGATTGACGCCCGGGGAAGTAGCATGGTCTGGCACCGGTGCGACTCCCTTCTGCTTTGCCATCCGCCGAGATCCACGCTTGATCATGCGCTCGGCGGCTGTTGCCTTTTCCCCTTCAAGCGCATCGCGCTTGATCACCTCCGCTCTCAAGAGCTCAGCGATCGCGTCCTCGGCGACGCGCAGGCCCGGAAACCGCTGCCTGAGCTGCCGGCGAAGGATGCCGAGCGTGGGCGCGGCCAACATCAACTGCGCGAGCACGTACCGGCTCGTCGCTTCCTTGCGCTGATAGTACTCGGCGATCTCGCTGCCGCTCGCCGCCTCGCGGCTGATCAGGTAGAGCCGCTCGATGAGGTGCGACGGCTTCACGTTAGGGTCCAGCAAGTCGACAACGAAGACCATGTCGCCACGGATTGGCTGCTCGAACCGCAATCGGTAGGCATGCCACGTTGCTCCGTTCGTCAGGAGCACCCACTCGATGCCTTGGTTCGCGGCGTAGTCGAGTGCCTGGCGGACGTGGTTCTCGCGGAGGTCGGTTCCGATCGACTTCACTTCGATGAGGAACGCGACGCGGCCGGCAACCTTGATCGCGAGATCGCAGAAGGTGCTCCGGATCGCGAACTCTGTCGTTACCTCGCTGTACTTGTCGTACCCAAGCACGTCGGCGAGGAAGTCGCTGATCATGACGCACGTGTCGGACTCGTTCACGTCCCGCGTGCGAGCAGCTTCGAAGATCTTCTGGTACCGTCGCAGATTGCCCTTGGCCCGCTCGGCGAAACGCTTCGAGACTTTCACATCCATGCGTCACCCCCACGGCATAGTGTGTCAAGCCACAGGCAACCGTCCCGGATCGATGCTAACAGTCGGCGGCTGGGCTCGCTACTCGGGGTAACCCCAGGGGTAACCTGGCCCGCGCGAATTCGCGATCGCCAATCCCAAGGGCCCGGCCTGCCGGAGTGACGTCGTGCCGGTCGGTGAGAGGCACGCGATCACCCCGTCGCGCATTCTCGGCCCGCCATCGTACCGGCTACGGCACCACCGCACGGCCGTAGGCCGAGTCAGCCATCCACAGTCGCAGCGAAACGCGGACGAGCTGTCTATCCGAGGACTCACATCGGATACAGCGCGAACGTAAGGTCCGCGCGGGCAATGCGTTAGGCGAGGCTCACATCCCGGTGAAGAACATGATGTGCGCCTTCGGCGTGCCCGGGTACATGATCCACGGGACGCCCGGCGCCGGCTTCTCCGAGATGCCAGTCGATGCCATCGTCGCGCCCGGGATGTAGACCACGTACAGCCAGCGTGCGCCCGTCACCTTCCCGGTCGCGGGGTCGAAGCTCGTCGGCGGGCCGGTGAGCGTGTACAGCGCCGACGGCGTCGGCGGCATCCGCAGCGCGCCGCTCCTGATCTCCTTGAACCGCACCGTGTCCACCTGGTCGGCCTTCACGCCTTCGGCGCGAAGCGCGCGCCCCCGCGCCATGAACGGCTCCAGCGCCTTGTGGTAGCAGGCGACGTGGAACTGCGTGCCGGCGGGATTGTTCGCGAGGCAGACCATGTCGTTCGTGCCGTCGCGCAGCTTCACGAGCTTGCGGCTGGCATCGTAGCCGAGCACCGCGGCGCCGGCGCGGAGCTCGGCGGGGGCCGCGGCGGTCGCGGCGGCGATCTGCTGCGCCGGCGGGAGGATCGCGCCGGGCGCCTGTTCCTGTGCCGCGACTGGTAGCGCGACCACGGTCGCGCAGGCGCATGCACCGATCAGCGAAAATCGCATCGTCGTTTGTCCTCGTGGATGACCCGCTGTGACTGGGGGGACGTGGTGGGTCAGCTCTTCCTGGCGCGACGGCCGCCGGCCGGCGAGAGGTCGATCATGAGCGCCGCGACGAGACCGACGACGGGCCAGAGCGTCCACTGCCCGCCGAACCACCGCTGTACGGCGGTGAACCAGAGGAAGCTCGTCGGGAGAAAGACGAAGCCGAGCACCGGCCAGAGCGGGGTGTCGAACAGGCCGCGGAACCAGTCCGTGAAGAACCAGAGCACCGCGATCACGAGGCGCGGGGCAGCGAGCGCGACGATCGCGAGCAGGCAGGGCATGGCGGCCGAGTGCGGGGGCGAGGCGGGCGGCGCGAGCGGCGGACGACCTCGCGTCGGCGCGAGGTCCATGAGCCGACCGCGGATGACTATACGTCGCCGCGGCGGGCAAGGCCATGCCGGCCGCTAGTCGAACCGCGGCTCCTGGCGGCGGATCTCGTCGGAGTGTGCGGCCGCCGTGCCGGGCACGGGGCGTCGCTCGATCCATGAGCCGTTGGGATCGAGCTCGTACACCGCGCCGTCGTCGCATACCACCATGAGAAGCGTACCGAGCACTGCCAGTCCCACGGGCTTACGCGCCATCGTCGTGCTCCGAATCTGTCGTTGAGGTCGTATCGAGGTGCTGATGGTCGTCGGGTCGGTCGGCCGCGGCCCGAAGCCTAACGACCCACCGTGACTTCCGGCAGGTTGGCCGCGCGCAGCCGTGCATTGAGCGCGCCGACGTCGCGCGCGCGCATCACGGTCCACCGCGCGAGCACGGCGGGGGTGGCTCGCCGCGCGGCCTGCACCGCCGCCGCGAGCTGCGTCGTGGGCGCCGCGTCGGCCTCCTGCAGCGCACCGTACAGCTGCCCCAGTTGCCCGATCGTGCCGGCGAGGGTCGCCGCCGCCCCGCCTCCAGCGCCACCGCCACCGCCACCGCCGAAGCCGCCACCCGCGGCTTCGAGCGCGGCCGCCGCGTGCTCGAGCGAGTCCACGGCGGCGGCAACGCTCCCGGTCGTGCGGGGCCGCACCTCCCGCAGTGCGAGCCGCAGCGCGCGCACCCCGTCGAGCGCATCGCGCGTGCGGCCGATGTCATCGTAGAGGCCCTTCGAGAGCGCGAACTGTTGGGCGAGCGTGGCTGCCGGCGTCTTCACGCGCGGGTCCATGCGCACGGTGAGCGGCTGGGTGTACGCTTTGCCGTTCACGGTGAGGCGAACGGCGTAGGTGCCGGGCACGACCCACGGCCCGCGCGGCTCGCGCGCGGTGTTCCCGGGGGTGCCCGAGATCGGGTACTGGAAGGCGAGGACCCTGGGCTCCGGGTAGCGGAGGTCCCACACGAAGCGGTGCATCCCGGGCGCGGCCGACAGCACCTGCGTCGGGCGGATCCAGTAGCGCGGGACGTTCCCGATGTCGGCGGGCGGCATGGCCGTGTCAGTGCTGGCGTACCGCCTAACGACCGTGGCGCCGTCGAGGATCTCGAGCGTCACCGGCCGGCCGCCGGTACCGCCGGCGCCGATGACGTAGTCGATGATCGCCCCGTCGGGCGGGTTCTCCCCGGCCGGCTCGTCGGGCGGCAGCGGGGTGTCGGGCCATTGGCTGTAGCGGATTCGGGTAGCGAGCTGAGGGCGAAAGAGGCGGGATTCGACGGGAACCGGGAACCGGCGGGTGCCCGCCGAAGGCGGGCGGATGGGAACGGAGGCTGCTCGCTGCATGCTGCGTGCGGCCCCCGTTCCCAACTGCCTCAACGGAGTGACGTCGTCGAGAATCCAGAACGACCGCCCATGCGTCCCGATCACGACGTCGTCATCCTTGATCACGAGATCGCGGATCGACGTCGCGGGCATGTTCAGGCGCAGCGACTGCCAGTGGTCGCCGTCGTCGAACGAGACCCACACCTGGCGCTCGGTGCCGGCGTACAGCAGCCCGCGCCGCTCCGGGTCCTCGCGCACCACGTTCGTGACCGCGCCCGAGTCGATGCCCGTCACGATCTCCGTCCACGACCTGCCCCCGTCGCGCGTGCGGTAGAGGTGCGGCCGCATGTCGTCGAGGCGCAGCGTGTTCACCGCCGCGTACGCGGTGAGCGTATCGAAATGCGACGCGTCCATGATCGAGATCTTGCTCCACGGGCGCGCGCGGAGCGCGGGCGGCGTCACGTCCCTCCACGTGCGCCCGCCGTCGAACGTGACGTGAATCAGCCCGTCATCGCTCCCGGCCCAGATGATGTGCTCCTTCACGCACGATGGCGCGAGCGTGTAGACCACGCCCGGATGCCGCGCCGCGGCCGCGCGCTCCCCGGCGTACTTGCCGACGTTCGGCGGCACCACCGAATCCCGGCGCGTGAGGTCGGGCGAGATCTCCTGCCAGCTCCGGCCCCCGTTCGTCGTCTGCCACACCGTGTTCGTCGCGAAGTAGAGCTTCCGCGGGTTCAGCGGCGAGAACAGCACCGGCGCCGTCCGCAGCGCACGATAGTCGGGCGACCGCGTCAGCCTCGGCGCCACGTTCTGCACCTGGCCGGTGCGCCGGTCGTAGCGCGTCACCTTGCCGCCGTACACGATGTCCGGGTCGAGCGGGTCGGGCGCGACGTAGCCGTACTCCTCCACCGCCACGGGGTGCCAGTCCATGAACGTGATGCGGCCGTTGTCGCTGCGGCTCGCCACGCAGGCCGACCCCGACTCCTGCTGCCCGCTGCACACCCGATAGGGAAACGCGTTGTCGGTGGAGACGTGGTACATCTGCGCCGTCGGCTGGTTGTACCAGCTGCTCCACGTCCTGCCGCCGTTGACGGTGATCACCGCACCCTGGTCGGCGATGAGCAGGATGACGTCCGGGTTGTCGGGGTTGATCCAGAACCGGTGGTAGTCGTCGCCCCCCGGGGCGCCTCGCAGCGCCGAGAACGTGCGGCCGCCGTCGGTCGACTTCCACGCCACGATGCTGCCGGTGTACACGACGTCGGGATTCTTCGGGTCGACCTTCACCTCGGCGAAGTCCGACGCGCGCGACACCACGCGCGCATCCTCGGTCACGCGGCTGAACGTCTCGCCGCCGTCGTCCGACCGATACAGCCCGCCGTTCCGCGCCGCATCCACCGTCGCGAACACCCGGCTCGGCATGCTCGGCGCGATCGTGATGCCGATGCGGCCGAGGCCGTCGCGGTCGAACGTCGGGAGGCCGCGGCCGATCTGGCGCCACGTCCCGCCGCCGTCGGTGGACTTGAACACCCCCGAGTTGGGGCCGCTGAACGCGCCGTTCTCCCAGGGCGCCTGACGCGCCTCCCACAGCACGGCGTAGACCGTGCTCGCGTTCTGTGGGTCGAACGCGACGTCGATGCCGCCGGTGTTCTCGTCACGGTAGAGCACCTTCTCGAACGTGCTGCCCCCGTCCGTCGAGCGGAAGATGCCACGCTCCGCGTTAGGTCCGTACGGGTGGCCCAGCACCGCGACGAACAGCCGGTTCGGGTCGCGCGGGTCGACGATGACCTGCGGAATCTGCTGGCCGTCGCGGAGCCCGAGGTGCGTCCACGTCCGGCCGGCATCGGTGGACTTGTAGATGCCGTCGCCCGTGGAGAGGTCGGGGCGCTGCAGCCCCTCGCCGCTCCCGACGTAGATGACGTTCGGGTCCGACGGCGCGACCGCGATGGCCCCGACAGAGCCCGTGCCCTGCTCGTCGAAGATCGGGTCCCACGTGCGGCCGTAGTCGGTGGTCTTCCACACGCCGCCGTTCACCACGCCGATGTAGAACACGTTCGGCTGCGACGGCACACCGGTGCCCGCCTTCGTGCGGCTGGCCCGGAACGGTCCGATCATCCGCCAGCGCATCTCCTGGAAGAGCGATGGATCGTAGCCCTGGGCGGCGGCCGAGCAGGCGGGCAGCGACCCGAGCATCAGCAATCCGGCGAGGAGGCGTGTGCGACGAACGGCGAGCATGACGGGCGTGTCTCGGTGGATGTGATGCGCGAACGCGGCGCGATGCCCGGGTGCCGGGCCACCGCCATCATGGTTGGCGCATGGTCACGGCGCCAGTGACGAACACGCGTCATTCCGAGCTCGCCTGTCATTCCGAGCGGAGCGGCCGAAGGCCGCGCAGTCGAGGAACCCTCATCGTCCCGACAAAGGGCCCTTTGTCGGGACGATGAGGGTTCCTCGACTCCCCTTCGCTGCGCTCAGGGTCGCTCGGAATGACAAACGAGGAATGACAGTATAGAGCGGCCTTGCCACCGACGCCGCATCGACGCAACGTCGTGCCGTCCTTCGACCCCTCTCGGAGCCCGAATGCCCACTCGCCGCACCTTTCTCGGCACCACGGCCGCCGCGCTGGCCGCCACCGCCACGCGCGCGTCGCGCGCCGACGCCCGTACGACTTCCGACCTCGCGCCAGAGCAGGGCACGCCGCTCCCGCCCGCGATCGCCGCGCTGACGCCGATGACCGCCGGCGTGAAGCCGATCACCGTGGACGAGCGGCGCGCGCGCATCGAGAAGGCGACGCGGCTCATGCGCGAGCGGCGGATGGACGCCATGATGCTCACCGGCGGCACATCGCTCGAGTACTTCACGAACATCCGCTGGGGGCTGAGCGAGCGGATGCTCGCGCTCATCCTGCCGGTGAAGGGCACGCCGTTCATCGTCTGCCCCAAGTTCGAGGAGGAGCGCGCGATGGAGCAGGTGCGCACCGGCCCGCTCGACCGCGGGACCGAGGTGCGCACGTGGGAGGAGGACGAGAGCCCGGCGGCGCTCGTGGCCGACGGTCTTCGCGCGCGCGGTGCCGGCACCGGAACGTTAGGCATCGAGGAGACGGTCCGGTTCGTGTTCTCCGACGGCGTGGCGCAGGCGCTGCCCACCCTGCGCCTCACCAGCGCGACGCCGGTCACGGCCGGCTGTCGCGGGGTGAAGTCGGAGGCGGAGCTGGCGCTCATGCGGCACGCGAGCGCCGTGACGCTCAAGGCCTACGAGGCGGCGTGGAAGTCGCTCACCGACGGCATGACGCAGAACCGGTTCGCCGCGCTCGTCGCGGCGGCGCACCAGCGGCTCGGCTACCAGGGCGGGGCCGGCGTCCAGGTGGGCGCGTATTCGGCGCTGCCGCACGGGTCGACCACGCCGCAGGTGATCCGCGAGGGCACCATGCTGCTCATCGACGGCGGATGCAAGGTGGAAGGGTACAGCTCCGACCTGAGCCGCACCTTCGTGTTAGGCAAGCCGACCGACCGGATGAAGCAGGTGTTCGAGATCGAGCACCGGGCGCAGACGGCGGCGCTCGGGGCCGCCCGCCCCGGCGTGGAGTGCCAGGCCGTGGACGCCGCCGCGCGCAAGGTGATCACCGACGCCGGCTTCGGGCCCGGCTACAAGTACTTCACCCATCGCGTGGGGCACGGCATCGGGCTCGATGGCCACGAGTGGCCGTACCTGGTGAAGGGCAACACCCTGAAGCTCGAGCCCGGGATGACGTTCAGCGACGAACCGGGGATCTACATCCCCGGCGAGTTCGGCGTGCGGCTCGAGGACGACATGGTGATCACCGCCGACGGCGCCGAGCTGTTCACGCCGCAGAGCCCATCGCTGGAAGAGCCGTTCGCCGCTACATCCTGAACCACGCCCCTCCGCCGGTGAGGAACATCAGGGCCGCCACCACGATCCAGCCCAGCAGCGCGGTCGCGATGGCCTTGCCGGTGGAGAAGTCGAGCGCCTGCCGGATCGCGAGCACGCCGGCGATGAGGAGCCAGATGGCGACGATGGCGCGTACCGCGCCGCCGAGGATGGGGATGATCCCGAAGATCATCAGCACGCCCGGCGACTGCGCGAAGCCGAGCGTTCGCAGCAGCTCGCCCCATGTGGCCGTGCCGCCGAGGAGCTTGTCGCCGATCAGGTAGGTGACGGCCGACCAGAGCAGCCAGCCCAACACCGCTCCGATGGGCGCCGCGATGATGCTCGGCCCGCCGCGCCACACCGCGCCGATCGCGGAGCAGATCGCGACGATCACGACGACGACGGCGGCCTGCCCGGTCGCGTCGTTGTCATGCTCGACTTCCTCGTAGGTGGCGACGTCGAGCATCGCCGCCCCTCTCATGCGGTCGACGATCGAGCGCCGCACGTACCCGGTCTCGGTCATGGCTCGCTCCTCATTCGGATGGAAGGCGTGCGGTGGCTTCGTTGCGGTGCATTCGATATAGATGCACGCTACCGTGAAGGCGCGGTGCTGTCCACCTCACGCGCCACGCATCGAGCTCGTGCGTTGTGCCCTCGACCGGAGTGATCAGGGCTCGCGGCCGTGCGACGCCGGCTGTGCGAGCCCGATCTCCCCGTCGATGCGCATCTCGTCGAGGATGCCGGGGACGGTCAGGGTGGCGCGCACGGAGAGGGTCTCGGTGCCCGTGAGCGTGCCGCGCTCGAGCGCCTCCTGCACGGCGCGCTCGATCTCGCGCTGCGCGGTGACGCCGAACCGCTTGAGAAATTTTCGCAGGTCGAGGTTGAAGACGTCCTCGTTCATCGGTGGCGGCTCCTGTTGTCGCGCTCCTTCAAGGTGAGCCGCGCGGACGGTCCTGGGAAGTGGCGGCGGGCCCGGTGTCGACCGCCCGACGGAGCGGGTCGGGAAAACCCCTAACGAACAATCACGGTTAGGCGACGGTGCGATCGTCCCGGATCCGCGATCGTATTGGCGCGGTGAAGTGAAACCGGATGGTCGGGACGCGCCGGCGCGATCGTCGGCAGGGGTGATCGACAAGGAAGAGCACATGCAGACCAACCATACGACCCATCCGCCCTACGCGATCCATCGGCGGCGTCGGGCGATCTCACTGGCCGCGCTCGCGGGCGTCGTCGCTGGCGTGTACGCGTGCAGCGATGCGACGGGTCCGGTCGCGCGCGCGACCCCGATGGGGGTTCCGGGTGGCGTGAACGCGTCGGCGACGGTGACGCCCGGCGTCGTCACGCTGTGCAAGGTAGGCCCAGGGGCCGAGTTCAACGTGCAAGTGGGGCTGACGGCGCCGGTGCAGAGCATGACGGTCAACGAGGGGTCGTGCACCACGCTGCCAACGATCACCGCCGCACCGGGTGATGATGTGATCGTGAGCATCGCCGAGACGGCCGAACCCTACTACGTGCTCGATCACATCGTGCTGCAGCACGGCGAAGGCACGCCCCAGCCCATCACGGGAACCAATTCGGTGTCGTTCGAGGGGGTCCATGGCGCGCTCGTCACGTTCTTCAACCACGGGCTCGTCACCGTGTGCAAGGAAGGAACGAACGCCACGCTCCAGTACGAAGTGGGGCTCGGAACCGGCTTCACGCCGCTCGCGCTGAACGACGGCCAGTGCTCGATGATCGCGCGCATCCCGCCGGTGTATCCCGACGACATGGTCGTGACGATTCGCGAGAACGGCTCGCCGAGCTACCAGCTCGATCACATCGCCCTCGGGCTCGCGGATCTTCCGGTCTCCAACATCGCGGGGAGCTCGGAGGTCTCGTTCGAAGGGTCGCACGGCGCGGTGGTCGTGTTTCACAACGTACCGGTTCCACCCGGTGACGGTTGCACCTACACGCAGGGCTGGTACAAGAACCAGGGCAGCGATCAGTTGCCGGCGGAGAACTTCTACCTGAGCGGCGACAGCCGGCTCACCGTGCTGCAGACTCCGCCGAAGGGGAATCCCTACTACGTCCTCGCGGAGCAGTTCATCCCGGCCTCGATCAACGCCCAGTCGGCATCCACGCCGCCCGCGGTGAGCGCCGCGCTGTCCGCGGCAGCGACCTACTTCGGCGTCGCGACGCCGGCGAACTGGAGCGCGGGCGGGAATTACACCAAGGGTCAGCTCACCGGGTGGGCCGGAACGCTCGGCGCGTACAACGAGGGATCGATCGGTCCGGGCCACTGCGGCTGAGGGAGATCTCCCGACAGCGAATCGGCACTTTCACCGAGGCGGCCACGGTGCGACGGCAGCAACGTGGGGACGGGTCACACGGTCGATTCGCGGTCGGGAGGGATCGATGCGACGTGCTCTGCTTGGCTTGCTGCTCGTGCTTCACGGACTCGCGCACGTGAACGCGGGCATGCTCGCGGCAGGCGCCGAGACGCCAGGCGCGATCGCGCCTCGCGGTGCGATCGGCGCCTGGGTGGCCACCGCGCTCTGGGGCGTCGCCATGGTTGGGTTCGTGGTGGCTGGCCTCGCGTTGCTCGGTGGAATGCCGCGTCGGGTTCGCTGGCGGTCATGGGCGTTGGCGGCAGCGGTGGCTTCGCTGGCCATGTTCGCGCTCTACCGGCCGCCGACGATGATACCGGGAATGCTGATCGATCTCTCGATCGTCGCGCTCGCCGTGCTGACCATGCGCGACGTCACATGGGCCGAGCGTCCGATCGGGACCAGCCCCGGTGTGGAGGCGGCCCCGGGCTCGGTACGGCGGGTGTTCCGGGTGGCTGGACACGTCGCGGCGCTGTCGTTCGTCGCCTACCTCGTGGTGCTCGTCGCTCTCCGTCCGTGGCACATGCGGTGGGGCGTGACCGACGAGGAGCGGCGCGCGGCATTGCCGGGCGACGAGGTGCAGGCGGCCGACGCGCACTACCGCATCGATCACGGCGTGACAATCGCGGCGCCGGTGGACTCGGTGTGGGCGTGGGTCGCACAGGTTGGGCAGGACCGAGCCGGGTTCTACAGCTACGACTGGCTCGAGCGCCTGTTCGGCGACGACATCAGGAACGCCAACCGGCTCGTGCCCGAGTGGCAGGACCGGAAGGTCGGCGATCTCGTTCGCGCCGCACAGCCCGACTACCTAGGTGGGCGGTTCGGGCGCGACCTCGGCTGGCGCATCGAGCAGTTCGTGCCGAATCGCGTGATGGTGCTGCGAGGGTGGGGCGCGTTCATCGTGCAGCCCGTCGATGCACGGACGACGCGGCTGCTCGTGCGCACGCGCGGCGGCGGCGAACCTAACGTGGCGCTAGCGCCGTTCGGGTTCCTGGTGTTCGAGCCGGCGCACTTCATCATGGAGCGCGGGATGCTGATCGGGATCAAGGCACGCGCCGAGGGCCGTATCCCAGGCTAGGGAACGACCTGTTCCCAGGACGACCGCAATCCCGCGTTTCCAGAGCCGGTGGCGTCAAAGGACGCCGCCGGCTCGCTGCATCGTGGCGACGTGCAGGGTGACCTCGGTCCATCATGCAGGCCCGGCGGCGAGCGCGATCCCGCATCCCGGCCGTATTAGCTTCCGTGAGTCAGAGGAAGTCGAGGCAAACGGTGGTGACTGACGGAGAACACGCATGGCGGCCAGCAAGGGCACGATAGCCATCCTGACCGGCGGAGGCGACGTCCCCGGTCTGAACCCGGCCATCAGGGCGATCACGATCCGCGCGCTGCGTGAAGGTTACCGCGTCGTCGGCATCCGCCGCGGCTGGGCCGGGCTCGTGGACTACGTGCGCGACGAGAGCGCGGACAACAGCGACAACGTGCAGCTCCTGTCGGAGTCGGTCGTGAACCGCGCCGGGCGAACCGGCGGCACGTTCCTCCACACATCGCGTACGCGCCCCAGTCATCTGCCCCGCGAACGCGTGCCGCGGCATCTCAGCGGATACGACGCGGCGATGAACGACATCACCCCCGATGTGCTGAGGAACCTCGAGCACGTCGGCGTGGACGTGCTGATCCCCATCGGCGGGGACGACACGCTCAGCTACGGCAAGCGCCTGCACGACGAAGGCGTGAACGTCGTGGTCATTCCGAAGACGATGGACAACGACGTCTACGGCACCGACTACTGCATCGGCTTCAGCACGTGCGTGACGCGAACGATCGAGCTGACGCACAGCCTGCGCACGTCGGCGGGGTCGCACGAGCGGTTCCTCGTCATCGAGGTGTTCGGCCGCTACGCGGGTTTCACTGCACTCCTGCCGACGATGGCCGGCGCCGCGGACCGGTGTGTCATCCCCGAACACGCCGTCGATGTCGAGCATCTCGCGGAGCTCCTCACCTACGACCGCAACCGGCACCCCAGCCGCTATGCGGTGGTGCTCGTGTCGGAAGGCGCGCGCCTGACGTCGCACGAAGGGATGAGCTTCGAGGGCGAGGAGACGGACATGTTCGGCCACCGCAAGCTCGGTGGCATCGGTGACAAGGTCGCGGCGGCGTTGAAGGAGTACTCGCCGAAGTTCAACAACGGCCGCCGCATCGATGTCGTCAATCAACGATTGGGCTATCTCGTACGCTCCGGAGATCCGGACGCGCTCGACTCGATCGTCCCGATGGCGTTCGGCAACCTCGCGCTCGACCTGATCCTGCGGAAGGAGTACGGGCGGCTCGTCAGCATCCACCGCGGGTTCTACGACAGCGTGCCCATCACGAGCGTGACGTCGGAGAAGAAGGTCGTCGACGTGCCGAAGTACTACAACACGGACCGCCTGCGCCCCATCTACGACTTCGATGGGGCGCCGTTGTTCATCATGACGAGTGATTGACGGGCGGGCCGCGACGTCGGCTCACGGCAGCGTCACGTACTGTCCGAGGAAGCCGCGCGCCGACTGTGTGTCGGTGCGGTAGTCCCACGTCGTTGCTCGGCAGGGGACATCGCCTGTGACGACGACCGCGTAGACCACACCGGGATTCGTCGACAGGAACTTCGGTCCGCCCGAATCACCGTAACAGTCGCCGCCAAGGCCGGTGGCGCGCGTGTTCATGAGCAACCCGAGCCAGTTTGGCGTCAGTGCCATGAACATGGACTCGGACCACTTGCGCGTGCCGTCGTACTGGAAGCTCGGCGGGCCGGTGCGGGACGCCGACGTGCCGTAGCCGACGTTGACGAAGATCGCCTCCTTCAGGCCACCCTGTGCCGAAAGCGCGTCGAGCTCGCCGAGCGTCGGGAGGCGGTACGGCGTCAATCCGCTCGTCGCGCCGGCGGGGAGGAAGACGAGCGCGAGGTCGTGCGCGTTCGCTCGATCGTGGCCGTATTGCGGGTCGTACACATAGCCGGTCGCGGTGATGAACACCGCGTTGCTCGCGTAGAGGTCGGGCGCGAAGGATACGTAGAACTGACTGCCCGGCGGCGTGAAGCTGCTCACGACGCAGTGCGCCGCGGTCAGAAAGACGGTGGGCGAGATCAGGCTTCCGGAGCACCACTCGTCATCTCCGGACAGGCCGTTCTGGTCGAAATCGAAGAGCAACGCGCCGACGCTCGCGTAGAGATTCCCGGTCGGAGTTCCGTTCACGATGGGCTGAGCGTCGGGCGGCACCGCTCGTGGTGCCAGGGACGGCGTGTCCGTGCAGGCCGTGAGAGCGATGGCGAACAGGCCAAGTGCGAGTGACCGATTCATGTGCTGCCTCCTGCCGTATCGGGGTGCTCGTCTAGCTCGATCGCGGACCAGCCTCGGTGCCGTGTCGTTCTGACATACCACGCGGTCCGGAAGGTGGGAAGAGGGGTGCACGGCCATCGTTGACGCCGAACGTTCGACGCGTATAGTCTGCCGGGCGAACGCTGCATTCGAGTCGTCCCAGCCCTCACTCAGGGGACCCACACATGTCGAAGCGCTACACGCGGCGCGACTTCGTTGGCGACACCGCACGCCTCGCCGTCGGCGCCATGATCGTTCCGCGCCACGTCCTCGGCGGACGCGGCTACCGCCCGCCGAGCGCAACGCTCAACGTCGCGTGCGTGGGCATTGGCGGGATGGGCATGCAGAACATGAAGCGATTTCTCGGCGAGAACATCGTCGCGGTGTGCGACGTGGACTTTCCGTACGTCGAGCGGTCGCTGGCCGGCGAGCTGCGACCGCGCCAGGGCGCGACCGACCCATCGGAGGAGGCGGTCAAGCTTCGTGACGCGTACACGAAGGCGGCCAAGTACGCCGACTTCCGCGAGATGCTCGACAAGCAGAAGGACATCGACGCGGTGATCATCGCGACGCCCGATCATCTGCACGCCACCATCGCGATGGCGGCGATGCAGGCGGGGAAGCACGTCTACGTGCAGAAGCCGCTCACGTACTCGGTGTACGAGGCGCGCCTGCTCGCGAAGACGGCGAAGTCCACCGGCGTCGTGACGCAGATGGGAAACCAGGGGCACTCGATGGAGGGCACGCGCCGCATCAACGAGCTGATCGCGGCGGGCGTCATCGGCCCGGTGCGTGAGGCGCACGTCTGGACCGATCGCCCCGTGCGCTACTGGGCGCAGGGGATTCCGCGGCCGGTGCCGCCGAGTGACACGCCCGCGCCGCAGGCATCGGCGCCGCCGAGCAGTACGCAACCCGCGGGGCCGCCGCCTCCGCCGCGCTGGAACATGCGCACCGTGGATCAGGCAGTGCTCAAGGCGATGGCGGAGAATCCGCAGACGCCACCCGCGGGACTCAACTGGGATCTCTTCCTCGGTCCGGCGAAGGAGATCCCGTATCACCCGGCGTATCACCCGTTCAGTTGGCGTGGATGGATCGACTTCGGTGTCGGCGCCATCGGCGACATGGGCGCGCACCTCATCGACCAGGCTTTCTGGGCGCTCGGCCTGACGTATCCGACGAGCATCTCGGCGTCGTCCTCGCCGTGGGGTGGCGGCGAGCGGAACCCGGCATCGTACCCGCTGGCGACGATGGTCCAGTACGAGTTCGCGGGCCGGCCGGCGGCGGGCCGCACGCCCGCGCAACCGCCGGTGAAGCTCTACTGGTACGACGGCGGTCTGATGCCGCCGCGGCCGCCGTTCCTGCCTGACGACGTGACGCTGCCGCGCGGTGATGGGGGCGGCGGCGTATTCATCGGCTCGAAGGGGATTCTCACGTACGAGACCTACGGCAACAACCCGAAGGTCTACCCCGAGTCGGTGGCCGCGGCGGCGGAGCGGGTGCCGAAGACGTTCCCGCGCATCGAGGTGCCGCACGAGGTGAACTTCGCGCAGGCGTGCAAGGGCGAAGCGAAGGCGAGCGCGCCGTTCGATTATTCGGCGGCGCTGACGGAGACGATGCTGCTGGGCATCGCGGCGCTGCGCGCGGGGCAGGGGAGGAAGGTGCTGTACGACGGCGCGAACATGCGCTTCACGAACGCGCCGGAGGCGGACCAGTACCTAACGAGAGAATACCGGGCGGGGTGGCAGCTGTAGACGGGAATCGGGAATCGGGGGTAATTGGGGTCAGACTCGAATTCCGCGGCCGCGGAATTCGAGTCTGACCCCAATTACTGCATCCCCGTCAGGATTTCCACGTCCCGACCGCCATCGCCGCCAGCGCGAGCAGCGTG